>Ga0310697_10000020_pt1 | contig 232602 bp, 171 predicted proteins | sample 172DNAGHGlowgp2_FD_203883 | JGI IMG/M metagenome (GOLD analysis project Ga0310697, IMG submission 203883) | Sheep rumen microbial communities from Palmerston North, Manawatu-Wanganui, New Zealand - 1728 DNA GHGlow gp2 (v2) (version 2) | ecosystem: Host-associated > Mammals > Digestive system...
GATGGGGTGTGGGGGTTGGATGGGGTGTGGGGGTTGGATGGGGTGTGGGGGTTGGATGGGGTGTGGGGGTTGGATGGGGTGTGGGGGTTGGATGGGGTGTGGGGGTTGGATGGGGTGTGGGGGTTGGATGGGGTGTGGGGGTTGGGGGTTGGGGGCGGGCCGGAGTTATTTCACTTGAGAGCCGCTCCAGGCGGTGTGCTGGCTGTTTTCTTCAATCTTTCCGATGACCCCGTCCTTGATGTGGATAATCTTGTCGGTTTCGTTGGCCACGCCGCCTTCGTGGGTGACCACGATTATGGTTATGCCCTCGTCCTTGTTCAGTTGTTTGAGCAGCTGCATCACCTCAACACTGGTTTTGGAATCCAGTGCTCCCGTGGGTTCATCGGCAAGGATAATGCGCGGGCTGGTTATGAGCGCCCTGGCTATGGCCACCCTCTGACGCTGACCGCCGGACATTTCGTTGGGGAAATGGTTCGCCCACTGGGTTAGGCCCATCTTTTCCAGATACTCCATGGCCATGGCGTGGCGCTTCTTGCGGGACACGCCCTGATAGTAAAGCGGCAGTTCAACGTTCTCAACGGCCGTTTTGAAGCCTATGAGGTTGAAACTCTGGAAGATGAAGCCTATCATCCTGTTACGGTAATTGGCCGCCTGTTTTTCGCTCAGGTCCTTTATGAGGGTGCCGTCCAGATAGTAAGTGCCGGTGTCGTAATTGTCCAGTATGCCAAGTATGTTCAGAAGCGTGGACTTCCCGGAACCGGACGCACCCATAATGGAAACGAACTCCCCTTTTTCAATGGAGAGATCTATTCCCTTAAGTACGTGCAGCGGCTGACCGTTATTGTAGGTTTTGTTGATGTCTTTCAGCTCGATGAGCATGGTAAGGTTCAGGTTTTCGGGTATTTACTACAAAAACTCTGCCGCGCCGCGCGTGACATGCACACATATTTCTCCGCCTTCACAACACCCAAACCCCGTTTCCTGAGATTTCTTTTCTATGTGTACACAAAAACCCTCACATAATGCCATTTCCACGTACACATAGATTCAGAAGTGACCGTTTTCCCAGGTTTCTCGTCTATGTGTACACACCCCCCTAGCCCAAATCCCCAATCCACGCCCATCAGACGTACTTTCCACCCCTCCAGCCATGTACACATAGATTCAGGAGTGACCGTTTTCTCAGGTTTCTCGTCTATGTGTACACAAAAACCCTCACAGAATGCCATTTCCACGTACACATAGATTCAGAAGTGACCGTTTTCCCAGGTTTCTCGTCTATGTGTACACACCCCCTAGCCCAAATCCCCCTTCCACGCCCCTCAGACGCACTTTCCACCCCTCCAGCCATGTACACATAGCGCCCAGGTGTGCACACAGGTCCAGACGGGTGGCAGGGTGGATGCGAAAACGGGCGTTTTTGAGTCTACCGGTCCAGGGAAGTGACAGGGTGTGCACGGGGAGACGGGGAAAGTGTGCACACAGGTCCAGGCGGGTGGCAGGGTGGATGCGAAAACAGGCGTTTTTGAGTCCACCGGTCCAGGGAAGTGACAGGGTGTGCACGGGGAGACGGGGAAAAGCGTGCTTACAGGTGCCAGGAAGTGGACCTGTGTGCACGGGGAGAAGGGGAAAAGCGTGCTTACAGGTGCCGGGAAGTGGACCTGTGTGCACGAGGCGGAAGAAAAGGGTAAACTTGGTTTAGGACTGCACTGTGAGGCTGAAGGATAACTTGCTAATTATCAGCACAATAAGCACTTGTGGGTGCAATTATTGTTGCACCCGCAAATACGTATGTTATTAATAGTCAGTAGGATACGCTCCAGGCCATAATCGGGGTGGTGCACGAAAACCGGCTTTTCGGTGTACGGAGTCCTGGAAACGATGGGGCGGAGCTACTTTTTGCGGGACTTTCGGCGGGAGGGGTGGGTGGAGCCGGAGACGGCGGGGTCAGAGGCACGGGAGGTGCGGCCGGAATTGCCGTGGGAGGTGCCACGGGAGCTACGGGAAGTGCCGTGGGAGGTGCCACGGGAGCTACCGGAAGTGCTGCGGGAAGTGCCGCGGGAGCTACCGGAAGTGCTACGGGAAGTGCCGCGGGAGGTGCCGCGGGAGCTACCGGAGCGCTTGCCGGAGCCGCCTTTGTAGGGGGCGTCCACGAGATACTCGATTTCGCGGTCGGGGTCCCAGGCGCCGTCGCCGCCACGGTCATACCCTCCACGCTCGCCGTCACGGGAACCAGACCCATCCCAGTCCACGCCTTCTTCCACCAGCTCGTAGTCCAGGAGCTTCTGCTCCAGGGAGGTGGCCTTCACTTTCACGCGGACTTCGTCGCCCATGCGGATTATCTTGCGGGTGCGGCGGCCAACGACGCGGTAGTGTTCCTCGTCAAAATCATAAAAGTCGCTGCGGATGGTCCTGAGGGGCACCATGCCCTCGATCTTGGTGGGCTCGATTTCCACATAGATACCCCACTGGGTAATGCCGGAAACGTGTCCGGTGAACTCCTGGCCGATCTTGTCCTGCATGAACTCCACCAGCTTGTACTTGATGCTTTCACGCTCCGCCTCCGCGGCCACTACCTCACGCTCGGAGGCGTGCTTGCACTGGGCGGCATAGTAGTCGGAATCGGCAGAGTCCCCGCCGGCGAGATACTTGGAAAGGAGCCTGTGAACCATAAGGTCCGGATATCGCCTGATGGGCGAAGTGAAATGGGTGTAAAACCTGAACGCAAGGCCGTAGTGGCCGATATTGTCCACACTGTAGCAGGCCTTTGCCATAGCGCGGAGAGCGAGCAGCTGAATGGCGCCAAGTTCGGGCTTCTCCTTCGCATCGCCAAGCAGATTGTTCAGCGCAACCGCCACTTCCCTGCCCCCGCTGAAGGAATCCATCTGGTACCCCAGGTTGCCGGCGAACTCCCGCAGGCCGCTTATCTTCTCCATATTGGGTTCATCGTGCACACGGTAAACGAAGGTCTTCGCCCCCTTCACCGCCTTGCCGCCCATCTTTCCGCCGGTTGCCACGTACTCCGCCACATTGCGGTTCGCCAGCAGCATGAACTCTTCGATGAGCCAGTTGGCCTCACGCGAGAATTTCTGGTGCACGCCCACGGGCTTTCCGTCGGCATCCACATCCACCTTCATCTCCGGGCGGTCGAAGTTCACGGCACCGGAGTCGAAACGCCTTTTGCGCAGCTTCAAGGCCAGGGAATTGAGCACCAGCACGGCCTCCTTCACGTCCCGCGGCACTTCACCGAAGGGACTGTCGGCACCGAAACTCTTGTCCAGAGCCTCAGGACCGCAATCTATGATCTCCTGCGCCAGGCCATAGTCAAAGCGATAATCGGACACCATCATCGTGCGGCCGAACCAGGGATTGAACACCTTGGCCTGGGGCGTTATCTCGAACACGGCGGAGAAGGTGAGCTTCTCCTCTCCTGGGCGCAGCGAACACATCCTGTTGGACAGCTTTTCCGGCAGCATGGGCACGGTACGGTCCACCAGATACACCGACGTGCCGCGCTCCTGGGCCTCCTTGTCCAGCACCGAGCCGGGCTTCACGTACCAGGAAACATCGGCAATGTGCACGCCCACCTCATAGTTGCCGTTGTCCAGCTTCCGGAACGAAAGCGCATCGTCAAAGTCCTTTGCATCATACGGGTCGATGGTGAAAGTGAGGGTCCCGCGGAAATCCCGCCTTCCGGCCCTGTCCTTGTCCGTGATCTCGTCCGGAATGGCCTCGGCGGCCTTTTCCACCTCCTTGGAGAAGCGGTACGGAAGGCCGAACTGCGCCAGGATGGCGTGCATCTCCGTCTCGTTCTCTCCGGGCATGCCCAGAACATCGACCACGTGTCCGTGCGGGAGGGGATCGCTCCGGTCCCAGCCGTCCACCACCGCCGCCACTTTCATTCCACGCTGGCCGCCCTCAGGGATGGGCACCATTATGTCATAGGGCATTGTCTTTGACGACATCAGCACCCACGCATTCTTTCCCACGATATGCAGGACGCCCACGAACGGAGCCTTGTTGCGCTCTATGATGTCGATTATCTTTCCTTCCCTGCGGTCGATGGCGTGGCTCTTCTCCCTTGTGACAGCCACCCTCACGGTGTCCCCGTGCAGGGCGTGCATGCTCTTGGGAGCCTTCACGAAGATATCCTCTTCCTGCCCTTCCACGCGCACAAACACCTGCCCGTCGCGGGTCATGGTCACTTTTCCGATATATTCAGCAGCAATTTTTTTCGCCTTTTTGGCCTCAGGGGCCTTGAATTTCCTTCGGGACATAACAATTGAAACTAGTAAACGCAAATATAACAAATATTTTGTTAAATTTGCAGACTAAATGTAGTTTATACTTAATGCTAAAACATTTTAACCGGATACTGTCGGCAGCGGCGCTTCTCACAGCAGCGGCGTGCAGTACGGCTCCAGACTATAAAGACAGGGCTTTCACACCGGAAAGAAGGGCGGAAATGCTCCTGAAGCAGATGACGCTTGAGGAGAAGATCGGGCAGATCATCTGCCCCCTGGGCTGGCCCATGTACGAAAAGGTGTCCCCCACCGAGGTGCAGATCTCGCAGGCCTACCGCGACTTCATCCAGAACTCCCACGGAGGCATGCTCTGGGCCACTTTCCGCGCAGACCCCTGGACGCAGAAGACCCTTGAGACCGGTCTGGACCCCGCCCTTGCAGCAAAGACATACAACCTCCTTCAGCATTACGCGGTGGACTCCACCCGTCTCGGAATCCCCATCATACTTGCAGAGGAAGCCCCTCACGGGCACATGGCTATAGGAACCACGGTGTTCCCCACCAGCATAGGCCTGTCATCCACCTGGGACACGGAGCTCGTCGAACAGGTCGGGCGCGTCATCGGCGAAGAGCTGCAGGCGCAGGGGGCGACGATCGGCTATGGCCCCGTCATCGACCTTGCGCGAGAACCGCGCTGGTCCAGGGTTGAAGAAACCTACGGCGAGGATGTGTTCCTCACCTCCGAAATGGCCTCCGCGATGGTGCGCGGCACTTCTTCCCAGGGGGTAATCTCCACCCTCAAGCACTTCGTCGCCTACGGAATTCCCGAAGGCGGGCACAACGGCAATCCCTCCAACGTGGGCCCCAGGGACCTCAGGGAGAATTTCCTGCCCACATTCAAGGCCGCCATCGACGCAGGAGCAAAGAGCGTGATGACATCGTACAACACCATCGACGGCGTGCCCTCCACCTGTAGCAGGGACCTTCTCACCGGAGTCCTGCGCGACGAGTGGGGCTTCGACGGCTTCGTGGTGAGCGACCTGGAGAGCATCGACGGCATCTTCCGCGACCATAAAGTGGCATCTTCCAGGCAGGAAGCCGGCGAAATGGCCCTGGAGGCCGGGGTCGATGTGGACCTTGGCGCGAACTGCTTCAGCCTCCTTGCGGAGAGCGTGAAGGCCGGACGCATAAGCGAGGCCCTCATCGACAGGGCAGTGAAGCGCGTTCTCACCTGGAAGTTTGAATCCGGCCTCTTCGACAATCCATACATTGACGAAAATCCCCAGGGCGTCCGCAGCCAGGAGCATCTTGATGTGGCCGCCCAGGCAGCGCGCGAAAGCGTAACGCTGCTGGAGAACAACGGCGTTCTGCCCCTGAAAGAAGGCACGAAGATAGCCCTCATCGGCCCGAATGCCGATAATAAATACAACCAGCTGGGCGATTACACCGCTCCCCAGGCCGATGAAAGCGTGGTTACGATGCTGCGCGGCCTGCAGGAAGCCGGGGCGAACGTAACCTACGTTAAGGGCTGCGCAATCCGCGACACAAAGACCAACTCGATAGCAGAAGCAGTGCGTGCAGCAAGAGCGGCCGATGTGGTGGTTGCGGTTGTGGGAGGCTCTTCCGCACGCGATTTCAAGACGAAATACATAGACACCGGAGCAGCAGTTGTCGATGCAGAATCGGTTTCAGACATGGAGGCCGGCGAAGGCTTCGACCGCGCATCCCTTGAGCTCCTGGGCCTGCAGGAAGAGCTGCTCAAAGCCCTCAAGGCCACGGGGAAGCCCCTTGTGGCAGTATATATCGAAGGCCGTCCCCTGGACAAGAACTGGGCTTCGGAGAATGCCGATGCGCTCCTTACCCTCTGGTATCCGGGCGGCGAAGGAGGCAGGGCCCTTGCCGATGTTCTCCTTGGCGAATACAATCCCGCAGGACGTCTCCCTGTGAGCGTTCCCCGTAGCGCAGGGCAGCTCCCCGTCTATTACAACAAGAAGAATCCCCGCGGCCACGACTATGTGGAAATGAGCGCAGACCCTCTCTATCCTTTCGGCTACGGACTAAGCTACACCAGTTTCGAGTACAGGAACCTGCGTGTAGAGGGCAGCATACCGGACATTAAGGTAACGGTGGATGTTACCAATACCGGAGAGATGGAGGGCGACGAAGTTGTGCAGCTCTACATCAAGGACCTCGTGGCTTCCACGGTGCGCCCCCGCAAGCAGCTCCGAGCCTTCAAGCGCGTGGGCATCCTGCCAGGAGAAACCGTGAGCGTGGAACTCACGCTTGACCCCGCCGCATTCTCACTCATCGACATAAACGGCAATTACACGATAGAAAAGGGCGAATTCATCCTTGAGGTGGGCGCCTCCAGCGAAGATATAAGATTAACAGAAACAATAACCTATTAGCATGAAAAAGATTCTGAGCCTTGCCACTACCCTTGCGGCGGCAGTCTCCTTCCTGAATGCTCAGGAAACTCCTTACTGGAAGTCGATGGACGCAACCGGGGTGAACGCCGACACCAGAAGGACGGAAGTGATTTACTTCGCATCCCGCCAGGATGCCCTTACCAAGGGATTCCGCCAGAGCGAAAACTACCTGGACCTGAACGGAACCTGGGATTTCAAGTACTTTGACGACCAGCGCGATATGGCCATCCCCTCGTCGTGGGACAAGATCAAAGTTCCCGGAAACTGGGAAGTACAGGGCTGGGGCGTTCCCATCTACACGAACATCCCCTACGATTTCTGCCCCTCGAATCCCGAACCTCCGCAGCTTCCCGAAGTTGTGCCTTCCGCCCTGTACCACAGGACCTTCACCGTTCCTGCTGGATGGAAAGGACGCAGGGTGTTCCTGAACCTCTGCGGAGTGAAATCCGGCACGTACGTATATATTAACGGTAAGGAAGCCGGCTATGGCGAAGATTCCAAGAGCCTTGCCCGCTACGACATCACTACCCTTCTGAAGGAAGGCGAGAACGACCTCCTGCTCAAGATATACCGCTACACCACGGCTTCTTTCCTGGAAGACCAGGATTTCTGGAGGCTCTCCGGAATAGAGCGTGACGTGTATCTTTCCAGCGAGAAAGTGGACACCGGCTTCGATTTCAGCGTGGTTTCCACTCTGGACGATGACTGCAAGGACGGTATCTTCCGCCTTAAGATGCGCTCATCGGCCCCCACAGAGGTGTTCTACGAACTCCTGGACAAGGACGGAACCACGATTGCCGATGCCCTCTTCGAATTCAACGGCGACATGGCAACGGTGGTGGACACCGTTAAGGACGCACGCAAGTGGAGCGCCGAGACGCCCGAACTCTACACCCTTCTGATGAGGGTGAACGGCGAATGGACGCGCTTCCACGTGGGTTTCCGCCGCATTGAGATTGCAACGGTGAAGGACGGTGAAAAGGACGTGAAAGCCCTTCTCATCAACGGCCAGCCCGTTAAATTCAAGGGCGTGAACCTCCACGAGCACAATCCCTGGACGGGCCATTATGTGACGAAGGAAGACATCCTCAAGGACCTCAGGCTCATGAAGGAGTGCAATATCAACGCAATCCGCACCTGCCACTATCCCCAGCCCCGCGAATTCTACGAGCTGTGCGACTCCCTCGGTTTCTATGTCTATGACGAGGCCAATGTGGAATCCCACGCAATGGGATACAAGCTCAACCGTACACTTGGCAACAATGAAGCCTGGTATGCCAAGCATATCGACCGAATCCTGAACATGTACCGCCGCACGGCCAACTATCCCTGCGTCACGATCCTGTCTCTTGGCAACGAAGCCGGCAACGGCGTGAACTTCTACAACGCCTACCGTGAACTCAAGGCTCTGGAGAAAGACGGCCAGAACCGTCCCGTGTGCTACGAGCGCGCAGAATACGAGTGGAACACAGATATGATTGTTCCACAGTATCCCGGAGCCGACTGGTTCCGCCAGATGGGAGAGAACTACACCAAGCGCCCCGTGTGCCCTTCAGAGTATGCCCATGCCATGGGTAACTCCACCGGTTCACTGGACCTCCAGTGGGATCAGATTTACGCCCACACACATCTCCAGGGCGGATTCATCTGGGACTGGGTGGACCAGGGACTGTACGATGAGGAGCGCGGCTGGACCTATGGCGGCGACTATGGCGTGAACGCCCCTTCGGACGCCAACTTCCTATGCAACGGCATTGTGAACCCGGACCGCAATCCACATCCCGGTTACTTTGAGGTGAAGCATGTATATCAGGATATCGCAATCACCCCCGTGGATATAAGGAAAGGCAGATTCTCCATATTCAACCGCAACTACTTCCGCAGCCTGGATGCCTACACCGTCCTCTGGAGGGTGGAAAAGAACGGCAAGAAGGTCAAGAGCGGCAAGCTCAGCTTCAGCACCGCACCCCAGACGGCAGAACAGTTCCGCATCCGCCTTCCCCGTATGAAGAAAAACAGCGAATACCACATCTTCTTCGAGACGGTAACCGCCAAGGCTCTTCCTCTGCTGGCCAAGGGCACGGTGATGGCAAACGAGGATATCCTCCTGAAGGAAGGAACCCGCAAGCCTTTTAAATCCAAGGGCAGCGTGAGCGTGAACGAGAATGATTCGCTCATCGTCCTTCGCGCCCGCAGGGCCGAAGTGGTCTTTGACAAGGCAACCGGCCGCGTGCGCAGCTACCGCTTCGGAGGAAAAGACATCATAGACCCGTCATTCGGTCTCCGTCCCAACTTCTGGAGGGCTCCCGTGGACAATGACTATGGCAACGGACAGCCCGCCCGCGCACAGGCCTGGAAGACCGCCGGAAGCAGCGTGAGCACGGTTTCGGCCGAAGAGACCGCCGGCGGTGCCGCCATCAGGGCCACCTATCCCCTGCCCAACGGAGCCAGCATGGATGTGGATTACAAGCTGGGCGGCAAGGGCATCCTGAGCATTGCGAGTGAATTCCACGGAGGCACCGGCAGGGCCGTTGACGTGCCCCGCATAGGCTTCCGCTACCGCACTCCCGCCAAGAACTTCCGCTACTTCGGCCGCGGCCCGGTGGAGAACTACCAGGACCGCTACAGCTGCACCTTCCGCAGCATCTTCAAGAGCGACGCCCTGAGCGAGTACTACCCCTACGTAAGGCCTCAGGAGAACGGCCACCACACCGGGACCAGCTGGCTTTCAATCGGCAACGCCACCGTTGCATCCTCCGGTCTGTTCGAATTCAACGCCCTTCGCCAGAGCGTGGAGGACTTCGACGGACAGGAAGCGGTGAACCGTCCCTACCAGTGGCACAATTTCACTGCCGATGAAGACCACTCCGAAGCCGCCGGCAAGGACAGGCTCCGCCGCCAGACCCACCTGAACGACGTTCCCGTGCGCGACTACACCGAGGTGTGCGTGGACTATATGATGACCGGCGTGGGCGGCTACGACAGCTGGGGTGCCTGGCCGGAGAAGGAGCGCACCCTCTGGAGCGACCGTTCCTACTCCTGGAGCTTCGCCCTGGTGCCCTCGAAAGTAATGAAAGCAGAAAAGACAGTCAAATATGAATTTTAAGAGAATACTGGGCATCGCAGCCGTTGCGGCAGCACTGCTTGCCGGCTGCGACAAGCCCGCAGAGGAAGGACAAAAACCCGGGGAGAATTCCGGAAACGAGAATCCCCAGCCCCAACCCCAACCCGAGGTCATTGCCGTGAGCAGCGTGGTCCTTTCTCCCACGAGCATGGAGCTCACGGAGGGTGACAGCCAGAAGATTACGGCAGGTGTCTATCCTCCGAATGCGAGCGATCCTACCATAAGCTGGAGTTCTTCCAGCGATGCTGTTGCCACAGTATCTTCCGACGGTACCGTCACGGCAGTTTCGGCCGGCAACGCCGAGATAAGGGCAAAGGCCGGAGAAATCACCGCGGTTTGCAAGGTTACGGTGAAAGCCCTGCCGGAAGCCACCGTGCCCACAGCATACGGAGCGGTTCCCACCCAGGGCCAGCTGGACTGGCAGAAGCGCGAGCTTCTCATGTTCTACCACTACGGCCAGGCCACATTCTCCGGCTGGGACGGCGAGAACAGCAGCTGCAACGGCAGGAGCTGGAGCGAAAGCCTTCTCCTGCAGAACTATGCTCCCACCACCATAGACACGGACCAGTGGGTGAAAGTTGCAAAGGATAACGGCTTCAGGGAGATTATCATCACTGCCAAGCATCACGACGGATTCTGCCTCTGGGACAATCCTGAGAGCACTACCGACATTGCCAACTCCAACTGCAAGAACCACACTGACGTTCTGGCCGGCCTCCGCGCCGCCTGCAACAAGTACGGCGTGGAGATGGGCATCTACCTCTCCCCCTGGGACAGGATGATAGAGGTTTCCGGAGTGAGCACCAGCGTGTATGAAACCCGCTTCAAGAATGCCGCAAAGGACCTTATGACCAAATACGCTCCCGTGGTGGAATTCTGGCTGGACGGAAACCACGCAGGCAATTTCAACTGGAGCGCGGTGAACCAGACCATCTTCAACGAGAATCCCCAGTGCGTGATCTTCTCCAACGGCGGCCCCGGCTGCCGATGGGTGGGCAACGAAAGCGGATATGCAGGCGAGACCAACTGGGGCACGCTGAACATCAAGGGCAGAGGCCTTTCTCCCAGCAATCTTCCCGGCAATTACGGCACATACCTGAGCCAGGGCGATGAAGGCGGCGACAGCTGGTGCCCCGCCGAATGCGACTTCTCCATCCAGCAGATCGGCGACCACAACGGCTGGTTCTACGGTGCGAACGACTCCCGCCAGAGCGCCAGGCAGCTTATGGACATCTACTACAAGAGCGTGGGCCGCAACGGCGTGTTCCTGATGAACGTTCCGCCGTCCGATGCAGGCGTCATCGACCAGAAAGAGATTGCCGTGATAGAGGAATTCACCGCAATGAGGGAGAGCATCTTCGGGACCAACCTTGCCGATGGTGCCACGGCCACTTCCACCAAGGTGCGCGGGGCAGGCTACAACGCCTCCAACATGCTGGACGGCAACTACGACACCTACTTCGCCACTGCCGATGAAGACAAGACCGTGGAGATAGAGATTTCCCTCGCCGGCACAAAGACCTTCAACCGCGTGATGCTGCAGGAATACATTCCACTTGGCCAGAGGGTGAAGGGATTCAGCATCCAGTACAGGGACGGCGACAGCTGGAAGAACTGGAAAACCTGCACTACGATAGGCTACAAGCGCATAGTGCTTGGCTCCACGGTAACGACCGATGCCGTAAAGATCAAAATCACATCGTCCAGGGCCTGCCCTCTTCTGAACGGCTTCGGACTTTACAACGATACAGTTTCCGGATTATGAGAAAACTCATTATTATAACCGCCGCCCTGCTCACGCTTGCAGCCTGCGGCACGAAGAAAGACGAAATCAAAACCTACCGCGCCAGCGAGAATACGGAGGTGGACCTTGGAAAGATCAAGGAGATAGACGGCCCCGTCACATTTCGCCTTCTGTGCAGGAACGAATTCGCCGATACCCTTTATCCCACAAGGTTCTACACACCCTGCGGCTGCACCCAGCTGAATTTCAAGCGCACGCCGGTCGCTCCGGGAGAAGACGAGGTGCTTGAGGTGGTGTACAACCCCAAGTTCCATCCCGGAAAGATGATGGAAGAGGTTCAGGTGTACTACCAGAACTCACCCGTGCGTATGCGCGCATACGTAATTAAAGGTTTCGTGATAGGCTACACACATCCCATCGAGGAAGACCGCCCCTATCATCTGGGTGAAGGCCTGTACCAGAGCCACACAGCGCTCATCTACGGGGCCAAATACCCCGGCCAGACAGGCGACATCTTCTTCCGCTACGGCAACGGGAACAAGAGGAAAGCCACTGTAACCTACGACATTCCGGAGGAATGGCAGCCCTATCTGAGGATGCGCCAGCCCGGAAAGATGAAGGCCGACGAGAGGGATACCATCCACGTGAAATTCACCATGCCGGAAGGCGTGGACACCGTGAGGTTCTACATCCAGCCCAAGGTGAACGGCAAACCCACCGAAAAACGCATCCAGGTACAGGCCTACGCCCGATGAAAAGAATAAGCATAATAGCCGCCATGGCACTTCTTGCGCTTGTTTCCTGCAAGCGCGCTCCCAAGCCCTACGGTGCTACCCCCACCCCCCAGCAGGTGGAGTGGCAGAAGATGGAAACCAACATGTTCTTCCACTTCGGCCCCAACACTTTCACGGGACGCGAATGGGGAGAAGGCACCGAGGCCGAAGACATCTTCAACCCCTCGCAGCTCAACTGCCGGCAGTGGGTTAAGATTGCCAAGGCCGCAGGGTTCAAAGGCGTGATAATCACGGCAAAGCACCACGACGGCTTCTGCCTGTGGCCGAATCCTGTCACCACCCACAGCGTGGCATCATCGCCCTGGAAAAAAGGGAAAGGCGACATTCTTAAGGAACTGTCGGCCGCCTGCAAGGCCGAAGGGCTCAAGTTTGGCATCTACATCTCTCCCTGGGACCGCAACGATCCCCGCTACGGGACTCCCGAATACAACGAAGTGTTCCGCCAGACCCTCCACAGCGCGCTTTCGTCCTATGGCCCCGTGTTCGAACAGTGGTTCGACGGAGCCTGCGGCGAAGGTCCCAGCGGCAAGAGGCAGGAATACGACTGGGATCTCTATCACAGCGAGGTTTTCTCCAACCAGAAGAAGGCCATTGTGTTTTCCAACGTGGGCCCCGGATGCCGATGGGTGGGCAATGAGGAAGGCCAGGCCGGCCGTACGTGCTGGAGCACTTTCTCGCCGGATGACCACGGCGCCACCCACAGCGCCCTTCCCGGCGACTACGGGAAATACCTGAACGAGGGAGATCCGGACGGAGCTCTCTGGATTCCTGCCGAAACCGACGTATCCATCCGTCCCGGCTGGTTCTGGAGGGAGAGCGAAAACGGCCGTGTGAAAGGCCTGCAGGACCTGCTTCAGATCTACTACGAGAGCGTGGGACGCAATTCCCTTATGCTCCTGAACGTTCCCCCGGACACCCGCGGACTCATCCATTCAGTTGACTCTTCGCGCCTTATGGAATTCCGCGCGGCCCTGGACGAGATTTTTGCAAACGACCTCTGCGAAGGGGCGGAAGCCTCCGGCAGGCGCTGGGGAAAGAAATGTGATGCTTCCAACGTACTTTCACCCAAGTATGACCGCTACTGGATAGCGCCAAGAGGACAGCACGAAGGGGAAATCACCATAACCTTCGACGGAGAGAAAACCTTCAACCGCGTGATGCTCCAGGAGTACATCCCCATGGGACAGAGGATCTCCTCCTTCGAGATTGAAGTGAAGACCTCTGACGGCTGGGAAACCGTAGCGGAAGAGACCACGGTCGGGTACAAGAGGCTGGTGATTATCCCTGAGGTTACCGCCTCACAGATGCGCATACGCATTACCGGCGCCCTTGCAGAACCCACGCTTACAAAGGTTGCAACGTATCTGGACCTCATCTACCGTCCAGTGAAAGCTCAGCGGGAGAACGGCACCGTGATGGGCAAGGAAAACATGCTCATCATAGATTACAACCAGGTTCAGGACTTTACCGGCTTCCAGTACACCCCCATGTACAGGGGCGAGGGCGGGGTGATAGTGCGCTTCCGCCTGGAAACAAGCGACGACGGCCTCAACTGGACAGTCCTCCGTCAGGATGCACGCTTCGACAACATAGTGAACAACCCCATCCGCACCGAGGTAAGGATTCCCTTCCGGGGACGCTTCATCAAACTGGTTCCGCTGGAAACTTCCAACGGCAGCACCTATGGGCTGAGCGATTTCGGTGCATTTCGTTAGTTTTCATTAGGTTTTTATAAAAAGAATTATTATTTTTGCGTGCTAAAACAATTTTGCATTTATTGTAAAACAATATAACCCTTTTTAAATCAACAACTAACACCTATGAGTTACCATTTTAGGAAAGTTCTTCTCGGAGCATTTTCGCTCCTTGCAGGACTGCTCATCAGCGGCACAGCGGCAATGGCCCAGAACAGGACCATCACCGGTACCGTCTATGATGACTATGGCGATCCCCTCATCGGCGCCAGCGTAACCGTGGAAGGCAACAGCTCCATCGGTGTGGTTACGGACCTGGACGGTAAGTATTCCATCTCGGTTCCCTCTTCGGCCACCCAGCTGCGCTTCGCCTTCATCGGCCAGAAAGACGCCGTGGAGGAAATCGGAAACCGCACGGTCATCAATGTAACCCTCGAATCGGAAAACATAGCCCTGGACGCCACCGTGGTCACGGCTATGGGTATCAGGAAAGAGGAAAAATCCCTCTCCTACAACGTCCAGCAGGCCAAACTCGAGACGGTGTCCCCCGTGGGCTCCTTTGTGAACGGCCTCAACGGTAAGGTGGCCGGCGTATCCATCAGCCAGTCTTCCACCGGTGTGGGCGGTGCATCACGTATCGTCATGCGTGGTTCCAAGTCCATTTCCAACAACAACAACGCCCTGTACGTCATCGACGGTATTCCCATGCAGTCCCTGCGCGGCAGCCAGCCCGAAGGCGTGTATGCAGGTGCAGGACAGACCGGTGACGTTCTTGGTTCCATCAACCAGGACGATATCGAGAGCATCTCCGTCCTTTCCGGTCCTTCCGCAGCAGCACTTTACGGTGCAAGCGCCGCGAACGGTGTAATCATCATCACCACCAAGAAGGGTAAGAAAGACACCTTCGACATCAATTACTCCAACAACACCGTGTTCTCTTCGGCATACGTAATGCCTTCATTCCAGAACGTTTACGGTCCGTCTGAGCCGGGTTCATACTACAGCTGGGGCGCCAAGCTCGCCACTCCTTCCACCTACAGCCCGCGCGACTACTTCCAGACCGGTATCAACGAAGTGAACTCCCTGAGCCTTTCCACAGGTACCGAGCGCAGCCAGACCTATGTATCGGCATCCGTCGCAAATGCACGCGGCATCGTGCGCAACAACGACGTGGACCGCTACAACCTGAGCTTCCGCAACACAACCGACCTCGTGAAAGACCTGGTAACCATGGATGTAAACCTTTCCTACGGCCGCGTTCTCGAACAGAACATGATTGCCCAGGGTGAATATGGCAACCCCATCGTCCCTGTGTATCTGTTCCCTGCCGGCGACGACTGGAGCAAGGTTCAGATCTACGAGCGCTACGACGCAGGCCGCAACTTCAAGACCCAGTTCTGGCCCTACGACTTCGAGCACTCCATGCAGAACCCCTACTGGATCACCGAACACCAGAAATGGCAGAACCAGAAGAACCGTCTGATGGGTTCCGCACAGCTTTCCTACAAGCCTTTCAAGTGGCTCACCATCAGCGCCCGTGCTAAATTCGACCGCACCGACGAAGTGCAGGAACAGAAATTCGACGCAGGCACCAACACCCTGTTCACCGAAGGTTCCAAGCACGGTAAATACCAGCGCAACACCCAGTACACGGAGCAGCGCTTCGGCGAACTCCTTGCCACTTTCAACAAGTATTTCCTGGACAACCGCCTGTCCCTGAACGGCGTTCTGGGTACCAACGTTGACGACGTGCGTTTCCGCACCGACAACCTGGGCGGCCCGCTCGTGACGGTGAACAACAAGTTCGACTTCTCCAACCTGGATCTTTCCAGCTCCAACAGGACCAATGTTTCCGACGGTTTCCACTATCAGAACCAGTCGGTATTCGCCAACGCCCAGCTGGGCTGGCAGAGCAAGGTCTATCTGGACATGACCTACCGCGTGGACTGGAACTCCACCCTCTGGACCGCAGGCGCAATCACCTATCCCACCATCGGCCTTTCCGGCATCATCACCGAACTGGTCCCTGCAATGAAGAGCTCCGTGCTTCCTTACTGGAAGGTTCGCGTGAGCTACTCCGAGGTAGGTAACGCTCCGGACGCAGCCCTGTACCTGCTGGATCCTCCCGCAGCCGAACAGGCCAACAGCTCCATCAGCCGCAGCACCCGCCGCCGCAACACCGAACTCCAGCCGGAGCGCACCAAGTCGTTCGAGGCCGGTACCAACCTGCATCTTTTCGACAGCAAACTCCAACTGGACGGTACTTTCTATAAGGCAAGCACCTACAACCAGTTCTACAATCCCCGCCTGTCCTCCACCTCCACCAACAGCAACATCTATCTGAACGGCGGTCAGGTTGACAACTGGGGCGTTGAACTCTCCGCCCGCCTTTCGGACGAAATCGGCAAGTTCCGCTACAACACCTTCTTCACATGGTCCTGGAACCAGAACCGCATTGTGGACCTCCACTTCACGGATCCCGAGACCGGTGAGATCTACGACGGCGACGGCCTGCCCATGGGCGGCTTCGGCGGACTCAACACCTTCCTCCACGAAGGCGGCACCCTTGGCGACGTGTATGTAACCACCATCGCCACCGATGAAAACGGCTACTACGACCTCGATGCCAACGGCATGATCCAGGCCGACTATGACGAAGACGACATGATCTTCGCAGGCTCCACCGATGCAAAGCACCGTCTGAGCTGGGGCGGAGGCCTTGGCTACGGCGGATTCAACCTGAGCTTCCTGTTCACCGCCCGCCTCGGAGGCATTGCGATCTCCAAGACCCAGGCCATCCTTGACTACTATGGCGTTTCCCAGGATTCCGCCGACGCCCGTGAACTTGGCTTCATGGAATTCAACGGCATGAAGAACTACGACATCCAGGGAATCTACCAGACCTTCGGCGCACGCAACGGTATCATGAGCAACTATGTCTATGACGCCACCAACGTACGTCTTGCCGAAGTGAGCCTCGGTTACGACTTCCCCGTGCAGAAACTCGGACTTCCCTATCTGAAGGGCCTGAACCTGTCACTGGTGGGCAACAACCTCCTCATGCTCTATCTCAAAGCCCCGTTCGATCCCGAAATGACCTCCAACGTGGGAACATACAACCAGGGCGTGGACTACTTCATGCAGCCGTCCACCCGCAGCCTTGGCTTCTCTGTGAAAGTTAAATTCTAATGTGCAGCAGAACTATGAAAAAGATATTTGAAATTACCGCTGCCGTTTCCCTCGCCGCAATCCTTCTGAGCGGATGTGTAAAAGGCTTTGAGGACCTCAATCACGACCAGTTCTCCGTTTCCGACGAACAGATGTCCCAGGACGGTCTTGCCGTGGGCGGTATGCTCCAGCAGCTTGAGCGCTCCGTGATTATCTACCGCGACGGAACTTATCTGGACTCCGACTACCAGATCATGTACAACCTCTGTGCAGAGACCTGGTGCGGATATATGGCTCCCACCCTCAGCGACGGCCACAACGCCGGCTGGGACGTGAACGACGGCTGGCACCGCCAGATGTTCGTTGTGAAATATCAGTACGGCCTTGGCGGCTTCAAGGTGTTTGAAGAAGAAGCCGAGAAACTTGGAATGGTGAACGAACTTGCACTTGCAAAGGTGCTGAAGGTTGCCACCATGCATCAGGTTACCGACTACTACGGCCCCATCGCCTATTCCCAGTATGGTTCGCTCACCAACCTGTACGACTCCCAGGACAAGGTGTACAAGCAGTTCCTTGACGAACTGGACGAAGCCATCGACGCTCTTGAGCTCGTTGCCGCATCCGGTGCGAAACTCCTTGAAGACTACGACCTTGTCTATGGCGGCGACGCCACCAGGTGGGTACAGTTCGCGAACTCCCTGCGCCTGCGTCTCGCAATGCGCATCCGCTATGCCGATGCAGCCCTTGCACAGGCCGAAGCGGAAAAGTCCATCAACAGCGCTTTCGGCGTGATCACCGACAACAGCGGCAACGCAGTCATCTCCGAAACCGGTGTGCGTCATCCCCTGTATGTGATCAACATGGAATTCAACGACGCCGACACCCAGATGGGCGCTTCCATGGACTGCTACCTCAACGGTTACAACGACCCCCGCAAGTTCCTCTATGCCAGGCCTGCAGGCGACGGACAGCTTCACGGCGTACGTCCCGGCATCGCCCCTTCCGCATGGACCGATTACAAGAACACTGCAGCCAAGGTTTCCGGCCCCAATGCCAGCATCTACAGGATCTGCTGGATGAACGCAGCTGAAGTTGCATTCCTCCGCGCAGAAGGTGCCCTCATCGGCTGGAACATGGGCGGAACTGCCAGAAGCTTCTACGAGCAGGGCATCAGCCTCTCCTTCGATGAATGGGGCGCAAGCGGTGCAGCGGCCTATATTGCCGACGCAACCCGCACTCCCGCCGACTTCGTTGATGTAGTTGGCAGCGCCGGAGCAAGCATCGGTTCCACCGTTACCGTTGCATGGAACGAACTCGCAACCCAGGAGCAGAAACTCGAGAAGATCGGCACCCAGAAGTGGATTGCCCTCTTCCCCAACGGCGCCGAGGCTTGGGCAGAATACCGCCGTCTGCACTATCCCGTGCTCATTACCCCTGCCACCAACTTCTCCAACGGAGTGGTGAACACCAACCAGGGTATCCGCAGGGTTCCCTATCCCGTATCAGAGCAGAAAGACAACGCTGCAGGTTATACTTCAGGCGTAGAGGCCCTTGGCGGCCCCGACAATGCCGGAACGCGTCTGTGGTGGGATCAGAAGCCCTTTTAATTCCTAACTTCCTTCGAAAATGAAAAAGCTTACATACTACATATTCACGCTCGCAGTTGCAGCACTTGCAATTGCCTCCTGCGTAAAGGAAGAGAAAATTCAGGTTCAGCACGTCAAGACTCCCGGCGACGCCAGCGAGTTCACCCAGGAAGACCTGCAGTACTACGATAACCTGCGTGCTTGGAAGGAATCCAAGCACACCATCTCCTACGTGTTCTTCGCGGCATGGGCTCCGCCGGAGGGTTCCACCAGCCTTATGATCGAGTATCAGACCATGAGGCCCAGGCTCATCTCCCTGCCCGACTCCCTGGATGTCGTGAACCTTTGGATGGGAACTCCCATGAAAAAGGAATATACCGACGCCTGCTTCTACGGCAACGTGAAGAATCCCGAGACCGGTGTCATCGAGCGCGCCCCGCTCCACACATACGACTATTCCCCTAATGCCTATGCCGACCTCGAATTCTGCCAGAAGTACAAGGGCACCAAGTTCGTGATGCATGCCGATGCTTCCCACTATGGCCAGGAATTCGAACTTCTGGACGAAGAAACCGGCGAAATGAAGTACTGGAAAGTGGACGGTAACAACCGCGCATCCATCGAGGCATATGCCACGCTGGTTTGCCAGATCGTCATCGACCACGGCCTGGACGGAGTGGACTTCGACTATGAAGGCTGGGGCCAGAACCAGATTGCCTGGGCAATACAGAAGTGCGGCGAGTACTTCGGTCCCAAGGCAAAGGAATGGAAAGAGGCCAATCCCGACGGTCACGAGAGCTATCCGGAGAAACTCCTCATCGTGGACTACTTCGGCAGCGCTCCCGGACGTGCCATCGAGCCTTATATCAACTATCTGGTGAAGCAGGCCTACTCCGCACAGGGCTCTTCCTTCGGCGGCCCGTCATGGTGCCCCGCTGCCAAGATGGTCTACTGCGAGCAGTATGAGCAGAGCTCCGGCGAAGGTATGAACTACCTGAACGGCGGCTATCCCACCGGCGAAAAGAATGCCGACGGCGAGACCATGTACACCCTCGAGTGGTATGCCAGGAAAGCCAATCAAGCCAGCAACGGCGAGGGCGGCTTCGGTGCCTACTACATCGACAATGACTATGCAAACGGAGTAAACGCTCTCAAGGATAAAGGATACAAGGACTGCAACTACACCACCTACGGCTTCCTGCGTCGTGCTATCCAGATCGTGAATCCCCACGGTGCATATCAGAAACCTGAGGAGGATACAGCAACCGAATAATCCAAGAACGCTATGAAAAAGTTTATCATACCCGCACTTGTCATGGCCCTTGCGCTCACCACGGGCTGCACGCTGGCCGATAAGTTCGAATACGGCAAGGAAGGCATCCTGATAACAGGAACCGACGCCTCCCCAATGGCAAAGACCCGCATCGTTGCCGATGCCGTTCCCATCAGCTACGCCTTCTCCGTATCTTCCACCGGCAAGGTGGATGCCGACACCAAGGTTTACCTGAAGATCGATTCGGAAGCCGTGGATGCCTACAACGCCAAGAACGGAACTTCCTATGTGGCAGTGCCCGAGAACGCCCTTACCCTGGAAGACGAATACCTTACCATTTCCGCAGGAAAGGCCACTTCCAACGTTACCAACGTGGTGCTCACCGACAACTCCTTCATCCAGGACGGTGTCCTGTATGTGATTGCCATCAGCGCAACGAAAGTGGAAGGTGCCGACGTGGAACTGATCGAAGCCTCCAAGACTGTCTATATCAAGCTTGGCAAGACTCAGCAGAACCCCGCCCTTGACATCAACTCCACCAGCGTTTACAGCACCTACAGCTTCGGCACCGGTGCCACCGACGGATACGACGTGAACAACTGGACGCTCGAAATCAAGGCCTATCCTTATAATATGAAGAAGCGCGGAAGCGAACAGCTGTGCCGTCTGTGCTGCTGGAACGAGGATGGCGGCGGACAGGTCCTTCTCCGATTCAACGAGAACGGTAAGCCCTGGAAGACCCTAGATATCGTTTCGGTATCCGGCCGATATGTTACCGGGACCTCCGGCGAAGGCGACAACGCCACCGGTTTCTTCGAAGAGAACACCTGGTACCTGATTTCCATCGTATGGGACGGCGCCCAGATGAAGGTCTATGTGAACGGCGAGCTTGACACTCCCTGGCAGAATACCATTTCCGGCAGCCAGGCCCTCAAGATCAACCGCTTCGAAATCGGTATGTCATGGGGCGGCTACGGCAATTCCCAGAGCTACACCGGACGTATGGCCGAAATGAGGATCTGGGACCGTGCACGCAGCCAGAGCGAAATCGCCGAAGGCCTCTGCTCTGTGGATCCCGCATCGGAAGGCCTGCTTGGCTACTGGCGCTTCAACGAGGGCAGCGGCACCGTTTTCCACGATACCGCAACCTGGGACCCTTACGGCAACAAGACCGCAAAAGACATGGATTGGGCTCAGTCCATGCGCCAGGCCGACGAAAAGACTTACACCAATACAGGTGCAGGTTCCGCGGTGAGATGGGTTAAAGACGAAAAGAATAACTGCCTGCAGTAACATATTGAAAAAAAGTGTTATATTTGCATGGTTAAACCCAAATCACCACTTTGGAATAACACCTAAACCAAGAAAATTCATTAACCCTTATTATTAACAAAAAACGATGAAAAAGTTTTTCAAATTCGCTCTTGTAGCAGTTACTGCCCTTGCAGTTCTTGCTTGTAAGAAAACTCCTAAGGATCCCACTCCCGGCCCCGGTCCCGAACCCAAACCTCAGCCCGAGGAGTATGCAGGTCCCACCCAGGGTACTTCCGCATGGTCTGTAATCGGTAGCCTTCTTGACACCAGCTGGGACACCGACTTCGTGTGCGCAGAGAACAACGGCGTTTTCGTTCTCAAGAACGTTAAGCTTGCTGCTGCAGATGAATTCAAGTTCCGTGAGAACAAAGCATGGGACAACGCCTACAAGGGTGTATTCGTAACCCTCGGCGAGCCCTTCACAGTGGACAACGCTCCCGGTGGCAACAACATCAAGCCCGGTCTGGACGGTATCTATGACCTCTATCTGAACGTTGCTTCCTCTCAGGCCGCTATCACCGCAAAGGACGCCGCAGAGCCCACATGGGCAGAACCCGCCCCCGCAGGCCGTGAAGGTAAAGCTTTCAAGCTCACCCCGGAGACCAGTGAGAATGCCATCTTCGAGAAAAGCGAATATGTGGACCTCTCCGCAGGTGCAACCTTCCAGGTGAAATTCTACGCCAACAGCTGGAAGACCGGCGATTGCGACCGTCTCTGCTGCTTCGAGTCCAAGACCGAAAGCCCTTCCATGCTGGTTCGCTTCAGCAATGACGGCACCCAGCCCGGCCAGCTCCGCTTCAACAACAACGCCTGGCGCGTTGGCGGCAGCGACGGTGTGAAGCTCACCGACAAGGATGGCAACGCCTACATCTACGAAAAGCAGAAATGGCACGTTCTCACAATGGTTCTCACCCCCGGTGAAGGCAATGCAGTTACCGTTGACTTCTACGACAACGAGAACCTCATCAACAGCGCAACCGGTGAAAAGACCTCTGCAACCCAGAACTTCTTCCTGCAGCGCTTCGAGTTCGGTATGAGCTGGGAGTACAACTTCAACAACGACGAGTTCTCCAAGTGGCAGCTCTTCGACGGCTATATTGACTACGCTCGCGTATGGAGCCGTCCTCTTTCCGCTACCGAGATTGCAGAAGGCCTCTGCGACGTAGATCCCACTGCTGAGGGCCTCCTCACCTACTGGATAATGGATGACGGTAAGGACGACGGTATCATCCCCAACAGGGCAGCCGACAAGGACTACAACATCAACTTCGCCAACATGTCCGAGATGGACGGCGGCACCTTCCGCAAGAACCTCGACCTTAAGGACAGCTTCATCAACGCTCTTGAAGAAACCGACACTCCTCTCTGCGAGTTCTAGTTCTTCCCGAACACCTAAGTAAAAAAGGCCGGACCCTGACATCTTGGGCCGGCCTTTTTTCAATTTCAGTTAAAGACTAATGACCTTGAAAAAACTATTTGCAGTCATCGGCCTTCTGGCTTGCCTGCTATTCCCTGACCATGCCTTTGCGCAGGCTCCGGGAACAGTGAAGGGCTTGGTGAAGGACCAGGACGGAGCCCCGCTTATCGGCGCTGGCGTGTATGTGGACGGACAGTCCTCTGCAGGCACGGTTACCGACTTCGACGGACAGTTCTCCATCACGGTTCCTTCTGGCGCCAGGGCCCTCCGCTTCTCCTACATAGGGATGGAAGACCTTGTGGTGGAGATTGCCGGAAGAAGCTATATTGAAGCGGTGCTTTCCCCTGCCGCCACTTCCCTGGACGGGGTTGTAGTTACCGCCCTTGGAATACGCCGCTCGGAAAGGGCGCTTTCCTACATTGCACAGAAAGTGGGCGACGACGCCTTCATGGTGAAGGATGCAAACCTCGTGAACGGCCTTGCCGGACGCCTTGCAGGCGTTCAGATTAACGCCTCTTCCGCCGGTATCGGCGGCGAGACCAAGGTTGTGATGCGCGGTGCAAAGTCCATCGCAGGCAGCAACAACGCCCTTTACGTTCTGGACGGCATTCCCCTGCCAGCCCTCTCACTCACCAATCCCGGCGACTCCTACAGCATCTACAGCGGCAGTGCGGTAACCGGCGACGGTATATCCAATTTCAATTCCGACGATATCGGAGAGATGTCGGCCCTGGTTGGCCCTTCCGCAGCCGCACTCTACGGCTCCAAGGCGGCGAACGGCGTTATGATGCTGAGCACCCGCAAAGGAGAGAAAGGATTCAGCGTGAGCTATTCCAACAACACAACCTTCCTTTCCCCCGTGATGCTCCCCCGCCTCCAGACCACCTATGGCCAGAAAGCCGGTTATTACTCCTCCTGGGGCACAAAACTGAACGCCCCTGCAGCGTGGAGCATAGAAGACTTCTTCCAGACGGGCTACAACACCCAGAATTCCCTGGGAATCTCTTTCGGCGGCGATAATTCAAGCACCTGGCTTTCCGCTTCATGGGCCGATGCCCAGGGCGTGATCCCCGGAAATGCCTATGAACGTTACAATGTAACGGCCCATCATACGGCAACGCTTCTGGACGGGAAGCTTCATGTGAGCCTCCTTGGCATGTACATGAAGGTTGGAGAGGATAACATGACCGCAGGCGGCCAGTACTACAATCCCCTCGTGCCCCTGTACCTGATGTCGCCCGGAGACGACCTCCACAAATACGCAATCTACGAGCGCTATAATCCTGAGCGCGGTTTCAAAACGCAGTACTGGGGCTGGGGCGACCTGAACCTGGACATGCAGAACCCCTTCTGGATTGTGAACCGCAACACCTTCCACACCGGGAAGGACCGTTTCCTCCTTGGCGGAAGCATAAAGTACGAGATCGCCCCCTGGCTGGACATCACCGGCCGTGCGAGGACCGACTATAACAACGTCCTCTCCGAGCAGAAGAATTATGCCAGCACCTACGGCACCTTCGCTAACGAAAAGGGGCGCTACTTCTACAACGAGTACCTCACGGCACAGACCTATGCCGATGTTCTCCTGAACGCTCACCAGCGCTGGGAGAATTTCTCCGTAGAAGGAACCCTTGGCGCAGCCGTGGAAGACTACGCATTCCGCTCCTCAAAAGTGGCCGGCGACCTTATCGGCGTCCCGAACCTGTTCACCCTGGCCAACATGGAGAATAACCGCGACTTCGTGAAGGAAACGATTAACGACCAGACTCAGTCCATATTTGCGACCGCCCAGCTGGGATGGCGCAACTCGCTGTTCCTGGACGCCACAGTGAGGGCCGACTGGGCCTCCGCGCTTGCCAAGGAAGGCGAGCCGCTCAAACCCATCGTGTACCCTTCCGTGGGTCTTTCTGCAATCGTGACCGACATTCTGGGCATGGACTCCCCCATCCTTCCCTTCGCGAAGGTGAGGGCCTCTTACGCCCAGGTGGGCAACGCCCCAATGCGCTTCCTTGCGAATCCCACTTACTCGGTTTCCGCCGGCGTACCCCAGACGGTTACCTATCTTACGGCCCCCGGATTCCAGCCCGAGCGCACAAGCTCCTGGGAATTCGGTGCCGATGCGCGCCTGTTCCAGGGTCTCCTGAGCCTTAGCGCAACCTACTACAGCTCAAGAACCTACAACCAGGTGTTCACGCCCGAAATCTCACGCGCATCCACATACAATACCTATTATGTGAATGCAGGACGCGTGGACAACAGCGGCGTGGAAGTATCGGCAGAAATCAACCTGGGCAAGGGTCCATTCAAATGGACATCCAATGCAACCTGGTCCATGAACCGTAACAGGATTGCGAAGATGCTGGAAACCGAAATCGACGGACAGAAAGTTACCGTGGACACCCTGGACATGGGCGGAACTTCCGGCGTGAAGATGCGTCTTGTGAAAGGCGGAAGCATTGGCGACCTGTACGTGAACACCCTCAAGACCGACAATGCCGGATTCATCTGGGTATCCCCCACCGGCGGCACGGTCTCAACAGCAAGGGACGTTTTCATCAAGGCGGGAAACACCAACCCGGATTTCATGCTTTCATGGCGCAACCAGTTCACCTGGGACCGTCTGAGCGTGGCCTTCATGCTTAACGGCCGCTTCGGCGGCGTGGGAGCATCCCTCACCCAGGCAGCCATGGACTATTACGGCGTTTCCGAGCGCAGCGCGCAGGCCCGCGACAACGGCGGCGTACTGGTGAACGGACAGCCACTCCCGGACGTTGAAAGCTATTACACCACCATCGGCGGTAACGGTTCCAACGCCATAGGCTCCATGTATGTGTACTCCATGACCAATATCAGGCTTGGAGAGGCTTCCATCAGCTACAGTCTTCCCGTAGAGAAACTGGGCTGGATAAAGGGCGCAAACATTGCCCTCATCGGCCGCAATCTCGTAATGCTCTATTGCAAGGCACCCTTCGACCCCGAACAGGTGGCCGGAGCCGGCAACTATGCCGCCGGCATAGACTACTTCATGATGCCTTCAACCCGCAATGTGGGTTTCTCCGTTAAAGTGACATTCTAAAATGACAGGAAAAATGAAAAGATACATCATACTCATTGCCATTGCAGTAATGGCCGTTTCCTGCACGAAGGATTTCGCTTCCAGGAACACCAACAAGGAGCAGGCGACGCGCGAAATGCTCACCTATGACAATCTTGCCACTGGTTCCGCATTCTCCCAGATGACCCGCAACGTCCTTCCCACATACCAGCAGGGAGAGGACGAATACGGAAGCTCCAACTATCAGATTATCGAAGACCTGGCCGGAAACATCTTTGCAGGATATACCGGTGCCATCAATTCCGGATGGGCGTACAACAACCACTACGACATCACCGCCGGAACATGGTACAGGGCAATGTTCAACGATTCCTATGTGAGGCTCATCGCCGCATGGAACCAGTTGAACGCCTGGAGGGACTCTCAGCCCCAGGTGGTTGCCATCGGCGACATTATGAAGGTGGCTGGAATGCACAGGGTAACAGACACTTATGGTCCAATCCCCTATGTGAGCCTGCGCGAAGGCGAACTGCACCAGAAGTACGACTCGCAGAAGAGTGTCTATGAGGCTTTCTTCAGCGAACTGGATGCAGCAATCACCCTCCTCACCGAATACGTGAACGCCAATCCCGGAGCAAAGCTCGTTGCTGCCTACGACAATGTCTATGGCGGAGACGTCACCTCCTGGATCCGCTTTGCCAACACCCTCAGGCTCAGGCTTGCAATGAGGATCTGCTATGCCGATGCCACCCTTGCGAAGGCCCAGGCCGATGCAGCCCTGGCCAATCCCTATGGGCTTCTGAGCACCAAGGCCGATGCCGCCATGTGCAAGAAACCATCCAGCGGCGCATGGGAGTATCCCCTCTACGTGATTCAGCACAACTTCAACGACAGCGCGGCCGGCGCAACCATCGTCTCCTACATGAGCGGCTATGCCGATCCCAGGCTGGAGAAATACTTCACCGCAGGCAGCGACGGACTGTACCACGGAGTGCGCAACGGAATCAACATCACCAATGCCTACAAGAACAGCACCCTGCTTTCCAAGGTGAACTGCACCAATGCAGATCCCCTCGTGTGGATGCAGAGCGCCGAGGCCTGGTTCCTCCGCGCCGAATACGAACTCCGCTGGGGTTCGGAAAGCTCGGCCAGGGACTGCTATGAGCAGGGCATCCGCGTCTCCTTCGACGCAGCCGGAGCTTCCGGTGCCGATGCCTATATTGCCAACTCCACCGCCCTTCCCGGCAGCTATGCCGATGCTGTGGTAACGGCCAACTCGGTATCATCGGCCCTATCCGACATTCCGGTGGCCTGGCTCCCCGCTGGCAGTTTCGAAAAGCATCTGGAGCAGATTATTACCCAGAAGTACATTGCAATCTTCCCTTGCGGCCAGGAGGCCTGGAGCGAATTCAGGAGAACTTCCTATCCGAAGGTGATTCCGGTTGCAGTGAACAAGAATTCCGGAGTGATAAGCACCGAGCGCCAGATTCGCAGGCTCAATTATCCCGACACCGAGTATTCCACCAATACCGCATCCGTGCAGGAAGCCGTTGAAATCCTTAACGGCGAATCCTCCAACGGAAGCGGCGACAACGGAGGAACTTCCCTGTGGTGGGACAAAAAATAGGAAAAAGGAGATATGAAAAGAACAATGATCATATTAAGCGGCATACTTGCCGCCATGGCAGTCTCCTGCACTACGCCGGAGCCCCTGGACCTCCAGAAGAGGGTTCCCAAGAGCGACGAATACTACGCCGCCCTAAGGGCCTACAAGCAGAGCGAACACGAGCTGTGCTACCTCTGGTTTGCCGACTATGGCGTACCCACCTCCCCGGCCTACCGCTTTTCCGCCATTCCCGACAGCGTGGACATCGTGTCCCTCTGGGGCGGTATCCCCAAGGAAGGCACCCTGGACCGCGAGGAAATGTATGAAATGCGCCGCCTGAAGGGCACGCGCCTGGTAACGGTTACCATCATCCGAGTGAAGTACTTCTTCAAGCAGCTGGAGATGTCGGCCTACATGGACGCCTACAATGCCAAGTATTCCCAGGTCTATGATGCGCAGATCGCAGCCGGCAAGACTGCCGAAGAGGCCGCTACCATAGCCGAACAGGAGGCCGATGCCGCCGGAATCGCCGCCGGCAATGCCGACGTGATGGCCCACAGCAAACGGGACGCCGACGGCAACTATCCTGAATGGTGCCGCAAGCTTGGAGACCACCTGCTGAAGGAGATGTGGGACAACGACCTGGACGGTATCGACCTGGACTACGAGCCCGAGGGAGACATGCTCTCCGGCGACCGCTTCACCCTGTTCGCCCAGTACCTGGGACAGTTCATCGGATGCGGCCCCGAATCGCAGGATCCTTCGAAGCTCCTCATCGTGGACCACTACAGCAACCTTCCCCCTTCCGCTTCCGAGCCTTATTTCAATTATAAGGTGCGCCAGCTCTACAGCAACCAGGGCAACTACATCTCGGATGCAGCGTTCTCCCGCCAGTGGCCGGTGGAGAAACAGATCTTTGCCGACAACATCGGCGACCTGTGGAAAACCGGCGGCGAGATGGAGCACATTGCCGCATTCAAGCACTCGTCCGGAAAGATGAAGGGCGGATTCGGTGCCTTCCACGGCCAGCGTGACTACAATACAGTGGACTCCGGTTCCGACAATCTGATTCCCTACGGCCATATGAGAAGGGCCATACAGATTCAGAATCCCGCCGGTGCCTATCCTCCCAAACCTGAAGAATAAACCTGCCTGACCATGAAAAAAAGCACATTACTTATAACAGCGGTTCTTGCCGTTCTGGCAATGGGGTGCAAAAAGTCGCTCCAGTATGCCGATGTAGTTTATTTCACAGGCAACGAGTATTCCCAGACCACGAGCATGTACCTGGACGGTCCCACTTCCCTGGGCATCTCGGTAACTTCTTCCTGCCGTATGGACAGCGAGGTCACCGTGAACATCGAGGTGGACGAGGCGGCCCTTGAGGGCTTCAATGCCGACAACGGCACGGCCTACAAGCTGCTTCCGGCATCGTCCTACAGCATTTCATCCCTGGCTCCGGTGATCAAGGAAGGAAGCAGCGTATCCGCTCCCGTGTACCTGAGCATCGACACCCTGGACGACCTTGAGGAAGGAGTCCTTTACTGCCTTCCGATGAAGATCTCCGAGACATCGAACGGGATGGAAATCCTGCAGGCTTCAAGGTATAAATACGTTGTGGTGAACCAGATCATCACCACCCAGGCAGTTGCCACCGGCTCCGGCACAGGATACGCCGGGAACAACTTCTTCAGGGTGCCTGCAATGGTTCTGAACGAGAATCTCCGCGACATGGGCGTCTGCACAATGGAGTGCCGAGTGTATATGAACGCGTTCTATCCGGAGAATCATAACCCCGGTATTGCCACGGTTATCGGCCAGGAAGAGCGCTTCCTCATCCGCTTCGGTGACATTTCCTGCGACAACGACCAGCTTCAGGTCGCCGGCCGCGGCGCGTCGCTCACCTCCAAGAGTCACTTCGTCACGGGACGATGGTACCATGTTGCCGCCATCGACAACGGAAATACCATCACCCTCTATGTCGATGGTGAGGTGGAAGGACAGATAAGTTCTGCCGGAAAGCTCCCCATCGACCTTGGATGGGACTGGGAAGGCGGATTCACCATTGCCAATTCCTGCGGCAGCCGTACAATGAACGGATACATTTCCGAGGCCAGGATATGGCAGAGGGAACTCTCCCCCGTGGAGCTCAAGAACAACCAGTGCTATGTGGATCCCGCTTCCGAGGGCCTCATTGCCTACTGGAGGTTCAACGGCGCCACCGGAAATGTGGTTACCGACCTCACCGGCCACGGCTACGATGCCGTTGCCAATGCTCCTATTTCCTGGAAGACCAATGTAAAGTGCCCTTATGTGGAATAAGCGCCTGATATCGGTCTTTACAGCACTTTTGCTCTCTTCTCTCCTGTCCTTTGCACAAGGGACAGGAGAAGGAGGAGGGCGTTTACTCCGCTTTGAACAGGCGGTCGTGGAACTCGGGGAGATTGACGCATCGGCGGGTTCCGTGGTTGTCTCTTTCACATTCCAGAACATCTCCTCTTCCGATGTGACGGTTGTGGACGTGCATGCCCAGTGCGGCTGCACGGTGCCGTCGTTCTCTCATTCAAGCGTAAAACCGGGAAAGAAGGGCGTCATAAAGGTGAAACTTCTCACCCGGGACCTCACCGGGCCGCAAAAAAGACATCTCACCGTAGTTTCCACTGACGGTGAGACGAAACGTTTCTCTACGATAAGTATTGTCTGCTCGGTGAAGAGGGACTAGAACAGCTTTTCGAAATAGAGCGCCCGGTTGCACGTAACACTGCGGCTCAACACGCGCAGATTCTTACCAGTCATATCGGTGAACGCAAGTGCATTTCCCTGAGTGCTGTTGAACATTACGGTTTCTCCGTCGGGAAGGACCTGTACGTTACAGTGGGAAGTGGAGGCAAAAGCGACATCTGAAGGAACGTCCATCAGTTTGACGGCTGTTTTTGACGCAGGATCCACCTGGATAATCTGCGCACGAAGCGGCTCTGTGAGCTTCCTGGGATTCTTTACGACCATGAATTTATCCGGAGCCAGAACCACCACGGAGTGGTATCCGCCAAGAGGATAACCTCCTTCTATAGTCACATCACCAAGAGGTCCGTACTTATAGAGAACCTCTTTTGTCTTTCCGTCAATCTTCCATATCTCCTCCGGATAATACAGGGACGCATAATAATTCCCGTCAGAATCCTTGTCGAGAGAATTCGTATGGACGAAATCGCTCATGATTCCCATCTTTGGCCTGTACTCTTTCAAAATGGGCCAATAGGCAACAATATCCATCTGGTCGAAGATATTCCACTCCCAGACCGGCTTTCCGGTGGGATCTATTTCCACGAGGATATCGGACCACACTACAGAATCTGCTGGCTTTCCAACGGAAGTAAGGTCATACTGGCGGCTTGTATGGTTGAGTGTGAGCATGTTCCCACCGGGGAGAAGCCTGAGTTCGTGGTGCGGATACATTACGGTTTGCTCAGATGCATCTATGGTAAGGTACCGTTTCCCGTCCAGGCCCATGACAATGATCTGATGGGCAGGTTTTGGTGTGTTCTTGTCGTTGGGGAAAAGATATGTACCTTGCATCAACGCAAGTTTTCCGGTCTCAAGTTGATAGTCAACAGTCCTCACAGGCTCGTCAAAGCGCTCGTACCACATGACCTTCCCATATACATCAGAAATTGTCACGTACCCTGGGGCACTCTCCTTATGCTGGATGATATAACCCGAGGTGGGACCGCCTTCGTTCAAGGTCATCTCATATGAAGGAATCCCGTCGGGAAGGGCTCCGGTAGTGAAAGGAACGGGCTCTCCGTATGAATTTTCAACACCCACGCGGCATTCGTATTCGGTATTGGGATACAGTAGAAGAGCCATCTCACCGGGCATCTTCTGCCAGCTCTCCTCCCCTGCCTTTCTAACCTCCACAACGGTGCTGCATTCTTTCTTCTTGTTTATAACCACATTGAAGCGGAGCGCATTGTCCGTGGGAGAGACGCTCACACTTTCTATGCTTTGCTCATACACGGTGAGCTCAGGCTGAGGTTCGGGCTGAGGCTCCGGCTTGGGATCCTCCTGATTGCCATTGTTTTTTGAACAACAAACTATTAATACTAAAGATAATAGCCAGATAAACTTTTTCATCGTATCACTTTTTATTTGATGGGTCGATAAAAATAAGCATTTTTTCCCACAAAACCATATTTTCTTTGTACCTTTCGGATGTGAAATTATCTGAACTGTTCATCATACTCGCTGTTGCAGGAAGCTGCACTTTGAACCGGACGCCATCCATTTATCCTTCAATGGTTGATATTCCCTCCGGCTCCTTCACCATGGGAACAGCCGGCGCTTCCGGAGAGGACTATGACGAAGCTCCCGCGCACGGCGTTACCCTGGATGCATTCCGAATGAGCGCGTGCGAGATAACGAACTCACAGTATGAGGCTTTCGACCCATCCCACAGGAACAGGCGGGACAGTATTTCAATCAATGACGGCGATGCTGTTGTGAACGTGAGCTGGTACGACGCATCGGCCTATTGCGAATGGCTTTCACGAAATACCGGAAAGCACTACAGGCTTCCTACCGAGGCCGAATGGGAGTACGCCTGCAGGGCGGGGACTACAACTGCTTATTATACAGGCGACAGCCTGCCTTCTTCCATGCAGAAGGAGCAGGACACGAACAGGAATCACAAGAGGGTTGACCTAGGCGTGGGTAAGACCACACCCAATGCTTTCGGCCTCTACGACATGCACGGAAACGTTGAGGAGTGGTGCCAGGACTGGTACGGGGCTTATTCTTCCGAGGCGCAGACCAATCCGGGCGGGCTTTCAAGGGGTGTATTCCGCGTAACTCGCGGCGGCAGCCACAACACTCCCGTGAAGTATCTTCGAAGCGCAAACCGTATGGCCGCCACCCCTGACGATTTCCACTCGCAGATAGGTTTCCGCGTTGTGGAGAGCGAGACGGAGCCGGTGTATTCGACTGCATCGACCTCAGTCCCCCTGAACATGAAGAACGTGAAGCAGGAAAAGGCCGCATGGAGCAGCTGCGGCAGCGAGCCTTTCTTCCTGGAGCCCGTTCCTTTCGTCATTCCGCCCACAGACGGTACGCCGTTCTACAGCCATAACCATCAGCCGGCCGTTACCTGGTGCGACAACGGAGACCTTCTTGCCATCTGGTTCACAACCAATGCCGAAAACGGACGCGAGATGGAGGTGGTGGGGGCACGTCTCCGCAAGGGTGCGGGCGCATGGGAGCCGGCATCGACCTTCTTCAAGGTCCCGGACCGCAATATGACCGGCAGTTCCCTCCTTCATCTTGCCGATGGGACTCTGCTTCATATAAACGGGGTTGCCGACACCGGCGACTGGCAGAATCTTGCCCTGTGTATGCGCCGCTCCACAGACAACGGCGCAACTTGGAGCGATCCTGTGCTTGTCGAGCCAGAGCACGGCGTAGGGCATCAGGTGATTGCCGGGCCCATCGTCCTCGGTGACGGCACCATCGTCCAGCTCTGCGACGGCACTGCTGGGGGCAGCGGTCCCACATCGGTACATATCAGCTCAGACAATGGCCTTACATGGTCCGGCCAGGGTGGTAGCATTGCGGGAATCCACGCTGCCGTAGTAGAGCTTTCGGGCAACAGGCTGCTTGCATTTGGGCGCGGAACCGACATCGGCCATTCCGGAATGACGCCCAGGAGCGTTTCTTCCGATAAAGGCAGGACCTGGACATACGGTATCACAGGGTGGCCTCTCATCGGCAGCGGTCAGAGGCAGGTAATGCTTCGCCTTATGGAAGGCCCGATCATGTTCGCCAGCTTCGGTCCCGACGGCATATTCATCGTCCTTTCCGAAGATGAAGGCGAAAGCTGGAGCCGGCCGAAACTTCTCACCGACGGCGTCTCCCGCACTCTGGACGGAGGCGCTTTCACCGGCACCTTCACCATGGATGCCACCCACGCTGAGCCCAAAGGATATTTCTGCGGAGTGCAGACACCGGACGGTACCATCCACCTTCTTTCCAGCCGTATACACTATCGCTTCAATCTTGCCTGGCTCCGGCAATAGTCTCTTGGTGGCCGATGGGGGCAATCCAGCGGCCTAAAGGACGGCGCTGGTGATGAGCTTCAGGTCCGACGATTCGGGAACGAAGCGGATGCCGGTGGCGCAGGCAGGGATGAGGACGGTTGTGCCTTGCTTGATGGAAACCGTGCAAGGGGCGGACAAGCCGGGAACTGTGCATTCCAGCGAGCCTGAGCCTTCAAGGCACATCATCACAACGAACGAATCCACGCCGCTGAGATCTTTTTCGAAGGGCCTCTCCAGGTCGTACAGGCTGGTGGTGAAGAAGGGACAGCTTACAAGCTGCACCTCGGAATCCTTCACCGGCACATAGGACGTTCTGTAGCCCTCCGGGTGCACTTTATAGTCGATAGCCTGCTTTGCAAGCTCCGTGTGGAGCTCGCGCGGTTTGCCGTCAAGACCAAGGCGGCCGTAGTCCCAGATGCGGTAGGTGTAGTCCGATGTCTGCTGAATCTCGGCTATGAAGCAGCCGCTGCAGATGGCGTGGACGCGGCCCGCAGGGAGGAAAAACACATCGCCCGGATGCACCTCGTAGCGTGCCAGGACATCGGTAATGCTGCCGTCCTTAACCCTGCGCTCATACTCCTCCGGGGTAATTTCCTTTGTGAGTCCGCTGTAAAGGCATGCGCCGGGATCGGCGGAAATAACATACCACATTTCGGTCTTGCCCTTTGCGCCTGGGCCATGAACGCGCTGCGCCATCTCGTCGTCCGGATGAACCTGGATGGAAAGGTCGGCAAGGGCGTCGATGAATTTTATCAGCAGAGGGAACTGGTCGCCGGAGGCGGCATAGACCTTTTCACCTACAAGCTCTCCCTTGAACTCGTGCACGAGCGAATTCAGGTCACGTCCCTTGAGCGGGCCCTCGGCCACAACAGAAATCTTCTCTCCGTAGGCCGATATCTCCCAGCTTTCGCCGATATGCTCTACAGAAGTATCGACTCCCTTATACGCGGGAATCTTCTCGCCGCCCCAGACCATCGGTCTGAAAATGGGCTCAAAAACAAGCGGATACAACATAATTACCTACCCATTATGAATTCCAGCTTTCCGCCGGAAACGATGTCTTTATAGTCGATGTAAGGAAGCTCGTACGGCTTGCCGTTCAGCTTCACGCTGCGGATGTACCTGTTTTGTGCGGAGAGCCCCTTCGCAACAATCTCGAACGAGCCGCCCTGAACCTTCACAACAGCCCTTTCCCATAGCGGGGCGCCGAACCAGAAGCGGGTCGATGCAGGCTCCACCTGATAGAATCCCATACTGGAAAGCACATACCAGGCGCTCATCTGGCCCACGTCCTCGTTCCCGGCAAGGCCCTCAGCGTCATTGAAATACATCTCATCATAGACCTGGCGGAGCCTGTCGGCCGCCTTGTCCTTCTGCCCGAGCATACTGTATATATAAATGGTATGGTGGCTGGGTTCGTTGCCGTGCGCATACTGGCCGATGAGGCCGGAAATATCCGGAGACGCATTCTCACCCTCCACGATGGACGGAGCAAGGAACAGGCTATCCAGCTTTGCCAGAAGCGCATCTTCGCCGCCGAATAGATTGGCTAGCCCGTCGATATCGTGAGGAACCAGCCAGATATACTGCCAGGGAGTGCCTTCCGTGTAATCGGAAGTCTCGTGGCGTGAATACAGTGGATTGAAAGGCTCGGTGAACGTGCCGTCGGTCTTCAGGCCCCGCATGAACTGCTTTTCGGAATCCCAGTAGTTGCGGTAGCTTTGGCTGCGCACCAGGAACTCTTCGGCAATATCGTCATAGCCAAGGCATTCGGCGGCGTTCGCCAGGGCGGCATCGGCAATGGCATATTCCATATCGTTCGCCACGGATTCGCGATAGAGGTCGGAAGGGATGAAGCCGTACTGTTTCCTGAGATCCTGGCCGCGGTCCGTCTGGTTGGCGGTTGCAGTCATTGCGTCCATGATCTCCTGGTCGGAGAGGCCGGCACGGAAGCCTTTCACAACGGCATCGGCGAAGGAAATGAGGCCCGGATTACCCACCATGCAGTCGGTCTCGTTGCCCATCAGATGCCAGACGGGAAGGTCGCCCTGCTCCAGGTAGATGTGGTACATCGTTGACACTATGTCCTCCATCTTCTCGGGATGAAGGATGGTCATCAGCGGCATTGCGGCGCGGTACGTGTCCCAGAGCGAGAAGGTTGTGTAGTTCACGAAATCGGCCTTCCGGACCTGGTCGTCCGAGCCTCTGTAGCTGCCGTCCACGTCGCAGAATACCGAAGGGGCCACCATAGTGTGATACAGGGCCGTGTAGAATACAGTCTTGCGGTCGGGATCGGTGCATTTGATGTCCACCTTTCCAAGTTCGCGGTTCCAGGCGGTGCGGGCATCGGCCTTCACTTTGTCGAAGTCCCAGCCGGGAAGTTCTGCGGCCATATTTGCCTTTGCTCCTTCAACGCTCACGGGCGAGAGAGCCACCTTGATTAGAAGCTGCTCGCCTTCCTTCGTGCTGCCAAGCTGGCAACGGGCATAGAGAGGCTCGCGTGTGCGGCCGCGCTCGCTGTCGTTCCTGGGATTGAGTTCGGTCGTGAATTCTTCTATGGGGCGTGAGAATTCAGCCCAGAAGAAGATTTTTTGGTCTTTTGCCCAACCTGTAGAGTAGCGGTGGCCGCCGAAAGCCACCACTCGGCCGTTGGAATCTTTGCGTATATCATCGATTCCGGCTGCTGTTACATCGTCCCAGCATCCGCCGTTCTCCAGGTCCACCATAACCGCCGCATTGTTGCACGAAGGATAAGTGTAGCGGTGCATGCCCACGCGCGAAGTTGCCGTGAGCTCCACTTTAACACCGTGCCTGAGCAGTGGAACACTGTAGTATCCAGGTTCCACGACCTCTTTGCTGCGCTGTGCATACGACCAGGAACCCGACATCGGATCCTCCTCGAAGCCTCTCTCGGGCCTGGTGGGGCCTGTGACCGGCATCAGGGTTATGTCGAAAAGATCGCCAATGCCCGTGCCGCTAAGGTGAGTGTGGCTGAAGCCGATGACCGTGGAATCCGAGTCGTGATAGCCGGAGCACCAGTCCCACTGCTGAGGGATACTGGTAGGGCCCAGCTGGACAAATCCAAAGGGTACGTTGGCCCCTACGAACACGTGTCCGTGGCCACCGGTGCCGATTTTGGGATTCACCCACGATGCGTAGTCTTCGCTTTGCGAACAGGCTGCCAGAAGGAGGGCCGCCAGAAGAAGGGGAATTCTTTTCATGCTATTTCCAGGATATTGTTCCGGCATCGACAAGCACGCTGTGCCCGATGCGGTAGGTCTTTGCTTTCTTTTTGCCGATGCGGAGTGTGCAGGCCTTTGACATCGTCTGGCTCTGGGCCTCCAGCACGAAATTGGCTGCATTCTCTTTGGTAATCGTGAGGCTCTTGCCGGAGGGCAGGCTTATTTCCACCTTGTCGAATGCGGGAATGGTGAGGGTGTAGTACGGATCTCCTGGGCAGTCGGGATAGAATCCCATCATGGAGAACACTGCCCAGGCCGACATCGTTCCCGTGTCATCGTTTCCGGGAATTCCGTTGGGCGCGTCGGTATAATACTTCTGAAGGATCTGGTGCACGAGTTTCCAGGTGCGCCATTCCTCGCCCTTGATCTGGCTGAACAGATAAGGATAAGCGATGTCGGGCTCGTTTGAAGGGTCGAAGAGTCCTTCGTCAAATACATTCTGCAGTTTTGCCACAAAGGCTTTGTCGCCGCCCATAAGCTTTGCAAGGCCTTCTATGTCGTGTGGAACATAGAAAGTATAGTTCCACGCACTACCTTCATGGAATCCGGGGACCGGTTCGAAGTTCTCTCCCTGACGGGGATTGAAAGGCTCCAGGAAAGTGCCGGCTTTTGTGATTGGCCGGAGTGTCCCGGACTCGGGGCTGTAGTATTTCTTGTAGTTAAGTGAGCGCTCGGTGAAGAGTTTTGCGTCTTCTTCTTTGCCCAGGGCTTTTGCCAGACGCGCCAGGGCGGCATCGGCCATATAATATTCAAGAGCGTGGGACACCGAGTTGTCGCCCGAGAAATCGGCAGAGTAGAAACCCAGGGGAATATAGCCCAGGGAAATGTACGGGTCTATGTCGGGACGCATCAGGTTGTCCTTGCCGGGGCAGGTGGCCGACTTCCTGAATGCCTCATAGGCAGTCTTTACCGGGAAATCCTTCAGGCCTTTGAGATATGTGTCCACTATTACCGGGATGGCCGGGTCCCCTTCCATCGTGAATGTTTCCCTGCCGAAAAGCTCCCACTTGGGCATCCAGCCCCACTCTTCGTACATGCTCACCATGGACTTCACCATATCCAGCTGCTTTTCCGGATAAAGGAGCGTCATCAGCTGGTGCAGGTTGCGGCACGTATCCCAGAGGGAGAATACTGAATAGCGGTTTCCTTTGCTCACCACGCCGATTCCGCGGCTGCGCAGAGCCATTATGTTCTGCGACCCGTGTCCGCGATGGCGGTCCACAGCCTTGCGGTTGCCGAATTCCATAAGCGGATACTGGCCGTTCACGTCGTTTATTATGCTGGGATGTATGAGCGTGTGATAAAGTGCAGTGTAAAACACCGCCTTCTGCCTTTCAGTGCCGCCTTCCACCTTAACTTTTCCAAGATGCTCTTCCCAGGTGGCCGCAGCTGCCCTTCTCACCGCTTCAAATCCTTTGTCTTTCTGCTCCGCATCCAGGTTTTCGCGTGCATTCTCTATGCTCACGAAAGATACGCCCATGCTCACGGCAAGCTGCTCGCCCTGAGCAAGATGGCTGTAGGAAAACCAGTAGCCGATGTCGTCACCGCATAGTTCGCGGGAATAGCTGTCGTATATCTTATAGCTGCCGGCATCCTTGTCCCAGGCGGCTTCTGCTGTCATAGGGCGCTGTTTTTTCCAGTATCCGCTCTCGGAGGGCGCTTTGTTCACCCTCAACACGAAATATACAGGGTAAACTGCCTGGCTGTTGTAGCAGAACGTGCCAAGGAGCTTGTACCCTTCGATTTCCGTATCGCTCACCCTGCGCACCATGGCGCCCGACTCGTTGGTGAGGCCTTCTCCAAGATTCAAAAGGATGTTGCCAGAGCCTTCGGGGAAGGTGTAACGCTCCACGGATGTGCGCGTAGTGGCCGTAGCTTCTACGCGAATTCCGTTCATCAGGAGCGTGGAGTAATACCCGGGAGTGGCCTTTTCCTCCGAGTATTCGCATCCATAGACATGATAGTCAACCTGGAGAGGGCCCCTGGTGGGCATTGTGAGAAGGGATCCGGCGTCCGGGCAGCCCACTCCGCTCAGGTTCACATGGCTCATTCCGGTGAAATAGCGGTTCTCGTTCACATATGGCGTGCTCCACCATCTGCTGTCCTTGTCCCAGGTGTTCATCTTCGAGCCCATCACGTTGAACGGAGACACGCTCATCATACCGTTGGGAGTGACGGCTCCGGGATTGCAGGCACCGAAATTGGTGGTGCCCACAAAGGGGTTGACATGCGAATTCACGCCCTGAGCCCCAAGGACAAGGGGCAGCAGGAGCGTGATTATTGAAAGAGGTAATCTCATTTGAGAATATTGGTCTTATAGGTGAAATCCAAAATCTCGGGGATATATCCAAAAGCCAGGCCGGTGACGGTATCGGCACATCCATAATACACTGCGATGCGGCCTGTTGCGCTGTCGTGGAGTGCTGCGCAGGGGAATGCGACGTTCGGTACGTCGCCCATGCACTCGTAGGGAGTCTGCGGGGAAATCAGGTACGGGCCGCTGCGGGCTTTCACTTTCCAGGGCTGCTCAAGGTCCAGGATAGCGCTGCCGAAGCTATAGACATAGCCGTTGCAGCTGCGCAGGACGCCGTGATAGAACAGGAGCCAGCCTTCGGAAGTTTCGATGGGAATGGGACCTGCGCCAATCTTCATGCACTGCCATGCGCTCACCTCGAAAGGAGCCGGCTGCATCACATGCCTGTGGTGGCCCCAGAACTCCATATCCGGGCTCTCGCTGTAGAAAATATCGCCGAATGCCGTGTGACCTGTGTCGGAAGGACGTGAAAGCATTGCATATCGGCCTCCTATCTTGCGGGGGAACAGAACGCCGTTGCGGTTGTACGGAAGGAAAGCGTTCTCCACCTGATGGAAGGTCTCGAAATCCTCAGTCCACGCCAGGCCGATGGTGGGGCCGTGGTAGCCGTTGCACCAGCTCACCCAGTACTTGTCCTCGATTCTGGCAACGCGAGGGTCGTATCCGTACTCCCAGGCTGCCACTTCGGGGATGTCGCAGTTGAAGCGGAGCACCTCGGGCCTGATGTCCCAGTTCATGCCGTCCTTGGAAAATCCCACGTGGAGAGCCATGCGACGATTAGTGTCGTCACAACGGAAAACGCCGGCAAAGCCGCCTTTGAACGGCACCACGGCGCTGTTGAATATACTGTTCGAATCCGGAAGAAGGTCCCGCCTGATCACGGGGTTGCCGGAGTATCGCCACATGGGCTTGTTGCATCCCATCGGCCTTTCTTCCCAGGGCATATTGGGAAGCGGCTCGCCGAAAATCTTAAGATCTGTCATTTTTCAATGAGGCTTTCATTATTATTCTGTCCTTGATAACGGAAATGTCCTCCCCCTTTTCTTTCATGTCAATGAGGCGGAAAAGATATGCCGATGCTTCCTTGGCAATTTCCGGCAGCGGCTGAAGGATATACGGGATGGGCGGGTCGAAGACATCGTACACGTTGGAATAGTCGAAGCCAACCATCTGGATGTCCTTCTGCACCCTTATTCCTCTTTTCTGCATGGCCTTGATTATGGCCACGGACGGCACGTTGGAGGCGGAAATGATTCCATCGACCCCGTCCTGAATCATCTGGTCCAGGATTTTCTCGGCGCTTTCGTCCAGGTTCTCGAAAGGAATGTTGTATATGAGCGCATCATCGCCAAGGTCCTTGCGGAAGGCCTTCTCGCGGTCCGTCATGGAAGAAATGCGCATTGCGTACGAGAGGAGGGCCATCTTCTTCACGCCCCTTCTCCTGAGCACATCAACTGCCTGATGCATAGCGTCTTCATTGTCGGTGAGGACTGAGGGTTCTTCGTGTCCGGGATAGTGCCTGTCTATAACGACGTAAGGCCTGCCGGTGGTCATGAGATATTCCATTGTAGAAGCGCTGCCCGCACAGGGAACCAGAATGAACCCCTCCACATCCTTTTCAAGGAAAGAGCGGAGCAGGCGGGAGAACTTCTCAGGATTCTCGTCCGATGAACCGAATACCAGGGTATATCCGCGCTTGAAAGCCCAGTTCTCAAGCTCGCGCGCAATAATACCATAGAATATATTGGCCATATCCGAGAGGATAACGCCTATCACCCTCGTGCGTCCCTGCCTGAGCATCCTCGCGGCCGATGAAGGCTGGTAGTTGAGCCTCTTTGCAACAGCCAGTATCTTTTCCTTGGTGGTTTCGCTCACACGGTACTTCTGTTTCCCGTTCGCATCCACCCGGTTGTTCATCACAAAAGATACAAGTGCTATCGAAACTCCCGCTTCCCGCGCGATGTCTTTGATAGTGATGTTCTTTGACATACGGTCTGATTTTTTGCAAATATACGAAAAGTTTCGCTAAAACTATTTAGCTTTTAGCGAAACTTTTTTGCCGTGGGGGCTAATTCGCACTACTTAAGCGCATTACATAACGTTCCCCTGGTGAAAACGCACCAGGGGAAGGATATATAAACCGTTCACAGACAGCGGGTTAACCCCCACACTATTTTATGCGCTTAATGGTTATCCGGAGATATTTCGCCACCTGCTCGGGGCGTGCCTGAGTGTTTTGGCAAAGCCAGCTGTATAATTCAAACTTTTTCTCTTCGGGAAGAGATAAAACATCGTGAATATCGACGGGATGATATTGCTTCTGAAGCAGCGATGTCATTTTATAGTAATAAGCATCTGATTTGCCCACCATCACCTCATTCAGATCATACTCACTTCCGGTCGATGAGTGCATTGCCAGGATCATCTTTTCATAGCTTCCAAAGAAACGGATTGCCGCTTCATGGTCGATGACGGAGTACTTGACGATGATGTGGTCAACCAGCTGCTGACACTCTTTCGCAGACAAACGCCTGAACCAGCTTTGCAGTTTTTCATACCGTAGCGGCTGTCCGGCTTTTTGAAATGCATCGACCTCCTTCAGGGCCCTTCTCATAGGCATGGACGCTTTACTGATAACGAGTTTTTCGGAGAAAGGATGATCACTTACAGCGTACGCGAGATAATTCCACCTGTACTCCTCGGCATTTTTTACCAGTCTCCTCTCCGGAGCGTTGTTGCCCACATATATCAGATTGGTCCTTGCCTTTTTATCGCCTTTTTTGGGGACGCTCAGAAACGGTGTGTTGAAAAGAGCGCCGTCTCTTCCGCAATACTTGTTCTGGGCTTTTGCGAAACGTGAAGTATAGTCCCTTACAAACGAATACAGATGCCATCGACTTGGGGCAATGGTACTATGATGGATGTGGTCAGGCATTTGGCAAAGACTGAGAACCTGTATATTGTGGGCTTTTGCCTCCACGCAAAAGGTCGTGAAGAAAACGAGATGATCGCTATAGTTGTAAAAAAGCAGATATCCGTTCTTGGTGTTCTGGCAGCTGTGATTGAGAATGCCGTTCAGGCAGGTGCGATTGTGTCCTCTCATATACGGTTCTTTTGCGCCAAATGTAGTGAAAGAACTCATGCGTAGAGCTGATTTTAAAAGCCCACCAGCAACTATTTATGTTTTTTATCTTAAAACATGCATTTTTCTTAAGAATGATAAAAAACAGAAATCGGCAATAATTACGAATTCGTTAAGACCTGCCCCCATCGGCCAGCTTGATTGCCCCCATCGGCCAACTTGATTGTCCCCATCGGCCCGGAAAGCCCGTGGGGGCCATGTTGCTGTGCCTCAGCGCATTACATAACGTTCCCCTGGTGAAAATGCACCAGGGGAGCATATGGCAAAAAATTGATAATCAAGCAATTAAGCCCCACAGATGCCGCGCAACGAAGGCCGCAACGAAGGCCACAGCTAAGGGCGCAGCGGAAAAGCGCTAGTCCACCAGGCCGCGGGCGCGGAGGAGCGCTTCGGGGGCGGGACGGGAGCCGCGGAACTGCTCGTAGAGCGTCATGGGCTCTTCGGAGCCGCCCTTCTCCAGGAAGGTCTCGCGGAAGCTGCGGGCAACCTCAGGGTTGAAGATGCCGTCTTCCTTGAACTTCTCCCAGGCGTCCACTGCAAGCACCTCGCTCCAGAGATAGCTGTAGTAGCCGGCGCTGTAGCCGCTGTTGAAGATGTGGTTGAAGTAGGTGGTTCGGTAGCGGGGAATGATTTCGCCGATGAGGCCCATCTCTGCGCACACCTTGTTCTCGAAATCGCGGATGCTCTGGGCATCGGTGAAAGCCTGAAGCTCTTCAAGGGACATCTCGTGCCACTTCATGTCCAGGATGGACGCGGCGCAAAGCTCACCCGTCATAAAGCCCTGGTTGAACTTGAGGGTATTGGATATCTTCTGAACCAGTTCGGCAGGAATTGAAGAGCCGTCCACATACGAATGGGCATACTCCCCTAGCAGCTCCGGCACGAAAGCGAAATTCTCGTTGAACTGCGAGAACAGCTCCACGAAATCGCGGGCCACGGATGTGCCGCTCACGCTCTTGTAGTGGCATTTCGTAAGAAAGCCGTGAAGCGCATGGCCAAACTCGTGGAATGCAGTCTGCACATTGTCGATGGAGAGCTGTGACGGCACCTCGGCCGTTGGAGCCGGGAAGTTGCACACGTTCACGATGATGGGACGCACATCCACGCCGTCACGCACATACTGGTCGCGGAAATTGTTCATCCACGCCCCTCCCCTCTTTGTGGGACGCACGAAATAGTCGGAATAGAATATGCCGATGAGGCTTCCGTCCGGCTCGCTGAGCTTATAAGCAAGAACCTCCGGATTGTAAACCTCCACTTCGGGTGCGGGCTCGATCTTCACGCCGTAAATCTTCTCCGCAGCGAGGAAAACGCCCTTGCGAACGCTGTCCACCTGGAAATAAGGCTTGGTCTGAGACTCGTCCAGGGCATACTTCTGAGCACGCACCTTCTCGGCATAATAGAACCAGTCCCAGGGCTCGATCTTGTGCCCGGCCACAGCCTCCATATCGGCAATCTCCAGCTTCGCCTTTGCCATTGCGGCATCCATGATGGGCTGCAGGAAGGCATCCACGGTCGCAGGATCGCCGGCCATCTTGTTGTCCAGCTGATAAGCGGCAAATGAAGGATAGCCCAGCAGGGCGGCCTGTTCCGCACGGAGCTTCAGGATTTCAAGGACAATCTCGTTGTTGTCGAACTCGTTTCCGTTGTTTCCGCGGGAAGAATAGGCCTTGAAAGCCTTCTCACGGAGAGCCCTGTCCTCGCAGGAACTCATGAAATCGTAATACTCCGCCACTGAAATGCCGATGGCGTCCTTGAATGCATTGTTCTCTGCCAGAAGATTCTGGCCGAACTTCTGCGACAGGCTGGCCAGACGGGAATTGATCTCCGAGAAGCGGGCCTTTCCGGCCTCGTCCAGAGCAACGCCGTTACGTACGAAAGCCTCGTATAGCTTCTTAGTAACCATCTGCTGCTCGCGGGTGAGTCCCTCCGAAGCCTCGTACACAGCCTTCACGCGCGCAAAGAACGCCTCGTTCATGAAGATTGCATCCTCCGCCTCGCTGAGCATAGGAAGAACCTCTTCCTCAATCTTCTGCATCTCGGGCGTGGAATCGCTCTCGCTCAGATTGAAGAAAACGCCGCTCACCTTTGCCAGAAGCGCTCCTGAATTCTCATAAGCCTCAACGGTATTCTCGAATGTAGGGGCATCAGGATTGTCTATGATAGCCTGAATCTCGGCCTTCTGCTGCTCCATACCGGCCTTGAAGGCTGGCATATAGTCAGAAACCTTAATCTTTGAAAAAGGTGCGTTTCCGTAGGGAGTATCCCACTCCTGCATGAAAGGATTTGTATTGTTACAGGCCGATAGCATTGCCATTGCCGCCAAAATCGCTGAAAGTTTTCTCATTACTTGATAAGACTGGTTGTGGTGCCGCTGTAATAGACATCAAGAAGCGTGAACTGGGCGCTGCCCTGATAGCGGGAAAGTATACCCACAAGGTCCACGCTCTTCTCTCCGCTCAGGACATCGGCAGGAATCTCGACATCGGCAAAGCGGGCATAGCCGCTCGTGCGCACCTGCACCTCAGTACCGTCGTACAGGAAATACTGGCTCACGCTCTGGGCCGACGGATGTTCAAGGATAACATCCTTATATAGAGACTCATATCCGAAATTCGCCAGGCTAGTCTTGGCCGTGCCGATGGTGCCGTTGCCGTCGCCTATCTCCACATCGTCCCAGATACCGGAAGCGACCATCTCGTGGAAACGGTGCTTGGTAAGGGCCCAGGTCTTGATTCCGAAGGTATAGTCGGCCCCGTTCGTACGGTCGGTGGGAGCAGACAGGAATACGCGGTTCCAGGATTCGTTCTTGGTATGATTCAGGTTCGGATCCGGATAGAACAGGCAAAAGATCTCCTTGCCGTTCACGGAATTACCGTATTTCACGTTGTCCAGCCTTACAAGCTTGCCCACGTGTTCATCCTTGGTGAGATCGGCACCGGGAAGGCCGGTCTGGGGTTTGATCCTCTCTTCTTCCGGAAGGATACGGCCACGGAAGATATGCTTGTTCACGATGGGAAGCAGATCCAGATATGCCGTCTCGTACTCCGGGAGCGGATTGTTCTTCGGGTCGGCGTCATATGCGGCATAGCCGTCACCCACATAACCAAGCTGCACCAGGCCTGAGCCGCCATAGTTGCCGCTCTTGTAGCCATACTCGCCTATCACAAGGCCATAGCACTTGATGTAGATAATCTGGCCCACCTTGAAGTCGTCATACGAGCTGGAACGGCCGAGCTTCACGTCCAAGCCGCCGGTTTCGTCCTGGATATAGATTTCACGGTACACGTTGCCGTCTTCGTCGGAAGTGGTCACCTGTCCCTTGATAATCAGATTCTCGTTAATCTGCCAGGGCTTACCGTGAACGGTATAGTTGGACTTCAGCTGGGCTATGGTGCAGTTCACATCGGCATCCATGTTCACGGGGGTGAAGGGGGCTCCGTCCTCGTACTTGAAAGTGAATACCGGCTGCCATTCCTCTATCAGGGACTGGCAGGAGAAGGCGCAAAGTGCAGCCGCTATTATGAATAATTTCGCTTTCATGGCCTTAGAATCTGAAGTAAACGTTCAACATGTAATTGGCTCCGGGCATATAGAAGTACTTGGAGTCGAAACGGTAATAACGGCTCTTGCTCTCGGTGTTGTCCACCATACGGGTCTGCTCATAGCCGCCGGTCTTCACGCCCTTGTTGTTCATGAGATTCTTGGCATTGAGCGAGAATCCCACCATATACTTGCGCTGGATGAACCAGCTCTTGCCCACGGATGCGTTAAGAAGGAATACCGGGTCGAACTTCTCCTGGCTGGTCATATACATGATTTCGCCGGGGGTGGTCACGTGGTCGGGACCGCTGGCGGCATAATCCGTACGATAGAGGGGATTCATGTCCAGATAGGCGTCGTCGAAGTACTCTGCATCCACTTCCACAAACCAGTACTTGTAGTTCCAGGCCAGACCCAGGCTAGCAGCGAGCTGCGGCGTGGAGGGCACATAATGATTCTGCCACCTTGTATAGTCGTTGACGCCAGTGCCTTCAGGAACCTCTCCGTACACATTCGTAGCGTAAACGGGATGGTGTGACCAGTAGGTAAGGGAAACCATCTGCTGGCCATTGTAGCTCACGTTCTCCGCGCTGTTGTCCAGAGTCTGGACCATCACGGGAGCCTGGTCGTTCTTGTCGAAGTATTCGGCCCTGCCCCAGGCGAATACACCCTGCAGGTTCAGGTTAGGTATGATATAGGTGGGCATCCTGAAGCCGAATTCCAATCCGTAGTGCCTCTGGTTGATTCCGGAGATGGCGAAGTTGGAGAAAGCGTTCTGCACATCGTCATAGGCGCTCATCACCTTGCTCTGGTCCGTTATCTGAGCGTAATAGGCAGTGAGGCGCATATTGATTCCGTTCATCTGGAGCTGCCAGTTCACATCGGCAGAAGCGGTTTTCACGGTGCTCAGATCCTGGACGATGGAGTTCCTGGTCCTGGGCGAGAGGAAAGCCTGGTTGAAGGTGGGGGCATCGTTGAAGTAGCCAAGGTTGGCGCTGAGCCTCTGGTTGCCGCCGATGATGTAGTTGAGCCCGAGCTTACCGGCATAGGTGAGGAAGGAAACCTTCTGGGAATTGCCAAGGGAGGTGATCACGTTGCCGTCGGCATCCTTCGGAGCCTCAACCGTACTTCCGGTGACGGGATCCGTATAGGTGTGGCCGGGGAACAGGCCCTTGCGCACAAGGCCTTCACGCCAGAAAGAGGTGTAACCCACCTTGCCGCCCAAGGTTGCACTGAACTTGCCGGCAACGAAGCGGCCGTTCAGCCAGCCGCCGGCATTGCGGACGTGGGCATAGTAGTCGTAACCGTATTTGTCGCCCACTTTCAGAATCTGGGCATTTCCGTTGTGCGTGAGGTAATAGTCCAGATCGTTCTGGGCCATATAGGGAGTGGCGGCGTAATCGCGGTCGGCGAAGTTGTCCACATTCACGAAATACTGTCCGCCCAGAAGGTCGGCCAGTACCTTATAATATTCTGTGCGATTCACCTTGGCGTTGAGTCCGCCGGTGAGGACGAAGTTCGGGTTCACCCTGAACTTGAAGTTGGAGGCCAGATTGAGGTCCTGCTGGTCCACGTGGCGCTCTTCCTGCACATATTTCGCGCGGCCGCCCTCGCTCATGGAGTTCACCTGGTAGATGCGGTCCCAGTTCATGTGAACAACTGTGGGATCCTCGTTGTACCAGCTCATCTCCGCCATCTTGGCTTTGTCGGGATTGTTGCGGCGATAGTCGGGATCGTCATTATAGAAATAGCTGGGAAGGTTGCGGTAGTAGTCCGGACGGGGATCCTGGGCGTTGTACCAGTCCATAGCCGTATAGCCGTTCTTGCCGAAACGGTACAGGAAGGTGGTCTGGGCGGAGAAATTGTTGCCGTTGTTGAAGTCCCAGCTCAGAAGGGCGATGGGCTCGTGTGTACGGCGCACGCGTGCGTTACGCACCTTTCCGTTCTGATAACCCCAGTTGGCATTGTACATATTGTCCCACATGAGGTCGTACACTTCCTGGGTGCTGGCCATCTGCGCTCCCCTTTCACCGGGAGTGCCGAAGAAGGCGAAACTCAGTTTATTATAGTCGTTCAGCACCTTATCGGCCGCAAAGTAATAGGCAAGTGAACGATAGTACACACCGTCTATCCAGTCGTTGCCGCCCAAGCGGGCGCTAACGTTCAGTGCGAATGCCCAGCCGTTGTCCATGAGACCGGTCGCATAAGAGCCCATCAGGCGCAGGCGGTAGAGGGCGCTGTTGGTGAGGACGCTTCCCCTGATGCCGCGGCGCACGTGGGATGCGGTGCCGAAGATATTGGTGACGCCGTTGTATCCGCCAAGGGCATAGTCGCTTGCCTCGCTGCCGCTCACGCTCTCCTTGGAGCGCATGGCCTCGTTAAGACCGCTCCAGAGGGAGAAGGGGCCATAACCCGTGATGGCATCGTTCATCTTCACGCCGGCAAGCAGGACTTCCTGGCTCTCAGAAGAATAGCCGCGGGCGCGGAAACGCACCGACGAGAAGTTGTAACCTGCTATGTTGTTGAAAACGTCGTTCGAGCCGAACAGGATGGTGGGATTGTCATTGAAACCGCTGTCGTCCATGTCGAAGGCGCTGAAGGAATCATCGTCCACTTCGGCAACCTTTTCCACGGCCGTGACCGAAAGGTTGAACATGTTCTTGATGTAACCGTCGTTCACGGTAACCTGCACCGTGGTCTCCAGGAAATCGGGAGCCTCGATAACCAGGGTGTACTGTCCGTCGGGGAGTCCGGTGATCTGGAATGTACCGTCGGCTGCCGATGTTGCCTGCGCAATCTCCGCGGCGCCCTGCATCAGGGTTAGCCGGGCATTCTCCACCGGGACGCGGCCGTTACGGTTCACCACCGTACCCTTCACGCCGCCGGAAGGAGTCTGTGCAAGCAGGCTCAGGCTGGCCAGGACGGCGGCAGCAGCCAGAATAAAGCGTTTGATCATAGGTTATGGTTTTATCTATTTCTTAATCACAATGTATGTGGGATAGTGGTCGGAGTAACCGTTGATGAAGGCTCCGCCGGAGAAGGTACGGAAAGGAGTGTCCTTGAAAGGCCCCGACTGGTTGGTCATGAAGGGCTTGCTGAACACGCGGCCGTAGTATTTCTTCTTGGTGATGGGCTGAATCCTGTAAGAGCCGCGGGGTGCGTTCACCATGGCCTCATTCACCAGGATGCAGTCGAAGATATTGGGGTCGCCCCTGTAGTAGAGCGTGCCGTAACCGTCGTCCAGCATCTCCCAGAAGGGATTGAAGAAATCCATCGGGCCCACATCGGCAATATTCCTGCGGCCGTGCATGTACTTGGACATGGATTCGTCGGCAGGATTGTCGTTCATATCGCCCATTATCACCACCTTGATGCCGGGATACTTCTCCATCATCTTCACGGCATGGTTGTATGCGATTTCTCCGCCACGGGCGCGAAGGTCCTGGCCCTTGCCGCCGATACGGGAAGGAAGGTGGCAAACGTAGAAGGCGAAATGCTCACCGTCGATGATGCCGTGCACCATCAGTATGTCGCGGGTGCGGAAGTCGGCCTGCTCTTCCGGGGAAAGGGAGAAGTCGATGTCGGAGTTGAAGTCGAAGGGAATCGACTCGCTCTCCACCACCGTCATTTTCTTGGGGTCGTACAGAAGGGCCACGTCCACGCCCCGGCGGTCCGGACCGTCGTAGTGGATGATCTGGTAGTTGGCATCGGCAATCGCAGGCTCCACCACAAGGTCCTCCAGAACGTGGCGGTTCTCGATTTCCGATACGCCCAGCACGGTATGCCAAACGCCGTTGTCGTTTTTCATCTCCGCAATCACGCGGGCCATGTTGTGGAGCTTCTTCGCATACTTTTCCTCCGTCCAGTTATTAGCCCCGTCGGGAAGGTACTCGTAGTCGTTCTTCCCATCGTCGTGATAGGTGTCGAAGAGGTTCTCCAGATTGTAAAAGCCGATTACGTGGCTTTTCCCGCCCTGAGCCTGCAAGGACACGGATGTGCCTGCAAGGACAGTGAGCGCTGCGAGAATGTGGATGATCGTGCGTTTCATATCGCGTTAATTATTGTGTTTACCAGGATCTGAGCGTTGTGGCAGGGTCTGCGGCTTCAATATCCGCAGCTGCCTGGTCTCCCAGGAATGTGGGAAGATTTACGAAAAAGTCCACTCCGGTGGCTTCTTCCAGCCGGTCGATGGACATGAGATACTCGCTACTCTGGAAGTTGTCGCTGGCTATGGATGCAGAATGGGGATAATAGAATGCAACTGCCGAATAGCTGCTGCCTTTCTTTCTCAGGAGGGCCTTGTAGTAGTGAGTGGGCACCTTTGCGGAATGGCCGGTATTGCTGCCGGACCACTGCCTGGAATTGCGCACATCGCAGCCCGTAACCACATACAGGGTGTCACATTTAGCGCTGTATGTCCTTACCGCACTCTCAAGGTCCGCCCAGATTTCGCAGTTGAAATCGTAATTCTGGGGTGTCATGTTCGTGGGATAGAACGTGGACACGTTTGCCGCGTAATTGAGTCTGTCGGCCGAGGGAATCTGATGCCCGCGGGTCCAGCCTCCGCCATAGGTGAAGGTGACGTTACAGACTGCATCGGCAGGAAGAAGAGGATCCGTGGCCTGCCAGCTGTCCGAGCGGCCGCCACTGCCGATGAGGCCCTTGTTCAGGGGATATGCCACCCACCACGACACGTAAGCCTCATAATCGTAGTAGAACGACCAGTTGCGAACTCCGCTCTTCTCGCGGCTGATGTACTTTCCTCCGTCCATCGAGTGGGTGAAAAAGCCCAGCTTGGGCTGGTCCAGAGCCGGAAGTTCAAGCCACAGCGGTGCCTCCACGGCGGCATTCGTTTCCGACGCCTGCACCACGCGGGCCGATATTGAGTGCTGCGGGGTATCCAGCATAATCCTGGCGGCCCTGGGAGCATCTCCGGTATTGGGATCCACCGTGAGGATTACCCCCACGAAACCGTTGCCCGAGGCCTGGGAGAAATGCAGCCAGCCGCTGCCGGATTCATATTCCGCAGAGAGTTTCCAGCTCTTCTGGGCCGCTACGTCAAGCTTCTGCGTTCCGCCCTTGGCAGAGATCATCGTGGTCTTGAGCGTGAGGACCGGTATGGGCTCTTCCTCCTTGCGGCATGAAACCGCAGCCGCAAGCAAAAGAGCCGCGGCTGCGATTAAAATGTGTGATTTCACAAACCTCACTTAACTACTGCCGTGATTTTGGTGATACGGACCTGTCCGTTTGTTGCCGAACCTGTGTTTCCTACCGCGAGGACTACACTGGAAGCGCCGCTCAGTGCCAGTTCCTGATCTGAAGCCAGTACCGATCCGTCAGGAGAAAGAAGGGCTCCGGTGTTCTGCGAAGCATATTCAACCTTGACGGAAACAAGTTTCTGGTTTCCGGCAGAGATGGAGAGTTTTGCACTTTCGCTTTGGTAAAGACGCCATTGGTTTCCGGACGTATAATATTTTCCGGAGTTTCCTCCACCCGACACTTCGAAAGTTACACCGTCAACTGTGGCGGTAGTATACTTCTCTGAATTGGCCCAGTTATTTGCTGAAGCATACTCGGCAACACTAAATACAACGGTTTTAACATTTTCATCGCCTCCAGGTGTGTCGCCTCCAGGTGTGTCGCCTCCAGGTGTGTCGCCTCCAGGTGTGTCGCCTCCGCTCACTTCCTCTATCTTGGTGGTGATGACGTTGATGTACTTGCCGCTGCCGGTAAGACCGTTGAAGTAACCGGTGACGGTAATCTTCTTGGTGTCGAAACTGTCGGCATTAAGATAGGCGGCAGGGTAGACGATGGAACCCTGTTTGGCCTCGGTGCCGTCCAGGACCAGGTTGTAGTAATTGCCGCTCTTGGCAAGGGTACCGGTGAGGGAAATGTATTCCGCCTCTGCGGCAGTGTAGTTTTCGACAACTGAGGTTATATCCCTGGGATTGGGATAGCTGACCTGGTTATTACTTGAAACAACTTCAACATTTGTAACCGTTGTAATCTCGGGCATACCGGAGTATGCATCCCTCTTGCCGGAGAATTTAACCATATCGCCAATATTGGCAACTCCGTTGAAGTACGTTCCCTGAGTGTATACATAGATGTTCTTGCTGCCGTCAGTTGCGACGAAGCCGCGGGTGGTAATTGCAACCACAAGCGAAGACTTCGAATCGCAGGCCGTACCGGTCTCAAGGGCAAGAATGTCGGATACGGAGAGAGTCTCTTCAGAGGGAGGAGGGGTTTCTCCGCCATTACCGGTATTGCCGTCGATACTGTACACATAACCCGCATTGGCAACAGTTTCAGGGGTGTTGCCACGGTAATTCATGAGTTCGGAACAGATAATAACCTCGCTGCCCACTGCAGGAAGAGGTGTGGTTCCGGCAACATACTTCTGATTGCCAAGATAGAGGATGCGGTAGCAGACGAGCTTGGTGCTGCTTCCGTCCACATCCACAAGGTCGAAGGTGGCATTGCCGTATTCGCCGCTGGCGTCGAAATTCTGGGTAATGGCGGAAACCTTACCCTTCACATAGTAAGGTCCAACTTTCTGGTAATCGCTGTTGGAAGTCCAGGTGAGGTCCTTGACGGCAGCAGCCGCAGCGGCCACGTTGAAGGGGCTGTTCTGGGTACCTTCACCGGAAGGCTGGACGGTATCTCCGCCGGGGGTGTCGCCACCATTGCCGGTATTGCCGTTGATGCTGATGATGTAACCGGCATTGGCAACCGTTTCGGGAGTGTTGCCATGGTAGTTCATGAGTTCGGCATAAATCACCACCTCATCGCCAACCTTAAGGATGGGCTCCTGGCCGGACTCCCACTTCTTGTTGCCGAAATAAAGGACCCTGTAGCAGGTGAAGGTTGCGGTATAACCTTCGTCCACGATGTCGAATGTGGCGTTGCCGTACTGGGTACCGTTGGAGCCGACAGCATCGAAGTTCTCCTTGATGGAGGTTACCTTACCCTTAACATAGTAGGGACCCACTTTCTGGTAATCCGTGTTGGAAGTCCAGGTGAGTTTTGCAACCGCGTCGATTGCAGCAGACACGTTGAAGGGGCTGGTCTGGGAACCGTCACCTGCAGGAGCGGCCTTCTCATCCTCGCCGCCGGGAGTGTCGCCGCCACCGGTGGTGTCGTTGATGCGGATCATATAGCCGCTGTTGGCAACGGTTTCCGGAGTTTGGCCACGGTAGTTCATGAGCTCGGAGTAGATGACGACTTCGTCGCCTACCGCAAGAAGAGGGGCGTCACCGGTCTTCCATGCCTTGTTGTCGAAGTATTTCACCCTGTAGCAGGTGAAGGTTGCGGTTGCGCCTTCGTCCACGATGTCGAAGGTTGCATTGCCATACTGTGTGCCGTTGGTGCCCACTGCATCAAAGTTCTCCTTGATGGAGGAAACTTTACCAACCACATAGAAAGGTCCCACCTTCTGATAATTGTCGTTTGCCGTCCAGGTGAGGTCCTTGACTGCATTAATAGCAGCGGCAACGTTGAAAGGATTCTCTGCGGAGCCGTCGCCCTTGGACTCTCCGGTTGTGGGATCCTGCTCGTCCACCTCAACGGTATCGTCATTGAGTTTGTAGAGGTATGCCGCACCCTTACCCACTGTTTCAGGAGTGGAATTGTACAGAGTGAGGGGTCCGCAGACAATCACGTCGTCGCCCTCTTTCACGTCCTTGTCGCCCGCTTTCCACTGGCGATGCCCCAGATAATAGACCTGGTAGGCCTCGAAATCTTCCTGGGAAGGCTGGCCGTCGTCGGAAATGAAGAAGGTTGCATTGCCAAAGTTTCCGCTGGCCTCGAATGTAGTCTGAACCTTGTGGATCTTACCCGCCACATAGTATTTTGTGGTGGTGGACTGGCCGGATGTCAGGTTCTGAAGTATCCATGCACGTGCCTCGCTGGCCGTGAAGGGACGTTCCTTGGAACCGTCGCCGGAAGGAAGGGCGCCCACCTGCTCAACGGGAATGGAAACGATATCATAACCGGCCTTGAGGTTGATGACTGCGCTGCGGCTCTTGCCTACGTTTGCTTCTGCCGAAACGGTGAGTTCGCCGGAACCCTTTCCGCTGAGGGGGCTCACGGTGAGCCATTCCTCCGCACCGGAAGAAAGGGTTACGGTCCAGGCCTGGGAAGTGGAGAACTGAATGGCTCCGCTACCGCCTTCTGCCGGAAGGTCCAGCCTGTCCACCGTCGTTTCTATGCCGAGGATTGGCTTGTCATTTTCAAAAAGATCGCAGCCGGTCAGGGCAAAAAGCCCGGCCACAACTGCCAAGAACAGATTCCTGAGTTTCATGTTTTGTGTATTTGGGTTAATGTTTATTCAGTCCTACAAATATAGACGTTTTTTTCCACTTATACAAGATGCAAAACCCCGGCGTTTTGTGCCGGGGTTTCAGGGATTATTTACTTTATTCTTTCTTTGAAGAACGTCATGATATCCGAAGTCCACGTGGGAGGATATGAGTGCTGCATGAGCGGATAGAACGACATATGCTTGTCCTTCGAAGGCAGGTTGTTGAACGGAGCCAGGTTGGTATGGGAAGGACAGGTTGCATCCTGAAGACCGGAAGTTGCCCATACTGCGCAGTTTATGCGGGTGGCCAGGTTCTTGGTGTCGAAGTAGGACAGGAATGCATACATCTCCTCGTCGGTCATACTGCCCTTGTTGGCCTTTGCCACGCTGGCCGGCCAGTCCACGATGCGGAAATAATCAGGGAAATCGCCAAGGAAAGCCACGTTGGGAGCGATCGCCGTGAAGGGAATGTCGCTCAGGGCCGCGGCGGCATAGCTCAGCGCACCGCCCTGGCTGGAGCCTTCCGCAAACAGATTGCCCATGTCGCTCGTGGGCCTTGTGGCCATGAAATGAACGGCCTGCACACAGTCCATGAAGGCACCGCGGTAATAGTAACCGTCCTTGTCGCCGAAATGGAAAGCGAACCAGTCGCCGTAGATATTGCTGAAATCCCTGTCGATGCCGTCTTCTCTCTTGGAGGCCGGAGCCCTGTTGATGTACTGGCCGCGATGCGACAGATAGAATTCCGCGTAATTGCCGCTTCCTCCCGTGGGGCAGGAAACCTTACCGGGATTCACCAGGGTGTCGTATCCGTAGAAGTGCATGATCACCGGATGCTTCTTTCCGTCCTGAGGTTCCAGATAGTAGCCGCGCACAACCACGGGCTCGCCGCCGGGGCTGTCGGGAACTGACTGGAACTCGACCATATACACCTTACAGTTCGCAGAGCTCTTCTGGGGAATTTCCGTTATCACGGGCTTTGCCACGGAAAGGTCCGGAAGTTCGCTCAGGGCCTTTGCCCAGAACTGGTCGAAGTCCGGCTGCTTGTCCGGTGCGGAAACGATCTCGAAGGGATTCACGCCGAAATTGAAATTCCTTGCCATGGCGTTGTCCACGAACACCGCCGCCTTGTAAAAGCCCGGAGCAAGCGGACTGCTGGGGCTGACGGTAATGTCGATGGATTTTTTCGCCGGAACTTCCACCTCTTTCTCCACCATCTCCAGAACAGTCTTGGTATCGGTGATAATGCGCATCTTCACAAGCGTCTTCACCGCCACGGCGTTGGGATTCTGGATATTCACCGCAATCTCCGGCATGGAATCGAAAATCCAGTCCTGAGTAACGGGAACAGTGCCTTTCAACGCTTCAAGCTGGGAAGGGTCCACCTCCGGCTGATCCGAAGGCTTGCATCCTTGCCACAGCAGGGCGAAGGATACCGCCATCGCCCAGACAATAAACATTCTTTTCATCTCTTAACCCCCTCTATTGAAGCATGTTGCTGCGAAACTTGTCGATATCGGCCTTGGAAATGCCAATCTCGATGAGATACTTCTCCACGCCGTCGCGGAAAGTCTCGCCTGCAGCCTCATTCACATACTCCCAGATAACGTTGGCAGCGCCGTCGTAATCCGCCAGGCGGGTCATCTTCACGGTCTCGCCATTGGAAGTGGCATACTCGTGCGGGGCGAACTGGGTGAGCTCGTACTCCTGCGAGATGTCGCCTTCGGGGACACCCAGAATGCCAAGGGTGAGCATGGCAACGGTACCTGTGCGGTCACGACCCAGCGAGCAGTGGAAATAGACCGGCTTGTTCTGGTCCACGCAGTCCATGATGAACTGCATGCACTGACGGGTCTTTTCTTTGTCGCTCCTGAGCATCTGGGAATAGCCCTCCTCGATTACGGGAGCGCAAAAGGCATAGTCGTCCACTATTCCCTTTAGGGTGCTTTCGCTGAGCACGTCGCTGGTGCCGCGAAGGTCCAGCTGAGCCTTGATGCCTTCTGTCTGAATGGTCTTCTTGCCCACTCCGCTGATATAGCTGGATTCCAGACGGCCGCCGCGATAGACCATACGGTACTTCACAGTCTTGCCGTCCTGGGTTTTCCAGCCGCCAAGGTCACGGCAGTTGCGGATCCTGGCCTTGATGTAAAGCTGATGGCAAAGGCCCTCGGTGTCGAACTGTCCGCTCGTGAGCACCTTGCCTCCCGCAGTCACCTCATAGGTATAGTGGGTATTGGGCAGCATGTTGGTAACCACCACATAAGATGCGCCGGCTGCAGCGGTGTAGGTCCAGGTGCGGGTGGGTTCAGTGAGCGTGCAGGTGATATCACCGGCCGATGCATCGGGAGTCCACCTTATGCCATACTCGGCAGCCCTGTCGGAGTTTCCGGGGCAAACCCTAACGGAGTTCGCTTCGCCCCAGCTGCGGAGTTCGCTCTTCGAGTAGTCGTGCGGAGCATAATGGACATCGGTGAGGAACTTCTGCACATTGGCATTGGTAACCACGATCTTGGAGCCGCTCTTGAGAACGGGAGGAAGCCATCCCGGAGTGTCTTCCGGATAGCAGATATTTATCTGGGGGCTTTCTCCCAGATAAAGATATATGTCGAAAATTCCATCCAGACCGGGCTTTACGTTTTCACCGTCCTGGTCCACATAGAAAGGCTCCTCAACTGCCACGAACTTTCCTCCGAAATTCTCCGTCCAGGCGCCGTCCTTGCGGAATTTGAACTCGGAATCGGGAGTGAGCTTCACGTTTTTCAGCATATAGACGTCACCGTCGGCCACTGCCTTGTAATCCTTGCCGGGCTCGTTGCCCCAGTTGGATTCCAGGACGGAACCCACAAGGCCCCAGGGGGAATCGCCCTCCTCCGGGCCCACATACTCCGACGGTCCCGGACCGGGTTCCGGTTCGGGTTTATCCTTGGGATCGCAGGCAGAGACGGCTGCAACGGCCGCTGCCGTGAATGCCACAATCGCAAATTTGAAAAACTTCTTCATGTTCACTGTTAATTTGGGTTAGTTTATATCTGCTGTGAATTCAATTCCCTTCTGCCCTTCCACAAGGTGGTCGCACTCTATCTTCACAGGGGAAGAAGCGTCTATGCCGGAGCCTTTCACGCTCACCCAGCGCTTCTCGCCCGGCATGAGAGCGCGCAGGTCGTAGCTGCCCCTTACCCCGTTCACGCTCACGAATGCGCTCCTGTAGATGGGGGCCACGCCCACGTTGGAGATGAGCACCTTGGCCTCACCGCCGCCGTCTTTCACATAGTAATCCTCTATCTTGAAGCGGTATCCCATGGACATCGCCGACTCGGTAATGCGCGCCTCTGTCTGCTTGCCGGGCTGGTCATTGCCGATGATGAAGGTCATATGGAACTTGGCCACTTCGTCCTCGAACTTACGGCCATACATTCCGCCCGCATCCAGGCAGTGTTTCTGGTCGTAGTCGGAATAGTAGCTGAATTCTCCGCCAAGGGGTCCCACTTTGTAGCGCTCCTCGCCGAAGAACTGCCAGCTCTCGAAGTTATAATCGTCGTGCTCCTCGCACATGAACGAATCGTCGAAGTTGCCGAATTTCAGCCGCATAAGCTCCGGATGCTGCCGGAAGGGGCCGTAAGTATTATCGGCCGCGTCAATGGAGAACATCCAGGGCGTATCCTTGAAGCTTTCGGCCATAACCTCCATGAAATGGAACTGGAAATCTTTCGACGGGAAAGTCTTGCCAATCACACGGGGACCGTCATAGATATGATACTCCGCCCAAAGGCCGAATCCGGTTTCCAGAAAGGCCAGACGGGGATCGGTGTCATATTTTTCTGCAAGTTTACGGTAAAAGTCAATGTGGAAACGCTGAAGCTCTTCGCAACGCCAGTCAGGGAATTCGGTATTGCGGCCTTCGCTCTTGCCATTGGTGGCCTCGTAGCCGGGCCACGACTTGATATAATCCGGCACCGCACAGCTGTATCCGGGATAGGTGTAGCGGAAACGCATCACCACCTGATGTCCCCTGGATGCGGCTCCGTCCAGAAGCCTTTCCACCGGAGTCCAGTCATAAACATCCTTGCTCTTGCAAACGTCGTTGTAGAGCATATAGGCGAACTCCAACTGTACATAGGACTTGTTAACACTGCCGCTGGTATTCCACAGCACTATCCCCGTCATGGGCTGGACGTGGGTTATCTCCCCATGCAGGGCAGCACGGGTGAAACCCTCAAGGTCCACCGTTTCTTCCTGCTGCTGGTTTCCGGGGTCCTGTCCCTGCTCTTCAGGGCCACTTCCGGTGCAGGTGCAGGCCAGGATTCCGGCCGAAAGTAAAAGTAACAGCTGTTTCATACGCATCAGGGATTAAGGGTGAGGCCTTCCATGTCAAGGCGGATAATGAGGGGCTGCTCGTCGTTGTCGTCGCCCACCCACACGCAGCCGCGCTCGTGGTCCACGCACACGGACTCGTTGTTATAACTGCCGGAAAGCTTGTACTTTCCATAGTAGGTCCTGGCATCGCCGGAGAATACGAACAGGGCATGGGCCTCCGAATCGGTAACCCAGAGCCAGTCGTTCACGGGGTCGTAGCACAGACCGCCCACCTCGCGCACCGAAGTCTTCACATCCTTGAGCGATATGAAGTCCAGGATTTCGCCGGTGAGGCTGTAGCGCCACAGATTGGCACCCACCTGCGAACCCACGTAAAGGGTGTTCTCCTTGTACCAGGCAATGCCCTCAAGGCCGGAATTGCCGTAATTCGCCGCCTGGTCCACCTTGAAGATCCTCTTGTAGGAGGTGAACGGAGACTCCACGCTATAGACGCTGTTGGGTTCTGCACAGAAATAAAGGGTATTGGTCACGGGATCGCGGGTAACGCCCTCCAGGTCGTTGCTGAAGTTCTTCACGTTCTCCACGGTAACCTGTCCCTCGTCGGTAATGGTTATCTTTGCAAGCTGGCCCTGGTCGCCCACACCCCAGAGCGACTTGCCGTCGCCGGTGAGGCATATTCCGGAGAGTTCCTCAACGTTCACTTTGTATTCTGTGCGCTTGGTGATCTCCGGCATCTTCATTTCCTCGGGAGCCATTCCTTCATAGGGCTTGAGCGCAGAGGTAATGTCGCCAAGATCCAGAACCATTCCGTTCTTGGTTGTGACCTGTTCGGCGTAAGTATAGGCAAGAGGATAGGTTTCACCCTTTTTCAGATAAATGGAGAAACCGTTTTTGAACTGCACCCTGGAGGGCATGAACACGCAGTAGCTGCCATCGGCCTGCACGGGAAGCACAATGAAGGGATAGCCGTCCAGAGGCTTGTTCGTGGCAACTGTCTCCTGTTCGGAAGTGCAGTCGGCTGTGATATAGTCATAACGGATGTCTTCCCTGGACTGTCCGCCGAATACAACGGCATCATAACCGCTTGCGTCAAGCTTGAAGGTTACCGCAGCCACCGCAGCCTTGAAATGGAAACTGTTGTCCTTTTCCCAGTAGGCAACGAGGAAAGGGCCCTGGCCTTCGAAGGTGGTGGTTATGTCGCACAGGGCGCCGTCAAAGATCAGGTTCTCTGCCGGATATGCGGCATACAGATAATCCGGAGGGCAGAAAGTCGATGGCACGGAAGACAGGGCCACCGTTGCAGTCTTGCCGTCGGCGGAAATGTTGCCGCTTTCCAGGGTGACGGTGACCATGCCCGGCACATAATTGCCGCGGACAGAGATCTGGTCACCGGGGATCCACGCCTTTTTGGCGGCGAAATCCGGAAGCACAAAGGTGTAAGTGCCGGCTTCAGGCTTGACTTCCGGTTCAGGTTTAGGTTCAGGTGTGGGATCGGGTTTCTCTCCGCAGGATGCGAGCACTGCGGCCATAGCCATCAGGACAAGAAAGAATCTTCTCTTTTTCATTACTCTTTTGAAAAAATGAACACACAACTGATTGCAGCCACGATACCCACAACCTGGAGTATCGAGGGAAGGGTCTGATAAAGCACCAGAGAGATGGCGCAGCTTATCACCGGTGCACAGGCATCGGCAAGAGGAGCCACCACCATGGCTTTTCCATAGCGGTTGGCATACACAAGGGTATATGCGCCTATCGCATTGAGGATCTGTACGCAGAATGTCATCCACGGGCCGTTCCAGCCCATATTCACAGGCTGGCTCCAGTCGGTCATGAGAAGGGCTACCGGAATGAGCACGACGCCCGATATTGCCATATACACGAACACGCTTTCCGCATCCGGTGTGCTGTTGTTGGCAAGTTTCATCACAAGGGCCTGGATGCCCCAGAAAATGAACACTATGGCGGCGAATGCAAGCCACCACGCGCTCTTAACCGTCTCGCTGGTCTTACCCGACAGCGAGAAGCATATAATTGCCACGAAGGCAAGCGCGATTCCCACATATCCCAGTTTCGAGACCCTCTCCTTCAGGAAGATGGCACTCAGGATAACAGTGACGATAGGTGCCACGGAAATCATGGGGATAACGAGATAGCCGGGGGCGAACTTCAGGGCCTGGAAAAGGGCCAGCTGGCCGCCTGCTCCCAGAAGTCCCACACCCATCGACAGCCAGAAACTCTTCTTGCGCACATCCAGCTTGAACTTGATGTTGGCAAGCGCCACAAGGGCGCAGGGAATCATGCTTATGGCCCACACCACATAGGTGAGTGTTGCGGGGAAATCGGGTTGGTCGGAGAAAGCGCCCCAGATACCCCAGGTGATCATGGTCACAAGGGCATACAGGAGCCAGGGATTGCGTTTTGCCTTGTTCATATCAAATCTTTATTTCACGAAGGAGGCTATGATACGGCCCCATTCGTCATTTTCACGTATTCCGGTGAAGGCATCGGAACCAGGCCCCCACGCATAGATGGGGACCGCTATGCCGTTGTGGCTTTCGCTGGCGAAGGAAACGCCAATGCGGCCTTCCTCCAGGGAGCCGTCGCGGAGCGACAGGCAGCCGGTATTGTGGTCGGCAGTGACCACCACGAGCGTATGTCCGTCCTTTGCCGCCCATTCCAGGACATCGCCCAGGGTGCGGTCGAAGTCCAGGAGCTCTTCCATTGCATAATGGATATCGTTGCCGTGAAGCCAGTCGTCTATGCAGGAGCCTTCTATCATCATCACGAAGCCGTTTTCGTTCCGGGAAAGAAGGTCCAGCCCGCGGGCCACCGTATGGCGGAAAAGGTCTCCCCTCTCCTCTGCAACAGGCAGGTTGTCGGGAGAAAGAATGCCGATGGCGGGAAGTTCCGCCTTCATCAGCTCGTCTTCGGTAAGGGCTACATTATAACCAGCACCGGCCATTTCCTTGATTATGTCGCGGCCGTCGGTGCGCTTTACGGTGAACCAGTCGGTTCCGCCGCCGGAGAGATAGTCCACTCCGCATTCAACGTAATCGGCAATCAGGTCCTCCTGGTTGTATCGGAACTCGTTGTGGCAGCAGAAATCGCACGGGGTAGCATCGGCAAAATGGCAGGTGACGGCAACACCGGTGGCTTTTCCAAGCTCTTTTGCAGTCACCAGGACGGAATAGAGGTCGCTTGTGTCGGCAGCCGTTCCCACGTGGTTGTAGGCTGTTTTCTGCCCGGCGGCAAGGGCTGTACCGCCGGCACCGGAATCGGTAATGAGCTCGTCAAGGCTCCAGGTGCGCGAAAGGCCGGTAAAGGGCATATTGTCCAGATTGAGCTTGCCGCGGTTCAGCACCCAGGCGCAGCTCACCTGCTCAAGGCCCATGCCGTCCCCTATCATAAGGATAACGTTGCGTACCTCACCCGTAACAGGCGGCTGTTCCACCTGCACTATATCATAGGTATAGGGAGTCTGATAATACTGCAGGGGGCTTTGCTGTTCCTTACAGGACAGAGCAAGAAGAAGTGCCAAGACGGGAAGAAGTTTCCTCATTTCTGATAATTTTACTGTTTGAACACGGTATAAGTCGTTTCCACCGTTCCATCCTTTCCTACCACGAAATAGAAAGGAGACATATCGATGTCGAAGATATCCGGGGCGTGCTCCGGACGGACGACCGTCTCCCAGTCAGGATTCTCGGGAACCGGGCCGAAGCCCAGGCAGACGGCCACTTTGCGGACATCCTGCCACTGCCTGTCCTTATCCATCTTTTCTATGGATTCGCGGCACGACGGGCAGGAGAGGTTAAGCACCAGGACAAGAGTCCTTTCGCCTCCCGGTTCCACTCCGGGGACAACTGCCTTGGCGCCCTCCAGGTTGTAGGACATCCACTCCCTCTGCTGCAGAAGATACGGGCAATCGCCTTCCGAGATAATCCCGTCGGAGAAAATCCTGTCCACAGCCCTGTTGAACAGGAAGTAGTTGCGGCAGGGAGAATAGGGGTTGTAGAAAGCGGCGCTCATCCAGTCGCTATAGACAAAATATGCCACCTCGTTTTCCTTGAGGCGGTCGAAAAGATTGTCCAGGGCGGCTGCAGCCTCTTCCTGAGGTGCCTTCACGGCAAGCTCTGCAAACTCTGCGAAGCGGTCTTCACTCTCACGGACATTGTCCTCCAGCAGGGGAACATTGTCCCAGTAGCTGCGCAAATCCTTGCCCTGGCACCCGGCAAAGAGCGCCAGAACAAGGCTAAGTGCAGCAATTCTTTTCATGAAAGAATTAATTGGTAGTTATTTCCAGGAGATTGCCCCAGCCGTTGCCATCACCCTCTTCGGCCGACATGTTGGGCATGTTGGAAAGCTCCGCCCAGCCGGGACCGTAGAAGCGTACACCGGTGTGGAACACGTCGCCCATTGGAGAATTCGGTGAAGGGCTGGAAGCTACTGCTCCGTTGAAAATCTCGCGGATAAGCTGGATTTCAAACATATTGCCCTTACCCTTGCCGTTGGTGAGGCCATGTCCGGGCTCAAGGATAACTGTCCAACTGCCGTCGATTCTCTGGTGCAGGGTTCCGTCAAAGTCTTTGAACGAACCTGCTCCGTCGCCAAGGGCACCCTCAATGATAAAGTCATAGGCCTGCAGGAAATAGTTGGCATAACCCGAAGTGAATTCTCCATCGGTATTGATGCACAGACGGATTGGCAACTCCTCATTTGCACCGAGGAGCTCCGACAAAGCGTCACTGTCATATTCAAGGCAATAGTAAACGAAGTCTTTGTCGGCATAGACACGGATCTGCTTCACGGCCTCCCAGGGGGAATCGGGATTGTTGCGGGCAATCTTCACCTTGGTCTGGTCAAGTGCGGCCCAGTCGTCGAATTCTCCGTCGATGGTGATGGAGGCGGGAACTTCAATATCATCCGGATCGTCATCACCGGGACGCCTGTCGGGATTGGTTCCCTTGCAAGAGACAAAAAGCAAAGATGCTAAAGCAGCGAAAAGAAATAACTTTTTCATATTACAATTATAAAGTGAACAGTTTGTTATAACCGGTTTTGGTATCAAATACACCTTCGTTTGCCAGAGCAATGCTGTACTCCGGACGGTCCGGAAGAAGAGGGTCCGAAAGATTCAGGTACAAAGTCCCTTTTTCCGCAGGCAGGGCAAAGCGGCATCTTACGATGCTCTCTCCGGGATGCCACGTGCGGGGGTCCGCCCCCATGCGGAACTCGCTCTTCGTTCCGTCTTCAGCCACGAACACCAGAATGGCGTTTCTGGGGTTCTGGGGCGCCGCGAAGCCCTTGTTCTCTATCTTCAGGGCAATGCTGAATTCTTCTCCCGCAACGGGATTCTCGCTTCTGTACGATTCCTTAAGCACAAGACGGTAGCCCAGCCTCAGGTTGATTTCATCGCCGCAGCCCTGAGTTCTCCAGCGGCTTATCACGTCGCCGTGGTATCCGCTGTTCAGGAAGGTCCAGTGATAGTCTTCCATATCCTTAAGGGAAGCCGTGCAGGTGCAGTATTCCGACACATTGCAGGTTTCGCCGCCCATGATGGTATATCTGGTATCGGCCTTCCAGAAGTCGCGGTCCCGCGCTTCATTGTCGAAGGTGCCCCAGTCATCGGCTGCGGCGCCGAAGCAGTCGTTGTGGCCGGCAAGCCTGGAAACGGGAGTGCCGTTATGGGCAGTCTTGGCCGTGAGGGTATCCTTCACGGTGAGGCCGAACATGCGCATCTTGAACTGAGGGGTGCGCAGCTGGATCTGACGCGAAGCGGGAAGGGCGTCCAGAAGGGCGTCGGTGAGCTTGCGGCGCGGCTGATAGTCGGCATCCGAGGAAGGATTCATAATGAAGTTCTGGGTGTAGTACCATTCGCCCCACACTCCCACGAATCCGGCCTGGAGGACGAAAATCACATCCTCGTTCTTCTGAAGGATGGGTTTGAGCTGCTCCACGTGGCGCAGCACTATATCCACTGAAGGATCCCAGGGCTTGTTGCTTTCGCTGCTCTTGTAGGCAAAGCGGAGAATGCACTTCGCTCCGCCCTCGCGGATGGCATCCAGGCTGCTCTGGATCTTGTCCAGGTACGTCTTGGAAATATCGCCCTTCATGAAGTCCGTGAGGTAGAAGCCCAGATAGAACAGCGTCCTTCCTTCCAGCCTCTGCGCTTTCACTGCCGATGCCTTCAGGGCCGACGATCCGGATGTGAAATCCACCGGATAGTAATAGCCCCTTTCCGGATTCAGGACCGCCCCGGAAATCTCCTTGTATGTTTCAACCACCGGAGGAAGCGGTTCAGAAGGGTCCACCTGCTCTACGTCAGAATCATTTTCTTCCGGCTTTTCATTGTCGATGGGGCCCGAAAGCGGAATGCAGGCCCAAGCCAGGAATGGAATCAGAAGCGCTACGAGTATTCTTTTCATATCTTTTCAAAATAAGGAAGCCTGTCCAGCGGGACTTCGATTTCATAGGACTTGCCGCCCTCATAAACGGTTCCGTCCTCTGCGCGCCACTCCCCTGCGGGAAGGATCACCTGGCGGGAGGTACCTTCATTCACAAGCGGAGCGACAAGGATGGAGTCTCCAAGCATGAATTCATCCACAATGGCTGAAAGGCCCTCGTGAGGGAATACATACTCCAGAGGAGCCACTATCGGCTCTCCCGTCTTTGCGGCACGGGCAAAAAGTTCCTCGATAAGAGGCATCAGAGTGTTTCTGGCATCCACGGCCTTCAGGACTGCGGCATAATGGTCCTTGTCCAGCACCCTCCAGGGAGCAAGTGAGAACTGCATCATGGGCATAAGGGCGTGAACCTGGGCCGACCTCACCACAAGATCCTGGTCCGTGTTCCCGCTCAGGAAGGTTCCGAAGCTTCCGCCGCCCACCATGTCGGGGCAGCAGAAACTGAAGCCCATGAGGCTTTCCGCCATCATCTCGGGAATGAGTTTCTGAAGGTCTTCCCAGGAATGGGCTTTGTCGTGCAGGCGCTGCACGATGGGCTTTCCTGCATTCTTCCAGCCGGCGCGGAGCTCGTTATACGGATACTTCAGGCCCAGCTGCACGAAGAGCGAGCACTGCTCCCAGGCGGGAACGTTTCCGCCCTTTGCCAGAGCATCGGCAGGATAATAGTCAAAGTCGCCGGCGTCGAACTTGAATCCGTCCACGCCGTAATCGTCCATAAGGCGCCTGAGCTGCTTTTCAAACCACTCCACCGCTGCTTCGTTGGAGAAATCCAGCACTGCCGATGTGCCGTTCCACCACCTCACGGGATAGATTTCGGAGGCCTCGTCCCAGGAAGAAGCGCCGGTGAGAAGGAAGCCCTTGTCCTTCATCACCTCCGTGCAGATAAGATACTGGTCCATGCTCACGAAGGGACATATCCACAGCATCACCTTGAATCCCATCGAGTGCAGTTTGTCGCACATTGCCTTGGGATCCCGGAAACGTCCGGGATGGAAGTACCACTTGCCATAGTCCTCCTGCCAGGTATCGTCAATCATTATGATTCCCGGGGGCAGTCCGTTGTCCAGTATGCCCTGGGCGTAATTCAGCACGCCTTCCTGGTTCTGGTCGTACATCAGCTCAATCCAGGTGTTGTACTGGGGAAGACGGTAGAATTCCTGCGGAGGCATGTTCCCGTCGGCTGGGAAATAAGTTGCCGATGCAGCCTTGAAAGCCTCCTTAAGCGTACTTCCGGCCTTTTCCACCTTAACCGGAGCGTGATGCTTCGTTATCACGATCTTCCCTTTCTCCACACGGAAGTCGAAAGGAGCGTCGCTCCATACATACTGCCCTTCCGAAGTGAGGAGAAGAGGGCTTTCCTGATTGGAAAGGTTGTACTCCAGAGAGGTTTCGAACCCTTCCGCGAAAGGCATCAGGGAGCCGTCCTTGATATGTCCGCCCCATACGGCCTCGTTTTCGGCGAGCGGAACCACGACGTTGTCGTTACTGTTGCAGCCCGCGAGAAGAAGGGCCGCAGCCAGGGCAAAGGGGAAAAGCCTGTTTCTTAGCATAAGGGGAATTAATGGATGGTGATGTTTGTAATCTCGTTGAATCCGGTCGCATCGTCCCAGATGCCGTCGTTGGCAAGACGGATGGAATAGAGCGGATTGCCGTAAAGCCTGGGTTCGGGATCCGGGAGGTTCAGATAGACGGTATATTCACCGGCCTTGGGCGCCGTGAGCTTCACGTCGATGGTGGACACCATGCGCTCGTACCAGGTCCTGGGATCCACATTGTCCAGGGCCACCACAGTCTTTTCTCCTGAGGATGACACCAATACGATTTCGGCGCTGCGGGGATTCTGCGGCGCGGCAAAGCCCTCGTTGCGAATCTTCAGGACAAGACGGAATTCCGTTCCGGCAACTATATCGGGCGAAACGTATCCGTGGGTAAGGGCCAGCCTGTAGCCAAGCCTCTTTGAAATCTCGTCGTAGCATTTGCCTTCACGCCACTTGCTCAGCACACCCATATGGAATGCGCTGTTGGCATAGGTCCAGTGATAGGCTTCCAGCTGCTTCACCGCATTGTCGCATAAGCAGAGCGGCGATGTGGCGCACGATTCGCCGCCCATTATGGTATAACGGGTTTCCGCTTTCCAGAAATTCCTCTCATTGTCGGAATTATATGTTCCGGTATCGTTGGCCGATGCAAGGAAACAGTCGTTGTGGCCGGCTATGCGGGAAAGGTCGGTCTGGAGATGGGCTGTTGCCGATGTAAGGGTGTCTGGAAGCGACAGTCCCATCATCTTCATCTTGAAGGCAGGGGTGCGCAGCGCCACCTGACGGTTCTTGGGCATGGCATCCAGAAGGGCCATAAGGACCCTCTTCCGTGGTGCATAGTGGGCTTCCGTGATGGGATTCATACGGAAGTTGGTGGTATAGTACCATTCTCCCCAAACTCCTATGAATCCGGCCTGAAGCACAAGGATAACATCGGAGTTCGCCTGAAGAATGGGTTTCACCTGCTCAATGTGCCTTAAAACCCATTCCTCGGTGGCGTCCCAGGGCGTGTCCTTTTCGTTGTTCTGATATGCAAACCTTACTATGGCCTTTGCACCGCCTTCCCTCACGTTGTTGAAATACTCCTGCATAAGGTCCAGATAATTCTGGGCGATATCGGATTCAAGATAGTCCGTGAGGTAGAATTCCAGGAGCAGAAGCGATGAGCTCTTCCTCATATACTCTACCGAACTGGAGGCGATGGCAGTGGCCTCTGCACTGTGCACTTCGATGGGTCTGTAGAAGCCGCGCTCCGGGTTGGGGAAATCCAGCTCGGTGGAAGAGAAGCCAAGACGGGTGAGCCCCTTGTAGGCCCTTTCCGGGTCCGGTTTACAGGAAACCAGCAGAAGTGCTGCGACAGCGAAAAGAACTAAGCCCTTATTCTTCATAGTGTCAGAGTGTAATCTGGGTAATTTTGTTCAAACCCTTTTCTTCATCCCATGTGCCCACATTGGCAAGGCGGATGCTATAGCGGGGATTGTCATGAATTGTGGGTTCCGGATCCGGAAGATTGAGGGAAACGGTATATGTTCCCGACTTCGCTGTTTCCGGAATCTTCACGGTGGCGTCCAGGGTGGACTCCATATTCTCGAACCAGAACCTGGGATCCGCATCCACCTTGAAGGTGAGGGTTTCAGGCCCTGTGAGTACGATTTCTACGGCACGGGGGTTCTGCGGCGCGGCAAAACCCACGTTCTTGATTTTCAGGACCACACGAAGATCCTGTCCCTTTGCGGGTTCAGGAGTGACGAAGGCACGGTCCAGCACAAGACGGTAACCCATCCTGAGGGAAATCTCGTCGTAGCAGTCTTCGTCTTTCCAGCGCTGGAGCACCTGCTTGTTGTAGTCGTCGTTAAGATAGGTCATGTGGTGTGCCTCAGACATCTCAAGGCAATAATCGTGAGTCTGAAGCGTCTTGATAAGGCTGCAGGTTTCTCCTCCCCAGATAGTGTAACGGGTATTGGCATACACAAACGGACGTTCGTCCCTTGAATGATAAGTGCCAACGTCGTCGCGGGAAGAAACGAAGCAGTCGTTGTGATGGGCAAGCCTGGACAAAACGGAACCGTTATGGGCAGTTGCCTGGGTGAGGGTGTCCTTGAGGGCAATGTCATACATGCCCATGATTGCAGCAGGATACCTTATTGCGATCTGGCGCGAAGCAGGAACGGCGGCAAGGAGCTTGTCCGTGAGCTCGCGGCGGGACTTGTAGTCTTCCACGGTCTTAGGCTCAAAACCGAAGGTTGTGGTGTAGTACCACTCACCAAAGGTGCCTATAAAGCCGGCTTCGAGAACCATGAGCACATCGGCATAATCCCTGAAAATGGGGGTGAGCTGGTCTATATGGCCGCTGATAACTTCCCATGTGGGATCCCAGGGCTTTGCGCTCTGGTCGTATGAACGCTTGTATGAGAAGCGCAGGACGCACTTGAATCCGTGGGCGCGGAAAGCATCCAGATTTGCACGGATATATGCAAGATAGTCGTCCGAAATAGGGCTTTCAAAGAAAGAATCCAGATAGTAGATGGTGTACATGAGCGTCCTGCCCAACTCCCTCTGGCTTTCAAAAACATAGTCGGAAATCACCGACCTGCCGCCCGAAGCCCTGAACTCCTTATGGGAGAGAAAGCCTCGCTCGGGATTGGCGAAATCAGTGTTGTCTTCGCTGAACTCCAGCTTTTTCAATGACTGGTAAGCAGCATCGGGATCCTTTGGCGTCTTTTCGCAGGATGAGCATGCAGTAACAGCCACAAAGGCAACTGCAACGATCTTTGCAAACATTCTCTTCATAGGAGGTACTTTTTAAGCAAAACGGGCATAGCCGCCGAAGCGGCGGTTATGCCCGTCAGGGTTAAAGAATCGATTATTCGTCGATGGTTACAGTCAGCATGGGAGCGAGACCGTTGGGGTTGGTGTCGCTGCTCTCTGCGTTAGGAAGAAATGCGATGGAGGTCCAGTTCTGCTGGATGTCGATACCTACGCCGAAGGTCTTTGCGAAGGGGAGGTTGGGAAGCATTTCGCGAACGATCTGGATTTCGTAAGCGTTGCCGCTGCCCATACCGTGGGAAATACCTGAACCCTCGGGAAGGATTGCACCCCACATGTCAGCTTCGTCACCAGGACGGCCGGGTTCTACCCAGTTCCAGCCGGTTCCGTTGGGATCGCCCCACCATTTCCAGAAGGAAGCGTTCCAGTCGTTCCACTCACCGCCGCTGAAGATAGCGGTCTCGAGCATAGCGTCCACGCAAGCATCTGCGAATTCATCGCCGTAGCCACCGGTGGAGGCATCGCCGTCGGAATTCAGATACACGTGCACTGCAGGCCATTCGCGGTCAACAACCTGGTCGCCGTCGAACTCGAAGTAGACGTTCAGGTACACCTTGTCGGCATAGACCTTCAAAATCTTCAGAGCGTCCTTGTCGGCGCTGGCGTTCCTTGCAACAGCAACCTTGCTTGCATCGAGGGCTGCCCAGTCGGAGAAGTCACCATCGACTTTGATCTTGGAGACGAATTCTTCGCCATCGTCATCACCACCGTGGCGATGAGGACCACTGGGCTGGCATGCGCTGAAGCCAACGAGAGCAGCTGCAAGAGCTACAAACATGAAAACTTTTTTCATAACTTTTTGGTTTTAAAGAGTTAATTGTGAAAATATTGTTTAGGTTTTGGTTTTACTTATTGCTGGTAACACCGCTTGCTACTGTTTCCGCATAGGGAATGTGGCAGGGGAATTTGGCGTCAAGGTCGTCCAGGGTAATGATTTCCCAGTCGTGCACCCCGGCATACCTGCGGTTCACAGGCTTTCCGTTGCGGTACAGGTCAAGCTGGCGGAAACCTTCGTACATGAGCTCGATCCTGCGCTCGTCCAGAACAGCGTCAAGGACATTGTCATAGCCGCTGGCAGAAAGGTTTGCTGTGGTGTAGAGCGCATCGCCGCTCAGGCCGGCGCGCTCACGCACGACGTTCATGTACTTGATGGCATTCACGGCGTCGTTCTTGTGTGCATAAGCCTCCGCGGCATTCAGCACCACTTCGCCATAGCGGAAGAAGACGTTGGAGGAAAGCAGTTCCTCGCCGTCCTGACCGGTGAACTTGGAGCACATGTAGGCAGGCATGGTAAGACGGGTTCCCTTGGCGTTGTCCTGCGCGGTGCGCACGAATACGCGGGTGCCGCCGGTGATGTCGTCCTGGTCCTCCGCATCGGTCTCGTAGCCTTCGATGTAGTACTTCACATCCTTGTTCACCACCTGTTTCTTGATGGTATAGGTCTTACCGCCGGTAGAGACCGTAAAGGTGCCGTCGGCATTGGGAATAACATTCGGAGTATATGTTTTGCCATCTTCGTTTTTGGTGGAAGTAACCATCACATTCAGACGATAGTCCTGTCCTGCGACGGGTTTCTCCGGCCAGCTGACCATATACTGGCCCTCGATGGGAGCGGCAAAGGCAAACCATGCATCGCGGCGCTTGTCATCCGGCCAGCGGAACAGAAGGTCCATGAGAGGCTCGGTGGTGTAGATCTCGCACCAGCCTATGCCTCCAACGCCGTTGGAGGAATAGTACATGGAACCGAGCTGAGCGTGCTGGGAATACTGGTAATCGTTGATGGAGCGGTTGATGCACCAGATTGTTTCCTTGGAAGTCTGCGCATTTGCGAAGTAGGTGGGAAGGGAGGCCGTGGGCTCAAGGTGAGAAAGGGGATCTGAACCAAGGAGCTGCTCGGAGTACTGGATGCACTTGTCCCAGTCGCCTTTGTAAAGATACAGACGCGAAAGGAGTGCAAGGGGAGCTTCCCAGCCAACATAGCCGTTGTTTCCGCGGCGGTTTTTGCCATTGAGGAGTTCGTATGCCTTAAGGCAGTCTTTCTCCACCTGGTCATAGACCTTTCCAACGGTGGCTTTCTCAGTAACGGAGCAGTCAGTGGAGGTACGCAGTACAACACAGGGCTGGTCGGCATTGCTGGGACGGCCTTCCACATAGTAGGGACGGGCATAGATATTTGCAAGGGCGAAATGGACGAAAGCCCTGATGAAATAGTTCTCGCCAAGGAGAATCTGGGTTTCGTTGGTCTGCTCCGCCTTTTCAAGGGATTCGATATTGGAGTTCGCACCGAACAGGATCTTGTATGAAACATACCAGAAGTAGCCAAGGTTGTACTTGGTATTGTCTTCCTTGTAGTTCATGATTTCCGTGAACGGGTCTTCTGAAGCACGGCCCTGGGCAACGTTGTCACCGCGGAACTCAGTCATCTGGAAGTAGTGCTTCACCCAGGTGTTGTTGGAATACTCGGTACCTTCGAACAGCAGCACGTCCTTGAACATGGAGTACAGTCCGTCGGTTGTGTACACGGCAGCACCGGGATTGCTCTGAAGCATGGTGGATGTCATGGTATCTGAACGGTAGAAGTCCATCTGGCAGGAAGCCGCCATGAGCACCGTAGCAAGTATATAAATAACTTTTTTCATAACCGATCTGCGCTTTTAGAATTTGATTTCAATACCGCCCACAACTGCGAATGGAACCGGATAATTCATGGAATACGTACCGGCAAGCTGCCAGTCAGAGCCTTCCAGCTGAACTTCGGGGTCCATGCCGGAGAAACGGGAAAGGGTTACGATATTGTCGGCGGAAACATAAACTTTGGCCGCCTTCATCTTAAGGATATCCGTTACGTTCTTGGGAAGGTTGTAGCCAAGTGTAACGTTCCTCAGACGGAAGAAGCTGCCGTCTTCCAGATAACGGGAAGAGATGCTGCTGCCCTTGCCGCCAAGGTCGATCTTCGGATGGGTTGCCTCGTCACCGGGCTGCTCCCAGCGCCACCAGCCCAGACCGTTGTCGATGGACATCATGTTATGGGTTGCATCGGAACCGTCGTTATCCATGGAACGGCGGGTGGAGTTGTAGATCTTGTTGCCCACGATGAAGCTTCCGTTGGCAGTGAGGTAGAAGCCCTTCCAGGTGAGGGTGGTGTTAAGACCGCCGCTCAGAAGAGGAGAAGCGCTGCCGCAAGTCTGGAATGTAGCCTTGGAATAATCGTTGGTTGTGGTAATCTTGCCGTCGTCACCCACAACTTCCCACAGGGGATCTCCGTTGTTGGGATCCACGCCTGCCCACTTGGGCATATACCAGGTGTAGAGGTCCTGACCCACTTTCACCTGCTGGGCCTCACCGGAAGAAACCTTCTGGAGGAATTCGCCGTTGGGAAGGCTTATCACCCTGTTCTGGTTCAAGCCCACATTGAAGCCGGCGTTCCATGTGAAGTCGCGCTTCTTGATGATGTTTCCGTCAATTGCGAACTCAACACCCATGTTGCGGATGGTGCCGATATTCTGCATGTATTCGAAGAAACCTGTGGACGGAGGAACGGGAACTGCAAGAAGGAGGTTGGTGTTGATGGTGTGGTAGAGGTCGATACCCACATTGATGTCGTGCTTGGTGGTGAATTCCAGACCAAGGCTGGTCATGTAGGCCTCTTCCCATCCCAGGTTGGGATTGGACTGGCGCTCCATCACGGCTGCCACGCTGTTTCCATATTTCTTGGAAAGCACATAGAGGTCCTGATACAGGAATTCCTCAATATTGTTGTTACCGGTCTTGCCGTAACCTGCACGGAGCTTGAGGAACTTGATGAAGTCCTGATTCTTCATGAAGGGTTCTTCCGACATGATCCATGCGCCGGAAATACCGGGGAAGAAACCGCCGCGGGCCTTGGGGGCAAAGCGGGAAGTTTCGTCGTAACGGATGGAAGCGGTTACCACATATTTTCCAAGATACGACCACTGGGCCTGTGCAAGGGCTGCCCAGGAACGGGTCTGATAGTCAACTTCGTCTGCTCCAAGGATGGTGGGGCAGGTGCTTATGGAAGTCTGGCCGGCAGGCATGCCTTCACCGGAAACGCTGTTCTGGACAGTTCCGCCTGCGCCGTATTCCCAACCCACGATCGCACTGATATTGTGATTGCCGAAGGTGTTCAGATACTTGAGCAGATTGGTTGTTCCGAAACCGTTCCATGAAGAAGTAGAGTTGTACAGATATCCCTTTCCTGCATGTCCGGGGACATTGGTGCGGGGATCGTAGTACTCCTCATAGAAACCGTTGGAGGAATCGAAACGGTTGATGGTGGTGAAGATGAGCCAGGGAGTGATGTTCCAGTTGAGCTGGAAGTCGGCAGTGATGGATTCACCGCGGCTCTTTGCGAAGTTGTAGAGCTCGTTGTGGAAGATATTGTAGCGGTTGCCGGAATACCAGTCCTTGCCATTATCCGAACGGATACCGGAATCCACATACAGGGGCTCTCCGGTGTTCACGTCGAAGGCATTGTCGAAAGGAAGCATGTAGTATGCGCTTTCAAGGGTCACGTAGGAAGATGCCTGCTGCTCGTTAGTCCTGTTGTAGGCTGCACGGAGGCTGATGTTCACCTTATCGTTGATAGGAGTGGAAAGGTTCACGCGTGCCGATGCCCTGTTGAAGTTGGTGTTGATCAGGGAACCCTGCTCGTCGTAGTAGTCCACGCTGGCGAAATAGGAAGTCTTGCCGCTCTTGCCGGATACGGAACCGTAGTAGTCCTGGACCACGCCGATACGGAAGGAATTATTCATCCAGTCGAAGGTCTCGTCCCTCAGGCTCTTGGGATAGAGGGCAGCGAGAACGGTGGGTGAATAAGCAGCTTTCAGAACCTGGTAGAATTCCCAGGAATCCATGGGACGGAAACGTCCGGAAAGGGCCTTCTTGATACCGCCGTTGATCTTGAAGTCCACCTGGACGTCGTCCTTGGCGCTCTTGGTGGTAACGACGATAACGCCGCCAGCAGCTGATGCACCGTAAAGCGCGGTTGCAGAAGCGTCCTTCAGAACGGTGATGGTTTCAACATCGTTGGGGTTGAAGCTGCCGCCTGCAACGCCGTCCACGACATACAGGGGGTCTGCACCTGCGGTGATGGACCCGGTACCGCGGATACGGATCTGGGCTGCATCGCCGGGCTGACCGGAAACGTTCAGAACCAGAACGCCGGCGGCCTTACCCTGAAGCATGTTACCCACATCGGAGGAGGTAACATTGGTGAGGGCTTCACCGCTCATTGTAACAACCGAGCTGGAGAGTTCTGCCTTCTTCTGCGAGGTGTAACCCAGGACAACAACTTCGTCCAGAAGCTGGGAGTCTGTGTTGAGCTTTACGTCGATGACCCTGCGGCCATTCACTTTCTCAGACACGGATTCATAACCCACACTGGAGAAGGTGAGGACATCGTCATCGGCAGCCATGAGGATGTACTTACCTTCAAAGTCGGTGACTACGCCGCCGCCGGAAGAGATAATTACACCTGCGCCGATTACGGGTTCTCCGTTGGCTGCATCAAGCACCGTTCCGGAAACCTGATGCTTCTGGGCGAAGGCTGCCACCGAAAGGGTGAGCATGGCCATCACCGAGAATACGCGGATGAATGTACTTTTCATTGGTTTTTGTTTTATGTTTTACAGTAATTCGTTCAGTCCGATAAGGTTGAATGCACGGAAGTACTTGTCCATGTCGCGCTCTATGCGGCCAAGCACAACCTGCTCCGCATCCACGCCCACGCGCTCCAGATTTCCATACAGGAAACCGCGGGCGGCAAGGGTGCGGGGCTGCTGCCAGATATAGCGGCAGCAGGTGGAAACGATCCAGTCCTGACGCTCGGGGGTGAGCTCGTGAAGGTCTTTCCCCTTTTCGTCTTCATGGAGCCACTTTTCCCAGCGGTGGCTTGCGTGGACCTCTTCCAGCAGCACGCTTTTCATATTCGAAGGAACGGCAACCTTGCCTTCCTTCAGGAGCTTCTGCTCCAGCTGTTCCAGTTCGCACAGGGCCCTGTACTCGCTCATCGTGAATTCGGGGCCCACGTTGGCGGCACCCATTCCGCAGAGCGGATACTCCTCGGGGTTGGCTACATCATCGGTGTAGTGACCTTTGATGTAGCTTCCCAGAGGACGAACTTTGGCTGTCAGGCGCCTGGCCACCTCTCCGTCGAAGATGGTGGTATCCAGGTCCGTCCCTACCTTGCCCACGATAAAACAAGGCCAGACGTCCGGCAAGCCAGCAACAATTAACCCTTTTTTAAGTTCGTTTATGAATGTGTCGAAAGTGGTTTCATCGGCAAGTCCGCCGTGAACCTCTTCCGTACCGACTTCGTATGAAATGGGGGCGATGCCCTTCTCTTTGCGGAACTTCTCCACATGGGCGATGAGTTCCACGGTGCGGGCGGCCACCACGTGTATGTCTATGATTTCTCCCTTGGGGACGTTGATGTCCACCGTGGGATCCACGTGGATGAGGTCGTACCCCGCGAGAACCGCAGCCTCGAACGACTTCTTCACGCCGTTCATCGCATCCTCAACGCTCCACTTCTCCGTGCGCTGACGGTCCTTGAGCCAGGGGCCGCCGTGGTCGATGGCGATGATCACCGGGCCGGTGAAGTTCACCCTTTCGGTTTCGAAACGCACCAGGCGGCAGAACTGCTCCTGGGTCATTCCGGTATAGCCGCCGTCACAGTCCACCTGATTGAGGGTGGCCGCGAAATAGATGGGGGCGTTGTTACGCTTTGCAGCCTGCAGGGATGCGCGTATAACGGCGGGAGAATTGGGGCAGGCGGCGAAGATGGTGCGCCTTACTCCGGTTTCTTTCTCAAGTTCATCTATGCGATGAAGAAGCTGTTCTGTCTTTCTCATTATATATATAAGGTAACGCCTTCTACAACTCTGGAAATATTACCGGACACAGAAGGGGAATCCGGGCAAAGCCCGCAGTCTATGGATTTATACAGTCCCAAAAGCTGTGCCACAAAGATTCCGGACACGCAGCCGTAATATGCGGGGAAGCCGCAGGGCAGGCCGGTTTCGATTACAAGGTCCATGCAGGAAGCGGGAAGTTCAGGCTTATGGTTGCACACTATCACGCTGCCCTTCACTTCGTTATTGGAGCGGACCTGCTTTATGAGGTCCAGTTCGTAACGCAGTACCTTAGGATCCGGAGAAAGGAAATATACCATCAGGGAATCCGGCTTCACCACAGCCTTGGGACCGTGGCGGAAGCCAAGGAAGGAGTCGAAGGCGCACATTATCGCGCCGTCGGTGAGTTCCTGAAGCTTCAGGCGGCCTTCTTCCGCAACACCCTTGAGGGGGCCGGAGCCAAGGAACACGGCACGGGTGAACTTGCGGGAAGCCATTTCCCTGATCGCAGGCTCATAGGCCTCGATTGCCTTTTCCACTGCAAGGGAAAGGACCTCTACGTGTGCCTGTTCTTCCTCTATATGGTCGATGTTTGCGATGAGCGCGCAGGTGAGCAGCATCGTGCTGTAGCTGCTGGTCATTGCAAGGGAAAGGTCATTGGTTTCCGGAGGCAGGAGGATGGAAAGGATATTACTGCCCTCACTCTTTGCCAACGCGCCTTCCGCGTTGCAGGTGATGAAGATATGGGCAACCTTTCCGGCAGTTGCTTCCACAGCCTTGATAGCTCCCACGCTTTCAGGGCTGTTGCCGCTGCGGGCAAAGGAGATAAGAAGAACCTTGTCTTCCTTTCCGAACCAGAGCTCGGGAGCGGTGATTATGTCGGTTGTGGCTAGTGAACGGGCTCCGCTCAGGAGGGTTCCTCGGAGCGCGGGCTCCAGGGCATCGCCTATGTATGCCGACGTTCCGGCACCGGTGAGATACGGTTTATAGCCTTCAGACAGGTGTCTTTCAATGAATTCCGAAATTTCGCGCTTGCGCCCGGCCACGGTTTCGTAGGCCTTTTTCCAAACCAGCGGCTGCTGTTTGATTTCCCTGTAGGTATGGTAGTTAAGTGTCATTACAATAATGATTGGCAAATGCAAAAATAGTAAAAACGGCGGGCACGGATTTCGAAACGAAGTGTTTTTTTCTAAATGGGAACGGAAGGTTTTTGCAATTAAATCATTTTAATTAGTTATAATTCAACTAGTTTAGCACAACTATAAAACTGTTTCTATCTGTTTCGGTTTTTCGCTATGGACTCACTGTTTCCACATTTATCTTCATTGCCTTCAGACGACGGCGAACGCTTATGGGCATATGGCTGTCTGTTATCACGTAATTGACTGCATCCGGTGAGGCGATGAATGCCAGCGAACGCTTGTTCAGCTTGGAAGAATCGAACACGGCGAACACCTCGCGCGCCCTTGTTATCATCACCTGATTGGTGCTTGCCTCCTCCACGTTCGGAGTGGAAAGACCGGCATCCACGCTGAAGCTGTCCACGCCAAGGAACAGTTTGTCGCAGTAGAAAAGTTTCAGGTTGGATTCCGCAAGCGGTCCCACCATGGAGAAGCTGGAATCCCTCACGGTGCCGCCGAGCAGTATGACCTTGAAACGCTTGTACTTAAGAGCCTCCGTCATAGCGTGGATGGAGTTGGTGATGATGGTTAGTTCACGGAAAGCGTGAAGGTTCCGCACCACCTCCAGGGCAGTGGTTCCGGAATCCACCAGAATGGTGTCCCCCTCCCTGATATGGGCGGCGGCCGCACGCCCAATGGCCTCCTTTTCCTTGGAGTTCACAAGACGCTTGAAATTGAAATTGCGTTCCTCCTGGCTGTCCAGGGCCGAGCCTGCGCTCATAATTGCTCCGCCGTGCACTCGGACAAGGAGTTTGCGCTCCTTGAGTATGCGCAGGTCCTTTCGGATCGTCACTTCCGAGACATTGAAAAGACGGCTCAGTTCCGCAACGCTCACCGACGAATCTTCCCGGAGTTTTTCAACTATCTCCGAGCGCCGGCCTTGTGCAGAATCGTAAATATTCATAGTTTTGGGTTGGTATTAGTTTCGACAAATATAGCTAAAAAATCAAACGAAACAAAACGAAACACATTTTTTCCAAATTTATTCGTATATTTGGGCGATAATAGAAAACCAATAACCAGGCATGAAAAAATTCGACATCGCAGCCATCGGCGAACTTAACGTGGACATCATCCTGAACGGGATAGAGTCGGAGCCGGAAATAGGCAAGGAAAAGTTCGCTAAAGAAATGACCGTAACTCTCGGCAGCTCCACCGCAATATTCGCGGCCAATGCCGCCGCCCTTGGAAGCAAGGTGTGCTTCGTGGGCCTCGTGGGCAGGGATTCCTTCGGAGAACTGGTGAAAACCTCGCTCCAGGCCAAAGGAGTGGACACGGGCTACATCATGGACGGCCCCACCCCCACCGGCGCAACCATCTGCATGAGCTATGGGGAAGACAGGGCGAACCTCACCTATCAGGGATCCATGGACGTGATGGGATTCGACGATATCGACCTTTCGGTTTTCGACAATACAAGGCACATTCACCTTTCGTCTCTGTTCATGCAGAGCGCCCTTCTGAGGGACATCCACAAAGTGCTGGACCTTGCGAACGAAAAGGGCGTTACGGTTTCGCTGGACACACAGTGGGACCCTATGGAAACCTGGAAGCTGGACTATAAGAGCGTCCTTCCCAAGATCACCGTTTTCATGCCCAATGAAAAGGAGCTCCAGGCCCTCACCGGCAAGGGCAGCCTGGAGGAAGCCATCCAGGAGGTCCTTCCCTGGCTGGGTAACGCGATGCTGGTGAAATGCGGCTCGGACGGTTCCATCCTCATCCGCAAGGACGGAAGCCGCAAGGTCCTGCCCGCATTCCTGAACAAGAATGTAGTGGACTGCATCGGCGCAGGCGACAGTTTCAATTCCGGCTTCATCACTGCCTTCATCAAGGGCCTGTCGCTGGAGGACTGCCAGGAAACCGGCAACCTCACCGGCGCGGTGAACACCACGGCCGCGGGCGGCACCGGAGCCTTCACCTCCATCGACCATGTGAGGGAAGTTTGCGAAAAACAGTTCGGACACTCCATCAAGATATGAGAAAAGCCATAATCCTTCTTGCAGCGCTCGCTTTTGCCTGCACTCCCCTTCCCCAGGACCGTCTCGTCTCCGGCGGCAAAACCGTCAGCGGCGTGGAGATTCTGGTCCAGACCAGCCCCCTTCCCGGCGGCATGACCCTCCGCAGCGTTTCGTTTGTGAACAGCGGCTGGGACGATATAAGCGTGGACGCCATTGAAACTTCCCGCATCGTCCTGGACAATCCGGGCGAGGTGTGGTCGCTCCAGCCTTCGTCTTCCGGGGAGCGCAAAGACTGGGTCCTGGAAGTGCCCAAGGGCTTTTCCCAGCAGAATTTTCTGGGCATGAACGGCAGCGACTACGGCGGAGGTATTCCCATGGTGAGCGTCTGGGGCGCGGAAAAATGCCTTAGCGTGGGCATTGCGGAACCGGTGCTGAAACTGGTCTCAATGCCAGTAAGCCGCAAAGGCAGCCGCACCGAGGCCTGCATAAGGCAGGAATTCGCAACTCCGAAGGTTCTTCACCGCGGAGACACCCTTCACGCCGTGCAGCAGTTCATCATCGAAAAGGACGGAGGGGACTTCTTCGAGCCTCTGCGCACCTTTGCGGCATATATGGGCGACACCTACGGATGGAAGGCCCCTGTATCCCCCGAAAGCGCCTACGAGCCCGTATGGTGTGCATGGGGCTATGAACGCACCTTCACCGTGGACGAAGTCATCGGCACCCTTCCCAAGGTTGTGGAGCTGGGATTCAAGTGGGTCGATGTTGACGACGGCTACCAGATCTGCGAAGGCGACTGGACGGCAAACGACCGCATCGGCCCGGACGGAATGCGCCGTATGACGGATGCGATCCACGCCGCCGGCCTGAAGGCCAAGCTCTGGTGGGCTCCCATGGCCGCGGATCCGGAGAGCGCCCTTGCCGGCGAGCATCCAGAACTGCTTCTGGTGAAGGCCGACGGCAGCCACGAAGACATCTCCTGGTGGGACAGCTGGTATCTCTCGCCCGTGAATGAGGCCACCTGGGCCTATACCGAGGACCTCGTGGACATGTTCCTGAACCAGTGGGGCTTCGACGGCTTCAAGCTGGACGGCCAGCACCTGAACCTCTCGGAGCCGGACTACAATCCCGCCAGCGCCCTTTCCCGTCCGGAAGAGGCCTGCGAAAGGCATCCCGAATTCTTCGCCCATCTGTATGGCCGCGCCCAGGCCGACAAACCCGGCTCAGTGGTGCAGATCTGCCCATGCGGCTGTGCGATCAACTTCTTCTATATGCCGTATATGAACCAGGCGGTGGCATCGGATCCAACTTCCAGCGCACAGATAAGGATGAAGCGCAAGGTTATCGCCGCCCTGGCTCCCGAACTTGCATATTATGCCGACCATGTGGAGCTCTCCGACGGCGGAATGGACTTCGCCTCGCAGGTTGGCGTGGGCGGGGTCATCGGCACGAAATTCACCTGGCCGGAACCCAATCCGGATGCTACGGAGAACGGCGGCAGCCTCCTCACCCCCGAAAAGGAACAGGCCCTTCGCAAATGGGTGCCCCTGTACAGCGAAAAGATGCTTTCCACGGGCACATACCTGAGCCTCTATTCATACGGCATCGACAAACCTGAAGCCCACGTGATTCAGAAAGGCGATGCAATGTACTATTCCTTCTATGCTCCGGAGTGGAACGGAGAGCCCATCGAGCTCCGCGGCCTTGAACCCGGCTGCAGCTACACCGTTACCGAGTATGCGGCCGACCAGCCCATAACCTATGGCGTGGAGGGCTCGGATCCCGTTATCCGTCCCACCTTCAAGGGGAACTACCTGATTGAAGTCAAAATCACAAAATAATAGCTCTATGTTCAAGAAATCGCTTGCATTTATTCTGATTCTTCCCTTGCTGCTCTGCTGCAACAAGGGAAACAAGAACAATCCCACGGTGGACCCGAAAATTGAAATTGTCGGCGAAACCAATTTCGAGATTGGCTGCGACGGCGGTTCCGAAACCGTCACGTTCACTTCGAACATCGACTGGACGGCCGCTTCCGAGGACGCATGGGTATCGATGAACCCGGCCAGCGGCCACGGTTCAGACTCTCCCATAACCCTCACCTTCACCGGAGAGAAGAATCCCAAAAAGAAAAGCAGGGAAGCCATGATCCTGATTTCGGGAACCGGCGCAGGAAAGTACATCTATGTCAAGCAGGCCGGGGATCCCATGTCCGGAGCTGCAGAGGAACTGAAAAGCGGCGACGTCCTGAAGGCGACGAACCCTCTGGTGGAGAAATTCCTCACCGAGGTCCACTACCCGGACAAGACCTATAAGGACTACACGAAGATTTTCGACTATTACGGCGGCTTCGGCGGCACCGTCGGCGAGCCTCTCACCTGGGACAACTGGGGTCAGGACTGGCCGGACGGCGACATTCCTCCGCAGTACAGTATCCGCTGGAAGAAGGAAGACCTTGAAAGCGGAGTGATGACCCTCCACATGGAAGATGCCCTTGGCTGGAGCGGCGATCTGGAGATCGAGGCCGGCGCCCTGTACGTGAACATCACCAACCTGGTGCCCAACGACAGCTACACCTATAAGGTAACCGCAGCAAGCGGAAAGGTCCTTGCCCAGGGTAACTTCACCACCACCGGCACACTGCACCAGTGCTACTTCCTTGGAGATCCCCAGAAACCCAACATCAAGGGCGGTGGCGGACGTAACTGCCGTGACTTCGGCGGCTGGATCACAGAGAGCGGCAAGATGGTGAAATACCGCATGGTATATCGCGGCGGCCGTCTTAACGAGAAATGGACGCCTTATCCCCTGAACAAGCAGGGCGAGAAAGAGGTTCTGTTCGAAGGCATCGGCGCAGAGCTTGACCTCCGCGGCAATTCGGATGTAATGTTCACCCCTGCGGTCGAAGGCCTGGCCCACTGCGCTCCCGTTATCGAGGAAGGCGGAAAGACCATGCTCACAACCTATAAGACCCAGACCAAGGAATGCTTCGAATTCGTGGTGAACAGCCTCCGCCAGAACAAGCCCGTCCACTTCCACTGCTCTCTTGGCCGTGACCGCACCGGCACCCTTGGCATTATCATTCTGGGCATCCTGGGCGTTCCGGAGGGCGATATTTCCAAGGAGTATGAGCTCACCTACTTCGCTCCAGTGGGCTACAGCGTGTCCTCTTCCGACAAAGCCAGCAACACCAAACCCACCTATAAGAACACCCGCAAGAGCTGGGTCTACAGCGATGTGGTTCCCTACTTCTGGGAGCTCGCTGGAAGCGGAAGCTTCGCAAGCGGCGTGGAGAAATATCTGCGTGACGTTGCCGGCGTATCCCAGAAGGATATCGACGACTTCCGCAGCATGATGCTCACCGACAAGAATTAGTCACTCTCTGATATGAAGTTACGTATTTTAATCAGTGCCGCTGCGGCGGCACTTTTTTTAGCCGCATGTTCTGAACCCGCAGTGAGCGAGTACGGCTATGTGATCAAGAACAACCAGATCGTTTACAACACTCCCCCGCGTCCGGCGGACCAGCAGTGTATGCTTGGCTTCGCGGCAGAGCCCATCGAGCACGTGCGCGTGGGCATCGTGGGCCTCGGGGACCGCGGAAGCGATGCCGTGAGGCGTTTCCCCTATCTGGAAGATGCAAGCGTGGTTGCCCTCTGCGACCTCTTCCCGGACAGGGTTGAAAAAGCCCAGAACACGCTTGAGTCCCTTGGGGCTCCACGTGCCATCCACGAGTTCACGGGAGAAGAGGGCTACAAGCAGCTCTGCGAACTGGAAGACCTGGACCTTGTGTATCTGGCCGTTCCCTGGCAGCTTCACACTCCCATCGCGGTTTATGCCATGGAGCATGGCAAGCACGTTGCAATCGAGGTTCCCGCGGCCATCAGCATCGAACAGTGCTGGCAGCTGGTGAACACTTCCGAGCGCACCCGCAGGCACTGCATGATGCTTGAGAACTGCTGCTACGACTTCTTCGAGCTCACCTGCCTGAACATGGCCCAGCAGGGTCTCTTCGGCGAGATCGTCCACGGTGAAGGCGCCTACTGCCACAACCTCGGCCCCTGGTGGGACGGCTATCAGGGCGACTGGCGCATGTCCTACAACAAGGACCATCACGGCGACGTCTATCCCACCCACGGCATCGGCCCGGTGTGCCAGGCACTGAACATCCATCGCGGCGACAAGATGGACATCCTCGTGTCCATGGACACCGACGCTTTTGCCGGACAGAATATTGCCGATCAGCGCTACGGCAAGGGCGCGGTGGAGAAATATGCCAATGGCGACAACACCAGCACCCTCATCCGCACCCGCAACGGCAAGACCATCCTTGTGGAGCACAGGGTTGTGACTCCCCAGCCCTACAACCGCATGTATCAGCTGCAGGGCACTGCCGGCTTTGCCAACAAGTATCCCAACGAGGGTCTCTTCTTCATCGACAACGTGGCACAGGGCGTTTCCTACGACAATCTCACCGAAGAGGAGTATATTTCCGACTCAGAGAGGGATGCCCTCATGGAGAAGTACAAATATCCCTTCATGAACGATATCGAGGAAAAGGCCCGCGAGGTGGGCGGCCACGGCGGCATGGACTTCATAATGGACTACCGCCTCATCTATTGCCTGCACAACGGCCTTCCCCTGGACCAGGACGTTTACGATGCGGCCGAATGGAGCTCGCTGGTAGAGCTCTCGGAAGTGTCCATCACCCACGGCAGCATGCCGGTCGTGATGCCGGACTTCACGCGCGGCGACTGGAACAAACTCCAGGGATTGCACTTCGCAACGAAGTAGTTTCCTGAAGATATAAAAGAAGTTCCCCTGGTGAGTTTTCACCAGGGGAATTTCTTTTAAATCGTTGTGAATTAGAGAGTAACAGTCTGCTTGCCGGTAACGTACCAGTCATATGAACAGCCGATAGCAATAGTGCCGGATGCAGGCAGTCCCAGAGTGCTTCTGGACATACTGAGCTCTACATAAGCCTCGCCGTCAGTGCCCATTCCGCCAGCCCATTTTGCAAGGGTGGCATTAACTTTTTCGTTCAGCTGGGTCAGAGGATCGAAACCATTGGCAAACGTTTCTGTACCTTCAGCCACAGGGAAAGTCAAGACTCCCACTTCGGTTCCGGCAACATTTCCAACTTTGCTGCCGGTGGCTTCGTTATTGTCGGTATCGAAGGCAATGTACATCTTCTTGCCGATACGGTCGCCCCTGAGCTTGAAATAGAAGTAAACGTTATTGGCGTCGGAAGCAAACTTCCAGAGGCGGATACGTGAGTTCTGCTCGCTTGCAAATTCAGGAATATCAGCCCACTCATCGAAGTTTCCGTCGATGGCGAAGGAAGGACCGGAGGCCGCAGCCTCGATACCGGTGGCGATGATGTTGATGAACTTACCCTTGCTGGAAAGGCCGTTGAAGTAACCGGTTACGGTGATCTTCTGGCCGTTGAAGGAAGCTGCGTTAAGAGCATCCACAGGATACACGATGGAACCTGTCTTGCTACCGTCGGGGAATGCATCGAGAGTAATATTGTAGTAGTTGCCGCTCTTTGCAAGAGTACCGGTGAGGGAGACGTATTCGGCCACAGTGGCGGCATATGTGCCGGCATCTGCGGTGATGTCCTTAGCAGTGGGATAGGTGACGGCATTGCCGTTGGATACCACCGAGATGGTGGGATCGGTGAGCTCAGGAACACCGTTGTAGGTGGTCTTGTTTGCAGTCATCTTCACCTTGTCGCCAATCTTGAGGGCGGCTGCGGAATTACCATACACATACACAGCGCTTGTACCGTCGGAGATAACCGCACCCCTGGTTGTGAGGGCGGCAACCAGAACCTCCTGGGTTTCTACTGCACTGGCATCGGCCATGGCGATGATTTCAGCGATCGTGGAACCTGTTACCACTCCTGCCTCTTCAATCTTGGTGGCAATGATGTTGATGTACTTGCCGGCGCTGGAAAGGCCGTTGAAGTAGCCCGTTACGGTAATCTTCTTGCCGTCGAAGGAAGCTGCGTTAAGAGCCTCCACAGGATACACGATGGAACCCTGTTTGCTGCCGTCCGTGAATGCATCGAGAGAAATATTGTAGTAATTGCCGCTCTTTACAAGAGTACCGGTGAGGGAGATGTATTCCGCTACGGAAGCGGTGTAATCGCCAGCATTCTCAGTGATGTTCTTGGAAGAAGGATGCTTAACGGTATTGCCGCTGGAGATGGTGCTCACCTCGGTGAGGTCTGTAATCTCGGGAACGCCGTTGTAGGTTGTCTTCTTGCCAAAGACCTTCACATTGTCGCCTTCCTTGAGGGCGGCTGCGGTTGCACCATATACATATACTGCGGTTGTACCGTCGGAAATCACTGCACCCTTGGTGGTGAGGGCCACGACGGTGCTCTCCAGAGTCTCAACCTTGGAGTTGTCGGCCATTGCAACGATTTCGGTGATGGAAGCACCGGTTGCAGGAACGCCGTCCTGGGTTACGGTGAGGGACTTGACTGCGCCGGGGGCCTTCACGTTGATATCGGCAGTACGGGATGCGGTGGAAGTGTTGGCATCGGCCACGAACACATAGACGCCGCCTTCCTTGATGTCGGTAACGTGGAGCCAGCTCTCGCTTGAAGTCACGAGGGTGGGATTCACCTTGGAAGTGATGGTGAGTTCAAAGGTGGAACCTTCTGCAGGAATGGTCTCGAACTCGGGAGCGGAAATCTCGATGAGGGACTTCTCTATCTTGATAACGGACACGTCCACAAGCTCGTGGGTGGTGTTATAAAGAGAATAGGGCCCCTCTACGGTAACGATGTCACCGGCCTCGATTCCGAAGCTTTCCCAACCGCCGGGAGCGTCTTTCGGGTACTGTCCCTTTTCGTTCTTGGTTCCATAGATCTGGAAGGAAGAACCGTCATAGGACTCGTCCACCATGTAGAAGTTTCCGTACTGGTCGTTCACAACCCTGGTAACGGTACCGCGTACACGGTAGGTGCCGTCGCCCTGTGCGATTACGGTTGCAATGGGAGTAATGGGGAGTTCGGGCTTTTCGGCCACATCGGCCTCCTGTACCACATTGATAATCTGGGTTTTATCCAAGCAGCTTATAGTGAAGCTGGTTTCGCGGCGTTCCTCCGGTTTCTCAGCGGAAACGGTAACTTTAGTCTCACCGGCAGCTCCGCTCTTGGGGCTCACGGTAAGCCAGTCTGCTGTATCTCCGATGGTCCATGCATCCTGCGCGTTCACGGTAATGATTACGCTGCCGCCTGCTTTAGGAAGGGCAACGTAGGAAGTACGTGCACCATCGGCATTGGTAACTGTGACCTGGCTCAGGAAGTGGTCGGGCTCCTGCTGCTCGCAAGCCGTGAATGCCATGGCTGCGGCAAGAAGGGCGATTATACCATATTTGAGTTTCATATTCTTGGTCCTTTAATTAGTTGAACAGATACTTGAGACCTACGGAAGCATACCAGCACTGGCCAAGAGAGTGGTAAGGGACAAAGGTCTTGAGAGATCCGCTGACTGCGGCAGGAGTGGAGAAAGTGGGATAGCCGTCGCCGTCCACGCCTTCATACTTGAGGATACGGGGATCGCTGCCAAGCTCGGGATTCAGATACTTGGACACACCCCAGTTGGAGTTGAACAGGTTGGCTACGTTCTTGATATCCAAGCTGAGCTGCAGCTTGTTGCCGCGGGCCACCTTGAAGTCGTGCTTGTAGCTGATGTCAAAGCGGTGTACCCAGGGGTTGTAAAGGCTGTAGGCCTCTGCATACTGTCCCTGATGGGCGCTCAGATAAGGGCTATTGTGCACATAGGCCATGAAGCGGTCGGCATCGTCCTGGGAGACGAAGCGGAACTGGTTGTCGGCTACCTGCTGGTCGGTGGGAATATAGACCGCATCGTAGTTGTAACCGTCGCCGTTCATGTCGTTGGCCATCATGTAGGAGTAGTTGTAACCACCCCTCCAGGCCTCATAGATGAAGCTGTAGTGGTTGCCGCTGCGGTCGCTCTTGGTAAGGGAGGCGATCACACGGTCCGGAGTCACATACTGCGAGTTGTGCAGCTTGATGTAGTTGGGACCTTCCGATGTGGGAACGTAGGTGAATGCACTTTCAGCTGCGCTGCCGGGCATACCTGTGATTTCCTTGGAAACGGTATGGGTGTAAGCGGCCATCAGCTGCAGGCCTTCCACGGGCTCTGCGTTAAGGGTGACGTTGGTGGACCAGCCATAACCCTTGTCGGTGTTCTCAAGGACGAATGCCTTGGTGCTGTTGCGGAAGCCCTTGGGATAGATGGGACGGTTGTCAACACCGTTGAAGCGGGCGAAGCCTGCTACATCCTTCATGCTCCAGTCGGAGATGGAAACGGCGTTGATGGTCTTGTTATAGATTCCTTCAACGGTGAGGGACATCGGGAAGGATGTGGGGAATGCGAAGTCGAAAGCCAGGGAAGTCTTCCATACCTGAGGCATCTTGAAGGCAGGATCCACTGCGCTGATGGATGAAGGTACGGAACCGTCCTTGGGAGTTACGGTGCTGGGATAACCCATGGCCACGAGCTTGTCGTACAGGCCCGCAACTGTCACATTGCCGGAAGCATCGGTCACGAGACCGCCCTTGAATGCTGCAAGCATATCGTCCACACTTGCATACTTGGCTTTCACGTCTGCGGGAAGCTTGTCATAAGAAGTGCTGGGGCCGATCTGGGCCTGATACTGAACCAGACCGCCGTTGGTGGGCATGTTGGTGAAGAACACCAGAGGGAGACGGCCGCTGAACAGGCCGGTACCGCCGCGGACCTTGAGGCTCCTGTTGCCGAATACATCCCAGTTGAAGCCAACGCGGGGTGAAAGGGTGACCTTGGAGGTGGGCCACTTACCGGTGTCGATATGGGTCTCCTCGAAGTTATGAGACTTGGGATAGTAGTTCAGGGAGATGATACCGCTGCTGTTGGCTGTATCCACGGTTCCATCTTCATTGAGCGCCAGAACGCCGTTGGTGAGAAGGTCGTCATTGTTGAAGAACAGGCCATCCACACGGAGACCGAGGTTGAGCTTGAAGTTGTCGGTCACGTTCCATTCATCCTGTGCATACACACCGGCCTTGTAGAAACGCACGCGGGCTGCAGGGGCGGATTCACCGTCGTAGCCGTAGGTGAGGCAGACCACCTCGGGAGTGGAGGTGAAGAGCTTTGCTGCGTCAAGGGTACCATCGGCCTTGTACATCTCGTCGGTGATGTTGTAGCGATAGTAACCGGAACCGTTACGCATGTACTGGTTGTCGGCCATCTGATACTCGACGCTCACGCCACCGGTGATCTTGTGGGCGCCCATGTAGAAGGTGAGGTCGTCCTTGATGTTGGCAACGGTGTTGTGAACTGCGTTGTTCCAGGTGAAAAGCTCGTAACCCAGGGCCATGTAGTTGTCGTCGTCCTTGGTGATGTCTATGAAGGGGAATTCATCGGAACCGGTACCACGGATGTCATCCAGCTTGGAGAAGGTGGCCAGGAACTGGTTGGACAGGTTGTCGGAAAGACGGCTGTTCAGATCCAGCGACCAGGTGTGCACCAGATTCTGCATGGAATACATGGAATTGGCGAACGACATGGAGTTCTTGGACATACGGGCTGTGGGCATACGGGGACCACCGTCCATGGATGTTGCGTTGGGAGCAGACCACCTGTTGTTCAGGGTGTAGTTGTAACGCAGTGCCAGATGATGCTTCTGGCTGATGTTCCAGTCCAGACGGGCAAGGACCTTCATATTGTTCTCATCGGCAGGGAAGTTTGTCCAGGAACCGGTATCGTATTTATAGGTGTCCTTGACATACTTTGAAACTGCCTCGAGGTCTGCAAGGGTGGTGCGGGAGATGTAGTTGTTGGAATCGGACACACCGTCCTTGGAACCCTGCCAGCGGTTTGCCACGGTAGGGATCTTGGCATATTCGGCATTCACGAAGAAGAAGAGCTTGTTCTTCACGATGGGGCCGCCAAGGGTGAAGCCGTAAGTTGTAACACGGTCCACAGCGCGGGCGCCAGCGATCTGCTCGCCTTCCACGGAGTCGCCCCTCATCTGCTCATTGCGGTGATACACATAGGCCGATCCCTTGAAGGTGTTGGTACCGCTCTTGGTGATGGCGTTCACACCGCCGCCGATGAAGTTGGTCTGGCGCACGTCGTAGGGCGAAATCACAACCTGCATTTCCTCGATTGCGTCGATGGAGATAGGGTTGCCGCCGCCGGGGAGAGCGTCGGAAAGACCGAAGTTGTTGTTGAAGTTTGCACCGTCAACGGTGAAGTTGGCAGTACGGCCGTCGCTGCCGGCGAAGCTCATACCGTTGCCGCCGTAAGGAGAGAGGCGGGTGACATCGGTGATCGAGCGGCTCACAGTGGGGATCTGCGTGATCTGGGCGCTGGTGATGTTGGTGGCAGCACCGGTCTTTTCAACAGCGAACTTGGAGGAGGCGGATGCAACTACCACGGCCTCTGAAAGGGCGGTGGATTCATCGGCCAGCTTTGCGTTCAGGCTGTAGGTTTCAGCCAGCTGGAGAACGATACCCGTGTAGCTCGAGCTCTGGTAACCCAGGCTGGAAACTTCCACGGAGTAGGGACCACCGGCGCGCATACCCTGGATGGTATAGCGGCCGTCCACATTGGTAACAGCGCCATAGACGGTACCGGAAGGCACATGGGTGGCCAGCACGGCTGCGCCTATGACTGCATCGCCGTTATTGTCCGTCACGCGGCCGGAGAGGGCCGATGTTGTGACCTGGGCATAGGCGACAGTGCCCGCAATCAACATAGTGAAAGCGAGCAAAAGGCTTTTAAAAGCTTTTTTCATAGGGTTTAAGAAAATGAATAAATATTGATACAGTATATATCTCAATTTTTCCGAGTGCGAAGTTACTAAATATTGTTGAGACCGCAAAACGAAAAAAGCCTCCCGGGGGGAGGTTTTTTCTGCTAAATCGTTCCAAATGCTTTCTTCACCGCATCTACCATGTCCAGGAGTTCCCAGCCGAAGAACTGCACTTCCTTTTCTTTGCCCTGAATCAGGACTTTCTGGCGGTAGGGAGTGCGGCCCATGTGCCCATAAGCCGCTGTGGGCTTGTAGATTGGATTCTTCAGACCGAACCTGTCGATGATTGCTGCGGGCCTGAGGTCGAACAGTTCGTTCACCTTCTCCGCTATTTCGCTGTCGGAGAGGTTCACCTTTGCCGTGCCGTTCGTTGCCACGTAAACACTCACAGGTTTGGCAACGCCTATGGCATAGGCAAGCTGCACAAGGCATTCATCGGCAATTCCTGCTGCCACAAGGTTCTTGGCGATGTGGCGTGCCGCATAGGCTGCGCTGCGGTCCACCTTGGACGGGTCCTTTCCGGAGAAAGCGCCGCCGCCGTGTGCGCCGCGGCCGCCGTAGGTGTCCACGATGATCTTGCGTCCGGTGAGGCCGGTGTCGCCGTCGGGACCGCCGATGACGAACTTTCCGGTGGGGTTCACCAGAAGCTCATAGTCGTGGAGGAGAGCTGCGGTTTCGGGGGCGAGGGCCGCCTTGAAGCGCGGCAGGATGATGTTTTCCACATCCTCGCGGATCTTGCGCTGCATGGCCTCGTCGGTGTCGAACTCGTCGTGCTGGGTGCTTATCACAATGGTGTGCACCTTCACGGGCTTGTGGGTTTCACCGTCGTACTCCACCGTGAACTGACTCTTGGCATCGGGACGGAGATAGCTCATGGTTTCAGGCTCGTTGTGGCGGATATCGGCAAGTATCTTGAGCACGTAGTGGCTAAGATACAGGGGAAGGGGCATATAGTCCTCGGTTTCCCTGCAGGCATAGCCGAACATCATGCCCTGGTCGCCTGCCCCCTGCTCCTCCTGGGCCACGCCGCGGTTGATATCGTCGCTCTGACCGTGGAGTGCGGAAAGGACGCCGCAGCCATCGGCATCGAAACGATAGTCGGCCTTGGTGTAGCCGATCTTGCGGATAGTGTCCCGGACGATGGTCTCCACATCCACACGGATGCTGGAACGGACTTCGCCCATAACCACTACCATACCTGTTGTGCAGAAGCTCTCACAAGCCACCCGCGAATCAGGATCGCCGGCAAGGAATGCGTCCAGGATGGCGTCGCTGATCTGGTCGGCCACTTTGTCGGGATGTCCTTCAGACACCGATTCCGACGTAAAGAGATAGTTCTTTTTAACCATATTATAAAAAAATAGCCCCACGCTGCAATTGCTGGAGGCTAAAACACAAAACACTGATATGAAAGTATTTTAGCATTTTTTAAAGTGGTTGCAAGCAAACCAAATCTTTCCACTCCATTATTTTGGACCGCAAAGATACTGCTTTTTTTCGATATTGCAACACTTCGCAGCGAAAAAAGTAAGCGTTCCTCCCCCGGCCGCGAATTCCCCGCCACCTGCCGTCTGTACTCTGTCCCCTGTCCCCTGTCCCTTGTCCCCTGTCCCTTGTCCCCTGTCCCTTGTCCTTTGTACACTGTCTGCCGCCCCATGTCACCTGCACCTTATCACCTGTCACCTGTCACCTGTCACCTGCCTCCTGGCACCTGTCTCCTGCTCCAGACTCCGCAGTCTATGTGTACAATGCGCCATAGCCCAAATTCCCATCCCACGCCCCTCAGACCCACATTTCCTTTCTTCCTCCGTGTACACATAGATTCCCAAACCCCGTTTTTCTCCGTTTTCCCGTCTATGTGTACACAAAAACCCTCACAGAACGCCATTTCCGTGTACACATAGATCCGAAAAGCCCATTCCTCATTCTATGTGTACATTACCCCTAATCCCAAATCCCCATTCTACGCCCTCCAGGGCCTCTTTTCCTTTCTTCTCCCTTGTACACATAGATTCCCAAACCCCGTATTACGCCGTTTTCCCGTCTATGTGTACACCAAAACCCTCACAGAATGCCCTTTTCATGTACACATAGATCCTAAAAGCCCATTCCTCATTCTATGTGTACATTACCCCTAATCCCAAATCCCCATTCTACACCCCTCAGACGTGTTTTCCCTTCCTTCCTCCATGTACACATAGATTCCCAGCCCCCGTTTTTCGCTGTTTTCCCGTCTATGTGTACACAAAAACCCTCACAGAATGCCCTTTCCGTGTACACATAGATGTCCCGGGCCCATTCCTCATTCTATGTGTACATTACCCCTAATCCCAAATCACCATTCTACGCCCTTCTGACCAACTTTCCTTTCTCTTCCCATGTACACATAGATTCCCAAACCCAGTTTTTCGCCGTTTTCCCGTCTATGTGTACACAAAAACCATCACAGAACGCCATTTCCGTGTACACATAGAACCCAGCCCTCGAATCGAAGCACCCCCTCCCGAATCGAAGCAAAACGGGTCCAAGGGTTCAGGCGTCAGCCACGGCAAAAGACTCTTGATATATGTGTGCCGTCCCTTGATTTCCCGGGCGGGAGACGGACGCCCTTGATTACTGTCCCGACCTTGAAGCGGCGCGTCAGCCCCATTCAGGCTCGACGGCTTTTTCGATGATATGGAAGGCCCCCGTGCCGAACATTTCTTCGAAAAACGCCGTGAGCAGGCAAGCGAAGCGCGACAGCACTGACACCTACTCCCTGCCCCCGGTGGCAATTCGGCCCTGTTCGAAGCGATACACAAATGCTCCTGCCTCTGGAGGCACTATGGGCCTTGTCGGAGCGATGCTCACGAAGTCCCGACTCGTGGTGGCTAACGACACATACCCCGTGAAATACAGCTATCGCTGAATGAGATAATTACAGATATTAAGTCGGGAAATGTTCCGGACTCAATATGTGCAATTCTCTGGCAATCAACGGCATACATTTCACGCCTTTTTGTGCTCATCTGGAAACACCCGAACACTATGTTGTAAGCGCCACGGGATGTACACTTCACAGCCTCACAGCAACGTCAGGGTCTTGTGTCACCTCGGCCTGTGTCGGAAATTGGGCGCTTGCCCGTTCGCTTGACGGCTAACTCCTCCTTTTTAGCCACGCCCGGGGCGTGTCTAACAGTCGTCAAACACACGCCGTCATGCCGCAGAGAGCGGCACCGCTCACTGCACGGCCATCGCACAGGCTCACCGCACCCGCCACGCATGCCCATTTCCGCCAGAGGCAGCTCGGTGCCACAAGCCCTGCCGTATTTGCTGTGAGGCGTGCACACAGGTCCAGGCGAGTGGCAGGGTGGGTGCGAAAACGGGCATTTTTGAGTCCACAGGTGCAGGGAAGTGGACCGGTGTGCACGGGGAGAGACAGGCTAGGTTCGGGGAAGCAGGGTGGGTAACTGGGAAAGGGGCAAGGCGTGCACACAGGTCCAGGCGAGTGGCAGGGTGGATGCGAAAACGGGCATTTTTGAGTCCACAGGTGCCGGGAAGTGGACCGGTGTGCACGGGGAGAGACAGGCTAGGTTCGGGAAGCAGGGTGGGTAACTGGGAAAAGGGCGAGGCGTGCACACAGGTCCATGCGGGTGGCAGGGTGGGTGCGAAAACGGGCATTTTTGAGTCCACAGGTGCAGGGAAGTGGACCGGTGTGCACGGGGAGAGACAGGCTAGGTTCGGGGAAGCAGGGTGGGTAACTGGGAAAGGGGCGAGGCGTGCACACGGGTACAGAGGAGAGACAGGGTGTGCACAGTGGAAAAGGGGGTGAAGCGTGCACACAGGTACAGGCGAGTGGCAGGGTGGATGCGAAAACGGACATTTTTGATCCTACAGGTGCCGGGAAGTGGACCGGTGTGCACGGGAAACCGATGTCCGCAGGCAACCCGGGCGAGAGGCGCGGAACACGGCAAGGAACACGGCGCGGAACACGGCACGGGGCGAAGACGCGGGCACGGCTCGCTACAGCCCCATGCGGTCAAGTTCGCGGCGGGTGTCTTTCTCTTTGATGGACTGGCGTTTGTCGTACTCGTGCTTACCCTTGGCCAGGGCAATCACCAACTTAGCGTAGCCGTTTTCGGAAACGAAGAGCTTCACGGCGATGATTGTGAGACCCTTCTTCTTGTCCTCCATGGCCAGGTGGCGCAGCTCGCGGCGGTTCAGAAGGAGCTTGCGGTCCCGCAGGGGCTCGTGCTGGCCCCAGGTGCCCCAGTGATACAGGGCGATGTTAAGACCGTGGACGTACAATTCCCCGTTCGCGAAATAGCACCAGGCGTCCTGGAGCGATGCCTTCCCCGCCCTGATGGACTTTATCTCCGTGCCCACCAGGCAGATACCGGCCGTATAAGTTTCCAGGAACTCGTAGTCGAACGAGGCCCTGCGGTTGGTTATCTGTATCTTGCTCTTTGCTTTTGGCATATCTTATCTCTGTGTAAAGCGGAATCCGCGGGCGGTGACGGGCTGCGAACTGTCGTTGAAGAAAACGGTGACGGTACCGAACAGGCCGCCTTTCTTCAGGGATTTGGTCATGGGACCGTCCGTGAGCACCACCACACGGCCGCTGAAGCCAGCATCGCCAAAGCTCCTGGCATCGGCAACGGTGGTGTTCGCAGCTTCATAGTATCCGTACCAGTTGGTACCGCCATCGACCTTCAGCGATTCGCCGCGGAAAATCGTTATCCGGTAGAAGATATCCCGTGAGGCGCGGTCGCAGATCTCAATGACATAGGCATCCCGGCTTGCCGTGAGCACGCCGGTGCAGCCGAAGAACACGCTCTCGGTGACCTTCTGGCCGTTGCGCATGAGGGCATACTCGTAAGGGTCGTACACCTTCCGGGAGCCGAACAGCACCGGGCTGCAGGAACTCAGCACCACAGCCACAAGGCCGATGATCAAATACTTTCTCATTGCATGAAGCTGGCGAAATAGCCGTGGAACAGCACATTAGTAATAAGGTAGCCCACGATAGTGGACACGCCCACGCTGATCAGGCCAGGCATCATGAAGCTGTGGTTCAGCAGGTACTTGCCTATCACCGTGGTGCCGCTTCGGTCGAAGTTCACCGTGGCGATGTCGGAAGGATAGTTCGGGATGAAGAAGTACCCGTACACGCTGGGCAGCACGCCCAGAAGCACAGGACCCGCAATTCCAAGCTCATAAGCAAGCGGCAGCATGGCCACCACAACCGCGCCCTGGGAATTGATGAGCACCGAGACCATGAAGAACACAAACGCAATGGTCCAAGGCGCGCGCGTCACCAGTTCGGTGAGCATGCCTTTCATCTCCGCCATGTAGTTGCTGAAGTACGTATCGGCCAGCCACGCAATTCCATATATGGCGATGACGGCAACCATACCGGACTTCCACACCGAGCCGGAAACGCAGTTCTTCAGGTCCACCTTGCAGAGCATGATATTCAGGGCCGCCGCCACCAGCATGATGATCTGGATGCAGATGTTCATCTTGGGCAGGTTGATCACATCCGACAGAGGCTCGCCCCCCACCTTTATCATCTGGCAGAAAGCGAAGCCAACAATCACCAGCAGAGCGCCCAGGAACACGAACACAGACACCTTTGCACCCTTGGAGATCTCCTTGTCCAGTGTGGTGGTATTGTTCTCGTACATGTACGTGTACATCTTGGGATCCGCCTTGCGCTTGAGGAATTCGGGATCCTTGTCCAGGTCCTTGCCCCTCTTGTAGGAAGCCAGCGAAGCGCACATGAGGCCGATGACGCAGGAAGGGATCGTGACCATAAGCACCTGGGGGATGCTCACCATATAACCGTTGGCGTTGGAAATGGTAACGAAAGCCACCACCGCGGCGGCGATGGGCGAACAGGTGATACCCACCTGCGAAGCGATCGAAGCTACGCCGCAGGGCCTTTCAGGACGGATATTCTTCTTAAGGGCGATGTCGCAGATAATGGGCATGATGGTATAAACCACGTGGCCGGTTCCCACAAGCACCGTGAGGAAGAAAGTCACCAGCGGGCCCAGGAAGGTGATGTGGTCCGGATGCTTCCGCAGCAGCTTTTCCGCTATCTGAATCATCCAGTCCATACCGCCGGAAGCCTGCAGGGTGCCGGCGCACGTAACCGCGGCTATTATGATGTATATAACATCCGTGGGAGGCGTTCCGGGCTTGAGGCCGAAGCCGAACACCAGTATGGCAAGGCCGATTCCCGAGATGGCGCCAAGTGCCAGGGAACCGTAGCGAGAACCCACATACAGAGCCGCAAGCACAATGAGCAGCTCGATAATCATTACGAACGTCATAGGTTATTATTTTAGTTCATCTTGCCAAATATAGCGTTTTTTTCTCAAACTTGGCCCGGAATATGTATCTTTGCAGTGCGTTTGAAAAGATCGACATGAAAAAACTCATACTTGCAATTGCAATCCTTGGCCTGGCAGCCCTCTCCTCCGGGGCGCAGGAAATCCGAACCAACTACCGCAGTGGCAGGACCACCCACATCTCCACCGACTACGAAGAGCTCGTGAGCGGCGGCACCCCGGTATGGATACGCGTGGAGAAAGCCGGCTTCCAGGACGGCAGTTCCATCTTCCTGCTGTACCTCAACTTCGAGCAGAAAACCTCCACCAACGTTCCCAAGGGCGTAAAGATGGCCTTCAACCTGGCCTCCGGAGGCATGGTCCGCGCAGAGCAGATCGGCACGGACAGCGCCACCAAGCGCGCCATCACCCGCGGCGGCAACAAGGTCTATTGGAACCGCACCAAGTACGCCCTCGAGAAGGCCGATATGGACAAAATCCTCCGCGGGGTCACCTCCATCGACGTCGTAACCGGCTGGAATCCGGACGACTATATCCAGATGAGCTTCCCCACCGACGAGCTCTCCGCCCTTCTCAAGCGCCACGCGGATGCGATAAACAAGGCGGCGCCTGCCACCATCGACCTCACCGCGGAGCTGGGCTCCAGGGCGAACAACCGCAACAACATCCTCACAACCTCCAAGCCCATGACGGCCCGGGGCGCCTCGTTCGCCTACAACGTGTTCCTCACGCACCTCTACTACAAGAACACCAACCAGGAAGAATTCGACCTATCCATGCAGGTGGGAACGGACAAGACATATCACATCTCCATCGACTCACCCGTGGAATTCACGCTTGCCGATGGGAGGAAAATCACCCTGAAGCAGGCCCACGACGAAGACAACCGCTTCACCGTTTTCCCGTCGATGCGGGAACTCAGGCTCCTTTGCGGCGGCATCAAGGCCATCTCCATCAGCTACGACGGCGGCACCATCACCGACACCTTCAGCGGCAAGGCGCTTTCGGGGGTGATAAACCAGCAGTACCAGCTTCTGATGTCGGTCTCAGACCGCTAAAAAGCGTATACCACTATATAATATAGCATGACGGAGCTGGAGATCAGTTTGATCCCCGTTCCGAAAAGGAAGCCCAGGAAGGCTCCGAGCGCCGACGCGAAAGAATCGCCGGCGTCTTTTTTTGCAAAGATGAGTTCGGCCAGGAATGCGCCCAGGATGGCTCCAAGGATCATTGCGATGGGATTGATGAACAGGCCGATGAAAAGGCCGATGACCGACCCCCACGCTCCGTACTTGGACCCGCCGGTTACCTTGGTGAAATACGCCGGCACCACATAGTCCAGAACGGTTACCACCACGGTCACCGCCAGCATGATAAGAAGCAGTGTGAGCGACATGGGCTCTCCCCCGTGAGTACCGGTTTTGCCTATATACAGGAGCAGGATTCCCACCCAGCTGAGGGGCGGCCCGGGTATCCCGGGAATGATGCTGCCGATGATTCCGGTTACGCCAAGGATGAGGGCGAAAATTACGATAACAGTTTCCATACGGCAAAAATACGAAGTTTTTTCAAAAAAATGCGTATCTTTGCGGTCCGTTACTATGGTTCCGTAGCTCAGTTGGATAGAGCAACAGCCTTCTAAGCTGTGGGTCTTGGGTTCGAGTCCCAACGGAATCACTCTTTTTGACGCTTTCCCGGGTTCGTCCACGATTCCCGGGCTTTTTTATGGACGAGTTGCCCGTTTCCCCGGGTTAATCCATGATTTTTGCCGTTTTCGTGGACGAGTCACACGACAATCTTTTTTATCCTGCAAAATAATTTCTCATATCGGCCATCATCTCCGCCCCCAAAAAACAACAGCTGTGAAGACTTAAACCCGTTCAATCTTCACCAGTTCCAGTTCGAAGACCAGGGTGCTGTGCGCGGGGATATCGTCCATCTTCGCCGCGCCGTAGCCCCACTTTGCGGGGATATAGACCTCCCATTTGTCGCCTTCGTGCATGCGGGTGAGCACTATCTGCCAGCCCATGATGAGGTCACCCACCATGAACAGGGCCGGGAGCGGCTGCCCTTCGGTTGTGTCGAAGACGGTTCCGTCGATGAGCCTGCCGGTGTAGTTCACATAGACAATGCCCCTCGTCGTGGGCCTTTTGGTGCCGTGGCCTTCTTGTATCACGCGATACATTACGCCGTTATCCAGGGCGATGATGCCCTCTTCCAGGGCCTTCGCCTGAAGAAAGGCCTCGTTGGCCTCTTTGTAGGGGTTGGGTCTCTTTTTCTTGTGGAAGGACATAATAGTGTTTTTGGCATTAACTAAAAAAGCGCACCTTCGGCTTTTCCAGGGGAAGGCTGTCAGTACTTCGAGCTTAAAAGTTTAGCGTAAAGCCATATCCGTATTGCTGGGCACCAACAGAAAAAGATGCTCCAGGCTGATTGTTATGATTGGTAGCGATTTTTTTCAATTTGCCGTTGGCAATAAAAATCTTGGGTATGCCGATGGTCGTACAAACAACCCCTCCAATAATTAAGAACCCAGACATCTGACCGACATAATGGGCGCCGCTAAGAACATTTACAGTTTCTTGGTCGGTATGTTCGTCTTTTTCATTATATCTATTAATTTCCGTGATAGTTCCGCATAACAATAATGCCGTTGCAGCATAGCAGCCGACACCGGCGCTTGTAAGGATAACGGCATTCTTAAACTTACGGGAAGCAATCAAATAGTCGGCATATTCATAAGAAGAAAGATAGTTCGGTATATCTTCCTTGGATAGTCTCTCTCCTTTTGAGTTGCGATACACTCCTCCAAAGGAATAGTCAAGCGGTTCCTGGTTTGCAATTTGTGCATTGGCATTCAGGCCCGTTAAGAAGCCTAAGATTGCAATAATAATAACTTTCTTCATTGAATACTTCGTTTGCTGTCAGTACTTCGTGAACCCGTACTTTTCCCTTAATTCCGCCTTGGTCTCTTCGGGCTGAGGGGTAAAGTAGGCCTTCCAGCCGGGGCAGAAGCCGATGTGCCATCTCCAGAAGCGACCGAGGAGAGATTTGTTGTTCTTGTCGTACCGGGCCCGGAGTTTACAGGTCTCGCAGGGGAAATGTTGTGCCATAATTGTGTGTAAGATTAATTGAAATCGAAATCACCAAGCACATCGGGTCCGCCTTTAGCTTCTGACCAATCTGATTCGTAACCGGCGCCAAGAATTTCTTCTTTCCTAGATTCTGTGTAGTATTCTATCATACCGATAGGTAAGCCATTTAAAAAATACTGTTCTCTAGTAATTGCTCCTTCAGAGCCAAAGAAATACTTCTGCATAAACTCTTCGCTATCCATTTTGATAGTTTCTCCAGTTGCAGATAATTGAATTGTATACGTTGTTTCAAGTGTACGCCTTTCTGGGTTCCATTCTCCACTAGTATCAATAATTTGGCCGACTTCTTCCTCACAATATGGAGATGAGTAAAAATGAGCTCCTTTCAAGTACATTCCAAGAATAGAATGCTTTCTGGACATAATATTCAATGTATTCTTGGCGCGAGTAAATGCGACATATAAACAACGGCGCTCCTCTTCAACTTCCTCATCGGAAACCGCTTTTGGTGAAGGATACGAATCTGGGGTTACGTTTATTACAAAGCAGGTATCTGCTTCAAGACCTTTTGCGGAATGAATCGTCGAAATAATCACGAAATCCTCTTCAGACTTATCTTCAATTTTGCGGGTTTGCTCAGCAGTCGGATCTAAAATATACTCCGTTATGAATGAAGAGATGTCGGCACATTTGGCGGCCACAATTTTTAGAGCCTCGAAATCAGCTTTTCGGATATCCCAATTATCATATTTTTTGCAAAGCATCGCATCCATCTGTCGTACGACTATATCTATAGCTCTTGAGGGTTCAGCGAGACAATCAATAATTGACATTAGAACGTCCTTCATCTCTTGACTTTGGCCTTTTTCTATTGGAATACTATCAACGGCAGAGTTAATATCATTACGTTCCAGGGCGATATCAACAATTTTTGCGGCCTTTACCTCTCCAATACCAGGCCATAGAGTGAGATATCTAGTCCAAGCTAATTCGTCATGATGATTCGATACAATTCTTAGAGCAGAAACGACATCTCTTACATGAGCGGATTTCATTAACTGAGTGCCACCATAGAATTTATATGGTATTCCTTTCGTGATGCATGCAGCCTCTATCGTTCTGCATGAAAAAGCACCTCGTGATAAAACGAGAAAGTCTTTATAAACCTTCCCTTCCACGACCCCTTTTTGAATGATATCAGTTACAATATTCGCCTCCTCCCACGGTGATGATAACAGAAAAACCATTGGTTTTTTCCCTCGTCCCCGGTGCGCCACTAGATTCTTTTCATATCTTAAAGGGGATTTATTAAGTAACCAGTTCGCTAATCCCAATATTTCTTGCGTTGAACGATAATTTTCTGTGAGTTTATACACTACTCCATTGGGAACTCTGTCTCTAAAGGTGTGGATACTCATAAAATCAGCACCTCGGAAGGCATAAATACTCTGGGCATCATCTCCAACGCAAAACAAATGACAATTGTCATAGAAAGACTCAAGCAACAACCACTGGAGAGGATTGGTGTCCTGCATTTCATCAATCAGTATATGGTCATATAAAGAAGTGATCTTGGCTCTTAATTGGTCATTCTTTTTGAGAGCCAGCGCTACTACAGATAGCATATCATCGTAATCGATATAGCGCCTTTTCTTTTTGTATTCAATATAGTCTTGAATGACGGCCTGACATATTTGTCGACTCTGTTCAATTAGCTCTTGATGGCTTCTTCTAGATTTGGATAAATTAAGCTGACAACAGATGGAATCAGATAGACTGCATCGAGTATTAATTGCGTAAGAATAGATGGAGGCAATAATTGATGGGGTCAAGCGGCAGCGATCTTGGAGTTTTATAGTTTGTTTCCCATATGCTCTCCCCATAACCAACTTGAAAGCGGTTTCTTGATCATCTGCATCAATGCAAGAAAAACCTTCTAACCCGAAAGCCTTCGGATAGTGTTGAATTAACTCCATACACCAAGCATGGAAAGTTGAACCACTTAGTCCTTTGGCTTTATTACTACCATCTGACTCGATTTTTATACGTTGTACTATTTCTTGAGCAGATTTCCTAGTAAATGATAATATCTTGATACGCTCTGGTTGCACTCCATTATTGATTAAAAAAATTGCACGAGCAATAATAGTCCGCGTTTTACCTGTCCCCGCACCTGCAAGAACAAGAAGGTGCTTTCCTTCAAATGATGCCGCGGCAAGTTGTTCTTTATTAAGCTTGCTGAAATCCATACGACGTTGCGTTCAAAGGCTAATTCAACGGTTTTTCCATTTCCAGACGTAGCCATAGGCAGTTTTTTGTTTGCCTTCGAGTACGTTGTAAATGTTGGTGTTATAAGAAAGATTCAATTCATGCATAATCTCTGTTATGGAAGAATATTCTTTCACGATACTACCAGTTTTATCTATCTTGAGAATTACCCCATCTGTAAGATAATCAGCGGCATTATCCATAATATACTCTTGAACACTCATTGTGACTTCTTCCATCTCAACATTCTTGATATCTCTTATGATGAATAAAAGCCAAGAAAGGGCCTCCTCCTCATAGAATTCAGCATGCTCATTTTTCCCACCGTCAAAGCGGATTCTACCTCCTTCGGAGACATTTATGTATTTTCTGTATTCCGGGATCACCTCCGGTATCGCCATTTCGTTAACGAATAAATGTTCCTCTTCATCCAAGGCATCTGATTCCCGAATCTTATGCTCAAGCACAGTATAAAATATGCCTCGTTCTTTCCATATTTCAGGAAAAATACGGTTAAAGGCCTTCAATAATGACTTTCTAGAAGCACTTGTTGCATGTCCTCCAGGGACTCGGTTATATCCGAATTCTGGCTCAGTTGAACGGTATTTGCGAATGAATTGTTCCTCCAGATAGTTCAACTTCCATATCAATTCTTCAGACTCTTTAGCTTCAACTGTTTCCAACGTTTCAAGTTTCGCTTTTCCGAATCTCTCCCATGCACTCCAGAAGCCGATGTTAACTTTCCCGGTGGATGGAGTAGTGTGCTCCCTATGTCTGGCAGCAACAGGTCTTACTGTTTGGCCGATATAAACTTTTCCGTCTGGGAATGTGTATTTGTAGATATAGCCTTTCATTATCTTATTTTTTGAGGAAGCCTAATTCATAAACACAAGGTCGCAGTTTTTCGGTGAGTTCAGTGTAAGCTTGTTCAAACGTTTCAAAACACACTTTCTTGTAGTTTCCAGTATCGTTCCTCGCTGCCAGAGCATTTCTAACTTGATACCAACCCACATCCGGTCGATTTAGCTTAAAACGTTCTCGGATTTGATATTCATCTTCCATAGAGAAATAAACTCGCCATAAATCTCGACCGCAATCCAAGACATTCTGGGCTTCTGGTGAGAATGTGCGATTCTCGATGAACTGAACCATGAAGTCGCTTTCAAAACGTCCCGGAGCATCAACCTCGTCTTCGGTGTATGGGATGAAATGATTAACAATACTCCATGTTCGATTGTTCCATAAAAGCCCATTGGCTGATGCGGTTAGATTGCGATTATGGTAAAGCATCCATACTAAGCAGTCATTCTGGAATTCTTGTGTAATCTCTCCTGTGGGTTGCAAGAACTGGTCACGATCATTTAACCATGTCGGCTGGAGAATCTTTGTCATAGCAAAATATACTGCGCATTGGATAAGATTATCAGCATTGACGAAAATGCCATGGCCACGCGAATAACCGGAAGATAATAAGCAAATATATTTAGTATTTTGGAAATCATTACCCCCTGTACACATAAACCCAATGGCACCGTCCGACCATTTCGTGCCTCGTTGGTCACGTCTCGATCCTTGTGGTGGCGTAAATGAGTTTGTTAGAGGAATGCATTCCTCTCTATTTGTTTCTGGTCGTACAATCCACCTTGAAAGATATGTATCAGTAGGCAAGTTATAAAAGGACTTTCCTCCTATAGGTTGTACTCGCTTGTCAAAGACATCACAACTGACTTCTGTAATAGGTTCCCTGTTACTGCCTTCTCGATTGTCTGTTTTCCAAATAAGGAATCCTATAGGGAAATCACCTTTCAGACCATCAAATGCCTTATTGTGGATAACAAAACCATTGAGATAATGAGCGTTCCATACATTGCGAAAATCTTCAGAAGCTTGAGCATTAATGTACTTAAGAGTTGAAAACATAGCCAAAGTAGCCGTCGGTATCTCATGTGCAATTCTCGCCAAAAACTGAAGATATAACTCATTACTGGAGCGGCCATACTCTGGCATCCCTACTGCGGCAAATTTCGTCCGCTTAACATCGGTTTTATTCTTGGCTTCATTACCATGAGCCGCATTGTCTGCATTAGTCGCCTCCGCATAGGGAGGATTGATTAATACCAGTATTTTCTTTGCTCCAGGTTTACCATTCTTTGCATCTAAGATGATCTTACGAAGGCTAACCGGGAGTTTGCCAGTAATGCTATAGTCAATACTTCCGTCATCAGCTATATCATCGTTTAGGTAATCATATTGGAATCGCTCAGCGCGAACGCATGTCTTAGTTGCCAGCATAACATCCACATCACTCTGGTCCAGAGTGGACATATAGACATTTCTTGGATATGCGTGTTTGGTCTCCAAATTACCCACACCGCAACACATATCCCATACGATATAGTCTTTCTGCCAGTTATCACCCAGCGTGGTGGTCAAATACTCATACGCCTTGTCAACCACATCAAGAGGGGTATAATAGGCCCCTCGAAACTGGCGTTCATCCAAAGGAATTAGTGAGTCTCGACGCTCCAAAAGATAATTCCGGTATTCTTCTTTAGGAGGCCTATCATAGATAGCCCAGAAACGCCGATAGCCCTCATGGTTACCTAACTCATAGAGTTTGCCGTCCATCAGAAATGAGGGATTACCATTACGATGTATCAGTTCTGCTGGCAAGTCTGAATGAGTCGATACTGTGCCATCGGACATAATATCGGCAAAGAAGAGAAGGTTATAATTCTCTTCTGAAACATCCTTTATTTCACGACCGATCATCAACACCCATTTGTCAAATACAGTCTTGAGGTTACCAGGGGTAATCTGTGTGCGGATAATCAGCCCTGTCTTAATTGCGTTTTTGACCGTCTGTATGAATTCTTCTTCATGGGTCTCGATACGGAAAGAGACAAAGTGAGTGCCGATAAATCCTGAAACGGCATCCAATGCCTCCTGTGTGTAGTTGCTGGCGGATTTTCCCCACTTGATTGTCTTTTGCGCCAGGAAGGGCAACACGTCTTCCGTCTTCATAATGGCAGCCTTGACACAGTCTATGACACAGAGAAAAGGTGGAACGTATTCTCCTTCATTCAGCGCCTGTTGAACATAGTGGAGAAGCTGGGTGAACATGGCGTAGATGGACTCCTTGCCGCCATCTTTCGCCTCAAACCAAATTTCTTTAGTCTGGATGTCAATCAGGTTGCGAGAGACGCCCTTAAGGCCGAGCGCTTTGATGTACGCATCCTTTACGTCCTCCTCGCTTTTACACGCTTGAAGTATTTCAAATAATGTTTGTGACATGATTCGGATTCGCTTATTTAACAAAATTAGCAATAATTCTTCGTTATTCACAGACAACGGCCAGAAAAAGCTGAAACTCTTACTAATAGAATGTAAATTGCCAATCAGAAAAAGCTCACTAGTACGGCCCTGAGGAAGGATAGCCGATGAATACTAAAGCCGACACAACCTACACCTTTCCACTCAAGCTTGGGAATTTGGTGTGGCTGCGTCTCTGGTTGAAGGAAGAGTACCCGTTAGGAGGACTTGCTATGGAGAGTGGGCTGCGGGACTCTTTATTTTTTTCTCGCTGAATATGATTGATTTAGGGCGGGGTTTAGATTTTTATTCTTAACTTTAAAGGATTTTTGGCGACAATAATAGATTACATATATGGAAACGAGATTTTATGAGGCCCCTAGGTGTGAGGTCCTGGAGGTAAAAATGGAAGCTGCTCTCCTTCAAGCCAGCCCGAATTCAGTAAGTGCAACAAGAAGTGGATATGGTGCAGCAAACGAAGATACTTGGGAATAATATGAAAAATATACTCAGACTTATCGCAACGGTCTCTTCCATTCTGACCGTATTCTCCTGCAACAAGGAAATTGACAAGCCCATCGACCAGCCTTCAGAGCCCGAAACCTACACCCTGTCCATAAGCGCCAGCAAGGGTGAGTTTACCAAAGGGCTGGAACTGAGTGGAGATGCCCTTAATGCTATATGGGACGGCACAGAAGAGGTATATGTCTTCAAGAACGACGCTCAGATTGGTGTACTAACCCCGGATCTTTCGACTCTTGTTTATCCGGAGAAGGTATCCTGCACTCTGTCTGGACCGTTCACTACTGTTCCTGCCGATGGAGATGTGCTTACCCTGAAACTTACCAGCAACAACTATTCTGGACAGGACGGAACATTGGTTTTCATTGCTGGCCATTGTGATTATGCTGTGGCTACTCTCAATGTCACGGGAGTCAATAACGGACAGATAGAATCCACAGAGGGAACAGCAGCCTTCGAAAACCAGCAAGCCATCGTCAAGTTTACACTGAAGGATAAGGCCGATGGCACTACGCTGCTTACCCCCACTACTCTGACCGTGAATGATGGAACCAGTGATATTGCTACAGCTACCATCCCTGCTGCAACCTATACTGCCAACGGTTCTGGAGTTCTTTATGTGGCTATACCTCCCGTCGCTGGAAAGACCTTGACTCTAACTGCTACTGTCGGTGAAGATACTTACATCTATTCCCGTCCTTCCGTGTCTTTCGTCCAGGGGCAGTACTATACCATCACAGTTAAAATGAGCAAGCAGCGTTTGGTTGATCTCTCGACAAAAACTGGCAATTATGAGGCACAGAGTGGTGATATTCTGACTGGCACGCTTAACGGTGCTTATAAACTGACAATTGCCCCTGGAGCCACCGTGACACTGAATGGGGTGACACACAATGCAGGAGAAGATATCAGTGGTATCGAGTGCCTTGGTTCTGCTACGATTATCCTTGCTCCTGGTTCTGTGAATGATTTGACTCGTGGCGATAAATACGCACGGTTCGGTATCGGAATGACTGTAGATGATAGGGATAATGATTATGTCCTCACTATTGAAGGTTCCGGTAAACTCACTGTATCTGGAGGTGGTTTACATGCCGGTATAGGGGGCGTGTTCAATAATCACCATATCGTCATTAATGGTGGCGATATTACGGCAACAGGTGGGCCTAATCATGCCCCAGGCATAGGCGCAAGTACCCAGTTGAGTTGTGGAAACATAACTATAAACGGGGGAACAATAAATGCTACTGGTTGTCTCCAGGCAGCGGGTATAGGGTGCGGACAACAAGGCAGTCACTGTGGCGACATTTCCTTCAATGGCGGAAACGTTACGGCAACTAAAGGAAATACTGGTATTGGAGTTGGAGTAAATGGGCAAAACTCAAGCTGCGGTAATATTTATTTCAATGGAGGCACTGTCACGGTGTATGGCGGAATAAAAACTACTTCTCCTTCTCGAATATATGTGGATGGTGCTCAGAATAGTTTTATGATACCCCAATCGACATATCATTATCCTGCCCAGTAACTTTTATCGCCATCATAACAATCAAATCCCGTGAATCGGAGAGCATCTTGACCTCGGCACCATTCTGCTTGCTTCCCACCGCGTCTTTGGTGGTATTCATGGTGCCATAACCTCTCCACAGCCGGGAAACGCAACCGGGAGCACAGCGATTGCACTCCCGGTTTAGCCTTTTGACAAACGATAGGCTTTGTTAATTCTGGATGGGACGCACGGCGAGCAGGCCGCTCGCGCCATAGCTCGCAACGAAGTGACCTCCGTTTCTTATGAAGTAGAAGGCCTCATACGGCGTAGAAGACCAGTAGAAGCCGGTGGAATCGTTCTGCGCTGGCAGAAACAGAAAACCTCGGGCCGCTTTGATTACGACCCCCTGTTGTCCGTGAACCGTCAGCCAGGCATCGGAACAATTGCTGGAGTTATTGATCAACACGAACTGGTCCTTGGTCGGCAGCGTTACGCCCAGGGCATTGGCAGCATCGAATGTATAGAGCCTGCCGAGTTGTTCAGGTACAGTGCAGCCGTAGTTGCAAGTGTACCACTTGCCGAATTGAGAAAATGCTTCCGAGATACCGCTGCCTATCACATCGTATAGCGAAACGGTGATGCCGCCGCCAACAGGAACCCATTTCCCGGTGTTTGGCGAACCGTTTTTTACCTCATAGACATTGTCATTGGCGGGCAGTTTGACGGCGCTGTGGCTGGCGAGGGTCTTGCCACTGACGAAGTAATCGGCACGTGTATTGTCAGCTGTCTTGGTCTTGGCGAAATAGTAATTCGAGCCAAAATCCCAACTGGTAAGTTTACCGCTGAACAGGTAGCCGCCCTGATAAACATAGCCCGTCATATCATTGCCCGCTACCTTGTCGGATGTTTCCGTGATGGTGCCGTCAGCGGCGATGGATGCCACACCAACAGGAATCACGGCATCAGTGCCGAGGGTGTATGCTCCGTCAGTGGCCGCTGCATCTTCGATGAAGAACTGAACATAGCCATCGGGAATCTCCATATTAAAGGCTCCGCTGACCTCATTGTCCGAGACGGTATAGTCGAGCGTTGCCGTGAGGTAGTAGGCATAGTAGGTTGTGCTGAAGGTGAAGCTGGTGCCACTGGCCGATACCGTTGCATCGCTGCCGAAGGGCAGGAATACCGCCCGCATGGTGCCTGAGTCGCCGTTCTTCAGGCCCAGGGCGCCGGCGGTCAAGCTTGCGCCGTCATACTCGGCACTGGTCCAAGACGAACCGTCGAAGGTCATCTTCAAGTGCTTCGGGGCGGCGGCTCCGGAGAAGAAGACGAAGATGGCGTCGCCCGTCTCCCAGCCGGCCTTCACGGCCTTGGTGGCATCCGGGTGGTTGGCGGTGAGGTTGAACGAGATGGAGGCTGTCTGCACGATTTCATCCCCATTCTCCTGGTCAAGGATTTCCTTTCCGCAGGAAACCAGGGCGGCAGCAGCCGCAAGCATAAGAATCAAGTACTTTTTCATAGTCCTGTCCTCCTACCACGTTTCTTCTTCGTTAAACCCGTTGAATGTAGGGGCGCCATTTGTCTCCGTAGTACTCTGGCAGACCACGCCTTCCTGCACGACCTCAAAGACCATGGTGGAGGGTGCAAGGTATGTTGCTTTGTGCTTCGTTTCCATATTAAGGTATATCGCTACGCTAATAGTTGCAAAGTTAGGAATTTTTAAAACTGCAACAAAGTCTCACTTATTTGGTTGTGTAATACGTTATTCACAGACACCGGCAAGTATTATTGCACAAGGTCGGACAGATGTGGCAGGACCTTGTGCGCATTCTGGCCACTGGGGCGCTGCGCTGCGCAAGGTCCCCCGGGGTTCGTCAGACCTTGTGCAAGCTGGGATCACCACCGTTGTGGCCAAAAGCCAGCCGACCATCACTGAAGTCTCTTGTTTCCCGGGTCGCAGTAAATAATTTGTTATTTAAATGAGAGAACGTATCTTTGCAATGTAAAAATAATCAGCCTTTTATGAAACGATTATCTCTTATCATTGCCGTATTGGTGTCATTTATTGTCTGCTGCCTTCTCGTATCATGCAGTAAAAGTAATTCCAATCCCTTTGTTGGGACATGGTCATGTACCAATCATTTCTATGGAGGAGGAGCACCAGGAGGCGGTGTTGACACCTTCGTTTTTAAATCCGATAATACCTATCAGTGGTCCTGTACCGGTGATTGGGGATGGAAACCAGAAACCGGCCATTACAAGTATAACAGCAAGCTTGAGACTCTAACACTTTCCACAACAGGAGGTAGTACCACAGTCTATTTGGTTCTGTCGATTGCAGATAACTTCTTCGTAATTGCAGATATAGAGAGCGGGATGTCAACATCGTCATATACATATTACAAAAAATAACCACAAGGTCCCCCGAGGGGGGGGCGTCAGACCGTGTGCACCCCGGAGGCCACGTGCTTTTTCGACAGGGGAAAACGAGAACTGTGTTTTTATGAGATTTTCATTTAAAAGAAAAATCCGAAAATCAGTGTCCGTACATACACCATGAGCACACGCTGCCGTTGTGGGTGCAGGGTTCGGCGTGGACGTCGCGGGCATTCCAAAAATAGTAGAGCCTGTCTGCCGCAGCGAAAAAATTGCTCCCTGCGTGCACCCGCATATAATCGCCAACGTAAACAATGTTCGGGTCATGCTCTGTGTCGTGTGAGCATATCGCGCTACTATCATTACCACCGTGTCCCTCTACAATGCCTCCTGTGATGCTGATGACTCCGGCCGATGCCCCAGCGCCGGCACCGATGCCGGCACCGCCGTCCTTTCCAATTCCGGAGACGTCGCCGCCAGTGATTGTGATTGTACCACCGTTGATATTGGGGCCTGCAGCAGTCTCCTCGCCGCTGCCGATTCCCGCTGCGTTGTTTCCGCCGTATGCCCTGACATAGCCGCCGCTTATTGTGATGGAGCCACCGGAAGCGTCCTGACCGCCGCCGATGCCGGCACCGCGCGAGTCGCTGTCGTGGTTTCCATAGGCATAGACAGTACCACCGCTGATGGTGATGCTGCCGCCGTCCTCGGTCCTTCCACCAGTGTTCTCTCCGCAACCAATGCCAGCGGCATCCTCGCCACCGTGGGCGTAAACCGTACCGCCGCTGATTGTGATGGTGCCGCCAAGACCGTCCTGGCCGCCGCCAATGCCTGCGCCATAGCCATTGCTCGTGGCGTTGACCACGCCGCCGGAGATAATGATCACTCCGCCATCGGCATCCTCTCCGCCGCCTATTCCGGCGCCGTCTCCCGTAGCAATATTAATATCGGCGTCCTTACCAGAATAGGCATTGATTGTGCCTCCCGTGATGGTGATGTTGCCTCCCACAGCGTTGTCTCCGCCGCCGATGCCGGCGCCGCGTTCATTGCTCCGGGCCGTGATGGTTCCGCCGTGGATGTTGATGGACATACCGGCGCCATCCTGGCCGCTGCCAATACCAGCTCCTTCGTGATACGCCAGGGCTGTCACTTTACCGCCATAGATATTGATAGTGCCGCCGGTGCTATCCTCTGCGCCTCCGATTGCTGCGGAATTCTTGGAGCCATAAGCATCGACGGTGCCGCCGTAGATGTTGACGGTGCCGCTGTGATGCCCACCTTCTACGCCACCTATTCCGCTGGTGGAACCGATGGCCTCGATCTTGCCACCGTGAATATTGATGGTGCCGGCATCGGCATCCTTATAAGCACCTATGCCGGTATCGAACATATCATCGCTGTCGGCTGTAAGAAAGCCCGAATCCTGCAACTGACCGTATATATTCACGGTCTGTCCGGCCTCCACGGTAATCTGGCTTGTAAACTTCGAGCCGTCGCACAGAATGATGTTCACTGTTTCGCCAGCCTTAACGATGATTCTGTTAAGGGAGACGTCCGCGTCCTTGACTACCAGCCAGCAGTCGCCACACGTATAAGTTACTCCTCCCAATCCGACACGTTGATCACCCTGTAGCTCTGTGTAATTGCCAGAGTAGATGAAATGCATCGTCTCGGTCACCTTATGGTTGGTGCTGTCCCAGCCGCGCTCGATGTAATATACTCCGTCGGTACGGAGAGTGAGGACAGCCTCTCCGCCGGAAAGTCCCAGATTGGCGATTTCGGTGAAGTCGTTATCAAAGTGGTTTGTGACGGAGTTGTTCGCCGCATAGCCGGATGTGACCGTGCCGGCGTTGCCCTCGTAGCTCACGCCGATGCGGGAGCTTCCGAGGCTGCCAGTCACCGTGATGAATTTGCCATCGGCACAGAAGAAGTTGCTGTTCCAGCTGCCCTTGTGATTGCCGTTTACTTTCACGGTGCCCTGCATATAAACGGTGCCGCCATTCCACACTCCGCCGCCATCGATGGAGCAGGTGTTGCCTGTGATGTTGACTGTTGCGGAATTGCCGTCCAGCGTCAGGGTGCCGCCGTTCCAAACGCCTCCGCCGCGTGTTGTGGCGGTATTGTTATAAATACTGCCGCCCGTAATGCTGGCCGTTGCATAGTTCACTACTCCGCCACCGCCCGCATTGGAAGTATTGCCGGTTATGGTGCCTCCCGATATGGTGAGAGTGCCGTCACTCCATACGCCGCCGCAGTCCTTGCCCCAGCAACCCAGAAGGGTTCCGCCGCTCATAACCATAGTGCCGTGATTATAAATTGCACCGCCGCGTCCGTACCCACTTGTAACGGAATCCGCCAAACAGTCGGTTATGGTACCACCCTGGAAATAAAGTGTACCTTCGTTGCAGATGCCGCCGCCGTCGGTGGCTCGGCCCCCCTTTATCATTCCGCCCGTGCCGGAATCTTTAACCGTGAGCGTATTGCCACTGAACACCTTGATAACGCTGCCATTGGCCACCAGGTCGGTCAGATTCCTGTTCAATTCATGGTCACAGAGGTCCAGTGTAATGTTCTTGCCGCCATTGATCTGGATAGAACTGCCGATGGTGATATCGCTTCCAAGGACTATGTATGGCGCATTGTCGGAAATTGCGGAATTGAGTTCCGTTTCATTGAACACCACAACGCCTTCTTTCATCCTTACGGGTATGGAGTAATACTTCCCGCTCTCAAAGGTAGCGACGGACTTAATGTAGTAATGTCTGACGCCATCCGGATAAGAAGAAGCCCCAATGATGAATGATTTACCGGAAATGGCCGGGAGGGCCACATACACGTCTTTTGTCTCGGCCGATAGGCTGACAGTTATTATCTGATCATCCGCCGCAATCTTCACCAGCCTTGTAAAAAGGCCCTCGTAGCCGTTGGGCCTCGAAAGTTCGAAATGCACTATCGCCTGCTGGTTCACGAAACTGGCAGTGCCGGTGCGGATATCGCTGCCATTGACACTGGTTACCGAGACGCTTGCCGTGGCATAGTCGCAGTTGGCAGCGATGTACTCAAGCGTTCCGTCCTGGCTGCTGTAATTGGGACTCAGGAACTTGAGCGTGAGCTCGTCACCCACATTGATTCCTTTTGAGCCGGAAAGCTCGCCTTGGAGCGTGGTGCTTGGACCCGCACTCTGCGCTGTGAGCGTGCCGGTGAGGGCTTCGCCTTTCGTTTCGTTATATACCGTTACCGCTTCGCCAATGGCCCATGTGGCATTGAGCGTATTGCCTTCCAGGGTAAGAGCCTTACTGTCGGCCCCCTTGGAAGCGTCTATGCTCACTGAATATGTGAATACGGTCGATGGCTGCTCCACCTGGGTGCTACCTTCCGGCTGCACCTCCACCGGCTCAATCTCCTTGCCGCAGGAGAAAGCGGCCATAATGGTAACGGCCGCTATTGCCGGGAATAAAAACCTGTTCTTCATACCTGTTATTCCCAAGAATCTGTCTGGGCCGTGCCATAGCCGCTGCGGCTGCCCTGCACTCCAGGCTGAGTTGTATCGGTTAATAATCCGGATTCAATTTTCACCACCATGACTTCCGTCACCGGGGCCTCGTAACTGGTTTTGCGCATAGTATATAGTTCGATTATTATTTGCTTTTGAATAAAGAAGTGAATTTACTGTTTCTCAGCGAGATTACAAAATATTGAAGGTCTTAGGGAGCATTTTGCGCAAAAAATGGGTATCTTTGCCATTATTTATGATTAGAAGATGAATCTTAAGAACGTAAAATTTTACCTCATCGGCCTTCTGGCCTTAGTGGTATTTGCCTGCCGTCCGGACAATGTTCCGGAACCGCCGGCACCTCAGACAGAGTGGATTTCCAGAACCGACGGATTCCAGCAGAACTATACCCTGGATCAGATGGTGGTCCTGAGCCGCCACAACATCCGCTCCCCGCTTGTGAGCAAGAACTCGGTGCTTACCAGGCTCACCAACAGCGATTACCAGTGGTTCCAGTGGGAAGGACAGCCCAGTCACCTCACCGCCAAAGGTGAGAGGCTGGAGGCAAAAATGGGCACATTCTTCAAGGAATGGCTTCAGAAAAAGGGTTTCATATCCATATATTCTCCGGACAACGGCTCCTTCCGTTTCTATGCCAATGCGAAACAGCGCTGCCAGACAACGGCCAGGAGTTTTGCCGATGCGCTTCTTCCCGGCCTCGCCCCCGAGGTGGAGATGAAGGTGGCGTTCGACACTATGGACCCCGTGTTCAATCCCCAGATTACCAAGCTGTCTGATGGTTTCGTCGCCAAGGCGCAGAGCGAGATCGCCGAGAGATTCGGAGACCTCAACACTCCCATCGCAAGCTCTTTCGCCCTGTTGGAGCGCGTCATCGACATTACCAATTCCCCGGCATATCCGGACACCACGTCTTTCAGCCAGTTCCCGTCGAAGGTTAGCTTTAAAATGAACGCCGAGCCCTCTATGAGCGGAGGCCTGAAGATGGCCTGCACGGTGTCTGACGCCCTCTCCCTCCAGTATTACGAGGAAACCGACGACTACAAGGCTTCGTTCGGCCACGACCTCACTTTCGACGACTGGGTTCAGATTTCTTCCGTGAAGGAGTGGTATGGAGACGTCCTTTTCACCGCCCCTTCAGTGTCGGTTAACGTTGCGCATCCCCTCCTGCAGGAAATCCTGAGCGAGATGCAGACCGAGAAGCGCCTCTTTACTTTCCTTTGCGGTCACGACTCCAATGTGGGAAGCGTCCTTGCCGCACTTGATGCGGAAGAGGTGGACCTTCCCGGTTCCATAGAGAAGCGCACGCCTATCGGCTGCAAACTGATATTCGAAACCTTCACCGGCAAAGACGGCGCCAGGTATGCCGACATCCTGCTGGTCTATGCAACCGCATCCCAGCTCCGCTCCGAGGCTTCCCTCTCCTATTCCAACCCTCCCGCAGGTGTGAGAATCCCGCTTAAGGGGCTCACGGCCAATGCCGATGGTCTGTACAGCCTTTCCGACGTGTACGCTCGCCTGTCCCGGGCTATCGAGGCGTACGACAAGCTGTAGAGATCCGCTCCCGGATGCTATGTGTGCAGAAAAACCCCGTTCCAGGGCTGGTTTCGTGTACACATAGATGCAGAAATGGCGTTTTGCGGGGTTTTCCAGTCTATGTGTACAGAAAATCCGCACTCCAGGGCCATTTCCGTGTACACATAGATGCAGAAGAGGCTTTTTGCGCGGCTCACACGTCTATGTGTACAACAGAGCACTGTCATAGTAATGCGGTGTCCTCAAGGAACTGCCATGGAGTACAGACCCGGGGCATCGACACTCCGGCGAGAAGGCCTTTCTTTATCGAATAGTCCTTAGTATTGCGGGTAATTATTACATCGCATTGTCCCTTTGAGGCACATACCGCCTGTAAAAGGTCTTCGAAATCCCGCCCCTTGAGATATATCGCCTTCTGAAGCATGTCGGAATCCATAGGGAGAACCTCAACCATCGTTGAAAGGAACTTCAAATTGACCGTGGCTAAATCCTGCCCTACGGTTTTCCTGTACACATAGGCAACATTTATCATCGTTAGGACCGACACGCAGATTGACAGCTTTCCAGCCTCCTGCAGTTCGAAAATACGCCCGCAGGACACATATCCTTCCCTTTCCAGAAGTAAATCCAGAAGGATATTCGTATCTAAAAATACTTTCATCTATTTAGACAGGATGTATTGAAGACGGTCGTCGTCAATCATTTTGGGATCAATCTTCCCCGGTTTGGCAGAACCGGCAAGCCTCGCAACTGACGCAGAGGCGAACGGGACGTCAATGTTCTCAATTGCAGCTTTCTCAAGCATATCTTCGATAAGCCTCTTGAGAGAGACCTTCTTCTTAGATGCCTCCGCACTTAACGCATAAAACACCGGGGCCTTTATGTCTATGAGTTTCCTTATGGCTTCCATATATATTTTTTGCAAATATATATACAATTTCAATTAATACAAACAACAACGGCAAGAAAACATGATAAAAAAATGCATAACGCCCTTATGCTATGTGTACAGAAAATCCGCATTCCAGGGCCGGTTTCGTGTACACATAGATGCAGATATGGCCTTTTGCGGGGTTTTCACGTCTATGTGTACAGAAAAACCGCACTCCAGGGCCGTTTTCGTGTACACATAGATGCAGAAATGACGTTCTGCGGGGTTTTCCAGTCTATGTGTACAGAAAATCAGCATTCCAGGGCCATTTCCTCGACGACTATAGGTCTAGAAGCTGAGCGATAACATGATTGTTTGTAAGATGCCTGACAAGATATATGGTCTCGCCATCAACTTCGTGGACGCTGTAAAAGACATACCACGTCGTGTGCTTGTTGTGCTTGAATGCCGAGTAGAACAGATCGGTGCCGTATCTTTCAAAGTATGTGGGCGCGCCTTTCCTGACTTTGATCGGTAGATTGTCGTAAATGTCACGGAATAGTTGCTCTGAATATTGCAAGGCAGCATCCATGAATCCCAGGTACTCTTCATCATAGAGTTGATGGGCAAGTTCAAGAAATTGGTCTACTACTTCGGGTAGAAAAAGGACCTTCATATATTACGCACTCCTATCCGCCTCTTTCCTCTCAAACATTTGCGTAAGTCCTTCACGGACGCGTTCTATGACATCGTCCACGGTAATTGCCCTGGAAAGGTCTGCTTCCGGGGCATTGTTCTGGGCAATAAGAATAAACGACTCATCGCGGCCTCTTTGGATAATAACCTTTTCCGTTCGGGCCAGATCAAGATACTTTTTCATATTGTTGCGGAGTTCCGCAGAGCTGATTACCACCATAGCATAAGTACATTATAGTGTACAAAATTATAAACTATTATTGAATAATCCAAATGGTTTACAAGAGGACAATGAGACGCGTCAAAGTCCTAATCCCCTACTCCTGCCCAAGATCCAGCCTTCTTCCCTTGCCCTCTATGTGTACAGAAAAACCGCAATCCAGGGGCATTTTCGTGTACACATAGATGCGGAAATGGCGTTTTGCGGGGTTTTCACGTCTATGTGTACAGAAAAACCGCGTTCCAGAGCTGGTTTCGTGTACACATAGATGCAGAAACGGCGTTTTTCGGGGTTTTCACGTCTATGTGTACAGAAAATCCGCGTTCCAGGGCCGGTTTCGTGTACACATAGATGCGGAAATGGCGTTTTGCGGGGTTTTCACGTCTATGTGCACAGAAAATCCGCACTCCAGGGCCATTTCCGTGTACACATAGATGCAGAAATGGCGTTTTGCAGGGTGTTCACGTCTATGTGTGCAGAAAATCCGCACTCCAGGGCCGGTTTTGGTGTTCGCGGCAAATTATCGTATATTTACGACAAGGAAAAAGAACCACTTCAGCATGAAACGCAGAGACTTCATCATCGGAACGGCAGCCATGGTGGCTGCGGCGGGTACGGGCGGCATTCTGCGTGCCGCCACCAAAGACACCACGGACACCACAGACGCCACGGACACCACGGAGAGCACCGACACCCAGAACACCCCCGACACCGCCGCCGAAGAACCGGGCGGGCCGCTTATCGCATCGGCACCCATGCTTCAGAACTTTGCAGAGACATCCATCGGCATAGCTTTCGCCGTGAGCGCACTCTCCAGCGGGTATGTCATCTACGGGCAGAAGGCCGACCTTTCCGACGGAAAGAAAGTGAAATGCGGCGGCTTCCGGGTAACCGAAGTCACCGACCGCGTGAGCCAGGTTCGCCTGACAGGTCTGAAGCCCGCCACTACCTATTACTATAAAATAGGCGCGGACCGCATCCAGTACGAAGGCGGCTACAAGATGAAGAATCTGGGCAGCGAGGAAGATCCCGCCATTTACAGCTTCACCACGGCCGGCGCTAAGGCAAAGGCCCATTTCTGCGTGATCAACGACACGCACGTGAAATGGCCGGCGGTGGAAAGGCTTCAGGAGAAGATCCTCTCCATCGGCCCGTCCTGCGTGATCTGGAATGGCGATGCCAGCAATACCGAAGAGACGATCGAGGCGCAGATGCGGATATTCATCCGTCCGGAGGGAGGGCCAAAGGACTATGCCGCCAGGATCCCCTACCTCCTCTGCCCCGGCAACCACGACTTCCGCGGCTGGGCCAACCGCCATCTGGAACGCGTGTGGATGTTCCGTCAGCCGGAAGAACGCCCGGCGCGTGACTGGGACCTGGGCAGGAACTTCGCAGTGCGGCTTGGAGAACTGGCGCTCATCGGCCTGGACACCGGTGAAGACAAAATGGACACGAATCCGCGCTTTGCCGGAATCTTCAACATGGATGCCTACCGGAAGGCCCAGGCGGTGTGGCTGAGGGATGCGCTGAAACGCAAGGAGATTGCATCGGCCCCCTTCAAGGTGGCCTTCTGCCACATCCCGCTTTTCGACCCCAGGCCGGACGCAAATCCCGGAGACATCGCCCCGGACGACAGCGATCCGCGCTACAAAACCGACTATGCCGCCTGGCAGCGCACCTGCGCAGGTCTATGGATGCCGATACTTACCAAGGCCGGATGCCGCCTTGTGATAACCGGCCATCAGCATAACTATCGCCGCGACGATCCGGACGGCAGCCGCAAATGGACCCAGCTTGTGGGCGGCGGCCCCAAACTGGCCGATACGGGCTACCCCACCCTCATCGAGGGCAGGGTAGAAGGCCGGGAACTCCGCATCACTGTCCATAACATGACCACCGGGGCCATACAGGACAGCATCGTTATAAAACGGTAAAACAAATCTCTTTCATAAGAGAAAACGCATACAGCTAATCTGATGAAGAGATAGCTTCGAAGTATGGGGAACGGATTAAGACGCTTCGACTGAGTTCTTGCGTCTCTCAGAGTGAATATGCAGAAAAGACGGGGTGTTCACGTCTATGTGTGCAGAAAATCCGTACTCCAGGGCCATTTCCGTGTACACATAGATGCAGAAATGGCGTTTTTCGGGGTTTTCACGTCTATGTGTACAGAAAAACCGCGTTCCAGGGCCATTTCCGTGTACACATAGATGCGGAAATGGCGTTTTTCGGGGTATTCACGTCTATGTGTACAGAAAAACCGCACTCCAGGGCCGTTTTCGTGTACACATAGACGCAGAAATGGCGTTTTGCGGGGTTTTCCAGTCTATGTGTACAGAAAACCCGCACTCCAGGGCCGTTTCCGTGTACACATAGATGCAGAAATGGCCTTTTGCGGGGTTTTCCAGTCTATGTGTACAGAAAATCCGCGTTCCAGGGCCATTTCCGTGTACACATAGAAACGGACATCCGCAAATGGACCCAGCTTGTGGGCGGCGGCCCCAAACTGGCCGATACGGGCTACCCCACCCTCATCGAGGGCAGGGTAGAAGGCCGGGAACTCCGCATCACTGTCCATAACATGACCACCGGGGCCATACAGGACAGCTTCGTTATGAAACGGTAATTACTTCTTGAACAGTCCGCCCAGGATGCTCTTGGCGGTATCGAGGATGCTGCCGCCGTTACCGCCCTTGAGGGTGGCGATGAGGTCGTTGAAGTCCACGTCGCCGTCGCCGTCCTGATCCTTGAGGATGCCGCCGAGCTTGCCCATCACACCGGGGATGAGGGCGCTGAGCTTACTCTCGAGGCCGCCAAGGTCCAGCTTGCTCAGGGTGCCGTTCTTGAACAGATTGCCTGCCAGTTCCGTTACTGGGCTCTTTGTGGGGTCAGTCTTGCCGGTGAGGAGGGACTTGAGCTGGTCCACGCCGCCGGGCTGGGTCACCGTCTGGGTGAGGGAGCCAAGGATGGATTCGGACATGCCGCCCATTACTTTCTCTTTCAGATTTTCCGGGATGTTCACTTTGCCTGCTGCAGAGGCCACTTGCTTGGTGATGAAATCACTGATTCCTGCCATAGTTCTATTTAGGTTAAAGTTTTCACAAATATACAAAAAACAAGTGATTTCGTAAAGCCATTATAAATAAATCTGTATATTTGTAAGTTACAACAAAAGAACCGCTTATGGAGAATTTAAAACGGCTTTATCTGCGTCCCGAAGCAGAGCTTTTGGACATTCGCCTGGAGAGCATCTGCTTCAGCGGAGACGGAAACGAGGATGTTTCCAAACAGGGGGCGCTCAATGACAACGATTTCGAATAGGGAGGGCAGCACATGGACAAGAGACTTGCAATTGCAGCCATGATCCTGGCTGCGGCCGCATGCCACAAACAGGAAGCCCCCATCTCGGAACCGGCCACCCCGGAAGAGAATGAACCCGTAGAAGCAACCGCGGTATTCACCGCCATCACGGAGGGCACAGACTCCAAAACCACCCTCAGCGAGGACGGCGACGTGTTCCACGTACTTTGGGCCGATGGAGACATCATCGACATCAACGGCACACAGATGGCCCTGGTGACCGATGACAATCCCTCCGGCTACGGCCCCGGAACCACCAAAGCCTTCTTCGCCGGCAAGAATCCCGCGCAGAACAACACTGGGGCCAAATATAAGGCCGTATATCCCGCAACTCTCCGCGACAAATACGGTTACTACAACCTCCCCGCCGAGCAGAGCTATGTGCCCGGCACGCCCGCGGCATTCCCCATGTACGCGGAATCGGACGATGCCAGCCTTGGTTTCAAGAACCTCTGCGGCATAATCCAGCTGAACCTGAAGGGGAGCAAGAGCGTCTCCGCCATCGCCCTTGCCGATGTTGGCGATTCACCCAGGCCAATGAGCGGCCGCTTTACCGTCGCGGCCGACGCCGCCGTGATTTCAAGCGGAACCAACGGGACGTCCATCGTGTGCTCCACACCGGTGGCCCTGAATACGGAGAACTTCACCTCGTTCTATCTGAGCGTACCTGCCGGAACATACGGCAAGCTTTCCATCAATATCGAAGCCTCCGACGGCAGCCTGTGCACTCTCAAGAGCAAGAATCCAGTTACAGTCGTGCGCAGTTCCCTCACGCCCATCAACCTTTCCAGCCTCAACTTCAAGGACGAAACCAACCAGATCACCTATGTGATGTACGATGACTACACGGGATCAACCGGCAACACCGGAACTTACCAGTATCCCGGCGGGGCCGATGCTTCCGTTTTCGGTGAAGGCCTTACCGTTGTTTCACACACTTATGACCCTTCAACGAAAACCGGCGTAATAACCCTCAGCGGCACCGTCACGCAGATGGGCTATTACGCATTCAGGGGCGCATCGTACATAAAGTCCATCACAATCCCCAACACTGTAACCTCCATAGGCGAGCGTGCGTTCGGAGAATGCGGACGGCTGGAATCGCTCAATATTCCCCGCGGAGTAACCACCATCGGCAATTATGCTTTTGTGAATGACTATTACTTCACTGTCCCGGACCTTTCCCACATCACATCTATCGGCACTCAGGCTTTCTATAACGTTAAAGCCGGAACCATCACCATAGGAGAGAGTATGACATCCATAGGAAATCAAGCTTTCAGTGGAAGCACTGTGGAACAGGTTATCATCGACCACATGCCCGCAAGCATGGGGACGAGCGTATTCTACAACTGCGACAAGCTCACAAGCGTGGAAATAAACGACGGGACGGCTATCCCGGGCTACACGTTCAACGATTGCAGCATCCTTTCCAGCGTAATCATCAATGCCGATATTGAAACCATATATGAAGGGGCCTTCCAGAATTGCGACGGGCTGCACAGCATCGTCGTTCCGGACAGCGTGACCTCGATTGCAGACTACGCCTTCAACGGTTGCGACAATCTGGAGACAATCACGTTCCCGGCCAGTCTTTCGACCATCGGCAAGGAAGCGTTCCACAACTGTAAGGCGCTGGACAATGTGGTATTCCCCGAATCGCTCACTTCCATAGGACAGTCGGCATTCGAAGGTTGTTCCTCAATCACAAGCCTTTCCATCCCTGGAAACGTGACATATTTCTACAGGGCGTTCAGGTATTGTACGTCTCTACAGAGCGTAACCTTCCCCACAAGCGCCACATTTACGAAAATCGCAGACGGTGCTTTCTCCGGGTGCACGAATCTCACAGCCACTTCCATCCCGGCCAATGTGACCAAGGTCCAGCAGAATGCTTTCAGCGACTGCGGTTTCACCCAGATGCCGGAAGGATGGGGCCGGCAGGGTCTGTCCTATGACAGCACGCCATTCTATGGATGTCCAATAACCAGCATAACTTTCCCGGACAACTGGACATCCGTTCCCCAGAATTTCTGCAGCCATATGCCTCAGCTTCAGACGGTGAATCTTGGAACGGGAATTATAACTCTTGGTGCTGGTGCTTTCAGCTACTGCACCTCTCTGAACGGCGGCTCAAGCTTCGTGATTCCTCCTCAGGTGACAAACATCGGCGGAGACTGCTTCAGGGACAGCGGGTTCACCGTATTCCCCGAAGGCATGGACAGGGGCGGCATCACCATGGGGAATAATCTGTTCCTCAACAGTGCCTTCACCAGCGTGGAGATCAACGGCTGGGGCACGGTACCCGGCTACTGCTTCAGGAGTAACCGGCAGCTCAAGTCCGTGAAGATGGACGGAGTAACCACAGTGGGCGGGTCTGTGTTCATAGAATGCTCCGCCCTGGAAGAAGTGGACTTCGGAGATGATATAACCTCCATAGGCTACGACTGCTTCAACGGCGCAGATGCCTTAAAGACCATTATCATCCGAAACACTTCGGCCGTATGCACCCTTGCCACCAGGCTCAGGGCAAGTACTTCGGCCCCCATGCCGCTCATCTATGTTCCCGCCTCCCTTGTGGACAGCTACAAGGGCGCAGCGGCGTGGAGCCAGTATGCCAGCTATATCCTCCCGCTTGGCGATGAGTCACTGGGTGGAGGAATGGAAGACTATAACAATGGAGGAAATCTGTGATGAAAAAGGCTCTTATCATATCAATCGCAGCGCTGGCAATGGCCGCCTGCACGGTTAAGGAAAGCATCCCCGCAGAAACCCTCGTTTTCCGCGCGGAGCTCGCAGATATCACCAAAGCATCGTTCGATGCCGGCAAAATGAGCTGGAATGCCGGTGACGTTATCCGTATCGGCAACGGAACTTCCTGGGTCGATGTTGCCCTTGCGGCAGAGAACATCGCCCCCGACGGCCGCACTGCCGTGATCCCGGTAAGCGGGCTGGCCGCGGCCGACAACTACTACGCCGTGTACCCTGCGGCCAATTGCGGCAGCGGACTCACGGTAAGCGGCGGGAACGTTGAAGTAACGCTTCCTTCGGTGCAGAATACATGTTTCACCTGCGTGGCAGGCTGCGGCGCTTCCGACCTCAGGCTGAGTTTCAGGCATCCTTTCGCCCTGGTGAACGTAACCACCACATACCCCACCATCGACCATGTGAGCATAGGCAGCATCAACGGAGAAAGCCTTGTGGGAACCGTGTCGGTGAATATCGCATCGGGCAGTTGCAGCTGGGTGAGCGCCGGTGCTGCGGCAGTTTCCGCTCCCATGGCAGAACTGCGCGGATTTGTGGAAATAGTGCCCCTGGAGACTTTCTCCGGCGGGCTCAGGCTGGACGCCTATGACGCAGACGACAGGCTCATGGGCTCGGTGAGCAGGACAGGCCGAAGAAACGTGCTTGCCAACACCTATTACACCATGGCCACGGGCACTTCATTCCCTTCTGCCCCGGTTGCAAGCGTGGGTACGACCAACTACTACACTTTCGCAGAGGCCGTGGCGGCATTCAACAATGGCGATGGTGACCTCACCTACACCGGCAACAACAACACCGAACTCACTTTCAGCGCCACCAGCGGCACCGTGGATTTGAACTGACACTCCCAAAAAGCCAAAATCTGGATCAACAACGGCAGCGGAACCATAACGATTATGAACGGGACCCTCACTCCCACGGGCGACTGTATAGACGGAGAATATGGTTTCAACCACGGCTTTGGCGGCACGGTAATCCTGGAGAACATGACGGTGAACGGCACCCTCTGGACCGACAGCCACAACTTCATCATCAACAGCGGAGACTACAACCAGATCCGCAACATGAAAAGGAATGAAGTTGAGAATTCCGGCACCGTAACCATCACCGGGGGCCGCTTCAAACAGTTCTATCGCTATAACAGCAACGGCTGGAGCGAGGGCACATATTACATCTCAGGAGGCAAGTTCGCTTTCGATCCGAGCACACTTGGCAGCAATTTCAATGTGGTGATTGAAAGCGGTTATTCCGTCCAGGACAACACGGACAGCGACAATTCCACATACGCAAAAATTGTAGCGCCAAACCTGTAAGTATCGCCGGAAGGCCACAGACTGTTCGTGCACATACTATGTGAGCATAAAAACGGCACTCTGTGAGGGTATTTGCGTACACATAGACAGGAAAAGGGTGAAAAACGGGCAGCAAAAACGGGCAGGCTTGGCGTAATTGTTGCAATTGGGCTTTTCAAAAAAAAGTTAAAGCCATGAAACGATTAGTCCTACTCCTGTTCATCCTGCTGTCGGCATCAGTTGCCTATGGACAGCAGCACGGTCGTGGCGGAAGCGGCTCACATCGCTCCGGCACGGTGCAAAGAGATCCCCGCGGCCATCACGGCAGTGCCATCCGTCATCACAGCAATCCCCCGCGCCCGGCGGCACACCACGTGAACCACGGGTCACACCACGTGAGCCACAGGTCACATCACGTGAGCCTCAGGCCCGCGGTCCGGCGCGAAACCGTCTTCTGCCGGAACGACAGACAGAGGCTCTGGAACGGTTACCACGTGAGGGTTTTCGTGGACCGCATCTGGGTTTGCAACGCAGCCGGCGACCGCCTTCTCCAGGGCGATGAGGTGATCCTCCTGCCCAACGGCTACTACAAAGTGCGCAACGGCGCGTTCTGGCGGGTCTATACCCCCCGCTGCGAAAGCGTCTTTGAGATCTGGGGCGACATAGTGGACCTGATGGCCGACGGCCTGTTCCGCTGCTACCGTGCCGGAATGTACTTCTACTACGACGAACTCGGGAACCGCGTGCAGTAAAGCGGGAACCAATGTCGATGAAAGAGGATGGCTCACGTCATCCTCTTTTTATGTACATACCGTTCATCCACAAAAACAGCCCAATTCGTGGACGAACCATCCAAAAACCCGAACTCATCCACAAAAACGGCCCAATTCGTGGACGAGTAGCCACAATGGCGATTGTTTTTTATGCGGTCTTGGTGGGAATTTGCTATATTTGCGCTCTGAACAAAGAGAAACCAACCCATAATAAACAATAAACAATGACCAACATCCTCAAGCCGCTTGGCACATGGAAATTCTGGAAGGAACTGGTAATCATGACCGTGGGAATGATGATAGGCGCCGCGGCGGTGTACTATTTCATGGTCCCGAGCAAACTGGTGATCGGTACCATTTCCGGACTTTCGATAGTTCTGTCCAACATTTTTGCCGGAGTGGGCATAACCATAAAGGTGTCCTGGCTCATAACCGGAATCAATGCTGTCCTCCTTGTCATGGCGTGGCTTCTGATAGGCCACGAATTCGGCGCGAAAACCGTTTACACGGCTATGATCCTTGGCCCTTTGATGGACTTCTGGGAGTGGGTGATGCCCTACGAAAGCCTCATCGGCCCGGGACAGACATCGGTGATGGGCGACATCTGGTTCGACCTTCTGTGCTTCGTCTTCCTGCTTAGTTTCTCGCAGAGCGTGCTGTTCAACATTAACGCCTCAACGGGCGGCCTGGACATCATAGCCAAGATAGTGAACAAGTACCTGCACTTCGATATAGGCACATCGGTGGCCGTTGCCGGAGCCATCATCGGCCTCACCGCTTTCGCAATCAATCCCTTCAGGATGGTGGTCATCGGCCTCATCGGCACGTGGATCAACGGGCTGGTGCTGGACCACTTCACGGCGTCCATCAACCGCAAGAAGAGAGTCTGCGTGATTTCGCCCGACTACGAGAAGATACGCAGATTCATAGTGGAGGATCTGGGGCGTGGATGCACGCTGTACCCCATCAAGGGCGGCTATACCATGGACGATTCACTTGAAATCCAGGCGCTTCTCACCCGCGACGAGTTCTCCGGCCTGCTGGACTTCGTGAAGAAGGAGAATCTCCACACCTTCATCACCGCAGGCAATGTGAGCGAGGTGTACGGCAAATGGAACGTGAAAAAACACCAGCCGCACAAATAGCTACTGCTTTGGAAGAAGCACGCGGCGCACGTTGCAGCCCACGTAGTTACCTATTACGATAATCGGATAATACCACAGGATTGCGGGGTCCCATTTCCAGGCGGCCACGAGATATACCACATCGGCAATGGAGTGGTAGAAGCCGCAGAGGATGAACAGGGGCACGCCGAACAATACGGGCAGGATGTTCTTTGTGGTGCGGTACAGCCATACTGCAATGTCGATGATGAGTCCGCAGCCGATGGCCCTGAGGAATGCGCGCAGGGGCCCCTGTGCCAGCCTTCCGGCTACAACCGTTCCGGCCCTTTCCGCGGGCTCGCCGCCTATTGCCGCCACAAGAAGGCCGATGAGGATACATCCCACCACGTTGAAGAGCCAGATCTTCACCAGCGGCCACGTCTCCTTAAGGGGCATCACCCCTGCCCTGCCGGTGTATAGCGGAACGCCGGAAAGCACCACGCTGATGAGTCCGAATGCAAAGATGATTGCGCCGGGAATGCCTCCCAAAGCAAGGAAACCATAGGCGCCCAGGCCTATGAGGATACCGGAAAATACAGATTGCCTATTCATGGGTACGAATATCGATTATTTTTATTACATTTGCAAGACACTAAAACCATTTAACCTCCTTCAATGGATTCGGTAAAAGTTATTGAAATCAAGAAAAGCGTCTTTGCAGAGAACGAAAAAGACGCCGAGGAGTTGCGTAAAGAGCTCAAAGACAAGGGAGTGTTTCTCCTGAACCTGATGTCCTCACCCGGCAGCGGAAAGACCACTACCCTCATCAGGACCCTCAATCTCATCAAAGACAAGCTGCGCGTAGCCGTTATGGAGGCCGATATAGACAGCGACGTGGACGCCGTGAAAATCAAGGAGGCCACGGGGGTGGAATCCATTCAGCTTCACACCGGCGGAATGTGCCACCTGGATGCGGAAATGACCCGCCAGGGGCTGGACAACCTGAACCTTGGCAACACGGACCTTGCAATCCTGGAGAACGTGGGAAATCTGGTGTGCCCTGCGGAGTTCGACACCGGCGCGGTGAAAAACGCTATGATCCTTTCCGTTCCGGAAGGCCACGACAAACCCCTGAAGTATCCCCTGATGTTCAGCGTGTGCGACCTTGTGCTGGTGAACAAGACGGACGTGATGCCATACTTCGACTTCGACCTTGAAAAGTGCACGGAGTACGTGCATATGCGCAATCCCAAGGCGCAGGTAATTCCCATCTGCGCAAAAACCGGCGAGGGCGTGGAAAGATTTGCCGACTGGCTGCTGGAAGAGGTTAAAAACTGGAAACAACAATAGAACAATATTATACCCGAGATGTCAAAAAAGTTTGTCCCCAAGCATTTTGGCGACAAAAACCCCAACCCGAAGCTCATCAAGTTCGTGCGCCACGTCACGGACAGGATTCCGGGAAAGATAAAGATGACCACGGAGGCTCCCGAATACTGGGGCCTTGCCTGCATCTTCGAAGACGAGATGGATGCGCCCACACGCGAAGCCTCGCTGGACCTCCTTCTTGCAATGCTCCCCGGAAGCCCTTTCAAGGTGCGCAAGCACTGGACGCGCCCCCAGCTTCAGGCACTGAACGCAAAGAAAGGCTTCACCCCGGACAACGACTCCCTGGACGCCCTTCTGGACAAGCTGGCATATTTCGGAATGCTGGAGTACGACTACGGCGACAAATACACCAAGGACGGCCCCGTGCCCGGTACCACATATAACCGTGAAGACAGGGAATACTGGGTGCCGATGTTCGTCCCGGGCAGCGCGGAATACACGAACATGAGCGTGGAGCTCATGGACAAGCATCCGGAACTGGCCATGTTCTTCGAGCGCATGACCTTCCTCCCGCTGGAGAAGATCACCCCCATGGTGCCCATGGGCGGAAGCGGTATCGGCATGCACGTGATTCCCGTGGAGAAGGCAATCAGCATGGAGAACCAGTCCATAGACATAGAGCATATCTCCTACTGGCTCAAGCGCTACGAGGGCCATCTGGGCGTGGGCATCTGCTCCTGCCGATATGGCCGCAAGAAACTGGACGAGGGCTGTGCCGATGACTACCGCGACTGGTGCATAGGCGTGGGCGACATGGCCGATTATCTGCGCGAGACCGGCCGCGGCCACGACATCACCTACGACGAAGCGATGGCCATCCTCAAGAAGGCGGAAGACCACGGCTTCGTGCATCAGGTCACGAACATCGACGGCGAAGGGAAGATCTTTGCAATCTGCAACTGCAACGTGAAGATCTGCAACGCCCTGCGCACTTCCCAGCTGTTCAATACACCCAACATGAGCCGCAGCGCCTATGTAGCAAAGGTGGATCCGAAGAACTGCGTTGCCTGCGGCCGGTGCGTGGAATACTGCCCCGCCGGCGCCGTGAAGCTTGGCCAGAAGCTCTGCACCAAGAGCGGCCCCCAGACCTATCCCAAGCAGGAGCTTCCGGATGCCGCGAAGTGGGGCGAGAACAAGTGGAACGAAGACTATCGCGACCGCAACCGCATCAACTGCTACTCCACCGGCACTTCGCCCTGCAAGACGGCCTGCCCGGCGCATATCGCCGTCCAGGGCTATCTTAAGAAGGCTGCGGAGGGCAAATATACGGAGGCTCTGGAGCTCATCAAGCGCGAGAATCCCTTCCCTGCAGTGTGCGGACGCGTCTGCAACCGCCGCTGCGAGGACGCCTGTACACGCGGCACCATCGACAAGCCTGTGGCTATTGACGCAGTGAAGAAATTCATTGCCGAACAGGACCTGAAGGCCGAAACCCGCTTCATCCCGGAGGTGAATATCTGCTCCAACGTGCAGGACCACTGGGAAGAGAAGATTGCCATCATCGGCGGCGGCCCCGCTGGCCTCAGCTGCGCATACTACCTGGCCTGCATGGGGTACAGGCCCACCGTGTTCGACAAGAACGAGGAGCCCGGCGGCATGCTCCGCTACGGCATTCCTTCCTACAAGCTGGGCAAGGACGTGCTGAAGGCGGAAATCGACATAATGAGAGAAATAGGCGTGGACATCCGCTGCGGTGTTGAGGTGGGCAAGGACATCACCATCGCCCAGCTCCGCGAACAGGGATACAAGGGCTTCTACGTGGCCATCGGCTGCCAGGGCGGAAAGCTGCCCGGCATCCCCGGAGAGACTCTGGAGGGCACTACAACCGCCATCGACTTCCTGCACAAGGCCAATACCGGCAAGGTGAAGGTGAGCGGCAAGGTGGTGGTGGTTGGCGGCGGAAACGTTGCCATCGACGCTGCCCGCGTGGCAATGAGGAGCGGCGCATCGGAGGTTACCATGCTGTCGCTGGAAACCGAAGACATCATGCCTGCAAGCCTGGAGGAAAGGCATGAGGCCCGCGAAGACGGCGTCGTGCTCAATCCCGGCTGGGGCCCGAAGGAAGTCCTGGGCGAAGGCAAGGTGAGCGGAATCGTGTTCAAGAAATGCACGTCGGTCTTCGACGAGAACCACCGCTTCGCTCCCAAGTACGACGAAAACGAGCTCATCACACTGGATGCCGATATGGTTATCTTCGCCATCGGCCAGGGCGTGGTGCTGGGAGACCTCCTGAAAGACACCAAGGTGGAATTCTTCCGCGGAGTGTACCCCGTTGCCGACAAGCTCACATATCAGACCGCCGAAGAGGATATCTTCGTTGGCGGCGACGTGTTCACCGGTCCGAAGTTCGCCATCGACGCGATTGCTGCCGGCAAGGAGGCTGCGGAGAGCCTGCACCGCTTCGTGCAGCACGGCCACATGACCATAGGCCGCAACCGCAGGGACTTCATTGAGCTGGACAAGAGCGACATCGTGGTGGAAAGCTACGACAACTCTTCCCGCCAGGAGCCCGGCGTGGAGCCCCAGGCCGACCGCTTCAAGGAATACACCCTCACCCTTACGGAAGAGCAGGTGCGCAAGGAAACCTCGCGCTGCCTTGGCTGCGGCGCTTCGGTTGTGGATGAAAACCGCTGCATAGGTTGCGGCATCTGCACCACCAAGTGCGGCTTCGACGCCATCCACCTGTTCCGCGAGAATCCGGACGCCAGCATCATGCGCACTTCCGAAGACAAATTCAGCGGAATTCTCCCGTACATGCTCAAACGTACCGGCAAGATTCTGTTCAAGAAGAAATAAATGCACGAATTAGGCATAGTCTTTTACATTATCCGCGACGTGAAGAAAGCGGCGGAGGAGAACGGCGTGGATCATGTTTCGGCCGTTGTGATGAACATCGGCGAGGTGTCCACCATCATCCCCGAATACCTCACCGACTGCTGGAGGTGGGCCGCCGACAAGGAGGACCTCCTCCGGGGGGCCGAACTGCGGATAAACACCATCCCGGCCGTAACCTACTGCGAGGGCTGCGGACGGGAGTACGAGACTGTCGCCCATGGGAAAATCTGCCCTCACTGCGGAAGCGAAAACACATATCTCCTCCGCGGAAACGAGGTTGAAATAAAGGAATTACTCGTTTAATTATTAACTAATACCTAAAACACAATGTTCTTTCAAGTTTATGGGCCTCATGCCCTTTCTCAGTGGGGAATGCTGATCGTGGTCCTTCTGGGCCTCATCCTCCTCAACGAGTTCGCACGCCGCACCAAAGTGGGCGGTATCATCACTTTCCTGGCCATTCCCCTGGCCCTCACCGTTTACTTCCTTGCAATATGGATAGGTGCAAGGAGCGGCAAGCAGTGGGCACTGGAGAACCAGACCCATGTGTACATGGCCGGCTGGTTCCACTATGCCAAGCTGTATGCTGCAACGGCCGGGTGTATCGGTTTCATGATGATCAAGTACAAATGGGGAATCGGCGCAAAGCACTGGTTCAAACCTTTCCCGTTTGTGATCGTGGGTATCAACATCCTCATCGCCTGCGTATCCGACTTTGAATCCGCAGTGATGGGCTGGAACAAGTGGTGGCTCACCTCCGAAGGCGTATGGCAGTACGGCGGCTGGCACAATGTGATGAACGGCGTCGCCGGTCTCATCAACATCATGTGTATGACCGCATGGTGGAACGTGTATCCTTCCAAGGACAAGAAGGATATGATCTGGGCCGATATGACTTGGGTCTATATCGTCATTTACGACATCTGGAACTTCGCCTACACCTACAACTGCCTGCCCACCCACAGCTGGTACTGCGGTATCGCACTTCTTCTCGCTCCCACCGTGGCAGCCCTCATGTGGAACCGCGGCGGCTGGATCCAGAACCGTGCCAACACCCTGGCCATCTGGTGCATGTTCGCTCAGGTATTCCCCCTGTTCCAGGAGACCTTCAAGAACGGTCAGCAGTGGTTCAGCTGGGCAACCCTTCCCGTGCTCTATCCCAACGGCACCGCAACCATCGAGCAGCTCTATGCAGCAGCCGGCGGCGAGGCAGCAGCAGTGGGAACCACAGTGGATCCTTCAGTGGTAGCTGCAAATCCCACGATGATGATCGTCATCAGCGCCCTGGCCCTCGTGACCAACATCATCGCCATCTGCTACATCATCGCAGTTTCCAGGAAGCGCCACATCAACCCTTACAAGGAAGACGTGTTCGTGGACCAGAAGTACTACAAGGATGCAATGGCCCGCGCGGACCTCAGCTAATCTGCCCGTGGTGGCTTAATGGCTGTATATCAGCCATTTAACAGATGTTCCCCTGGTGAAAACACACCAGGGGAACGTTTTGTATGTCGCTGTGGACCAGGGACTTGACCCCCACGGCTATTCAAGGGGAAGGACGAAGACGAAGCGGGCACCTCCGGTGTATGCGGTGTCCAGATATACGCGGCCGCCCATCTTGCCGGCAATTTCGCGGCAGATGCTCAGGCCCAGGCCGGTTCCCTGGACGAAGTCGTTGAGCTTGGTGAAGCGGTCGAAGATGGCTTCCGCCTTTTCCGCAGGGACGCCGGGGCCGGTATCCTCCACAAAGAAACTCACCTCTTTCCCGTCCTGGGTCCAGCCAAGGCGGATCTCGCCGGAAGGAGTGTGCTTGCAGGCGTTGGTAAGGAGGTTCACAAGGATCTGCTGCACACGCTGGGGATCCGTGCGGAACACGAGCTTGGCATCTTCCGGCACAACATATTTCATCGTAACTCCGCTCTGGAGCCTGTGTTCTGAAGACGATATGGCGCTGCGGCAGATGAACGAGCACTCCCCTTCCGAATAGTCGATGCGGTAGCTGCCCTTGTCCATTGCCGATGCGTTAAGGATGTCGTCCAGAAGCATCGTAAGCATCTTGGTGTTGTTCACGATATACTCGGAGAACTGCTCCTTCTCCTCCGGCGGGAAAGCGCCGTCGGGAAGCGAGAGCAGCTGCGAGAAGCCCACAATGGCGTTGAGCGGGGTGCGCACCTCGTGGCTCATGTTCTGCACGAAGCGGGTCTTGGCTTCATCGGCCCTGCGCACCTTTTCGTTGGTCTGTTTCAGCTGACGCACATTCTGCATCAGGAACAGGACCACCACGAAGAGGATTATTACGAGCAGTACGGAAACAACGGTTGTGATATACTCCACCTGGCGGCTCTTCTTGGCAAGGTCGGCCTGGAGCCTGGCGTTGCCCATCCTCGCTTCCATCTCCTCCAGATGCAGTTCGTTATTGGCGGAGAAGTGGCGCTGGGCATCGTCGATGTACATATCCTTCAGGCGGCAGGCAAGATGGTAGTCTCCGCAGGCCTCGCACACTTCCGCCACTACCATGCGCCTGCTCGCGGGGAGCTTGTCCAGCAGATTCCAGTTCTTTTCAAGCGTGCCGGCAAGTTCGCTGTCTATGCATTTTATGAGGTCTGAGGCCGAATTGTAGGCATTGTTCAGGAAAGGATCGTCCACCACAATATCCCTGTACTTCATGTAGTTTTCCCTGTCTCCATTTGCGGCATAGTAGCGGGCATAGGCAAAATTTGTCCTGATGGTATCCCTGGCTGTTGCGCGGGACTGGAGCACGGCTTTATCCAGATAGAACTTGGCCGAATCGCTCCCGGAAGGGAAAGTCCCTGCCATGTCCACATATAAGGAATTGATGGACTGGCGGCGGATTGTGGGATCGTCGGTATTTTCGTACTCGTCGATAACAATCTTGATGTACTTCCGCGAAGTCCTCACATCGCGGAGAGCCTCATAAAGGGAGGCCATCTCCAATGCCGATATCCACTTGCCATAGGGACTGTCTTCCTTAATGGCTATCTCACGCATCTCCTTCAGAACGTCCAATGCCTGGAACTGCATGCCGTTGTTGTAGTAGTAATTCTTTACGAGGGAATACGAGTAGTAGAAATACTGCATATATCCGCTCGTACGGGAAATGGACTTGAGATCTTCATGTGCGGCAAGCACTTCCTTGTTCCGTACGTTTCTTGCCTCCGCTTTGACTTCAGGAGTGGCATCGGCGGGAAGCTGGAGGCTGCTCTTGATAATGTCCTTGAGCCGGCATATATAATAGAACACCTCGGCCTTCTTGTCCTGCTTTGCCGTGGCCGTCTGCAGAAGGGCCTCGTTCACCTCCTTGAATCCTTCCTTACCCGCAAGCGTCTCTGCCTGTATGTAAAGGTCATAGCACTCGTCGTCCAGCTCATAGGGATTGTTCTGGGAAGATGCAGGAAGGACGAAAGCCAGTAATGCCGTTAAAAGTATAAGAGTTTTGCGCATAAATGCTAGTCTACGATTATCAGTGCAACGGAAGGATGGGAGAATCTCAGCCGCACAACGTCTTCATCGGCACGGTTGAGCGTGGCCTTCCACCAAGAGTCCCAAACCACGCCGTCGGTTTTCCAGTGAAGGCCTTCGGAAGAGATTTTCAGGCTGTTGTCGGGAGAGAACAGCGACACCCGGCGCCCCTGACCCAGGTGCAGTTCGCAACTGTCGCACACCGTGAAGGCGGTGCCATAGTCGCTCACCATGTCCAGGGTAATATCGCCAAGGGTGAACATCCGGTTGTATTCCATCAGGAGGCCAAGATTTCCCACGGTGTGGTCTTCCCTCATTCCCGTGGCCCCGAGAATATGGATTTCCGTAACATCCGGATGCTCCCTCAGGACATATCTCATGGCCTTGGTAAGGTCGTTGAAGTCCTGCTCGCTCTCCGGGAAAAAGAGGGACGGATATTTCTGAATAAGCGAAGGCTCCACAGAATCCATATCCCCCACAACCGCATCGGGAAGCTTCCCGTAGCGGGAATAGTATTTTTCAAAAGCGCCGTCACAACACACCACGACGGAAGCGCTCTCCAGCAGATAAAGCGGATAGGGCTCGGTTGGGAACGCTCCGTTGCAGAGTATTGCTACGCTTTTCATTCTTCTTCAGGTGTGTATTTCAGTATCTCGGCGTGGGACGTTCCTGCCGATGCGGTATAACTCTCTGCGTCGCGGAAGCCAAGCAGGAATGCGCCTGCCTCCATACGCTTCTTGCCTGCAAGCTGGATGTCACGCAGCTCGATGGCACCGTCGGCAGTGGCGATTGCGATGTACGAGCCGTCGCTAAGGACCGTTCCGGGAGCGGCATGGAGATCCATCCGCTGCACGCCGAAGAAAATCTTGAGCTGTGTGGCCACACCGTCTTTCACCAGTTCCGTGAAAGCGCCCGGGAACGGGCTCAGGCCGCGGATGAGATTATAGACCTCGCGCGTGGGCGCGTTCCAATCTATATGCTGGAGCTCCCGGGTGAGCTTGGGTGCAGGACGAAGGACCTCGGACCCCTGGATGAAGCTGCGCTGGACGCGGGTTTCCACGTTGCGCTGGATAATGGCCTCCACGGTATCGCACACAAGGGTTGCACCCATTTCCATCAGACGGTCGTGGACATCGCCGGCCGTTTCTTCCGGGCCTATCAGGCAGCTTTCCCTGAACAGGATTCCGCCGGTATCGATCTGCTTGTCTATCATGAAGGTGGTCACACCCGTGCGCAGTTCGCCGTTGATGACCGCCCAGTTGATGGGGGCGGCGCCGCGGTACTGCGGCAGCAGGGCTGCGTGCAGGTTGAAAGTACCCAGTTTGGGCATCTGCCAAACCTGCTCCGGCAACATGCGGAATCCCACCACCACGAACAGGTCCGCCTTCCAGGCGGCAAGTGCCGACAGGAACTCCGGATCCTTAAGTTTGGCCGGCTGAAGTACGGGCAGAGCGTGCTCCACGGCATATTTCTTCACGGCACTTTCCTGCAGCTTGAGGCCTCGCCCGCTGGGTTTGTCCTCCACGGTTACCACGCCAACCACCTTGTATCCGGCTTTCACCAGGGCATCCAGCGACGCCACTGCGAATTCCGGCGTACCCATGAACACAATCCTTCTCTTGTGGAAGAATCCCATGATCTTGCTCCAGATTTTACGGAACCAACTCTTCATCAGATCTGTATTGAAAATTGACGAATCCTGAATGGCCTTGGTGGTGAGGAACGCCCCGATTGGCGCCAGCACGAAGGCCGATATGAATTTACCCACGAAGGCCGATGTAGCCCCGTCCTTTGCCAGTTTCTCGCCGCTTATGTCCACCACCCAGTAAAGCACGAAGAACAGCACGGAAATGATGGCCGGGGTGCCCAGACCGCCCTTCCGGATAAGCGCCCCAAGCGGCGCCCCTATGAAGAAAAGCAGCAGACAGGCCAGCGCCTGCGCGTATTTCCTCCAAATCTCCACGTCCGTCAGACGCAGTATCTTGGTGTATTCGAAGGCCTCGTAGCCCTGGCTCTGCAGGGCGCCTTCCGCCTGACGCGATATGGCCGCGGCGGATTCATAGGCCCTGAATTCCGCCTCCAGATCCTCCCAGCCCTTCCAGTTGGCGTCCATATCCATATTCTGGCGGCCCATCGAAACCCACGACGTATCCAGTTGGCTCTTGAAGGTGAAGTTCACGGTGCGGCCGAATTCGCCCAGATGGGCCTCCAGGCCTTTATCCGAAGCCCTGGACAGCGAATCGTGCCCCTGGGTGAGCTGCTTTAGCGACATAGACCTCACCTGATCCCCGTACCTGGCCGAATCCGAATGCTGGAAAGCGTAGTTCTCCAGCGGGATTATCATCTCCTCCTTCCTGAAGCCTATACGCCTGAGCGCCAGGGTGGTATCCCTGTACTTCTTGGTATTAGTCTCCTGATAGGAAATGCCGTCGTACAGCATGAAGGTGAGATAGTCCTTTGCCTTGGACAGCTTCATTATTCCGCTGTCGGCAACGGTGAGCGAGGTGTTGCCCTTGTTGCCGGAGTGGTCGTACACCATCACGTCGTACATCATCCCGGTGCGGTTGTCGCGGTCCTGGATGCGGAGGATATACCCGTCGATGCCGTCGTAGAACGAGCCCACGGGAATCTTGATCTCCGACTTCGTGCGGCTCAGGTCCGAGCGCATCGTGTATATCTGGTTGATGGAGTACGGGACCAGACGGTCGCCTATGTAGAACGCTCCTATGCTTATGAGTATGCTTGCGAAAACCAGCGGCACAAGCACCCTGGTGAGGGAAATGCCCGCCGCCTTGATGGCCGTGAGTTCATAATTCTCGCCCATCTGGCCCAGAGTCATCATGGAGGAGAGCAGGGTTGCCAGAGGCAGGGCCAGAGGCAGCACCTGGCAGCTTCCCCACATCATGAATTCCAGGATAACCTTGAGTTCGAGACCCTTGCCCACCAGTTCGTCGATGTACAGCCACAGGAACTGCATCACCAGGATGAATATGACGATGGCAAGGATCGCGAAGAACGGTCCTATGAAAGAGGTGAGTATGAACCTGTCCAGCCTTTTCATCTAAGCAGTTGCAAGCTCCACGAGTTTGTCCAGCGCAGCGGCAAGGCCTTCCACGTTCTTTCCGCCTGCACTTGCCAGGCCGGGCTGTCCGCCACCGCCGCCGCCGATGAGTTTGGCTGCCATGCCGATATCTTTGCCGGCATGTTTGCCCTTAGCAACGAGATCCTGCGAATACATAACCACAAGATTCGGTTTGCCGCCGAACTCGTAGGCACCCACAAGAGCCAGATTCTCTGCCTTCTTCTGAAGCATCAGGGCCACATTCCTCACAAGGCCGGGATCCATCGAACGGGTGAATTTCACAATCTTCACTCCGTTCACATCCTCTGCCATGGACGAAAGCTTTTCGGCAAGCGCCGCTGCCTTTTCGGCGGCCACGGCCTCCAGCTCCTTCTTCGCTTCGGCGTTTTCATCGACAAGCTTCTTTATGGCTCCGGCAAGGTCCGGAACGTTGTTGAAGAAGCTGCGCGCGGTGTGGAGCATCTCCTCCATGGCGTGCACATAACTTTCCGCAGCCTCTCCGGTGATGGCCTCGATACGGCGTATTCCGGCGGCCACGGCGCTTTCCGACACCACTTTGAACAGGCCGATGTTGCCCGTTGCGCTGGTGTGTGTTCCGCCGCAGAGCTCAACGGAATCACCGAAGCGGACCACGCGCACCACATCCCCGTACTTCTCGCCGAACAGGGCCATGGCACCCATCGCACGGGCCTCTTCCATGGTGGCGTCGCGTTTCTCGCAAAGGGGATAATTGGCCCTCACAAGGGCGTTCACCCTCTTTTCCACGGCCAGCATCTCTTCGTCCGTAACCTTCTGGAAATGGGAGAAGTCGAAGCGGAAATAGTCCGGTCCCACGAAGGATCCTTTCTGCTCCACGTGGGTTCCCAGGATTTCCCTGAGGGCCTGGTGCAGCAGATGGGTTGCGCTGTGGTTGTTCATTATCTTCTGACGGCGCTCCGCATCCACCTCCAGGGTGAATTCGCCCTGGCATGCGGGAAGCTTCTCCGCCAGATGTATGGTAAGGTTGTTCTCCTTCACGGTGTTAAGGATGGCGATCTTCTCGCCGTCTTCGCCGGTAATCCAGCCCGTATCGCCAACCTGGCCGCCCATTTCGGCATAGAAAGGAGTGCGGTCGAAGACCAGCTGGAACAGGGTGCGGTTTTTCTGCTTCACCGTGCGCTCGCGGAGCAGCGTGGCCTTTTCCTTCAGGGAATCATAGCCCGTGAACACAACCTCGTCGCCGGGAACGAACTCCTCCCAGTCGCCGAACTCGTTGGCGGTTGCGTTGCGCGCACGCTCCTTCTGCTTTGCGAGTTCCGCCTGGAAGCCTTCCATATCCACCGTGAAGCCCTTTTCCGTTGCAATGAGCTCGGTAAGGTCGATGGGGAATCCATAGGTATCGTAAAGCACGAACGCGTCCACGCCGGACACCGTCTTCGTGCCGGCATTCTTCGCCATATGGTCTTCCAGCATCCTGATTCCTTTGTCCAGAGTGTGCAGGAAGGCGTTTTCCTCCTCCTTGATCACATTCTCGATGAGCTTCTGCTGGGCCGGGAGTTCCGGATAGGCCTCGCCCATATCGGCAACCAGCTGAGGCACCAGGCGGCACAGGAAAGGCTCCGTAAAGCCAAGGAAGGTATAGCCGTAACGCACCGCACGGCGCAGGATCCTGCGGATCACATAGCCGGCCTTCACGTTGGAAGGCAGCTGGCCGTCGGCGATGGAGAAGGCGATTGCGCGGATATGGTCGGCACAGACCCTCATCGCAACCTCCACGTCGGCACTCTCACGATAGGAATGGCCGGAGAGTTTCTCCAGCTGGCCGATGATGCCGCTGAACACGTCCGTCTCGTAGTTGGAGCCCTTGCCCTGGAGTATCATGCACAGGCGCTCGAAGCCCATTCCGGTGTCGATGCACTTTGCCGGCAGCTGCTCCAGATGGCCGTCCGCCTTGCGGTTGTACTGCATGAACACCAGGTTCCAGATCTCGATCACATCGTCATTGTCGGTATTCACCAGCTCTCGGCCGGGGATCTTTGCGATTTCCTCGTCCGGGCGAAGGTCGATGTGGATCTCGCTGCAGGGACCGCAGGGGCCGGTATCGCCCATTTCCCAGAAATTGTCGTGCTTGTTTCCGGTGAGGATGTGGTCTGCGGGAAGATGCTTCATCCAGGCCTTCTGTGCCTCGGTATCCAGCTCCGTGCCTTCCTCCGGACAGCCCTCGAAAACGGTAGCGTACAGCTTTGTCTTGTCAATCTTATATACCTCTGTGAGCAGTTCCCAGGCCCAGTCTATGGCCTCGCTCTTGAAATAGTCGCCGAAGCTCCAGTTGCCAAGCATCTCGAACATAGTGTGGTGGCGGCCGTCGTGGCCCACCGCCTCAAGGTCGTTGTGCTTGCCGCTCACGCGGAGGCATTTCTGGCTGTCGGCCGCGCGGGGAAACTTTGGGGCCGAATTGCCCAGGAATATATCTTTGAACTGGTTCATTCCCGCATTGGTGAACATGAGCGTGGGATCGTTCTTTATCACCATGGGGGCAGAAGGCACTAAAGTATGGCCTTTCGATGCGAAGAATTCCAGGAATTTCTGTCTGATTTCTTTTGATGTCATATCTTGCTTTTTCACTTATAACTTGCAAAAATACTATTTTTGCCGAAATTTTCCTATTTTTGTGATTACGCGCGAAATTATGTCCAAACAGAGGAAGAGAATACTGAACCCGGAAACCCTGATGGTGGAGTTTGAAAAGCCCTCCTCCCCGGTGGTGCTGAAGATTCTGGCCGTGACGGCCGGAGGCGCCCTCCTTTTCGGTCTGTATCTGCTTCTGTATCTTGGCGTATTCCACTTCACCCTTCCCAAGACCGCAGTGCTTCAAAGGCAGCTGAGCCAGTGGGAAGAGCGCATGGAACGCCTTGGGAACAGAATGGACGGATATGAAGAGGACCTTGCCCTCCTCCAGGTGCGCGACAACCGCATCTACCGCCCCGTCTTCGGCATGCGGGAAATGCCCGACAGCCTGCGGGAAAAAGGCGATACTCCCCTGCCGGAAGGCGTTGAAGGGCTGCTTGCATCCACCATGCTCAGAAGCGAAAGGATACTGCGCCTATGCGGCGCCCAGAGCCTTTCCTACGACCAGGTGGAGCGCCTTTCCGTCCAGGCCGGCGACATGGCTTCCCACCTTCCCGCCATCCCTCCCATCAATCCGGACCCCAGGACCTACCGCTATTCCAGCCCCTTCGGCTACAGGAACCATCCCATCCTTGGCGGGGTACGCCTTCACAAGGGCGTGGACCTTGGCTGCGACCGCGGCAATCCCATCTACTGCACCGGCGACGGCGTTGTGGAAATGGTAAAGGAAGAGAACCGCAGCTACGGCAAGCAGGTCCTCGTGAACCACGGATTCGGATACCATTCGCGCTATGCCCACATGTCGGAGATATTCGTATTCGAAGGCATGAAGCTCAAACGGGGCGACTGTGTGGGGCTTTCCGGCAACACCGGCCAGTCCACCGCACCCCATCTCCACTACGAAGTCCTCTACAACGGAGAGGCCGTGGATCCCCTCCACTTCATGGACCTTTCCATACCCGTTGAAGAATATTTCGAAATGGTCCGCAAACCCTCGGTAAAGAAGAAATGAAGCCTGCAGGATACATACTGGGAGCATTCGCCGCGTCCATAGTCTTTTCGGTGGTGGCGGCTGCCGTCCTGTCTTCCCCGCAGGACGAGGGCCTCAGGCGCGAAATCGCCCGCTACGAGGAGCTTTATCCCACTCTCAAGGCCGATGTGGACCTGGAAGGAGACGTCATCGACAATCTCAACCTCCGCGACGGCGCGATCTACTCCCGCCTCTTCATGTCGGAAGCCCCCAGTGCCGATGCCCTCACGGCAGCGGACCTGATTGCGGAAAGCGACACCCTCTCGGACGGCTTCTACCTGAACTATTCTTCGGAAAAGAGCGAAGCCCTGATGAAGATGGCTTCCAGGGTGGACAGCACCTTTGCGGAAATCTTCAGCCTTCTGGAGCGGAACCGGGATTCCATACCCCCGATGATGCTGCCCCTCAGGGACATTTCATACGCACAGACAGGCGCCTCTACCGGCGTGAAAACCAATCCCTTCCACAAGAAGACGGTGATGCATCAGGGCCTTGACATCGTGGCTCCCCACGGCACCCTGGTGTGGTGCGCGGCCGACGGTGTGGTTACCTCCGTGGAAAACGCCCGGGACGGGCTTGGACTCTCGGTTACGGTGCGCCACGCCGGCGGTTATGAAACCCGCTACGGAGAGCTTGGCGACAGCTTCGTTTCAAGCGGCAAGAAGGTCAGGCGCGGAGACGCCATTGGGAAGGTTGGAGTAATGCCCGGATTCGCCCCTCACCTGCACTACGAGGTGCTGCGCCACGGGGTGGTCCTGGACCCTGTGAACTACCTGTTCACATCGGTGAGTCCGGAGGACTACGCCAGGATGCTTTATATATCGACAAGTACAAATCAATCAATGGATTAAGCTATATGACAAAAACAATCTACACTATTGGCGAAGTGTCGGAAATGCTTGGGGAGAACCCCAGCGCAGTGCGTTACTGGTGCAACTATTTCGAGCGCTTCATCAAGCCTCAGAGAAACGCCAAGGGGAACCGTCTTTTCCACGAAAAGGACATAGAGACCCTCAAGCAGATCAGGCATCTGGTCAAAAACGAGGGACTCACCCTGGAAGGGGCCGCAGCGCGCCTTAACGAAGACCGCCGCAGCGTGGAGAAAAGAGTGAAGGCGCTGGATTCCCTGCGGGCGATAAGGGCCAGCCTGATGGAGGTGAAAAAGAGCCTGTGATGAAGGTAAGGGACATCATTGCCGCAGTGGAGGAATTCGCTCCGCTGGGCATACAGGAACAGTGGGACAACAGCGGCCTGTGCATAGGCTCGCCGGATGCCCCCGTGAGCGGGGTCCTGATAGGCTTCGACTGCACCCCCGCACTTGTCGATGAAGCCGCGGCCCACGGCTGCAATATGATTATCACCCATCACCCGCTCATTTTCAAGGGAATCAGGCAGATACGCCCTGAAGATCCCACCGGGGAAACCATAATCCGGGCCGTGAAGGCAGGGATAGCCGTCTATGCCGCGCACACTACCGCCGACAAAGTGCTGGAAGGCGTCTCCGGCGCCATGGCAAGAAGGCTGGGACTTAGGGGCATAAGCATAATGGAAGACGAAGGCGGGGTGGGCCTCGGCGCAGTGGGCGATTTCCCCGAACCTCTCACCGCAACGGAGGCCATCGGCCTTGTAAAAGAGCGCTTCGGCCTTAAAGTCATGCGCACATCGGCCCCCATAAAAGAAAAAATTTCAAGGGTGGCCGTATGCGGCGGTTCCGGGGGCTCGGAAATAGCAAAAGCCCTGTCCTGCGGCGCTCAGATGTACATCAGCGCCGATATTTCCTACCACAATTTCTTCACTCCGGAAGGCTTCATGATTGCCGATATAGGCCATTTCGAAAGCGAAGTGGAAATTACGGACATTTTATTTTCCTTCTTAAGGAAAAAATTTCCTAACTTTGCAGTTCGTTTGGCAAGCTCCCTCCGGGAGGCCAATCCCGTGCATTATTTTTAAAATATCATTGAACAACAGCATATGGCAACTAAAAAGATCAAGAAAGTGGAGACCCCCATCGACCAGAGGGAAACCTTCGTCTCCCTGCAGAAGAACTTCGCAGATTCCGAGATTTCGGTAGAAGAGAAACTTAAAACCCTCTACGAACTCCAGGAGGCGGATTCAGAGATAGACAAGATCTATCAGCTCAGGGGCGAACTTCCCGCAGAGGTGGAGGAAATGGAAGCGGAGATTGCGCAGCTCAAGATGAAGTCGGCAGGGCTCAGCGCCATGATAGAGCAGTTCCAGAAGAATATCGGGGAATACAAGCTCAGCATCGCAGAGCACGAAAGCGCCATCGAGAAATATCGCCGTCAGCTGGAGACCATCTCCAACTCCCGCGAATACGATTCGCTGAACAAGGAAATCGAAAATCAGGAACTCCTGCTCCAGATAGACGAGAAGAACATCAACGACACCCGCTACGAAATCGCGAACCGCAAGGACGAGCAGGATGCCCTGAAGGAGCGTATGGAAATCCGCAACGAGGACCTCAAGGCCAAGAAGGAAGAGCTTGCCAGCATCGTGGAATCCACCGCAAAGGAGGAAGAAGTGCTTGTTGCACGCCGCGAGGCCTGCGCCGCAAAGATCGACGAGCGCACGATGAGCGCCTATGAGCGCATCCGTGCCAGCGTAAACAACCACCTCGCAGTGGTGTCCATCTACAACGGCGACTCCTGCGGAGGATGCTTCAACACCATCACTCCCCAGCGCCGCGTGGAGGTTGCCTCCAACAGCAAGCTCATCATCTGCGAGCACTGCGGCCGTATCATCATCAACCCCGATTTCGAGAAATAGCATCAGCGTATGGCAGACACTCCCCGCCGCGGAAAGAAAGACAGTTCTGTGAACCTGGACACCCTGGGAATGGAGATGGGAAACAAGCCACCTCAGGCCCCGGATGTGGAGGAAGCGGTGCTGGGAGCCATGCTGGTGGAGCCCTCCGTGATTGACGAAGCCATGGAGGAGCTCGTTCCCGGCTGCTTCTACGATCCCCGCCACAGGATGATCTTCGAAGCCATGTCCTCGCTAGTGAACGAGCACGTGGCCATAGACCTCATCACCGTGAGCGACCGTCTGCGTTCCCGCGGCCAGCTGGAAGAGATCGGAGGCCCGGTTTTCCTGGCCGATCTTTCCCAGCGCATAGGCGCGGCCGCCCACATAGAGTATCACATAAAGATACTCAAGCAGAAAACCATCCAGAGGGACCTCATCACCGCATCGTACGACATCCTCAAGGAATCCTACGACGACTCCGTGAATGTCGATGACCTCGTGGACGTGGCCCAGAGCAAGATTTTCGCCGCCATCCAGACCCGCGAGAAAAAGGACGTCCAGGAAATCGGCGCCATCATAAATTCGGTGATGGACAATCTCCAGGAGCTGCAGGGCATAACCGGCCCCAGCGGCGTCCCTTCCGGCTTCCCTTCCATAGACAGGGTAACCCAGGGCTGGCAGAAGAGCGACCTTATAATCCTTGCGGCACGTCCGTCGGTTGGTAAGACCGCTTTCTCCCTGAACCTTGCGCGAAATGCCGCGGTGGATTACAACATGCCCGTGGCCTTCTTCTCCCTGGAAATGTCGGCCGACCAGCTTGGAAAGCGCCTCATCACCACGGAGAGCGGCCTTCCCGGAGAAAAGATCAAGGGCGGCGTGAAGCTGGAAGACTATGAGTGGGAACAGCTGGAGTACAAGCTGAAAAACCTTTCCAAGGCTCCCCTGTACATAGACGACACTCCCGGCATCCCCGTGATGGAATTCAGGGCCAAGGCCAAGAGGCTGGTGAAGCAGAAGGGCGTAAGGCTCATAGTTGTGGACTATCTTCAGCTCATGCAGGGCCCTTCGGAGCTCCGCGGCATGCGCGAACAGGAGGTTGCAGCCATTTCCCGCACCCTCAAGGCCACGGCAAAGGAGCTGAACGTTCCCATCATCGCCCTTTCCCAGCTGTCACGTAACGCCGTACAGCGCACCGGCGGCACGGGAAAACCTCAGCTGAGCGACCTCCGCGAATCCGGCTCCATCGAGCAGGATGCGGATATGGTAATATTCATCCACAGGCCGGATTTCGTGGGAATGAGCGAAGATCCTGCCGACAGGGAAAAAGCCTTTATAGTTATTGCAAAGCACAGAAACGGAGAAGTTTGCGACATCGAAATGAAGTACAAGGCCGGTCAGGTACGATTCTTGGAACCAGACCAGGCGTTGGACATACAGGCCTCAAGGCCGGTAGAAAGTGCGATGAACACTGCGTCCAGTTTTGATGAAGACCCTAACGCTCAGTTCTGATGAAAAAGATTATTGCAATATCGGCCGCCCTGGTGCTCTGGACAGCATCCGCTTTCGCACAGTGCATACCCACATCCCAGTCCCTTCCCTATTCTCCCGGGGAGGATCTGAAGTACACCCTTTCCTATAACTGGCTTGGCGTGGTAACCGACGTAGCCACCGCCACGCTGCAGCTGGACACAGTGCGCTTCAACGGCAGCAAAGTGTACCACGCCCGCGCAAAGGCCCGCACCAAGAGTTTCTTCGACGCCTTCTTCAAGGCAAGGGAGGATTTCCAGTCGTGGTTCACCATGGACGGAAAACCCCTCAAGTACACGCGTAACACCAGGGAAGGGGGCTACACCGCAACCAACCTGTACACGTACAACTGGAACCGCAGGGTCATAAATGCCACCTGGGAAACATCCAAGCACGCGAAAGAGAACCTGGAGCTTCCGCTCTCGGACTGCACATACGACCTTCCTTCGATAATTTATTTCATGCGCAGGCTGGACACATCCTCGCTTCAGGAAGGCAAGACATACAAGATAACCTACGGGATAGACGAAGCCGTGTACACCATAACCCTCACCTACAAGGGCAGGGAAACCAAGAGGGTGCGCGGAATTGGAAAAGTGAAGTGCCTGCGTTTCGGCTGCTCGGTAGTTGCCGGTGAAATGTTCTCCGGAAACGAAGACGCGCAGATGTGGGTGTCGGACGACGAAAACCATATACCGGTATATTTCATGGCACCTCTGAAAGTGGGGGCCGTGGCCGGGCGTTTGTCCTCGTATTCGGGGCTAACGCACGAACTTGCAATTAAATAGATGACAAAAGAGGAGATTTATCACGAGGGCAAGGTGGTTTCCGTGGGTGCGGAGACCACCCTTGTTCGTATTATTTCCTCTGCGGCATGCGCTTCCTGCCACGCTGCCTCTCTGTGCAACATTGCCGAAAGGCAGGAGAAAACGGTGGAGGTGAGAAACGTTCCCGGAGTGACCGAGGGCCAGACCGTAACCCTGGTCCTGGGCGCATCAATGGGGCTGAAGGCGGTTATGCTGTCGTATGTGGCGCCGCTTGCCGTGCTCCTTGCCGTGATCATCGGCCTTGGCGCCTTGGGCGCCGGGGAACTTTTGAGCGGGCTCATCGGCCTCGGGGCCGTGGGGCTTTACTATTTCCTCCTGTGGCTTTTCCGCAAAAGGATACGCAGGGAGTACGTTTTTACGATAAAATCAACAACCTAAAACTTATATGACAAACATCATTATCTGGACAATCGCAGTTATCACTGTGCTCGGAGCCCTGCTGGCCCTTGTCCTGTTCCTTGTGGCCAAAAGGTTCAAGGTTCAGGAGGACCCCAGGATTGACGAGGTGGAGAAGGCGATGCCCGGAGCGAACTGTGGCGGATGCGGCTTTGCCGGCTGCCGCGCCTTCGCCGAAAGCGCCGTGAAGGCTCCCAACCTGGACAATCACTTCTGCCCCGTGGGCGGAAACGACACAATGGCCAAGGTTGCAGCCATCCTGGGCTATGAAGTGAAGGCCCAGTTGCCCCGCGTGGCTGTGCTCCGGTGCAACGGAAGCTGCAGTGCCCGCCCCGTGGTGAACGACTACGACGGTGAACGCTCCTGCAAGGTAAAAGCCCAGCTTTACAGCGGCGACACCGCATGTTCCTTCGGCTGCCTTGGCTGCGGCGACTGTGTGGCCGCCTGCCAGTTCGGCGCCCTGTCGATGGATCCGCAGACCGGCCTTCCCGTGGTGGACGAATCCAAGTGCACCGCCTGCGGCTCCTGCGTGAAAGCCTGCCCCAAGGCTCTCTTTGAACTTCGTCCCAAAGGCCCCCGCGGCATGAGGGAGTATGTTTCCTGCGTGAATAAGGACAAAGGCCCCGTTGCAAAGAAGGCCTGCGCAAATGCCTGCATAGGCTGCGGGCTGTGCGCAAAGACCTGCACCCACGAGGCAATCGTAATGGACGGCTTCATAGCCTGGATAGATCCGGCCAAGTGCAAACTCTGCCGCGAATGCGAGGCAGTGTGCCCCACCGGCGCCATCCATGGCGTGAACTTCCCCAAGCCGCTTGACAAGGAGGCTGTGAAGGCCCGCATTGCGGAACGGAAGAAGAAAGCAGCGGAAGCGGAAGCTGCCGCAAAAAAACCTGAGGAGGAAAAGTAATATGGCAAAGCACACATTCTCCATTGGCGGCGTGCACCCGCACGACAACAAGATTTCCAGGGAGTGCGCCATTGAAAAGCTCCCCATCGCCCCCACCGTGTACATCTCCGTGGCACAGCATATCGGTGCGCCCGCAAAGCCCGTCGTGGCAGTTGGCGACAAAGTGCTGGCCGGACAGGTTGTGGCGGAACCGGGCGGATTCGTATCGGCCTTCATCCATTCTTCGGTGAGCGGCACCGTGAAGTCCATCGGCCCGCGCAAGGACCTTGCCGGCAACCCCCAGACCTGCATAGAGATTGAGGTGGAGGGTGACGAGTGGGCTCCCGGAATCGACCTTTCCGACACTCTGGTAACAGAGATTCCTTCGGATAACAAGGCAATTGTGGAGAAAATCCGTCTGGGCGGAGTCGTGGGCCTCGGTGGCGCCACGTTCCCCACACACGTGAAGCTCTCCCCTCCTCCCGGCTCCAAGTGCGAGAGGGTCATAATCAACGGTTGCGAGTGCGAGCCCTATCTCACCTCCGACTTCCGCACCCTTCTGGAGAAGGGCGAACAGGTGGTGGTGGGCGCCGCCATCCTGCAGCAGGTGATGGGCGGAGTTCCCGTCACCATCGCCATAGAGGAAAACAAGCCTGAGGCCATCAAACACATACGCGAGGTCATTGCAAAGCTTCCGTATAAGGACATAGAGGTGATGCCCATGAAGATGCGTTACCCGCAGGGCGGCGAAAAGCAGCTCATTGACGCGGTGATGCACCGTCAGGTTGGATCCGGCGCACTGCCCATAAGCGTTGGCGCCGTGGTCCAGAACGTGGCCACAGCCCTTGCCGTGTACGACGCGGTGCAGAAGAACAAGCCCATCGTGGACAATTCCGTAACCGTTACCGGCGAATGCTTCCCCCGTCAGGCGAACCTCCTGGTGAGGGTGGGCACCCCGCTGCGCTACATCCTGGACTATCTGGGCGGCGTTCCTGCGGATGCTGCAAAGATCATCAGCGGCGGCCCCATGATGGGCAAGGCCGTTTCAAATCTTGATGCAGCCACAGTAAAGGGAACCGGCGCCCTGCTGCTTCTCACCGAAAAACAGACCCGCCGCATTCCGGAGAGCAACTGCATCCGCTGCGGCAAGTGTGCCGATGCATGCCCCATGGGCCTGGAGCCTTTCCTTCTTATTAAACTCGCGCGCGTGAACGACCTGGAGCAGCTGGAGGCCAATGCCGTCCAGGACTGCATAGAATGCGGCTGCTGCCTGTATTCCTGCCCTGCTCACATCGCCCTTCTGGACAATATCCGTCTGGCCAAGGGTGCGGTGATGGGTGCGATGCGCGCCCGCGCAGCCGCTGCCAAAGCTGCGGCAGAAGCAAAAAAGTAGTGCCCTATGGAAAAGTTATTAGTATCACCCAACCCCCATATCCATTCCAAGGACTCCACAAAGTCCCTGATGCTGGACGTGATTATCGCGCTTGTTCCGGCGGTACTGGTTTCGTTCGTGTTCTACGGCTGGAGGGAAATCCTCCTGATGGCCGTGAGCATCTGCTCCTGCCTGCTGCTGGAATGGGCCATCACAAAGTTCATGATGAAGAAGAGGTCCACGATTGGAGACCTTTCCGCCGTGGTAACCGGTATCCTTCTTGCCATGAACGTTCCCTACACCCTTCCTTTCTGGATCCTCATTATCGGCGCCGTGGTTGCCATCGGCATTGCCAAGATGAGCTTCGGCGGAATTGGACAGAACATCTGGAACCCCGCCCTTGTGGGCCGCGTGTTCCTGCTGGTTTCCTTTCCTTCGCAGATGACCACCTGGAGCAAGCCTGCCGGCCTTTTCGGCGTGGATGCTGTGTCCGGTGCAACCCCTCTGGGAGCAATCAAGGAAGGTCTGCTTAAGGGCGAGACCGTTTCCACGATCATGGCCGACGGCGGCTACGACTACGGCACAATGCTCTTCGCCAACCTTGGCGGAAGCGCCGGCGAGCTCTGCGCCATCGCCCTTCTGGTGGGCTTTGTGTACCTGCTCTGCCGCAGGGTAATCAAGCCCTGGATCACTCTGAGCATTTTCGCCACCGTGGCGCTCACCTCCCTCATTTTCTGGGGAATAAACCCGGAGCGCTTCACCGATCCCCTGTTCAACCTCCTCACCGGCGGCCTCATCCTGGGCGCCTGCTTCATGGCAACGGACTATGTTTCCTCGCCCATGAGCACCTGGGGCGGTGTCGTTTTCGGCGTTGGCATAGGTTTCATCACAATGATGATCCGTTACTTCGGCTCTTATCCGGAGGGCGTTTCCTTCGCAATCCTTATCATGAACTCCGTGGTGCCCCTGCTTAACCGCTGGTTCCACCAGAAGAAATACGGGAGGAAATAGTTATGGCAGCAAAATCCAATCTTCTGAACATGGTGCTGGTACTGGGGCTCACCTGCCTCCTGTGCTCGGCCATACTGGGCGGCGCATATGCCATAACCAAAGACCCCATCGACAAGGCTGCAGTGGCCAAGGAAACACGTTCCATCGGCCAGGTGCTGCCTGAATTCACCACAATGGAAGACGGCACTGCAACTTTGGAAGAGGGCGTTTTCCCCTATTACAGGGCAATGGCCGATACCACAGTGGTGGGCTATGCCATCAAGAGTACCGTGAGCGGCTTCGGCGGCCCCCTCACCGTCCTGGTGGGAATCACTGCCGACGGTAAGGTGTACAACACTTCGGTGCTTTCGCACACGGAGACTCCCGGCCTTGGCGCAAAGTGCCAGACCGATGCCAAATTCATCGACCAGTGGAAGGGTCTGGATCCTTCCGTGGCCACCCTTGCGGTGAAAAAGGACGGCGGCAGCATTGACGCAATCACCGCTTCCACCATCACTTCCCGCGCATACACCCTGGCCGTAGCCAACGCCCTGAACGCCTACGCCGCAATTTTGGGAGGACAAAGCAATGAGTAAGAACCTTAAGCTTATCGGTGACGGGCTTGTCAAGAACAACCCCACCTTCGTACTGCTGCTGGGTATGTGCCCCACGCTGGCCACAACCACATCGGCAATCAACGGTATGTCCATGGGCCTGGCAACGCTCTTCGTGCTGGTGCTCTCCAATATGGTGATATCGGCAATCGCTCCTGTGGTTCCGGACAAAGTGCACATCCCTGTGTACATTGTGGTAATTGCCACCTTCGTTACGCTGCTGCAGTTCCTGATGCAGGCTTTCACTCCGGGGATGTACGAGACCCTGGGCCTGTTCATCCCGCTTATCGTGGTGAACTGCATAGTGCTGGGCCGCGCGGAGGCTTTCGCAAACAAGAACGGCGTGGTTGCCAGCGCCTGCGACGGCATAGGCGTGGGCCTGGGCTTCACCCTGGCTCTCACCGTGCTTGGCCTGGTGAGGGAAATCCTGGGTTCCGGCTCCGCATTCGGATGGAACTTCATCGGCGGACACGACGGCATGCTGGCCTTCGTCATGGCTCCCGGCGCATTCATCTGCCTGGGTTATCTGATGGTTATTTTCAACAAGGTTTTCAAGAAATAAGAGGCTATGGAATATTTTCTCATCATAATATCGGCGATATTCGTCAATAATATTGTCCTGGCCCAGTTCCTGGGAATCTGCCCCTTCCTGGGCGTGTCCAACAAGCTTTCCACGGCAACTGGAATGTCGCTGGCGGTTTGCTTCGTCATAACCCTGGCCACCCTGGTAACCTTCCTCATAAACAAATACCTGCTGGTTCCGCTGGAGATTACTTTCCTGCAGACCATCGCCTTCATCCTGGTGATCGCCGCCCTCGTGCAGATGGTGGAAATCGTGCTCAAGAAGGTCTCCCCCGCCCTGTATCAGGCCCTGGGTATCTTCCTGCCCCTGATCACCACCAACTGCGCAGTGCTTGGCGTTGCCCTGAACGTGGTTACCAAGGAATTCTCCTTCGTTCCCGGCGGCACGCTCAATCTCTGGCAGGCTCTTGTCTATGCATTCGCCACCTCCCTGGGCTACGGCCTTGCGATGGTGATTTTCGCCGGTATCCGCGAGCACCTTGCACTGAACAATGTTCCCAAGGCCTTCAAGGGAGTTCCCATCGCCCTCATAAGCGTTGGTATTCTGGCTCTTGCATTTATGGGCTTCAGTGGTATTGTTTAAAAGAAATAATTGCTATATTTGTATCTGTGAACATTCATTAACTAAAATACTAAACACTATGAAAAAAGTTATTCTTATTGTAGCTCTCATGCTTGGAATCGCTGTTGCAGCATCTGCACAGCCCAGAGCAATCGGTCTGCGCGGCGGCCCTTGGGCATCCGAACTTTCCTATCAGCACAGCCTCGGCTCCAACTTCCTTGAGGCAGACCTCGGTCTGTGGTATTCCGGCGGTCTGGACTTCGCTCTTGCCTATGACTTCAGCGTTGCTCCCGTCGGACCCTTCAACTTCTATGTTGGTCCCGCAGCAGAATTCCAGCTGTACAACTACACCAATGCAGAAGGCAATTCTGCCCTTGGCATGAACGTGGGCGTTGGCGCACAGCTCGGTCTGGAGTACATCTTCAGCGAGATTCCCCTGCAGCTCTCCCTTGACTGGCGTCCGCTTGTCACCTTCATCGGTGGCGTTGGCTTCGGCTGGCAGGGCGTTGCCTTCGGTATCCGCTACACATTCTAATCCTTTACGGAATACGAATAAAAAAGCTCCCGGTCCCGGGGGCTTTTTTATTGTTCTTCAATGAGGAGGGCATCGGCAAGGGAACCCGTCTCTGTGGCGCGCCAGATATAGCGGAAGGGCCCCGATTCTGCCTGTGCAAAGCTTTCAAGCAGCACCCAGCCATGTGTGCCGGGATTAATCCAGTCCCCCTTGGGGGTGCGAAGATATGGACTGTCGCCCTCCGCCTGGATGCAGTTGCCCGCTTCGTATCGATATAGATTATATCGGCCTTTGGGGAGGGAATCCAGGACATACTCAAGAGTTGCAGTATCACAAATTGCCTGCAGTGCATCGCAGCCCATGAAGGAGAACTCATCGCCACAGTAAACCGCCCAGTTTTCCCCTGGTTCTTCGGGGGTTTCAAGCAGATATCGACCCGGAAGGGAGAGTCCAAGATATTCTGCGACAGCCTGGAGAAGGCGTTTGCCGAAACTGCGGAGATTGCCGTCATTCACCGGAAGGCTGCGGTCGAAGGAGTACCAGTTGTACGGGGTTTCTACTGTGAGGGCTATGGTGCTGTCGGCGGCGCGTTTCCACATCCAGCCTTCAGCATAGCGCACACCACCGTCGGAGAAGCTCATTTCACGGGGCTGTATGCTGGGATTCCGGCTGCATACAAGACCTGTAAAGGTCCACTGCCTGCGAAGATAAGCGGCAGAGGTTGAATCGCGCCTGTGCATCCAGAAGCTTGCCGTTTCCAGCAACTCTGAATGGCTGTTGAGCATGAAGTCGAGAGGGCGTTCTGCCGTGAGCTTTTCAAACATGCGCTTTATCGCTTTCACTTCCACCACGGTGCTGTCTTCGCTGCGAGCGAAATTGATTTCCTGGTTCACACCCAGGGCATTGGAGCGGGAATAGCCGTTATACACTCCGTCCGGATTGGAAAAGGGAAGGATATATGCGTCAATCCGCCTGCGCAGGGCCTCTCCATGGGGCGTATCGCTTGTGAGGTACTCCACAAATCCGTCCAGAAGGTATGAACAGGGTGTTTCCGACGGGTGGGTGCGGCCATGCATCCACACGCGCGATTTCTCTTCCTCGGGCACATCGGGATCTGTGATGTGCAGCATCTGAAGCGGCCGGCCCTCATGGCTGAAGCCAATGGTGTCCAAGCTTACGCACGGCCTTGAGGACCACTCCTGAAGACGCTCCTGAAGATAACTGTATGTGTATGGCTTGTAGAGGGCCATATAGACAGTATCCTTCCTGAAGTACTTGTTTATATTGTGCCTGTCGGATTCAGATGCGGTGAAATGGAACCACTCCTTGCCGTCGTAGGAATACGAAGCCCCATAAGGCTGATTACTTGGCATATTCAGGTGCAGGTACTTGCCGGCGGCCTTTGTTACCCTGAAATAAAACCAGTTCGCATTCGGAGCAAGAGCCGTGTCTATGGGGTTCTCCGGGTCGTAATTACCATAGATACGGTAATAAACGTGCGTTACCCTGCCTTTTACGCGTGGCCTGCGTAATTGCTGAACCTGCCCCAGCGACCCGGATTCAAAATCGGCATCGAAGCGCACCTGAGCCGCTGCGTATCCGCAAAGAAGGAGACACAACGAAAGAAGACATAAGACTTTACGGGCTGGAACCATTACCCAAAAGTACGAAAAAAAGGGGAACTTACCAATCTTATTTGGCGCAGGTGTGATTTTTCGTATATTTGCGAAAACTATAGTCTATGAAACGAATCATCATCCTTGCCGCAGCAGTGGCGGCACTTTTCTCCTGCGCACCGAAGGCTGCGGAGCCGCAGACACCGTCGGCACTTGACACCATTTTCTCTCGCAAGAGCGTAAGGTCGTACACTCAGGAGGCCGTTTCTGCCGAGCAGACCGAAACCCTGCTCCGCGCAGCCATGGCTGCTCCCAGCGGCATCAACCTACAGCCCTGGAGATTCGTGGTGGTAACAGACCAGGCCGTGAAGGAAGCCCTTGCCGGAGAACGCAACAGGATGGCAAAGGAAGCTCCGCTGGTGATTGTGGTTTGCGGCGAAACCACCTGGACCCACAAGCCATGGGGCCAGGACGATGCACCTGAAATAACCGAGCCAAACAAGAACTGGACTGCCGACTGTGCCGCCGCAACAGAGAACCTTCTACTTGCAGCAGAAGCGATGGGCCTTGGAGCCGTGTGGACAGCCTGCTACCCCTACGAGGAGCGTATGTCCACGACGCGTGAAGCACTGGGCCTTCCGGAAAACATCACCCCTTACTGCATAGTTCCTGTGGGCCATCCCGCCGGAGACGAGCAGCCCAAGGACAAGTGGAAGCCCGAAAACATCCACTACGACCGCTGGTAAGCTGGGGCCTTATTTCTTCTTTTTCACCCAGGAGAAAACCTTCTGGGGAAGTTCCATCGCAAGGATAATCCCAAGGACCAGGGCCACGGCCACTTTCACGGCCACGAATCCGCTGTGCTGGGAAAGCGCGATCTGGCCGGCCGTGAGATAATAAGTGAACCAGAAAATGCCCGCACCCGGCACCAGGGGGAAGATTCCGCACAGGAGGAACACCTGGGCGGGGCTTCGCATGGGCACCGCCATGAAGCGCGAAAGGATACACACCAGAACCGCGGCGGCAAGGGTTGCCACGGCAGGGCTCGCTCCGGCAGCGCGCACCAGGATAAGATACAGCGCCCAGCCTATCGACCCGATTGCACCGGCAACGGCGTAATGCTCCCTCTTCATGCCGAAAAGGTCGGCAAAAGCGGCTGTGCCGATGAATGCGGCCAGCATCTGCCATCCTATGGCGTAGGTCTCGGCGCTCACCGTCATGCCCGAAAGTTCGATCATCCCTCCGAGCGCGGCACCGTCGGCCATGAAGGCCAGCACCACCCCGATGGCTATGCAAAAGAACGACAGCATGGCATCCGTGAGTCGGGTGAGGCCGGCGATATAATCCGAATTGGCAAGATCCCGCACGCCGTTCACGAAGGGCACGCCGGGAATAAGGGGCATCACCGCACCTATAATGATATTGCTGAGGCTGTTTCCGAAACCGAGCCTCCAAAGGCCGATGCAGATGAGAGTAACCAGAAGCGCGTTGCAAATGCCGCCGACGATCTTGGAAAGATAGCGGCCGCTGACGAAAATGAGGAAGACATACAGAAGCAGGCCCGCCACGAAGGCAGCGGCGCAGTCCAGGAATCCGCCTCCGAACACCGCACAGAAGCCGGCGGCGCCGAAGGCCGATCCAAGGATGCTTTCCCAGGCAGGGGCGGGACGCGACTCTTTTATTGCCTTAAGCCTGTCCCGCGCCTGCTGGAGCGTGCAGCGATCGGCCGCAATGTCGTAGCTTAGCCGGTTCACCTGAACCACCTTCGCAAGCTGGACTCCCCTGATGGGGATGAACTCCACATTGGCATATGTGGATGCCTGCCCGCCGGCCTTGGATATCTTCTCTCCCTTGCCGGTGGTGAAGATGCCGTTGGAGAGCACGAAGAAGTTTCCGGAATCCACGCCGAAATGCGTGGCGATCCGCGCCATGATATCTTCCACGCGCGATATCTCCGCCCCGTTTTCCAACAGGACATGCCCGGCCTCGGCCGCTACTTCAAGGACTTCTGTGAGGTCTTCTTTCATTGCGGGATCAGTTCTGATAGGCACCCGGCCACCAGGTTCCGGAGCGGGTCTGGCCGCGTCCGTCGGTATTTCGGCAGTAGTTTCGGTGCATTTCGTGCTAAGTTATGTAATTCATTACATAAATGCAAGTATTTTTTGATTTTGGGCGGTTAGCGAACAGCCTCGTCCAGGAAAAAGACCTGAAACGTGGATGAACCGGGACCCAAAGCAATCTCGTGTGCAAAAAGGGCTGGTTTTGCACACGAGATGGGGTTTCGTAAGCTTTGCAGGAAATGAGGCCATCGTGCGGGCGGTGAATCCTGACTGCGGATGGGTTGCCGGGTGACAATTATTGCGTATATTTGCACACAATGGACCGAAAAAGTGACTTTTAAACTCAGTGATATGAAATCTTTTACGGAAACTGTCGGCAACGTTCTGGCCATTATGCTGTTTATGGCCGGGGTGGCGCTTTTTGGATGGAATGAGTATCGTACTGCGAGGCTTGCGATGCTTATTAAGAAGGCCGGAAAGGAGTGCGTGGAACTGGACCAGGCTGCTGGCGAGGACCTTGAAGGGAAGCTGGTGCACGCCGTGGGAAAGACCAGGTGCACCGAGCCTCTGAAAGACCCGGACCTTGGGGTGGAGGTAGACGCAATGGTGCTCAGGCGCAGCGTCAGTTACTTTCAACTGGCGGAGTACCACGACAATCTCACCGACGATATTACCTATTATGAAGACTGGTGCGACACGCCATTGAGTTCCGGAGATTACATTGCAAAACACCGCGACAAGAACTTCGCATACGTTCGTCTGGGCAGCCGCAAGGACACCTGCCGCACGGTTTCCCTAGGCAAATACGGCCTTCAGAAAGACCTGGTGGGATGGATGAGGGACTATTCCCCCGCACTGGAGATCACTTTGTCTCAGGCCGCCCTGGAGCAGCTTGCTGCAAAGGCTCAGGCCGCTGCGCCCGTAGGGAAGCGCCCAAAGGTGAGGACTTTCGGAAACCGTATTTACATAGGCGAGAATCCTGAAAAGCCGCAGATCGGGGATGTCTTGATTGAATACGAGTCCATACCCCACGAAACAGTATCGGTGCTTGCAAAAATTGAAAACGGCAATTTCGTGAAATACGGAGCCGGAAAGGAATTTTTCATATATCAGATAGTACCCGGCCGCCTGGATGCAGAATCTATGCTTTTCCAGGAAAAGAAGGACAACCGCCAGCTTGGCTGGGTGCTTCGCGGAATCGCCCTGATTCTTCTTGTCATCAGCGGCCCCGCCACATATAATGCCGTCTTAAAAAAGAAGGCCTGATCTTCATACTCGTCCACGAAAAAGGCCTGAAACGTGGACGAACCGGGGCCCAAAGCCATCTCGTAGGCAAAAAGGGCCGGTTTTGCACACCAACCCGGGTAAAATGGCATCTCGTGTGCAAAAAGGGCTGGTTTTGCACACGAGATGGGGGTTGGGGGCTATATACGAACCCTAGAAGTTCTGCAGGAATGAGCCCAGGTTGTCCTCGCGTGTGAGTCCAAGTTTCTTGCGAAGGCGGTGGCGGGTCATTTCCACGCTGCGGATGGTCATGTTCATCAGCGGGGCAATCTCCTTCGAAGAAAGATCCATCTTCAGATAAGCGCAGAGGCGAAGGTCACCGCGGGTAAGGGACGGGAAGCGCTTGGAAAGACGCTTGAGGTAGTTGTCGTACACGAAGTCGAAGTGCTGGGAGAACTTCTGCCAGTCATCGTCATGCTCGATGTTCTCCACGATCTCGCGGTGCAGGCGCCTCAGAAGGATGCGGCGCTGCTCGGAATCCGCCCCCTCCAGTTTATGCAGTTCCGCATCGATCGCCTGCAGCATCTGATTCTTCCGGATCACGTTCATTGTCGATGCCGCCAGGTCGTCGGCCTGCTTCTGCATATCGTTCACCATCCTGGCCTTCTCCAGCTCGGATTCGCGTTTGCGGGCCAGTTCCTGGGCGCGGCGGTCGGAAACCCTATGCACTAGCACACCAAGGCCGATGAACGCGCCGATGATAAGAGCTGCGTACACGAGGTACATCCACACGCTCTGATACCACGGAGCTGCGATCCGCAGCACGACATTGTCGGCCGACGTCTCTCCGGTACCGGCATTTCTCGCCTCCACGCGGAAAGTGTACGTTCCCGGAGGCAGGTTCGTGTATTCGCGGCTGTTGTCCGGCCGGTACCCCGTCCACTCACGGTCGTAGCCCTCCAGGCGGCAGCGGTACTCCACGGCATCGTCCGAGGAGAATTCGGGGCAGACATACAGGAAACGAACCGAATGGGTATCCGGGCCGATGCGGATTTCCGCACCGCTGGCGGGTCTCCTGCCGTTGAGAAGCGGGGTTTCATTGCCGCCGTCGGTAAGTGACACCTGCCTGATATACAACGGGAATCCGGCACCCGGCGACTGCCTGAGGAGGTTGGTGTTAATGAGCGAAAAACCGTCTTCCGTATTGACCAGAAGCATATCTTCGCTAAGGAAGGTGTTATTGTCGAAGCCGAGGATCCTTCTCTGGCTCAGCCTTCTGAGCCTAAGGGTATCCAGCACCCCGTGCCGCTCCAGACCCTGCAGGCTTCCGGACGAGAAGAACCTCTGCCCTCCTGGGCTTTCGGTCACGGACACAACAAGCGGAGTGCCGCCGAAAAGCAAGTTCAGTTCACCGTCCCACCGCGCCTTGCCCGTAGAGTTGTCAAAGGTGTAGAAACCACCTTCCGTAGAGAACACTATACCCTTGCCGTAATGGTTTGGATAGTTGTTGTGGGACGTGGGGAAGCCGTCGGCCTCCGAAAACGACTCTGCCCTGTCCACCTTTTCCATACCCGCACTGAATGAAAGGCGGAACAGTCCTTTAACCCAGTGACCGAACCATATACGACCGTCCGGAGCCTCTGCAAAGGACTTGGAAGCATCGTCGAATCCTGAGGGATAGCCTGCAAACTTCCAGCGTCCGTTGTCATAGTGAAGGACGTACAGATGGTCGTAGGTGCTTCCCAGAAGGTATCCGGGATGAGCGGAAAGAGGTTCCACCCTCCACGATCCGTTCAGGGGAATGTCGTCCTGGGAGCCATCGGCATAAATGATTCTCACTCCTTTGTCGTGGCTGCATACCAGAGAGGTCCCTATTACATCAAGCGACCACACCTGCCATCTGATGCCCGGAACCGAATGAACGGGGTTGAAGAGCTGATCGGCAGTGCCGTCATAATCCAGATAGAACAGACCCTGGCTTGTGCCAAGATACAGTCTGTCCCCGAACCTTGCCGATGCATATCCCGCTCCGTAACGGTCTTCCCCGTTGAACATATCCCATACGGGCTCGCTCAGAAGGACTTCGTCTATTCCGTTGTTGAGTCCTAGCCAGAGGTTTCCGGACCTGTCGAAGAAAGCGCTGAGTATGGTATTCCTCTGAAGCCCGGTGTCTGCATTCAGATGAAGTACTCCCCGGTCTTTCATATTATATACATAGAGTCCCTCTGACACCGTACCCAGTGCAAGGAGGTCTCCCTGAAGCGCAGCGCAGAATACATTATCCGAAAATACAGGCATGGCGAGAGGCTCCGTGGAACCGTTTTCAAGCGTAAGGACACCGCCAGACTCTGTAACAAGGAGGACAGCCTCACCGTAGGAAAGAATTGCCCTTACATTCAGATCCGGAGGCAGGCTGCAGACTAATTGCGGTTCCTCACTCTCGAGCATTGAGAAAAGGCCTTCACCCCTGACGGAGAAATAAAGGCGGCTGCCTACTATTTCCAGACAGTCGATCTTTCCGTCATAGCTGAAACTTCTCGAACTTGGGCCATCAAGAATACGGATTATCTGGCTTTCCCTGAAAACGACGGACTCTCCTAGCACACGGAGATTCCAGATCTCACCAAGAGCAGGGAGAGAAAGACTATCCAGAAGGGATATGTACTGGAAAAGACCATCCTGAACCGTATAGCTGCATACTTCATTTGATGCACCTGCCAGAAGACGGTCTTTCGCAGAATCATAAAACACTGAGCGGACGTCGGTAAGGTTTCTCACGCCGTGAAGCCACCAGCGCGAACCGTCGTATTCCAGCACGCCTTCGCTGTTGGCAAAATAAAGGCTGCCGCTACCCCCCTGCACGATTTCCCAGTTCTGGGCTCCCCCTTTGTAAACCTTCTTGGAGAAGCTCCGGATTTCCGGACGGTAGGCCTGGGCGCTGAAAGGGAAAAGAAGCGCCAGCAATAGCAATATGTTGAGGTGTAAATGCTTCATACAGTTTTTAGTGTTGTGTGCAAATATAATTATAAAATTCGTAATATCAATGATTTTCATAGATGTTGTTGAGGTTTTATGAAATTTATTTATTGCCCGTGTTGAGTTTTTGTGAGGTGTTTTGCTGCGTTTTGAATCCGTCTTTGTTTATCTTTGCTCCCAGACACATATTTAATATGAGGAAACTACTGACTGCTATTTTGTTCGCAACCATCACGTTTACAGCCTTCGCGCAGAAGGTTACGGGTGTGGTTACAGACTCTTCAGACGATTATCCCATCCCGGGCGTGGCCGTATTCGTTAAAGGAACGTCCAACGGAACCGTTACCGGAAATGACGGAGACTACAGCATTTCCGCAGCACAGGGAGCAACCCTGGTCTTTTCCTGCATGGGTTACAAGAACCAGGAGGTTGTGGTATCCGGTTATCAGATCAATGTGAGCCTGGAGCTGGATGCACAGATGCTTGAAGAGGTCGTTGCCATCGGCTATGGCGTTATGAAGAAAAGCGATGTCACCGGATCTGTCACTTCCGTGAAAGGTGATCAGCTCCAGCGCACGCCCGCCGCAGGCCTGGACCAGGCACTTCAGGGCGTAGCTGCCGGTGTTACAGTGAATGCATCTTCCGGACAGCCCGGTGCGGCAGCCGAGGTGCGCATCCGCGGTATAGGCACAGTGAACAATTCGTCTCCAATCTATGTGGTGGACGGAGTTATCGTGGACAACATCAATTACCTGAGCCCCAGCGATATAGCATCTACGGAAATCCTCAAGGACGCATCGGCAACCGCAATCTACGGTTCCCGCGGCGCCAACGGTGTCATACTGGTTACGACCAAGAAAGGCACCACTGACGGCAACGTGAGGGTAAGTTTCGATGCCTATGCCGGAATCCAGAATGCCTGGCGGAAGATAGAGCTCATGGGCCCGGCAGAGTTCGCCGGCTTCCTTGCCGACGGCTCCATCGGCGGCAGGGCCATCCTGGACGGAGAGGGAATGCGCAGCTGGGTTATCAAGAAACTCACCGGCCGCTCCCGCTACTTCCCTTCGAACATGGACTATGGTATGATAGATACCGACTGGCAGGAAGAAGTGTTCAAGCGCAACGCAGTGATTCAGAATTATCATATCGGCGTGGGCGGCGGCAACGACAAGGGTCAGTGGGCATTCAGCGCAGGCTGGTTCAACCAGGAGGGAACAATCATCGGCTCGGATTTCACAAGGCTTTCGCTGCGTGCCAATTCCTCTTATAATATAGGAAAGTACGTGAAGATCGGGAACAACCTGAGCCTCATGACTTCGCACGGCAGGAACGCAATGAACAACAACGCGTCGCCTGCGGCGTCCATCCTTTCTGCGGCAATAGCTATGGCTCCCTGGGACCCCGTGAGGTATCCGGAAGGTGCCGTGAGCCCCAAGGGTAACGAACTCGGAGGCCAGATAAGCGCCGCATCCAATTTCAAGAATGTCGTGAACCCCATCTCGATGGTGGAGTATTCCCATCCCTCCGACAAGACGGAGCGCTGGGTCGGTGACATTTTCCTGGAAATCACCCCCGTCAAGGGCCTGATATGGCGTTCCGACGTGAGCATGGACCTCACCCACACCCGTCACAAGCTCTTCAAGGAAGCCTACAAGATTTCCGACTACGACAAAACCGACAAGAACTTCCTTGAAAGTTCCACCGGCAGGTACAGTACCATAATCGCAGAAAACACCCTCACATGGATGAAGGACTTCGGCAGGCACAGCGTTAATCTGATGGCCGGCCAGACCATGGAGGAGTACAATTTCGAAACGCTGGGCGGTTCAGGATCCAAGATTCTCAACCCTGTGGAAACAAACTGGTATCTTTCCCAGACAACCGAAGACCGCAACCCTGCCGGAGACGGCGCCGGACGCAGCCGCAGGCTCTCATTCCTTGGCCGCGCGCACTATTCGTTCGACAGCCGCTATATGGTCACCGTCAACTTCCGCGCCGACGGAACCAGCAAGTTTGCCGACCACCCCTGGGGTTTCTTCCCTTCCGTGGCCGCAGCGTGGAGAATGGACCACGAGCCCTGGTTCCCCAAGGTCGATGCCGTTGAATTCCTGAAGCTGCGTGCCGGCTGGGGCCGCATCGGCAATGACAAGATCGGCGACAACGCCTTCCTTCTGACCGTATTCAACAACGGCCCTACCTTCGTGGACTACGTGCTTGGAAAGAACCAGGATCTGGCAGGCGGCGCAACCGTCCTCACCTATGTGAATCAGGGCGGAAAGTGGGAAACCACCGAGCAGCTGAACGCCGGTATCGACTTTGGCCTGTGGCGCAACAGACTCACCGGCACCGTGGATGTCTTCCAGAGGGACACTAAGGAAATGCTTCTCAGCGTCACCGCTCCCGCACACGTGGGAAACCGTTATGCACCCACCGCAAACGTAGGAACAGTGCGTAACCGCGGTGTTGAGCTGAGCCTTGAGCATCGCAACTCCGTTCACGGTCTGGACTATTCCGTATCCGGAAACGTTTCGTTCATACAAAACAGGCTCACGGCCCTCAACGGCGGCGAACCCGTCTATGGCGACCGTACTAAAAGCGATGAGGGCCTGGCCCTCTACACCTTCTGGGGATACAATTACGAGGGAATATACGAGACCGATGCAGAGGCTCAGGAACACATGTTCGACTCCCCCGGTGTCTTCCACGCCGGTGACGCCCGTTTCACAGACGTAAACAAGGACGGCAAACTGGACGAAAACGACAAAATGGACCTAGGCAATCCCTTCCCCTGGCTCACCTACGGCCTGAACGCTTCTCTTGCGTGGAAGGGCTTCGACATGCAGATATTCTTCCAGGGCGTTGCCGGAAATGAAATCTACAACGCGCTCCGCATCCGCACAGAGGGCACCGGCGACAGCGCCACGCTCTCCACGGCAATGCGCAATGTCTGGTCGGCAGCAAATCCGAAAGGGACGATTCCCAATCCTTTCGGCTCGCCTAACAACTACATCGACAACAGCCGCTACGTTGAAAACGGTGCATACCTGCGCCTGAAGAATCTCCAGCTGGGCTATACGCTGCCGGAGAAGCTCACTTCCAGGATCAATCTCTCGCGTTGCCGCGTATATGTTTCCGGCAGCAATGTGTTCACGCTCACCCGCTACAGCGGATATGACCCCGAAGTGGGAGGCGGTGTGGATTACGGCAACTATCCCCAGGCCCGCACCTGGATGCTTGGTATGAACCTTAATTTCTAAACGAGGAGGACGGTTATGAAAAGATATTTGACTATAGCTGCTGCCGCTCTGGCACTTGTCTCCTGTGAAGGCTGGCTGGGAGAAGACGGCCCCATGGTGAACCGCGTCGGCGACTTCTTCGTCACCGGCGAAACTGCCCGCCAGGCAACCACCGCCGCATATACTCCGCTTATGTGGGAGTATCAGAACACCTATTTCAGCGAGTGGTTCATTGGCGATATCGCCTCCGACGACGCCCTCAAAGGCGGTCAGAGCATCTCCGACATGAGTGCGGCCTACGAGTTCGACAACTTCAAGACTGTATCCAACAACGAAATCCTCCTTCAGTACTACAGGGCCCAGTATCAGGGAATTGCCCGCGCAAACCTGGCAATCGAGCAGGTGGGAGCCATGAAGCTGGACGAAAACTTCACCGAGGAACTCCGTTCCAGGTACGTGGCCGAAGCCAGATTCCTCCGCGCTTTCTACTATTTCCGCCTGGTCCGTCTCTTCGGCGGTGTCCCCGTGGTGGAAAAGCCAATTTACAGCGCCGGAGACTGGAAACAGCCCCGCGCAAGCGTGGAAACGGTGTATGACCTGATCCTGGCCGATCTCGCCTTCGCCGCCGGCAATCTTCCCAAAAAGTCGGAATACGCCGACGAAGACATGGGACGGGCCACTTCCGGAGCCGCGCAGGCAATGCTCCTGAAGGCTAACCTTTACCTTGCCGGATGGTACGAAAACAACGGCAACAGCGCAAAAGCGGCAGAGAAATATGCCGATGCCGCCGCTGCCGGCGCCCGTTTCATGACGGATCAGGCCGCAGAGTACAGCCTCTGCCCCGTATATGCCGACAACTTCACCCTCCAGGGCGAAAACGGCCCCGAATCGGTCTTTGAAATACAGTATATGCTGGACGGAATGTCGGACTACGGCGAAGGCAACGGCTTCAGCCGCGGCACATTCACAGAAGTCCTGATGCGTTCCCGCTCCTCCGCATTCGGCGACTATGGCGGCTGGGGCTTCAATCACCCCACTCAGAACCTCTACGACGAGTACGAGGCCGGCGATCCGCGCCGCGAAGCCACCATCCTGGTGCCCACCGACGCTGAAATCACCAACGAAACCGACGAGATTTACCTTGGCAACCGCTATCTCTCGCTCAAGCGCACCCTGATGAATCCGGACCGCACCTATTACGTGCTCACACACGACAGCCGCGGTGAAATAAACAACATCCAGATCCGTCTTGCCGATGTGTACCTGATGTACGCGGAAGCCTGCCTTGCCACTTCCGATATCCCCACAGCGAAAATATACCTCGAAAAGGTGCGCGCTCGCGCACGTGAAGGAGCCACCGGAATCCTGCCCGCATTCCCTTATGGCAGTTACTCCGACACTCCCGCGGACCTTCTGAAAGCAATCCGTCACGAGCGCCGCGTGGAGCTCGCAATGGAAGGCCACCGCTGGTTCGACCTTTGCCGATGGGGTGTTGCCAGCGAAGTGATGACGGCATATATGGCCGGCGAATCGGCAGAAGCCAAAGCACAGATGTCATCCTTTATCAAAGGTAAACACGAACTAATGCCAATTCCCCAGAAAGAAGTGGAACTTGGCGGCCTTGAACAAAATCCGAATTATTGATATAAACCAACAACACACTAGCACTATGAAAAGGTTTTTTATGATTCTCGGGGCAGTTGCCCTCACACTTTCACTCACTCTGGTATCTTGCAAGAAGGCTCCCATCGACGAAGGTAAAGGTACCATCATCGACGATAACGGCGGCGGAAATGGCGGCGGAAACGGCGGTGGCGCAGAAGCTTCCCTCAAAGGATCGGCCTACATCCCCTTCATCCTTGACGAGGAAACTGCAAAAACCCTTGGCAGCAAGATCGTTGTGGATATGCGTCCTGACGACGTGAACAAGCTCCTCTATGTCTGGGACGGCACTTACGAGGGTCTCCCCGCATCCGGTCTGAACTTCTACGGAGAAGCCGGTTACACATCTCTGGCAGTTACCAGCGCTGGCTGGTCCGGAGCCGGATTCTTCGCAAAACCCGAAGCAGACCCCAACAAGAAACTCAGCGGCAAGGGCTGGACATTCCACATCGCATATAAAGGCCCCGCAAACGTAGCACAGTTCCTCACCGTCGTGAGCAACAATCAGGGCGGCGTTGAAACGGTTGCCGCCAAGATCTGCCTTGGCCAGGGTTCCTACGACGAGTATAACTCCAACGGCCAGTTCGTGAAGACCCATACTCCCCTTAATCCGGTGAGCGGTTCATTCATTGCCGATGAATGGAACGAATATGAGGTGGATCTCACCACCGTCGAGTTCTTCCCCGCAGGACTTCCCGAGGGCGGTGCAAACCTCCTTACTTTCTCCAGCGGCGGCGTGCAGGGCACCCCGATCAGGCTGGACGCAGCATTCCTTTACAAGAAATAATTTATGCGAAAGATGCTTCCGGCACTCTTAGCCATAGCATTGATGATATCCTGCGAGCCATTCTCTCCGGCAAACACCGGAGAGGACGGCCCCGGGACTGATACGCACACCACCGCGCCGGCAGAAGAAACCGGAACCGGAGAAACGGACGGATACCATCTTGTATGGGCCGACTACTTCAACGGAACCGCCCTTGATGAAACCAAGTGGAACATCGAGGTGAACGGCGACGGCGGCGGCAACAGGGAGCTCCAGTACTACAGGGCAGAGAACGTCACGGTGGGCAAGGAGCCCACCAGCGGCAGCGGTTGTCTGATTCTTACCGCAAAGAAAGAGGACTATATGGGCAAGTCTTTCACTTCCGGCAGGCTCAACTCCTCCGGCAAGTATGCCTTCACATACGGCAAGATCGAATCCCGCATAATGCTGCCGAAGACGGCAAACGGCCTTTGGCCTGCGTTCTGGATGCTCGGTGCCGATTTCTCCAGCGTGGGCTGGCCCCGCTGCGGCGAAATCGACATACTGGAAATGGGAAATTCGAGCGGCATCAATGCCGGCACCCAGGAGTCTTTCTTCAACGGCGCCTGCCATTGGGGTTATTATCAGGGCAATCCGGCCTGGTACCCCAATTACGCACGCTCCAGCACGAACCCCTATAGCCTCCAGGACGGAGAGTTCCATCTCTTCACCCTTATCTGGGACCGGGAGAACGTGAAGATGTACGTGGACCTGGACAAATATCCTGCGGCCGAGCCTTATTATGAAATGGGCATAACCGATACGAACACCGATTATTCCGTGGGACATTATTTCCATCACGACTTTTTCATCGTCTATGATCTTGCCGTGGGCGGGTATTTCACAGGAATCCTGCAGCCTTCCGGAATCACGGCTCTCGGGAACGGGGATGCATCGATGTACGTGGACTTTGTTAAAGTATATCAGAAATGAAGCGCATCTTAGCAGTTCTGGCACTGGCACTTATGGTATGCTGCTGCGGGAAGGAGAATCCCTCCTCCGACAGCGGGCGGGAGTCCTATACGCTTCGCCAGCTCAGGAGCGCCAAGCGCGGCGTGAGCTACAACTTCCAGTATATCCCGGACCAGGAGATTTCCCTTCTGGGGCCGGCCGTGTCATGGTCGTATGACTGGAGCAATACGCCTCCGGAAAGCAGCGTCCAGGCTCTTATGAACAGCCAGTCCCTGGATTGGGTGCCGATGATCTGGAACAACAACTATTCGGCCGACAATATCCGCCGATGGAAGCAGTCACACCCAAGCGCGCAGTACATCCTGGCCTATAACGAGCCCAATCTCACAGACCAGGCCAACATGACTCCCGCACAGGCGGCAGAGCATTGGCCGGAGATCGTTGCCCTGGCAAAGGAACTCGGGATGAAGATCGTTTCGCCGGCAATGAATTACGGCACGCTGGAAGGATATCACGATCCGTATAAATGGCTGGACGAATTCTTCGCTCAGCCCGGTGTGTCCATTGACGATGTGGACGCGATAGCCTGCCACTGCTATATGGGTTCGGCTCCTGCGGTGATGAGTTTCATAGACGGTTTCAAGAAGTACGGCAAACCCATCTGGCTCACGGAATTCTGCTGTGGAACATCCTCTGTTAGCGAAGAGGCCCAGCTGCGTTACCTTTGCATGACGGTGGCCGCCCTGGAATCCGAACCGGCGGTTGCCAGATATGCCTGGTTCATGCCTTACAGCTCGTTCAACACCCGTTGGAACAACAACCTTCTGGTACTGGACAAGGGCACCAAGACCTTTGGTCTCACAACCCTGGGAAAGGTGTTCGTGAATATGTCCACCTGCGATAAATCCATCTTCTACAAGGCCGGGGAAATCATTCCCGCCGAGCAGTGGGCGGCATCGACAGGTACGGTGCTGCTTGCACCTTCCACCGACGGCGGCGTGCTGGATATCAGCGACCTGAGCTATGGCGGAAGGGTGGATTATCAGCTGGACCTTCAGGAAGAGGGCACATATTCCCTCACGCTTCGATATGCATGTGAGGCGGAAGCCGGCGTCCTTTTCCGTTGTGCCGATGAAGAACTTGCCCGAAAGAAGTTCCCTTCCACCGGAGGGGTATGGAAAACCGGTTCTTTCGAAGTTGCCCTTCCCAAAGGCAAGAGCATCCTTTCCCTGGAGGGGACAACCGCCCCCGGGCTCAAAATCAATTGGATGAAAATAACCAAGTAAAAACATATAATGAAAAAAACTTACTCAATGCCACGCACGGACGTGGAAAAGATCCGCCTTGAAAGCGGTTTCCTGGCCTCGACCACCAAGAAATGGTATGAGGAAGAGGGACAGGGAGACTTTAACTATGTTATTGAAGACCCCGATGAAGACGGATGGGGATAGCAGTTCTTAACCTTGGAAAACAAAAGTCATTATGATGAAAAAGTATTTTAATTATTTTCTGGCTGCCGCTTTAGGCATTGCAGTTGTGGCGGCCTGCCAGAGGGAACCTGTTACTGAGGAAGAGAACGTCGTTCCCGAAACGCCTGAACAGACTGAACAGCCCGAGCAGCCGGATCTTACAAAGGTGCGCATAAATCTCGGCCTTGACACCAAGGCCCAGTTCTCAGACGATCTTGGCATCACCTGGGAAGCTGGCGACGAAATCCGTTTCTGGGGCAATACCGGAAGCACAACCGCAACCCTCGCGGCTTCCGATATCACCGACGGAAACAAAGCTTCTTTCGAAATGGAAATCCCCAACGTGGTGAACGAAAGCCCCAAGGGCGTGTTCCAGTACCATTGGAGCACGAGAAACACCGCAGAATGGGATTTTGGCGATGTGGAACACAAAACCAATCCCAATGCGACTCTCGCCGGCGGGGTCCTGACCATTACCCAGGCCCAGGCTGGTGCAATGAACAAGGCATTCCTGTTCATGCAGACCACTCCCGGTCCTGATTGGGGAACCGTTGTGCCTCAGGCAACGTCCACAACTACGGAAATCACCCTTCAGATGCAGATTGTGGGCAGCATATTCCGTATTCTCCCTTATACCGAAACCTATAACGACGAAACCGTCCAGAGCGTTTCCATTGAATCCACCAGCAACCAGAACCTTGGCGGTACCGTTTCCTACAACTATGCTGAAGGCACATATCGCGATGCCCAGAGCATCAACTGGCTTGCATACAAAAAGGCCGTAGTGAACCTTGGAACAGGTTTCTCCCTTGACGGTGTGGATGCCAGAGAAAAGTCCAAAGGTATCTATTTCGCTCTTTCCGCAACTGATTCCGACGAGCACAAACTTGGCGGTTATACAATCCTGGTAACCACCGACAAGGCAAAATACACCTACACCACCACCAAGTCCGTTGCCGTTAGCGAGAATGCCGTGAAGAACATCTTCCTCAAGCTCGAGAATGCCGACGACCGTGAAGACATGACCATTGTCAAGGGAACCTACAACTTCTGGGGCAGCATCGACGACGGAAAGAGCTTTGAGTGCAACGCCAACGCCCAGAACAACTGGGGCCTTGGTTACTGGGTGGTAAGCGTCCTGAATACCGGCGAAACCGACCGGCAGACCATCGAGGCCAGCCAGCATCCCGAGTATTACGTTGCAAGCTTCCAGTGCATCGACGATGCCACCGGTGCTCCCGCAGACTGGCTCACCGTGAACTATCGCCCGAACGACACCTGGTGGGCTGCCAACGTTCAGGCCAATCCCACTTCCACGGCCCGCAGCGCTACCGTTACCGCAACGTTCCCGGACAATAATAACGGATATACCGTAGAAACAGGATTCAAGACCCGCACTATCCATATCAGCCAGAAGGGACTTGCAACGGTTACACCTGTGCTCAGCAATCTGTCCGCCACCACCGTGCCCGCTGCAGGCGGTTCCGTAACTGCCACCATCGACCTTCAGATTGACGGCGCTGCCGCTACCGACACTCAGTTCAACGAGTACATCAGCGAGGTGACATTTGCTGCAGAGAATTGTTCCTACGCCCGCAACGGTCACGATCTCACCATTACCGTGGGCGTGAACCCCAAGACCGAGGCCAGGACAGCAACCCTCACGGCAACTGCCAACGGCGGCAACGATTCCGTTTCCGTCACCCAGGAAGCCGCATCATCGGCAATGGCTGTAACCTTCTCATACGGATTCTCCGCATGGCAGGCCGGTACTACAACATTCTCCCGCAGCTATGACGCAGAGGCGCATTCCCAGCCCGACTGGATGATCGTGCTCACGAACCTCAGGATCAGCACCACGAACGACGTTCCCACCGCTTCCGATATGCCCGACCTTATCAAGTATGCCTTCCAGCTCACCCAGGCTGAATACGATGCATTTGCAGAGTTTGTACAGCTCAGCTATGAGATCGGCGCCGGAGAGACCAAGATCTGGTTCCAGGGCGTTACCGCCAATACCGGCAACAAGAGGGTGTTCGACAAGTGGTTCAAGACCTCCGACCTGTCGGCCGACTATGTGCACGTCATAATCAGCCAGAGCAAGAACTATCCCGCAGGTACCAACTACTGGCCGGATCTGACGGTGAACACCGCCAACTCTTATTATGGCCCCGGATGGGTTGATACCACTTTCCCTGCCATTACCAAGGGCGCGAACAATTCATCGTATGCATTCACGATTCCTTCGGCGTGCAATGCCAGATGGCAGTGCCAGTTCAAGCTTGAGACAGATCTGCCCAAACTTGATGCGGCCAAGACCTATACTTTCAGCTGCACGGTAAATTGCTCCAAGGCAAACGTTGCACACATTCAGCTGATGACCGCCGGAATCGGTTATCCTGTCGATGACGACGTGAACATCGAAGCAGGCACAAGTTATAATTTCTCCAAAGACTTTACGGGCGTTGCCCTTGTAAATTCCACGCTGATATTTGACTTCGGCTTTGCTCCGGCAGAAACAGATGTGACAATTACCAATATCTCCTTGGCAGAGAAACTCTAGTACCTAAACTTAAACCTCAAAAAAGGTGGCTCGCAGCCTTTCGGCTGAAGCCACCTTTTTTGTCTGTTGTCAAGGATTCTCGTCCACGAAAAAGACCTGAAACCTGGATGAACCGGGACCCAAAGCAATCTCGTGTGCAAACAGGCCCGGTTTTGCACACGAACCCCGGAAAAACGCCATCTCGTAGGCAAAAAGGGCCGGTTTTGCACACCAACCCCGGAAAAACGCCATCTCGTAGGCAAAAAGGGCCGGTTTTGCACACGAGATGCGGCGCGGGGGCATAAACGGGGGACGCAAAAAGAAAAAACCGCGCCCAAGCGACTTGCTTGCGCGCGATTCTTCTGCGGAGAGAGCGAGATTCGAACTCGCGATACCCTTTTGGGGTACACACGCTTTCCAGGCGTGCCTCTTCAGCCACTCGAGCATCTCTCCATGGTTGTAAGGGACTGCAAAGGTATAAACTTTTTTTCGGCTTTGCAAAATATTGCCACGCTTTTTGCAAAAGTGGAAGAAAAACCCCATCTTTGCAGTTCTGTTAAGGACTTTCATGAAATGAAAAGATACATAGCATACATACTCTCAGCGGCCATTTTTCTGCTGACCTCCTGCCAGAAGGGCGGAAGCGACACAACCGTAAGGCTCAGCGCGGCAGGCAGCGATTTCGTTAACAACGAAGCCGAACTCATTGTGGCTCTTGCCAATAGGATAGATTCTCCCGTATCGGTGGAACTGTCGGTGAGCGGCACTCTTCCCAAGGAAAACCTGAGCCTCAACCGCAGGATAAGCATCGCCGCAGGCGACGATGCCATTACCGTTCCGGTATATGTGCAGAATGCCGATGCACTTGGCGCCGGCAAATACACCGCCACCTTCACGATATCCGCGGTGGACGGAGCAAAACTTGACCACAGAAACAAGAGCGTCTCCCTTAATCTCACAGTGGAGGCCAAGCCACAGAACAATAACTGACGATATGACCAAGAAACCGTTTATCATCTTGGTTCTGGCCCTGGTTGCCATCACGGCAAGGGCTCAGGACAACAGTGCCCAGAGCATCGCCTTCCCCTTTCTCCGACTGGACCGCAACCCGGTAACATCGGCAATGGCAGGCGCGGGATTCTCATCCACGGCCGCAGACCCCGCATTTGCGGCATTCGGCAACCCGGCCATGCCCGTATTCATGGACAACAAGGTTTCCGCTGCGGTTTCATATCGCTACTGGAGCCCCAAGACCCTGCAGGAGAATCACATAACGGCCGCTTTCGCAGTCAAGCTGGCCCCCCGCGTAGCCGTGAATGCCGGATACACCCGCGGAATCCAGCCGCCCGTGGATCCCGAGACAGACAGCTTCCATCCCAATGACAACAACTTCTCGCTGGGCGTATCGTTCCTGGCAGCCGAAGGTGTCTCCCTGGGCATAAACGGCCATTACGCAATGCAGGAGCTCGTGAAAGGCTACCGTCTTCAGAGCTTTTGTGCCGATGCCGTAGTACAATACCACCTGGAAAACATGAACGCCGCACTGGGCGTGATGTCGGTGGGCCCGCAGGTCACATCCAAGAGCAGCGGCAGCAATTATAGCCTTCCCTCTTCCATCAAACTCGCAGGCGACTATACCTTCGCATTCGGCCCCTGCAAGCTTCTGCTTGCCCTGGATGCCGACTATTATTTCAAGGGGATGATGGCAGCATCGGCAGGTGCAAACCTGGAGATGTACGAGAGGTTCTTCCTCCGCGCCGGAGGCCGATATGCGGCAGACGGAGCCCCGCTGCCCACCCACGCAGCCCTGGGCGCCGGCGTAAAGATTGGCCCTGCACGCGTGGACGTAACCTATCTCACCATGAATAAGATAATAGGCAACAGCCTGATGGGCGGAGTGAGCGTAGCATTCTGACAATGAAGACAAGAAGATACCTTTTTATATTACTTTCCTGCGCCCTTGCCTTTTCGTGTATGAAAAGCATGGACGCTCCGGATCCCGAAAAAGAGACCCGGATAGAGACGGAAGCCGCCGGCCCGTACATTCCCGGCAAGGTAACCGTAGAATTCAGCGACGAACTCATAGCGCTCATAGAATCGGAAAATGCCGATGAAGGCATTGCAACGAAGGCCCCGGGCCTGAGGTCGATGATGGACGAACTCGGAATCGAAAGCATGGAAAGGGTATTCCCCTATGCCGGCGAATTCGAACAGCGAACCAGGGAAGACGGCCTTCACCGCTTCTACACCGTAACCTACAAGGCCGATGTCCCCGTGACCAAGGCCTCCGAAGACCTTTCGCTCTACCCCGGAGTCATTCTGGCCCAGCCGCAGAGGAGAATTGAAAAACGCGATTTCAACGACCCCAGTTTCAGCAAGCAGTGGCACTACATCAACAAAAGCTACAGCAATGCCGATATCAACGTGAAAGACGTGTGGGCCAATTACACCACCGGCAACAGCAGCGTCATAGTCTGCGTGGTGGACGAACCCGTGGACCCCACGCATCCGGATCTTCAGACCAATCTGTGGAAAGATGCCAGCGGACACACCGGATACAATTTCGCCCGCAGTAACTATGACTTGACCATCCGCCCGGCAAACGGCGATGGAGACGTGGGCCACGGCACGCACGTGGCGGGTACGATTGCCGCCGTGAACAACAACGGAGTGGGCCTTTGCGGCATTGCAGGCGGCGACTATGCCAACAACATACCAGGTGTCCGGATTCAATCCTGTGCCATATTCTCGGGAGACAAGAGTGCCTCCGACGCCCAGAGCGCCAATGCAATCAAGTGGGGAGCGGACCACGGTGCAGTCATATCCCAGAACAGCTGGGGCTATTCCGCCGACCTTGACGGCAACGGTACGATAACCAGCTCCGAACTTGACACCTTCAAGAGCGAGACCATAGACGCCGTGACGAAAGCCGCCATCGACTATTTCATCAGGCGCGCCGGCTGCGACAACAGCGGCAACCAGCTTGCCGATTCTCCCATGAAAGGCGGTCTGGTGATATTTGCAGCCGGAAACGACGGCATAGACTACGACATCATCTCTTCCTACGAACCGGTGATTGCGGTGGGCGCCTTCGGCCTCAGAGGCGGCATTGCCAGCTACTCCAATTACGGATCCTGGGTGGATATAGGAGCTCCCGGCGGAGATGGCACGTCCAATTCCAACAGTGTCTGGAGCACGCTGCCCAAAACCGTTGCCGACGGTTACGGCGGAACTGAAAACACAAACTACTACGGAGGCGCTGGATGGGCCGGAACCTCAATGGCCTGCCCCCACGTTTCCGGCGTTGCAGCACTTCTGGTGTCCTATTTCGGAGGTCCCGGATTCACTGCCGAAACGTGCAAGGAGTATATCCTCAAGGGAGCGAAAGACTTCACCTATTCCGGATACTCTTCCAGGCCGATAGGTAAAAGGGTGGACGCTCTGGGCTCCTTCGAATATGCTCTTGGCGGAAGCGGTTCAAGCGAAGTGAAAATAAGCCTCACGGAACCCATCCCCGGTGAGATACACGCACACGAGACCGTGAGCACCAACATCCTTGCAACAAGCACGGCCGGCGGCAGCGTAACCCTCTCGCTGCAGAATGCTCCCTCGGGAGTCAGCCTTAACGGGAACACGCTCACCATATCAGGCCCGCAATCGGCAGTGGGCACACACAGCTTCAACATAAAGGGCACAGATGCCAACGGATCCAGCAGGCTGCTCAAAATAGCATACACAGTACTGCAGAACCACGCTCCCATGCCCACATCGACCCCTGAAAACAGGCTGTTCCCCAATATGGTGCTGCAAACCATGGACCTTGCGGCGCTGTTCTACGACCAGGACGGCGAAACGCCCAGTTTCAGCGCTTCGGTTTCCAACAGCGTGGCCACGGTGGAGATCAAGGGGGGCCTGCTGTCAATCACTCCCGTACAATACGGCGATGCCGAAGTCACCGTCACGGCGCGCGACTTCCTGGGCCTTACCGGCACTGTCTCCTTCAAGATCGTGGTTTACAACCCCGCAGTGGGGGCCGACACATATCCCACCACGGTTACCGACCTTCTGAACATCCGCATCCCGTCGGAAGAGAAGAGGGCCACCACGGTAGTCATCACCAACAGCGGCGGAGCCACGCTCACAAAGGTGGAACGATTCTCCGACATCTTCACGCCCGTGCAAATAGGCATGAATGACTTTGCCCCGGGTTATTACACCGTGGCGGTGAGCTACAGCGGAAAAACCTACAACAGCAGGATCGTGAAACTATAGGGTATCCTGCTTCAGAGATTCCACATACCGGGCGATACGTGCAAGTTCGTCCGGTATTTTTATGCTCTGGGGGCAATGGGGAAGGCATTTTCCGCAGGCAATGCAGTGGTCGGCCTGGCGCACGCTGTCAATTGCCTTGTCGTAGCTGGTAAGATAGGCTTTCTTGAGCCTGCGGTAATCTTTCTGGGCCGATGTCTGGGCATACGTACCCTCGGTGATGCTGCGGTTGTAATGATGGAAAACTCCCGGAATATCTATGCCGTAAGGGCAGGGCATGCAGTACTTGCACCCGGTACAGTTGATAAGCGGATACTCCTTCATCTCCGTGGCCATCCTTTCCATGAATTCTATTTCATCTGAATTCAGAGGCCGGAAACTGCTGAATGTTTCCACGTTCTCCTTGAGCGGATCCATTGAACTCATGCCGGAAAGGATGCACAGGATGCGCGGATATGAACCCACGAAGCGGAACGCCCAGGAGGCCACGCTCTTCTCGGGCTCGCGAGCTTTCAGCTGCGCGGCTATATTGGCAGGGACATTGGCCAGGCGGCCTCCAAGCAGCGGCTCCATCACCACGATGGGGATTCCGCGCTTATCCAACTCCTCATACAGATACGAGGCGTTGGTATTGCGGACACCATCGGCATGGTTCCAGTCTATGTAGTTCATCTCTATCTGCACGAAGTCCCAGGTGATCTCCCCTTTGTCGTGAAGCGACATGAAATAGTCGAAGGTTGCAGGCGCTCCGTGGAAAGAGAAGCCCAGATTGCGGATTACGCCCTCTTCCTTCTTCTTTTTCAGGTAATCGATCATTCCGTTCTGCACGTACCGCTTCTCGAAAACAGGAATGCCGCCTCCGCCGATTGCATGAAGAAGGTAGTAGTCTATATAGTTGGTATTGAATACCTTCAGAGACTCCTCGAACATCTGTTTCGATGCCTCGGGCGAGCTGTCTCCGAAATTGGAGAGCTTGGTGGCAAGGTAATAGCTGCTGCGGGGATACTTGCTCAGGGCAACTGCCGCAGCCTTTTCCGACTGCCCCTGCAGATAGGCCGGTGACGTGTCGTAGTAATTCACGCCGTGAGCCATGGCATAGTCCACCATCTCGTTCACCGCCTCCTGGTCGATGACGTCTTTCCCATCCGGTCCGGGGACCATGGGCCAGCGCATGCAGCCATATCCCAGAAGCGACACTTTGTCGCCACTCACGGGATTGTCGCGATACTCCATTCCTTTTGATTCGGGGGCCGATGGTGCCTCAACCCTGGGGGCGCAGGCCGATGCCAGCACCGCCGCGCCGCTTATCTTGATAAAGTCTCTGCGTTTCATAAGATATGATCCTCCCTTCCGTTAACGGTTATGGCGCTTATCGGCCTCACGGGGCACAGATACTCGCAGGCGCCGCAGCCTATGCATATTTCCTCTGCCACCACGGGAGTGAGCCCGCGTTCCGTTTCCACCATCGTAATTGCCCCGGTGGGACATTTCCTGGAGCAGTTTCCGCAATTCTCGCCCTTGAGCGAAAGGCACGCATCCAGATTCACGTGAGCCGTACCCACGTGGTACTGAGTCTTTTCCTCACGGGTCACCTTGCTAATCGCACCTGCGGGGCACAGCTCCGAGCAGCGCGTGCACTCCGGCCGGCAGAAGCCCTTCTCGAAGCCCATCTCCGGCTGCATCAAGTGCTCCAGGTCCGAGCTTGGGCGAAGCACCTTGTTGGGGCACTCCGAAACGCAAAGCTGGCACGCCGTGCACCTGCGATAAAAATCCTTCACGCTCCTGCTTCCCGGAGGCGTGAGCAGCGTCTCCCGCTCCGGCACCTGCTTGGGCAGCACCTGCGCGAACCCTCCGTCCACCTTCTTCCCCTGCGCCTTCAGCGCCAGGCTCCCGGCCACCAGCGCCGTCCCAGTGATGAACGCCCTGCGGCCGTTAGGGGACGTGGGGGCCTCCTGGCCTCCGCGGACTAAAACTTTTTCTCCCGAAAAAGGTCGAAAAAGTTTTGTCCGACTCCGGCTCGGCCCCCATGAGAACTTGTAGCTCAGCGCGTCGAACTTGCAGTTATCCAGGCAGTCGAAACAATCAACACATCTGCTGTAATCAATCTTGTGATTTGCTATATCTATGCACTGCGCCTTGCACTTGTGCTCGCACACGTGGCAGTTCCGGCATTTATCGGCATCTATTACCGGACGGAACATCGCAAAGCGCGACAGGAAGCTAAGGCACGTGCCCACGGGGCATATCGTGTTGCAGTACGTCCTGCCGCCCACGAAAGCCAGAACCACAACCAACGCCAGAGTTACCCCGGCCACGATCATCACCGGAACGCTGTTATGATGCAGGATGGAATTCACGATTCTCCCATATGCGCTATAAGGCGCAAGGATGGCAACCGCAGCCTGCACTCCGGCAATGAGCGCCGCCACAAACAGCACGAACACCCCGTAGCGAAGCCACTTGATCTCCTTGCGGTACCTGTACGGCGCTTTCTTTCGCGTGAGCGCTCCCAGATGCGCCACTCCGTCCTGAAGTACGCCCAGAGGACAGATCACGGAACAGTAAATACGCCCGAAAGCAAGCGTGAGCAGCACGAGGCCGATTATGACGGCAAGATTCAGCGCCAGGCACGCCGGCAGGAACTGGACCTTCGCCATCCAGCCAACCCAGGGCTGAATCACACCGGTGCTGTCCAAAAAGAGCAGGGTTATCCCCGCGATGAAGAGAATCGCAGAAGCAATCCTAAGGTTCCTAAGCATAGGTTTAATATTTGACTTCAGCAAATATACTAATAATTATCTATTTCAAATAATCCTTCGGAAGAACTCCGAAACGCGCTTTGAAACACTTGGCAAAGTAAGAGGAAGACGAGAATCCAACACTTTCCGCCGCTTCGTTTATTCTGGCACCCTTGCGGATAAGGTCCGCTGCCTTGTCCAGCCTGTAATTCTTGAGATGGTCGTTGGGGGTAATTCCGGTAAGGGCTTTGAACTTACGGAAGAAGTTGGTCCGGGACATGGCCATGTCATAAGCGAGTGCTTCAATGGAGAAATTCTCTTCGCTTATCTGTCTTTCTATGGAGTCGTTGATGGAGCGGATAAAATCGGCCTCCGGCCCCTGGACCTCCGGCTGTGCAAGGTCGCCTCTTGCAACCGATTCCCTGAAATTCTCTCTTAGCGCTATAAGATTCTCTATCTGTCCGTGAAGCTGCCTTATCGAGAAGGGTTTTTCCACATATGCGTTGGCGCCGCTTTCCATTCCTTCCGACTTGGCATCAAGAGATACTTTTGCCGTAAGCAGAATCACTGGGATGTGACTATATGATATTTGGCTCTTGATATGGCGACAAAGCTGCAGACCGTCCATTACCGGCATCATCACATCGCTCACCACCAGGTCCACGCTGTCCTTTTCAATCCAGCCAAGAGCCTCCTCTCCATTGGCGGCAGTGAGAATGTCATACCAGGCCGACAAATCACTCCTCAGCGTTTCACGAAGCTCGCGGTTGTCTTCCACCACAAGGATGGTAAGGCGACGGTCGTTGGAAGACCGCATCCTCTCCGCAGGGGCTTTGGGCTCTGACAATGATTCGTCAAGAGCCGGCATCCTGAACACAAATGACGCTCCGTTTGGAACGGCATTCTCCACTATTATGCTTCCTCCATGAGCATTTGCAAGCTGACGGGCATAGGCTAGTCCGACACCTATTCCGGACGTTTCAGCTATAGGATCGTCCGGTGGCGTGTAGAACATCTCAAAGATTTTCTCCCGCTGGTCTTCCCTCACGCCCGGGCCGTTGTCGGTAACGGAAATGACGGCATCGGCCCCATCCCTTGACACGCTTATGGATATACGGTCTTTTGTGTATTTGAGGGCATTGGACAGCAGGTTGGTCAGGATCTTGGAGATCATATCTTCGTCGGCACTCACGGGCACAACTTCTTCACCAAGGTCTGTAATCAGCTGAATGCCTTCCGATGCGGCGCTGTCGGCAAATGTTCCGCTTATGGATGCAACCACCTCGCGGAGGTCCAGCCGCGTGAGAATCATTTCGATATTGCCGGAAGCCTGTTTGTCGTAGGTGAGTATCCTGTTTATGGTTTCCTGCATGTAATCCAGATTGCGGGTGATGGTGTCATTGGCTCCTGGAGCGTCTTTTTCGTGCTGAAGCCGGATAAGGGTGAGAGGGGTCCGTATCTCATGAACCAGCCCCATGAAGAATCGTATCCTCTGCTTGTATAGAGCTTTTTCTCTTTCTTCTTCCTGAGTCTTCATGAGAGTTGCGTATCTCCGGTTAATACGCCCCTGCCAGTAATAGAGCAGCATAAACAGAATTGCGGCCGCTGCAAGTATATAGAATACGATTACCCAAGTGGACCTCCACCAAGGCGGGCTTATGGTAATGTGTATCCTGTCGTCACAGTCTTGTACCTGAAAAACGTAGTCTCCCGGGGGCACCTTTGTATAAGTGACTATCGGAGATGCGCTTGGGGAATTCCAATCCCTATCGAAGCCTTTGAGTTGCCAGGTATAGAGGTTCTGGGACGGATTTGAATAGCTTAGCGAAGCGAGTCTCAGTGAAAATCTGTTGTTCTTATATGACAGGCGCACCGACCGTCCTCCGGGAGGGATGAACAGTGTGCTGTCTCCCACTGTCATTTCCCGTATCACCGTATTGGAAGTTAAGTGCTGAGGATAAAACTGTTCCGGCAGAAAAGCCACGAGGGCGTCTTGCCGCCCTGTCCATAATTTTCCGCTGGAGGCGTAAATGATGGAGGATGCTTTGATGTTGAACGGAGTTACCGTAGAGGTTGAAGTATTCAGTTTAAGCAGGCTGGATGCGGTACATAACCATAGATTGCCGTCACGGTCTTCTGCAATATCGTCGATTTCACTCTTATAAAGCCGGCGATCCTCCGAACTGTAATGACGGAAAGTAAGACTTCCTTGTGGAAGAAACCATAGTCCGTCACCGGCGGTTCCGCACCAGATTACACCATCCCCCGATCTGAACAGCGTTGTAATGTCCTTCCATGGCAGATTATCCGTGCTGCCTGCCGATGTGACAAGGTGTTCCCAGCCCCTCGTTATCATATCCATTCTGAATAGTCCGCGGTTGGATGTTGCCATATACAAATAGTGGCCGCGATCTTCGCACATTGCCACCACAGAGCTCTGGGAAACAAGTTCGAATTCCTTCAGGGAGGCGTCCACGGGGGGCTTACCGTCTATGACTATACGTATGTTCTTCCGGTTAAGGGACGGGAAGAAATTGTCGTTGTCCGGGCTGAAAGAGAAGATACCAAGGTTTGTACCCACAAGAAGCTCCCCTTTGGATGTTCGGTACAGCACTTGGGTTTTTGCCCCGGTTTGATAGTGCTTCACCGTCTTTTTTACTGGATTGTACAGAAATATGCCGTCGGAATCCGTACCTATCCAGAGTCCTTCCGGGGAATACAGCAACCTTGTTATCTCCCCGCGCGTGGAAAAATTACTGCATCGGCGTATTTCTCCCCGACCATATTCAAGAGTGTAAAGGATATTATGTATGCCCATGAAAATGCAGCCGTCGGCATCCTCGGCTAGTGGAATGCGTCCTTTTGAAGGTATTGAAGCACCAGTAGCAGGAAGGGAGAATGTTTCCATCTCAGAGTCTTCCCTGGTGATTTTCAGGAGTCCCTGGTCTTCAGTGGGAATCCAGCAATTACCTTCGCGGTCCCTAAGAGTATCTTTTTGAATCCGGACCCTCTCGCCGATTGGCATGATATAATCGCCTTTGGCGCTATACAGATGCCCAACGCCTTCTTTGTCCACGACTATTACCCTTCCGTCAGGACTTGAAAGTATTTTGTGTACATAAGGAGTCTGAATGCTATGCTGAACAAGGCTTCCGTTTGTAGTATTGTAAAGGAAGACTCCCTGTCCGTCGGTCCCGGCCCATACAACAGTCCCATCGGTGATTTTCAGTGCGTTTACCCGGCTTACTATATTCACGCCATAACGGGTTACAGCCTCGAATGGAAGGAATTCGCCACTGTCGATAGAATAGGTCCAGAGGCCGTTTTCGGTGCCACTCCATATTTTCCCGTCGGCTTCCAGCAAACTGTAAGTTGCGTGGCCGAAGGAACGTACGAGTTGGCCGTCATACAAATCCAGGCCTTCCGATGTGCCTATCCACAGGAACCCCCTGCTGTCTTGAATGCAGCAGTGGACCCAGTTGCTCGAAAGGCCGTCTTTTTCCGAGAGGAAGACTCCAGGAAGACGGTCTTTGCCCGATGCGACAAACAGCGGCATCAAAAGACAGATAAGTGTGTATAGACAGTTTCTCACAGTTACAAAGTTAATCAAACTATCCGGGTTATTGATGTGGCGATGGACAATCCAAGACAAAAAAAGGACAAAATTGTACAAGTGCTATATTATTCGTTTAAAATAGCTAAATTCGCATGTGGTGACAAAAGTGATTCCATATATAATTGTTCTCTCCCTGGCCATTTCCTGCCTTGGGCCCGGCCATTCCACACCTCCCGTAGAAAGGGACACTTTCACAAATCCGGTTTTCCCCGTCGGTTCTTCTCCGCGTCTGATACATCATGGCGGATACTATTACTATACTCAGACCATGAACGACCATGTATCGGTATGGAAAGCCCCCAGAATTGCCGATATAGCAAACGCTCAGGAACATGTCGTGTATGCCCCTGGTGACATTTATCACATTTCGGCGCCGCAACTCCACATGATAGACGGTAAATGGTACCTCTATTTCAGTTCCGACAATGGCAAAGGCGGCGATGTGAGACACATCTATGTGATGGAAAATCCGGCAGAAGACCCTCTTGACGGCTCTTTCAAGATGATTGGATGGATAAAGACGGGCAATGTAAAGGATATACACCCCACCACCTTCTCCCATCGTGGCGTCAGATACCTGCTGTGGTCGGGTACAGAATCGGTGGAGCCCGGGAAGGTATCCAGATGGAGCATTTACATTGCAAGGATGCGCAATCCCTGGACTCTTGAATCGCCCAAAGTGGTTATTTCTTCACCAGAATACGAATGGGAGTGCCAGTGGATAGACGAAGACGGCACGTCGATGCCTTCACCCGCCCTTGTCAACGAGGGCCCTGCCTTCCTGTATTCCAGGGATTCCACAAAACTTCTCGTCTATTATGCGGCAAGCGAGACCTATACCTCTTATTATTGCGAAGGTCTTTTGATTTCTTCTGCCAATGCAGACCCCCTCAACCCCGCTTCATGGCACAAGCTTCCGGAACCGGTTTTCTCAAAGTGCGAGAAGACCGGCGTTCTGGGTCCCGGACACTTGAGTTTTTTCCAGACGACGGGCCAACTCTTTATCCTGTACAACGGGAAGTCCCGTTTCACGGATATGCACGCCGTGGACAACCGTTCATGCCGAATGCAGGAGGTTAGCTGGGGAGAAGACGGAATTCCCGTACTGGGTTTTCCCGTGAGGGAGGATTCTGTCCTTTATGCCCCGGTGCTTCAGGATTAGGGACTATTTTTTCTTTTTTAGGTACTGCTATTCCCTTTATAAAAATATAGAGGGATTATCTTTGCGATAACCGATAACCGTTTTCGTATGAAAAAACGAGAAAAATCTTTCGCACTGGCCAAAAAGCTTCTTACAGCAGCTTGTATTGCACTATTTTTACCTTTCGTGGCCGGTGCTCAGACACTTACCGTCAAGGGACGTGTGACAGACGACGGTGGGGATCCCCTGCCCGGTGCTCTCGTCATTGTCCCCGGTGAAGGCGGCACGCCAAAGGCCACGGCCATGGCCGATATCGACGGTAATTATTCCATTTCCTGCGATTCTCAGGGAGTGCTTGAGTTCCGTTACCTTGGCATGAAGGACACACAGGAAAAGGTGAACGGAAGGGCAAGGATAGACGTGGTGATGCAGCAGGATGCGTCCTTTGTCCTTGACGAAGCCGTGGCTATCGGTTATGGCTCCGTGCGAAGGGAAGACCTCACCGGCAGCGTTTCCAACGTAAAGATGGGAGAAATAAGGGATAATCCCGTAACTTCGGTGGACCAGGCCCTGCAGGGCAAGATTGCCGGCGCCGACATCATGACCACCACCGGCGAACCCGGCGCCACCACCTCCATACGAATCCGCGGTTCACGCTCCATCGAGGCTTCAAACGAGCCTCTTATCGTCGTTGACGGAGTAATGGATGCCGTGAGCGACCTCAACGACATCAATCCTGCCGATATAGAAGACATCTCGGTGCTCAAGGATGCATCTTCCACTGCCATTTACGGCGCAAGGGGAGCTAACGGTGTTATCCTTATTACCACCAAGGCCGGTTCCACCCAGGCATCGGCAAAACCGGCAATCACTTTCAAGGCTACTGCCGGTCTTTCCATGCTGCCCTTCAAGCCGGATATCATGAACGCTACGGAATTCTCCATCTATCGCAACGATTATTCATATTTCCGTTACGAATATCCGGATTCCAGACCTGTATCGTCCATGACAGTCCCGGATCCATTCTCTTATGGTGAAGGAACAGACTGGATAGATGCTATTACGCAGGTAGCGCCCTATCAGAGCTACTATCTGTCCCTTAGCGGAGGAAGTTCCGCAACAAAATACTTCTTCTCTGCCAGTTATACGGACAATGAAGGTATTATCAAAAAGACGGGAGAACAGCGTTTTACGGACACTTTCTCCATTAATCACCAATTGTTCAAGTGGCTAAAGATTGGCTACAAGATGAATTTCACTTTCCGCCGCACGGAGAATCCGCTCACAAAAATCGGAGGAACCTCATGGTGGAATTCTGCAATGTATCTTTCCCCGCTTATCGGCGAAAGGGATAATTACAACCCTCTTTACTACAATGGCGGCGTGATTAACACGCCCGTTTCCGTGATAGAGAACGAAACCGATTTTTACAGGCGTTTCTCCAACAGTCAGACAATCTGGGGAGAGGCCGAGCTGCTTCCCTGGCTCAAACTGAAGACTCAGTACAACTTCTATCAGTTCGACAGGCAGAGATTCCGTTATTATGCTTCCACCCTTCCGGCAAAGCAGGATCGTGAGGGCGGTGACGCCTATCAGGAATCCCTTCCCGAATACCACCATACCTTCGAGGCAAACCTGAATGTGAGCAAAGACTGGCAGAAAATCCACCATCTGGATGCTGTTGCAGGCTTTACCGGCTTCATCATCGATTACATCAGGATGAGCGCCCAGGGCAAGGGCTATTTGGTGGATTCCATGGCCTGGAACGACCTGGGAGCCGTCCAGGATAAGGAAACTTACACCATAGAATCCTATGCCAGGAAGAAAATCACCGAATCGTTCCTTGCCCGTGCGAATTACAACTACCGCAAGCGCTACTACCTTACCGTCACCGGGCGTGTCGATGGCGCTTCGAATTTTGCCGACAGCCGCAAGTGGGGCTTCTTCCCTTCGGCCGCAGCAAAATGGAATATCCATAACGAACCATTCATGAGCAGGGCGAAGAATGTCGATGAACTTTCGCTCAGGTTCAGTGTTGGCCAGACCGGCAATGACGCCATCGGCTATTTCCTTTCACAGGCGGCGGTGAACTCGTTCTCCGGATATCTGATTGACGGATCAAGAGTAACCTCTTACCGTCCGTCCAGGATTTCGTCTCCGGACCTCACCTGGGAAACCACGACGCTCTATAATGTTGGCCTCACTGGCAAATTCTTCAATAACCGTCTCTCTGCGAGCCTTGAGGCCTACGATTCCAGGACAAAGGATCTTCTGCTGGAGGTATCGGTCCCCAAAAGCACTGGCTATTCCAAGATAATGCAGAACCTTGGCGCCACATCGAACAGGGGTATCGAGCTCACCATCGACTCAAGAAATATCGTCCGCAAGAACTTTACCTGGGACACCTCTTTCACAATCTCACATAACGACCAGAGGGTCCTGGACGTGGGTACGGAAGACTTTGTTTCCGTGTACAATTCTCCCAACAACAATCCCTATATGATGCTGGGTTATGTGAAGGGATACCCGCTCAATTCCCTGTGGGGCTTCCACTATGCAGGCGTGTGGCACAACCAGGAAGAGGTGGAAAGGAACGAAATAACCCACACCTATGCCGGTCAGACGGCATCCCGTTCTCTGGGCCTTCCGAGATATGTGGATGTTAACCACGACGGCGTGCTTAACCAGAGCGACCTTTGCTACCTTGGCAATGCAGATCCTGTTATCTATGGCGGTCTGAATAATTCTTTCCGTTACAAGAACCTCAAGCTGAACATGTACTGGACCTACAGCCTTGGCGGCAAGATATTCAACTACACCATGTTCTATATGGCAGGCGGTATCTATACGAACCAGTATCGCTTTATGCTGGACAGCTGGCATCCTGTCAGGAATCCCGAGTCCGATATCCCCAGGGCCGGAAACTACGAGGTGGCTGTCCCGTCGGATTTTATGGTTTTCGATGCCAGCTATCTGCGCCTTCAGGACCTGAGCCTGAGCTACACGCTTAACCTTAGCAAGAAAACTTTCCTGAAAGACGTAGTATTCACATTGTCCGGAAATAATCTGTTCCTGATGAAGAATTACAACGGATTCGACCCGGATGTCTCATCCGATGCCTCAGGCTCGAAGATAAGGCGTATGGATGTGGGTGCATATCCCAAGGCCAGAAAAGTAGTATTCTCAATTCAAGTAAGGTATTAGTATGAAAAAGACATTATTCATAGCAGCCGCCTTGCTTGGTGCGGCATCCTGCTCTCTCAAAGAGCCCAGGAATATGTTCGTTTCTCCGGATTTCGTGCAGACCATCCAGCAGGCCGATGCTTGCGTTACGGCCACCTACACTCCGCTGAAAACAATCTATGCGCTGGAGTTTGGTATCGCCACCGAAGGCTGTACGGACCTGTTCCACATCCAGTCCGGTACCCAGGACGCTCAGATGGACGTATCTCCGGCAAATGCACGTTTCGGCAATACCGTGTGGGAATACGCATATGCAGGAGTAAGAAATGCCAATTTCTCCCTGTGGGCCATGGAGAATTCCGGTATCGACCCTGAAGACTATGCACCGCTGAAGGCGGAAGCATTGGCCATGAGGGCATACTGGTACTACATTCTCACCTCTTTCTTCGGCGATGTCCCTTACTATGAGGATTATGTCGGAGACAGGCCCACTCTGGACAAAGTGCGCCACCTCCCCAGAATGAGCGCGGTTGAAACGCGTGCCACGCTTATCGACCAGTTGCAGTTCGCCGTTGACAATCTTCCCAAGGCCCGTTCCTACGACCTTGGACTGCAGAGGGCCGGATGGGCTTTCTCCGAAATGCTCATTGCCAAGATGGCCATGTGGAATGCCTGCAAAGATCCCGACAACGCAAAGCAGTGGTGGGACAGGGCCATCAAGGCTCTGGAGGAACTGGAAGAAGTTTACGGAGAACTCACAGAAGCGAATTATCCGCTTGCCGATGTTGCCTTCAGCATAAAGAATACTCCTGAAAGCATTTTTGAAATCCAGCATACCGATACTCCCGGGGGTCTTCAGTACACTGCCAATTATGGGGCTGTGCTTATGCCATATCCTCTTAACAAGAATAACAATACGGGCGTATATACCTTTAACGGAGTAGAGATTCCGGAGCTTGGGAAAGAGTGCATAGTATGGCAGCCAATGCGTCCCAACGCCTATCTTCACAACGGCTTGTTCATAAAGGGCAGCCCCGACCGCAGGGTTGGCTGGGCCATAGTCTATGAGTGGAACGGCAAGGCTTTCAGCCGCAGTTGGCCCGGCCCCAAGTTCTGGTGCTACAATATGATTAACACGCGCGACAGCAACAACTACCCTATTTTCAGATATGCCGATGCCGTCCTTATGCTTGCCGAATGCTACAATGCCGTTGGTGAGCCGGACAAGGCCATTGCCCATCTGAACGCAGTTAAGACTAGGGCGGGCATTGCCCCTTACGGTACTTTTACAACCGCCGACCGTCTTCTGGACGAAATCCAGATGGAACGCGGACGCGAACTGCTTGGCGAGTTCCAGCGCAAGTTCGACCTTGTGCGCTGGGGTGTATGGTTCAAGCGTACGTACGAGTTCACAGACTACAAGCAGTTGAAAAACAATATCCGTCCCTGCCACGAATATTATCCTATTCCCGATACCGAAGTCGCACTCTCCGAGGGTGCCCTTGACAATAAAGCCTACGAGCAATGAGAAAGATCTTTATACTTGCAGTAATTGCGCTGACAGCAGCATCCTGCGAAAAAGAATTCAAGTTCTCCCAGCCCCTTTCCCTTTCAAGTGAAAGGGTGGAACTGGAGGCGGAAGAGGGCAGCACGCCGGTAATCGTATATGCAAACGGATCTTGGACAGCCGCCCTTACCGAAGGAAGCGAGTGGGCCCGTATCGAGAATACTTCCGGAAACGGTCTGGGCCAGGTGAAATTCTTTTACGACGCCAACGAGGGCCTTTCCCGAAAGGCCGTGATTGAGATTTCATCGGCAAATATCACAAAGACGGTGGCAATGACACAAAAGGCCGGATTCGGCGATATCGACCTGTCATTCCCTTCGTCGGCTGTGGATATCCCAAGAAATGCAGCCACCGGGGCCATGCCTTTTACAACCAACCTTCCCGAATCCGAACTGGGGAAGATTCAAGTGAACGCCCTTACCGAGGAAGGCACCGATGTGGACTGGCTTGAGGAATTGTCCGCGGAGGGCGGTGCAGTTAAAATGAAAGTCAAGGCTTTAAGCGGGGCAGAGAGAGTTGCGGTCCTTACTGTCTCATATACCGATGCCCTGGAAAAAGCCTACACTTCCTCTGTCAAGCTCACCCAGAAAGACCAGGCTCCATACCTGAGCTTTTCTGCAGACATTACAGGCGCCAAGTACTCTTCACTTGCGGCATCCGTTACCCTTCCTTTCACTTCCAATCTTGCACCCTACATCGGGGCGGTTGCGAAGGCGGCCACTTCAAGTGCTTCCTGGGCAACCATCGGCCTTTCACCGGATGCCCGGGCATTCGTGGTGGATATGAAAGAAAACGAGTCTCCTACCGAACGAACTGCGACACTCAGTTTTCCTTTCACCGATGCATCCGGCACAACCGCCACTTTCACTTATCTCCTTACTCAGAAGGGGAAAGTGCCCCGTATCAGTTTCGATGAACTCAAGGGCATGGTGAGCGGAAACAGTTACTATTTCACCACTGAAGGGGCTCTGGAGGGCGTTATCATTTCCGATATGGATTCTCCCAATATGGAAACGGCACCCAACACCGATGCGGCAACCCTGGACGGATCCCTGAATGGCAGGACCGGATATATCCAGAGTGCCGACGGCAAGTCCGGCTTCAGGATTCTGTTCTCCGCGCGGGCCGACAATATCGTTCACAAGGGTGATCAGGTCCTTCTAGATCTCAACGGGACCACTATCATCAAGGAGACCGATCCGCTTCGCTACACCATCGAGGGAGTAACTGCCGGAGCCATATCCGCTAACGGGAACGAGGCTCCTGTCGTAAGGGAAAAGACCCTTGCTTCACTTGTCGATTCAGATATGTACACGCTGGTGAAGATATCCGGCCTGGAGATGAGCTTCAAGCATGGTGCCTACACCAACTGCCACGACGGATACTCTCTTGCCGTAAGCGCGCTCAACCCTGCCGGAATGAAAACCAACGAATCCGGCTCGAGTTCTTCTCCGCAGAAGTTCGACACCACACCCTGCAGCATGATAGACGCAACGGGGCGCGACATCAATCTGCTTATCAACAACGCCGTAACTTGGCGCCGGTATGGAAACGGCGTGCCTCAGGGCACATGCTCCGTGACAGGTATCCTTGTCCACACCAACATGCCTCGCTGGGCACGTGGCGGAGATATCGGCAGGTATCAACTGCGTCCGATGCAGGAAAGTGACATTGTGCAGGAAGGGGAACGATTCTCCAAGGTTATCTTCTCATGGCACAAGGGATGGGATGGGACTCAGCTCAAGGGAGTTCCGGCAATAGAGGCCGGCATTCACGGAGAGGGTACGATTACAAGCAATATGGAAGGCCTGGCTGCCATCCAGACTGCCGTGAATTTCAACTCCCTCACCAATTATAACGCGTCTCCCGCCACCGAAGGTTACTACAAGGGACAGGTGTCCAATGCGGCTCTTGCATTTGCCAAGACCGGCGGCTATTTCTGGGCATCCGACAATATTTCCGACATGAATGCGGCGCCGTGGTTCTGCATCAACTTCTCCACCGCAGGATTGTCGGGAAGTTCCCTGGTACTCGTGTGGAGTGCCGCCCAGGGCTCTACCAGAGGCGCAACCGACGATATCCAGGGCCCTAGCCAGTATAAGGTTGAGTACTCTACGGACGGCGTGTCATTCACACCCATCGACCATATATATGCAATGCATCCCATTGTCACTTGGTCCAGTGCCGTGGTGGGCGGCTTCTCGGTTCCCGGTCTTCACCAATACGTTACGCCTCTTCCGGCATCGCTTCTTGGGAAAGACAAGGTCTATGTGCGCGTTCGTGCAGCTTCCAACGTTTCTCTTGACAATGATTACCTCACTCCGGAAGGGGGAACCATAAAGAATTATTCTTCGGTTTATACTATGATCCGTTTCGGAGAACTTACAGTCCAATACAATTAGAAGGCGTATGAAAAAGGCATTTATACCAATAACACTCTGTCTGGCAATCGCTTCGGGCTGCAACGACATGCAGATTCCCGAGGCCGTGGAACTTGGCGCCGTGCCCGAAATCGTCCTGTCGCCAAAGGCCGGAGGAGAGATTGCAATTCCGTTCTACGCCAATCTGTCCGGCACCGTAAAACTTCTGGACGAGGCGCCGTGGGCATCGCTCGATGCAACAAGTTTCTCTTCCGACGGAACACTCAAGGTGACTGTACAGCCCAACAGCGGGATTCGTCGATATACAAGGATAGTTTTCAGTGCCAACGAGGCCGTAAGGCGCGACACGGTTGTTGTAAGGCAAGAGGGTATCATCGACACTCTCTCCATAAGGTCTTCAAGCGTTATCGTCTATAACAAGATGGGCGACACATATGTTCCGGCAACGCTTACACTCCCCTCCTCTGCGGTTAAGGCATCTGTAAGATATCTGGATCTCGAAGCCGAGGACTGGGTGAAGGCGTGCAGCATAAAGGACGATGCCGTTGTGATAAGGACGGAAGACAACACCAGCCCTGAGATTATCCGTAGCGCGGTACTAACTCTTTCATGGACCAACGGATGGGGCCAGAAAATGCACAGGGACATAAACCTCACTCAGGCGACAAGCGCTTCTTCCGGCAACCATGTGGGCGTTTCCTCTTCATTCGAAGATATCAGGGCCATGGCGGGAACAGAACCGCTTGTAATTAATGACAACCTTTACCTTGAAGGCTATATTGTGAGCGACAAGGCTTCCCGGAATGTTACGGAAAACCCCAGGCGCACCTCCACTTCCATAGATTATACTATAACTGACAAAAGTGCCGTGTTCGAGAGCCTTGACGGGAAATATGGCTTCCTTCTGGAAACCATAAGCGAAGAAGACAATGTATTTGAGCCTTTCAGCAAAGTGATTCTACTGCTCTCAGGTGCACAGCTTCGCAAATATTCCAATCCCGACAGGTACGTCATTTCCAATATACGTTCGTCGATGGTTGCGTCCACGGTGGTTGTAGGAGAAGGTGGCATTCCCTCCAAAACCATGCACATATCGGCCCTGAAGGATTCGGATATATATACGAGGGTAACGCTGAGCGACTGTGAGTTCCCCATCCGCAAGGGTGGCCTTACACCTCTTAACGAGGGATATACGTCGGCCTACAAAGCAGACAGGGTAACAAAGTTCGCTTCTCTTGTCCGAGACAAAGAGGGTAGCAGTATCTACCTGTTCACGAATACCACCTGCCCATATCGCAGGGACGGCCGCAAAATAGGAAACGGAAGCGGTCCCGTGAGCGGAATCGTGGTGAGCGAACAATACGAAAGTTTTCAGAACGTGGGACGCCTGCAGCTCAGACATCAGAGATGGGAAGACCTTGGATTTGCCGATGATTTCAAAGACGGTTTCTCCGGGCTTGTTTGCGAGTGGCGGTATCTTCGCCAGGGAAATGCAAATCACAGCTGGAATGCCACAGCCGGCTCCGGTACGATGACCCATACTTACCAGCTCGGGTCTTTCAATACGACATACAATACGTGGTGTTATCCTTCATACGACCAGAGCTATCTCGGCCCCGTATTCAACGGATGCACGAATGAGAACGGATTCGGCGTTACACTTGAAGACGGCACCGATTATGGCGCCTCGTACAAGGGAAGCGTGGACAAAGGCCAGCTCCTCGCAAGCGCGGGACTTCCCATGGCCTGGATGAGAGAGATGTGGATCAGCAACTCGGGAGACTTCTACTCCTGGGAACTGAACTTCTCCACAATAGGCATTTCCACAGATGTGCTATCCCTGCAGATATCCACGCTAAACACCTCGCAAGAGGGAAAGAGCCCTGTAAACTGGAAGGTGGAATGGGCGCAGAGCAACGCTTCCGGCACACAGTGGAAGGAAATAGGCACCTATACCGTTCCGGACATCGTCCTTTGGTCCATGACCCAGCCTTGGCAGAGTGCAGGTTACAAACCGATAAACATCCCGCTGCCTTTGGATATGCTTGACCTTGAAGATGTTTATGTCCGCCTCACCCCTGCAAACACTGCAGGCAATACTCCTCAGGGCTATTGTGACACCAAGTTCGTGAACGGAAGCGCCGGCTCCACATCTAAGGCCAATAACGCCATCAATTACATTGCAATTCGGTATAATAAATAATGCTTGCTGCACTTCTCATATCGGTTATTCTGGAGGGAATAGTGATATCCTCTCCGGCCCACCCCAACCTTGACGATGCTGTGCAGTCCAACTACCGCAGCGTATCGTACACCAAGAACAATCGCACTGCTTATATCGAGGTTCAGGAAGGCGATTCCTGGCGTGGCGTAAAACTGGTTTTCCAGCATCTGGATCCCGAGGCCAGGAAACTTGAACGCTATTCTCACGTGAAGATTGACATCTCCGGCGCGGTGGTCGAAGACGATGGCCGCGTGGTCCGCGAGATTCCGAATGGTGCCGTGATTTCTGTAGAACCCGGAACGGCTGCCGATGTTCCCGTGAGAATCCGCAGGGCGGGAGAACTGTCCGACGACGATCTCTACACCTGGGTGAGCATTCCGGAGAGCGAATTCGTGTTCAAGGACGGTTCCTACTGTGATATCCTTGAATCTTATGCATCGATGATGGGAACCTGGCAGACGCTTATGACCGACAGCGCCGGGACACCTTTCTACGCGGTTTTCAATCATAGGGTACCATGGAGAAGGACCGGAAACGGCGTTCCGCAAGGAACCGGAACCGTGTCGGGAATAGTGGTGAAGTCAGACCTTGTACGTTACGGAAAAGTCCATGCGCCGCAGATCAGGGTTCTGGAGGAAGAGGATTTCGGCCTTCAGTGGGACGGAAAGTCCTCGTTTAACACAATATGCGAATGGAACTGGAACGACAATGAGGATGATTTCCGGACTACGGAGGGTGTGATGCACTATATCAAACGCCAGAAAGTGCTCCCCGACGTGGGGAACGGATATGTATGGACAGACTTCGAGGCATCGACATATCGCGGAAGAGACCTCAACAATCCCAAAGTGGAGCCGGACAATGGTTATGTCCTTGGCCATCGTGGTCAGGTGCTCAAGGGATCCATGCAGGTGAGGACAAAGGCCAAAAACTGGTGGGACTGGGGAAACGGCTGCGGCAATTCTGTCGTGGTCCAGTTCAGCACGGAAGGCCTGAGGGGAGAGCATCTGCTTCTGGACTTCAATTTCGCCGCCGGCGACAACAGCGCCTACAATACCAGGATGTGTCCCGTGTACTGGGGTATCGAAGTGTCGGCCGACGGTGAGTCATACGCTCTTTTGGACATTCCGCCTATCACGCTCCGGCCTTTCCCTTGGTGGGAAAAGGACATAGACGGAGTCCATTATGTCACTTCTCTGGAATGCGGCCTGGGTCTCACCGCCCACCAGGTGGAACTACCCTCATCACTTTTTGGGCAGAAGACGGTATTCGTGAGGATATCACCTATCAGCAAGCAAGCGTACTCGCTTGCGCTTGAGGGCTCCGACAACTGGAGCCTGCGTCCCAACCACGAGAACTGGACTTTCATTGAATTCGGAACAATAGCGATACGGTACAGATGACACTTGTTTCATTCATACTTCAGGCCCTGCTGCCGATTCTCCTGTCTGGTACGCCCGACGGGAAGCTCTCGCTCACATACTCATACGGTGCCGATAATTATTCAATAAGCAGCTCTGATGCAGGAGAAAACTGGGGAAAAGCCATCGAAGCCGCCGTTCCGGGAGCCAAACCAGTTGCCCTCAGAAGCGGAATGTTTCTCCGCCCCATTCAGACAGGCGGTTCAAGCATTGGTGTTGAGGCGTCCATGGACAGGGGAAGAAGTTGGATGTCCTTCGGCGGCAGCATTGACATAAACCAAAAGATATCGGACGGGAACAACCGCCCCGTGCTTGTCACGCTGCGCGACGGCCGTGTGGCAATGCTTTCGCTCTCTCACGGATACGAGTGGGCATATATGAGCGTCTCAGCCGATTTCGGACAAAGCTGGAGCACACCTTCTCCCCTTTTCTATACTCCTTTCCAGGATTACAGTCTCTCCATTCTTCCAAGCGGCAAGTGGCTTCTTGTGAAAAACGGACGTCTGGACCAACGGCTCTGCTATGTTCCTGACGGACTTTATGTCTATTTGTCTGACGATGAAGGCAAGTCCTGGTATGGAGGCATGCGGCTGGACGGGAGGATGGATGCCGTATCGCCTGTCGCCTGTGCACCTGGAAACGGTTCGGTCTACATCGCCTGGGCCTATGCGCCCGAGGACGGCCATGCCGCCGAAATACGCTTTGCCGTTACTTCGGAGGCCGAAATCGGCCAGAGCATGATGGATGTAATAAAGGATGTGACCGCAGCCAGAATAATCGTGGACAAAAACAAGGATGCTAAGGCCAATTTCGAAAAGTGGCATAAGGACGTGACGTCGTCCAAGGGAGACTGGACATGCAAGACCATCCGTATCGCCAGTTACAACATCGAATATAAGCACGACGATCCCGGTCGCCCCACATGGGAGGAAAGGTTACCTTATATAAAATGGGTAGTCGGCGAGTACGGCTTTGACGTAATGGGCGTGCAGGAGCCTTATGAACCGGAATACAATAACCTCAAGGAGCTCCTTGGCCCGGAATACGAGTCCATCTTTGCATCGACAAATCTGGAAAAACCCGACTTTTCCAACGCCATCTTCTGGAAGGTCTCCAGGGTGGAAAAACTCGACGACGGAATATTCTGGTACACAGAGAATCCCGGCCAGAAGAACGGCTTCGGCGGAGGCAGCTCCCGCCTTTGCATCTGGGCCAAGTTCAAAGACAAAGAGACCGGTAAGATATTCTTCCATTTCAATTCACACTACGACTTCCTGAGCAACGAGGCCATGCTGGTGTCGTCCCGCCTTCTTCTTAAAAAGATAAGGGAAATAGCCGGAACCTATCCTTCGGTGTGCACCGGCGACTTCAACTGCTCGGACGGCAACCCGGCCCTGGACTGGATAGAGAACAGCGGCTTTATGGTGGATGCCAAGAAAAAGGCCGCAAAGGCCGAGAATGCGGCTTATTCTTCCATGAGGAGGTATGCCGTAACTGTGGAAAAGAACGGCTACCAGCTGGATCACATCTATGTGACTTTGGGAAGCACTAAAGTTAAAAACTGGAAACTTATCATGGACGAGCACGACGGAATGCGCGGCGGCTCGGATCACATGCCAATATATATAGACTGGATAATATCGAACAACAAAACCAGATAACAATGGACAAAAAACAAAATTACCAGGCCCCTGATTTAGAGATTCAGGAACTGTGGACAGAATGCAACTTCTGTCTGAGCGGGAAGAATATTCCCGATAAGTTGGAAGAGGAAGATCTCTTCGACGAAACCTTTTAACCATTAACGTATGCAAGTCATGAATAAAGTAAAATTCTTCAGCGCTGCGCTAATGGCAGCCCTTTCGCTTGTAATTGCGAACTCTTGCGCAAAGCAGGATCCCTCACCTGTCGATAATCCTATAGACAATCCCCAGGTGGCCAAAGAAAACCCTTCCGTGATCAGCGCAAACATTCCGGAAGCAATCACCAAAGTGGCCATTTCCGACCTTGGCGTGGGTAATGGTATGTCCCTCGCGTGGGAAGCCGGCGACGCTATCCGTGTCATCGCCACAGCAGACGGCAGCGGAAACGAGATGTTCACCATCAAGGATGGTTTTACTGCCACCAGCGCAGAGTTTGAAGGCACCCCGGTCACCGGATCGGCCTTCACAGTCTTATATCCCGGCACTTATGCCAATGTGGCTGCGATCAATGCCCGCGACTACACTTCTCAGGAGCAGGACGGAAACGGCAGCGTAGCACACCTCGAGTGGAACGCCATCGAGGATGTGGCAGACTATGGAACAGTGACCTTCAACAACAAGCAGAACGGCGCACTGCGCTTTACGCTGCAGCTCCCGGCCGACTTCACAAAGGTTTACTCTTTAAGCCTGTATGCCACTGACGGCACAGACGCCCCCCTGTCGGTATTCAGCACCACCAATGGCGGCGGAAGCACCACCGATCATCTGGACCTCAACCTCAAGGACGGCGCAAACGACTACATCACTCTGGCTGCAGACAAGGTACTCACCGCCTATATGATGGTTTCCTGGAACGACAACGCCCTCCCCGCCGGAACCAAACTCCTAATCAAGGTTAAAGGCGACCAGGACGATCCTTGGGTGAAGACCAAGGAAGTTGCTTCCGCCTTCACCATTGCCGGCGGTAAGGTAACCAACATCAAACTCAACGACGACAACTGGGACGAGCCTCTCTTCTGGGGCGGTGACGGTACTCAGACAAACCCTTACATCATCAAGACCGCATACCACCTCAGAAACGTGAAGGTTGTGATGGATGCCGATCCCACCACGGGTCTGTACTTCCTGCTGGACAACGACATCGATCTTGAAAGCGCTGTATGGGAGCAGGTCAATCAGGTAAGTCCTCATACTCCTTATACAATCTACTTCGACGGTAATAACCATACCATAAGCAACTTCTCCATTGCCCAGAACACGATGGGGCTGTCCTCTTTCTTCGGAGAAATAGGTGGTGAAGTTAAGGATTTGGCTTTCAGCAATGCAACCATCGAAACCGGTGGCTCCAACGGCTCTGCCGGTGTCCTTTGCGGTATTGCCAACGGCCTCACCGTAACGAATGTCGATGCTACGAATGTGGATATTACAATCACCAACAACTGCGGTGAGACCACTGGCGTTGGCGGCCTGATCGGCTATGCTGTCAACTCCACTATTTCTGGCTGCGACCTGACCGGCTGTGATATTGACCTTAACAGCACGGATACCCAGAACGTGGGTGGCCTCATCGGCCGTCTCCGCGCAGAGGCTTCTTCAGTGACCGGTTGCTCTGTTTCCGATGCAACTATCGTTGCCTGCTACTGCGCCGGCGGCCTCATCGGCAAGGTGGGCTGCACGACAGGCCCTGTTGACATCAAGGGTAATACGACAAGCGGTATGACTGTTTCCTTCCGCGATTCCGAATCCGGCAGCAAACAGGGAGCAGGTGGCCTTATCGGCCTTATTGAGGCTACGGGAGATCCCGCTGTCACTGTAAATGTGGGCGATGCCTCAAATGCCAATACTGTTACCAATATTACCATTGACCAGACTCAGGGTTATGTGGGCGGTGTTGTCGGTAATATTATGGACGGCAATGTGACCATTACGAAAGCTACTGTGGACGGTAATATCGCAACTACCGGTTACTATGCAGCAGGCGTACTTGGCCGCAGCAGCAAGCCTGTGTCCATCAGCTACTGCGATGTTGATGCAACAGTCTCTGCCGGAATGGGCGCCGGAGGCGTTCTTGGTTATGTGTATGAGGCTGCGCCGACTATCTCCCATTGCACTGTTGCCGGTTCAGTGACGGCAACTACCAATGTCGACTTAGATGGATTGACACTTTCTCACGCGGGAGGAATCGCTGCTTTTACCCGTAGTACTTCTGCGTTGGTTGAATACTGCGATGTAACGGCCAATGTCACGGGCGTTGGTGCGGTAGGTGGAATCACCGGCCGTAACAAAGGTGGTACCATTGACCATTGCACTTATTCCAATGGAACCATCACGGGCACGAACCGCGTTGGAGGCATTTCCGGTGCCAATACCGGCGCTGCCGGTACACTTACAAACAATACGGTATCCGGTGCAACGATAAACGGTGGCGCAGACGGTCCTACCGGCGGTATTCTTGGCCGTAACCACAATGGCGGCACAAAAATTACCAACTGTTCAGTAAGCAGCACTTCAATCCTTGGTCCGAAGATTCTCGGAGGTGTTGTCGGTGAGGCGGGCGGTGCAATCACCATCACTTCCTGCAAAACCATAGGAGGAGAGGTTAAGGGAAATGCGACTAACAATGATGTCAATTATCTTGGCGGTATCGCCGGCAATATGAATGGAACTATCACCAAGTGTTACTCCACTACGGACGTGACTTACAAGAGCAACCGCTCCAAAGGAGTAGGTGGTTTCGTTGGAGGTACTATTAATAATACAACAATTACCGAATCCTATTTCGCCGGGAAGGTTTACTCTTTCTCCCAGGCTGGAGGCTTGATAGGTGTCGTTACCAAGCAAACCACAATCGAGAATTGCTATATTGCCGGTCTTATCAATAACTGGCAGGGATACTTTGGCGGTATGGCCGGCTATATTAACGCAGGCATCACCTTCAAGGCGACCAATTGCTATGCTTCCCTCGAAATCTATTCCGGCGATTCCGGAAATGCCGTAGGCGGATTTATCGGCGGGGCAGGAGTAGCTACCTGCACCTATGATGTCTCGGGTTTACTGGCTTGGCACAGTTCCATTGCTTATCCAAAGAACAACAATTCCACCGACGGCGTAATCATTGGAAAGATGCACAGTGCCGCCCAGTCCTCTGGTACGACCTCGTTCACGAACTGCTGGTATCGCAACGACCTGAGCTATTCACACAAGAATGGCAGGACTCCCGGCAGCGAGGTTTCCAATACGACCGGTGGTACCGGCCGCTTTGACGGCACTAAAGCCGATGCCGGTGTCACTTGTCAGGCCAAGGCTATTGAGCTCGGTTGGGATTCTTCCATCTGGAAGTTGGATAACACCGACGGCTATCCCACCCTTAAGAACGTTGTAGAATAATCTCTTTCCGGTCAGGGGCGGGAGCCCTGCCCCTGACATTAATTATCTGTAAAATATGAGCGTATGAGAACGAAACTATGGATGATGGTGGCTGTGGCCGCGGTGATAGCCGCTTGCCAGGAACTGCCGCCGGTGAATGAACCGGAGGATAAACCCCAGGAGCAGGAGGAAGAACCAGGATTGCCCCCCATTGAAGACACTTCGGGCCCTGCGCTCATAAGCGCGGAGATTCCGCCGGCAATCTCCACCAAGGTATCACTCACTTCAGGTGATGCACCCGGGCTTGCAATGGCCTGGGAAAAAGGAGATTGCATCAGGATCAACGGAGAGTTGTTCTCCATAGTTGAGGAAGGCATGACCTCCTCCAAAGCCGGCTTCTCCGGAAAAGCCCTCAGTGGAAATAGCTTTACAGTGTTGTATCCGGGGACTTTTGCCGATGAAGCCGCGTGGAAACAGCGCAGCTACACAGGGCAGGTCCAAAGCGGCAACGGCACCACTTCCCATCTTCAGTGGAACGCCAAAGTATCCGGGCTTTCTTCTTATGGTTCAGTTGTCTTCTCAGAAATGGAAGGCCAGCAGATGGAGCAGAATGGTGTTGTAAAGTTCTCATTCAAACTCCCCCAGCGCTTTGCCACACTTCAGGCCATAACCCTGACCCTTCCAGACGCAATTATACCCCAAACCAACGATTCGGCAGGAGAAAAGACCACATCGCTTTCCATCGGCCTTGAAGGATTGGATCTTTCGGACGAAAACAGGAACGTGGTTGCCTATATGATGTTCCCGCCTGAGAAGATCGACCTTGAGGGAGGAAGCACATACACTCTTTCCTTAAAGGGCGAAGGCGACCAGGTGGAAGAAGTGGAGAAGACGGTGGGCGAGAGCGGCCTTTCCTTCGGCGGAGGTATGGTCACCGTGATTTCACTGGATGCCGATGACCTTCAGGAACCTCTGTTCTGGGCAGGCGACGGAACGGCATCGGCCCCTTACCAGATCAAGACGCTCGAACATCTTAAAAACATGAACGAGCTAATTCCGGCCAATGAGGGCACCTCCAAACTGTACTTCAAGCTTGTGGACGACATTGATATGGAAGGTGTCGACTGGACGTACAAGAACAATAGCATAAACTACAACTATCCCATTTGTTTCGACGGCAACGGCCATACCATCAAGAACTTCTCTATGACAAACTGGAGCGCATCCTTCTTCGGAGCGCTTAAGGGCGAAGTCTATGGCGTTACATTCAAGGATGCAACCATCATTACCAACCCCACAAGCGCCTCCCGCGGCGGATTGCTGGCATACCGCGCCGGTGGTACCGATACCCCGGCCTATATCCACGACGTTATTGTGGACGGGCTTTCCATAACGGGTACTACATCGGCGGTGGGAGGTCTTGTAGGAGGTCTTACAAACGGCCGTATTGAGAATTGCACTGTGAAGGGACTCGAAATATCGACCCAGGGAACGGCGGGAGGTATAGTCGGCGAAATACTTGATGCGGCATCTTCCATCTCGGGATGCTCGGTTTCCGGAACGATTTCCAGTACCGGAAGCAATGTGGGTGGAATTGTCGGAAATAACGATGAGGCTGCCGGAGAACTCACAATCAGCAATTGCTCTGTTTCCGGCAATCTTCTGGCAAAGTCCCAGATTGGAGGTATCATTGGCCGAAGCAAAGCTCCGGTATGCAATATTATCCTTTGCAAAACCGAAGGCACTTTCGCATCTAACCGCCCGGGCGATTATGGTTATCTTGGCGGAATCGGTGGCATTATGGGGCCCTGCAATGTGAGCAGATGTCGCGTAGAGGCTACTCTAAGCGGAGACAAAGGCACGGGCGGGCTCATTGCCACAGCATGGTGGGGCGATGTGCAGATATCTGAATCGGCATTCTCCGGAGACATAACAGCAAGAGGAACCCAGGACGGTGGCATTGTTGGGGCAGTTAATGCCAGCAGGAAACTCACTCTGTCGGATAGCTATTCCATCGGAAGCATAACCGCAACGGCGGGAGGTTTTAGTGGCGGTGCCCTTGGCTACCTTATGGATAAAGGCACCCTTGTGATGACCAACTGCTATTCGTCTATGAGCGTGAAGGTAGGAACCAACGGCAGCAATGCCCAGGGCGGACTTGTTGGCGGGGCCGACAAAACCACCCAGATTTGGGATGTTTCCGGATGTCTTGCCTGGAACGACAAGATTGATTTCGGCGCGGTTAACACCACTCGTACCGACGGAGTCATAATCGGTCGTGTCCACAGCGGAGCTTCGAGTTCATCAACCTCGATCAAAAATTGCTGGTACCGTAACGACCTTGACTACACTGTTGGTTATACCCGCACTCCGGGTGATGATGATGACATGACGGCCTCTCCCGGCAACACCCGATACGACGGAAAACGGTCTGCGTCCGGTATTACATGCTCCGAAAAGGCCCAGGAGATTGGCTGGAGTTCAAGCATTTGGATTTTTAGCGGGGACTATCCCTCTTTGAAGAATCTATAGCAGTAATGAAAAAAGTATTATTCGCCATACTTGTGGCATTCCTTGCCGCATCTTGTGCTCCCAAGGCTTATGAGGGGCCGGCAAAAGTGGTTTTCATCGGTGTTGACGGATGGTCGGCTGCCAGTTTCGAAAAGGGAGATTTTCCCTTTGTCAAAAGCCTGATGGATGAGGGTTCCTGGACGCTGGACAAGCGCTGCGTATTCCCTACGGCAAGCGCCATTAACTGGATGTCACTATTTTCCGGAGTCTCGCCCGAATTTCACGGGTATGTGAGATGGGATTCCCGCCGTCCTGACATTACGCCGGCATGGACAGACAGCCGTGGCGAAGTGCCTACAATCTTCCGTCTTGAAAGGGAAACCCATCCGGGAAGCGACATCCTTGTCACTTTCCAGTGGGATGTAATCCGTTCTATTGTAGATTCTACGGCTGTGAAAAAATGCATCCAGTTCCCCCAGACGGAGGAAGGAGATGTGGAAGAGGCAGCCTGGGCGGCTGACTATATCAAGTCGAACAACCCCCATTTATCTTTCGTCTATTTCGGCAGCCTTGACGCCACAGGCCACAAGTATGGTTGGGAGTCGGAAGAATACCTTGCCTATGCTTCACACATTGACAGTGTAATAAAGAGTCTTGTAGAGGCGGTACAGGACGACAATACTGTTTTTCTTCTCACCTCAGACCATGGCGGTCACGGACAGCATCACTCTACCGAGTATGTAAACGAAACACTTCAGACTCCCCTCTTCATCTGGGGCAAGGGTATCAAGAAGGGACACAAGATTGAAGCCCCGAGCGTGGAAATGGATGTAACCGCAACACTTGCAAAACTGCTTGGCGTTGAACCTCTTTCTCATTGGAGAGGCCGTGTCATTGAGGAAATCTTCGAATAGGATTATATGAGAAGAGTTATTTTTCTACCTGCACTGTTGCTCGTTTTTTCTTGCACACCCGCTTTGGAACGCGGAAATTGGGAGGACGATACATACAGTGCGCTGAGCTCAATACTCAAGGATAAAACGCTGAAGGGAGGGTACGCCGTTTTCGACTGTGACAACACCACAATTCTCCACGACGTAACCCATACCCTGATGGTTTACCAGATAGAGAACCTCCTTTTTGCCGATGCCGCCGACAGCAATTTCCTCCACGGTCTTCCCCGTACCGATTTTCCTCTGGAGGGCCTGGATATGACGGCCGATGAGATGGGGAGGCGCCTAAAAGAGCAATATTGCAGCCTTAAGGCTCTCCAGGAAGGCGGAATGGCTCTGGAGGATATTCATCAATTGGATCAGTATCTTGACTTCAGGGCCTCATTCCTTGCCTTTTACAAAGCAATAGGCCGGAATTATGAATATGGCGAACTTTGCCTTTGGGAGCCGATGCTCTTCAGCGGCTTGCCTGAAGATATAGCGAAGGAGAGCCTCTCATACTGGCTTTCACAAGGCCGGGTGTGGAATGAGACCTGGACTTCTCCGGACTGCAGGTTCACCGGGGTTGCGGAGAAGGGTATTGTGATTACCGACGATATGAAAAACCTGATGAAAGCCCTTCGAGAGTGCGGCATTACGCCTTACATCTGCTCTGCCTCTCCGGAGTGGGTGGTTGAAGCACTTGCCTGTAATCCCGAAAACGGCCTTGGTTTTGCGCCGGAGGAGGTTTTTGGCGTCCGCTTCGATGACGGCGACTACGTGTCTTCTTATACCCAGCCTTTCAAAAAAGGGAAGGTGGCATGCATCGACAGCCTCATTGCTCCTCTTCATGGCGGAGCACAGCCGGTCCTTGTTGCTGGTGACAGTTCCGGAGACATTGCAATGCTCACGGCCTATCCGGAAATGAAACTGGGCCTGATAATGGACCAGCACAGGGGAGGAGAAATCGAAGATCTTGCCAATAGGAACGATGGAAAATATTATTCACAAACAGTGGCTATAGATTATGAGTAGGTACATACAGCCGGAATGCCTTGTGATGGAACTGTATCTGGAGAAAAACGTTCTCTTGTCGGGTTCCACAGAAAAAATGACAATTAAAAATGATGATTGGGATGGCTAGGAACTATTGCATACTGGCCGTGGCGATGCTGCTTGCCGTTGCCTGCCACAGAAACAATCCTGTTGTTCCGCCTGTGCCCGAAACAACGACACTCATATTGAGTGCAACGATGGAACCGCTATCCAAAGCCGGCGTTGAGTCCGATGGGAGCGTCACCTGGCAGACGGGAGACAAAATAGCCGTCCTTCTTGACAATGGCGATGTGGCTTCACTCTCTCTCGAAAGCGGGGAAGGTACAACATCGGCCACATTCACCGGTGAGATTCCTTCTGCAAGGGAATTTGCGGGAAAAGCCGCCTATCCCTGGTGGGACGGAGCCTGGAGTTCATCGGCAGGAGAGCTGGTGCTTTCACTTCCTGAATCGGTTGCTTTCAGCAGCGACACGTATGTCCCTGCTGTAATGAAAGCTACAGCTTCCGGAGAAAGCCTTCCCTTCGAGCACATTGGGGCCATCATGCAGTTCACAATCAAGAATATCCCTGCTTCGGCAGCCGGCTTCACCTTCACCACAAGCGAAGGGGCGGTTCTGGGACGTAACGATTTCTCTTATACCTTCACCCCGGGCACCCCGACAAGGGTTTTCCACATTCCGGTGAATGCCGGCACACTCCCCTCCTATACCATTTCCCTTCTTGACTCTTCCGGGGGAGAAGTTCTTTCCAAGACCAAGAGCAAGACAACGAGTGTGTCACGTTGTGATTTCCGGAAACTGACGCCGCTGGAAGTGGAGGTGTCCGATAAGTTCAGGGTGATGGAATATAATGTGCTTGACGGTATGGACAGTGACAGCGAAAACAATTACGACAACTTTGTGGCCTGGGTGCGTTCCTGGAAGCCTGATGTACTGGTTCTTTGTGAATCCGGTAATTTACACATGATTACTGAGCGATGGGAACATCCCTATTATGCCCGAATTAAAAAGGACAATTATCCGATAGTCATCACCTCATCCCATCCCATAACAGTGAACGAAAGAATAGACGGATCGGGCACTATACATGGTGCTTTGTACGTCTCTGTGGCGGGGTATGAGGTGGTGGGACTCCATTTACGTCCCACATTGGACGATGATAAAAGCGGTGACTTACAGGAAGAAGAATATGCAAAATACGGTGCCTTCCGGAAGACAGAACTTGAGTACATCCTTTCCCAAACGCTTGACAACCCGGCTTATTCTTCACGCACAAACTGGATATTTACCGGCGACTTCAATGCTTATTCCCCGCTGGAGAAAACAGCCATCAGCCCCTTTGGTGGAAAAAGCGCATACACCTACTCTGAGCCCACTGCTTCCGTATGTTATGAGGTCTACCCGTTGATTGCCGACAGGCTCAAAGACGTGCTCTACTACAAGGGCGGAACCGCTTTCAAGCCGACGATGTATCATGGCAAGTCCCGTATCGATTATATCTTTGCTACCGAAGGCATCTACAGCCGTGTGGGCGCAGCCGATGTCATCCGTGGCGGTTTCCCCGGCGATTACCGCAATGACGATGCGAATCCTTCGGACCACTTGCCATTGTATATGGATATTGTTACCTTTGCTTTCAAGGTTCTTGACGGATATGTCCGTATGGACAATTGGGATGAAGAAGATTTAATTACCGAACAATGAAAAGACTAGTTGCGTTCCTTTTTGCCGCATCCATCGCATTTGCCGCATCGGCCCAGGGCCTGTGGTCAAATCCGGTTATAAATGGCTGGTATGCCGACCCAGAAGGGCTCGTAGATGGCAATACTTTATGGATTTATCCCACAAGGTCCCTCGCATTTGATGAGCAAACGTATCTGGATGCGTTTTCCTCAGAAGACATGGTGCGCTGGACCAAGCATCAAAGGATTATTTCCACAGACGATGTCAAGTGGGCCAGACGTTGCATGTGGGCACCATCTGTGGTAAAGAAGGATGGAACGTACTATCTTTTCTTCTCGGCCAATGACGTGCACGAAGGAGAGGTTGGAGGTATAGGCGTTGCCTGTTCCAAGAGCCCTGCCGGGCCATTCAAGGACCTGCTGGGGAAACCCCTTATCCCGAATATCGTCAACGGTGCGCAGCCCATCGACCAGCACGTTTTCCACGATCCCGTTAGTGGTAACTGGTATATGTATTACGGTGGCTGGAAGCATTGCAATGTGGTGCGCCTGGCTCCCAATTTCAAGTCCTTGATTCCTTTTGAAGACGGTGATCTTGTAAAAGAAGTGACCCCGCAGGACTATGTGGAAGGCCCCTTTATGCTCTACAAGGACGGGAAATACTATTTTATGTGGAGTGAAGGATCCTGGACAAGGGACAATTACAAGGTCGCATATGCAATTGCCGACAATCCTTTAGGTCCATTCAAAAGGGAAGAGACCATCTTGCAGTCTGATCCGGAAATTGGAACCGGAGCCGGACACCACAGTGTGGTGCAGGATCCGAAAAGCGGCAAATATCTCATCATTTACCACAGGCATCCGCTTGGCTCTACCAACCGTAACGACAGGGTGGTGTGCATAGACGAACTGGTGTTCACTCCCGATGGCAAAATCGCCCCTGTTAAAATGAGAGGTTCCTGGATTCCGGAGCAGGCGAAGGAGCGTGCGGCCCAGTTGGTTTCAAAGATGACGCTGGAAGAGAAATGCACTCTTATCCACGGAGTTAAAGGAGATGGAGAATATGAGGATGGATTCCACATTATGCCAATCCCCAGGCTTGGCATCCCTGCAATCCGCATGGCCGACGGCCCCCAGGGGGTAAGGAACAAGACCCGTAGCACCTATTATCCTTGCGGCATTTCGCTGGCGGCCTCCTGGAACCGGGAGATTGCCGGCAAGGTGGGCGAAGGAATCGGCCTTGATGCAAAGGCACGCGGCGTGGCAATAATGCTTTGCCCCGGCGTAAACATTTACCGTACAGCCCTTTGTGGGCGCAATTTCGAGTATTACGGCGAAGACCCTTACCTTGCCTCGGAAATAGCCCTCAACTATATCAAAGGCATTCAGGGCAAAGGCGTTATGGCAACCATCAAGCATTTCGCCCTCAACAACCAGGAATTCGACCGTCACGGAGTAAGCTCCAATGCCGATGAACGCACAATAAACGAAATATACTTCCCCGCTTTCCGCAAGGCCGTGGAGAAGGGTGATGTGGCCTGCGTGATGACAAGTTACAATCCCATAAACGGCACTCACGCATCTGAAGACCCCTGGCTCATTAAAGGGAATCTTCGCGCATGGGGCTTCGAGGGCATAGTGATGAGCGACTGGACATCGACATATAGTGCAATCGGCTGCTTCACCAGCGGCCTGGACCTTGAAATGCCGCGCGGCTATGTTACCAATTACCACAATGCCAAAGCGCTTCTGGAGGCGGGTATCATAAGCGAAGAAGACATAGACGAAAAATGCCGTCACATCCTCCAGACGGTTATCGCCTATGGCTTTCTTGACAATCCGGTGAAGGACTCTTCAATCCCCGAAGACTGCGACATATCCCGCGCAAATGCCCTTTCGGCTGCGCTGGAAGGCCCAGTACTCCTTAAGAACAGCGGCATCCTTCCCCTGAATACAAACAAGAAAAAGGAAATCGTCGTTCTGGGCCCCAATGCCGATATCGTCCCTTATGGTGGCGGCAGCGGCAGGATGGATCCCATCGAAGGGCGCAGCATATCCCTTTACCAGGGCCTCTCCAAACTTGGCAAGGGATACAAGGTCAGGCTTGTGGATTGGACTGATCCCGACTACGACATCATTTCAAATGCGCGTGCAGTCATCGTTGCTGCAGGCTTTAACTATAATACAGAAGGAGAGAATTTTGACAGGACCTACCAACTTCCCCAGGGGCAGGACGAACTTATCTCCAGGGTGGCCGATGCCAACCCGAACACAATCGTCGTGGTGTATTCCGGCGGAGAGATAGATGTAACGCCCTGGATTGACAAAGTGGGCGCTCTGATAATGGCCTGGTATTCCGGCCAGGAAGGCGGGACTGCAATGGCTCAGCTTCTTTCCGGGCAGGTTTCGCCGAGCGGCCGTCTTCCTTTCACTTTCTGGGGCTCTCTGGAAGCCAATCCTGCTTATCCCAATTATGGTATTTCCAAACCTTATGGAGAAAGGACAGCCAAGAGATACTCCCAGTATCCTTTTATTGAGTATAACGAGGGCATCTTCCTTGGCTATCGCGGTATGAAGCACTTCGACACACGACCAATGTTCCCCTTCGGCTATGGACTCACTTATGCCGATATCACTTACTCCGACCTTTCGGTTGAGGTTGTAGGAGACGGGGTTGAGGTTGCCTTTACCCTTGCAAATGGTGGTAAGACTGCTGTATCCGAGGTTGCCCAGGTCTATATATCCGCCACCGATTCACCCGTCATCATGGCCGATATGGAACTCAAAGGCTATGAGAAGGTTTTTGTCGGCCCCAAGAAGTCAGAGAAGGTAAAGATCCATTTGCCTCGCGAGGCATTCTCACATTACAGCACCGGCACTCACTCCTGGGTGAAAGACTCTGGAAAATACTCTATCAAAGTTGGCGCTTCTGCCCTTGACATCAGGCTTTCTCAGCAGGTGGATTTTACACAATGATGTTACGAATGGAGATGCAGGGTTCGCAGATAACTTTTGCTATGTGATGCGCAATATTGAGAAACTAGACGCCATCCCTTCTCAACTATCTGACGACAAATTCTTTGTAGATTTGTTCAATTCAGCAAGAATTGCTAATTTTACGGCCAGAGAGAAACGGCTTTACAAATCAGATATGTTAGATGAACAGAGCATAGCGATGCATGAGCGCTTTCTGGACAAGAAGGCAAGAGTTGAGATTGCCCGTAATCTGATTGCGATGAACTATCCAATTCAAGACATCGCAAAGGCTACCGGATTGTCTTCTGATCTTGTTGAATCCCTCCGTCAGTCTTAGTCTCCCTATTCTGTTTGACATCAAGCAATAAGGACACGGACGCCAAGGCTTTCGATAGAACTGCGGACAGCCGTTGGTATTTCTGAATCGGTGATAAGAGTGTCTATCTCTTCCCACCCCGCAATACGTCCGAAGCCGATCCTTCCAAGTTTTGAAGAGTCGGCAAGCAGTATTATTTCGTCTGCACAAGACATCATTCGGCATGTTAGGCGTGCCTCTTCCGGGAACGCGGTGGTAATCCCTGCTCCCAAATCAAATCCGTCACAACTGAAAAACAGTTTTCCGGCGTGTATATTGTCGAGCCCCATCAGAGAATAATCGTCCCTGACCGACAGTGAATTTGACACTAGAGTGCCGCCAAGCACGACAATCCTTATGACCTTTTTGGTACTTAGAATGGAGGCAACACGGATCGATGATGTTACCACATTCAGTTTTTGCCCGTCGGGAAATACGCGTGCAAGAGCCTCGGCAGTTGTCCCGGACGTAACAAGGAGTGAATCACCTTCGCAAATCAAAGATGCGGCAAGCAGGCCGATTCTTTCTTTTTCTTCCCGTCTTATGTTGTATTTCTCGGCAACGGGAAGGTCGGTCACATTCAGAATGCTAGGAGAAACCAGGCCGTGGGAGCGCCGTACAACCTGTTCCTTTTCAAGTTCCCGTAAGTCGCTTCTTAACGTAGCCCCACTCACTCCAAGGCGGGCAGCCAGGGATTCAACATTAAGTGTCCCCTCTTTACGAAGGAACTGCAGTATTTTCTTGCGTCGTTGTTCGTTAATCATAACACAAAAATAGTGTTTTTCATTTGAAATAAAATGAAAATGAAATAAAAACATCGCGATGGTTTAACTACATTTGGGAAAAACTGAAAGGAATGAAAAAGATTGCAATCATTGGTGCCGGGATGATGGGATCGGCCCTTGCCTTCCCCGCCCGCGAAAACGGGCACGATGTCCGTCTTGTAGGAACGCCCCTTGACGGGGAGATAATAGAAGCTTGCCTTAAAACAGGACAGCATCCCAAGTTTGACAGGACTTTCCCCGACGGAGTAAAGTACTACCAGTTTGAGCAGTGGAAAGAAGCCATTAAGGATGTCGATTTCATAATAGGCGGTGTATCATCATTCGGTGTGGATTGGTTCCTTGAAAGTGTTCTTGCCGAACTGGATCCGGCAATACCCGTCCTTTCTGTAACAAAAGGCCTCATCAATCTGGAGGACGGGACACTAATTTCCTATCCGGACTATTGGCAAAGGGAACTGGCCAAGAAAGGAATCAAACGCACCATTAATGCAATCGGCGGTCCCTGCACAAGCTATGAACTGGTATTCCACGACCAAACGGAAGTAGCGTTCTGCGGGGAGAAGTCGGAAGAAATACGCATGATGAAAGAGGCGATGCAAACCCCTTATTATCATATATCACTCACCAATGACGTAGTTGGGCTGGAGAGCGCGGTGGCCTTGAAAAACGGTTATGCTCTTGCAATTGCCATGACTATCGGCCTTGTGAACAGGCATCACGGGCCGGAAGCAGGACTGCACTTCAATTCCCAGGCGGCAGCATTCTATCAGGGAGTTAAGGAAATGAGGCTTTTACTGGAGATGCAGGGCGCAAGCCGGGACTGTGAAAACATTGGTATCGGAGACCTCTATGTAACGGTTTACGGCGGACGGACAAGGAAAGTGGGAATCCTTCTTGGAGAAGGCAAATCATATAAGGAAGCGATGGAAATCCTTTCCGGTGTAACGCTTGAGAGCCTTGTCGTTTCCAGAAGGGTTTACAATGCTATGGCCAGGAAAGCGGAACTGGGGCTGGCCAATCTTGCCGATTTCCCTATGCTTTGCCACGCGGCTGCCGTTCTTGACAAAGGCAAAGACGCGGAATTACCGTGGGAATTGTTTACCTTTGACAATACAAAGTAGGTTATGGACGCTCCGGTAAGGAAACGCTACGTTAAATTGCAATGGAAAACCCTCATCGTTCTGATGGTGGGCTATATCTGCTATTATTTCCTGAGGAAGAATTTCAGCGCGGCAATACCGGCCATGGAGGCATCCCTGGGCCTTTCCAAGGTTCAGCTGGGCATTTTTCTTACTCTGAACGGAATAGTTTACGGGTTGTCCCGTATGGTGAATGGCATTCTTGCCGACCGTTATTCCAAGAGGATCCTTATGTCGGCCGGTCTGGTGCTCTCGTGTGTCATAAATCTTGCGATATGCTTCTCGCCAAGGCTTAACGGCTTTCTGAACCTTATCGACAGTGAGGGCAAAGCCACGCTTGGCCTGGTATACCTCATAGGCTCTCTTTGGGTTCTGAACGGTTTTGTTCACGGTATGGCCTATCCGCCGATTGCCGCAATGATGGCGCACTGGTTCCGTCCTTCTGAACTTGCAACCAAGCAAAGCATATGGAATGCTTCTCATTCGATAGGTGCCGGTGTTGTGATAGCACTTTGCGGATGGATGCTTTCGCGCTTTGGTTACAGTGCCTGGAACCTCTGCTTCATGGTCCCGGCCATAATCGCGTTCCTTGGGGCCATACTAATGTTCACCACACTAAAGGACACGCCTGAACAGTACGGCCTTCCTTCCGTGGAGGCGTTCGAAGCAGAAACAAGGAATACGGCATTTGTATCAACCAGAGAAGAAGCCCTTGCCCCGGAGCGTCTGAAAAAGTTCATTTCCCGTATGGTATTCCGCAATCCTTATATCTGGGGGATATCAATTGCCGATTTCTGCGTGTACGTGATACGTTTTACCATTCTGGAATGGGGGACATCGTTCCTTACCCAGTATAAAGGATTTGACATCGCCCTTGCTGCAAGTATCGTAGCGGCATCGGAACTCATTGGCGGAGTGCTGGGAACCCTGGCTGCAGGATGGGTTACAGACCGATTCTTAAAATCACATACGTTACGGACCAGCGCGTTGTTTACACTTGGTGCAACCATGTGCTTTGCCGCATTCTGGCTGATACCTCATGGAGCGCACTGGATTTGGAGTGCGGTGGCAATAGTTGCATCGGCCTTCTTCATTTACGGGCCTCAGGCGCTGCTTGGAGTGAGTTGCTCCCAGTACGCGACCAAAAGGGCATCGGGCAGTGCAAACGGTTTTTGCGGCATTTTCTGTTACGGTGCAACTATAATCTCGGGGATCGGCTTTGGATATCTGGCCAATCGACCCGGATTCGGCTGGAACGCCGTATTCATCGTTGCCATAGTATTCGGTCTTCTTGGGGCCCTTATCCTCGGCTCCTTCTGGCGGACACCTTCCAATGGCCTCGAGAGAGCAAATAAAGTACTATCTGAAATATGAAAAAGGCAGCAACACTTCTTTTACTTGCATTATATGTGATTTCCGGATGGGCACAGCCCGGGATAATCGGTCACCGCGGCTGCAGATTTGATGGCGGGCCCTATGAGAACACGCTGGAGAGCCTTCGCTTCGCTTTTGCGACCGGGGTGGATGCAGTAGAGTTCGATGTTCAGCTGACATCGGACAATGAAGTGATTGTCTTTCACGGCCCCTCCGTACCCGGTCTGGAAAAAGACATTAGGACTATCACGTTTAAAGAGGCCAGGACCGTCGTTCTTCCCGGCGGACAGCAGATGCCAACGCTTCAGGAGTGGTTTTCAGAAGCGGCAAAGCACCCGGAAATCAGTATGATTCTGGAGATCAAGAAGCAGCTTTCCGACGAAAGGACCCTCCTCCTGGTACAAAAGACTGTTTCACAGGTCAGTAATTCCGGCGTCAAGCCGGAGTACACATCTTCCAGCACTTTGGCCCTTGACGAAATACATCGTCTCGACCCTTCTGCAAAACTAATATACCTGCAAAGCGGCACACCGGTCAAATCGGCCGCCTGGGCAGTTGAGCACGGATACAAGGGACTGTCATACAACCTTGACGGCTTTATGAACAATCCATCGGTTATAGCGGAAGCCAAAGCCCTTGGCATTGAGACCACCTTATGGATGGTGAACGACAGGGAGGTTGCCGACTGGGCAGTCCGGCATGGCGTGGATTTCGTATCGTCCGACTGCCCCGACAAGGTGGTGGAATGGCTCAGACCTTATAGCGGTGCAGGTTTCTCAACTCGCTGGGCCTCGAGTATTAATCCAGATGCACCCCTTCCTGAGTATCCCCGGCCTCAAATGGTGAGGCCCGCTTGGCTTAACCTCAATGGAAAGTGGGATTACGCAATTACTGGAAAGGATGAAGAGTACGCGGGGGCAGATGGGAAGATTCTTGTCCCGTTTGCAGCAGAGTCGGCATTGTCCGGTGTGCAGAGGTATGTTGGAAAGGATAACGCTCTTTGGTACACCAGATCTTTTACCCTGCCCAATAACTGGAAAGGCAATAAGGTCATGCTTCATTTCGGAGCGGTTGACTGGCAGGCCGAAGTCTGGGTGAATGGAAAGAAAGCTGGCATTCATACCGGCGGTTACTCCCCTTTCAGCTTTGATATATCGACCTTATTGAATAAAAAAGGGAAACAGGAACTGAGAATAAAGGTTCTGGATGCTTCTGACCAGGGATGGCAGCCTCGCGGTAAACAATGCGACCAGCCACAGGGGATATGGTATACCCCTGTTACGGGAATATGGCAAACGGTATGGCTTGAGGCCGTTCCGGAGACGCACATTAGTTCTTACTACGCCCAATCCGACATCGACAACTCCACAATAAGCGTACATATTCAAGCTCAAGAACTCAAAGAAGGAGATATCGTAAGGGTTGAACTGAGGGATGGCGGAACTGGATACAGCGCAGAAAAACCGTCGGGCGCGGTAATAGCTTCTGTCGACGGGGCCGATGTAATTATCCCTGTTGCCTCAGCCCATTTATGGTCTCCTTCAGATCCATACCTCTACGGATTGGACATCTCCATAATCAGGAAAGGGAAGATCATGGACAAGGTTTGCGGATACACCGCAATGCGAAAAGTGTCAGTTATTATGGACACGGACACCTTCAACACCAGCAAGGGTATCCCCCAGGGCTCATTGCGGCTTGGGCTTAACAACACTATCCTTTTCCAATTCGGTCCTTTGGACCAGGGCTGGTGGCCTGATGGCCTTTATACAGCACCTACGGACGAAGCCCTTCGCTTTGACATTGAAAAGACCAAGGAATGGGGGTTCAATATGATTAGGAAACACATCAAGGTGGAACCTGCCAGATGGTATTATTGGTGTGACGTGTTCGGTGTCCTTGTATGGCAGGATATGCCTTGCATTGCCGATCACAACAAAAAGAACAACGCTCGCAGACCGGCCGATCTTGCTGTCCGTCAGTCAAACAAATGGGTAAAGGATTCCTTCTTGGGAGGAACGGACTGCGACGTTCCGGGTTACTGGAAGCAGAACTTTTATAAAGAATGGGGAGAGATTATCGAGAGCCTCAAAGGTTTTCCCTGTATTGTAGTATGGGTACCGTTCAATGAAGGCTGGGGACAGTTCGATACCGAAAATGTTGTACTGTTTACAAAGGAGAAAGACCCTTCGCGCCTTGTGAACGAGTCCTCGGGCGGCAATTTCCACTTTTCCGGTGACATCCTGGACGCACATCATTATCCCGAGCCCAAGATGAATGTATTCGAAAGGACTATGGTAAATGTCCTTGGCGAATATGGCGGAATCGGATATCCTGTTCCGGGACATGTTTGGAGGCCCGACGGCAAGAACTGGGGATATGATGGACTTTGTTCTTCTGATGAAGAATTACTGGAACGATATCGGCTGTATGCCGACAGATTGAAAGTCTTGATCAGCACGGGATGCGCCGCGGCAGTTTACACCCAGACTACAGATGTGGAAGTAGAAGTAAACGGTCTTATGACCTATGACAGGGTTGAGAAAATTGACGCCTCTGCCTTAAGGTCTATAAACGAAGAAGTAATAGCTAACCCATCCTGGCTTAATAAATAAAAATTCGCAGGCGGGTTTCACAACCGGCCTGCGAATAATTTATAGGTATCAATATTTATGTCTGACACCTCTTATTGCCAATATCGTGCCAGAACTACTTCCTTCTAGCGACGATAAGTGAAGAAACTTTCATATAGCCGTGCTTGAAGTCCAGGGGCTTGATATTGTTGCCCTTGTAGGCCTCAACGAGGTCCAGCTGATAGGTATAGGCCTCGAATGCGGCAAGGGGATGGACATATCCGCCGTAGAGGTCCACATTCCACTGATCGGGAGTGAAGAAACGGTAGGGAACGCCCGTATCGTCCTGGACAACGGCGAAAGCGTGCTGGAGCATATCGTTCCTGGCCTGGCTGAAATGAGGCTTGTGCATGCAGTAGGAGCATGACTTCACATAGCCGGCCGTGGTTGCGGGATCGAACTTGTCTATGAGCGCCTGGGTTCCGGCCTTGAAGTACTCGTCGCGGAGGTTTGCGTACAGGTAGTAGAGCGTGCGCATCTCGTTCTCCTCGCGGTTGAAGTACTTGATTTCCACCACGTCGGTAATCTTGTCGGCAGGGGTGAGGGAGCCGTCATCGGCAAGGGTCTGATAGGTGATGGAGTGGATGTGGAAATCCATCCTGGCCATAAGGACCATCATGATGGGAACCGTTCCGTCGATGACGTCGTTCGCCAGGTCGTTATCCATTGCGTTGGTAATGAAATAGCTGCTCTTCAGGTGAGTGCGCATTGCGTTGCGGTACATTCCAAAGGTGTGCTCCGTCATTTTTTCCAGCGCGGGGATGCTGCCGGTTTTCTCCAGGGCCATGAACCAGTAGGTCTTGGGCTTGGGGAAGAACGAAGCAGCATAGGGGAAATCCGGGCCGCTGAAAGGATAGAACACGGAAAGGGCCTTGTCGTTCACGTCCTTGAGGTCCGTCTGGGCAAAGACGTCAACCTTGTCCAGGGTTTCGCGGCAGGTTGCCCACATGCGGTCCATTTCCTCCTTGTGCTTCTGCCAAAAGCCTTTTTCCATCCAGGAAGCGAAGGGGCTGTCGGCGGCTACGTCCATACCGGCAAGGATGCGGGCGGTATCGTCCAGGATCGGATCCTCCTTGATTGGAGGTTTGGGTGCGGGAACTTCCACCTTGGTGGTGTCGGAATCGCCGGTATCGGCCTTCTTTGTGCGGTTCTTGCAGGAAGGGGTGAACAGAAGTGCTGCCAGGGCAGCTGCAAATAAGAGTTTTTTCATATCAGCTCTTTTTCTTTATAAGTAATTTGTTTGCAAGGTAAACGAGAGCGCCGGCAACCAGGGTTACGGTGCTCATCAGCGTCATCCACATGAACTTCTGGTCGTGGCGGACAAAGGTTGCCAGATAGTCGTCATAGATAAGATAGACTATGGAACAGGCTATCAGAAGGCAGAAAACTATCGGCGTGACGGGGAATCCCCAGGTCTTGTAGGGGCGCTCCACATTCGGGAAACGGCGCCTGTGCACGAATACTCCCGCCACGGTGGCGAAAGAGCACATGGACAGGAGGATGCCCGTGTACTGTGTTATCAGCGAAAATGAACCGGTGAGAATGAGGAAGAGGCTCACAGCGTACTGGAACAGAAGCGCGGCATACGGGATTTCCTTCTTGCTCTTGCTGGACAGGAAGCGGAGGATGCGATAGTCCTCTCCCATAACCTGCGACACTCTTGGACCCACATACACCATCGAACTGATACTGGAAAGCAGCAGAAGCGCTATCACCATTCCCATCATGTTGCCAACCTGGGTGCCGAAAATGCGCCTGGCGCTTATGAGGCCCACCTCAACTTCTCCTGTGAGTTCCGATGCCGGAGTGCTCAGAAGGAACACAAGGTTCAGGAGCAGATACATCACGGTAACGGTGAGGGTGGAGAGCAGAAGCGCCTTTGGAAGGGTTTTCTGCGGGTTCTTCAGGTCCCCGGCGATATATATTGCCGCATTCCAGCCGGAATATGCATAATAGACCCAGATGAGCGACACGGCAAAGCCTGTGTTGAAAACGGTGGACGCGCTGAAGCTCTGGAACGAAGGCGCAAAGCTCTGGTGCTCGTGGGGAATAACCAGGCCGGCGACAATAAAGCCAATGATAACCAGCACCTTAACTCCGGTGAATACATTCTGGAAACGGCCGCTCACAACACGGCTCACCCCATGGACAAGGGTGATTACAGTGAGCACCGCAACCGCCAGAAGCTTAGCGTTTATAACCGGGAAAATGCTGCACACATACGAGGAAAGTGCTATGCACGACAGGGCGATGGGAGCGGCAAAACCAACCACCAGCGACACCCAGCCGGCAAGGAAGCCCACCGAGGGGTGGTAGATATTGCTGAGATAGTGATACTCTCCTCCCGAACGGGGCATCGCAGCCCCAAGTTCCCCGTACGTCACCGCTCCGCAGAAAGCAATTACGCCACCCAGCAGCCAGAGCAGCAGAATGGCGATGAGGTTCTGTGTGGAGAGCAGTTGGAACCCAAGGGAGGTGAACACACCCGTCCCAATCATATTGGCTATGATGAACGCACTGGCGGTGAGCCAGCCGAATTTGTCGGAGCCTTTTCTCATGGGTTCAGCGGTATAGTTTGCGAAGATACGCAAAAACCCAGCATTTTGCAAATCGGAATGCTATTCCTCCACCTTGCCGCCGGCCAGGTCCAGAATCTCGCTGGTGATGCGCTGCTGACGGCCTTTGTTGTACATGAGGTTGAGTTCGGCAAGGAGGTCTTCGCCGTTGTCGGTGGCGGTTTGCATGGCTATGGTGCGGGCGGCATGCTCGGAGGCGATGCTGTCCAGGATGGCGGCGTGGAACTTCAGTTTCAGAAGCTTGGGAAGAAGGAGCTCCATCAGGGTCTCCGATGAGGGCTCCACGATATAGTCCTCTTCAAAACCGTCTCCTGCTCCGTGGACTAAAACGACTTCGCTGTCGGAGACGGTTTTGGCGCCGCCACCTGGCAGAAACTCTTCTGCCACGGGCACTTGGCGGGCGGTGCTCACGAAGTGGTTGTACACCAGAATGATCTTTGAGTAGTTCCCATCGGCAAAGGATTTCATCAGGCGCTCCGCGAGGGATACCGAGGCGTCGTAGGAAGAATGTTCCACAAGCTGGTTCAGGTTCTCGGGACTGGGGAAACCGGCCTTGCGCATGGCTTCGGCCATCTTGCGGCCGATGGACCACACTTCGGCGCCGGGATTATCGGCAAGCACTTCCTTCACCTTGGCAATGGCCTGGGAGTTGAAGCCGCCGCAGAGCGAGGAATTGGAGGCAATGGCTACGATGGCAACGGGGGCGGTTCTGCCTTCGTTTTCTTCGTCATCGACCCTCTTCTTCACTTCCGGCATTTTTGCACCGGCGCGCAGGAGAGAATCCATTATCCCCTGCAGCTGGCGCTCGTAAGGGCGCATGGCTTCGATGGCCTGCTGGGCACGGTGAAGCTTGGACGCCGCCACCAGCTTCATTGCCGATGTAATCTTCAGCGTCCCCTTCACCGAGGAAATGCGTCCCTTTATTTCCTGAAGCGTTGCCATCAGTCTTTCATTGCCAGGATTACTTCGGATGCCACTTTCTCGATTATGGCGATTATCTCTTCAGAGCTCTTGCCTTCGCCCAGGGGTTCCAGCACATCGGCCTTGTGATCGGCCCTCATCTTGTCCAGGAACACATCCTGGAATTTGCGCACGCTACCCACGGGAATGTCCTTCATAAGGGCGTGCGTGCCGCAGTAGAGCACTGCCACCTGCTCGCCGGTGGGCATGGGACTGTACTGGGGCTGTATGAGCAGCTGATTGTTCTTACGGCCCTTGTCCAGGGCAAGTTCCGTAACTTTGTCAAGGTCGCTGGAGAACTTGCTGAACGACTCCAGTTCCGCCCACTGGGCCTGGTCGATTTTCAGCGTTCCAGCCACCTTCTTCATGGACTTTACCTGGGCGCTGCCGCCAACTCGGGACACGCTTATACCCACGTTGATGGCCGGCCTCACGCCCTGGTTGAACAGGGCCTGTTCCAGATAGATCTGGCCGTCGGTGATGGAAATCACGTTTGTGGGGATGTATGCCGATACGTCTCCGGCCTGAGTCTCGATGATGGGCAGTGCCGTGAGCGATCCGCCACCCTTCACCTTATCCCTGAGCACATCCGGAAGGTCGTTCATCTGAGCCGCCACTTCCTGCTGGTCGATGATTTTTGCGCTCCGCTCCAGGAGGCGGGAATGCAGGTAGAAAATATCGCCGGGATATGCCTCACGGCCGGAAGGGCGCTTGAGGATGAGCGAAACCTCGCGGTAGGCCACGGCCTGCTTGGAAAGGTCGTCATAGACAACCAGCGCGTGGCGGCCGGTGTCGCGGAAATACTCGCCTATCGCAGCTCCGGCGAAAGGAGCGTAATACTGCAGCGGAGCGGGATCTGCGGCCGTTGCGGCCACCACCACGGTGTAATCCATGGCGCCGTGGTCCCGCAGCGTCTTCACTATGGACGCAACCGTACTGCCCTTCTGGCCGATTGCCACATAGATGCAGAACACGGGCTTTCCCTTCAGGAATTCGCTCCTCTGGTTTATTATTGTGTCGATTGCGATGGCCGTCTTACCCGTCTGACGGTCCCCGATTATGAGTTCCCTCTGGCCGCGGCCGATGGGAATCATTGCGTCTATGGCCTTGATTCCGGTCTGGAGCGGCTCGCTCACCGGCTGGCGGAAGATAACCCCCGGCGCCTTCCTCTCAAGCGGCATGTCCAGCTTCTCTCCGCCGATGGGGCCAAGCCCGTCCAGCGGATTGCCAAGAGGGTCCACTACCCTGCCCAGCATACTGTCATTAACGCCGATGGAGGCTATGCGGCCCGTCCTGCGCACAATCATCCCTTCCTTCACCAGGTCGGTGGCGCCCATCAGCACGGCGCCCACATTATCGGACTCCAGGTTCATGGCTACGGCCATTACGCCGTTGCCGCAGTCCAGCAGTTCGCCGGCCTCCACATTAGTTAGACCGAACACGCGCACGACACCGTCGCTCACCTGCAAGACTTTTCCCACCTCCTCGAAGCGGAGGGCGCTGTTCATATCCCTAAGCTGCTGCAACAGGATATCCGACACTTCGCCGGGTTTCAGAGTTTCAGACATCTTTAAACAATTCTTCTGTTTCTTTCAATAAATTGCTCCCTTATCTTGTCCAGCTGGTGCTTCACGCTGGCGTCCAGGAGCTGGTCGTCCATGTCGAAGACAAAACCGCCGATTATGGAAGGATCCACGCTCACTTCCAGGAGGATATCGCTGCCGGTACGCTCCTTTACCATAGCCCTGAGGCTTTGGATAAGCCGGGCTGGCGGCTCCTTCGCACATACTAAGTTGGCTTTCCGCAAGCCCTTGGAACTGCGGTACATAAAGGCGAAATCGCGCATTATGTCGTGGGTCAGCTCCATACGGCCGTTACTGCAAAGAAGGGCCGTGAAGCGCTCCATCTCCGGGGACATTGATCCGCCCAGGGCGCTGGAGATGAGCTTCGACTTCTCTGCCTGTGACACCACGTCGCCGGAGGCGGAAAGCATTGTCCTCAGATCCGGCACTTCGGAAAGCACGCGCACGAGACGGTCGGCCTCGGAGCAAACCTGTTCTCCGTTGCCTGTTTCCCGGACATATTTCAGAAGGGCCCGGGCGTACCGTGTGCTCACTATGCTTCGGTTCACGACTGAATCTGCTGTGCCCTGGCGGCCTCATCCACGATGGAATCCAGATAAGCCGCGCTGGTGGTTTCGTCGGACAGTTCTTTTCTTAACACCTTCTCCGCCACGCTCACCCCTATCAGGGCCACTTCCTTGCGGATGTCCCTGAGGGCGCTTTCTTTCTCTGCCTCAATCTCTTTCCGTGCGCTTTCCAGTATCTTCCCGGCCTGCAGGTGAGCCTCCTCCCTGGCGTCGGCAATAATGCGGTCACGCGTCTGGGCGGCTTCCTTCAGGATAACGGCCTGCTGCTTGCGCACTTCCTCCATCATCCTGGCCTCATCGGCCTTCCAGGCTGCCATGCGGGCCTCTATTTCATCGGCATCCTTAAGGGACTTCTCTATCTTGGCACTGCGGCTTTCCACGCCCTTGGAGATGATCGGGAAGCCGAACTTCGCAAGGAGGAAAAACACGATGCCGAAGATTATGACCATCCAGAAAAGGAGGCCGAAATCCGGTGTGATGAGGCTCATTACCTAAGGACGAGAAGCAGACAGACGATGATTGCGAAAAGGGCGGCGCCTTCAATCATACCTGCGGCGATGATGAGGGTGGTGCGCAGATTACCGGCGCTCTCCGGCTGCCTGGCAATGGCTTCCATTGTGGCCTTGCCTATCTTGCCGATACCGAACGCACCGGCGAATGCAGCGAGCGCTGCGCCGAATCCAGCCGCTACTTTTCCCAGAACGGCACCTGCTGCCGCCTGAAGGATCATTGATGCAAACATTAACATAATTATAATAAGTTTAAGTGTTTATTCTCCGTGTGACCTGGCCATCCCTATATACACGGCGCTGAGCGTAGTGAACACATAGGCCTGGATGAAAGCGACCAGGCATTCCAGCGCATCCAGGAACACGCCGAACAGCACCGCCACCACGCTCATGGAGCCGGTGAGGAGCGGTCCGTACTTGGCCACTATGAATATTACCGCCACCACGCTCAGGAGCATGATATGCCCGGCAAGCATGTTGGCGAAAAGTCGTATCGTGAGTGAAACCGGCTTCATCAGGGCGCTGAACACCTCTATCACCGGCATTATCGGTTTGAGGAATCCGGGCACTTCCGGCCAGAAAATATCCTTGTAATAATGCTTTGTTCCCGTGGTGTTCACTATGATGAAAGTGAAGAGTGCCAGCACAAGCGTAACTGCTATGTTGCCCGTGACATTGGCCCCTCCCGGGAAGAAGGGAATTATACCAAGGAAATTGTTCAGCAGTATCCACATAAAGGCCATGCATAGGTACGGGGCATATCTGCGATAATCCTCGCCTATGTTCTCCTTCGCTATCCCGTACGGTATCATCATAAGCGATTCCACTGCCGCAGGAAATCCCTTGGGTGCTTCCTTAAGCGCATCGTGGCGCCTGTACCAGCGTGCGGTTATCAGTACCGCTATCAGCAGAAGCAGGCTGCTGAACATTATCGACAGCACATTCTTGGTGATGGAGATGTCCAGCGGGCGTTCTCCGGTTGCGGTGTCTATGATTTTCCCGCTTTCCTCATCTATCTTCAGACCCTGATATTCCTCCCCGTGGTGCAGTTTTGCCGATGAAAACACGTGCCAGCCCGTACTGCTTTTCACGATTACCGGCAACGGGATGGACACCGCCTTGTCTTTCCACTCGGTGATGTGCCACTCGTAATCATCGGCAATATGACCGAAGATGAGCCCGGACACATCCACGTCCAACAGCAGCGCAAACGATATGAGGAACATTTTTAACATAGTTCCACGCAGGCTTTCACTTCATTGTTTCCAACCTCCACAAAGCCGCCCTTAATCTGTACGGAATCCTCTCCTGAAGCGTTTCGCCAGCGGATTTCGCCTTTATCAAGTGCGGTTAAAACCGCTGCGTGATCCTTCAGGACCTCGAAGGGACTCAGGACTCCTGGCAGCCACACGGCCTCCACCATGATATCGGCCACGGTGGATTCGGGAGAAAGGATATGAAGCTTTATGCTGTCCATTATTTCGCCGCTTCAAGGAGGGCTTCACCCTTGGCAATGGCTTCGTCTATTGTTCCCACATTAAGGAATGCCTGTTCTGGCAGGTAGTCCACCTCTCCGTCCAGGATCATGTTGAATCCGCGGATGGTGTTCTCTATACTCACCATCACGCCCTTCACGCCGGTGAAGGCCTCTGCCACATGGAAGGGCTGCGACAGGAAGCGCTGCACCCTTCTGGCACGGTTCACCGTGGTCTTGTCTTCGTCGGAGAGTTCGTCCATACCCAGGATGGCTATGATATCCTGCAGCTCCTGGTTGCGCTGGAGTATCTGCTTCACCCTCTGCGCGCACTCGTAATGCTCCTTGCCCACCACATTGGGATCCAGGATCCGGGATGTGGAATCCAGAGGGTCCACTGCGGGGTAAATACCCAGGGAGGCAATCTTACGGCTCAGAACCGTGGTTGCATCCAGGTGGGTGAAAGTGGTGGCCGGAGCCGGGTCCGTGAGGTCATCGGCAGGGACGTACACGGCCTGCACCGAAGTGATTGAGCCATTTTTGGTGGAAGTGATGCGCTCCTGCATCTTACCCATTTCCGTTGCCAGTGTGGGCTGGTAACCCACTGCCGACGGCATTCGGCCCAGCAGTGCGGAGACCTCCGAACCCGCCTGGGTGAAACGGAAGATATTGTCTATGAAGAAGAGGATATCCCTGGTATCTCCTTCCGAGCCGGAATCGCGGAAGCTTTCCGCAAGGGTGAGGCCGCTCAGGGCCACGCTTGAACGCGCTCCCGGGGGTTCGTTCATCTGGCCGAAGACCATGGCCACCTGGCTTTTCTCCAGTTGCTCCTTGTCCACGAGGGAAAGATCCCATCGACCTTCCTCCATGGCCTTGTTGAAGGCTTCTCCGTAACGGATGACGTTGGATTCTATCATCTCGCGCAGGAGGTCGTTGCCCTCACGCGTGCGCTCGCCCACTCCGGCGAACACCGAGAATCCGTTGTGCGCCTTTGCGATATTGTTGATGAGTTCCTTGATAAGCACCGTTTTGCCCACGCCTGCGCCGCCGAAAAGACCGATCTTTCCGCCTTTCAGATACGGTTCCAGAAGGTCTATCACCTTGATTCCGGTGAAAAGGACCTCTTCAGTGGTGGTGAGTTCCTGGAACTTGGGCGGATCCCTGTGGATGGGAAGGGCATTCTCCCTGGAGAGCTCCTCCATACCGTCAATGGCATTTCCGGTCACGTTCATCACGCGCCCGCGGATCTGCTCTCCCACAGGCATGGTTATGGGCCTGGAGGTGTTCACCACCTCTATTCCGCGGCTGAGGCCGTCGGTAGAGTCCATGGCAATGCAGCGCACGGAATCCTCTCCAATGTGCTGCTGCACTTCCAGCACCACCTTATGACCGTCCGGCCTCACGGTCTCAAGGGCGTCGAATATTCTGGGAAGTATGTTTTCCGCTTCTCCGGAAGCCACATCGAAATGTACATCCACCACAGGTCCCACCACCTGTGCTATGCGGCCTTTAACAATAGGCATAGGCAAAAGTTTTCAGTAACCACAAATATACTGATTCAAGAGGAGAAAAACAAAGAAAAGGCCCTTTGCCTGCGCGGACTAAAACTGTCCTGCTCCGGCTGGGCCTTTTCTTTCAGGAATGCGCTTTAGCAGAGCTTGGTGTAGCCGTAGCGGGCCTCGCCTTCAAGCTCGATTTCGATGCGCATGAGGCGGTTGTACTTGGCGATACGGTCGGTACGGCTTAGGGAACCGGTCTTGATCTGGCCGCTGTTGGTAGCAACTGCGATATCGGCAATGGTGGTGTCCTCAGTCTCGCCGGAGCGGTGGCTGGTGACGGTGGTGTAGCCGTGACGGTGTGCCATCTCAATTGCGTCCAGGGTCTCGGTGAGGGAACCGATCTGGTTCACCTTGATGAGGATGGAGTTGCCTGCACCCATCTTGATACCTTTCTCCAGGTACTTCACGTTGGTAACGAAGAGGTCGTCGCCCACGAGCTGGCAGCGGTCGCCGATAGCCTTGGTGAGCTTCACCCAACCGTCCCAGTCTTCCTCGGACAGACCGTCCTCGATGGAGTCGATAGGGTATTTGTTAATGAGTTCCTCCAGATAGGCGATCTGCTCGTCGGTAGTGAGCTTCTTGCCGTTGGGATCTTTCTGCTTGCCGTCCTTGAGCTGCTTGTAGTCGTAGTAGAAGCTGCCGTCCTCGTTCTTGAAGCAGAATTCGGAAGCTGCGCAGTCCATTGCGATCTTCACGTCCTTGCCGGGCTCGTAGCCAGCCTTCTTGATGGCCTCGATGATGCAGTCAAGAGCATCGTCAATGCCGTTGAGCTTGGGTGCGAAACCACCTTCGTCGCCCACTGCGGTGGAAAGGCCGCGTGCCTTCAGAACCTTCTGGAGAGCGTGGAACACCTCTGCGCCGATGCGTACGGCTTCTGCCTCGCAGGGAGCGCCGACGGGACGGATCATGAACTCCTGGAATGCGATGGGAGCATCGGAGTGTGCGCCGCCGTTGATGATGTTCATCATGGGAACGGGAAGTACATAAGCGTTTGCACCGCCGATATAGCGGTAGAGGGGAAGGCCAAGCTCAAGGGCTGCAGCCTTTGCAACTGCCAGGGAAACGCCAAGGATAGCGTTGGCGCCGAGTTTGCTCTTGGTGGGAGTGCCGTCCAGTTCGATCATGGTTTTGTCGATGGCGCGCTGCATTGTAGCGTCCATGCCCACGATTGCGGGGGCGATGATCTCATTCACGTTCTTCACTGCCTGGAGAACGCCCTTTCCGCAGTAGCGGCTGCCGCCGTCGCGAAGCTCGAGAGCCTCGTTTTCACCTGTGGAAGCGCCTGAAGGAACGGCTGCTACGCCCACAAATCCACTGTCAAGAGTAACTTCAACTTCGATGGTAGGGTTGCCGCGTGAATCGAGGATCTCTCTACCGAATACGGATACGATCTGCATAGTTTTTATTAAGTTTAAGAGTATATTGCTTGATTGCGGCGCAAATTTAGCATTTTCCCGCAAGATTTACAAGGGACGCACCACCTTTATTCCTGCGCAGTTACGGCGGCCCGCCGCATAGGCGGCAACATCCTTTGCGTCCAGAACCACTTTCATCTCTGCCGATGATGCGTGGATGAAGCGCAGCCTGCCATCGACCTTGCAAGCAATGGCCACGTGTGAGATGTCCAGCCCGCCAATCGTTGTGACGTAGCAGATAATGTCGCCGTCCTTCACGCGGGACTCGATACCAGGGATGTATTCCGGCCTGATTACCGTCATCGGCTCCAGATTCAGCTCGTCCTCAATCGCCTTGATCCTGGCAACGTCATCGGCACCCATCTTATAGGCCGATGGATGCGTGCTCATATAGTTTATGGGATGATTGTAAGTCTCGCCGCCAAGATCCAGCGTAATATCTTTCAGCACGCCGCGCTTTTCCAGATTGCGGATCCATTCAGTGGTGTAATGTATGCGGTCGCTGAAATAGCGTATCTGCTTAGGATTGCGGTAGCGGCAGTGGGCCAGCTGCTTCACGAAGAACTGGTAATAAGGCGCTTCTGGGGCCATTTTTGCTGTTCGCGCCATGCACAGCATCGCCTCCACGAAAAGTATGCAGTCCGTTTTGCCGATGACCACTTTGAACTGCTCGGGAGTGTCTCCCAGACCCAGCTGCCCGCCAACATACGGGGTGCCGTACATGCTTTTGGCCGCCGCCAGCATAAGCTCAGCCGTGGTTGTGGCCCCGCTCTCCTTGAGCATTGCAACTTTCTGCTCTACCAGGAGGGAATCGGCCTTGCTCACATAGTTTGTGAAGCAGCATTGCCCCTGCTGCGCCCGAGCGCCAAAAACGGCAAATAAAAGCAGTACAGACGTTACGATGTGTTTCATATCTTACAAATATACGAAATAAATCCCTATATTTGCAGCGCTTATTGTATAATGTTACAAAGTATGAGACTTTTGACCGAAAAGGAAATCGCATTCCTTAAAGAGAGGGGATGCAGCAGCGACTCTTGGGAAGGTGTGCAGATAGAGGATGCCCAGTCACTGGAATATATACAGAACGTCAGATTCTCCGGAAGTGTTCAGGTGGGCTCGCTTAAGGGCGAATTCACCCTTCCCGGAGGGCTTAAAAAGCACTCCTGCCTTCGCAATGCAACGCTTCACAACGTGAACATCGGAAGCGGCTGCCTCATCGAGAATATCTCCAATTACATAGCCAATTACGATATCGGCAACGATACATATATAGAGAATGTGGACCTTATGCTCACCGAAGGGCTGTGCTCCTTCGGCAATGGCGTGGAAGTGTCTGTGCTGAACGAAACCGGAGGCCGCGAGGTGAAGATTTACGACCGCCTTTCAGCCCAGATCGCATATGTCCTTGCCATGTACCGCCACCGCGAAGAACTTTGCCGGAGGCTCAACGCGCTCATCGACAAATATGCCGATGACCAGAAGAGCGAGCGTGGCACCGTCGGCAACAACGTACGCATACGCAACACGCGGTATATCAACGGCGTACGGATTGGCGACGGCGCCGTGATAAGCGGAGTGAACAGGCTTCGCAACGGCTCGGTCCTGAGCAATTCCATTGCCCCGGTATGCGTTGGCCACGGGGTCATTGCCGATGACTTCATTATCTGCAGCGGCTCGGCGGTAGAGGACAATACAACCCTGAACCGCTGTTTCGTGGGGCAGTGCTGCAAATTGGGACACGGCTACAGCGCCTCAGATTCGCTTTTCTTCTCCAACTGTCAGGGAGAAAACGGCGAAGCATGCGCTATTTTCGCGGGGCCGTTCACGGTAACTCACCACAAAAGTACGCTCCTCATTGCCGGCATGTTCTCCTTCATGAACGCCGGCAGCGGCTCCAACCAGAGCAATCACATGTACAAACTGGGCCCCATACACCAGGGAATTATGGAAAGGGGCTCCAAGACGGCATCCGATTCGTATATCCTCTGGCCTTCACGTGTGGGTGCGTTCTCCCTGGTGATGGGAAGGCATGTTACGCACTCCGACACTTCCAATCTCCCGTTCTCCTATCTCATCGAGCAGCAGAACACTACTTTCCTTGTGCCCGGAGTGAATCTCCGCAGCGTTGGCACAATACGTGACGCCCAGAAATGGCCGAAGCGCGATGCGCGCAAGGATCCCGACAAACTGGACTGCATAAACTACAACCTCCTGAGCCCCTTCACCATCCAGAAGATGTTCAAGGGTATCCAGTTGCTGAAGAACCTGCAGTATTCTTCCGGAGAACTTTCCGACATTTACTCTTACCACAGCACCAAGATCCGCAACTCCTCCCTCAGGAAGGGCATAGGGTACTACAGGACCGCAATCACCAAGTTCCTGGGGAACTCAATTATCTCCAAACTTGCGAATCTTCCTGCCGGAGCATCCGACGAACAGATACGAAAAGCCCTGCTTCCCGAATCGGAAACCGGGAAAGGCCCGTGGGTGGACCTTTGCGGTCTCATAGCCCCGAAAGAGGCAATAGACGCGCTTCTATCAAGGGTTGAAGACGGCAGCATCGGCCTTGTGGAACTTTCAAAAGCGTTCCACGACATGCATTCCAACTACTACACCTACGAATGGACCTGGGCCTATGACAAGTATGCCGACTTCTTCGGCTACCCGCTGGAAAGCATTACTGGAGCGCAGGTGATTGACATTGTGTATAAGTGGAAGGAAGCAGTGATCGGCCTGGACCACGAGCTGTATGACGATGCCCGCAAGGAATTCAACCTGGCGTCAATGACAGGATTCGGTGCCGACGGCACCAAGGAAGACAAAGAGCATGACTTCTCCGAAGTCCGCGGCTCGTTCGAGTCCAACTCGTTCGTCACTGCCGTTGTGGACCACATCCGCGTGAAGGAAGCCCTGGGTAATGAACTGATAGCAAGGCTGAACGGATAATAGGCGGCGCGTCCCTTGTAAATCTATAATAATATTCATATTTGATGATTTTATACATAATTTTGCATAATTATCATCAAATATGTATATTTGCATCATGACGAATGATGAACTGTTACAAGACACTTACGCATTCTCAAACGGAGAATTAGCCGCACAGGTAGGCGAGCGTTTTCGTGATTACCGCACTGCATTAAGGCTTACACAGAAACAGGTGGCGCTGCAGAGCGGTGTTTCCGTAATGACTATTGTCCGCTTTGAAAAAGGACAGGGCAATTCAATACGCCTGGATAACCTGATTGCCCTACTAAGAGCAATTCAGCGTCTGGATGACATTACTACTCTGATTCCCGATGTACCCTTGAGTCTATACTCTAAAAGTAAAAAGAAGTGAAAGAGAATATTGTAAGCGTACGCCTCTGGGAAAAGGAGATAGCCAGATTGGAATGGCGTGGAGGATACAAGCAGAAGTTCGGGAAACTTGGTGCTATCGTATCCTTCCATCCCGACTACGTATCGTATGGTTGGGATTTGGATCCTATCGGCCCTTACAATCATTCTATTTATATGGTTCAGAAAGGGCTGTCGGACTGGTGCAGGGCCAAAGAATATGAAGGATTACCGCGATTCCTTTCCGGATCTCTTCCTGACGATTGGGGAAATGCTGTGTTTTCGGCATGGGTAGACAGTCGTAAGATTCGCCACAGCGATATTACCTCCGTGGACAAGCTGGCCTTTATAGGAAAACGCGGCATGGGTGCACTGGAATTTGCACCTGCACTATACGAGGGTATTTCTACTGATAATGTACTGATACTGGATGAACTATACGATTTATCCAAACAGATACAGAAAAACCGTGAAGGCATTTCCGTTGACCTTAGCAACAATCCTGGTATTGGAGACCTGATGTCAGTGGGAATGAGCGCCGGCGGAATGCATCCAAAAGCCATTATTGCCATCAATTGGGAAACAGGGGAAGCGAAATCAGGACAATTCCTGCTACCTGAAGAATTCACACAGTATATTCTAAAATTCAGGGATTCTGATTTCTGGCCCACTGCTGAAGTAGAACTTGCATATCACAGGATGGCCGTGCAAAGCGGAATAAACATGGAGAAGTGCCGCTTGTTACCAATTGAGGGGCAGAATCATTTCCTTACAGAACGATTTGACAGGAAGAATGGGGAAAAGCAGCACACTGCAACTCTTCAAGCACTAAACGGAGAAACAGTATCATACGAGCAATTGATTACAGTATGTAGAAGGATGAGACTTCCGTATCTGGACGTGGAGCAGGTGTTTCGCAGGGCTGTATTCAATTATTTATCAGGAGTATGCGACGACCACGACAAGAACTTTTCTTTTATCCTGACACCGGACGGAATATGGCGCCTTGCTCCTGCATATGATGTTACATTTACTGTAAACATCATGAACAAATTTATTGGCGACAGGCACGTAATGAGCCTTTCGGGTCAAACCAGGAAAGTAACACGCGATGATATCCTTAGACTTGCCGAATATGGAGACATTCGAAACCCTTCTGTCATCCTTGAAGAAATCCAGGATTCGATAGGATCATTTGCGACTATAGCATCTGAAATAGGTATAGAATCCCAAGTTTGCAATATAATACAATCACATATTAGCAGTCATACGACATAAAACGATGAAACAAAATAATCCCCGGTTCTGACTAGCTCAGAATCGGGGATTATTGGTGGATCAGTAGTAATACATCCCCCAGTCAAAGTCGGTATCGTCAAGAACAGGAGGAATAGTAAATGTACTTGTCACCTTTCTGGATTCTCCACTGAAGACAATGGTAAAATGCTGTTCAGGATTAGGTGCGGTTGGAAATGTTACCTTCCCGCACCGGCTGCAACCGTTAAAATCGGTAAGAATCAAATCGCTTAACTTGCAGGTAACCGTATTATAGATGGGAGTGTAATGATCAATTTCCCCTTTGCCATTATAATGCTTAAGCCTAATCCAAGGAACGCAAGTAGTATATGTGAAGTCCACAATTGAAGCAAGAGACTCTCCGGCAGGAACACCTTCATAATCACGGTCTGAGATTAATGAGACATTCGTGAAATCGTTTATGTAAGCAATACCTCCAGGCTCTGCATCTGTGTGACAAAACATAATTGTATCCCCAAGCGCTTTACGAATAACTACATATTCATCGTCGGGGACAGCGATGGCCTTTCGGTCGGGAGCCGAGTAATCATCCAACACAAATAAGATTTCCCTGTCCGGTTTTTTATTATTATTGTGAATATTGTCCGAACTCACAGGATGAAAGGAAACGAAGTTCTTGAATACAAGGAAATAGTATGGTTTCCAGGAAGCGCCACCGCCAGGAATGGCTACGGTCGGGTTATCTACACCTTCTATTTCTTCAGCACCGGGAGTTGTGCATGATGCAACCAGCAACAAAGCACAAAGAAAAAAAGGCAACAATCGCTTCATAAGTAAGTGTTTTTAAGTCTGTCCAATGCGAGTGTGGAGAATCTTATAGTCGATACAATTCAATAGTAATCAGAGCATTATGCAATTTGAATTACGGCCTAATCCCAGTATTCATTTGAAGGTTATACTGATAATAACCATCAACGCCGATGGTATCCACGATACTTTTAGTATAATATAATGGATCTGAAGAAGAATCCATAATATCAAAACGGCTATTAGCAAAATACCCATCAAAGGCACCACCCCACCCCCAATTAATGTGCAAAACACTGCTAGTCTGCATCTGCCCGGTTATAATATGCCAGGAAGAATCATAGACCATTACCGGGCGCTTTCTATTAAAACATTGGTCAAATACCCATGTGTGCCCATCGTCACAAATGGAACTCCCATCGGTTGTATGATAAAGCTTGGAATAGCCCACTCCCAAAACGGGGCCACGATTAAGAGCGAGCCTGACACTATCAATATTATAGTCCTTTATACTTCCCCCGTTAGAATAACCAAAATTCACAAAAGTACTATTAACATTGTACTGTGAGGCGCCTGTACCATAATAGCTATATGATGCATTAAGATTAGTTGTATTACCAAGAATAACAAGAAGATTCTTGAGCATTAACCAACCAGTATAATCGGTCGGAACACTATTCTCATCTATAATGGGCGAAATATAGTTCCAGTTCAAACCGAAATACGGATTTCCAACGGGCGGTGCCAGTTGCCAATAAGCCATAATCTGACCGACAGCAATGATAGTACATCCAGCCGGGGCTCTTCTAAAGAAAGTGTTTGTAGAATCCCAAACTATAGGACAAAAATCATTAAATGGGGCCCACTGCTTCCAATGAGTCTCGAGTAATGATCCATTGGGATTACCGTTTTGCGCCCAATTATAATAAACATAATATTTGTTGTTTTCAAAAACTGTATCTACTGGTGAGAAGCCTTCCGCCCTTGCAGGCAACGTATAATCTCCCGACAAAGGAGAAATCTCATATTTAATAGAATCAGGCAAAGCCCTTGCCGCCTGATACATTCCCATAAGTTCAGACACTATGAAATCATCCAGCTCTGTTGTAGGATCATTATCAACGAATTGTCCTTTTTCCACAAAACACATAGGAGAAGGAACCCGTTTATCACCTGGCATAATGGCATACCCCTGATTATCTTCAAAATTGAAGACGTGCATTATAATTGGGTCTTCTCCAGTTTTTGTCGATTGTGTCGTAATCGTGTATTTCTGCGCGACGACTAGATTCGATGATGATTTTATTGCAGGACAAATATCATCGAGAAAACAATTAAGATCAGATTCTGCTTTTCCGATAGAAACGTAGTACCACGGTTCTTCATTACACGACTTCTTTTTCAAAGAAGGTAATTGCTCAAATCTTGAACAATCCAAAAGGACAAGGGAAGCCAAAGCAAGTAATAAACAAGCAAACAAATAAGATGAGCGAGACATGAACTTAGTGAATTATTATGTGAAGGAGTAAGTACGATACTGCAGTATTTGTCGATCCAATTCAAAAGACTTCTATATCTAAAGATTTAAAGTCCCTACGAAAACAACTTTATCTGAAGTTGAAACCGTGAGTTCATAAATACCACTATCCCCGCTTACCGGAATTGTTATGGAGCCATCAGTTGTATTGAAATCTGTCTGAAAGCGGTCGCCCGCCGTGGATTCCAGAGTAACTGTAACCACCCCACAAGGGACTGAGCACGTGAGGACAATACAACAAATATCTTCATTGAATTCAACGACAAAAGGATCATCCGTGCGAGGAGATCCGCGAAGGTCATCGGATACATTTCTAATCGAAATCTGATTCCCGTTGGAATTTGAGCCGCAACCCATTCCGATTATTAGGCACAAGCACAGCAAAACTGCGTTTATTCGTTTAGTACTCATAGCTACATTTGGTTATTACGTTACAAAGATACTATAAATTGGGGGAATTATATCGTTACGCTTGTTACTATTTTAGGATGTATCTATCTGTTTCTCAATGCATTAACTCTTTTGCAGCGTTACAAATGATAAGTTCTGGTAATTAACTCATTATTTATGCGTATATTTATATCGTTCATTAAGAGAGTATCGCAAATGAAAAATAGTATGTTGCTGGTGACGCTTGTTGCCATTGTCACTCTAGTATCTTGTGAGAATAAGATAACGCGCGAGTTGAACCACCTTGAAGCGATGATAGATGTTAGTCCGGATAGCGCATTAACACTCCTGACAGCCTTGCCCCGAAATAGTATTCTGACGGAAAGAGAACGCGCAAGATACTCTCTGTTACTAAGTATTGCGCAAGACAAGAATTACATAGATACCATGAATGATTCAATCATTCATATAGCTGTTGATTACTATGCCACCAGGCGATTAAGTCCATACAGGATGAAATCATGGTATTATGAGGGTGTGGTTCAGTATAATGCAGGCGACTATACTTCTGCTATAGTTTCCCTTGAGAAATCAGAAAGAGACGCACTCTTATTGAACGACAATTACTATTTGGGCTTAATTAACAGGAAGAAAGCATCTATCTATAATTCATGGATAAATATGCCAGCCTCTATAGAGTGCCAAGAAAAAGCCATGTCGGCATTTCTGAATGCAGGAAAATATGAACATGCAGATTATAGTAAATTGGCTCTTGGCATTGAGTTGTCTAATTACAAGCAATATGACAAAGCGAGAGAAATCATACAAGAAGTAAGAGGCAACACGGACAATCCATTATTGATACAGTTGTGCGACTTACGGCTTGCTTCAATAATGATTAATAAAAATGAATCTCCGCAGGAGGCATTAAACATATTTGAGAGAACTCCAGATACGCTATTTGACTTATATGATTATGGTTTCTATGCTCTCGCTTTCGAACGAGCAGGGAAACCAGACTCTGCATCAATATGGATGGATAAAGGCTATTCAAAGGCTTGTAATAAAGCTGATTCCGCATCATTAGACTACGTGTATTCCAGAATCGCACTTTTAAGAAAGGACTATCGACGTGCTTTATCATATCTTGATAATGCAGCCCAAGTCCAAGAAATAAACACACAATCGATTCTTCAAGAATCACTTAATAGCGCCCTAAAAGATTATTACCAGCAAGAACTGATTTCGGAAGAAGAGCAATCGGCCAGGGAAAAAGAAAGAATTCTTCTGATGGGAGTAATACTCGGATTAGTAGCAATAATGTTGGCCGGGGGGTTAGTTTTGAGATTGAAAAGAAAAGACCAATTACTGGAGCTACAGATTTCGAGATATGCCGCGGTCCAACAAGAAAACAGAGGTATCAAACAGGAGAATGCTTACTTACTTGGCTCATTGTTCTCAGAGCGCATTCATCATTTAGATGAAATGTCTAAAGAGTATTTTAATGCTAATGATGAAGAGAAAAAAGAAATGTTGTTTGGTTTATATAAACAATATATCAATAAATTTCGGAACGATAAAGAAGCGTTCAAATCCCTGGAGGAAGATCTTGACAAGTATGAAAACGGGATAATGCAGAAACTAAAGGAGCAAGTCCCTTCCATAAACTCAGAAAAAAGAAAGATTGTGGCTTTGTTCTTCGTTGGTCTTTCGTACGAAACAATTCAACTGATTACTAACAGCATGTCAACGGGAAGCCTGCGAACGCTTAAGACACGAATCCGGAACGAGATTAAGAATTCGAATGCACCGGACAAAGATTTTTTCCTGTCGATGCTGGATACTAAACAAAATAATCCCCGGTTCTGACTATCTCAGAATCGGGGATTATTGTAAAAAAACGGCAGCTACCTACTCTCCCAACTGGTGGGTCAGTACCATCGGCGATGGTGAGCTTAACTTCTCTGTTCGGAATGGGAAGAGGTGGTTCCTCACCGCTATAGCCACCGCAATATATGACT
>Ga0310697_10000024_pt1 | contig 212175 bp, 162 predicted proteins | sample 172DNAGHGlowgp2_FD_203883 | JGI IMG/M metagenome (GOLD analysis project Ga0310697, IMG submission 203883) | Sheep rumen microbial communities from Palmerston North, Manawatu-Wanganui, New Zealand - 1728 DNA GHGlow gp2 (v2) (version 2) | ecosystem: Host-associated > Mammals > Digestive system...
GACCCCCCAAAAACCAATACCCCGTGCACCAAACCACCCGTTTCCGTGCACGACCCCCCAAAAAACAACACCCCGTGCACCAAACCACTCGTTTCCGTGCACGACCCCCAAAAAACCAATACCCCGTGCACCAAACAACCCGTTTCCGTGCACGCCCCCCAAAAACCAATACCCAAAACCACAAAAAAGAGCCGGCCCCAAAGGACCAGCTCTATATTCATGCCAGAAGCAGGAGATTACTCCAGGGTGCCGTTTTCGGCAGCCTCGATCATGGCCTGACCGGCGCTCACGAAGATTTCCACGCGGCGGTTGGCGGCGCGGCCTTCTTCTGTGGCGTTATCGGCCACGGGCTCGTTGAAGGAGTGGCCTTCAAAAGCGATGCGCTCGGAAGCGATGCCGTTTGCAACGAGATAGTCGGCAACTGCCTTTGCCCTCTTGAGGGAGAGTCTCTCGTTCACGGAAGCGGAACCGGTGTTGTCCGTGTGACCGAAAACAGTGATGTCGGTGTCGGGAAGGTCGCTCATCTGCTGGGCGAACATCTTCAGCTCCTCTTTTGCCTCCGGTGACAGGTTGTACTTGTTGGTGGCGAAGAGAATACCGCTGTTGAAGGTGACTTTGATGGCGGTGAGGCCGTTGCGGTCGGTGATGGTTTCCACCTTTGCATCTTCCAGAGCTGCAAGCTCTTCGGCCTTCTTGTCCATCTTGTTGCCGATTACGGCACCTGCGCCGCCGCCGACTGCAGTACCTACTGCAGCGCCGATTGCTGCACCCTGTGCATCACCGGTGATAAGATAACCTGCTACGCCGCCAAGGACTGCACCTGCACCGGAACCGATGAGACCGCCCTTGGATGTATTGGTGAGGCCGCAGCTGGAGAGAAGAACTGCTCCGCAAAGGAGAACTGTCAAAAACTTTTTCATATTATTAATGGTTTTTTAAAGAGTTTTCACACCCTGCGAAAATACGAAAAAATAATCAATCGGCAAACAAATGCTCCAAAAATGCAACACTTTGTGCACATTATGCATCTATAATATTGCTTAAACGGAACATTATGAAAAAAGTATTATATCTTGGAATTGCAGCCCTGGCGATCGCCGGCTGCTCCAAATATGCAGCAGATGGCTGGTATGGTTACCCGGATGATTATGCTATGGAAGGCGTGTCCGGCAGAATGGAAGGTGACGGCGGTTATGACGGCGAAGGCGGCGAAGGCCAGGGTCACAGCGGCGAAGCCGGCGTGATCACCGCGGCCGAATGGAACGACCTTGACAACTGGGCCTTCTGGGGCAATCTGATGACAATGGAAGGCAGCACGAATGAACAGGATCCCGAGCAGTCCACCCCCAACTACGCCCAGTACCGCTACTACTGGGGCCTCAACACCGGCAGCCGCTTCGCCATCAAGGTGAAGGACAGCGCAGGCAAGCCCGTCCCCGGCGCTAAAGTGGAGCTCAAGGACGCCTCCGGCTCAACCATTTGGGTATCGGTGAGCGACAATCTTGGCCTTGCCAACCTATGGGCCGATGTCTTCACAACCGAGCCGCAGACCGTCCTTGGCAGCTGCACCGTCACCATCGACAATGTGGCGCAGGAGGGCAATCCCGTGGCAACCAGCTTCAGCGAAGAGGCCCGAATCAACGAATACACCGTGGCCGCGCCCAGCCTCAGCAACAATGTCGATGTGGCCTTCATCGTGGACGCCACCGGCAGCATGGGCGACGAAATCGACTTCCTGAAAGAGGACCTGATGGACATCCTGAACAGGGTGGCGCAGCTGCAGACCGATAAGAAGCTGTACACCGGCGCCGTGTTCTATCGCGACGAAGGCGACGACTACCTTACACGCGTACAGGGCTTCAGCGACAAGGCCTCTGACCTGGTGAACTACGTGAAGAAGCAGGATGCCGGCGGCGGCGGAGACACCCCGGAGGCCGTCCACAGCGCACTGGAAGCCGGTCTTAACAAACTCCAGTGGCACGGCAACGCGTACTCCAAGCTGGCGTTCATCGTCCTGGACGCCCCCGCACACAAGGACCATCAGGGCGTGATCGCGAGCCTGCAGAAGTCCATATCGGCATACAGCAAAAACGGCATAAAGATCATCCCCGTGTTCTGCAGCTCATACAGCAAGGACTGCGAATTCATGTGCAGGCAGTTCGCAATCCTCACCGGCGGAACCTACGTATTCCTCACGGACGACAGCGGCGTGGGCGGAGAGCATATCCAGGCCACCGTGGGCGATTATCAGGTTGAGCATCTGAATGACCTCATCGTGAGGCTCATTACATCATACATTTCATAATACACACGCAATTAACCCTTGCAAAAAGAAGAGGCCCGCCCGTAAAAAGGCTGGCCTCTTCCGATTTATGTCTCCGGCAGACTATTCGAAATTCTGCGACTTTGTGGTGATGTTGCACTTGAACTTGCGGTCGTCGGCAGTTACGCCATCCACGTCCAGGGAAAGGGTCTTGCCGTCGTCCCTGAGCTCCATCGTGCCCGATTTGAACCAGGTGCCCACGCTGGAGTGGCTGATTTCGGTGGCATAGTTGGACTCGTTGTAATGATGGATATCGTAGGGATAGCCATCCTCTGAGGAGCTGTTGATCTCGAACATGTAGGAGACGCCTTTGTCGAAGGAGCCAAGCTTGACCTTCTTGCCCTTGCATGTGGCGGAAAGATTCAGGAAGAAGTGGCAGCTGACGCCCTTGATGGTTGCATCGCAGTCGAAATGATAGCCGGGCTCACCCTGGAAATGGTGGCTTTCGGGAAGGAAGCCGCAGGGACCCACGTTAAGGGCCACTTTCTCCGAGCCGAACTCTACGAAGTTGGTCTCGCCTTTTTCTTTTTCGCAGCTTGCGAACACAAAGACCGCAGCGGCAATGATCAGGAGAATTTTTTTCATGATATTCAGTGTTTTGTGTTATTCATTTTTGCAAATATATGGAAAAAACAGTTTGATTGCAAGTCTGAGCCACCAGGAGGCTTCCCGGGCAAGATACGGACGCTCCTTCAGGAGGCTGTGGTCCCAGCGGAGTCCTATCCACGCGCCGCGGTCCAGGATGTGCTGCGCATCGGCCGATATCGGCGAAACATCCCTCCCCCGGTAGAATTCGTACAGGTCCAGGAAATTCCTTGCCGATGCCGCCCTGCGCGAGCGCCGGCGCCCTCTTGTGAGCGACTCCGGGTTGTTCCGGCGGTAGTGGTAGAGAGGCTCCGGAAGCAGGACGGCGCTCTTCGCATAATATAGGATCTGGCCGCAAAGGACCATGTCTTCGTGCATGGAAATGCGCGGATAGAAGAGGTCCGGGGTGTAGAGGCTCCTGCGCATGAACTTGTTGCACACATAGCCGTGCGCCTTGTCCCGAAGGATGAGGCTTCCGTATTCCTGCGGGGATGCGAACTCAGGATCCCGGGTTATATGCGAGCGGCCGCCGCTCTTGTGCTTGCGGAGATAGAAATAGACCACATCGGCCCCCGTTTCCTGAGCCTTGAGCGCCAGCTTTTCGGCAGCGCGGAGCTCTATCCAGTCGTCGGAGTCCACGTGCAGGATATAGTCGCCCGTGGCTTTTTCCAGGCCGCTTTTACGTGCCTGCGGGAGCCCCCCGTTGGCCTTCCGGATGAGCCTTATGCGGGGCTTCAGCGCTGCAAATTCATTGTCGATGATACCCTGAAGCACCTCCACGGCCCGGTCCGGCGAGCCGTCATCGACAAAGATGAATTCGGTGTACGGCCAGGTCTGGCCCAGCACGGAGCGGGCACACTGGGCTATATAGCGCTCGGTGCCGTAGATGGGGACGATGATGGATACGCTCGGGGGCATAGGCGGCTAGATTTCGAAACGGCTCTTCTGCGGAAAACGCTTTTCAAAGCCTCCCAGCATGGCTTCGCGCACCGATTCTTCCTTCTCCCGGGGCAGGCGGACGTCGTTTATGCACACGAGCTTCGCGGACGGTGCCTCCAGGAAGGCCGTGATCTTGCCGGGGCTTGTGAGGGCCAACGACAGATGCTTGTTGGAAAGGCGCCTGTTCACGGCCCGGCCGGTGTAGAACATATAGTCCAGGAAATAGTACTGGTTAAGGTTCCAGCGCTCACGAAGGGGCGATATGGTCCCGAGAAGCTCAGGCTCCGCCTTGGCAAAGGCTTCTTCCATCACGCTCCGGAGCATTGGGGAGCAGGTGTGCTGGGGCCTTATGTACCCCAGGTGCGGCTTCAAACCCGCGGCGCGGCGGGCCAGGGTGTCGGAATTCTTAGTCTGGGCACGATAGAGCCCGTTCGTGAAAAGCCCTTTTGAAAAGGCCATTGCGGCCATCCCGCCCGGGAAAAAGTCTTCATGGGCACAGGGCAGAACGGGAAACATGTCGTCGTTGAAGTAGAGGAACTGCTCCTGCAGGCCGCTTATCCGCTGCATGAACATCTCGATGGCAGTGCTGTTGAAGGTGGGAAGGTATTCCCGCGGGATTATCTCTTCGTGAAGTACCACGTGCACGGTGCTGCGGTTCACCCACCGGGGCACCTGGCTTTCGCGGGACACCACGAGATGGATGGTATCCACATAGGGAAGGCAGGTCTCTATTCCACGGAAAAGGTACTTGAGCGTTCCCCAGTCGCGGTAGCGTTTGGTGAGCGCCGGGACGTTCACCGCCCGGCAGTAGTCTTCCTGCCAGAGGGGGTCGTTCCCATCGACATATGTTATAACGGCATCCATTGCAGTGCAAAGATAATTATTTGCACGGAAGAGGCAAAATGTGTACATTCGCATCAAACAAAGGTATTATCCATGAAACACATCCTCTGCATACTTGCCGTGCTGCCCCTGATTGCGACATGCTTCGGCCCCAAAGAAAGCGCCGTCAAAGGCGACCTTTCCTATTTCGACCTTCGCGGAAACGTAAAATCCATGAGCCAGGACGGCGCCACTTTCAACTTCGACAAGGACGGCCGCCTGATCATTCCAAAGGAAGACGGACAGGTGGAGATTGGCAAGGAGCCCGGCGACGAGCTCACCTACTACACCTACACTCCGGTGGCGGAGGAGGATCCGTTCTCATACTGGGGCGTGATCCGTCCCTTCAAGCGCGGATACGACAAAAACGGCGTGCTCAAGTTCATCGCTTTCCATTATGAGATGGGCACCTACCTGTACTACAACGACGACGGCACCGTGAGCAGGGAAGACTGGGGAGAAGAGAGCTGGGGAGGCTGCGCATACTATAATTATATGGACGGAATGCGTGTGAGCGCCGTGAGCCAGAGCGGAGAGGTGGCCACCTTTTCCGGCGTGATTGACGAGGAGATGTTCTGGGACGATTTCGTGTGCTTCTCCTATGACGAGTGCGGCAACTGGACGTCCCGCTTCGAGGTGACGCACTACAACGGTACGGTGCACGGCAACATCTCCCGCAGGACCATCGAGTATTATTCCAAGGACGCTCCCGCCAGCTACTCAAAGCCACTGGAAGGCCTTGTCCTGAGCGGAGAGATAGGGGTCGATGCGCGCATGTGCATCATGAACCTGGACGATGCTTACTCCGGCGCGGAAGGCTTCTACCAGCTGGACGCCGACGGCGTTGAGATCCGTCAGATAAAATCGGCCTACTACGACAAAGCCTCCGGCCGCCTTGTGATGAAGGCCAGCGACCGCTACGGCAGCGAGATAGGCTCGTTCGACGGCATCATCACCCTGAAGCCCGGCAAGTCCACCTACAAGGGAACCTTCTCCAACAGCAAGGGCAGAAGCGTAGAATTCTCTTTAAGTGAATAGGCTGGTTCTTGCGAAAAAATTGAAGAAAAATTTGCAGAATAAAATTTTAGTTGTACCTTTGCAGTCCCGATTCACCAAAACGGGATACATTTTGCGGAAATAGCTCAGTTGGTAGAGCACGACCTTGCCAAGGTCGGGGTCGCGAGTTCGAGTCTCGTTTTCCGCTCTGAGAGGCACCAGAAATGGCGCCTCTTTTCGTTTATGCGCCTCACAGCAATGTGGGGCGCTTGTCGTATGGGGCCAACGTACTGTGCCGCCCTGTGCCGTCAGTACTTGCGGCCCGGGGTGCGCAAGGTCGGACGAACCCCGGGGGACCTTGTGCAACGCAGCGCACACGAGGCCGAAATGCGCACAAGGTCCTGCCACATCTGTCCGACCTTGTGCGGAACGTGTAAAGAATCAAACGGCCATTCGTGCACGCCCATTCCCGGGTCTACTTTCGAAAATAAGTATTAACGGAAAAATCTTTCCGTGTCTACTTCCAGCGAGCAGTACATGATGGCTATAACTTTTTGAGGATTCTGAGGAAACGGCCTGAAAAAATTTTGAGGATTTTGTGATTTTGGCGTGAATAAATTTTGAGGAGAGTAGATAAACCACTATTTTTGTCACCACAAAACGTTGTGATATGGAACCGGAAAGGATATTCAAACGCAAGATATACGACCGCCTGCTCAAGTGGAAGCAGGAGAGTAACGGCAAAACCGCCCTCCTCATCGAGGGCGCCCGTCGTATCGGCAAATCCACCATCGTAGAAGAATTTGCAAAGAAAGAATACGAATCCTACATTCTCATCGACTTCACCAAATGCTCCCAGGAGGTCAAAGACCTCTTCAACGACGTATCCGACCTCAATTACATCTTCCTGAGGCTCCAGCTAATCTACGGCGTCCGGCTCGTGGAGCGCAAGTCCCTTATCATCTTCGACGAAGTACAGTTCCAGCCCCTGGCTCGCCAAGCTATCAAGTCCTTCGTTGAAAACCATATGTACGACTACATCGAGACCGGCTCCCTCATCTCCATCCGAAAGAACACTGCCGGCATCCTCATTCCCAGCGAGGAGAAACGCATCAGCATGTATCCCATGGATTATGAGGAATTCCGCTGGGCGCTGGGAGACACGGCCACCATCCCGCTGCTCCGCTCGGTATGGGAGCACCCGCAGCCTCTGGGAGAAGCCCATCGCAAACTAATGCGGGACTTTCGCCTCTATATGCTGGTGGGCGGCATGCCCCAGGCTGTGAACGCATACCTGGATTCCAACAACTTCGAAGTAGTGGACGAAGCCAAACGCCTCATCCTGGACCTCTACGACGAAGACTTTGGTAAGATTGACCCCACAGGAAAGGCCGCACGTATCTTCGCTGCCATCCCGGCCCAGCTCAACAGCAACGCGTCCCGCTACCAGATTTCCAGCGTCATCCCCAAGTCCCGGGCCGAAGACTTCATAGAACTGATTTCCGAGATGGAGAAATCCAAAACCGTAAACATCTCCCATCACTGCGATGACCCCAACGTAGGCTTCGGCAGTACGGAAGACCTCACGCAGTACAAGATGTTCACAGGCGACACCGGCCTCTTTGTCTCCCTTGCCTTCCGGGACAAGGCCTTCACGGAGAACACAATCTATCAACACCTCCTGAGCGACAAACTGGCCACCAACCTGGGTTACATATACGAGAACGTTGTCGCCCAGATGCTCACCGCCTCCGGGAACAAACTCTTTTACCACACCTGGCCCACCGAGAGTGGGAAACACAACTACGAGATTGACTTTCTCCTTTCCCGTGGTACCAAGATCATGCCCGTTGAGGTGAAGTCCTCTTCCTACAAGACCCACGCGTCAATGGATGTCTTCTGTGCGAAGTACCCCTCCCGCATCACCAACGAGCGCTTCCTCATCTATACAAAGGATTATTCCAAGGAAGGCGCCATGAGATACCTGCCGGCATACCTGGCGTTCTTCCTTTAATATTGACATCCCACGCAAAAAGCCACCCTCCCGGATGGCTTTCAAAATGATTGTGTCTGCTTAGAACAACCTGACTGCTCTTGATCGAAGCCAATTTCTCCACCAAGAAACGATGTCTGGAAGGATGGAAGATGGCTTAATAGTATTGTTCGAAATACTTGTAGGTTATAGTTAGCGAAGGAGCGTCATATTTGGCACTGACGGAGCCGTCCGACCTGTTTCCATCAAGCCGTATCGTTCGGTTTTTGTGATAGGCAACTACACCGTAGGTTTCATAGGGTTCTTCTCCTTGGAAGAACTGGGTATAGATTGTTTTGTTTTTCCCGTTTACCCATTCATCGGCCGAAGCGCCATCCTGTAGAGTATATCCAGCGGCCATAATCTGACCGAAATAATCGTTGATACCCAGATAGCCGCACTGATACAGGTCAAGACTGGCTACATACCAGGCATCCTGATGGCCGTCTATTATTTGCTCCTGAACTCCCGGCTGTTGGTAGATGCGGTTTTCATGCATTTCCCACCAAACAGCGCCTCCGCCCCAACAGTTTGTGGGGTACTTGAAACCGTAATTATTGGGAGTATCGGAAGAGTGATTCTTGGAGCAGGAAACAAGACATAATACGGCCATTATTACCATTGCCGTCGGAAGAGTGCAGATAAGCTTTTTCATAATCGTTGCATTTTTTGCAAAGGTATCACAATAATAAAGATGCGTTGTGGCGGATTTCACCACATGGACAACAGGCGAAAGATTCCTGGCCGATGGTGCCCAATTCCAACGGCGTACCGATGCGGAGGTCGGACGACCCCCCGTCACTTTTTTGTCACATTGGCAAAAAACATGTATCTTTGCTTAATCCATAAGAATAAGATGATGAAACGATTCTTTGTATCCCTGTTTTCGCTTTTCCTGCTCGGGGCTGTTGCCGGTGCCGAGAGTTATACCGCAATGGACATCAAACCGGGTGACTATGTCCTTTGGGACGCCAGGAAAGGCCATTATGTCGCCATCGACGGAGGAAACCGCGGCAACGGCAAATGCGTGTACGTGGACATCAACGGCCAGGGTTATCCATATGCTGCGGCAGAGACGGTGGGGGTAATCATGTATGTGTTCCCGGAAGGTGAAATCCCCGGGCAGAAAACCGAAACGGTGGTGGTGGAAGATGGCTGGAAAGCGGCCCCTCACGTTTTGGTCTATAAATATGACGACCAGCTTTATTACGAATCGGCACTTCGCTCACTGGACCTGCCCGGCATACATTCCCGGGACGGCCGTACGGTGCGGCACGCGTATGTGATGAGTATCCGCGGCAGCGACGGGACCTTGGTTTACAGCAGCGACAACGACAATATTAAAAAAATCGAATTCACCGGCAGGACTGCTGACGGAAAGCGCTGGATTGGCTGGCAAAGGATACGCGACGAATGGGACGATGACACCTTTGACTATTCCATCGACTACCGTTCCTCCCAAAAGAATCATATAAACAGTTATCGGGTGGGCGAGACAGGTTATGACCTCAAGCTGGCCGTAACGCAGTATAACGAGCGGCGCGGAAAGTCCCATCGCATCAAGCCCAACCACTGGGCGCTGGAATATGACAAGGAATGTCTTCTTCTTGGCACCACATCCGGATGGTACGTGCCCACAGTGGCCGAAATCAACCGTATAGGGGACTCCGGAAAGGCAATTGTTTTTGCAATGACCTTACTCTCCACTTACAGGCAAGACAACGGCACTCTCTTGGATGTGAATAAACCTTTCTGGACCATACAGGAAAAGGATTCCTCTTCTGCTTACGTCTGGAAGATCAATTCCGACAACAAGGTGGAAACGGCTCCTGAATCCAAGACAAAGTCCCGCTATGTCCGCCTGATAATGGCACTGTAATGCCACTTGAATGAACCGAGGAAGAAGCCCCCGGCTAGTACCTGCTTATGGCCAGCTTATAGCTTTCGGCGCTTTCATTCAGGCGGAAGGTATACACCTTCTGAGGGGCACCCAGGCTTGTGCCCGTGCAGTGGAGGCGCCATACCTCAACGTCGTGGCTTCTTGCCGAACGGGCAAGCAGATAGAAATCCATATTGTCCGGGTCTGCAACCACATCGAAAAAGAAGAAGCTGCCGTAATCGATCGAATCCAGCATCTTCATCTCCGCCCCGGACTTGTTGTTTGTCTGACCAACGAGGAACAGGTGGTCACGGTTCGCCAGGCCACAGCGATAAATGATTGAGCCCCTGGCTATTACAGCCTCCTTGTCGACGGCGAACTTGCCGATGGGATAGGTGTAAATAAGATTGGAGCCGTCCCACGCGGAGCCCTTGCCACGGATGTGGCCGCTGGTGAGAACGCGCTTCTTGCCGCCAACATTAACGACATTTATGCTGTAGGCTGCGCCGGTCTGGTTCTCCGCCTGCCGGATCTCCTCCTTTCCGTTTTTCCACACGCGGGGGCAGCGACGGACGAAATAATGCTTTGTGCCATACATCATTGTGTATTCCCTTTCGCCCCATCCCGAAGCGTAGATGTTACCTTTGTAATAATCCACATCCTTCACGCCGTAATACAACGACAGTGTGTATGTGCCGTCCTCGTCATATTCGGGAACCGTTGTCTTGCCGGCCGAGAGCGATGAGAAGCCGCGGAAATTTTCCCTTTTGAGCGACTTCCGAACCTCTTCGGTTTCAAATATCTCCTCGAAATCCACTTCGCCGAAAAGGCAGGCTTCGAATCCCTTGCTGTTGAAGGCCGATACTTTGGAGCCGGCTATGATCACGTGCCCGTCATTCACCCTCATTGCCATACTGAAGTAGCGCTCGTCGTCATCGCCCTTGTAGGTCTTCACCCTGGCATCGTTTTTATACACACGGAAGTCGTTGAAGGCCATATTGTTATAGAGATAGTTCTTCGCTCCCGTGGTCAATGTCCACACGGTCTGGCGGTCCATGCCCAGGTTCAGGACCTTTCCATCCAGGTCGAAGCGCCGGCCGTCATCGGTGTAAACGACAGTGCTGTTGTCTGAATCGTATGCAAGCGCAAAATGCGTTGTCTGCGCCATTGCCGATGCTCCGGCAAGAAGCGTGGCCGCAACCAAAAACAGGGAATGTCTCATATAAGTAGTTTTGTGTTTTTAAGTCGTTAACAACCTGCAAGATAATAAATTATTTTTATCTATTAGGCAGAAATGGCGAAAAAGTATATATTAGATCCCTTGTCGGCGTTATGTTCGCCGCCCTTTCCCTTCTCGCCTGAAAAGGGAGGATCCCATTTTATGTGTACAGCAAAACCGCATTCCAGAGCCATTTTCGTGTACACATAGACGCAGAACTGGGTATAAGTTTGCCGGCAAGACAAAGAATGCTTAATTTTGCAATCCGTACGACTATGTGGTGGGCTTTCGCATTCCTTTCATCGGCCCTGCTGGGCTGCTACGACTCCTTTAAGAAGGCGTCGCTCAGGGACAATGCCGTCATTCCGGTGCTGTTCCTCAACACCGTCATAAGCGCCGCTATCCTCCTTCCCTTTGCCGTGAGCAGCGGTTGGGGCGGATGGGATGTGCAAAAGTACATCGTCCTGAAGAGCTGCATCGTCCTTTCTTCCTGGGTGGCGGGGTACTACGCAATGAAGTATCTTCCGCTCACGATTGTGGGCCCTGTGAACGCCACGCGGCCGGTGATGGTGCTCATCGGCGCAATGATAATCTTCGGTGAGAGGCTGAACCTGCTGCAGTGGATTGGCGTCGTGCTGGCGGGAGTGTCGTTTTTTCTTCTGAGCCTCAGCAGCAAAAAGGAGGGCATCGACTTCAGGCGCAACAGGTGGGTGTGGTGCCTTGTGCTTGCCGCGGTGATAGGCGCAGCGAGCGGGCTGTACGACCGCTTCCTTATGGCTCCGCTCCAGAGCGGCGGCCTGGGGCTCGACCGCCTGCAGGTGCTGTCGTGGTACAATATCTATCAGGCGTGGATGATGCTGGCGATGCTGCTTTTAATCTGGTATCCCCGCCGGAAGGAAAGCACTCCTTTCCGATGGTCGTGGACAGTACCTATGATAAGTATCTTCCTTTGCGCGGCCGATTTTATGTATATGTGGGCCCTTACCGACGAGGCCGCAATGATTTCGGTGGTGTCTATGATCCGGCGCGGCAGCGTGGTTGTGAGCTTCCTCTTCGGCGCCCTGGTCTTCCGGGAGAAGAACCTCCGCTCGAAAGCCTTCGACCTGCTCCTTGTGCTCCTGGGAATGGTGTTCCTGTACCTGGGGTCCAGGTAAGTGCCCCGAGGGGTTTGGGAATCTATGTGTACACGAAAAGTGCCCTGGAACGCGGTTTTGCTGTACACATAGAATAGAAACCCCGGAAAACCACCGGTTCTGAGTCTATGTGTACACGAAAACAGCCCTGGAACGCGGTTTTGTTGTACACATAGAATAGAAACCCCGGAAAAAGGCCGGTTTGGCATCTATGTGTACACAAAAACGGCCCTGGAACGCGGTTTTGCTGCACACATAGAATGGAAAACCCGGAAAAAGGCCGGTTTGGCGTCTATGTGTACACAAAAACGGCCCTGAAACGCGGTTTTGCTGTACACATAGAATAGAAACCCCGGAAAACCACCGGTTCTGAGTCTATGTGTACACGGAAAGTGCTCTGGAATGCGGTTTTGCTGTACACATAGAATGGAAACCCCGGAAAAAGGCCGGTTCTATGTCTATGTGTACACGGAAACGGCCCTGGAAGCCGCTATAATATGCCAGGATTCTTTCGCAAGTCAGATGATTCCAAGGTCCTGCGCCTTACGCAGCATGTCCGACACGTTCTTCACCTCCATCTTGGAGTATATGCGCTGACGGTGGGTGTTCACCGTATGGACGCTGAGGAAGGTGCGTTCGGCGATTTCGGCGGCGGAAGGCCCGGTTTTGCACACGAACCCGGCAGAACCAGCCATTACCGTTTGACGATGAGGCAAAAAAATTCACTTTCCGCTCCACGGCAAGTTCAAATCCGATGGTCGTATTCCCTACCGTGAGCATCGGATTCAGCATGGCCTTACAGTAAGCCTTTGGCAATAGCGTGTTCTATGCCGCGAAGCTCCGCCAGGGAGCGAAGGCGGCCATAGCAGGAGTAACCGGGATTGGATTTGCGGTTAAGGTCGTCGCACATCTGGTGGCCGTGGTCCGGGCGGAGGAAGATTCGGAAACCGCGCTTCTGCTCCACCTCAAACATGGCCTTCATCATCTCGAATACGGGAACGTCTCCTTCCAGAAGATTAGCCTCGTAGAAGTTGCCTTCAGCATCACGTTTGGTGGAACGGAGGTGCACAAAGTCAATCCTGTCGCCGAACTCGCGCATCATCGCTGGACAGTCATTGTCGGCACGCACACCAAGTGAACCGGTGCACAGATTCAGTCCGTTGGAAGGGTTCGGAACCGCCTCGACGAGTTTGCGGAAATCTTCGGCCGTGCTCATAATGCGTGGCAAGCCAAGGATGGGATACGGCGGATCGTCGGGATGGATGACCATCCTGGAGCCAACCTCATCGCACACCGGACATACCTGCCGGAGGAAGAAGATCAGATTTCCTCGCAGGGTTTCTGCATCAATCCCTTTATAGCGGTCCAGCGCTGCCTGGAACTGCTCCAGGGTGAAACTTTCCTCGCTGCCGGGAAGGCCCGCTATCATATTGCGGGTGATAAGGGCGATTTCATCGGCATCCATTGCCTCGTAACGGGCCTTGGCCTTGGCAATCTCCTCCTGTGTATACTCCTTTTCTGCGCCGGGACGCTTGAGGATGAACAGGTCGAAGGCAAGGAAGGCGGCCCTCTCGAACCTCAGCGCACGGCTGCCGTCCGGCATCTCATAGGAGAGGTTCGTGCGGGTCCAGTCCAGCACCGGCATGAAGTTATAGGTGATGGTGTGGATGTCGCAGGCGGCAAGGTTACGGATTGTCTGCTTATAGTTCTCGATGTACTTGAGGTACTCCCCTTCCCGCGTCTTGATGTGCTCGTGCACGGGGACACTTTCCACTACGCTCCACACAAGGCCTTTCTCTGCGCACTGGGCCTTGCGCTTCTCAATCTCTTCAACCGTCCACACTTCCCCGTTGGGAACGTGGTGAAGGGCGCTCACGATATCTGTAACTCCGGCCTGGCGGATGTTGTCAAGCGTTACAGGGTCGTTGGGGCCGTACCAACGCCAGCTTTGTCTCATCAGATACATAGGCTTCTAAATGCTGAAGGTGTTGAATCCCCCGTCCACTACGGAAATGGTGCCTGTTACGCCCTTTGCCGCGTCCGATGCAAGATAATGGAGGGCGCCAACCAGTTCGTCCGGCTCCAGGAAGCGGCCGAAGGGAGTGTGGCCCAGGATCTTATGGGAGCGGTCCGTGAGCGAACCGTCCGGATTGGTAAGAAGCGTGCGGTTCTGGTTAGTGAGGAGGAAGCCGGGGGCGATGGCGTTCACCCTGATCCCTTCCCCGAACTTGAGGGCCAGTTCACCGGCAAGCCACTGCGTCCAACTGGCCATTCCGGCCTTGGCGATGCCGTAACCGGCCACGCGTGTGAGCGGGCGGAACGACGACATTGAGCAGAAGTTGATGATGGCGCCTTTCTTCTGCTTTACCATCGGCCTCACGAACACTTTGGTGGGGATCACCGTCCCAAAAATATTCAGGTCGCACACCCTCTTCATTGCGTCGATATCCAGATCCTCGATTGTCTGATCCGGCTGCACGTTCGCGGGGCCCATGTTCCCGCCGGCGGCATTCAGGAGAATGTCGATGGTGCCGTATGCGGCAAGGATATCGGCAAGGTTCTGCTCCAGGGCCTTTTCTTCCAACACGTTGGTGGGAAGGAACATGGCCTCACCGCCATCGGCCTTGATATCGGCCACGAGCTGCTCGCCTTTCCCGCGGGCGCGCTCCAGGTCCAGCAGCACCACTTTACAGCCCTGCGAGGCAAAATACTTCACGATGGTCTCACCAAGGACGCCGCAGGCGCCGGTCATCACCACAACCTTTCCCTTGATGTCAAAAAGATTATTCATTGCTATTGGTTTTAAGTTCATTGTACCATTTCTGAAGCACGAAATACGCCAGCTTCTTCTGCCCGCTTTCGGATATTACCCCCTTACGGTTATAGTCGTCCTGGATGCCGTTCAGCGCACGGCGAGGGGAACGGAAATCTTTGAGTATCCAGGGAGAGCAGCCGGAGAATCCAGGCATCCTTTCCGTCATCATCCGGATATTGCGCTCATAGCAGTCGGCCATGTACTCCTCTGTGAAACGCTCGGTAGCAGGGCCGTGATTTCCATAAAGGGCACCAGCGCCGAACTCGGAGATAAACACCGGTTTTTTCACCGGGAATTCCCAGTCGGTACGATCCACATCGTCATTGGAACTGTTGTACCAGCCGGTGTACTGGTTAAAGGAAATAAGGTCTGTGTATTCCAAAAGAGGGTCGTCCACTGTAAGATGGTTCTTGCGCAGGGTGGCCTTTTCCATTGCGGCACTCACAAGCCGGGTGGGATCCATCTCCCTTGCCCGGGAAATCAGTCCGGCCAGGAAAGTGGTGCGTTCGGGCGAAATTGGCGTTTCGTTGGCAATCGACCAGATAATAATATTGGCGCGGTTGATGTCGCGAGTTATCATCTCTTCCAGCTGTTGGAGGGCATTGGCATACGTGGCCTTGTTCGTCCAGGAAATTGTCCAATAGACAGGTATCTCCGACCACACCAGAAGCCCCATTTCCTCGCATAGCCTCACCATTTCCTCGTTGTGGGGATAATGGGCAAGCCGTACGAAATTGCAACCCAAATCCTTGGCGTATTCCAGCAGTGCGCGGCTTTCATCTGTCGTTGTTATCCTCCCCACCGGGCTCAGCGATTCTTCGTGGATGGAAATTCCACGGAGGATAATCTCTTTACCATTCAGAAGAATCTTGTCCCCGCTGGTCTCCACATAACGGAATCCCACGCGGTCCGATGTCCTGTCTCCGGCAAATGAGACCGTCATCCCATACAGCTTGGGAGATTCCGGGCTCCACAGTTCCGGAGATGCTTTAGCCTCGAATTCAGCCCTGCCTTCACTATCAGTCACAGCAGATACGGACACCTTCAGCTCCGGTATGGAAATGTTCACCGACTGTCCTGCCGCCGACGGGCCGTCCAGATTCACATAACCGTGAATCAGGCGTTTCGCAGGGCGTCTGCGGGTAGCGCAGCCGATGGGCTCCTTATCCATGAACACGGCATAGTCCCGGATAAAGGTTTCGGGCATTTCCACCAGCCTGACGCTGCGGGTTATGCCGCCATAGTTCCACCAGTCGCTGTTGTCGGTTGGAATACCGTCTTTTTTGCGGGCGTTGTCCACCAGTACCACAAGAGAATTGCTGCCGCTATTCAGAAGAGAGGTAACCTCAACGTTGAACGGAGTGAAGCCACCTTCGTGACGTGCCACCTTCTTCCCATTCACAGCAACGATGGCGGTATGGTTCACTGCGCCGAAATAAAGGAAATAACGCTTTCCTTCTTCAGGAGCGGCCTGGAACCTCGTCCTGTACCACACAAGTCCTTCATAATAATAGAGTTTGTCTTCCTGGGTATTCCAGTCTCCGGGTACGCGGATATCGCCACCGCGGTCGAAGCTGTATTCGACGAGTTTTGTGCGGTCGTCGTCGAAACTCCTGTCGGCAAAGAAGGATTCGTAATCGGACAGCGGAACTCGTCTATAGTTATAGTAACCTATTCCGTACTGGTCCACAAGATACTTCCACTGTCCGTCCAAGGACGTGGCCTGGCGGTCGGCGATATTTATTATCATGGGCGCAGGGGCATCTTCGCCGGCAAACGCCGGAACACCGCACATAAACGCTGCGGCAATGCCCGCCAATACAAAGCTTCTATTCATCGAAATACTTTATAAGTCTGTAAGTCCTGTCATTTAGCTGTTTCATCCTCTCCAGAAGCTCCGGATAAGGTTCAAAATTCCACTTCACCATACCCTTGTTGGAATCCCGGTTCGAATAGTCCGTGGTGAGGTCTTCAGGGTCATTGTCCATATATTTGAACCAGTGCCATCCAACGCAGCATTTGCTTTCCAGAAGCTGCAGGCAGAAGTTCTGGTAGAACCATCCCCTGTCTTCCTGAGTGTGCACATTCCATCCCGCACCGGCCGTGTTCGGAAGGTCTGAATCTTCGCCCTTGGTATAGAACTCCGTCACAATGAAAGGCTTTCCGGACCAAAGACCAAAGTTAGTTATTTCTTTCATATCCGGCGTCCATCTCTGGTAATGATTAACGGAAATCACATCCATATATCGGCCTGCAACCTCGAACATTGCCTTATTGTGAAGTTCTTCGCGCCACTGGTTGAAGCGGCAGCCAAGATAGAGATGGTTGGTGTCGTATTTTCGCAATGCCGATGTTACCTTTTCCAGATAGGTCTCCAGATAAAAGGCCATAAAGGCGTCGCGGTCGTCCTGGGTTATATCTTCCACACGGGCATCGGGACCCTTCCTCTTGTCGAACCATGCGCGGACTGCCAGATACGCAGGCTCATCATGGGCCAGGAGCGTGAGGTGACGGTCCAGGGCGTCGTTCACCCACGGAATCTCATTGTCGGTGAAGTATCCCACCAGCCAGGGATCGTCCTTGTAGGCCTCTACTTTGGCAAGCTCTTTTTCCACGAACTCGTCAAATTCGGGGTCGAACACCATGGCAAGGTCAAAACGGTAGTTCTGCCAGCCGTGCTGCAAATACTCCCCGCCGAAGCGGCGGATATGCTTTGCCTTATACCTCCCCATAGGGCTCACTATCACCGTGTAGGGCATAGGGCGCTCACACTTTCGCACAACGTCCACAGACGACCACGCACCAAGCCCGTTGAAACCAAGGCTGCGGAGCATGTCCATCTCCGAGACAGCCCAGTTTTCCCTGGTGGAAAACTTTTCCTCCAGAGCCTTTGCCTGCCTGTCGGAATGGCCCACGGAGAACACCGCCACACCCTTGAAGATGTAGGGATGCCCTTCCGGATCCACCATCCACCAGCGGTCGCCCACTTTCTGCGTGCGGAAGAATCCAGTGGCCTCGTATGTCACATCTTTCCAGCCCCCGTACTGATCGGCGGCAGGATCGGTCTTTCTGAGCTTGAACCCCTTCAGGCGGTCCAGGGTGCGGGTGGAATAGCTCTTCCACTCCGTAACCTTGGCATTCTTGCGGGTTTCCACCTGGCGGTACTCCTGCGCCCCGGCGCCGATGCAGGGCGCCAAGGCCAGAAGTATAATCGCAGCAACGCCTGCCGCTCTATTCAACAAGTTCAATGTCATCGAAATAAACGATATGGGTGTTGGTATCCGACAGCGAACCGGGATAGTTCGAGTTGTCGTAGTTCACCAGGAAGCGGAACTGGATCTGGGTGATGTCGGCAAAGGTTTCGGCCACACTTGAGTAGTTTCCATCCACGATATTGTACTCGAGGACATTCCAGTCGTTCTTCTTCACAAGCGAAGCCCAGAGTTCCTTGCTGTGGTTGGGATAGAATGCTGTTCCGTTGACCTTGGTGGGACGGCTGGCCTTGTTGTTATTGGTAATGACCATAAACGGCAGATAGTCGTTTTCGCCAAGATACACTTTAATCCTCGCAGTCTTGTAATGGTAGCGCTCGGAGGACTCAATGTGGCTCAGATACACCTGCACAAGCCCGGAGGTTGCCCACGTTGCATTCGAAAGGTCGTCCTTCAAGACCTTGGTGCCGGGGTTCACGGTGCTCACGCAAGGATTGTCCACGATACTCAGGGCCTTGTCATTACCCTTGAGGATGGTGGTTGCGGGCAGTTCTGTCATTTCCTCTGCGTCAATGAGCATGAGAGAGCGCTCGGTCTTCTTGGCCACGGTAACGGTCCATGACCTGGAGGCCTGCTCTCCGGCGGCGTTGGTCACCGTGCAGGAAACGGCGAAGCTGCCTTCCGTCTCGCAGTCATAGGTGTAGGCCGATGTCGTTGCAACCTCGGCCGTTCCAACCTTCCAGCTGAAAGCGGCACCGCCCGCGCCGTGGACGATCGCTGCTGCGAAATTCACTTTGTCACCGACCATTGCGCCAATTGCTTCATCGGCAGGGGTGAAGCTAACCTCCAGAGGGAGGTCTTTCACTGCAATGGTCCACGTGCCGCCGGCGGTCATCCCATCCACATTCTCGCCATGATAGACAAGGGTGTGGGTGCCGATTTCGTCTTCGGTGAAGGTGCGGGAGAACATCGTGCCGCTTCCGGCATCGACCCCGTCCATGGTCCAGCTGTGCACGGTTTCCTTGTCGCCCCCGTTAACGGTGACTTCTACCTCGAAGGGCGTGCCGATTACGGCCTCAACTTCGCCTTCCTCAACGGAGAAAGCGACATCCAGAGGAATGCCGGCAACATTCACGGTATAGTCCTTTTCGGCCTTGCCAAGGTCGTTCACGGCCTCGAAATGCACGGTATAAACACCCACAGACGTGAATTTCCAAGTTACTGAAGGAGTGGTGGACACCTTTTCCCCATCCACAAACCATTCGGTTGTAACGTCACGTCCTTCCACAACTGTGGCGGAAAATGTCACAACTGCATCCACATCCACGTTCAATGTGGATTCGGCTATGCTGTACTCCACTTTGGGAGCTACGTTGGGCTGCTCTGCAGGGCCCTCGTTCGGATTGCAAGCCACAAGGGCGGCAACCGCCGCTGAGGCGGCTAATAATGCTCTTTTCATTATTTGAAGAATTCTATATCGTCTATATAAACCGTACGGTTGTTCTCTGTACCGTTCACGTCTCCGCCTGAGATGTTGGAACCGGATTCGTTGTACATCATACGGAACACAATGTTCTTGGTGTTGTCGAAGGTTGTTCCTTCCGGAAGCTTGTATTCCAGTACCTCCCATTCTCCGTTGAACTTGGGAGGATTAACGGAAGGATACTTGGTCCCGCCGTAATCAACGCGGGGATAATACTTGTTGGCTCCAAGATACACCAGGAAGCGGATTCCGCTGTACTCCGACACGTCGAATCCGGCGTCGGACAGCATCTTGGGAGCCTTCATGGTAAAGTATCCGGATGTGCTTCCCGAGCCATTCACCTTGTCCCGCAGGCACTGCTTGCTGGTGTTGAGTCCGCTCTGCAGAGGATTCTCCACAAGCTCGATACCAGGCTGGTTTTCACCTACATTGAACCATGAACCGAGAGATTCTGCCTCAAAGTCCTCGAACAGGCGGCCCGACGAAGCGACGTTGATCTTCCAGCTGCGTTCCACTGTCTCGCCCTTGGCATTTTCGGCCTCATACTTAAGCTGGTATTCTCCGGCTGCCGTGAACAGGTGCGAGAAGGTGGCCGTCTGGCTTACAACAGCATCGTCCAGAATCCATTTCTGCTTGAGGCCGCTTCCGCCAAAGAGCACATTTGCAGTAATAGTCAGTGTCCTTCCGGTGAGAAGGGCGATTATTTCGTCGGTATTGGTGAATTCAATCTCCAGCGGACGCTCTGAAACTTCCACGGTGAATGTCTTGTCAAACACTCCGTCAATATTGGCCCCGTGATACGACACCGTGTACGGCCGGGCTTCTGCAAGTTTGAATGTGCCGAAATAGGCCTCTTCTCCCAGAAGCACGCCGTCCACGCGCCACTCATGCGTAACATCCTTGCCGTATTCCACTATGGCCGCTACCCGGAGGATATCCAGCTGGCGCCTTACCACCTTGGTGGAATCGCCCACGGAGAGGGAAATGGAAAGGATGTCCGACACGTTGACGGTATAGGTATGTGATACCACTCCGGCACCGTTCCTGGCTTCGAACCTCACGCTGTACGATCCAGCTTCCCCGAACACATACTCAAAGGTCTGGGAGCTGGATGTGAGCACATCGTCGATATACCATCCGGCCGATACCTTGTCGCCGGAGACCACTTTGGCGCTGAATGAGACACTCTGCCCTACCACCGCGGCAATTACGTCGGAAGGCATTGTAAACTCCACCTCGGGTGCCTTGTACTTCACGGGCTGGGCCTCCTCCGAGGCGCAGGACCAAAGCCAGCAGGCAATTGAGGAAGCGCATAATATCTGCAGTATTCTTTTCATTTTATTTGTCGTAGAATTTGGCAAGATTGAACACACAGTCATTGATTGTGTACATATTTGTCACCAGGGCGTCGTAGCGGGTGCAGTCCCAGGTTACGATTCCCTTGTTGGAATCCACGTTGGATGAATCCGAGCCCGGATTTGTGGGGTCGTTGTCCATATAGGTGAACCAGTGCCAGCCCACACACACGCGGCTCTTCAGCAGCTGGTTCACGAAGTTCTGGTAGAACAGTCCGCGATCGTTCTGGGTTTTCACAACCCAGCCCGCACCCGAGGTGTTGCCCATTCCGGAATCCAAGCCTTTGGTGTAGAATTCGGTTACCATGAACGGCTTTCCAGACCACTCTGCCCAGTTGCGCATAGCATTGGCATCCGGCTCCCACTTCTGATAATGGTTGATGGACACCACATCCACGTACTTCCCTGCAACCCTGAACATCTCCGGGTTCACAAGTTCGTAGTTCCACTGATTGAAACGGTCGCCAAGGAACAGGTGATTGGGGTCGTACTTCTTAAGCGCAGCCGTAACCTTCTGCAGATATACCTCGTAGCAATAGGCAATGAAAGCTCTCTTGTCGTCGGCGGTGGCATCCGATATCGTACAGCCGCTGCGTCCCTTCCTGGCATCCAGCCATTCCTGAGCCTTCTGATGGTTGATATGCGTGGACGGCCATTTGGTGAGGCACCTCTCAAGGGCATAATCCTTCCAGGGTATTTCATTGTCGATGAAATAACCTATCAGGTATTTGTCGCTTTTGTAAGTGGACGCCTTGGAGATGGTGCTTTCCACATACTGGTCGAAACGGGAATCGAATACCATTGCGAAGTCGTACGGATAGCCTTCCCAGCCTGCCGCCTTGAACCCTTCCGCCTCCGCTCCGCTGCTCTTGAGATAGCCGTTATAACTGCCCATGGGGCTCAGGATAACGGTATAGGGCATTGGTTCGGGGATGTTCTTGACGATATCCACCTGCGACCACGCGCCAAGGGAATTGAAACCGGTTTCTCTCAGGAACGTGCTTTCCTTCTTTGCCCAGTTGGTGTTGTTCCCAAACTTTTCGGTGATGTTCGCCTTTTGGCGGTCTGAACTGCCGGGAGAGAACACGGCAACGCCCTTGCTCAAGAACAGGTTGCCAAGGGGATCTACCAGCCACCATCGACCCTGGATATTTGTAACGCGGAAATAGCCGTCAGGATTGCCCACGTTCATTACCACCCATCCGCCATACTGGTCTGTGGCCGGATCGGCCTCGGGCTTGAATCCCTGGATGCAGTCTGCAGCGTAAGCCTCGTAAGTGGTCCATGATCCGGTGGATACGGTCTTCTTGCATTCCACCTTGTATGGAGCATGTGCCTGGTAATTGTCGTCGCCTCCTCCCTGCTGCTCTTCCTGGCCCGGATACACAACCGGGATTATCACAGGATCCTCATGGGGCCCGCAGCTCCAGAGTAAGATTGCAGCAGAAGCGAACAGGATGAATCTTTTACTCATAATGGGCCTGATTTTCGTCCTGCCATTCGTTCACGCCGTCGCGGAGACGGTTGCGGAATGTAAGGGTGTCATGGGCGTGTACGGTTTCTCCACCGGCCGCCACATACTTGTAATTAAGGATTATCTTGCGGTCCTGAAGCAGTTTGCTTCGCACAAACCGGCTCTCTCCGTCTGGCTGCACATCGTATTTTGCACCGGGAACGGAAGATATCGTTATGGCATCGTCTTCCCCCAGAGTGAGTTTCATCTGGGCAGCGCTCCCGTTGAATTCAGAACCAACCGCATTGGCGGTAAGTTCGAAGGGACCGGTTGTGGTGAGCGTCCATACCAGATTGTCCGCCTGGGGAATGGTGGTTCTGTAGGTATCGGTGCGAACTTCGTTTCCGGAGGCGTCTGTCACCTGGGCATATCCGCCATGGTACCAGTTGCCGAAGAGCATGTTCTCGTAGCGGACACCTATCACGGTGGACCCATGCCCCTCGATAACGGGAGTTCCGTTGCCGTCGGTAATCACCAGCGGAATCACCTGTTTGGGGTACAGGCGGCCGGCATCGGCAAGGAAGGCGGCAGAATCAACCTTTACGGTAATTACTCCAAGATGGGTTCCCTTGCGGATAACCACGGTTCCGGGCTTGCCGGAATCGGTGACCAGCTCGTACATACTTGCCGGAAGCGCACTTATCGACGGTACGTTTTTCATTAGGTTGGCGATGTAGGCGAAAGTATGTCCGCTGAGGGCGGAATAGGTCTCCCCGCTTACCAGCGAGTAATCCACTCCGAAATCAATGGTCCTGTCCTCGTCGTTACGGATGGTTCCGCCAAGGGCAACTCCGGTGGAGAAAGTCATTCCCTCGCCCACGATAAGGCTTCGGACGTCGGTCCTGTTGGCAAAGCCGCAACCGGTGACGGAATAATCCCCCACATAGTCCTCGTAGCATGAAACCACGCTCAAAGCCGCCAGTGCAAGTATTATTAATCTTGTTTTCATTTGCATTTCCTCCTGTTATCTTGTCCAGCTCTCCCACCCTTCGTTCTGTACGAGCCCGGGCACGTTCAGCATTTCCTTGTAGGGAATGGGCAGGAATGCCGATGTGAACGAACGGTTCTCAATCACGGTGGAATAATCATATTCGAAGGTGTCGGGAGCCAACCTTGTGATCGTGGGCCTGTACAGAGGCTTGTTAAGGTCCGCAAGATTCGTGCTCCAGCGCCTGAGGTCGAAGAACCATGTACCCTCGAAGGCGGTTTCGATGCGGCGCTCCCCGCGGAGGAAGCGGTCAAACACCTTTTCTCCCATCAGCGACACCTGCTCCAGATACGGGTCTTCGGAAAGGCCGTCGGCACCGTCATATGTCTTACGGCTTCTGAGCCACGATATGGCCTCTTTTGCGCTAAGTCCGTCAACCTGCCCCATCGGCCCGGCCACATGATTGGCCGCTTCTGCGAAGCATAGCACCATATGGGTCCAGCGGATGAGGAACTTGCTGTGAGGCATGCGCCCAACGCTGCTTTCCGACCAGTTGAGGCCCATGTACACGAACTTCTTGATGTAGTAGTTCGTCCGGGAATTCTTTGCCGATGCTTCCGCAACGTCCTTTCCGCCTTCCCAGGTCTCAAAGGTGAACGAACGTCCCGAAGAGCCGGTGGTAACAACGCGGTTGTTGTAGAAGATATTGCTGTAGAATCTGGGATCCCTGTTCACATACGGGTTCTGAGGGTCGTAAGGATAGGTGGGGGATTCCCCGAGGGGATATCCGTCGGCCATTCCGAACGCATCCACAAAATCCTGGGTTGCTCCCATGGCGCCATCGCCCTGGAAACTACCTGGATAGAACATCTTCTCCATGGTCTCGGAACCAGAATTGTAACGGGAACCGAAAACGATCTCGGGGCTGTTCGGGTCGAACCAGTTAACGGCATTTTTGCGGTTGAAACCTCCGCTCACGCTGGCATCGACGGTTTTCTTGAAGTCAAGCACCTGCTTCGCGCACTGGGCTGCAAGCAGCCAGCGGCTTTTGTCTCCGGTGGGATTGAAGCGCGGGCTTGCCCAAGTCTGGTAAACCAGGGCCTTGATGGCCGTTGCCGAGATGCCGTCTATGCGCCCCCAGTTGCGTGAGCCAAGGACAGTGAGGTCATCGGCCTCTTTCACCAGGAAGTCGCGATGGGCGATGGGGAGATACTTGATTGCCGAGTCGCAGTCGGCGATAATCTGCTTCACGCAGTCGTCGTAGCTGGCGCGCACAAAACCTTCGTCCCAGGTCTTGACCGGCTCGGTGACGATGGGGAAACCAAGGAGCTCTCCGTTGGTTCCAACCCCGCCGAATTTCTGAAGCAGGTCCCACTGGAACCAGGCGCGAAGACCGTAGGCCTCGCCCCACAGCATGTTCACCATCAGGGAATCCAGATGCTTGTCCAGCATATAACGCAGCTTGCGCCCATTTTCCTCGTGCAGGAAAAGGTTTGTGTTGTAGATACCCTGATAGTCCCTTGTCCAATAGGTCTGGAACGGGTTGTTTTCCGGAGAGTTGACGCCTATCGCCATGCGGCTCACCGCATCGGTCTTGGAGGTACGCACCGCGTTGTCGGTCATACAATCCAGATAGGCACCTTCGTTATTGTTGTAGTTGGTTGAAATCCATTCGTAGCATTCACCCAGGAGGCCCTGCATGGCGGTAGGACTTGAAATGACATACTCCTCGCTGCGGATTGCCGAAGGATAGGGATCCAGGAATCCGCTGCACGAACTCAGAATGGATAACGCCATTGCGGCAAATGCCGCAGTTTTCATTGTCTTCATCATCAGAATGTCAGTTTAAGTCCGCCCACGAAAGTTCTCATAAGAGGATAGTTGGAAAGTCCGGAAGACAGAGCCTCGGGATCCACGTCCTGTATTCCGGAAAGGGTGAACAGGTTGTTTGCCCTTGCGTACACGCGGAAGCCTCGCACCACACTGTCGATACGGAGCGCCCTCACGGGCACATTGTAGCCAAGCTCTACGCTCTGGATCTTGAAATAGGTACCGTCGGCAAGCCAGCGGTCCGACATCTGGAAGTTGTTGTTCACCTTGTTGTAGGTGAGCCTAGGGGCCGCAGGGTCATTGATGTGACGGAGTGTATAGTCTGAATAGTTGGACTCTCCCCATCCGTTCCAGAACCAGCTGTTTGTGAGCTGCACATCGTAGAAGGCGCGGAAGGTTCCGGTGAAGGAAAGGTCGAAGTCTTTCCAGCTGAGGCTGGCATTCAGGGCACCGATAAGGCGGGGTGAACTGTCGCCTATCACGCAGGCGTCGGAACTGTCCACATAACCGTCTCCGTTCATATCCTGATACTTGAAGTCGCCCGCTTTCAGAGCGTCGTCGAACAACTGGGGAACCTCTGCGGTTTCTGCATCAGTGGCAAACTGGCCAAGATACTTGAGGCCCCAGATTGCAGTGGAGGACTTGCCCTCCCTGGCGCGGTAAGGCTCTGCATAGTTCTGGGAGTCCACCTTCAGGATCTTCGAGAAATTGGAGGCAACCCAGCCGCCAATCCTATATTCAAAACCGCCGGCTTTTCCCGTCCAGTTTGCACTTAGTTCGATGCCGCTGTGAAGGTTGGTGTCATAATTCTGATAGAAAGATCCTGTGGAAATGCCTGCAACAAGGGGAACTGCATTCTGCATCTGGGTGATGATGCCCCTCTGGTTCACAAAGTATCCGGTGAGGCTCACGTCCAGCCTTTTGTCGAAGGCGGTGAGGTCCACACCTCCGGACAGTTCCACGCGCCTTTCCAGATGCAGGTCAGGATTGCCGAGCATGGACAGGTAGGTTCTGTTCACGTTGGAGCTTGATGTGCTGCCGAACCACTGGTTGGTGGTATATGGGCCAAACTTCTGTCCGCTGTTGTTCCAGGAGTAATTGTCCACGTCGCGGTTGGCGCTGGTTCGTGCGTCATAGCCAAGATAGCTTCCCTGTAGACGGATCTTCAGGAAGTCGGCCCAGCCGGCGCCCTTCATAAAGTCTTCTTCGGAAACGATCCAGCCAAGGCCGGCTGAAGGAGAGAACGACCATGCGTTCAGCAGGTAATAGGTTCCGTGCGCATTCAGTGAAACCTGCGCCAGATAACGGTTGCGGAAAGCATACATGCCGTTCAGGCCGACATTCATCTCGCGCCTGTGTTCGGTGATGAACTTCTGGCTGCGCTGGGTAATCATATAGTCGGCCGATGCATGAAGGTCGTGATCGCCAAATACGCGTTTATAGTCCAGCTTCTCCACGAAGTACAGACGGTTCGAGTAGTAATCCAGCAGCTTGGCGTTTCCGGACATTTCCTTGACCGAATGGCTTGAACTCTGGACCGGCACCGTGATGATATTGCCCTCGGCGTCATATCCTTCGGTAAGGATGTATGCGGCATAGTCCTCCGCCTGTCCCAGGCGCACAAGGTTGGTTGCACCATATGCGGCATAAGTCTGGGAGCGAAGCCCGGGAGTGATGAATCCAAGGTCGGCAGACAGGCGGAAATTGAACAGAGCCCCGCGGATGGTCTCCGAATATGAACCGTTCTCCAGGATATTGGCAATGGGGTTCTGCGTGTACTGCGAACTCACTGCATACCAGGGGAATTCCAGTTCCTCAGAGTTATCGGCATAGATAGGGAATGACAGCTGCGGAATCGTGTTGATATGGCCAAGGATCTCCGGCAGCTCGAACACTCCAAGGGTCGTATTGGACGATGCGTCCGTGCTGGAGTAGTTGGGAGAATAACCGTAGTTGGACGATTTCCTTATGCCGATGGAGGACACTATTCCGAACGATGCGCTGATATAATTGCTCAGCTTCACATCCAGATTGCCGTTGATATTCACATTGCGATAATTCGACTCCGGTCCTATCTTGTAGATATCGTCCTGTCCCACATAACCGAGGTACGCATAATACTTGACGATATCATTCCCGCCGCCCGAAGAGACGCCCGCCCTGGTATAGGACATGGTGTTCTTCAGCATCATCGAGCGGAAGTCCACAGAGGGGTGCAGGAGGTCGTTGGGATCGTTTTTCTGGTATGCGCTCACGTCTTCAGGAGTGTACAGTATGTTCAGACCGCTGTTGTTGCGGGCAAGGTTGTTAAGCTGCGCATACTGTGCAGCGTCCACAAACCCGGGCATACGGTCCACCGCGTTCACGCCCTGTTCGAAGCTTACATTAAGATAACGGTCGTTGTAGGATCCGCTGCGGGTCCTTATGAAAACGATACCGTCGGCCGCAGTGGGGCCGTACATCGTTTTCTCCAGACCGTCGCGGATGATGGTGATAGATTCTATCTGCTCCGGATTCAGCGGAACTTCGTTTATCTGCACGGGAACATCGTCCACGATGTACATGACCTGACGTCCGCGGGAAGTGACTGAGACTGCAGTCGCAGCGCCATACTGGCCAATGTGTTCCAGCGGGCTCACTCCAACCTGGCCGTAGTTTTCACGCACCTCCACTCCGGGCAGCACGCCTGTGATCACGTTGCGGATATCGGCCGATGAATAACGCGACAGTTCGTCACCGCTGATGGTAACCGTTGAACCAAGGGAGAATCGCCTCTTCAGTGATGTGTACGGAAGGATTATGTCGTCCGTATCACCTGCGAAAAGCACATCGGGTACAAGGACCACAGAGTCGGAATCCACAAGGACGCCGGCGCGAATGTTCACGCTCTTGTATCCTTCCATGCTCACGCGGACCACGTCGCCGGCTCCGCACTTTACGGTTACGCGACCGTCGGATTCCGCCTTGAAGTGTCCCAGGCCTTCGCCCACGGTAACATCGGCACCGGGTATGGGATTTCCTTCAGGATCCACAACCGAGAAGCGGATGGACAACTGCTCGCCCCCGCCCGTCCTCTGCGCCAAGGCAGACATCGGGAACAGGATCAGAGCACACAGCAGAATATGGGTAAAAATCTTTTTCATATGCTACCAATCCATTTTAGGGGTGTAGTTGGACATCTTCAGCAGATCGCTGTCCTGGAAACGGAACCAGTACATTCCGTCGTTCTTCCAGGCAATCTGCCTGTTGGCGGGAAGGGCGAAACGCTCATACTTGAATCCGGTGGGGTATTCTGACGAAACTGCCACCTTGGTCGCACGCATACCATAGAGGGTGGAGCGGCCGATTGCGGGAGCGTCCATCCAGCGGCGGATGTCACAGTAGTAGTGGTTGCCCTCGAAGCAGAGTTCCACGGTGCGCTCGTTCTTGATGCGGTCGCGGAAAACGGCCTTATCGGCACAGTACTCGTCCAGGACTCCGGGAAGGCCCACACGGTCACGGATAACATTCACTGCCTCAAGTGCCGTGAGGGTGGCCGATTCCGACTTTCCGGAAGGTCCCCAGGCCTCGTTTGCAGCCTCTGCATAGTTGAGGTAAACCTCGGCCAGGCGGATGATGGGATCCGTGAGCATAACATTCTGGTTGCCCTTGTTGGATAGGGGGCCTGTTCGTTTGCGCTCGTAGTAAAAAGTCTCGGAAATGCCGTCGGAAGCACTCTGGGGGTATGTGAGAAGGGATCCTGAAGGCTTGCTTCCGTCGGGATTGATATACAGCGACGCCGGGGAATAGCCCTGAAAGGTGCACTGGTTGTAAACCACAGCATTTTCGAATCGGGGATCCCTGTTGCTATAAGGGTCCTGCTCGTTGTATTTGCCGGCAGCGGTTGCTGCGGCACGCTGGGCTTCAGTGTTCAGTGGCCAGCCATCGGCTGTCTCGAACTTGTCCACGAAGTTCTGCGTGGGGCACTGTGCCGCAGCGTAGGAGTTGTTGGAGAAGGAGTATCCCACGAACGACTGGATTGTTGCCGAGTTGTAGTTCGTGGTGCTTCCGGTTGAATAGGCCCAAAGCTGCTCGTTGGTGTAGCGGTTACCGTAGAAGTTCTTGGAATAGTTGTCCTTGGAAAGAAGCACATATCCAAACTTCAGGGCTTCGTTCAGGGCCACCGCATTGGCCTCGGCGGCATCTTCCCAGCGCTTGATGTCCCCGGTGGGGTTGTTCAGGGGACTGGCCGCATAAAGCAGAACCCTTCCCTTCATGGCAAGGGCGGCCACGCCGTTGGGTTTGTCCTGGTTGGCATCGGCAAGGTTGCCGGCGCCGCCGGAGGGATCGCGCCTCACCACGCCGGCCTTGTCGAAGTACTCGTAGGCGGTCTGGTAATCGGCTGCGCACTTCAGGAGGAATGAATAATCGTCCTCGGGAACAACATCCCACTCGTCTTCGGCCCCCATCACCTTATCTATATAGGGAAGGGTGCCGTAGAGGCGGAAAAGCTCGAAGTGGCAGAATGCCCTCACGAAGTATGCCTGGCCGATAAGGTCGTTGCGCTCTTCCTCCGTGCAATCCTGGATCTGGTCGGCTTTGGCAATTGCCATATTGCACACCCGTATGCATTTCCAGGTATTCGGCACTTTGGCGTTGTTGGGATAGTTGCTGTCGGCAGTGGGATATCCGATAATCCAGGTGGCGTCCGAACCGTTTCCGAGTTTGATGGACTGGGCGCGCTGGATTCGGGATTTGTCGCACATGTCGGTGAGCTCTTCCAGGGTGAGTTTCTGGCTGTTCATGCACCAGTGCAAGGGATAGTGGCATCGGATATTGAAATTCGAGCCGCTGTACACCGAATAAAAATAGCTCTTGAAGTTGGCATACTTGCTGAACACTTCGGTTTCGGTGAGACCTGCATCCGGAGCCCTGTCCAGATACTCGTTCAGGCATCCCGAGACCGTTAGAGCGGTACCTAATACCACTATGGCGTTAAGTATGATTGATCTTGTCTTTTTCATATCCGGGATGCATCAGAAGGTTAACTGTAGTCCCGCTTTCACGGTTCTCATCTGCGGGTATTCGCCCCAGACCAGGTATTTCTGCTCCGGGTCGCCCTCCAGCAGGCCGGTGAAAGTGAGAAGGTTGTTGGCTGTAACATAGGCCTTGATTGCCTCAACTCCCATAAGCTGCTTAACCTTGGGAGTCATCCACGTATAGCTCACGGAGAGTTCCTTGAGCCTGAGGAAGTCGGCATTGCGCCAGGAGTGTCCCAGAAGCTTTGCATTGTAACCGCCGGTAGTGGAGCTTTCGTTGTAGCCCGACCACGCCATGTTGGGGAACGAAGAGGTGGAGTAATGGACCGTGGCGTGTGTGCCTCGGGGATTTGACGGCGACCAGTAATCCACGGACGAAGTGTGCAGGCGGAAATTGCCTTTGTAGTACTCCCATTCGTACATCTGGTCGAAGTTCACGTATTTTCCGGCATAACCTTGCAGCAGGAAGTTCACATCCAGTCCCCTCCAGTGTATACCGCCGTTCAGGACATACGCGATGGGAGGATAGAGCGATCCGGCCATACGGGTGAGATCGTCCTTGTCGATGATGCCGTCGGAAGTATAATCCAGGAACTTGTAGTCGCCCACAACGACGTTTCCCACATTCACCGGAAGGAAATTGGAGTGGATGTCGTCGATGGATGTGAGATACTCGCCGTCAATCAGATATGCGCCGCTGGTCTGCGAGCCAAGGGGTGTTCCTACCCTTTTCTGGTGCTCGAGAGAGAACGGAGCGTCGTCATATGCGAGGATCCGGTTCTCGTTGTAAGAGAAATTACCGCCCACGCGGAAGCGGAAATCCTTGCCGATGCGCTTGCTGTAACTGGCCTCCACTTCAAGACCGTGCTTCTTTATCTCGCCCTTGTTCAGTTCCTTGGAAGTGTTGCCCACCCAAAGGGGGGTATTGTTGTCCACGGAGATGAGCATCTTGCTGCGGTGTTCGTCAAACAGGTCCACGTTCACCGTGAGGTCTCCGTTAAGGAAAGCCATCTCTATACCCAGATCCCTCTTAAGAGCCTCTTCCCACTGAACTATCAGGTTGGCAGCCTTGTCTTCCACGATATAACCGTTGGAGTCTTTTGAATACTCGCTTATGTATAGCCAGCGGTTATTGGCGTAGTCGCTACCAACAAGACCCTCAGAGAAGCGGACCTTGAGTTTGCTGAACCAGGGTTTAAGCCCCTGGAAGAACTTTTCTTCCGAAATCACCCATCCGATTGCACCGGAAGGGAAAAAGCCGAAGCGGTTCTCCGGCGAGAACCTCTCGGAACCGGTATAACCCATATTGAACTCCAGCAGGTACCTGTGCGCATAATCATACGCCAGACGGCCAACCAGGGCTTCATTATAGTACGGGAAATCAGAGCCCTTGTCCTGTTCCTGCCTGTTGAACAGGAACATCCCGTTCACGTTGTGCTTTCCGAACGTGCGGGCATAATTCACGGACATGTCGTAGTACAGATCCAGATAGTAACCGCCTTGCAGGGCATTGTCGGCCGTTGTGTACAGCGGTGGCTCCACATAGTAGAATCCGTCGGTGCCGGTGCGGCTCCAAGGGTTCTGGTCCGTACCGATCTTCGAGAAATTAAGGTACCAGCTGGGGCGGTTGTACTGGGTTGTAAGAGTACTGTATTTATAATAGGTGCTGAGCGACACCTTTGCCTGCACTGAAAGGCCTTCGGTGATGAAGTCCAGTTTCTGCCTGGCAATGATATCGGAGAATATCTTGGTGTCGGAGAGCTGGATGAAGCTTCCCTTCATCAACTGATAGTACGGGTTGCCGGTAGTCTGGTCGGCCTCGCTCATAAGGCGCACTCCCGTCGCTTCGGGATAATCCAGATCGGGAACCTGGTCCAGCACCCATTCGGGGTAGTACATCGGGAACTTTGCCGAGGAACTGCCGAAGATGTACTTCCACATTCCTTCATCGCCATCCTGGGGAACAGGTTTGTTCTTTATTCCCATGTTTCCGCCCAGCTTGAAGGAGACCACGGTGCTGCGTGTAACGTTGAAGTCCAGATTCGTACGGAAGTTAACCCTGTCGTAGGAATAGCTGGAGTCCACCTTTCCGTCGTTGAAGCTCTTGAAGATGGAGCCCTCGTGAACATATCCCACTGAAGCGAAATATTTCACGAACTTGGTGCCACCCTGGATGTTGAAGTTGGCATTCTGGGTGAGCGAGAAAGGATTTGTGAGCTCCTTCAGCCAGTTCACGTCCGGATACCTGAGCGAATTGAGCCGGGTGGAAGGATTGCGGTATTCCTCAAGTACCGCAGCCGACGTGAGTCCTGTGAAGTTCTGGTCGTTCATCATGGCCACATTCATAGTGGACATCGTGGTGTACGCATCCACGTGGCGGGCCATGTTGATGGGATTAGCAAGACCGGAGGAGTAGGAGAAATCCATCTTCGGCTTTCCCTCCTGCCCATTCTTGGTGGTGACGATGATAACGCCGTTGGCGCCTTTCGCTCCGAAAACCGCCGTTGCCGATGCGTCCTTGAGAACGGAGATGTCGGCCACTTCGTTGGGGTCGATGGATGCGAAGTCACGCTCCACACCGTCCACCAGCACAAGCGGACTGTTGCCGTTGAAGCTGGAAACGCCGCGGACGAGGATTTCAGCGTCGTTCTGTCCTGGCTGGCCGCTGGTCTGGATGGTTACCACGCCGGAAAGTTTACCGGAAATGGCGTTGGTGATGTTGGAGACTCCGGTTCCCACCAGGTCTTCGCCCCTCACCGTGGTTATTGCGCCCACCACGCTTTCCTTGCGCTGCGTGCCATAACCGACCACCACCACTTCGTCCAGCAGGTTGGAGTCTTCCGACAGCACAACGTTTATCACGGTCTGGCTTCCCACGGTACGCTCCACGTCGGCATATCCCATACAGGAGAAAACGAGCACGTCGCCCTTCCCTGCCTGAATGGAATAGCGGCCATCAAGGTCGGTTACCGTGCCGGTGGCGGTTTTCTGCACCACCACGCCCACTCCCGGGACCGGTCCGTAGCCATCGGTTACAACACCCGTGACGGTGATGTTCCTTTGCGCGAAGGCGCTCAGGCCGGAGGACAGAATCCCGCCGGCAATGAGCGCCATCAAGCAAAGGTGTTGTAAAACCTTATGCATAAATTATTTCAACACGAAAGTGATGTCATCGATGTAGATACAACGGTTGTTGTCTGTTGCGTCGAAACCCTCGCCATAGTTGTTTCCGCTCCATTGGATGAAAGAGCGTAGCTCAAGGGTGCCAAGACTTCCGAAATGGCTCCAAGTGCTTTCGATATCCGACACTTTGAACTCGAATTCATTCCAGTCATCTGTCTTTACATTCGCATCCCAATCAGCCTGGCTCGTGATATATACGCCGTTGAGCTTGGGTGCTGCAAGCGGGTTGCTGCCCCTCCTGATACGGGGATAGTACTTGTTGGTGCCGATATAAATCTTCATACGCACTTTATCGTAGTTGGAACGCACGCTTGAGGGGAATCGGATGAAACCGTAATCATTACCAGTGATTATTTGAACATAGCCGGAAGTGCTGCCCGTTGAACCGGACATGTCATTCTTTAGCACATGATCGCTGGAATTAACGCTGGTTTTGAACGGATTGGCCACAATCGAAAGAGCTCCCGTATTACCGGTAATATCGGTCATGTCGTTCTTTTCGAAGTCGTTGTAAATGAATTCATCGGTTTTCGTGAGAGTTCCCAGATTGTAGATTTTCGCACGGTTCAGTTTGATTCCGTTACCGTTGAAAGCACGGCCGACAAAATTATCCAAAAAGGTTAGCTTGAGGTCGAGGCCCCTCTTTACAGTGAGCTGTGCAGGGAGGACTGGAATATAGTAAGTGCCTGCAGGAACAGGATTGGAGCTGCCGCTGGGGCCCACCATACCTGCCTGGAACAGGGGAGAGGTAACTTCAATCGTGGGCTCGCCGCCAAGGACGGGAGTTACGTTGAAAGTACCCGCAATGGCGCCTGCTTTGTTACTGGAACCGTTGTCCCTGTTGAAAACGATAATTTCCTTCAGATCGGTAACGCTTGCAGGAATGGTAACCTTGAGAAGGGCGGTGAGCTGCTTGAATTCCAGTACGCTGGTGTTTGTGACTGCAACCGCTATGGCGTTCTTGGAATTGAAAGTGCCGGTACCCACACCAACCGTGCTCTGGGCAAGGGTGACCCCAGAGATAACGCCAGCACTCACCGATGCGCCTGACGCTGCGGAATAAGGATAGATTGCATAATAAGTACCTTCTGCAGTAGCAAGGTCCTCCAGGGTAACAGAACCGGTGAATTCAACAACTTCACCTGTTGTCTGGGCAGTGAACTTATACAGCGTTCCACCGGCAAACACTGCGATTTCGTCGTTTGCTTTGAAATGCACGCTGTGACCGTCATCGGCAAGGAAAGCTTTGGTTTCGTCCTCGTTAAAAGACGCCTTGAAAGTGAGTTCAACCATATTGGCATTGCCGGAAACCTCATCGCTGCGGTTATTGTCAACGGCCTGCTTGGTGCAAGAGCACATAAGTGCTGCGACTGCAAGTATTGAGATAGCTAATTTCTTCATGGCTCGGATCAATTAAAACATTTCAAATTCTTCAGCCGCATCTTCAAATTCTTCGAAGAAAGCAGAGTTGGGATTGGGCGTGCCCGAAATGCACAGATTCAGTTCCATCTGAAGCAGGACAACTGTCGTTTCAGGTGTTAAATAAGCGGTTTTTTTCATAAGCAGTTATAAATTGTTTGATAATTAATCAAATCGGTTTGTCGCAAATATAATGTATAACACGCGTAAGTATTAAAAATGAAACCCTACAAAACTACTACATATTAAAAAATTACATATATTTGCCCCTGATTATGAAGCAAAAACTGGTAATTCACACCGTATTAACCCTAGGACTTCTCCTAGTGGGCATTGTTGCGGAAACTCGGACTATCGGCTTCCGGAAAATGGATTTTTTTTCCGATCCGGACAATATAGTTGCCGAATCCCAGGTATGGGATATAACCTGTATGCAAGGTATATCGGGCCCCAGAGTGTTCCTTGCCACCAACGACGGCCTTTTCACCTACGACGGCTCACGTCTCCGCCGACACTATCAGAGCGACGTCAATTCTCTTCGAGACCTGGAGTACGACGGAGCATCGCTCAGACTCTATTCCGCCGGAAACAACGGCTTTGGCTGGTGGCAGGAAAACGAATTCGGTTGTATGGTCTACCACGCAATTGAAATCGGAGAGTATTCCGCACGCCTGCGCGATTTCTGGAAAGTATGCATCTCTCAGGGCGGAAGGGTCTTTTTTCAAAGCCTTGGAAGGGTATGCATTTACGACCCTGATTCCGGAAACATCAAAACCATATTTCCTTCCACCGGATTCCGGTATATGTATGAGGTTGGCGGGGATGTCTATGTGCAGGACGGTGAAGGCCTGTACCGGATAACCGACGACGGCGCCCAGAACATCGTGTGCATCGTAAAAGACAGAATTATGAACATAGTCCAGTGCGGCGGGAAAAGGATAGCGGCACTGGAAAGAACGGGGCTTATGATGCTGGAAGGAGAATCCTTGATTCCGCTTGACCCGGAGAGCAATAGCGTACTCGCAGAAGCAAAGGTTATGTCCCTCTCGGCTTACGATCAGAATTGCCTGCTCGTTGGCACAACAAGCGGCGGCCTTTATGTCACTGATTCCGGCGGGCGCATTCTTCCCGAGGAAAACAGCGTTATCCACACGGGCAATGCCACCGTCCTTTCAGTTGCCGTGGACCAGAACGGGGATATCTGGATGGGAATGGAGGCAGGAGTGGCACGGATCGACATTAAATCCAACGAGTTCTATCTGGAAGATTCCAGGCTGGGCAGAGTAAGGGGGATAGAGCCTCTCGAAGACGGAAAATACCTCGTAGGCTCCAACAAGGGAGCTTTCATCTGCGGAAACGACGGAGTGGTTCCTGTTTACGGCACAACCGGCTCCGTATGGAGCCTGGCCTCGTTCGACGGCATCCACCTGATTGCGCACGACCAGGGCCTGTACTCCGTGGACAGCAGCGGCAAGGCGGTTCCCATGTTCACCGACGTGGGCGTCATGAGTATCGTACGATACAACAGCGATCCGGACTTATTCATATGCGGCACATATAATGGTCTGGCTTTGTTCAGGAAGGAGGGAAACAGGCTCGCGTTCCTTTCCTATATATTGAATTACACAGGCTTTTGCCGGCATATCATACTTGACCAGCAGGACAAACTGTGGATTAGGGACAGCCACAAAGGTTTCATCCGCCTTACCCTGGACGATGATCGCCAAAGGGTGATCGGCAGGAAGGACTTTGAACTTGTTCGGTCGGGTGACGATATGGTTTTTGACATCGTCCTTCAGGACAGCCTGTATTTTTGCTGCAATAACCAGACATACCGCATAGATCCCCGGACCGAAGATCTTGTTCGCAGCGCAGAAGGAGACCGTCTTCTGGAACAGTTTATACACAAGTACGGCTTTCCTCTGGAAGACAGGAATGCATCAGGGCCTTTCTCTATCGGGAACGGATGTTATGCCACGGGGCTTCTGGGAGGAATCAGGTTCAGCTACGGCAAAAAGACCATTCGCGAATCCCTTTGCGTCTCCGAGGTGGAGATTCTTGGTGCAGGGAAGCATAAGAATGTTGAAACCGATGCCTCCAGGAAAGAGATTCCTTTCGATATGAACACCGTTCTCATCCATCTGGCCGGAAATGTTTCCGGGAAAGAGATCGAATACAGGACCAATCATGGCGGACCCTGGACAAGAACCCGTTTCAGACAGCCGGTGCAGATATCGGCCCTTCCATTCGGAAACCACGACATCCTGTTCAGAATTCCAAATGAGCCGGACATCTGCTGTACTGTCAAATTGCGCATCCTGCGGCCTTGGTATCTTACAGGGTGGGCAATTGCCTCCTATATTCTTTTTCTTGCCGCGGCAGCGCTGGGAATCCGCGAACACTACCGAAGAAAGGCTCAGAGGGAAAGGGAGAGGGCGCAGCTCAAGGCCGACCTGAAGGCGCAGAGCAAGGAGCTTGCAAACATCAATTTCAACAATGCAAAAAGGAACCGTGAGCTCAACGAAATCAAGGCAATGCTCTCCGACAGCAAAACCGTCGCCAAAATAGACAGTTATCTTGCCGATGAAAGCGACTGGGAAAAGTCGGAAGAGTATTTCAACGTTATTTATGACGGCCTCCTTGAGCGGCTCAAGAACGCATATCCCGGCATTTCCAAGACAGATATGAAGATTTGCGTGTACACGAAGCTGAACCTTTCCACAAAGGAAATCGCCGACATTATGAACATTTCCGTGCGCAGCGTAGAAACAGCGCGCTACCGCCTGCGCAAGCGTCTTGGGCTTCCCCCAGGCCAGGACATAGCTGAAATGCTCAAGGATATTCCCGATTAGTACGGATTGCAGAATTCATTTTTATCGCTACCTTTGCACCATGAAAAAATTACTTCCCATCACCCTGGCGGCGCTTCTTGCGCTGGCCTGCTCGTCACAGAAAGCCACAGAACACAAAATGGACAGGTTCGTTTCCGAACTCATGGCCAAAATGACCCTGGAAGAGAAAATCGGCCAGCTGAACCTTCCCGTTGCCGGCAGCATCGTCACCGGAGACGGCAAGAGCACCGGCGTGGAAACGCGCATCGCCAAAGGAGAGGTGGGCGGCCTGTTCAATGTTAAGGGCGCTGCCGATATACGCAAGTATCAGCAGATTGCGGTGGAGCAGTCGCGACTTGGCATTCCGCTCATCTTCGGAATGGACGTCATTCACGGTTACGAGACCATTTTCCCCATTCCCCTGGGTCTTTCCTGCACCTGGGACATGGAGGAGGTGGAAGAATCGGCACATATCGCCGCCGTGGAAGCATCGGCCGACGGAATTGCGTGGACGTTCAGCCCCATGGTGGACCTCGGGCGCGATCCGCGCTGGGGACGCGTGAGCGAGGGAAGCGGAGAGGATCCATACCTGAATGCCCGCATTGCCGAAGCCATGGTCTATGGTTACCAGGGCAGGCCCGGCGAGCAGTTCACCTCCCCCGACCAGATCATGGCGTGCGTGAAGCACTTCGCCCTTTACGGAGGAGCGGAGGCCGGACGCGACTACAACACGGTGGACATGTCGCGCCAGAGGATGTTCAACGAGTATATGACCGGCTACAAGGCAGCGGCCGATGCCGGCGCGGGCAGCTTCATGGCTTCGTTCAACGTGGTGGACGACGTTCCCGCCTCGGTGAACAAATGGCTCCTGACCGATGTCCTGCGCAATCAGTGGAATTGGAACGGCTTCGTGGTTTCCGACTACACGGGTATCTCCGAATGCATCGCCCACGGGGTTGGCAACTACCACGAGGTGGCCGTGCGCGCACTGAACGCCGGCCTGGATATGGATATGGTTGCCGAGGCTCTTCTCACCCAGACCAAAGAAGGCCTGGAGAAGGGCGAGGTGTCCATGAAAACGCTGGAACGGGCCTGCAGGCGCATTCTGGAGGCAAAATACAAGCTTGGACTTTTTGACGATCCCTATAAATTCTGCCGTGAACAGGATGTCGCAAGGGTTATGTACAGCGCCGAAAACCGCGCCGCGGCAAGGCGGATTTCTGCCGATTCCTATGTGCTTCTGAAGAACGAAGGCAATCTTCTTCCGCTCTCAAGGAAGGGAACTGTCGCAGTCATCGGCCCTCTGGCCAACAGCGGCGCAAACCTGGATGGAAACTGGAGCGTGGCGGCAGTGCACAGCCGCACCACGGCCCTTGTCGATGGCATCAAAGAAGTTGCAGGAGAGGGAGTTAACGTACTTTACGCGAAGGGCAGCAACCTTTGCAGCGATCCCGTCCTGGAGAAGAACGCCACAAGGGCCGGCCGCGAGCTTGGCAGGGATTCCCGCACCGACTCACAGCTTCTCTCCGAAGCCCTTGCCGTTGCAAAGAAGGCCGATGTTATCGTTGCCGCCCTTGGCGAATCGGCCGAGATGTCGGGTGAATCGGCATCCCGCTCCGACATCGGCATTCCCGATGTGCAGAAGGATCTTCTGAAGGAGCTCCTCAAAACCGGCAAGCCAGTGGTGCTGGTGCTCTTCGACGGGCGCCCGCTCACCATCGACTGGGAAAGCAGGAACGTTCCCGCAATCCTGAACGTGTGGTTAGGAGGTAGCGAGGCCGCCTACTCCATTGCCGATGTCCTGTTCGGCGACGTGAATCCTTCCGGAAAGCTCACCATGACCTTCCCCAGGAATGTAGGCCAGGTGCCCATCTACTATGCCCACAAGAACACCGGACGCCCCCTGCAGGGTGCCGACGGGAACGGAAAATGGTTCATCAAGTACCGCTCCAACTATCTTGACGTGGACAACGACCCCGTGTATCCCTTCGGCTACGGCCTCAGCTACACCACGTTCAGCTACGGCCCGGTGATGCTTTCGCGCGAAAGCATTCCCTCCGGCGAAACCCTCACGGCCAGCGTGGAAGTGACCAACACCGGCAGCGTTGCCGGCAAGGAAGTGGTGCAGATGTATATCAAGGATGTGGTTGCATCGTCGTCCCGTCCCGTCCGCGAGCTCAAGGGCTTCGAGAAAGTGCTCCTGCAGCCAGGCGAAACCAGGACCGTGAGCTTCGAAATCGGCCCCGACGCCCTGTCCTTCTTCAATCAGGACATGGAGTACGGAGCCGAACCAGGTGAGTTCAAAGTGTTCATCGGCGGGGATTCCACCACCGCCAACGAGGCGTCCTTCGAACTGCTTTAGACTGCTTTAGAATATCTTATAGAAGAATCCGAACTTGATGACGGGCAGAACGGCCAGGCCGGAAAGCTTGTCTATGAAGCCGCCGTCCTGCATCTCACCGCTTTCATCCACGGTGGCTGCGCTGGTAACAGGGTAGGCCACCTTGGTGCCGGTGCTGAAGTCGTAGGTCTGGATCTTCAGGCCGCCGGCAAAGGCAACACCGGCGTCGAAAGTGAAGCCGAAACGCCTGTCCGGCGCTAATACCGCCGTCCTTCCGGTACCTATTCCCACATAGGGAAGGACCTTCCAGGAAAGGGCGTCGCCGTATCCGTAGCCTTCGGAGTCGGTGGAGAACTTGAATTCACCCTTCGACATTAGCACGCCATAGTCTTCAGGAGCCATGGAGTTGCGCATATCGGCCTTGGCCGAGAGGAATTTTCCGCCTCCGGCAAAAAGGCCCGCCGTGATGTGGAACACTTCCGCCTTTCCGGGGAAGAAGTCCACGAAGAGCTGTCCAAGACCGCCTTTATATGAAGTGGCGTAGATGGGCATTTCGTCCAGATTCACATTGTGGCCGTTGTCCATCGTATGGGTGCCGAAGCTGCCTTCTCCCTTGCTGGTGATATGGAAAGCATACCCTGCACGAACCTGCAGGAAGGATGTTATGGGAGCTCCAACCTGCAATCCGAAGCCATCGACACCCAGGGTGACGCCTGCGCCAAGATGGTTGAACAACTGCTTTTCTTCCTGTGCGTTTGCACCTGCCGCGCCAAGGGCGATCAGCAGAACCGAGATGATAAATGTACGTTTCATTTCTATTAGAATCTATATCCTACTCCTAAACGGCCGCCAAAATAAGTCATACCCACGCCAAGCTCCGCCATTCCGAAGAAGCGCTTGCCCCATTCAACGCCGATGGGGTTCACCTGGAAATTCGGAGCCACATCGAAGCTGCCCCCTCCGAAGGACAGGAGCGCGCCGGCTTCCAGTGAGCCGTACAGCTTCACTTCGGGTTTGTTCATATAATTGTATCGGCCAACAGCATTTACGGGGACAAAGGAATGCAGTGAAGAGGAATGGATGGCCTTGGTATCCTTGTCCACGATATTCCATACGCTTCCGGCGTATCCGGTGCTCAGGCCCACCGACCAGCGGGGCGTGATGCTGTACATGGCGTCAAAAGAGAAATACGGAGGGATATGGATGTCCAGGGTTTCGTTCTTGTCTTCGCTCACTCCGATGGCAACGCCCACGACAATTGCGCCGAAGAGTGAAACCAACGTGGGCACCGAAGGGAGGTATGCGGCCGAAGTACGGACCGTCCACTTGTAATCCTGGGGTTCTTCCTGTGCGAAAACCGGTGATGACAGCAGAACCAGCAGCAGCACTGCAGCGAGAATCTTCTTTGTCATAATAGTTTCTTTTTTATTGGTTATTCGATGCAAATATATGTTTTTTTTGCTTAATTTTGCTAAAACAACCCTACAGAATCATGAAAAGACTGTTTTTCCTCATTGCTTTATGCCTTGTTGCACTCTCTGCACGTGCTCAGATGGCTCCCGCCTATAACGATGGCTTCCTGGCCCTGGGAAGCGAATTCGGTATCGCTTCCGCCGCCCCCGGTGCAGCCTCATTCTCCAATTCTGAATATCTCACCCTTCTGCAGGAGCAGAATAAACTTCTGAACAACAGGAGGATTGAGACCATCGTTGCCGTTTCCGGCATAGGAACCGTGGGCGTAGGCGGTCTGATAGCTTTTGTCGGGGCTGTTGCCGACGCAGACGGGCTTCTGGGTGTAGGACTCACAGGTGTAGTTCTGGGCGGAGTCACCACCATCGGCAGTGCCGTATTCCTTGGAATAAACGGCACCAAACTGCTTGAGAACCAGACCAAGATCAACAACAATCTTATCCTCAAGATCAATCCCAGCGGCCTGGCGCTGCAATTCTGAGGAAAACGCTTAAGAAAAGACGTTGCTGCCGGTAAAGGACAAGGTCTCGTCCACGTTTTGAGCCGTTTTTGTGGACGAGTTGACCGTTCGAGCCGGTTCGTCCACGTTTTGGGCCATTTTTGTGGACGAGTTGCTTCTAACGACGCCCGATGGTGAGCGAGCCGTCCGGGTTAAGCGGTTCGGCTACGGCGAAGGGTACGGGATAACGTACTCCCTTCACCTCCAGTTCTGCCTTCAGGCGGAGGCGGCCGCAGTTCCAGTCAAAGCCCTTGGGAAGATACATCATGCCGGAGCGGACGCCCTCAACGTCGGGATAACCAGCGTCCAGACAGCCGCTCACGTTCACTTCACCATCGGCAGTGAAAAGCGTGAGACGCAACACTCCGGGCACTCCGGCAATGCCGTCGTTGGTCATGCCGATGATGAGGAAATCCCTGCTTTCCCTGTCCTTTCCGTGCCAGATGAACGAGGGGCGCACACGGTAGCCGATGCGGCCTGCAAGTTCGTCCAGGGCTTCCGGGTATTTCTTGTAGTATGCCCAGAGATTCTCTGCGCAAATGCTGTGGAAGCTCCACAGTGAATAGTAATTTGCACCCACATCCTTGGCATGGAGAATAACATCGTCACCGGTGGGGCGGCCATAAGGATCCAGCTTGATGGTGGAAGCATCCCCGCGGGTCATGGCGCACTCCACGAAAGCGGCGGTCCAGGCCGGGCGGTTGCAAAGCTGCTCGATGCTTTCGCTGTCCACGAGGATAGTGTCCCTCCGCAGCCAGTTGTGGTCTCTTACGGTCCTGTCCACGAGCTCCGAATTGCCCACGCCGCTGTGATCCGGCTGGACATTGGTCACAAGAGGAACCTTGGTCCAGGCGGCCTTCTGGATTTCATAGGTGCGGATGAAGGCCTCCTCCGCATCCTTCCGGCTCGCAAAATTATGCCCTTCATAAGGCCAGGCGTGGCCTTCGCCCCAGAATCCGAACATGTGGGTGTCCACAAACTCTATGAGAGGGCTGCCGTTATACTTCTCTGCCAGGAGATTCTGCATCTCCTCGAAATAGCCGAAAAGATAGTCGTTGTAACGCGGCTGGAAGTGCCCGTGCTGGAACCTTGGCTGCGACGGATCGCCCGTCCAGGAGCCCTTGAGATGGTCCAGGGGAACCTTTTTCAGGACAAAGTCCGGAAGAGCGTTTTCCAGAGTGTCGGGATTGTTCAGCATAACCCGGAAACAAACCCTTTTCCCATATTGCGCCGCTTTGTCCATGGTAATTTTCCAGTAGTCGTCGAACTGGAGCTTCCCCGCCTTTTTCTGGATGTGCCTCCAGTTGGGACGGATATGGACTTTCGTTCCAAGAGGGAAACGGAAGAGCTTGTCGATGGTGGTTTCCAGCGACTCTCCCGGCACACGGGGAGCGCCGTAGTCCCCGGAAATATAGGTGGTCATACCCATTCCGAAGGCATTGAGTAGCTGTTTTCCGGGCATGGTGTATTGCACCACTTCCGGTTCCTCACCGAAATAGTCTTCCGGTGCATAGGACGGGAACGGACCTTGATAAAGACGGTCCCGAACCTCCGGTCCCGGGCCGAAATCATACTTGTGCCAGTTGTGCTGGGGCACCCAGCCGGAAAGTTCTGGGGCCACGCCCAGGGCAACGCCTGCGGCCAACCCTGCTTTAAGAAAATCCCTTCTGTCCATTATCCGTTCACATTATTTATTATGTTCAGAGAGCCGTCGGGGTTCACCCCGTGAGCGGCAGCGATGGGCACCGGATAACGGACCCCTTTAACTTCAATTTCGGCCTTCAGCTTCAGACGGCCGCTGGTGGCGCTCACCCCCATCGGCAGGCTTATCATTGCCTCCCTTATGCCCTTGGGATGAGGGAATCCTGCATCCAGGCAGCCTCCAACGTTCACGCTGCCGTCGTCGGTGAACACGGTGAGGCGAAGGACTCCGGGGACGCCTGCGATTCCGTCGTTCACCATGCCGAAGATAAGATTCTCCCGGCCGCCTTCTCCGCCCGAGCGCCATATCCAGGAAGGCCTCACGCGGAAGCCTATGCAGCGGTTCAGATTGTCCAGCTGCTCCGGGAAACGGCGGTAATAGGCCCAGAGATTGTCAGGGTTTATGGCGTGGAAGGTCCAGAGCGAATAGTAATTGGCCTTCAGGTCTTTGACGTGGGAGATTATTACGTCGCCGCGCGAAAAGCCGTTGGCGTCCAGGGGAAAATCGGTCCCGTTTCCGCGGCTCATCGCCCCTTCGCAGAACGCGGCCGTCCAGGCCGGGCGGTTGCTCAGGGCGTCTATGCATTCGTTCTGCACCAGTATCGAATCCCTGCGCAGCCAGTTGCCGTCCCTCACGCTCCTGTCGATTACCGACGACTGGCCCACCCTGTTGTAGTCCGGCTGAACGTTGGTCACAAGAGGCACTTTGGTCCACGCATTCTGCTGGATCTCATAGAGCCTGAGCATTGTCTCCTCCGCTTCTTCTCCGCTGGGGAAGTTGTGCCCGTCGTATGGCCAGGCGTGGCCTTCACCCCAGAGCCCGAAATGCTGGGTGTCCACCATCTCTATTTCCGGGCCGCCGTTGTACTGCTCGGCCAGAAGGTTCTGCATTTCCTCGAAATAGCCAAGCAGATAGTCGTTGTACACGGGCTGCAGGTGCTCGTGCTGATACCTTACCTGGGAAGGGTCACCGGTCCATGAGCCCTTGAGCTTTGTGAGCGGAACCTTCTTCAGGACGAAGTCCGGCAGGGCGTTTTCCAGGATGTCGGGATTGTTGAGCATTACCCTTATACCCACCCGCTTTCCGTACTGGAGGGACTTCTCCATCGTGATTTTCCAGTAGTCGTCAAAGTCCAGTTTCCCTTCCACCTTTTGGATATGGCGCCAGTTGGGACGGATGTAGACTTTTGTCCCCAGCGGGAAGCGGAACAGCCCGTCGATGGTTTCTTCCAGCGTTTTTCCGGGCACTGAGGGCGCCCCGAAATCACCGGAGATGTATGTTACCATCCCCATCCCCATGCAGTTTATCTGCTGCTTTCCGGGCTGGGTGGACTGGAAACACCATCCTCCGTAGAAATTGTCGGGTTCGTAACAGCCGAAAGGCCCCTGGTAAAGACGGTCACGTACCGCCGGCCCGGAACCGAAGTCATAACCGGTCCAGTTGTGCACCGGAACCCAACTCTGAAGAACCGGAGCAAGGCCTGCGGCCGCTCCAGTTGCAAGTGTGGTTTTAAGGAAATCTCTTCTGTCCATAACTGATTACCGCCAAATATACTTATTATTAATAAAACCTGCAATTTGTTATCTCGCGAAGATTGATTAACTTTGGGGAAATATTAAGCACTGAACTATCATGAGTCAACTTCACGTCATCGACCATCCCATGATCCAGCACAAACTCACGATCATGAGAGACAAGCGCACCGGATCCAAGGATTTTAAGGAACTTCTAAAGGAAATCGCCCTCCTTATGGGATATGAGGTCACCCGGGACCTTCCCCTCACGGACGTGAAAATCGAAACTCCCATCTGCCCCATGACTGCAAAGATGGTGAAGGGCCGCAAACTGGCCATCGTCCCCATCCTGCGCGCCGGCCTGGGTATGGTGGAAGGCCTTCAGTCGCTGGTGCCGGTGGCAAAAGTTGGCCACATCGGCCTTTACCGCAATGAGGAGACCCACAATCCCGTGGTCTATTACTGCAAGCTTCCGGAAGATATCCAGGACCGCCTTGTGATCATCACGGACCCTATGCTGGCAACCGGCGGCAGCGCCTGCGACGCCCTCCAGATGCTTAAGGAAAAAGGCTGCACCAACATCCGTCTGATGTGCCTTGTGGGCGCCCCGGAAGGCATTGCCCGCGTACAGAAGGAGCACCCGGACGTGGATATCTACCTTGCCGCAGTGGACGATCATCTGAACAGTGACGCCTACATCGTCCCGGGTCTGGGCGATGCAGGCGACCGCATTTTCGGTACCAAATAGGATTTACTGCCGGAAACTTTTCTTTGCTACCGCCTGGCTGAAGCTTTCGAACATGACGTTCAGAAGGCTTTCGCTGTAGAGGCGGAGCATGGCCTTGTACTCCTCGATATCCTTATGGTTGGTTCTCGTAACCTTCTCCCAAAGGGACCTGCGGGAGGCTGCCTTGTATGCTTTCTGCAGTGATTCAAGGTCTCCCACATAACCAAGTGGCGGCAGTTCATATGCTTTGGAGAACTGCAGGCTGCGCCCGGGAATGAGTTTCCAGATATCCAGCAGCTCTCCGTAATACTCGTCCTGAATGGCCTTCAGGACCGAGATGGGTTCCAGCTTCTTGTCCAGGATTTCGGGGTTGGAGGCCTCCTCGAAGGAGATTTCATCCAGATTGCGGGCAAGGAGCTTCTCCCTGATTTTGTCGGCCGACAGAATGAATTCGGCCGGGTCCACGGGTTCTACGTAAATCATATCAATTGAAGGTCATTTCGTCCAGAAGATAATCGGCATGGCCGATTTCCTTGATAATGAACAGGATGTAGCGCACGTCCAGCGAGATGTTGCGGCACACCTCGGGGTCGAACACGATGTCGCTCATGGTTCCCTCCCAAACGCGGTCGAAGTTTATTCCCACAAGGTCGCCGTCGGCATTCAGGACGGGGCTGCCGGAGTTGCCGCCGGTGGTGTGGTTGGTTGCAAGGAAGCACACGGGCTGGTCTTCATAGCCGCCGCGGGCATAGATGTCGCGGAGGGTCTGGGGAATGTTGTAGTCGAAGATGTCGGGGTTGTCCTTCTCTATTATGCCGCGGAGGGTGGAAACGTGCCTGTAGTACACTGCGTCGCTGGGTCGATATCCTTCCACGTGGCCATAGGCAATCCTAAGCGTGAGATTTGCATCCGGGTAGAAGGCCTTTTCCGGCTCGAATTCCATCTGGCCCTGCATATAGTCGCGATACTTCAGATTGATGGCCTGGTTTAAGGCCATCACCTTCGGGACGATCTCTTCCGCATAGAAAGTGATCAGCGCCCCTGCAAGGTCCCTGCATTCATCGTCACTGGCAAAGACGGCGTCTTTCCAAGCCACCATGTCGCCGCCGTATTCGGCCCTCTTCTGAAGGAAGTATTCCGGCTTATAGGCATCGTCCAGAGCATTGTCGAAGGCTTCCATCATGGCCACGAAGATTTCTTCGTCGATGGGCCGATAATAGTCTTTGGGGTCCACTCTCCGTCCCATCCCCATCTGGAGCCTTTCCACGGCACGTACCGTTTCGTTGTAGTACTCGTAAGCGCGGAAAACGGGGTTACGCCGGGCATAAAGATCCGCGAGATCTGCAATTAGCCCCTCGTAACGGGTTCCGCGGGCCCACTGCCCGAAGCGCGCCTCATAATCCTGTTTCACGGGCACCACCTTGTTCTTCCTGAGACCCTTCTCTTCTCCCTGCCATTTCTTCCAGGCATTGGCAACTCCGGCAAACTTGGAAGAGTACTGGATAAGCACCGCCTGACTCTGGGACATGTACTTTTTCATAATCTCCAGGCGGGTTGTGCGAAGGGCTATCTTCTCGGGATCCGACACATCCTGAATGTAACGGACGGCCTCCGAGTGAATATATTCCTGAGTGCTTCCGGGACAGCCGTAAACGAAGGTGAAATCGCCTTCCTGAACGCCCTTGAGGGATATTTTCAGGGATTTTTTAGGTCGATACGGTTTATTGTCGGGGCTGTAATCGGCCGGCTCGTTGGCATCATCGGCATAGATGCGGAAGATGGAAAAGTCGCCGGTGTGGCGGGGCCACATCCAGTTGTCGGTTTCTCCGCCGAACTTGCCGATGGAGGAAGGCGGGGCGCCTACCAGACGCACGTCGCGGTACTCCTTGAAGACGAAGAGGAAGTACTGGTTGCCGTAATAGAGGGCCTCCACGCTGGCTTTTATGCCGTTCCGGCCTTTTGTTACCTGCGCGACGAGCTTGTCCGAGTTCTTTTTAACCAGGGCCTCTCTCTGCTCTTCGGTCATTTTGGATTTGTAACCTTTGAGCACGGCGGCAGTTACGTCTTCCATCCTTTCCAGGAAGCTCACGGTGAGCCCGGGATTGGGGAGTTCCTCCGAGCCGTTCATGGCCCAGAACCCGTCGCGGAGATAGTCGTGCTCCACGGAAGAGTGCCTCTGGATGTATCCGTAGCCGCAGTGGTGGTTTGTGAACAGGAGTCCCTGGTCGCTCACCAGTTCCCCCGTGCATCCTCCGCCGAACAGGACCACGGCGTCCTTCAGACAGGCCTGGTTCACGCTGTAGATATCATCGGCACTGAGCCTCAGGCCCTTAGACTGCATGTCGGGGATCCTCTCGGAAATGAGGACGGGAAGCCACATGCCTTCATCGGCAAGGGCGTTGAAGCACACGGCAACGGCCGCGGCAAATGCGATTATTCTCTTCATGCTAAATACCTTCCAAAAGCTCTGTAAAGCGGGCCCTTATGTCTCCCAGGATGCTGCGCCAGTCCTTGAGCGAGCCGTCCAGGTTGTCGGAAATGCCTTTGAAGCAGTAGAACGGGAGGTTGTGCGTACGGCAGAAAAGCGCCGCGGCATAGGCCTCCATGTCAAAAAGGTCGTACTGTGACGACAGCGCCGCCACCTGCTCGGGGCTGAATGTCTGCCTGCTCATGAAATAGTCGCCGGAAAACACCGAGCAGCCTTCCCCGGGAAGGTCGATGCGGTCGTAGATCAGTTCCGATCCGCCATTCACGAAGTGCCTCACGTTCACTATCTCGCCGATGGGAAACTTCGCCGATCCCGCGCTGCCGATATTCAACACCACTTTACCCTCTCCTCCGTCGTACCATTTTTCCAGCGCACTGTACATCCTCATCTTTCCCATCCCGGTATAGACCACCGGAAAAGGAACATCCGCCTCCGATATTTCGTCGATATCGGCAACGAACAGAGTAACGTCCCCGCCCCGGAGCTCCTCAAGAACCTTATTATCTATCATAGAAACTCTTTTTAAGATAAGCAAAGATAGCATTTTTTGCTTATATTTGTTGCTACAAGTAATAACACCTAAACACTATTTCATAATGAAAAAAATTCTTGTATTAGCGATTGCAGCTTTTATCGGAGTTGCAGCACACGCCCAGATCTATGTGGGCGGCCAGGTGGGAATATACCATAACACCGACCTTGAAATGGGAAGACTCACCGTTCTCCCGGAAGCCGGATACTGCCTTAACGAAAATATGGCGGTGGGCGCTGTGGTAGGATTCACATCCGACTGGGTAACAGATGTAAGCCGTGACGGCTCATTCGTTCTCAGCCCCTATTTCCGCTATAGTTTCCTGGAGATCGGCCCCGCAAAAATCTTCGTGGACGCACAGCTCCAGCTTGAATTTCTGAGCAGCCACAATCTGATTACCGATACCCACGACACCGCAACCCATTTCGGCGTTGGCGTTGCACCGGGAATCTCCCTTCCCCTGAACGAGAGCCTCTCCTTCGTTGCCCACCTTAGCCAGTTTGGCTATTACAACGAAACTCTTACTTTTGGCGTGAATGCCAACAACGTTCTCTGCGGACTGTACTACAGCTTCTAAGCGTAGGCCCTCACAAAGAAAAAACCGCGCTCAAGCTGTGGCTTGGCGCGATTTTTTTTGGCGGAGAGGACGAGATTCGAACTCGTGGTACCCTTAAGGAGTACGGCAGTTTAGCAAACTGCTGGTTTCAGCCACTCACCCACCTCTCCGGAAGCACGGTTTGTGCGAAACTCCGCCACGAAGGCGGACTGCAAAGATACGAAAAATTTCGTAAATGCAAGGCTTTTGTTAGAATTCTTCTGCTATTGAAGAACCTTGCCGTAGATTTCGCGTATTGCGGAAGGGGAAAGCGCCACGGGGTTGTTCTTCAGGCGCACGGGATTCACGGAGAAACTCAGAATGTCGATATCGCCATCGGCAGCCGTGGGTTGGCCAAGTTCCAGGGCGGACATCATTTCGCGGAAGGAGCCTATGGAACACAGAGCCTGGATTTCGTCGAAAATGCCATTGAGGTACTCGCGGCCGCGGGAATCGGCACATTCTGACGGGTGCTCCAGCATATAGTCCCACACCCGTGGGAGGCACACTGCTACGGCGTGGCCGTGCGGCAACCCGTACAGGGATGTGATCTTGTAACTCATGGCGTGGGGAGCGGTGGTCTGGGCAATGTTGATGGCCCTGCCGCCGTAGTTCGCCGCCAGCATTATCTGCGCGGCAGCCCGTGTATCATTTTCAAAAATGTACTGCCTCCACGCCCCCATGATCAGTTCCACGGCCTTTTTCGAGTACTCTTTGCTCTCGGGCGTGGAATTCACGCTCCACCAGGATTCTATCCCCTGGCACAGTGCATCCATCATGGTGCATTTCTTCTGATAAAGGGGCAGGGTTTTCAAAACCGAAGGTTCCAGAACCGCAAAATCCGGCAGCACTCCGTCGTTTGTTACCGTCTGTTTGGCTCCCTGGTAATACATTACCGCATTGTGGGTGCTCTCGCTCCCGGTTCCTGCCGTTGTGGGAATGGCGATGAAGGGAATTCTGGCTCCCTCTATCGGCAATCTCTGCGAAACCAGTGGCGGAATGAGCGCGGCTTCGCCCTCGCGGGCAAGGACTGCCAGTTTGATGCACTTCGCTACGTCGATGGCGCTGCCCCCACCAACGGCCAAAATGGCATCGCAGCCGGATGCGCGGAAAAGGCCGATGCCGGCACAGACCTGCTCGTACAGGGGGTTGGGAGTGAAGTCGCTGAACCTGACCTTCTCCACCGGCAGGGCCTCTATCGCGTCCTTTATATTAAGGAAAGGATACGATGAATCCACAACCAGGAAGAGCTTCCGCGCGTCCCCGATTATCCCGCTTAATCTGTCGATGCCGTTAACTATCATAGCGACAGGAATTTCATAAGGGCGTCCTTGTTCTGAACCGGAGTGGTCGTGGGCCTGCCAAGATCCTTGCGGTTGCCCTTTTTCACTTTCACTTCGATAAAAACGGGAGCATCGCAAGAGGCGATCTTGGGGAGAATGCCCTCCAGGCCCTCCTTTGTATCAACGCTGAAAACGGATTTGTATCCCACCGCCTTTGCAACGGCGGGGAGATCTATCTTCAGGCCCACCGTGGGCTGACCGCCCACGCTGTCGTGAGCGCCGTTGTTGAATACAACGTGGATGTAGTTCGCGGGAGCCTTGCTCGCCACTATCGACATACTGCCCATGTGCATTATTGCCGCACCGTCGCCGTCGAAGCACCAGACGCGGCGTGAAGGCTGCGCAAGGGCTATTCCCAGTGCTATCTGCGACGCGTGACCCATGGAACCCACGGTGAGGAAATCCCTCTCGTGGCCCTGTCCCATGGCGGTGCGATACTCGAAAAGCTCGCGGCTTATCATCCCGGTGGTGCTCACTATGCAGTCCTTTTCGCCAAGGGCTGCGGCAACTGTCTGAATGGCTTCCTCGCGGCTTAATGTCAATGAGTTGGCATCTACGCTCTGAAGCTTGTACTCCTGGAACGTGTCCTTCTCCACGATGAGGGCATAAACCTCGTTGCGGGAAAGCGCCTCCAGGGCCCTGGCAATCTGCGCACCGGCCTCGGTTTCGTCCTTGGAAAGCACCTCGTGGGCTATTCCCATGGTTTCCAGAAGGCCGACGGTGACCTTTCCCTGCTTCACATGCTGAGGCTCGTCGTGCACGCCGGGGCGGCCGCGCCAGCCTATTACAAGGAGCACGGGAATGTTATACACCTCGGGATCCGTGAGCGAGGCCAGCGGGTTTATGACATTGCCTTCCCCGCTGTTCTGCATATACACGCAGGCGGGTTTTCCCGTTGCCAGATAGTGCCCGGCGGCAAAGCCCACTGCGGCGCCTTCATTGGCTGCGATGATATTGTGCGAAGAGTCGAAATGGTCGGTTATATAGGCGCAGACATTCTTCAGAAGGCTGTCGGGCACGCCGGCAAAGCAGTCCACCCCGCATTCGCGGAGTTTCTCGATGAAAAACGACGGACGTATCATGATTCCTCGGGAATTAAGGTGATGATATCCTTGATGGACATGCATTTATCGTCACATTCCTTAGCCCTGTGGTTCTCCAGTATCGTGCGCGCGGCGTCCTGCATTGCAGGGAAGCCGGTGCGGGTGAGCTGGTTGGCGTAAATCACAACGTTCACCCCGCGCTCCTTGAATTCCTGCTCGGTTACGGTATTGAAAGAGGTGGGAACCACCACAATGGGTGTCACTGTGTTGGCTGCACGGAACTTCTGCACGAATTCGAAAATCTCCGCCGGATCCTTCTTGCGGCTGTGTATCATTATCGCATCGGCCCCGGCCTCTGTGAAAGCGAAGGCGCGCTCCAGCGCATCGTCCATCCCGCGCTCCAGGATAAGACTTTCGATTCTGGCACAAATCATGAATTCGCGCGTCTTCTGGGCATGTTTTCCGGCGCGGATCTTCTCGCAGAAATCGGCAATGGAAGCCTGGGTCTGCTTCACCTCGGTGCCGAATAGGGAGTTCTTCTTGAGGCCGGTCTTGTCCTCGATTATCACCATGGACACGCCCATCCGCTCCAGCGAACGGACGGTATAGACGAAATGCTCCGTGAGGCCGCCGGTGTCGCCGTCGAAGATAATGGGCTTGGTGGTTACCTCCATTATATCGTCGATGGTGCGGAAGCGGCTGGTCATGTCCACCAGTTCGATGTCGGGCTTGCCCTTGGCCGTGGAATCACAGAGGGAGCTCACCCACATTGCGTCGAACTGATAGGTCTTGCCGTCCTGCAGGACCTTTGTCTTTTCCACGATGAGGCCGGTGATGCCGCTGTGGGCCTCCATAGCTGTAACCAAGCCTTTCATGCCGATGAGCTTGCGAAGCCTGCCGCGGCGGATATCGGGCATGGCGGCCTCCGCCCTGTGTGCGGCGTCAAGCTCCCTGAACTTGGGGTTGTTGCTGTAGGGATATTCCACAAGCTTCCCGCCGTATTCGGCAAGAACGTCCAGAACCTCCTGGCGGATGGGCTTCTGGAAGCCTTCGCACCAGTCATCGCCATGGACCACATAGTCGGGCTTCAGCGCGCGAAGGTTATCGGCATAACTGAGCGTTTCCTGGGTTACAACCCTCTCCACGCCGGCCAGGTTCTGGAAAAGGGCCCTGCGCTCGTCGAAGGGGATGAGCGGGTAGCGCTTGAAACTGGACACGGCTTCGTCGGAGAGGACGCCCACGATAAGGCGCCCGAGCCTCCGTGCCTTGTTGATTATGGCAATGTGGCCGCTGTGTATGTACTCCGTGCTGAAGCAAAGATACACCGTGCGCTCTGCAATCCGGGCAACCTTGGCGCTCACGGCTTCAAGGTCTTCAGGGGTGTCGATTTCCGCGCAGAGCATGTCTTTCACGTCGCAGGGATAAATCCTGCAGCGGTCGCTCACTTCGTTGAAGGCGTTTTCCGCATAGCATTTGCGGTTATCGGCATTGCAGAACTCCTCTATGCGGGAAAGCCACACCAGCCAGTCTTCCTTCAGAATCTTGTACAGCGGCTGGGCGGCCATCGCATTCTGGAAGAACTCTATGCCCACTTTTTCTATCCTGCCATCCCGTATCACGGCCTTGAAGTCCTTTTCCGGAAGCGGCAGGGTGCTGCTCACAGCCATACAGCTCACGGGAGAGTCAATTACGGCCTCCATCACCAGGGATTCGAAAACGAGGTCCCCGTGCATGAGCAGGATGTCATCGTCTTTCAGGACGTCCTTCGCGCAATAGATGCTGTAGATGTAGTTGGTCTTGTCGTAGAGCGGGTTGTTCACGAAGGTGAACTTCATGGGCAGGTGAAGGGCGTTGCAGTAGTCCACCAGGATCTGGTTGTAATACCCCGTGGTCATTACCACCTCTTCTATGCCGAATGATGAGAGAATCTGCAGCTGGCGGCTAAGGATTGTGTTCTTGAAGGAAATTTCCGTCATGCACTTGGGGTGTTCCTTCGTGATGACGCCCATTCTGTGGCCAAGGCCGCTGTTCAGTATCAGTGCTTTCATTTCTTACGGTATTCTGCGGGCATTTTGCGGTACAGTGTGCGTTCCGACATTCCAAGTTCTTCTGCGGCCTTCTTGCGGTTGCCGTGGTGCTTTTCCAGGGCGCGGCGGATGAGTTCCTCCTCAGAGTGCCTAATGGACAGATCGTTCTCCTGATGATGTTCTGCCTGGCCTATGGTGACCACTTCCCCAAGGTCCTGCTGCTCTTCCGGGCCCTGCCACTCGGCCTCCTGGCGCTCCGGTTCGGGGGCCGGAAGGGAATGGCGGAGAACCTGGGCCTTGAGTGCATCCAGGTCCTGTTTAAGGTCGAAGATGGCCTTGTATATGGCCTGGCGCTCCTCGCTGGACATACCGCCGGAAGGGGCCTGCTGCTGGCCGCCGCCGGTGAAAAGGACCGGCAGGGGCTCGCCTTCCTCCGTGGGCATGAACGGCGCAATTGCGGCTGCGTCCAGTTCTATCCGCTGCATGGTGGGAGACACTTTCTGCGAGAAGAGGGCTGTGACGGACTGGGTGAAACCCATGAGCTGGCGGATGTTTCCGGGCCAGCGGTAGCTTTCCAGAAGACGGATGGCGTCCGGGCGGAGGGAGATCTTGCACATTCCGCTCACCTCTGAAAAGTCAGACGTGAACTTGCGGAAAAGAAGGTAGATATCGCTCTTGCGGTCCCTCAGGGCAGGGATGCGGATCTGGGCGGCGCTAAGGCGGAAATACAGATCCTCACGGAACTTTCCGCGTTTCACCGCTTCGTAAAGGTGGACGTTCGTTGCGGCAACAACACGCACGTTAGTGTGCTCTATCTTGTTGGAGCCCACCTTGCGGTATTCGCCGCTCTGGAGAACGCGAAGCAGCAGAGCCTGTGATTCAAGGGGAAGTTCTGCTATTTCGTCCAGGAAAAGGGTGCCGCCGTTGGCGTCTTCAAAATAACCTTTGCGGGTTTCCGTGGAACCGGTGAAAGCGCCCTTCACGTGGCCGAACAGTTCCGAATTCACAAGTTCCTTCGCAAGGGCGCCGCAGTTCACGATGAACAGAGGGGCGTTTTTGCGCGAGGAATACTGGTGTATTATCCGGGCGAAACTCTCCTTGCCCACGCCGCTTTCGCCCTGAATGAGGACACTGAGGTCTGTGGGAGCGAACTTTACGGCCGTTTCCAAAGCCTCGTTCAGCGCAGGATCGTTTCCAATTATGTCGTATTTGTTTTTTAAGGCTTGTATATCCATATGTAGTGCAAAATTACGAATTTTTTCCTTACATTTGTAGTTCACAAGAAAAACAAGCCAATAATTATTGAAAAACGATATGAAAAAACTCTTTAGAATTCTGGCCGCAACGGCAGTGATTGCAAGTGTATTTTCCTGCAAAACCATGAAGGAAATGGTTAAAATGGCAGAAAGCGTACAGTTTGAGTGCGATCCTCCCGTGCTTGAGGTCGTTGGCGGCAGCATAGACGCAACCGTGAGTGTAACCTATCCCAAGGACTACTTCAACTCCAAGGCAATCGTGGCTGTAACCCCCGTGATTGTGTACGAAGGCGGTGAAGCCAAGATGGAACCCTTCATGTTCCAGGGCGAAAAGGTTCAGGACAACTACAAAGTGGTTTCTTCCGACGGCCAGACCGTAACCGAAAAAGTCCATTTCGACTATGAAGAGGGCATGGAAGACTGCTATCTCGAGCTCCGTGGCGTGGTTGTGAACTACAACGAAACCCCGCTCCCCTCCGTTACCGTTGCCCAGGGTGCCAACACCACCTACATGCTTGCCAAGGCAGAGGGTCAGGTTGCCGAAATGAAGGATGAGTATCAGGATACCTTCACCACCAGCGCAGAAGGCCAGATCCTTTATATGGTGAACAGCTCCGAGGTTCGCAGCAGCGAGCTCAAGAGCGCATCCATCAAGGACTTCCTTGCAGAACTTGACAGGCTCAGCGAAGACGAACGCGCAACCGTTACCGGCACCCAGATCGTGGCTTATGCTTCTCCGGAAGGCGCCGTGGATCTGAACAACCAGCTTTCCGAGCGCCGTTCCAAGAGCGCCGGCCAGGCCTGGAACAAGCTCACCAAGGGCAGCGACATCATCGAACCCACCGTGGTGAGCATGGGTGAGGACTGGGAAGGTTTCCAGAAACTCGTGAGCGAATCTTCAATCGAAGACAAGGAACTCATTATCCGCGTCCTTTCAATGTACAGCGATCCCGCAGTGCGCGAGAACGAGATCCGCAACATGTCGGAAGTGTTCACCGCCCTTAAGAAGGAGGTTCTTCCCGAACTGCGCCGCGCCCGCCTCATCGCAAATGTGGAGCACGCAAACTACACCGAAGAGGAACTTGCAGAACTCTATAAGAGCGATCCCGACCAGCTTGACGAAGAGGCCCTCCTCCGTCTTGCTTCCGTAACCAAGGACGCCGGCGAGAAAGAAGGCATCCTGAAGAAGGCAGTTAAGGCTTATCAGAGCGACCGTGCCCAGTACAACCTTGCTGTCCTCTACCTGAACCAGGGCAAGAACGACAAGGCCGAAGAGGCTCTTGCAGCTGTTAAGGACGGCGGCCCCGATGTTATCAACGCAATGGGCGTGCTTGCCCTCCGCAAGGGTGACTATGCAGGCGCAAAGGATTGCTTCACCAAGTCCGGTACCGCCCAGGCAAATGCCAACCTTGGTGTTGTGAGCATCCTCACCGGCAATTACAACGACGCCGTGGGATATCTGAAAGACGCTCCCGGCTGCCCCGTGAACAAGGCTCTTGCCTATATCCTGGTGGACGAACTTGACAACGCCGACAAAGTGCTCAAGTGCGGAAGCGACAAAGCCAGCTACCTGCACGCCATCATCGCAGCCCGTCAGGGCGATGCCGACAAAGTGGCCGAGTACCTGCACAAAGTGAAGGACTCCGAGCTCCTTGCCCGCGCTAAGAAAGACGTTGAATTCGCCGGTTACGACTGGTAACGGAGAACAATGCTTCGCAGGCGGATCATAGCGCTTATGATTGCCGCAGCGCCGCTTTTCGCGGCCTGCGGCATTTACTCCTTCACCGGGACCTCCATACAGCCGGATGTGAAAACCATCACCATCCCCTATGTGGAGTATAAGGCGCTGAGGGTGAACCCTTCTTTGTCCAACGACCTAACGGAAGCTCTCAAAGACAAATTCCGCAAGCTCACCTCTCTGACGGAGGTGGATTACGACGGGGACCTGGAACTGGTGTGCGAAATCACCGGGTACGATGTGAAGCCCACCGCCGTAACTGCCAATGAAGTTGCCGCGCAGAACCGCCTCACCGTCACGGTGAAGATCCAGTTCTCCAACAGGAAGTATCCGGAGGACGATGTGGACAAATCATTCAGCGCATATGCCGACTATGATTCCAACAACTCCCTGGACGCCGTGGAGGCCTCCCTTTGCGAGGAAATCATAGAGAAGCTGTGTGAGGACATCTTTAATGCAACCGTAGCGCAGTGGTAGAAGGCAGGACACTGGAGGAACTCTCCCTTGAAGAACTCACTCGCGTGGTGAACATGTACCCCTGGTTCGGGGGTGCCAGGCTGGAACTGTGCCGCAGAATGTCGGCCGCAGGAGGCTGGACAAGGGAGCAGTTCGCAAGGGAAGCCATGTATGTGGCCGACCGCTCGAAGGTCTATTTCCTTGCGATGAACGCCCCGGAGGAGATTCAGAGCAAGGAGGAGGTGCAAACCATGATGGCCTCGTCGCGGAAAGTCCACGTCGTGGGCGGGGACTATTTCTCGCAGGCCGATTATGACAAGGCGCGCCAGAGCGGAGACTCTATTGCAAGGCCCGCCCCCGTCCAGGCCGATGCGGAGAAAACCTCCCGCAGCGAAGCCTCCACCTCCGACATCGCCAACCGCTTCTGCACCGAGGCTCTGGCCGAAATCTTTGCCGAACAGGGCTTTACTGCAGAGGCCAAACGCATTTATTCGCGTCTGGTTTTGGAATTTCCGGAAAAAAGTGCTTACTTTGCAGCCCTTATCGAAAAATTGGAACATTAAGATATGAACGTCGTATTTAACATCATCGTTATTCTCATCGTTATCGCCGCCATTCTGCTGGTGGCCGTAGTGCTTCTCCAGAACGGCAAGGACGGTGGTCTTGCAACCAACTTCACATCCGCCAACCAGACTCTTGGCGTACGTCAGACAGCAACAATCCTTGAAAAGGCAACCTGGTATCTGGTTGCGTTCATCCTTGTTCTTTCCATCGTGAGCGTGTTCACCCTCCGCAGTGGCAAAGCCGCCGCAGGAGACAACATGAGCACTGAAATCCTGAACGAGGCTGCTGCCGCAACAGAAGATGTTGCAGTTCCCCAGATAGATCCTTCCGCCCTGGAAGTTCCCGCAGAACCCAGCGCAGAATAACTGACATTTTGTCAGTATCCCCGCAAGGGGAACAGAGATTGATGATAGCCGTTTGCCGCAAAGGCAAGCGGCTTTTTATGTTATGAACAGTACAACGAACAACAACAGTTTTCTGCAGCGGTTCGCGGTGAATCTGAACGAACGCGCGGCCGCCGGCAAGACCGATCCGGTGATTGGCCGTGACGACGAAATCCGCCGTGTGCTCCAGATTCTGAGCCGCCGTACGAAAAACAACCCCATCCTGGTGGGAGAGCCAGGCGTGGGCAAAACCGCAATTTCGGAAGGAATTGCGCAGAGAATAGTGAACTCTCAGGTTCCCGAGAACCTGAAATCCAAGACTGTATATTCGCTGGATATGGGCGCCCTGATTGCGGGCGCAAAGTATCAGGGCGAATTCGAGGAAAGGCTGAAAGGAGTGGTGAAGGAAGTGGTGGACAGCGCCGGAGAGATTATCCTTTTCATAGACGAAATCCACACTCTGGTGGGTGCAGGCCGCACTTCCGGAGCAATGGACGCATCCAATATCCTTAAGCCGGCCCTTGCACGCGGGGAACTTCGCACAATAGGTTCCACAACCCTGGACGAGTATCAGAAGTACTTCGAAACCGACAAGGCCCTGGAGCGCAGGTTCCAGATGGTGATGGTGGATGAACCCTCGCCCGCGGAATCCATTGCAATACTCCGAGGCCTGAAGGAGCGCTATGAGAACCATCACAAGGTTCGTATCGAGGACGATGCCCTCATTGCCGCAGTGAACCTTTCCCACAGGTACATCACCTCCCGTTTCCTGCCGGACAAGGCTATCGACCTTGTGGACGAAGCTGCTTCAAAGCTGCGTCTGGAGATGAATTCGGTGCCGGAGCCCATCGACGACCTGAATTCCGCCATAAGGCAGAAAGAAATTGAACGCGAGGCCATCAAGCGTGAGGGAGTGAACGCCAAGATGGAGAAGCTGGAGGCGGAGCTGAAGGAGCTCCAGCAGAAGCGCGAGGTGCTTATGAAGCGCTGGAACGACGAAAAGGAAATCCTGGGCGGCCTCCAGAATGCCCGTCAGCAGATAGAGGACCTTCGAATCCAGGCGCAGGCTGCCGAGCGCGCAGGCGACTATGGCAAGGTGGCGGAGATCCGCTACGGCAAGATGGCCGCGGCGCAGAAAACCATCGACACATTGCAGGCGAAGGCCGATGCAATCAAGGATCCGATTATCACCGAGGCGGTTACGCCCGAGGATATCGCCGAAGTGGTGGCAAAATGGACGGGCATCCCCGTGAAGAGGATGATGGAGAGCGAGAAGGAAAAGCTCCTGCGTATGGAGAGCGAGCTGCATAAGCGCGTCGTGGGGCAGGACGAAGCAATCCGCGCCGTGTCGGATGCCGTGAGAAGGAACCGCGCCGGGCTTTCCAACGAGAAGAGGCCAATAGGCTCGTTCCTGTTCCTTGGCACCACTGGCGTGGGCAAGACCGAGCTGGCAAAGGCGCTGGCGGAGTTCCTGTTCAACGACGAGAATATGATGACCCGTATCGACATGAGCGAATACCAGGAACGTCATACGGTTTCCCGCCTTGTGGGCGCCCCTCCGGGATACGTGGGATACGACGAAGGCGGCCAGCTCACCGAGGCCGTGCGGCGCAAACCCTATTCCGTGGTGCTGCTGGACGAAATTGAAAAGGCCCATCCGGACGTGTTCAACGTGCTTCTGCAGGTGCTGGACGACGGCCGTCTCACCGACAACAAGGGACGCACCGTGGACTTCAAGAACACGATCCTTATCATGACCTCAAATGCCGGGGCCGATATAGTCCAGAGCTACATGGAGAAGCTCCCGGAAGTGAACGGAGTGGACATGCAGGCACTGGCGCAGCGCCGCACAATGCTGCAGGAGTGCCAGTCACGCGTGCTTGAAGTGCTCCGCCAGACCGTGCGCCCGGAGTTCCTGAACAGGATTGACGAGATAATAATGTTCGACCCTCTTTCCAAGGCCGATATACGCGACATCCTGAAGATGCAGGAGGCCGATATCGCCGGAAAGATGTCGGAAAACGGCGTTGAGCTGGAGTTCACTCCGGCATTCGAAGACTATATGGTGAAAAACGGCTACGACCCGTCATACGGTGCCCGTCCCGTGAAGCGCCTGATGCAGAAAGAGCTGGTGAACCTCCTGGCGAAATCCATCCTGGAAGGCTCTGTGCGCCGCGATTCGCGCATCATTGTCGATGCAGCCGGCGGCGAAGTCCTGCTGCGGAACGCCGGCTAATTCTCCACCGTTTCCAGATAGTTCTCTTCAAGAAGGAGAGTGTCTATGTAGGCATTTATGCCCTCGATGGCTGCCCAGAGCGCCTGAGAGGGCTTTGCCATATAGCCGCCGGTGTCGATGGAGCCCTGCTCGTAGCGGATATACAGATTCCAGGACCATCCGTCAAGGATGTGCATGGGGTTTTTGTATTCTTTGCGCAGTTTTTTCAGCTTTCCGTCAACAATCATTTTGTCGATGGTCTCCAGTGCGTCTGCCGGGCCGCGGTACACCTTGATGTTTCCCCATTGACCCTGGTCTGAATAATAGATGCGCATGATTCCGTCCTGCCCGAGCTCTACCTTATAGTAAAGGCCGCTCCTGCTCATTGAGCCGGCATATGAATAAGTGTAGGATGTGAGTGCACCCTGAAGCTTCCCCTGCGGGGAGCAGGCAATGCCCAGAGGGGCGAAAAGCGAGAAGGCCAAAAGTAGTGTCGTTAGTTTCATACGCAGCGAAAATACGAAAATAAATGCATATATTTGTGAATATCCGCAAAATAACACAATTATGACCTTCGAAAAGATAAAAGGACTCATCAACGCTCCTTTCACCCCCATGAAACCGAACGGGGACATTAATCTTGAACCCATTCCGGCCTACGCCGCCATGCTTGCAAAGAACGGCCTGAAGGGCGTGTTCATCAACGGCTCTTCGGGAGAAGGGTATATGCTCACGACCGATGAGCGCAAAGCCCTGGCAGAGGCCTGGATGGCCGCCGTGGAACCTTCTTTCAAGGTAATAGTGCACGTGGGGAGCTGCTGCCTCAGGGAAAGCGTGGAACTTGCAAAACACGCAGCGTCGATCGGTGCCTGGGGTATTGGCGCAATGGCTCCTCCCTTCCCGAAGATCGGCCGGGTGGAAGAGCTTGTGCTGTACTGTGAAACCATTGCCGCTGCAGCACCGGAGCTTCCTTTCTACTTCTATCATATCCCTGCATTCAACGGCGCATTCCTGCCCATGCTGGACTTCCTGAAAGCCGTGGACGGCCGCATTCCCAACTTCGCAGGCATCAAGTACACCTTCGAAAGCATGTACGAATACAACCAGTGCAGGCTGTACAAAGACGGAAAGTTCGATATGCTCCACGGCCAGGACGAAACCTATCTTCCTTCGCTCGCCCAGGGCGGTGCCAAGGGCGGCATCTGCGGCACCACGAACTATAACGGACGCGTGCAGGTGGCTATCGGCAAAGCCTGGGAAGAGGGCGATCTGGAGCGCGCGAGAGAACTTCAGAACTATTCGCAGGCGGTGATCAACGTGATCTGCAACTTCCGCGGCAACATCGTTGGAGGCAAGCGCATCATGAAACTCATGGGCCTGGATCTTGGCCCCAACCGCATTCCCTGGCGCAATATCACCCCTGAAGAGGAGGTCGCACTGAAGGCTCAGCTGGAGGAGATTGACTTCTTTGGCCACTGCAACGTGTTATGAGAAGCCCCGCTCCCGCCATTCTTTCATTATTATTAGTATCCTGCACGATGAATATCCATCATCTGCCCGCCATCCCCGATGCCGCTTATGCAAAAGGCGTATCCGCGCCGTTCTGCGGTTTCATAGGCCCTGTGGCCATAGTTGCCGGAGGAGCCAATTTCCCGGACAAACCCCTGCTGGAAGGCGGGGCAAAGCGCGTATATGACGATATCTGGGCCTTTGACGGCCAGGAGTGGGCGCGTATAGGCCATATGCCGGATTCGGCGGCTTACGGAGCCACCTTCCCCGTGCCGGAAGGCCTTGTGCTGGCAGGAGGACAGGTGGAGGGGAAACCCACCGATAAAGTGTATCTGCTAAGGCTGGAGGGCGCGGACAAGGCGGTCATCGACACGCTTCCGCCTCTTCCGGAGCCCGTTGCGGAGGCCGGATGGAGCTTCATTGAAGGCCGGCTGTTCCTTGCCGGAAACGGAAAGGTATTCTCCTGCGTAACGGGAGAATATGAATGGGAACAGATTGCCGATATGCCCGTGCCGCTGGTGCAGCCCGTGCTCTATGCCCGCGAAGACAGGCTTTTCCTCTGGGGAGGTTTCAATCCTGAAACCAAGGCTGTGAGCCCGGAAGGCTGGTGTCTTAGCCGTGAAGGCTGGGCCAAGGCTCCACGCATCCCCGACGGCGGCACTTTCGTGGGAGCAACTGGAGCCGTAATGCCTGACGGGAATCTGATTGTCGTTGGCGGGGTGAACCTGGAGATCTTCGCCCGCGCCCTTCACAACACCCCGGAAGACCGTATCCCGTATCTTTCGAAATCGCCGGAAGAATACCGCTTCCGCACCGCCGTATATGTTTTTGACGGGAAGAACTGGACCAGGAAGGCCGATAATCCCCTGTGCGCGCTCGCTGGCCCCGGCGTAGCAGTGAATGCCAATGGTGCCGTGCTTGTTTCCGGCGGCGAAATAAAGCCGGGCGTAAGAAGCCCCAAATCCTTCCTGCTTAAATGAAGAACAAGAATATATATCCCTGGGTCGTAGTGGGCCTTCTCTCCGTAGTGGCCTTCCTCAACTATCTGGACCGCCAGATGCTGTCCACCATGCAGGAGGCAATCGGCATGGATATAGAGGCGCTGCAGGCGCCGCAGAATTTCGGCCGCCTTATGGCCATATTCCTGTGGGTCTATGCCGTTGTGAGCCCCTTTGCCGGCACGATTGCCGACCGTCTGAGCCGCAAATGGCTCATTGTGGGCTCGCTTGGCGTGTGGTCCACGGTGACCATCCTGATGGGCTTCTGCACCACTTTCAGCCAGATGTACTGGCTGCGCGGACTCATGGGAGTGAGCGAAGCGCTGTACATACCATCCAGCCTTTCCCTGATTGCCGATTATCACGAGGGAAAGAGCCGCTCGCTGGCCGTGGGCCTGCACATGACCGGCCTGTATCTGGGCCAGGCCGTGGGCGGATTCGGGTCCATTTTCGCATCGGCCCTGAGCTGGACCACAACATTCAGGGTGTTCGGAATCGTGGGTGTGGCCTATGCCGTTGTACTCATGTTCTTCCTCCGGGAAAAGAGGAAACCCGTGTCGATGGAAGCCAGGACCAATCTGCAGCCCGGCCCCGGCGTACTTAAATCCTTCGGGTTGATTTTCAGCAACATAGCTTTCTGGGTAATACTGTTCTTCTTCGCCTCCACCTCGCTTCCCGGCTGGGCCACCAAGAACTGGCTGCCCACCCTGTTCGCGCAGAACATAGACGGAGGAATGGCGGTTGCCGGGCCCGTGGCCACCATCACCATCGCCCTGTCTTCTTTCATAGGCGTGATGGTGGGCGGTCCGCTTTCCGACAAGTGGGTGAAGAAAAACCTGAAGGGACGAATCTACACCAGCGCCATCGGCCTTTCCATGATGATACCCGCCCTGGTGCTCATGGGGCTCGGCCACGGGGTTGTGAGCGCAGTGGCGTCCGGGCTCATTTTCGGCCTTGGATATGGCATGTTCGACACCAACAATATGCCCATCCTCTGCCAGTTCGTACCCTCACGCCTGCGCGCCACCGCCTATGGCCTTATGAATATGGTGGGCGTGGCCATGGGGGCGCTTTGCACGCAGCTGCTTGGCAGGATCCATAATCTGGGACTGTCGTTCGCCATACTCGGAGGCATCACGGCTCTGGCCCTTCTTTTGCAGCTCACGGTGCTCCGTCCCACAACGGACGACATGAAATAGAAGAAGTTATGAAGAGGATATATACCGCCGTTCTGGCTGCTCTTGTCCTGGGGCTGGGAAGTCTCAATGCGCAGGTGTTTTACCCGCAGCTCACTCCGCTGAAAGAGAAAGATATGAAGGGAGACCTGTATCCCGAGAGGCAGGGAGATTCCTGGGGCTTTGTGAACAGCAAGGGAAAGTTTGTGATAAAGCCTGTGTTCGAGGCCGCCGAAGGCTTCATCCGGGTTTCGTCGGAAGGGGCGGTCCTGGATGTGGCCAAGATTCGGGCAAACGGCCTCTGGGGCTACGTTTCGCGCGCAGGCATATACTTCATCGAGCCCGATTACGAGTATATCTCCAATTTCGATTTCCATTCAACGGCTGTGGCCCGAAAGGGCTCCGATTACACGCTTATCGGCGTGGAAAGGGATCACGGGGATAACCTCCGCACCGATGTCCTTAAGGCGGTTGCGCTGGAAAACGGCTTCGGCGCAGAGTTCACTTATACGATGAAGGGCTATGCCGTTGCCATGAAGGGCGGACGGTACGGCATCATAGACACAAAAGGCAGGTGGGCGGTACCTTGCGAATACGAGCTCATAGCCATCGACGGCGGGTTCTACCGCATAGAAAGGGATGGCCTCATGGGTTTGGTTTCACTAGATGGCAAGCTGGTTTTCCCCTGCGAGTACAGGTCCATAAAGCCACTGTACGGGGACGTGAATCTCATACAGGGCTCCTCCTGCGGTTTCGGGCTTGCCAGCCAGGAAGGGAAAGTGCTGCTGGAGGCGGTTTACGACTCCATAGACATAAGGGATTCCGGCAGTCTGAATCTGCATCGGAGAGGACTCTGCGGCGTATGCGACCGCGGCGGAAAGATAATCGTACCTGTGGAATTCAACGAAGTGGAAACGCTTCCGGACGGCAATTTCCTTGTCCTTAATACCGATGGTTATAACATCTATACCCGCTCCGGAGCCGCACTCTTCGACCACGGCTACGACAGCATAGAACCAGGCCCCCGAAACGGATATCTGGTGTGCCGGAACGGCCTTCACGGCAGAACCGACGAAGAGGGCAAGTTCATCTACCCCTGCATCTTCGAAAGCGTCCCGGATCCGCAGATGAACGGCTATGTGGAACTGTATGTCGATGACGTTCCACATATTTTCCTGGCCGGCGACAGCGAGGCAATCACCGTGGAACAGTACGACGACGACAACTACCGCAAGATGAGCGAGCGACGCTATCGCGAAAGCGACGCTCTTCCTTCCTGGCTGAAGGGCCATCTTCCAAGAAGCTCAAGCCCCAGGAAGTGGCTGCTGTCGAAGGACGGCGAAGTGGAGGTATATTCGTCCGAAGAATACGAGACCCTGCTTTGCTACTACTATCACGAGTGGGCCGGCCGGGTTGAGGTTGGAATATGCCTTAACGGCAGCAAGGAATACCAGAGGGTAGAGTGCGATACTCTGGCAATCCTCCCTTTGATACCCGTTTCATTCGATGGCGTTTCCGGCAGCACCGGCACCGTTTATTCCACCGAACTGGTGATTGAGGCGCCCGCCTCAAACGGAATATCCCTCTATCGCATCATGCGCACTCCCCATCTTTGGAAAAAGACCAAGGGGGTGATTAAGGAAACCGGCGTTGAGGAGGCTCAGGTGCTCTCCTGCGGCTACATCGGCCTTGGCTGCGACTTCTTTGTCCAGCCTCTGTTTGCCGATGCGCGCGCTTTTTCGGACGACGGCACGGCACAAATAAACATCGACGGTGAGTGGCAAACACTTACCGCCGATGAGTTAAAAGCTTTGGATCCTTTCCTCCTGCCGGAGTAGCCCCCTATTTGGCGAAACTGCGGGAGGCAAAGGGGAGGGACAGGCGAAGAGCCTGGTGCCAGTATTCCCAGCAGTGCCAGCCGTCGCGGACGCGGAACTCGCTTTTCACGCCCTTTTCACGCATAAGCATGTGCATCCTCATGTTCACGTCAAGGAGGAAGTCGTCGTCGCCGCAGTCGAAGAACCATTTCACGCTGCGGAGCTGTTCCAGCGTGGCGTCATCGGCATTCTCCAGGAATGCGATGGCGGAATGCCCGTGCACGGAAAGCCTTTCCTTATAGAGCATGTCGTGAGGTTCAGATTCGTCCGGCACGGGTTCGTCCAGCCAGCCGCTCATGCTGTAGCAGCTGGAGAACATGTCCGGATGGCGCTGGCTATAGACAGTTGAGCCGCCTCCACCCATAGACAGGCCCATGATTGCGCGGTGCTCCTTGTCTCCCGCGATATTGTACTTTTCCTCCACGTAAGGCAGGAATTCCTGGAAGAAGAAGTCTTCGTAGGCGCGGCCGGGCATGTTGAAGTAGCCGTTGAGCACTTTCCGGCAGTCCGGATGACCGGCGTTGGGCATTATTATTACCACCCTGCGGCATTCTCCGGAGGCAATGAGTTCGTCCACCACCTCTTTCATGTGGCCTTTCGTTGCCCAGGCATCATAAGTGTCGGTGAGCCCGTGAAGGAGGTAGATCACGGGATAGGTTTCAGAAGAAGAGGGATCGAATCCGGAAGGAAGATACACATTGTATTTCACCGTTTCGTTCAGGATCGCGCTCTTGAGACTTTCGGTGTTGATAACGCTCCACGGAACCGGCTTCTGCGCCTGTGCCGATGTGCACGAAACTGCCGCTGCAATGCCGGCGGCAATGGCCAAAAGGATGATGATCTTTTTCATGTATGTCTATGCTAAACCAGGCTCGCAGGGCTTTCCTATCGAACGCCTGTGAGCATAATACAATTCTTCTGTGGCAAGAGCCATCTTGGTAACAGAGAACGGCGGTCCGTCAACTTCCGGATAGGTGTACCAGGTGTCCTGGAGGGTGTTGAGGTCCACGCAGTCGCCATATTTTCCAAGGTACTCGTATTCGATATGGACGGAATAGAGTGAAGGAACGGGAAGTTCCATGTCGAAGGGGTCTCCGTCCACATCCGTCCCGTGAACGTGGAAACCCGTCATGTCGTGGCGCATTGTGCCGTTACCCAGCCGGATGAACTTCTTTGCATTGGGAAGCGAGTCCACGTGAACGGGAAGTTCTCCGGAGTCGTAGGTTCCGGCTTCCACTTCGGCCTTTACGTTTGCGCGTTCCCATTCATACCAGTTGGGGATATGGGTGAATTCTGTTTCTCCCTGCTGGGCCACCAGCTCGCCGAGTTTGGTCATTTTCCAGCGTTTGCCGCAGTGCTTGCAGAAGATTTCATCGCCCTTGCTGTCCATCTTGAATTCCGTTCCGCATGCCGGGCACTGGTAAAGCACCTTGTGAAGGCCTTCCGCGCGCTTTTTGTATTTCACCTTGATGCCGGCCTTGGCCTGCCAGTCGAAGTCGTCGTACTGGAAAGCCTTCACCAGGGCGCGGTTAATCTGTTCGGGAGTGCTCTTTTCCACTCCGCGCGCGGTGAACTGCAAGGTGAAATCGGCCGATGTGCGTATGCCGCGGTCGTGAAGGTTCCAGAAAGGAGAGTTCACGTGATGGCCGTGGCAGATGAGCGTTGCAACCGGCACGCCGAGCATCTTGCAGAGCTTTCCAAGCGAAGAGGGAAGAACCGAGGTGGTGCCGCATAGAGAATAGCGTGCCTCCGGATACACCACGGCAATATCGCCGTTTTCAATCACTCGCTTCAGCTGACGGATAAGGTTAACGTCGCTGGTGAATTTACGCTTGCAGATGCATCCCACGTCCCTGAGGAGTTTTTCCCTGCCGATGAAACCGTCTATGGCCACAACGTAATTTGCGCAGTGGGGATAGATTATCTGGGTTGCCACCTTGAAGTCCATGAACGCGTTGTGGTTGCACAGCAGCAGATACGGAGGCTTGAGGTTCTCTGTCCCGTGGTGGCAGTAGATATACGGCCGGTGAATGATCATGTCCGGAAGGCTCAGGAGCTTGGTGAGGGGCTTCAGGTACCAGCGGGTCCGCACCGGCTCCTTGGTCATGTCAAAACGCTCGAACGCTTTTTTCATCGGTATCAGGTTTTATGCTACGAAAACGCAAATATAGAAAAAATATACTTAACTTGATGCAAGTAATTGAGTTATAATACTTCATATCATGCGTCTTGTCCACGTTTCGGGCCCGGTTCATCCACGTTTCGGGCCCATTTTCCTGGACGAACCGCCTTTATTTCTCCGCCGGGACCTCTATGTATTCGCCGTGCTCGGTTGCAACGGCCTCTTTCCAGATGTCGGTGTAGCCGGGCCACTCAACTTTTTCGGGAATGCCTTCAGAGTGCTCCGAATGGATGAAATTGCCCTGCGCATCCTGTGGTTTCACGTTGCCGTCGATGTACTTCACAAGGAGCTCTTCCTCCAGGGCCACCCAGGATTCAAACTGCTTCTGGGCCGTGTCCACGGAGTAGTTCGTGAGGTACTTTGAAACCTTTTTGAAGGGGGTGCGCGACACCATCACATTGCCGCGGCTGGAATACTTCTTCTGAAGCTTCACCACAATCTGATTGTACATTACCACGCCCATGCTGTCGGCAGTGTGGGTCTTGTGGAACATCTGGTCGTTCTCGAACGCATCTATCTTTTCACGCACGAAGGGAGCCATCACGTTGTACATCTTGTAGCATGCGTTAGCAATGCGGTTGTTCACCCAGAACGAGGCGGTGGGAGAATAGTGGAGAAGGTCGCCGTTTCCAACGCGGAAGCACTCGGGAACCTTGGTTACGGAAGTATAAATAGGTGTCACATATGATGTTGCGGCATCGTCTGTTCCAAACCAGAGGATTCCGCCCACTTCGTCGGGAATGAAGCTGCGGGCCTGTCCAACCATCCAGAATCCGGTCTGCTGGGTGGCAATGGCCCTTTCGTTCACATAAGTCTTCTCGTCGAACTCGAACTCCATCGGCCTCCAGCGGTAGGGAAGTCCGTTTCCGCCCGCGCCGATATCCTGGGAAAGGTCCATGGGCGTGCTCTCGTAGTGGTCGCGCATCACATCGGCAAGGGCCTTCACGCTCACCTTGTTGTGAGGGAAGACGTACAGGGGAAGATCGCCCTCCAGGTCATAGCCCATGGCGTAATTCAGGAAGGTGAAGGCGTCTTTCATCACCGCGTTGCCGTTTTCGTCGAAATAGGAGAACCAGCCCTGGCACAGCACGTTGAACGCGCTCCAGACGCGGGCGTCGCAGCCGCGGACGGTCCCGAAGTCGATGGGGCAATAAGCCTTCTTGAAGCTGAATTCATCGTCGGTGCCGCTGAAATAACCCTTGCGGCGCGCAAAAGAAACCACATCCGGGGCAAACATGCAGTTGTCCGGATCGTCCTTGGGGAATTTCCCTATCCTGGGCTGGTTGGCGTGTGCCGATATCGCCCCGTCAGGAATCCTCACGGCCACCCACACGATACCCTTGTTGGTGTTTGAACCGTTGCGCATATTGGTGCCTTTGCCGATGAGGTCCATCATCCACACCTCGTTCTTGTCGGCAATGGAGAAGGTCTCGCCTTCGGAGGCATAACCGTATTTGTTTGCCACGTCCACGATCACGGCAATGGCCTCGCGCGCAGTCTTTGCCCTCTGCAGGGCGATGCAGATAAGCGACTGATAATCCACAACACCCTTCTTGTCCATAAGCTCCTCACGCCCGCCCCAGGTGGTTTCGGTGATAATGAGCTGGAACTCGTTCATGTTGCCAATCACCTTGTAGGTATGGGGAACCTGGTCGATGAAGCCAAGATACTTGTTGGAGTCGCCGTCGTATATCTGGAGCTTGGATCCGGAAGGCCAGTCGGCCGCCGGGAGGAAGCGAAGATCCCCGTAAGAGTAATGTGAATCCGCCGCATAGGTTACCATAACCGATGCATCGGTACTTGCGCCGCGCGTTACGAGCACATTGGTACAAGTATTGCCAGGAATGGCTCCGGCAAACAGAGCGAAGAGGAGGCAGATAACGCTTTTTCTCATTCTTGTTATGCTTTTGTTATTATTTTCCTTAATTTTGTCTTTCGCAACAATTTGCAAAGTTATGAAATTTTACAGACTCATGAAATATTCTTTAGCGGCCTTCCTGCTTGCACTTGTGTTCGCCCTTCCCGGAAAGGCCCAGCAGAACAACCTCACGCCGGAACAGAAGGAGAAACAAATGTACGAGCAGATAGATAAAGAAGTTGAGCGTCTCACCACCCTTCTGAAACTGGACGAAGCGCAGCAGTTCTACGTGACCATGAGTCTCACCGAATGCCTCAAGGGGCTTCAGGAAGAACTTGCTTCCCTCAGTGCCTCCGGGGTACAGAATGCCGATATCTACATCACCATCCAGGATAAATGGCTGGAAAAGCTGGACAACGACTACAAGAGCTACTTTACGCCGGATCAGTGGAAAAGATACCTCCGCAGCGGAGCGGAACGGGCGCAGAAAGCGCGTGCGAAACGGCGCGAAAAAGCGGAGAGTGTAACGGAAAATTAGTATCTTTGCAGGCTTATTAGAGAGATTTCCTATGAAAGAAGCTATTGAACAAGTGTACAGGGAGCTTAACGAGCTCAAGTGCAAGACCCAGAAGGAAGTGGAGGAAGCCCGTATCCGCCTGCTCGGAAAAAAAGGTTCGGTAACCGCCCTCATGGAGCAGTTCCGCACAGTGGCTCCTGAGCTGAAAAGGGAGTTCGGCCAGAAGCTGAACGAACTCAAGAAAGCGGCAACGGCAAAGATAGAGGAACTTAAGGACAGCGCCGGAGCGGCAGAGGCGGCATCGGCCCCGAAAGAGGACCTCACCATGCCAGGAGACTCATTCGAGCTGGGGTCGCGCCATCCTGTTTCAATAGTGAGGCAGCAGATCGTGGACATCTTCCGCAAGTTCGGTTACGACGTGGCGGAAGGCCCGGAAGTGGAGGACGACTATCACGTATTCGAGGCCCTCAACTTCCCTCCCAATCACCCGGCGCGCGAGATGCAGGACACCTTCTTCGTTTCCACAGGGCATCCCAACCCGCTGCTTCTCCGCACCCACACGTCGTCCGTGCAAGTGCGCACAATGGAAAAGGAAAAACTCCCCATCCGCGTAATATGCCCCGGCAGGGTGTTCCGCAATGAAGCCATATCGGCCCGTGCCCACTGCATTTTCCATCAGGTGGAAGGCCTCTACATAGACAAGAACGTCACTTTCGCAGACCTCAAGCAGGCTATCCTGCTGTTTGCGCGCGAGATGTTCGGCCCGGACACCGAGATAAGGATGAGGCCGTCTTATTTCCCCTTCACGGAGCCTTCTGCAGAAGTGGACGTGAGCTGCAATATTTGCAAGGGAAAGGGCTGCAACATCTGCAAAGGCACCGGCTGGCTGGAGATTATGGGCTGCGGTATGGTGGATCCCAACGTGCTCAAGGCCAGCGGCATAGACCCTGAGGAGTACAGCGGATTCGCATTCGGAATGGGTGTTGAACGCATTGCCATGCTCAAGTGGCAGGTGAACGACCTCAGGCATTATTTCGAAAACGACGTGCGTTTCCTGCACGAATTCGCAACCGCCACGGAGGTCTAGAACCCTCTATAAAACAGCCTTTTGGCATCTCGTGTGCAAATAGGCCCTGTTTTGCACACGAGATTGGGGTTGGGGGCATGAACCGGGCCTGAAACGTGGACGAGACGATCTTCTCTGGCTATTCCTCCTGTTCGGAAAGAATCATGGCCGCTTCCATTTCCCAGGCCTGTTCCACGGAGATGGAAGCGCTTCCGTTATAGGCGGCAATTTCCACGTCCGGGAAGCCCAGGCGGCGTATGTCGTTCAGCGCACGGAGGGCGTCCTGGTAGCACTTGAATATTCCCGCATAATACAGATAGTGAAGGCGGCGCGTCTGCCTTTCGAACACGGGATTAAGCCCCAGGAGCTCGTCCACCGTTATGTGGCGGGTGGTGTCCAGGAAGCGTATCTGGTAATAGAGGTCCTCCGGAAGGGTTGTGGGATTGCCGAATTTTCCCACCGGGGTAATCTTGAAACTGGTGCGTGAATTGTTTTCCCACTGTGCCACTTTCGCTTTAAGGGCCAGCCCCATACGGCGCTTGGAGAATACGTAACCCTCTCCTGCGCCCACCACCTCGGAGTCGGCGGCATCGGCAGCGCGTCCGGTATTTAGCGCCGAAGTGCTGGAAAGCGTGCCCTCCAGCTCCTTGATTTCCCGGTTCAGCGAGTTGAGGTCGTCCTGCATCTGGGCGTACTCGTCCTCCTTGAGCTTGATCCGCACCTGAAGCTTTTCCTTTTCCAGGGCGTCATCGGCCCTCTCATAATTGCCCTTCATCTCCTCGATTTCGGTGGAGAGGCGGCGGATGTTATCGCTAAGTTCGTCCACCTTGGCAAACATTTCCATATACAGCGTGCCCGAATTGGAGGCCCCGCCCCAGCTGGAAAGGTTGGTGTTGTCTATCTGGACAGGCTCCGGTTCTGGATTCAGCGTGGACAGGGCAATCAGGCCGGAAGCGCTTGTAATGGCCTTTTTCGTGGGGGCCGATTCGTACTTGAGCACGAAAATATATACGCTGTCGCGCGAGCAGTCGCGGTTCGATGCGAAGATGGTGTATTTCCTGTCGGGAGTTTCCATCAGAAGGAAATCGTCGGCAGGAGAGGAAAATGGGAAGCCAAGGTTTTCCGGATCCCCCCAGGACTGCGTGGCCTCGTCCCAGTGGCTCCTGTAAAGGTCGTACCCGCCCATGCCGAAAAGCCCGTCAGAAGCGAAGTACAGGGTTTTTCCATCGACGGAAAGCATTGGGGAGATTTCATTTCCAAGGCTCACCAGGGATTCTCCCAGCAGCACCGGCGCGGTCCACATGCTGTCGCGGTTCTCGCTCTTGTAGATGTTGCGGGAACCTCCCTTGTCCGGTGCCGAGAAAAATGCCTCGCGACAGCCTTTGGGGACGTACGTGGGTATGGTGCCGTCTCCGCTGTCAAAAACGTTCGGGGCGCTTCGGAACGAACGGTCGGCAAGCGGATAATAGAGATAGAAATCCCTTATCGAGAATCGCTTTTTCGCAATCACCGCCGGCACGGTGCAGTTGTCGGTCATGTTCAGGCCGTTCTGCGCCATAAGATACTCTGTTTCTGCTTTTTCCAGAAGTTCTCCTTCTCCCCATTCACGCGCCTGAAGGGCAGCGTTCATGGCGTCTTCAAAGCGGTAGGCAAGGCGGAACCTCCTGGAGGCGGCAAGCCTTTCAACCGGATCCTGCTTGTAGCCCATCGGCGATGCGGTCACATCCTGCACGGCTAATGGGCCGAAGGTCATTTCCTCCTCCAGGCTCACCCTGGCGGCAAAAAGATCGTCGAAATTGTAGTAGAAGAAAACGCTGTCCGGAATGGAACGCACCACCCCCCTTCGGGCGTCAAGGGAGTCGCGCCTGAAAACGAGCGTATCCGCTTTTGAATACGGATAATCCTGAGCCTTCAGCACAATTGCGGAAGACGCCAGAATTATACTCAAAATCAGCGCTTTTCTCACCATTCCGTATCAGATTATCATGCAAAATTAAGAAATACTTCCGAGAAAGTTCGTTTATCGGGAAAAAAATCGTAAATTTGTGCCCTTATTTTAGAAAGTAAGCAAAAATTTTAAATCATAACTCTTATGCAAAGCAAAGGTGCAATCAGACTCGTAGCCATTCTTCTGGCCCTCGCGTGCATCTGGCAGCTCTCCTTCACTGCGGTAACCCGCATCCAGGAAAGCAAGGCTGCCAAGGCCGCTGAAGCTCTGGCCCAGGAGTATGTGAACGAGAATTCAGTCGCCCCCGAGGTCCTCGAATATGTGAAGGACTCGGTGGCCAACATCAAAAACCGTGCATACATCGATTCAATTGGCACAGAAAAGGTTTATCTTGGTTACACTTACCAGGAAGTAAAGGAAAAGGAAATCAATCTTGGTCTGGACCTCAAGGGCGGTATGAACGTCATGCTGCAGGTTCAGCTGGAAGATATGGTGAAGGCTCTCGCAGGCAGCAACGCCTCGGATCCTGATTTCGTTGCGGCAATGGCAACCGCCAAGGCCAACAACGTGAACTCCAACCAGGATTTCATCGAACTTTTCGGCAATGCCTGGAAGGCCGGTGCAAACGGCCGCCGTCTCGCGGAAATCTTCTCCACCTTCGAACTTCACGACAAGGTTAAGGCCGAATCCACCGACGAACAGGTCCTGTCCGTGCTCCGCAGTGAATCCCGCAGCGCCATCGACAATTCCTTCAACGTCCTCCGTAACCGTATCGACCGCTTCGGTGTGACCCAGCCCAACATCCAGCAGGTTGGCAATTCCGGCAAGATCCTCATCGAACTTCCCGGCGTGAAGGATCCCGAGCGTGTGCGTAAGCTCCTCCAGGGCACCGCATCCCTCGAATTCTGGCCCACCATGCAGCTTCAGGCCGGCGTTCTTAACGCTGCCGATGCCCGCGTGGAAGAAATCCTGAACGACCTGGACACCACCGGCGTGAAGGTTAGCCATCCTCTCCTGAGCATTCTGAGCCCCTCCGGCTGGAACAATGCCTGCATCGGTTTCGCCAGCGGTTCCGATACCACTCTGGTGAACAGCTATCTCGCAATGGCAAAGGACGTCCTTCCCCGCGGTTTCGCAGGAATGTGGTCCGTAAAGCCCAGCGAGTTCGCAGCAGTGGCAAACGTGTATGAACTCATCGCCATCGACAAGAGCGCTTCCCGCGACGGAAAAGCACCCCTCGACGGCTCCGCAGTTACCGACACCCGCGTGAACTTCAACGGCCAGCAGAACGGCGGTACTCCCTCCGTTTCCATGACCATGAATGCCGACGGTGCAAACGTGTGGGCACACATGACCAAGGACAACATCGGCAAGCAGATTGCCATCGTCCTGGACGGCCTTGTGTATTCCTATCCTACCGTCAACACCGAAATCACCGGCGGTTCTTCCGAGATCACCGGCAACTTCGACGTTCAGGAAGCAGAAGACCTTGCCAACGTGCTCAAATCCGGTAAGCTCCCCGCCCCTGCATCCATCATCCAGGAGCAGGTGGTTGGTCCTTCCCTGGGTTCCGCATCCATCAGGGCCGGTCTCATTTCCTTCCTCATCGCTTTCTGCCTCGTGCTCATCTACATGGTGTTCTTCTACCAGGGCGCAGGTCTCATTGCCGATGTGGCTCTGCTCTGCAACGTGCTGCTACTCTTCGGAACTCTCGTGAGCTTCGGCGCAGTTCTCACCCTGCCCGGTATCGCCGGTCTGGTGCTAACCCTGGGTATGGCAGTGGACGCCAACGTTATTATCTATGAGCGCATCAAGGAAGAACTGGCTAGCGGCAAGGGCTTCTCCAAGGCCGTGGCCGACGGTTACAAGAATGCATATTCCGCAATCATCGACGGTCAGCTCACCACCCTCCTCACCGGTATCATCCTCTACCTCTTCGGTTCAGGTCCGGTCCAGGGTTTTGCCACTACTCTTATTATAGGTATCATCACTTCGGTGCTCACCTCCATCTTCATCACCCGTATCATCTTTGACGACCGCATTGCTGCAGGCAAGACCGTTTCCCTTTCCAACAAGGCCACGGAGAACTTCCTCAAGAACACGAAGGTGGACTTCATCGGCGCAAAGAAGTGGTCCTATATCATCTCCGGCGCACTCATCCTCATCTCCATCGCTTCCATCGCCTTCAAGGGCTTCAGCTATGGTGTCGATTTCACCGGCGGCCGCACCTACATCGTGCGTTTCGACCAGGCTGTCACCGCGGAGGATGTCCGTGCAAAGGTAGAGGCTACCTTCCATGAGGCCGCACAGGCACAAGGTATCGACCAGTATTCGGTTGAGGTGAAGCAGTTCGGTTCGGACTCCCAGATGAAGATCACCACCCAGTTCAAGAACAACGACGAAAGCACCGTGGTGGATGCCGAAATCGCCCAGCTTCTGTTCGAGTCCCTGAAGGACTTCTATCAGGAGAACATCGACTTCGAAGGCTTCACTTCCACAACCACCAATCCCAACGGTATCATTTCCTCCGACAAGGTTGGTCCTACCATCGCGGCAGACATTACCCGCAGCGCATTCATCGCCGTGTTCCTTGCCCTGATCGGTATCTTCGCCTACATCGCAATCCGATTCAAAGGCTGGACATGGGGTCTCGGCGGCGTGGTGTCACTGGCACACACTGCCCTCATCGTGATCGGCTTCTTCTCTCTGTTCAACGGTATCCTTCCGTTCAACCTGGATGTGGACCAGACGTTCATCGCCGCTATCCTCACCATCATCGGTTACGCCATCAACGATAACGTGGTTATCTTCGACCGTATCCGTGAGCAGAAGAGCCTGCACCCGAAGGACGACTTCCGCACAACCGTGAACACCGCTCTGAATGCAACCCTCACCCGTACGGTGAACACCTCCGTGTCCACCCTCCTGCCTATGCTTGCTATCGCAATCTTCGGCGGTGAGAGCATCCGCGGTCTGGCCGTTGCACTCTGCCTCGGTATCCTCATCGGTACCTACGCTTCCATCATGATCGGTACTCCTATCATGTTCGACGCCACCACAGCAGCCGCAAAGCGCAAAGCTGCCAAGGAGCAGAAGTAATCCTTAAGGCCTTGGGGCCGGGTCGTTCGCGACCCGCCGCCAGCAATCTTAAAACGGCTCCCTTCCGGGGGCCGTTTTTCTGTGCCCCCGCCCCGGCACCGGTTCTCCGTCACGTCCCCCCGTCACGTCCCCCCACCACGCCGGGAATCTATGTGTACAGAAAAATGCCATTCTGCGACGGTTTCCGTGTACACATAGACAGGAAAACCCCGAAAACCCGCCCCTGGGAATCTATGTGTACAGAAAATTGCCCTCCTGTGACGGTTTCCGTGTACACATAGATGGAAAAACGGCGAAGATCGGGGTGCAGGTGTCTATGTGTACAGAAAAATGCCCTCCTGTGACGGTTTCCGTGTACACATAGACGCGAAATCCCGCGAATTCCGCCACCGGGCAGTTATACCGTATTAATTATTCTTCTTATCTTTGTCTTTCGTTAAACAGCATAAGATGGCAGAAAAATCATTTTCGGATATCAGCATAATCGAGGCGATGGATGAGCTCTATCGCCTGAGTGCATACGAGCCGGTGGAGAGCCTGTCCTTCCGCAGCGAGAAGGGCGGCGTGGAGACATCGGCCCAGAGGATGTTCCTGGAAGGAATCGATTTCAACCTTGTGTATTTCCCGCTCAAGCACCTGGGCTACAAGTGCGTGGTGGAAACCCTGGGAGAGCTGTATGCCCGCATGGCAAAGCCAAGGTCGATGGGAGTGGTTCTGGGAGTATCGGCAAAGCTGGATTTCCCGCAGATCCGCGACCTCTGGACCGGAGTTGCCGTGGCGGCGAAAGAGCACGGGGTGGAGAGCGTGAAGCTGGAGCTCCAACCCTCGCAGAACGGCCTGTACCTGTCCATATCGGCCTTCGGAGAAATGAGCCACCTCACACGCACCCGCACGCCGAAGCCTCAGAGCAAGGACCTTATATGCGTGTCAGGGGCGCTGGGAGCCGCATACCTCGGCCTTCGCCTGATGGAGAAAGGGGCCGATGAGTTCGCGCGCACCGGCGAACAGCCGGACATCAAGCAGTACCGCATGATCGTGGGCGACTACCTGCGCCCGGAGCTTCCTTCCGGCATCGTGGAGCGCCTGGAAGAGGCCGAAATCTATCCGCCATGCGGCTATCTGCTACGCCGCGGCCTTTCCGATGCCCTCAAGCGCCTGAGCCGCGAGACCGGCCTCGGGGCCAAGGTGTATGCCGATAAAATCCCGTTCGAAGGCAACAGCTTCCAGCTGGGACGCGAGCTTGACATAGACCCGATATCGGCCGCGATGAACGGCGGCGACGATTGCCGTCTGCTCCTGGTGGTGCCCATCCTTAAGCTGGAAAAGTTCCGTCACGACTTCCAGACTTTCGACATCATCGGCCATCTGGCGCTCCCGGAGGCCGGGGTGTCTATGGTGACTCCGGACGGCGTGGAGATCCCTGTGAAGGCTCAGGGATGGCCATCGGAAGAATAAATATGCGGGATTTACTGAAAAATTCGTATATTTACGAGTTAAAAGGGAAATAATAATTTCACAATACAGTTATGAAAAAAGTTTTCACTATCGCCGCCCTCGCACTTGCAATCACCGTGCAGGCAAACGCCCAGAGCCTCTGGGACTCTCTTTTCGGCTCCAATACCGATGCCGCCGCAACAGCAACAACAATTACCGACATCCTTAGCAGCCTTGGCGGACAGACCGTCTACTCCGCTCCCGTGAGCCTTAACGGCACATACTCCTACGCAGGTTCTGCAGTATCAATCAGCAAGAGCGACGGCAACACCGTTTCCAATCTTGCCGGTTCCGCAGTGGCCTCAACCCTCGAAGGTAAAGTGGACCAGACCCTTGCAAAGATCGGCATTCAGCCCGGTACCATGGCCGTAACCTTCAACAGCACGGACAATACTTTCGTATGGACCATCGCTGGAATTCCCCTGCCCGGCACCTACAAAGTGGGCGACCTTGAAAAGACCGTCACCCTCACCTTCGGCAAGAACATGCAGTTCTTCTCGCTCACCGGTAATCTGGAGAGCTCTCTCACCGGCGCCAAGCTTCTCTTCCCCGCAAACCGCACCGCGGCCTTCCTGAAAAAGGTTGCCGCCAAGCTCGGAGAAAAAAGCAGCACCGTTTCCGGCATTGCTAAGCTTGCCGATGGCTATGACAACTTCAAAGTTGGCTTCAAGCTCACGAAATAATCCGGCTTGAACAGCGAATCAAGGGCGTTCCTTTCGGGACGCCCTTTTTTGCGATTTGCTGTGGGCCCGCGGAGCTATGTGTACATGGAAACTGCCGCAAAAGGCCGTTTTTCTGTACACATAGATTCTCAGGTGCGGGTTTTCGGGGTTTTCCTGTCTATGTGTACACGGAAACCGTCACAGGAGGGCATTTTTCTGTACACATAGATTCCCGGGGGCGAGTTTTCGGGAGTTTTCCCATCTATGTGTACACGGAAACCCTCGCAGAAGGCCGTTTTTCTGTACACATAGATTGCCGGAAAGCAGGGCGTGGCGGCGCGGCAGCCCGCAGGACTACTTGCGCACCACTTCGTAGCTGTCCAGGCCCAGGGAGCGCAGGTCGTCGATGAAGGATGACGTAACCGCAACGTTGATTTTACGCGAGTAGAACAGGATGCGGTAGTTTGTGGGTTCGTCCACCAGGAAGATGTTCAGAGGGATGGACCCTTTGTGGTGCTTGAGTAGTTTCAAAAGCTTCTCCGTGAACTCCGGGCACAACCTGGCCGTGTTCACATTTAAGGTGAACTCCTTCATCATGTCCTCCGTGAGGTTTCCCAGGAGGCACACTTTCTTAAGTTTGAACGCCCACGGAGAAGTTTTTCCCTGGGCGCGCTCCTCCGGCTTAAGGAAGAACTTTTCCCCTATCTCACCCTCGAGGAAAAGAGCCTCGTGGGGCTTCATATACTGCAGGAAAGCCTCGTGATCCTTGCCAAACAGTGAGAGCTCATAGCTGCCGCTGAAGTCCTCAAGGGTGGTCCTGGAATAAGGCCGCCCCGTACGGGTGGAAAGCTGTTTCACATCAGTCACGATACCCGCCATGCACACCTTTATGGTTTTCTTGGCGCTTTCGCACTCATTCACCCTGGAGTTGACATCGGCAAGGGGAAGATTCGTAAAGGTCCTTATCTCAAAATCGTACCTGTCCAGGGGATGGGAGCTGAGATACATACCCACAAGTTCCTTCTCCCTCTGAAGCTCGGCCAGGACATCGGGTTCTCCTATCAGATCGGGAACGGTGGGGCGCTCCGGCTTCATTTCTTCCACATCGCCAAAGAGGGATGCTCCGGCATCCACGGAATCGCTGCGGTACAGGTCCCCATAGCGCGCAAGTTCGTCCAGGAACGACTCTCCGCTGCGGCCCGGCAGGAAATACTGGGCGCGCTTGAAGCCGAAGCTGTCCAGCGCCCCGGCATTCACCAGCGACTCCAGGCTCTTGCGGTTCACGCTGCCCGCCATGCGCTCCACGAAGTCGTAGATATCGGCAAACGGGCCATTAGCTCCACGCTCCGCAAGGATTGCATCCACAACGTTGCCGCCAAAGCCCTTGATTCCGCCCAGGCCAAAACGGATTTCGCCCTTCTTGTTCACCGTGAAGCCACTTTCCGACTCATTCACATCCGGACTCAGAACCTTGATTCCGCCGCGCTTACAGTCGTCCATTATCTCCATGATCTCCGTCATGTTGGAGAGCTGGTTGGACAGGTTTGCCGCCTGGAATTCAGCTGGATAATGGGCTTTGAGCCAGCCGGTCTGATAGCTCACCCAGGCGTAGCATGTTGCGTGGCTCTTGTTAAAGGCATATTCTGCGAAAGCTCTCCAGTCTTTCCAAATCTTATCCAGAGTCGCTTCCGGGAGGCCGTTTCCAAGGCCGCCTTTCTTGAAGTCGTCGTACAGGCCTTCCAGCACCGTGAGCTGCTTCTTACCCATGGCCTTGCGAAGCTTGTCGGCCTTGCCTCGGGAGAAGCCGGCCAGCTTGCGGGAAAGAAGCATCACCTGCTCCTGATACACCGTAACGCCGTAGGTTTCCGCCAGATATTCCTCCATTTCGGGGAGGTCGTAGGAAATGGACTCCTCGCCGCGTTTGCGCGCCACGAAGTTGGGAATATAGTCCATGGGGCCGGGCCGATACAGGGCGTTCATGGCAATCAGGTCCTCGAAGCGCTCCGGATGCAGCCTCTGCAGCCACTCCTTCATGCCTGGCGATTCGAACTGGAACACGCTCTTTGTGTCTCCGCGGCTATACAGCGCATAGGTCTGAGGATCGTCGATGGGTATGGCTTCTATGTCGATATCCTTCCCGAAGCGCTCTTTGATGAGCCGCAGGCACTCTTTTATTATAGAAAGTGTACGGAGGCCCAGGAAGTCCATCTTCAGCATTCCCACATCCTCGATGTATGACCCCTCGTACTGGCTCACCCACACCGTTTGGCCGGTGGCTTTATCCGTGCCGGTTGTGATGGGAATATAGTCGGTGAGATTGCCGCGGCCGATAATCATGGCGCAGGCGTGGATACCCGTCTGACGTATGCAGCCCTCCAGCTCGCAGGCGTACTTGATTACGTCTTTCACAAGGTCGCTGCCGTTTTCCGCCTCGTTCTTGAACTCCGGAACGAACTTCAGGCAGTTCTTCAGGTTCACCTTATACGTCTTTTCCACCTTTTCCCCGGCCTCGTTGGTTTCCATCTGGGTGAAAGGGCGGTCCGGAATCATCTTGGTGAGCCTGTTGGATTCGTCTATGCTCAGGCCGGAAATGCGCGCCACATCCTTGATGGCCGATTTCGCCGCCATCGTGCCGAAGGTGATCACGTGCGAAATATGATCTACGCCATATTTCTCCTGCACGTACTGGATAACCCGGTATCGGCCTTCATCGTCAAAGTCCACGTCGATATCCGGCATGGAAATACGCTCCGGGTTAAGGAATCGCTCGAACAGAAGGTCGTAGCGGATAGGATCCAGATTCGTGATGCCCAGGCAATACGCCACGGCGCTTCCAGCAGCGCTGCCACGGCCGGGGCCTACAGAGATGCCATTGTTCTTGGCCCAGTTTATAAAGTCCTGAACTATAAGGAAATAGTCCGGAAATCCCATTCGGGAGATGGTCTTTAGCTCGAAGTCCAGACGCTCGCTCTGCGTTTCGTCCAGCGTATCGCCATAACGCTTCCTGGCGCCCTGATACGTGAGATGGCACAGGAACGCAACGCTGTGGCAGAACTCTTCGCCCCTGGTTTTCCCGCGTTCGTCCACGGCGCCCTCGTCAATAACCGCCTTATAGCGCTCAAGATACGTGTCGATATCGGCTTCGAATTCGGCCGGCAGTTCGAACTTCGGCAGCACGTGACCGCGGTCTATCTCGTAGCGTTCAACCTTCTCGGCCACCTCGAGCGTGTTTGCCAGCGCCTCCGGATGGTCCGGGAACAGGGCGGACATCTCGCTTTCGTCCTTCAGATACTCTTCCTGAGTGTAGCGCAGGCGGTTCGGGTCGTTGATATCGGCATTGGTGGTGAGGCAGATGAGCCTGTCGTGGGCGGGGCCGTCCTCACGCCTTACGAAGTGGGCGTCGTTGGTGGCGATAACCTTCACGCCATGCTTCTGAGCCAGCTTGAATATCTCGTCGCAATAGAATTTCTGGTTCTCGTACAACTCGTTGGACTGCCCCGGGACGCGCGTGGGGTGCTTCATTACCTCCAGATAATAATCCGCCCCGAACACCCTCTTGTGCCACTCGATGGCCTTGTCGGCAGCATCGGTGTCCCTTGCCATAATCGCGCGCGGAACCTCGCCCGCAATACAGGCCGATGAGCATATGAGCCCCTCGTGATACTTCTCTATGACCTCGTGGCTCACGCGAGGCCTGTAGTACATTCCGTTGATGTGGGCCTCCGATACTATTTTCACCAGATTCTGGTATCCGGTGTAGTTCTTTGCCAGCAGGATAAGGTGATAATAGCCCTTCTCCTTCACCCTGTGATCCCCTTTGGACACATATATCTCGCAGCCTATTATGGGCTTCACATTGGGATGCTTCTTGGCGAATTTGAAGAACTCCTTCACGCCGTACATGTTGCCATGATCCGTCATGGCAAGGGCCGGCATGCCAAGTTCTTCTGCCCGGTTAAAAAGGTTCTCTATGGACGCCTGACCGTCCAGAATGGAGTATTGTGTGTGGACGTGGAGATGTACGAAGTTCATATCACAAATATACATTTTCTTCCCCACAATCCAATTACTTTTTTTACACAAAACAAGGCCGACTCTCACGAGCCAGCCTTGATTTTATACAACAACAGAACTATTTATGACTAATTTCTGTTGCAAAGGTAAGGGTTATCCGCTTATCCGTCAATCCCCTTTTGTGGTGATTTTTAACGGAGCTGGAAGATCACGGGGAAGGTGAAGGTAACCTTAACCGCACGGTCCCTCTGGCGGCCGGGAGCCCACTTCGGTGAACTCTTCACAACACGGAGAGCTTCCTTGTCCAGAGCCTCATCCACACCACGGAGAACCTTTACGTTGGTAACGCTTCCGTCCTTTTCCACGGTGAACTGGGTGATAACCTTACCCTGGATACCGTTCTCCTTGGCGATTTCGGGATACACGATCTGGGACATGACCCACTTCGAGAAATCGTTCTGGTCGCCTCCCATGAACGTGGGCTTGGTTTCCACAATCATGAACGGAATGGCCTCTTCTTCCACTTCCTCTTCCACAACTTCCTCTTCCTTATAGTCCGCAATCTCGTATTCGGTGTCGTCATCGTCCAGGTTCATGAACATGTCGTCATCGATCTGGATGTTATCGTCCACAATGTCGATAACATCGGACAGAACGGGGATCTGGGGAGCCTCCGGAGGTGCAGGAGGGGTTTCCTGTTCAATGGCAACCATTTCTTCTTCAATCACCGCCTGAGTGGTATCTTCAAGAACGGCTACCTGCTTTTCGCGTGTGGAGAATTCAAAGCCTCCATACACGACGCCAAGAGCGACCACCAGGCCGATCTCGGTGAAAAGGAGTTTCTTGTTTTCGAGACTCGCTTTAGGGCTTTTCTTTACTTCCATGACTTTTGCGTTTTAAATGTTTTTCTGGTGCAAAGTTCGCAATTATTATACGCGTGTGCAACTTTTTTCAGGAAAACAATCTCGCAACGGCCCTAAAAACACTATTGATTATCAATAACTTATCCTAAAACCTCCAGGAAAAATCTCGCATCGGCCTCTCCGGAAGCCTTTATCCGCTCTTTCAGGCGGTAGAGACGGTTATAGACCTGCGGTTTTTCCCTTCCAAGGAGTGTGGATACCGTTGTGGAGGAAAAACCTGATGCGGTGAATAGGTACAACAGATAGTCTTCCTCCTTCAGAGAAGGGAATGCTGCGCGAAGGCGAAGCATCACATTGTCGTACCTTCCGTTTAGCTTGTCTTCCAGCTTCTTCTGCTCCGCCGGGTCGCTGCGAAGCCCCTCAACTATGGAACGGACTTCCTTCAGAATCCTGGGCTGAAGATTGCTTGTGCCTTCATATACATAATACTGCTCGCAAAGGCGGTCCAGCATATCGGCACCGGCATCGGCCCCGGACTCCAGGGCGTGGAGCCTCGACTGGAGGTCTTCGGCAATGGACATGGTGCGCTCCGCCTCTTCCCTTTCGGCCATAAGCTGCTTCTCCGCCTGTATCCTTCGCGCGCGGAAATACAGCACCAGGGTGGCCAGAATGGCAAATAGAAGGAGAACTGTCATTTCCGCCCTTTGCCTTGAACGCTGAATCTCCAGGGCGACACCCTGCGCCTTTCGGAAAGACACCAATCCCAATTTATGGTTACCCGCCGCGGTCTGCGCCGTTCCCATCAGCTCCCAGGCTTTCATGCGCGCCATCGCAGGACCGTGGTCTTCGAACCAGAGACAGGCTCGGGAGAGCGCCACGGAAGATTCGTCGTCAAGATAATAGAAGCTGTGATAGAAACTGGCTGCCTGGAGATAATCCAGCTGGGCCTGGCCGCGCTCCGACAAACTGCTCCTGTCCAGGCTGTCCAGCCTAAGATACGCTGCCGACGGGTCCTGTTCCACAAGTGTCGCCAGCTCGCGCAGCTGCGTCTTTTCGGCGCTGCACGAAACGGCCAGGACAAGCAGCAATATGCCGGCAATGCGCTTCATCTCACCTCAACTTCATCAATGAAGAACCAGCATGGGTTTCCCACCCCGTAGTGCCACTCGGGACAGATCTTCTGCCCTTCTACCTGCACACGGACAAAGCGCGCAATGGCTTCGCCATTAACCGTAACATCCTTGAATCCGATGGTTCCATCGCGGTTTTCAGGAAGCGAAACAGAGCCGAACGGCACATAGCTTTCACCGTCGGCACTCACCAGCACGCTCACGCCCAGAGGCTCCAGCACCCAGGCGCCGATCTGCCTCAAAAAGTCCAGGGAAACGCTGTGTACGGGCGTTCCGGCGCCAAGGTCGATAACGAAATCGGCGTCGGTTCCTTCCCAGCCGACCCAGCTCTCCACATAGCCGGTACCGCCCATCAGGCCGTCGGTGAGGGCATATTCTGAAAGGGCGGCGTAGCGCTCCTTGGGCGGCAGGACATAGCTCACAGGGCAGCCATAGGCCAGATTGCCGCGGCTGCTGCGAAGATACCTGCTACGGTACATGGCGCAGTAGTCCAAAGGCGAATTTCCGCGCTCGTTAAGCGTCTCTATCCCGTATTCACGGATACGGCTCTCGAACAAATCCAGAGCATCGGAAAGGGCATCATCGTCACGGACAGGGCTGGTCCTGGCCAGTTCAAGGCAGGAATACTGCAGCGGCAGACGGCTCCGGCGCACTCGGGCCAGTTTCACGGGATCATCGGCAACGGCGGCCTCGGCCTGGTCAAAAAGACTCAAATACCTATACAGAAGCGGCTGCCTTAGGATATTATCCTTATACGAGACGGGGGAATCGTAGATGAAAAGGTCCACATCGGTGGCCACTGCAGCGCCCTCCAGTTCATGGATATAGTGCAGGATATAGGGCGATGCCGCCCCGTAATAAGCGTCGCAGAAATGCCTCTCCAGCGAATCCAGGCTTGCCGAAGCGTTCCACATGAGCTTGCTCACCAGATAGGGCCTGAGCTCCGCGAAATCGCCGCCGAGCGTGCTGTTAATCTGCGAGAAATGCATCTTCACCCCGTGGTCACGGAAAATTTCCATGTTCGCCTTGATGGTTCCAAGGTTGGGGAAAGGCGAGAGGTAATTGTCGAAGTTGATGCCGTAGTCCCAGAGGAAAATATCGTCACAGAGCACGCTCCAGCCTCTCAGGCATTCCATGAAGGCCTGGCCGGAGGGATTCTCCGTGAGGGCCGTCTGGCGGCGGCAGTCAATGTCGCAGAGCATTATGGACACGTTTTCGCGGGGGATTGTAATCTTTGGCGGCCTCACGCTGAAAAGATAGGCCAGCGTGGAGATCCTTTTGTCCGGAAAACGCTCCGCCACTGCGTTCACGAAACGGATGATGGGACCGCTGGGAGAGCCTTCCTCGTCGATGATTGCCTGACATGAAGGGCATCGGCAATAAGTGTCCGAGCCGTCGTTCTGCGAAATGGATATCATCTGCTGCTCCGGGTTGGCCTTGAACAGCGAATCCAGCCTCTGGCACACGATTTCAAGCACGTCGGGATTGGTAAGGCACCACTGGCTGGCGCTTCCAGGGTGACGGGCGCCGTCGAACCAGGCGTAATACTCCGGATGCTCTGCGCCATACCGGCTTGCCGGCAGAAGCCTGTTGCAGGTGTGCACCCACAGATTGTCCACGAAAAGGTCGTGGGGTTCCTCCAGACGGTACCACCAGCGATAGAGTTCGTCGGCTGTCTTGATCAGGTTCACGCCGTTATCGGAAGTTGCCACACGGCCGTTCCGCAGGCACCAGTGACTGGTTTGCCGGTATCGGAAAGTGGGCACCTCGGTGCGCGGCCGGAGCCGGAAGGGAATATCCTTGCCGATGGGGAGGTCGTATTCACCGTCGCCCCAGTAATTCATCCCTATTTCCTGCTCCAGGAAGTCGCAAACGCCGTACACGATGCCTTTTCCGTTGCCCCGGATGCAGATTTTGCGGCCCTCCATGCCAATGCTGAAAGCGTCTTCCTGCAGGTCTGAATCCTGCCTAAGCACGATATCCGGCGTCTTTCTCTGGCTCTCGCCAAGGAATTTGCCAAGGATTTCAGCCGCTTTGGCGCATTCTTTCGAATTGTCGGCAGCCTTTATCCGCGGCCCGGCCATAAGGCCAAGCGCTGCAAAGGCGGCAATCAGGGTAAGGAGGGCCCGTTTCATAGACTAAAGGTTCCTGAGGAGGTTCGTGAGGGAAACTTTCTTGTCGATGATGTTGCGCAGATCCTCGATCTTCACCCTTTCCTGGGTCATGGAATCGCGGTCACGCAGGGTCACGGTGCCGTCGGTGAGGGAATCGTGGTCCACGGTTACGCAGAACGGAGTTCCGATTGCGTCCTGGCGGCGATAACGCTTGCCGATGGAGTCTTTTTCATCGTACTGGTAGGAGAAATCGTACTTCAGCTCGTCCACAACCTTCTGTGCAAGCTCGGGCAGACCGTCCTTCTTCACGAGAGGCATCACGGCCACCTTGATGGGTGCCAGCGGGGCGGGAATCTTCATCACCACGCGCTCCTCGCCGTTATCCAGTTTCTCCACGGTATATGCGTGGCTGAGCACCGCAAGGCACATACGGTCCACGCCGATGGAGGTCTCAATCACGTACGGAGTGTAGGATGTGTTCTCTTCGGGGTCGAAGTACTCAATCTTCTTTCCTGAGAACTTCTGGTGGTTGCCAAGGTCGAAGTTGGTGCGGCTGTGGATGCCTTCCAGCTCCTTGAAACCGAAGGGGAAGTTGAATTCGATATCGGTGGCGGCATTTGCATAGTGGGCAAGCTTCTCATGGTCGTGGAAGCGGTAATTCTCCGCGCCCATGCCTAGGTTCACATGCCATTTCATGCGGGTTTCCTTCCACTTCTTGAACCAGTCAAGCTCGGTTCCGGGCTTGATGAAGAACTGCATTTCCATCTGCTCGAACTCCCTCATACGGAAGATGAACTGGCGAGCCACAATCTCGTTGCGGAAGGCCTTTCCGATCTGCGCAATGCCGAAAGGAATCTTCATACGGCCGGTTTTCTGCACATTAAGATAGTTCACGAAGATGCCCTGAGCGGTCTCCGGACGCAGGTAGATGGTGCTGGCACCTTCTGCCGTGCTTCCCATGGAGGTCTGGAACATAAGGTTGAACTGGCGCACCTCGGTCCAGTTGCAAGTGCCGGAAATGGGGCACACGATGTTATTGTCGATGATGATCTGACGGTACTCGTTCAGGTCGTTTGCCTTTTCAGCCGCCACATAGCGGTTGTGAACATCGTCCCACTTGGCCTTTTCGCGAAGGACGTTGGGGTTGGTGGCGCGGAACTGGGCCTCGTCAAAGGCCTCGCCGAAGCGCTTGCGTCCCTTAGCCACTTCCTTTTCAATCTTTTCCTCAATCTTACCCAGGAAATCCTCGATAAGGACGTCGGCGCGGTAGCGCTTCTTGGAATCCTTATTGTCGATGAGGGGATCGTTAAACGCACCCACATGGCCAGAGGCCTCCCAGATGCGGGGATGCATGAAGATGGCCGAATCAATACCCACTATATTCTCGTTCAGGCGCGTCATGGCCTCCCACCAGTAATTCTTGATGTTGTTCTTGAGCTGAACGCCCATCTGGCCATAGTCGTAAACGGCTGCAAGGCCATCGTAAATCTCACTTGAGGGGAAAATGAATCCGTACTCTTTGCAATGTGCTACAAGCACTTTAAACAGTTCGTCCTGTGTCATATCTCGTTTATTTGTTGTTTCTTTTGAATTGAAATTTTTCCACTCCGCGGACTAAAACTTTTCTAGGCTAAAAAATGCCGTCGAAAAGTTTTGTCCGACTACGTTATAAAAATTTCAATATATCTTCCGATGCAATTTCTTTTAGTGGTATTTTCACGAAATCCCTTTCTTTTATCAGGGGATGGGGGATTGTGAGTGTTTCCGTATTAATGCTTTCCGTTCCGTAGAACAGGATATCTATGTCGATGGGGCGGTCGTGGTATTCCCTCTGGCCCTTTTCGTTGATGGTCATGGCCTCTTCCACGCGGCCCAGGATCTTTTCTATGTGCTTCACCTGCTGAAGTATCCGCAGGGCGTGTTGTTCTGGTGTCATCGACCCCGGCCTGGTGAGGCGGAAAAGCACGCAGTTATTCAGGAAATCTGCGCTCTCAAAGCCCCAGGACTTGGTTTCTATAGTTTTGGAGACTCTGCGCGGCCTTGTGCCGAAGGCGTCCGTCATCATTGCCACCGCGGTGTCCAGATGGTCTTCGCGGTCGCCCATGTTGGAGCCAAGGGAGAAGTACACGTCCACTCTTTCCATCAGTCGTCGTTCAGTTTGGAATAGTCGTCATCGTCATAGTCCAGGCCGAGCTCTATGCGCGCCTCTTCGGAGAGCATGCTCCTGTCCCATACGGGTTCGAAGGTTAGTTCGATGTCGCATTTCGTAACGCCAGGAACGGCCATAACGGCTTCTTTGGCCTCTGCAAGCACCTGGTCGGCCATCGGGCAGTTGGGGGCGGTGAATGTCATCAGCAGCGACACTTCCCTTTCCTTGTTTATGTTAAGTTCGTACACCAGGCCAAGGTCGTAGATGTTCACCGGGATCTCCGGGTCATATACTTCCTTAAGCGCCTGAATAACAGCCGCATACAGGGGCTGAAGCTCCTGTACGTCCGCTGCTGTGAGTATCTTGTCGTTTGTCATTACGAGTGTAGTCGGGCAATCTCTTTTATCGTTTCAATCATGGACACCAGTCCGTTTGCCCTTGTGGGCGAGAGGTTCTCCTTCAGGCCGATATCGGCAATGAAACCGAAGTCGTCGGCCGCGATTTCTTCCGGAGTGCAGCCGGAATACACGCTTATCAAAAGCGAAATTATGCCTTTGGTAATGATGGCGTCGCTGTCGGCATGGAACACCAGGCGGCCGTCCTGCACTGCGGCGTCCAGCCACACGCGGCTCTGGCAGCCCTTAATCAGGTGCTCCTCTGTCTTTTTCTCTTCCGGATAGGCTTCCAGCGCTTTTCCAAGCTCGATCAGGTACTCGTAGCGGTCCAGCCACTCGTCGTACATCGAGAAGTCTTCCACAACCTTATCTTTTCTTTCCTGAAGTGTCATATCAACATATTGATTGCTTTGTCCAGACATTCGATGAAGTACCTGGCTTCATCCATTGTATTGTACGGAGCGAAAGAAGCTCTCAGGAGGCCGGTTACGCCAAGGCGGTCCATAAGGGGTTCGGCGCACATCTGGCCGCTGCGGAGAGCTATTCCCATCTTGTCCATAATCAGGGCAAGGTCTTCGTGATGGGCTCCGTCCACCTTGAACGAGAAGAGCGGAATCTTGTCTTCCAGGCGGTCCGGTCGGCCGTACAGGGTTATTCTGGGGTCGTTGTCCAGGGCGGTATAGACGAATTCCGTGATCCTGTCCAGTTCGGCCGTGTCCTTGAAGCATTCATCGGCAAGGTCCAGCGCCGGGACGATGGCAGGGACGGAATTGATGTTCTGCGTGCCGGCTTCGAATTTCCGGGGGAGCGGGGCATAGGTGGTACCGGCAAAGCTCACGTGCTCTATCATTTCTCCTCCGCCCATGTACGGGGGCATGGAATCCAGCAGAAATCTTTTGCCATATAGCACGCCGACTCCGCTGGGACCGAAGAGTTTGTGGGCCGAGAAAGCATAAAAGTCGCAGTCCAGATCCTGTACGTCCACTTTGCCGTGAACGGCGCCCTGTGCTCCGTCCACAAGCACGGGAACTCCGTTTTCGTGGCTTATCTGAATTATTTCCTTAAGCGGGTTAACCACGCCTAACACATTTGAAATCTGACAGATAGCCAATATTTTTGTGTTGTGAGAAATCAATTTTCGGAGATCCTCGGTGCACAGCCTTCCGTTTTCGTCAATGTCAAGGACTTTAAGCGTGGCCTTCCTGCGCTCACACATCATCTGCCACGGGACGATGTTGGAATGGTGCTCAGCGGCGGTCACGATTATCTCGTCTCCTTCCTTCACGAATGCCTCGCCGAAGGAGAAGGCAACAAGGTTGATTCCCTGGGTGGTTCCGCTGGTGAAAACGATATCCTCTGGATGTGCGGCGTTCAGGAATCTCTGAACTCTAAGCCGCGCGTTTTCGTAGGCTTCGGTAGCTTCTGCTGCCAGATGATGGACGGCCCTGTGAAGATTTGCGTTCGCCTGACGTATGGAATGGTCAATGGCGTCCTGCACGCTCCTGGGGCGCTGCGAGGTGGCGGCGTTGTCCAGATAGACAAGCTGCTTTCCATAGACTTTCGTCTCCAGCACGGGGAACTGATCCCTTATCGCATTTAGGTTCATCAGAGGTTTGCTTAAGTCAACAAATATACATAATTTTGCGATATGATTGATTATATTAAAGGACAAATTGCAGAACTTTCTCCGGCCGCAGTCATTTTGGAGTGCGGTGGAATAGGGTACAACATTCTCATTTCACTTCAAACCTATGAGGCCCTTCAGGGCAAAACGGACTCAAAAGTGTTCATCCATCACTATCTCCGCGAAGACGAAGAACTCTACTACGGCTTCGCTTCCAGGGATGAAAGGGAACTTTTCCGCCTGCTCATAAGCGTCTCCGGCATAGGTGCCGGAACCGCCCGCGTCCTGCTTTCGTCCTTAACTTCCGAAGAACTGCGTTCCGCAATCCTCTCAGAAGACATTCATAAAATTAAGAGTGTCAAGGGAATAGGTGTAAAAAGCGCCCAACGGCTCGTACTGGAGCTCAAGGACAAGATTGTCAAAGGCGCCGGTGCAGATACTCCCGCCCTGTTCCAGAAAGAGAACTCCGCCGCAGTGGACGAAGCCACCAACGCCCTCGTGATGCTCGGCTTCACCAAGGCCAACATAGCCAAGGTCATGCCCTCCATCCTCAAGGAGAATCCCTCCGCCCGGGTGGAAGAAATCATCAAATCCGCCCTGCAGAAGCTGTAATCGCAGATCTTACCCGTTGGGGCCACGGATCCTCACAGCACCGTGCACTCCACTGAGTCCCGTTCCATGCACTCCTACTGAGTCCCACCCCGTGTACATCAACTGAGTCACGTTCAATGCACTCCTACTGAGCCCCACCCCGTGTACACCAACTGAGTCACGTTCAATGCACTCCTACTGAGTCCCACCCCGTGTACATCAACTTGGCCTCGCACAGTGCAAACCGGTCCACTTCCTTGCACAGGTAGGCCTCACTTTTCCCGGTTTCCCAGCACCTGGCCTGTCTCTCCCCGTAAACACCGATTACACTTCGCGGTGCTTGCAATCTGCAATCTCGCTGGAGCATAACTCACATTCAATCAGGAGTTTACACATCTGCCGGTGCAATTCTAGTTGCACCGGTAAAAACCATATTTTGTTGATAGTAAGCAAGTTACTCTCCAGCTTCGCCGCCTCGTCCTGAAACAAGTTAACCTCCGTTTCCATCAACCCGTACACCCATTGCCCTTTCCCTTGCACACCCTGCCACTTCACTGGACCGGTGGAATCAAAAAGGCCCATTTTTGATGCTACCCTGCCACTCGCATGGACCTGTGTGCACACGTCGCCCCTTTTCCCAGTGCACACCATGCCACTCGACTGGACCTGTGTGCACGGAAATGGCATTATGTGTGCGCACTTGCGTACACATAGACTGAAAACCCAGCAAAAACAGCCCCTGGCAATCTATGTGTACACGGGCAGAGGAAGGAAATGCGCGTCTGAGGGGTATAGAATGGGGATTTGGGTGAAGGAACTGTGTACACATAGAAAAGGAAACGGGAAATTCGCATATATGTGTACATGGGCAGAGGAAGGAAATGCGCGTCTGAGGGGTATAGAATGGGGATTTGGGTGAAGGAACTGTGTACACATAGAAAAGGAAACGGGGGATTCGCATCTATGTGTACTCGGAATCGGAGTTCTGTGTGGGTATTTGTGTACACATAGACAGAAAAAGGGCGGAAAACCGCGTTTTCACTGCTATGTGTACACGAAAACGGCATTCAGTGTGGGTATTTGTGTACACATAGACAGAAAAAGGGCGGAAAACCGTGTTTTCGCTGCTATGTGTACACGAAAACGGCATTCAGCGTGGGTATTTGTGTACACATAGACGGAATAGCCCTGAAAAAAGCGGGATTCAATTCTATGTGTACACCCGGGAGGGAGACTTGAGGGGGAGAGGGGCTGGCGGGGGTCGTTCGCGATGGTAGTGTGGGAAGCGACGGTTATGCCACGGGGATATCACGGGTTATGTCGTGGTCATATCAACGGTTATGTCACGAGCTACGACACGGGGGATGTCACGAGAGATGTCAAGAGTGATGTCACGGGCTATGCCAAGAACGACGCCACGAGCGATGACACGAACGACGCCACGGGTTATGTCGTGGTCATGTCAACGGTTATACCACGAGCGATGCCACGAGCGACGCCACGGGTTATGTCGTGATCATGTCAACGATTATGTCACGAGCTACAACACGAGCGATGTCAAGAGCGACGCCACGGGTAATGCCATTGGTTATATCACCGGTGAAGCAGTAGGGGAAACCGCGGGGCTAGCGGCCGAAGTAAACCAGCAAGACGGATATGTCGGCGGGGGAGACGCCGGAGATGCGGGAGGCCTGGGCGATGGTGGAGGGGCGGTAGCGCTTGAGCTTTTGGCGGCACTCGATGGAGAGGCTTTGAATGCTGTCGAAGTCGAAGTCTGCGGGAATTTTAATGTATTCCAGGCGCAAATTCTTTTCTGCTTGCAGCTTTTCTCGCTCAATATAGCCGGAATACTTAATGGCAATTTCCACGGCTTCCACAACCTCGCGCGAATATGTTCCACATGGAACAATTTCCATCAGTTCGGACAGAGAAAGTTCAGGACGAGAAACAAGTTCCACAAGGTGTTTGCTTTCAGTAAGCGGAGTGGACCCCTTAGCCTCAAGCAAGCTCAGAACATCGTCAGGGCGCACTTTTGCGGCTGCAACGGTAGAGCTAAGGCTTGAAACCTCTTCCTGTTTTCGGCATACAGCGGCATAGCGTTCCTCACTTGCCAGGCCAATAGAATGAGAGAGTTCAGTGAGACGGAAATCTGCATTGTCCTGCCGTAACAGAATACGGAATTCCGCACGGGAAGTGAACATCCGGTACGGCTCATCCACGCCTTTATTAATAAGATCGTCGATAAGCACCCCAATGTACGCCTGGTCGCGACGAAGCACAAACGGCTCATGCCCATTCAGCTTCAAATGCGCATTTATGCCCGCCATTATACCTTGAGCCGCCGCCTCCTCGTATCCGGTTGTTCCGTTAACCTGACCGGCAAGGAAAAGATTCTCCACGGCCCGAGACTCAAGCGAGTAGGAAAGGTGCTGGGGATCGAAGTAGTCATACTCCACAGCATAGGCCGGTTTGAAAATCTCTGCTGTCTCCAAGCCCTCGATCGCATGAAGTGCCGCAAGCTGAACCTCGAGCGGCAGGGAAGAAGAGAAACCCTGAAGGTAGTACTCCGGGGAGTGCGACCCTTCCGGCTCAAGGAAGAGCTGGTGAGAATCCTTCCCTTCGAAAGTGCGCAGCTTGTCCTCGATGCTGGGACAGTAACGGGGACCGCGCCCATGAATCATCCCGGTGAAGAGGGGCGAGCGGTCGAAGCCGGTACGAAGAATGTCATGCACTCTCTCGTTGGTCCGGAGAAGGAAGCAGTCCATCTGAGGACGGCCGCCTTGAACCGCCGACTCCCGGGAAAGGAAGGAAAAGCGCTCGGGCTCCGGATCACCAAGCTGACGGTCCAACTTGGAAATGTCGATGGAGCGGATGTCAATCCGCGGGGGAGTCCCGGTCTTCATGCGGGCGGTCGGAACCCCCAGCGAGACCAGTTGCTCGGTTAAACCATAAGCCGCCTTCTCGCCAATGCGGCCTCCTTCGAAACTCTGCTGGCCAATGAACATTCGGCCGTTCAAAAATGTTCCGGCGGTTAAAATAAGTGCCCGAGATTTAAAAATTGCCCCGGTAATTGTACGAACTCCCGCAATTTTTCCATTCTCAAAGAGGAAATTTGAGGCAAAATCTGCGTAAATCTTTAATTTACAATTACTTAGCAAAACATCGAGCCAAGTGCGGGAAAATAGCTGTTTATCGCACTGAGCACGTGGACTCCACATCGCCGGGCCCTTCGAGCGGTTAAGCATTCGAAACTGGAGAGTGGCGGCATCGGTCACAATTCCCATGTATCCGCCAAGCGCGTCAATCTCGCGAACGATCTGTCCCTTGGCAATTCCACCCACCGCCGGGTTACAAGACATCTTGGCCAGGCCCTGAAGATCGGGAGTAATCAGCAAAACGGAAGAGCCCATTGAAGCCGCGGCCATCGCAGCTTCGCATCCGGCGTGTCCGCCGCCAACGACAATTATGTCGAAATCATTCATAGGCCAAACTCCGGCATCTTATCCAGATATTCTCTTTCCTTGGAACGCATCATGGCAATATCTGCATCCGTATGGTCGTCATAACCAATGAGATGCAAAACGCCATGAACAATCACCCGGTGAAGTTCCTCGTGGAACGTGGCGCCATATTCATCGGCATTGGCCTTAACTGTGTCGATGGAGATAAACAAATCTCCATTCAGCTTCTTACCGGAACCGATAACTCCTTCCACTCCACCTTCGCAATAGTCGAACGTTATGATATCGGTATAATAGTCATGCCCCAGATACTTCCGGTTCACATCCAGAATGTAAGGGTCAGAACAGAATATCACGGAAATATCGCCCAGAGAGCAGCCCTCTGAGGCTGCAACCGACTTGAGCCAGGCGCCAACTGCGCGTTTATTCTTAAAGAAGAAACTTATATCCTGTGTATAAAACGAAACCATAACATAAAATTTACGCAAAGGTAGCGAAAAAGCGCGAAATACACTAAATTTGCAGGTTATGAGCGAATTTAAGACAGAAAAAGCGGTATTTGTGGGCGTTGTCCTGGAGAAGGGCGGCGAGGCAAAAGTGCAGGAGTATCTGGAAGAGCTGCAGTTCCTTGCGGAAACCGCAGGAGCAATCGGCGACAAGTTTTTCACACAGAGGCTTGACAGGCCGGATAAAGCCACCTACATCGGCCCCGGAAAGCTTAATGAGATTAAGGAATACTGCGAAGCAAACGAGATACAGTACGTCATTTTCGATGACGAACTCACAGGAATGCAGCAAAGAAATATCGAGAAACAGATAGAATTCTGCGACGTTATAGACCGCACAAGCCTGATTCTCGAAATCTTTGCCCAGCGGGCGAAAACATCATACGCGAAGATGCAGGTGGAACTGGCCCATTACCAGTACATGCTCCCGCGCCTGGCAGGTATGTGGACCCACCTTGAGCGCCAGAGGGGCGGCATGGGAACCCGCGGCGGTATGGGTGAAACCCAGATTGAAGTGGACCGCAGAATCGTTAAACAGCGCATTTCCAAGCTCAAGGAAGACCTCCGGAAGGTAGACCGACAGATGGCCACCCAGCGAAGCAACAGAGGCTCTCTGGTGCGACTGGCCCTCGTAGGTTACACCAATGTCGGCAAGAGCACCCTGATGAACCTCCTTGCCAAATCCGACGTATTTGCAGAGAACAAACTTTTCGCCACCCTGGACACCACCGTCCGCAAGGTCGTCATAGAAAACGTTCCCTTCCTTCTGAGCGACACGGTAGGATTCATACGCAAACTCCCCACCCAACTGGTGGAAGCCTTCAAAAGCACTCTGGACGAGGTGCGAGAGGCCGATATCCTCCTTCACGTGGTGGACATCTCGCATCCGGGATTCGAAGACCAGATGACCGTTGTGGAGAAGACCCTCCGCGACATCGGCGCCGGCGACAAACCCCAATTCGTCATCTTCAACAAGGTCGATGCCTACAGCTACGAGCCCTACGACGAATTCTCCCTCACCCCCAAGCAGCCCATAAACCTCACGCTGGACGAGCTGAAAAACAGCTGGATAGCTGCGGAAAAGACCCCGTGCATATTCATATCGGCAAAAGAAAAAATAGGGATAGAGAAGCTCCGCAACGACATCTATAAGATGGTTGCGGAAATACACGCGGGCAGATACCCCTTCAACAATTTCCTTTGGTAAACACCCCCAAAAAAAGAGCGACGCTCAAATGAAGCATCGCTCTTTTTTCTTAGAGTGGGTATCGACTATTCGTCAGCGGCGAAGCCGGTGTAACGATAGCCAACAACCTGATAGTGGTCATAGCCATAACTATTCGCGATTTTATCTTCTGCGAGTTTTACCTCGAAGAAGATGGAATCTGCAGGCATTCCGCTAGGGGTTTTTGCAGCGCCGAGTAAAATCTTGCCGTTCTTTACGATGGCCTTGTCACCAATATATGTGCTGGGGCCATAAATGTTATCCTGTTCGTCATCCGAACCGAAAGTAAGAGCTTCAAGATTGCAGGGAACTTTCACCTGATAGCCAAGGAGGTTCATATCCTTAGAGTCGGACACCCAGATGGAATCTGTCTTGTTGCTTGCAGTATTGAAGGTCAGTGCTAAGGAATAGCCACCGTTGAAATCTTCAAATCCGGGGATAATGTCACCGTTAGCATCAACGCAGTTGTAGATAACGTACCACTGGCCGGCAAGGGGTGCGGTTGCTGTTTTCTCTACCGGATTCTTCTCACAGGCAATAAAAGCAACGATTGCAAGAGCAATAATTATAATTACTTTCTTCATAACTCTTCTGTTTAATCAAGTTTAACCGGTGTAAGATCTACTCGGAGAGAGCCATAGCAAATCCAGGCAAATGAACCGTCAGCAGGATAATATAAACCGGCAATAGAATCCCCAGCTTCATAGAAATACCAATCGCCACAGTCTACAAGGCTCACTGCATTGGTTGCAGGGTCAACTGCGATATAACCTTCCCAATGGAAATCATAGGTGGGTTCATATCCGGGGTATCTTCCAAAGTAGTAGAATCCACCAAGAAGATCATCCACAAAATAAACATTGGGAGTGCTGGTTGCAGAGATTACCGTGGGGCATCCAGGGAAATCGAGAGTTCCGGCAGCATTACGGCTACGGGCGTAATACACATTGGGAATACCACCGGCAGCGTCAATCACGTAGACGCTACGAACAGACTTTGCGGTAATACCATCGGCGTTTACAATGGAATAAACAACCTGGTAGATGCCGGGAGTAGACATATCAAGAGCGCTGTCATCAACAGTAACCTGGGCTGTAACATCTTCTCCGTTCATTTCTGCTTTGTATCCAGGATCTGTGAAAGTGCCGCCCTTCGCAACCTTGACAGGATTGTCTCCCTGAAGTTCAAGTGTAGGATAATAAGTAATCCTTGTCACTCCGGCCGACTTCTTTTCGCAGCTAACAAACACAGTTGCAAGCGCGAGTGCTATAATAATGGTAATATACTTTTTCATAATCCTTTCCTTAATTATTTAGCCCAGAAAACCTTCACATTCTGATCCTTTACAGCAGGATGGTTAGGGTTGTAGTCAAGGGAAGCCTGAGGGTAAGGCCAGCGCTGAGCAACAGTGTTCTCGCCAACTTTAACCTCAACCTGATAAGGAGTATAGAGTTCGCCGACCGGAAGGGCATTCCTATCGAGAGCATCGTTCTGGAAGTTATAGATATCAGCAGCCTTCTTGCCGTTGAAAGCGGGATAACCGAGACGGCGCATTTCGCACCAAGCCTCGAAGTTGTTGATACCGCTGAGGGCAACCCACTTCTGGATACCGAGGTTCCTGTCGTAGGAACCGGTACCGTAAGGATAAGCAGCAATTACAGAAGCGGCATCTGCGGCGGTAAGACCGGCTGTCTTGAACGACTCAACGATAGCGGCCTCGTAATATGCCTTGGCCTGTACTGCGTTATTCTTTACCTTCTCATAGTACTCAGACAGGAAGAAGTAAATCTCGGAGAGCGAAATCAGATAAACAGGAGTGTCATACTTCATATTGGGACGGCAGAAAACTGCGGCCTTGAAGTTGTTTGAGGTGCTCATATTGTATCCGGAGATGCTTCCCCAGTATACATTGCTGCTGTTCTTGGTGAAGAACTGAGCCAGACGGGCATCTGAACAATCATCAAGAACGTTTAAAAGAGCAACGTTAAGAGCGCAGTTCACCTGAGTGCTTCCGAAATAAGTAGCAAACTCTTCCTGATAGAAAGGATTGGCCTTGCCTTTTTCGTTGGTGGTGAGGTGAGTCCAGGCAACATCTTCTGTAGGGAAGTTATCCTCTGCCACAAGGGCGTCAAGGGCGGCGTCTACATTGACCACGGCACGCTCGCGCATAAGGATTTTAAGTTTCAGCGCATTTGCGAACTGAATCCAGGGAGCTGCTGTCTTACCATTGTAAAGCAGGTTGGTTGCAACAGGATAATCCGGTTTTGCCTTTGAAAGGGCATCGTCCAGTTCAGCGATGATTCCGGCATAAACATCCTTACCCTCGTCGAATTTAGGGTTCAGGTTGTCTTTACCCTGCTGTGCCTCTGAATAAGGAATTTCACCATAGGCATCTACAAGAGCCTGGAAAGTGAAAGCCCTGATGCAGGTTGCTGCAAGATATGATCCCCAAGCCTCTGTTTCAGCAGCCTTGTCACGGACGAATGTTGCATTTGCAAGAGCGCCGCGGCAAAGGTCGGTATAAGAAGCGGTGGTGGCACCTGAGCTCACTGTGAACTGGCTGTAGCCAAGATAGTTGGCTGTTCCGAAGTACTGTGTATAGTGCTCGGAAAGATAACCGCCGATGATACGGTAAATATCACCATAACGGGCGCAGAGAGCCATTTCGGCGGCAGGGAAAGCCATATCGACAGTTGCCAGTTCCTCACCGGGAGAGTTGGGGGAATGGTTGATGTCGAGCCAGTCCTGGCAGGAGGTAAGAGAGAGAGCTGCAACAGCAGCTATGATTGCAAAAATCTTTTTCATAGTTCCGGTCCTCCTTAGAATTTAATATTAAGGTTGAAACCCCAGATGCGGCAGGAAGGATTCACATAAGTTTCACCCATAAGACCGCCGGTATCGGTTCCTTCGTTGGTAGTTTCAGGATCAATATAGTAGTTGTCCTTAGCCGTCCAGGTGTAAGCGTTGTTTACGAAAGCGGAAACAGCAACACCCTGGAAAGGTCCGATGAGTTTCTTGGGAAGATTGTACTGGATGGAAACGTTACGAAGTTTGATGAACGAACGGTCCAGCATATAGAACAGACGGCCTTCGCCTGCGCCATAATCGTCGAAGTAATCCTGATAGGAACTGTCGGCCAGGTAGATAGGAGTTGTATTCTCCTCGTAAGTCACACCGTCGGCAGTGGGAACGGCCACTACTGAGTTGGGAATTACGAACGGCTTACGGTCGTTGTAAGTAGTGACAAAGCCGTTACCGGTGAATTCCATGATATTCTTGGAACGGGAGAACATCCAGCCACCCTTACGGATATCGAGGTTGGCGCTGATGGAGAAGTTCTTGTAGCTGAGGCTGGTGCTGATACCGCCGGTCCACTTGTAGTTGGCATCCAGGCCGGTGTCCACCAGTTCATCGGAAAGCACAGGGAAACCGTCTCCATCGACAATGAGGGAACCCTTGTACGGGCCTTCCTCCACATAGGTGGGAACATAAGTCCAGTAGGTACCGAAAGGTTTGCCTTTTTCTGCATAGAGGCTCACCTGGTCCTTGGTGCCGGAAGTGGAGAAGCGGTCGATTTCAAACTTTTCACCAAGTTCTGCAGGAAGGTCTTCAACAAGGCTGTTGTTCTTTGCGAAGTTGAAGCTCAGATCCCAGCGTAAGTCTTTGGTCTGTACGGGAACAAAGTCAACGAGGAGTTCAATACCCTTGTTGCGCACGTTACCGGCGTTGGATACCATTGAAGAGTAACCGGTTGCAGGCTCGATGCTGATAGGGAATATCTGGTCGGAGGTGAGACGGTCGTAGTATGCTGCGTCAACACCGATGCGGCCATTAAAGAACTGCAGGTTCAGACCGATTTCCTTTTCGGTTGTCATCTCAGGCTTCAGGGAAGGACTGGCGATGGAGTAACCACGGCGGAAAGCGTTCATTCCATTCAGAGGGAATGCAATGAGGTCTGTGTCATAAGTTCCCCTGAAGGATGCCTGCGAGAAGGTTGCATAAGTGTTGTAAACACCTGCATCGTTACCGGTACGTCCGATTGCGAGCCTTAACTTACCGAAGGACAGAATGTCGTTCTTGGGCAGGTAGTTGGTGAACAGGAAGCTCAGGGTTGCACCCGGATAGAAATAGTGGTTATTGTCTAACGGCAGGGTGGAAGACCAGTCGTTACGGGCGGTGAGTTCGAGGAAGATGGTGTCGTCCCAGCTGAGGGTGATGTCACCGAACAGGCCGATGAGGCGACGCATGCTCTTGCTGTCGGTAAGAGTGGTCTTTGCAGCACCGTTGGAAAGATTCCAGAAACCGGAATAGATGGTAAGACCGTCGGTTTGGCCAACCAGCTGGGTTCCGTAGCGCTCGTTGATATTGAGACCGGCGATGGCGTTGATATTGAATTTCTCGCCAAAGAAACTCTTGTTGTAGTTTGCAAGGAAGTCGTGGTTGGTCTCATAAGAACGATAGTATTCGGCATATACCAGACCGTCTTCGTTCATGTTGGTGGGAGAGTAACCCATATCGTCCCAGATGAAAGCATCGTCAAGGGCAATCTGAGGGTTACCTGCCTTGTAGTCATAGTCGCTGTAGTTGAAACCGTAGCGATAGGTGAGAGTCACATTCTTGATAGGCTTAATGTCGGCCTGGATCTTACCGAAGATCTGCTTCTGGTCGGTAAGGCGCTCATGATTCTCAACTGCCCAGTAAGGAGAGGTAATTCCGTAAGGAGTGAGATAAGCCTCAGGGGAATTGAACGCTGCGGGCAGGTTCTGGAGGTCTACAAGTGAAAGGTCACGAGGGAACTCGTAAAGACCGTCGATCATGGATGCACCCTGGAACATTGCAACGCTGCTGGTCTTGGAGGTGGCGAAATTGACCTGTGATGAAATTTTCAGCCAGCCCGTAGGAATATAGCTGCTGCGGAATGCCAGGGAGTTACGCTTGTAGGTGTCTTTGTCGCCGGGGATGATACCGTTATCATCGGCCCTTGAATAGGACAGATAATAGGTGGCACGCTGGTCCTCGGTGGAACCGTTGATGGCGATGGAATGCTTCTGGCTGATACCGAGGTCGAAGAAGTCCTTTACGTTGGTAGGCTTTGCGCTGTACTCGTGAATGAGCTGCTGGCCGTTCCAGATAGGACCGTAGACCTGCTGGGAACCATCGAATCTGGGACCCCAGGAGCCGTTTTCAATAAAGGTCTGTGTACCGTTCCATCCCTGACCGAATTCATTCTGGAAAACCGGGAGGATAGCAACCTGACGGGCTTCTACACCGCCGCTGTATTCGACGGTGAACAGACGCTCGGCGCTTCTCTTACCCTGCTTGGTTGTGATGACGATAACACCGTTAGCTGCACGGGAACCGTAAAGGGCGGTAGCGGCTGCGCCTTTGAGAACAGTGAGGCTCTCGATGTCTTCGGAAGACAGGCTGCCCATTCCGCCTACGATAATACCGTCAACTACATACAGAGGCTGGTTGCTTCCGTTGATGGAGCTGTAACCACGGATAATCACGTTGGTGGATGCACCAGGGTCGGTGGTGGTAGATGAAATCTGAACACCGGCTACCTTACCTGCAAGAGCCGTGGTGACATTCGTGGAGTGATGAGCAACAATTTCATCACTCTTCACCGTCGTAGCCGCATAACCGATTGATTTCTCGGACCTGGTAATACCAAGTGCGGTCACAACTGCCTCGTCAAGTGCGAGAGCGTCTTCTTCCATCTTCACGTTCATAGAAGAACCGGATACTGTCTGCCTCACGCTCTTCATACCGAAGAGATAGAAGTTGAGCACCTGTCCGTCTTTCGCGCTGATGCTGAATTTGCCGTCCGAACCGGTAACCACACCAAGGGTGGTACCCTCCACGACTACAGATACACCAGGAAGAGGATCGCCCTTCTCATCTGTAATGGTTCCCTTGACAACCTGATTCTGTGCATAAAGCACCGTGGTCAGGAGAGTCAGAAGGCACGCCATGAACAGTTTAGCTTTTTTCATAAGCGTAGAGATTTAGTTAAACATAAATATTGAATTGATACAAACGTTATTTTCATGTTTCGCATCAATAATTGTCCGTTAAAAATAACGGATAATCTGTGCAAAATTGATAAAACAATTTCAAAAATGCAAACTCTCAAAAATCTGTAAAATATACAATATAATAGAGTTAAATCGTTTTTAATGGTTATTAATCATGTGTTTTGACGAAAGATAGTTATAATTTTACACAAATCAAACAAATTTCCTTACAATCTTTAATATATAAATTTTTTAAAAAGTTCCATTTTCTCCATTCTTTTCGCCCTTTAAGTACCTTGAGAGTGTGTTTCTGTGTACTTTAAGCTCCTTAGAAAGGGCGCTCAACGTGGCTCCTTCGGCCAGTTTTTGCCTTATATAGGCTTCTTTTTCCATATATCGGCTCCTGTCTTTGGACATCCCTACAGGGCGGCCAAGCTTGATTCCGGCAGCTTTTTTTGCCGCCAGGGCCTCGCGCGTGCGTTGAGATATAAGGTTACGTTCAATCTCTGAAGCGAGCGAAAAGGCAAAAGCAATTATCTTCGAGTTCAGAGAGTCGGACAATTCAAAATTGTCCTTTATGGAGAATATCCTTATGTTCCTCTGAGAGCAGGTGTTCAGGATGGACATCACCATCATCATGCTTCTTCCGAGGCGAGAAAGTTCTGTGCACACAATCGTATCTCCCGCTTTCAGGCCGCGCAGCAGCCGCCCCAGAACGCGCTTCTCCACCCGCTGCGTCCCGGATACGGTTTCGCTTACCCACTTTTCAACCGAGAGTCCTCTTTTTTTGCACCAGTTTTCTATCTCGAAACGCTGGCTTTCGTAGGACTGAAGTTCGGTGCTCACCCGTATGTAGGCAAAGACTTTCATTTATAAGATTCTGTTAATCATAATTCCCTAAAATATAATAAAAAGCGACGTAAAGAGCAATTATAAACGGACATATTAAGATGCAAAATCACTTTTGTATCAATATTTATGTTTAACTAAATCTCTACGCTTATGAAAAAAGCAAGACTGTTCATGGCGTGCCTTTTGGCTGTTCTCACAACTGCGCTTTATGCTCAGAACAAGCAGATTTCCGGTACGGTTACCGACCAGAGCGGTGATCCGCTGCCCGGAGTTTCTGTTGTTGTGGAAGGTACCAATATCGGCACTGTGACCGATGCAAAGGGTGCTTATTCCCTGAACATCCGCAACGGAAACGTTGTGAAATTTTCATTCTACGGAATGAGAGATGTTACGGTTACTGTTGGAAGTCAGTCCAAGATTGACGTGACTATGGAAGAGGACTCCATCGGCCTCGACGAAGTAGTTATCACGGCAACTGGTATGACCAGGCAGGAAAAGACGCTGGGTTATGCATCAACCACCGTCCGTGCTGATGAAATTGTGAAGGGACACGCTGCAGACGCCCTTTCCGGTCTGTCCGGTAAGGTTGCCGGTGTCCAGATTTCTTCGGCTGGCGGTACAGGTACTTCCCAGAAGGTTATCGTCCGTGGTTATTCTTCATTCGCAAGTAACTCCCCGCTGTACATTGTGGACGGTGTTCCTATGTCCAACAGCACAATGGGTTACCAGGGACTGAACAACTCCATTGACTTCGGTAACCAGGCGTCCGATATCAACCCGGATGACATCGAATCCATCACCGTTCTGAAAGGTGCATCCGCAACGGCCCTTTATGGTTCCCGTGCAAGTAACGGTGCTATTATCATCACCACCAAGCGCGGTGCCCAGAACGAGGATGTGAAGGTTACCTATGACGGTTCCTTCCAGGTGAGCAGCGTGCTCCGTATCCCTCAGCTCCAGAATCGTTTCGGACAGGGCTGGTTCTACTCCTATGACGGGTACGTTTTCGACAACTACTCTCCTACCGAGAATGGTTCTTGGGGTAACATCCTGGACGGCCGTGACGTTATCTGGCGTCCCGGTGCAGCTGAAGCAGGGTATAATCCCGGAGGCTTTGACGATCCTTATGACAACCCCGAGTATCATACGTCATTCTCTTACAAGCCGAACTCCCTGAAGAACTTCTACACCACCGGTTTCGAATCCAACAACAACATTACCGTCCAGGGCGGCAGCAAGTCCACCGGTTTTGTTGTTTCCTACGGCAACATCAACTCCGATGGTATTCTCCCCGGCAAATCCGACTACTACAAGAGGAACAACTTCTCTTTCCGCGGTAATACCAAGATCCACGACGGCCTTGCCTGGTTGAACTACAGCCTCAACTACATTCGCAAGAATGTGCGCAACTCCATGACTGGTCAGGGTGGAGACGGTTCCACCATCTATCAGGATATTCTCCAGTATCCTGTCAATATTGACTATGCCGACGTGAGGGATTGGCAGCACATCCTTAACAATGCGGACAACTTCTATACTCCGTATGCACAGAACCCCTGGTGGACTTTGGATAACAACTATTCCACATATACTGACGACCGCATTTACGGCAGCGCCGAATTCGGTCTCCAGCTTATGAAAGGCCTCCAGTTCATTGCTCGTGGCGGTCTGGATATTACCAACTACGTCAAGAAAGACTTCAACAATATTTGGACTTTCAACCCCGGTTCTTATGCCGCAGGTGAAGGTGCATCCGTAGAAAATGGTAATTTCATCGAGTCTGCAACCCGTTCTGCACAGTACGATGCAAACTTCCTCCTGAATGCGGATTATCGTATCGGACAGGATATTTCCATTCACGGTGTAGCAGGTGTGAACGTGAACCAGCGTGAAGCTTCCGCAGTGGGAGGCAGCCTCTCCGGTGTTGCAATTTCCGGCTGGGCCAGCTTCCTGAACACAAGCGGTGCCATTCCTGAGGCAAGCGCTTCAATGTCAATGCGCCGCCTGGTTGGTGCTTATGCACAGGCCGATTTCGGTTGGAAAGACGCTATTTATCTGACTCTCTCCGCCCGCAACGACTGGTCGTCAACTCTCCCCATCAACAATAACGACTATTTCTACTGGGGTGCCAACGGCTCAGTGATCGTAACAGACCTGTTCGACATCAAGAGCGATGTCCTGAGCTTCCTCAAGATTCGTGGCGGTTATGGTAAGACCGGTAGCGATGCTCCTACTTACTATACTTCAAGCTATTATTCTCTTGCGTCCGCAAGTGCTGCATTCGGCAGCCTTACTTTCCCTTTGAACAGCTTCGTTGGTCTGAACAAGAGTTCCCGTATTCCTTCCACCGACCTTAAGCCTGAAATCTCTACTGAGGCTGAATTCGGTGTGGATGTACGTCTGTTCAAGAACCGTTTGAGCTTAGACCTTGCCCTCTATAACAAACTCACAGAGAACCAGATTGTTTCTGCTACTCTTGCTCCCGAGTCCGGTTATACTTCTGCCGTACGTAATGTGGGCAAGATCCGCAACAAGGGTATTGAGGTTGCAGTGGGAGTCGTTCCTGTTCGCACCAAAGACCTTGAGTGGACAATCGGTTACACCTTCTCGAAGAACAAAAACATTGTTGAAGAACTTTGGGATGATGTGAAAGAATATGCTATCTACGGTCTTTCCGGCGGTCCTCAGCTCAAGGCTATCCTTGGTGAAAGCGTGGGAACCTGGGTGGACTACAAGATTTCAACCGTTGAAGATGAGGCCAGCCCGTTCTATGGCTATACGATCGTTAACTCTCAGACCGGTCTGCCTGAGTATGACAATACCCAGTATGAAACCCTTGGCAAAGCCGAGAACGATTTCACAATGGGTCTCAACACCAACCTCCGCTACAAGAACTTCACCTTTGGTGCAAGCTTCGATTATCGTAAGGGAGGTTTGATGTATTCCGCTACTCAGGGTATCGTCCTGTTCAACGGTAATGCAGAATCAACTATGTACAATCTCCGCGATCCCTGGGTGCATCAGCACGCAGTTTATAATGCAGGAACCGCCGATAATCCTGTATATGTGGAGAACAACCTTCCTGTCAACTCCTACTATAATATGAACGGAGAGTGGTACAGCAACTACAACTATGTACGTTATCGCGACAACCTCTTGGATAAGACATATCTGAAGCTTCGTGAAGTCTCTGCTTCTTATCGTCTACCCGAGAAACTCTTCGCAGGTATCAACTGGCTTTCCACCATCGAGATCGGCGTATTCGGCCGTAACCTCCTTATGTGGACACCCAAGCAGGGCCTCATCGACCCGGATATTACCAACTATGGTAATGACCTCGGTTCTCTCTACGGAGAATACTACTCCGCTCCTTCCACCCGCAACATGGGTTGCAATATCAAGATTGTTTTCTAAAAGAAAGGAGGTATTATTATGAAAAAATTATTTACCATTCTTGCGCTTAGTGCGGCACTTGTTTCCACTGGCTGCAACAAATGGCTGGATATCAATACCAACCCCAACTATATCGCAGATGCGGATATGTCCATGCTTATGCCTACAATCCAGCTTATGACAGCTGATAAGGTTGGCTATGAACTTACCCTCTACGGCTCCTTCTGGGCACAGTATGTAGTACAGTGCAGCACTACTAACCAGTATTACACTGTAATGACAGCCGACGTTACCAATTCTTCTTTCACCAGCCCCTGGTCATATTTCTATGCCTCTATTCTTCCCCGTACCAAGGAAGTGATAGCCAAGGCAGAAGAAAAAGGCGGTTCCTCCAACTATATTCTGGAGGCAAAGTCCATGCTGGCATATTCCCTGTATCTCCTTACTTCCCTGTATGGTGATGTAGCTTATACCGAAGGTTACCTTTCAGAAAGCATCACACCCAAGTTCGATTCCGAACAGCAGATGCAGCAGATTATCATTGGTTTATGCGAAGAAATCCGCGCTATGGATGCTGCCGCTGTCGCCAATGACGAGAGCCTGAATGTCAGTGCAAGTTCGGATATGATTTTCGGAGGAGATACCGACGCCTGGTTCCAGTTTGTAAACACCCTGTATCTGAAGGTTCTCCTTCGTGATTTCAACACGAACAAGTCCAAGATCCAGACTCTCCTTACAGAGGATAATTTCCTTGCCGAAGATGCTGCATTCGATAATTTCCTCGATGCTGCCGACAAGTCCAATCCCCTCTATGAGAGCGACCGCCGTCAGTTGAACACCACCAACAATATCCGTTGCTGCAAGGATGTCCTTGATGTTATGAGTGCGGCAGACCCCCGTCTGAACTATTACTATGACAACCACCCCGCATCAGGTATTGCCGGCAGCCCTTATGGAATGGCAGGTGATCCCACCCTGACCAGCCGCCTTGCTCTCTATGCTACGGAGCCTGTGTACTTCAGTACTGTTGACGAGGCCCTGTTCTTGAAGGCAGAAGCTTATGCCCGCCTGAACAACCTCGTGGCTGCTGCCGCAGCTTATGACGCAGCTGTTGTGGCCGCATTCGTGCGTGTAGGCCAGAAGGCCACGGCTGCCGCTCCTTTTGTAGCTCCCGGTGGTCCGTATGCTTTCTCTGCCACTTCAGCAGAAGCAGCTGTCGAGCAGATTATCACCCAGAAGTGGGCATCCAATGTTCACGGTCTTCCCTGGGAGTCCTGGTTCGACCTGAACCGTACAGGTTATCCTAAACGTGGATCAGTCATTACCGACGAACACGGTGTCCTTTCAAGCGGTTATCCTTGCAGGTTTATCAATTCGAAGACATCATCAGATTATAATCCCAATGCACCTGCAACCAAGGCTGTTAACGAAAAAATGTGGTGGCACAAATAAAAACTGATCAACTATGAAGACAATATTCAAACTTTCAGCGCTTATAGCTGCTATAGTCTTCCTTTTCACCTCATGCGAGACCTATAAGGTTGGCGATCCCGATATGACTGCAATCCACAAGGTGGATGGTAAATATATGGCATTTGTTATCGATAATAATCCTGTCACAGCAGCTCCCGATACAGTGTCTATGTACGCAATAGTCATTACCAATACTACAAACGACGATGCCGATGCAGGTTGGATTACCATTACTGATATGGACTATTCCTATTGCCACTGGCAGCGCCTTTATGCAGTACGTTTCAAAATCGATATAGACGCCAATGCCCAGACTTTCTCTGCATCCAACGTGGAGGCAAAAGAGCCGAGGACAGCTTGGAACCCTTATATCGAGGGAACGTATGGCAGCTATGGTTCATTTACAACCGCTACAACTCAGTGGCCGGCTAACTTCACGATAGCCAAATCTGCCACTATTACCAACGGTAAAGTCATTACCGATGGAGTTGTTACTCCTTCCGGTTACAAGGCAGACCTGATCGAATTCGACTACACCATTACTTATGTTGATGATACTTCCGAATCTCATCACATCAAGGGTCAGAAGAAGACCGGTTGGGCAGAAGACTCTTTGGAGTATGAAACCTGGCTCGCAGACAAGGGTTGGTGGTAGTATCTGACCTCTCTTATAAGACTTCGGGCGACCCGTCTCTGGGCCGCCCATTTTTTTTTGTATTAACCAAGCCTTTCTATTCGCTGAATCTGGCCTTAAGATACTCTCTGTTCAGGCGGGCGATATGGTCGATGGTAACATGTTTCGGGCACTCCATCTCGCAGGCGCGGGTGTTTGTGCAGTTACCAAATCCGAGTTCATCCATCTTGGCAACCATGGCACGGGCACGGCGTGCAGCCTCAGGTTTTCCCTGGGGCAGAAGCGCCAGCGAACTCACACGGGCGGCCACGAACAGCATTGCCGATCCGTTCTTACAGGTTGCAACGCAAGCTCCGCAACCTACGCAGGCAGCTGCATCCATGGACAGTTCGGCATCGTCGTGGGGAATGAGGATGGTATTGGCATCCTGGGCACTTCCTGTGCGCACCGTGATGAATCCTCCTGCCTGAAGGATCTTGTCAAAGGCCTGACGGTCCACCACAAGGTCCTTGATTACAGGGAATGCACCGCTTCTCCAGGGCTCCACGGTTATGGTTGCTCCGGGTTTGAAATGACGCATGAACAGCTGGCAGGTCGTAACCTGGTCGTCCGGTCCGTGTGCGCGCCCGTCAATATATAAGGAACAGGCACCGCAGATGCCTTCGCGGCAGTCGTGGTCGAATGCGATGGGTTCAATTCCCTTGCGGATTAGCTGGTCGTTAAGGATATCAAGCATTTCGAGGAAAGAAGCATCTTCCTCCACATCCGTAACGTGGTAGGTCTCGAAATGGCCTTTGGATTTGGCGTTACGCTGACGCCATACTTTCACATTATATTCCATAATCGGGATTAGTCTTTATAGTTACGGGTTGCAATCTTGATGTTTTCGTACTTGAGGGGTTCCTTGTGAAGTTCAGGCTCAACTCCTTCGCCCTTATATTCCCAGGCGCCCACATACATGAAGTTCTCATCGTCACGCTTGGTTTCTCCCTCTTCGGTCTGCATCTCCTCGCGGAAATGACCGCCACAGGATTCCCTGCGGTGAAGGGCGTCACGGGCCATAAGTTCGCCTATGTCGAAGAAATCCACAAGCCTGAGGGCCTTTTCAAGTTCCTGATTGAATTCCTCGTTGGTTCCGGGAACCCTCACTGTCTTCCAGAATTCCTCGCGGAGGGCCTTGATTTCCTCAATAGCCTTCTTCAGGCCTTCCTCGTTACGTGCCATACCAACATACTCCCACATAATATGTCCAAGTTTCTTATGGATGCTGTCCACGGTCTCGGTACCATTCACTGCAAAGAGTTTGGCAATGCGCTCCTTCACAGCCGCTTCCGCTTCCACAAATTCGGGAGCGTTGATATCGGTCTTGGGCTCTGCAAACTTATGGGAGAGATAATCGCCGATAGTGTAAGGCAGGATGAAATATCCATCCGCCAGACCCTGCATCAGGGCCGATGCACCAAGACGGTTGCCGCCGTGGTCGGAGAAGTTGGCTTCACCAATCGCATACAGGCCGGGGATGGTGGTCTGAAGGTCATAGTCCACCCAGAGGCCGCCCATCGTGTAGTGGATGGCGGGATAAATCATCATAGGTTCTTCCCAAGGTGAAGAAGAAGTGATCTTCTCGTACATCTGGAACAGGTTGCCATAGCGCTCCTCAACTCTCTGATGGCCGAGCCTCTTGATGGCATCGGCAAAATCAAGGAATACTGCAAGACCAGTCTCGTTCACGCCGTAACCTGCATCGCAGCGCTCCTTTGCCGCACGGGAAGCAACGTCACGGGGCACCAGGTTTCCGAAAGCGGGATAGCGGCGCTCGAGATAGTAATCCCTGCGCTCTTCGGGAATCTCGGAAGGCTTTATTTCGTGCTTGCGCAGCTTCATCACGTCCTCCATATTGTTGGGAACCCAGATACGGCCGTCGTTACGCAGGGATTCACTCATGAGGGTGAGCTTGCACTGCTGGTCTCCGTGAACGGGAATACACGTGGGATGGATCTGGGCGAAGCAGGGATTTGCAAAGAAGGCGCCCTTGCGATATGCCTGTATTGCGGCACTTCCGTTGGAATTCATTGCATTGGTGGAAAGGAAATAGGTGTTTCCATAACCGCCGGTTGCAAGAACCACCGCATGTGCGCCGAAACGCTCAATCTCACCGGTAACGAGGTTACGGGCTATGATACCCTTTGCCTCTCCGTTTATAATCACAAGATCAAGCATCTCGTGGCGGGGATAGCTCTTCACCGAGCCTGCTGCAATTTCCTTGTTAAGGGAAGCATATGCACCAAGAAGCAGTTGCTGACCGGTTTGTCCGCGGGCATAGAAAGTACGGCTCACCTGCACGCCGCCGAATGAACGGTTTGCAAGATATCCGCCGTATTCACGTGCAAAGGGAACACCCTGCGCCACGCACTGGTCGATGATGGATGCGCTAACCTCCGCAAGACGGTATACATTTGCTTCGCGGCTGCGATAGTCGCCACCCTTGATGGTGTCGTAGAACAGACGGTAGATGGAGTCATTGTCGTTCTGGTAGTTCTTTGCAGCGTTTATACCGCCCTGTGCGGCAATTGAATGCGCGCGGCGGGGTGAGTCGCTGATGCAGAAAATCTTGACGTTATAGCCCATCTCGCCCAGAGACGCAGCTGCAGATGCACCGCCAAGACCGGTTCCTACCACAATCACTTCCAGCTTCCTCTTGTTGTTCGGGGAAACAATTCTGATTTCGGCTTTACGCTTGGCCCATTTCTCAGCCAGCGGCCCTTCCGGAATCTTGGAGTTAAGTTTAGTATCGGCCATATTTTTTATTTAATAGGTTTTCTTGTCTTACAAGATTAGCAAAAATGAGCAAAAAATAAGAAAAGTACAAACTTTTAGCACTTTTCTTTCAAAAAACAGGATTTTTAGAATAAACTGCCGCTTTCTTCCGCATTCACCCTGCGCTGATTCAGATATGAATCCATTCCAAGATGATGATACGCGAGTTCCGTCGCAACCCTTCCTCTCTGGGTGCGCACGAGGAATCCTTCCTTTATCAGGAACGGCTCATAAACCTCTTCCAGGGTTCCGCTGTCCTCACTGATGGAAGTTGCAAGCGTTCCAACTCCTACCGGACCTCCCTTGAAAGTGAGGATGAGCGTTCTAAGGATTTTGTTGTCTATAGAGTCCAGACCGCGCGTATCAATCTTCAGTTTATTAAGCGCAAAGCGGGAAATCTCAAGGTCGATGCTGCCATTCCCCACCACCTGGGCAAAATCACGGACACGCTTGAGAAGTGCATTGGCTATACGGGGCGTACCTCTGCTCCTGAGAGCAATCTCCGTTGCGGCCTCATCGTCAATTTCTATCCCGAGGATACTGGCGCTGCGGATTATTATCTTCTTCAGATCCGAAGTGTCGTAATACTCGAGCGCACAGTTTATGCCGAACCTTTCCCTGAGCGGAGCCGTGAGCAGGCCGCTTCTGGTGGTTGCCCCCACAAGGGTGAAGGGATTGAGGGCTATCCTCACCGAGCGCGCCCCCGGACCTTTGTCTATCATTATGTCAATCACATAGTCTTCCATTGCGGAATACAGGTATTCCTCAACTTCAGGCGACAGACGGTGGATTTCATCTATGAAAAGAACATCTCCGGTTTCCAGGGATGTGAGAAGGCCGGCCAGATCCCCCGGTTTATCCAGGACAGGACCGCTCGTAACCTTCATATTCACCCCCATCTCATTGGCGATTATATGGGCAAGCGTTGTTTTTCCAAGGCCGGGAGGACCATGGAACAGGGTGTGGTCCAAAGCCTCCCCGCGCATCTTCGCGGCCTTTATATATATATTAAGGTTGGAAACTATTTCTCCCTGTCCGGTGAAATCGTCCAGTTCCTGCGGGCGGATTATTCCGTCCAATTCATTATCTTTGCGCTGATTTGTGCTGTGAGGGTCGAAGTCGCTCATTTGACAGGTCCGTTTTTCAGCTACAAATATAGTTCTTTTATTTTTATTTAAGATTTGATTATTATACTTTTGTTGAAATGTTAATAAAATGAAGAACTATTTGATTTATAGTAATTTAGAAGTAAAAACCAATGTTGAAAAACTGTTTGGGAAAAGCATTTCGAATGTTGAAAAGAAAACAGTGGTTCAGCAATTAACACAGCTGAAGTATTATCAACAGCGTTATAAACAGCTTTTCAACAGGTAAAACGGGCATAATGTTAATAAGTGAAAAAAGCAGCGACAGGCTTGGCAGAGCGATAAGCGGCGGCAGCCGTGAAGTATTCTGTACGGGACTTTTCCTTTCTGCAAAATGGATGGTTATAAGCCAGATTGCAGTGAAAGGACTAAATCTTATAGTTCTTCCAACCCGCGAAAGCGCCGAATACTGTGCAGCAGATCTCTATAACCTCATAGAAGGAGACTGCGTCTTTTATCTGCCCGATTCAGGAAAGGGAGTAGAGCGCAGCAATTACAAATCGTCCCTGGGTGTCCAGCGTACATCTGCCATAGGAAAGATTCTGGAGGCCGATGGCAGCAGGCTCTTTGTGGTGTCGTATCCGGAGGCTCTGGAGGAAAAGGTGCCGGCACCATCGACAATAAATGAATCGCTCATAAGGATAAAGACAGGGGAAGAGCATCCGTACTCGCGAATCATAGAATCGCTTTTTTCGCAGGGCTTCGAGAGGGTGGATTTCGTATCGGCCCCGGGGCAGTTCGCGGTGAGAGGCTCGGTGATAGACATATTCTCCTATTCCATGGAAAAGCCGTACCGCCTCACGTATTTCGGCGACGAAGTGGACAGTATCCATTCCTTCGACTGCAATACCCAGCTGTCGGTGGAAAAGGTGGATGAGGCCGTGATTTATCCCGACATAGCCAGAAACGAGGACGAAGGTGTGAGCGTGGCTTCGCTTCTCCCATCTTCCACAAAGATATGGCTGGATTCCTCAGATATGTACAAGGGAATGGATTTTTACTCCGGCCTCCTGATTTTTCAGCGGATTTACCTGGACATTCCTCTCCTCAGGCAGAACATAGAGGCCGTTTCATTCCATATAAGCCCTCAGCCGGTTTTCAACAAGAACTTCGAACTTCTCATTTCCGACATCCGGGAACACATAGAGAATAATTATAAGGTATATGTCTATGGAGAAAAGCAGTCCCAGCTGGAGAGGCTGCGCTCCATAATGCTTCAGGACAATACCGCACTTCTTCCTGAATTCGTGCAGGGAAAGACCATCCATGCCGGCTTCATCGACCACGAAAACAAGATTTGCTGCTACACAGACCACGAGATATTCGACCGCTTCCACCGCGTGAGGATACGCCGGAGCGTTGAAAAGTCGGAGCAGCTCACCCTCAACGACCTTGCTGCTTTCAACATTGGCGATTATATAGTTCATATCGACCATGGAGTGGGTATTTTCGGCGGTCTGGTGAAGATGGCCGACGACAAAGGCCGAATGCACGAGGTGGTGAAACTGATGTACCGCGACGGCGACGTGGTCTTCGTGAAGGTACATTCGCTGAACAAGATTTCCCGTTTCCGTTCGAAGGAAGGCGAAGCGCCGCGGATAAACAAACTGGGTTCGAAAGCCTGGTTCAACTTGAAAGCCGGGGCAAAGAGCCGGGTGAAAGATATAGCGAAAGACCTTATCCAGCTATATGCCAAGCGCAAATCCTCCAAAGGTTTCGCTTTCTCTGCCGATACCTACCTGCAGGAAGAACTGGAATCTTCGTTCATGTACGAGGACACTCCGGATCAGGAGAAGGCCACCATTGCCGTGAAGCGCGACATGGAGGATACTCCCCCCATGGACCGTCTGATCTGTGGCGATGTGGGCTTCGGTAAAACCGAGATTGCCATACGTGCAGCTTTCAAGGCTGCTGTCGATGGTAAACAGGTTGCGGTCCTGGTGCCCACAACCATCCTGTCGCTCCAGCACTACGAAACCTTCAAGGCGCGTCTGGAAAACTTCCCATGCACTGTGGATTATGTTAGCCGTCTCCGCACGGCCTCTGAGATAACAGATATAAAAAAGAGGCTGAAGGAAGGTAAGATAGATATTCTTATAGGTACACACAAGATTCTTGGTGAAGGTTTTTCATTCAAGGACCTTGGACTGCTTGTTATTGACGAAGAGCAGAAATTCGGAGTATCGGCAAAGGAAAAACTCCGCCAGCTCAAGGCTTCGGTGGACACACTCACCCTGACGGCCACACCTATCCCGCGCACTCTGCAGTTCTCGCTCCTTGGTGCGCGCGACCTTTCCATTATCAATACTCCCCCGCCCAACCGCATTCCCATCCAGACGGAAATAATCCTCTTCGAAGAAAAAGAGATAAAGAGCATCATTTCCTATGAACTGAACCGCGGCGGACAGATATTCTTCCTTCACAACAAAGTGGAAGAACTCCAGGCCATCCATGACATTCTGCACCGCCTTGTTCCGGATATGCGGATATGCATAGCCCACGGCCAGATGCAGAGTAAGGATCTGGAAAACCGCATGCTGGATTTCATGAGGGGCGACTATGACATGCTCCTCTGCACCACAATCATCGAAAACGGTCTGGATATTCCCAACGCCAATACCATCCTTATAAACGGAGCGCAGAACATAGGACTTTCGGATCTTCATCAGCTCCGCGGCCGTGTGGGCCGTTCCAACAAGAAGGCTTTCTGCTATCTGATAGTCCCTCCCCTGGTATCCATAACCGACGACGCGCGACGCCGTCTGAAAGCCATAGAGGAATTCTCCGACCTGGGCAGCGGATTCAACATCGCCATGCAGGACCTTGACATCCGCGGCGCCGGAAACCTTCTTGGGGCGCAGCAGAGCGGCTTTATCAGCGACATGGGCTTCGAAACCTATCAGAAAATACTTGCCGAAGCAATGGAGGAACTCGGCGTTGAAAGCGGCATTTCCACCTCCCGTGCCCTTGAGGCCTTTGTCGATGACTGCACTATCGAAACGGATATGCCTGCGCTTATTCCTGACAGCTATATCGACATATCTGCAGAAAAGATACGTATCTACAAGCAGCTTGATTCCCTTGGCAGCGAGAAGGAGATTGACAGGCTGGCCAATCAGCTGGAAGACCGCTTCGGTCCTCTTCCCGTTGAGGTATCAAATCTTTTCTACGTGGTGAAGATCCGTAATCTTGGCGCCTCGCTCGGATTTGAAAAGATAATAATAAAGAACGGGATGCAGATAATGTTCTTCGTAACAAATCCCATGAGCACATACTACAAGAGTTCCCGTTTTTCCAAAGTTCTGGACAAAGTGAACAGCTATCCGGCCCAGTATAAGTTCAACCAGGACAACGGAAAACTGCGCATAGTATCGCGCGGAGTGAACTCCATGGCTGCCGCTCTTGGAAATATGAAAGTTCTGGAGTAAATTTGTAAGCTATGCCGAACTTACTTGTAGAGATAGGAAACACAGCACTGAAGGCTGCCTGGTCACAGGGAATAACTCTTGGAAAGACATTCCGCTACCAGGGAGAAAAGTATATGGATTTCATCCTTTCCCTCACCGTGAAGGAAAAAGCGGAAGTGCTCCTTGTGTCGTCGGTATTCACTCTGGCACCGGAGGAAAGGGAAAGACTGGAGGCAGAGTGTTCGCACCTTGTAGTTCTGGATTCTTCCAACAAGGAAACCCTCCTGTCTTACGGTCTCCCCTCTTACATTTCCTTCGACAGAGCCGCGGCAATAGTTGCCGCACGCTATCTTTTCAAGGGTACAGGCTGTACCATCGTGGATTTCGGCACAACGCTCACCGTGGATTTCACGGATTCCCGCGGTATTTACAGGGGAGGCAACATCTCCCTTGGCTGCCGCACCCGCTTCAAGGCTCTTAACCGTTATTCCCGTTCCCTTCCGCTTGTTGACACTCCCTCCGACTGTTCCGCCATCGGGCTTTCGGAGAAGGAATCCATAGAGTGCGGAGTGGTGAACGGAATAGTGTACGAGATAGAAGGATATATGGCTTTATATCCTGAAAACGTGGCGGTTTTTACCGGCGGCGACGCTTTTTATTTTGCAAAACGGATGAAAAATTCCATATTTGCAGTTTGCAACCTCGTGCTTATGGGGTTGGCGCTAATTGCAGACGAATATGTCAAAAGTATTGAATAGGGCCTGCGCACTGCTTGCAGGGCTGCTCTTTGCAGCCTCACAGCTTGGTGCCCAGGACAACGGAACATACAGCGGTTTCTCCCCGTACTCCATATATGGTACGGGTATCCTGCATAATTCCGGTACTGCATATAACTCCAGTATGGGAGGCGTTGGAATAGCAAGCCGCAACAAACGCTTCGTTAATATAATGAATCCCGCTTCCGTAACTGCCCGCGACAGTCTGTCGTTCATGGCGGATTTCGGGCTTTCCGGTCAGGCTTCCATCTTCAATGACGGCCAGTACCGCAGCGGAAACAACCTTTTCAACATAAGCGATTTCGTAATATCGTTCCCTCTGTACAGAAAGTCGGCATTCATGGTGGGTATCACTCCCTACAGCGATGTGGGCTACAGGATGAGCAGCACCGAAACGGATCCGGCCCTCGTTTCCTCCTCGGGTATAAAAACATCGACATATAAAGGAGAAGGCAGTATCTACCAGCTTTTTGCCGGCGGTGCGGCCATGTTCTGGAACAGGCTTTCCGTGGGCGGCGAATATATCTATTATTTCGGCAACATAGTGCGCACTTCCCAGGATTCGTATTCATTGACAAACGTCCTTGGGCAGGGACAGAGCTATAATTTCCAGCTTGGCGGCCATTCTTTCAAGGCCGGTCTGCAGTATGAACAGCCGCTTGGAAACAATATCCTCACAATAGGCGCAACCTATCTGTTCGGAACTCCCGTACGCGGATGGAACAATCACTCCCAGTACCGCATCATTTCAGGCAGCAGCGAAACTCCTGTGGAGAATGAGACAAAGGTGAGCGGTGTGCGCTTCGGCAGCGAAGCAGGGCTTGGACTGGCATTCCAGGTGGAAGACAAATACCGTTTTGAACTGGATTATACCCTCAGCGACTGGAGAAATTCCGGCTTTGACACGGCTGAAGGTTTTTCAAACAGTAATTTTTCTTCATCCATTGCACATTCCCTCAGGGCCGGTGCGGAATACACTCCGAACCGCAATGATATCCGATACTATATGCGCCGTGTAAGTTACCGTGCAGGTATGTACTGGAATCAGTCATATTTCATGGTTAACGGTATGCCTGTCAATGATATAGGTATAAGCCTCGGCGCCACTTTCCCGGTTTTCCGCTGGTACAACGGACTCACCGTGAGCCTGCAGGCGGGGCAAAGGGGAACTTCCGGCGGAGGCCTTGTGAGGGAGCGTTATTTCGGCTTCAGTTTCGGGGCCAACATATTTGATATCTGGTTCCAGAAACCGCGCTATGAATAGTTTGGAACACTTTTTGGAAACAGGAATATCCGACGATAATTCAAAACTGTAACGATATGAAAAAGATTGCACTATTTTTCTTCGCTTTGGCAATGATGAGTTTTGGCAGCCAGGCATATGCTCAGGACGCAAGTCCCGACTGCCTTAAGTATATGGATTTCTACAGCCAGAACTATAAGCAGAAGCAGTACGACGATGCACTTCCCCAGTGGAGGCTTGCATACTCCCTGTGCCCCAAGAACTTCAGGGCAAATATCTACATTCATGGTTCATACCTGCTGAACAGGCAGATCGGCAAGGTGGGCAAGAAGGATCCCGCATACCGCGAGGCACTCATCGACTCCCTGCTCACCCTTCAGGACGAGCGTCTGCTGAACTTCCCCACCGGAAAGAAGAACGGCGTGGTTGTGGATATGAAGTCTTCCATCCTGAACAACAAGGGACAGTATATAATCAACTTCCGCAGCGCCAATACAAAATATATGTATGAGCAGCTCGGCGCCATCATCGACCAGCTTGGCAGCGAAACCAAGGGCAGCATCTTCGTGAACTACATGCAGGCTGCAATCGAGATGTACCGCGAAGGTGCCATCGAGGTGGACGATGTGATGAACGCATACACCCGTTCCGCCGAACTCCTTGCCGCGGCAATTCCTGCCGATGACGCAGAGGCCCAGGCAATAGGCGAAGCGAAGGTAACCCTCGAGTCCGTGTTTGCAGAAAGCAATGTTGCATCCTGCGACAACCTGGTGGCAATCTTCACTCCCCGCTTCAACGACAATCCGGACGACGTTGCCCTCATCTCCAACATCGTCAAGCTCATGAGCAAGGCAGAGTGCTTCAGCTCGGATCTCTATCTGAAGGCTGTCACTTCAATGCACAAGCTGGATCCTTCGGCATCATCGGCCTACTTCCTTTACAGGCTGCACGCCAGCAGGAACAACGTGGGCGACGCCATCAAGTACATGAACGAGGCAATCGCAAAGAGCGCGGAGGCAGAGCCCGCAAGCGAGACTCTCGCACAGTACTACTACGAGCTGGCCAACTTCGCCTACAAGAGCAATATGAAGAAGGACGCCTATACCGCAGCACAGAACGCGGCATCCCTGGATTTCGGATACGCCGGTAAGGCTTATATGATAATGGGTCACATCTGGGCCGGCACCTCCTATGCAGGCAACGAAATCACCCGTTACGCTCCCAACTGGGCCGCATGCGACTTCTATAACAAGGCAAAGGCCGCCGATCCTTCACTTGCCGACGAAGCCAACCGCCAGATCGCAAAGAACAGCTACTATGCACCCCTTGCCGATGCATTCATGTACGACTACCGTAACGGCCAGTCCATCACCATCACCGCAGGCGGCATCACGGTTACTACAACCATGAGACTCAAGTAGATGTTTCTGAAAAGAAATACGATACGCACGATGGCAACCGCAGTCGCGGTTGCTTTCGTCGTATTTTCGTGCAAGGGCAAACTGTCGGAAGCGGAGCGTCTGAACCTGGACGAAACTCCCCTTCAGAGGGTTACCGGAATGTTCTATGTGCAAACGGAAAACGGTCTTCTGCAGATGAGGGTGGAAGCCCCCATAATGGAAGTGTACGAGAAGGATACCTGTTCGTACGACCTTTTTCCGGAGGGCCTTTCGGTATTCGGATATTCTGAAGAGGGGCTGCTGGAAACGATGATCCGCTCCGACAAAGCCCGGCACGACAAGTCAAAGCTAAGCGGAGCGGAGTCGTGGTCGGCTTTCGGGCACGTTGTGGTAAAGAACGTGGTTAAGAACGAGACCATGGAAACCGACACGATATACTGGGATCAGCACAAGAAAGAAATATACACCGACTGCTACGTGAAGATGTATTCTCCGTCGGGATTCATGCAGGGATACGGGATGCGTTCGGACGATATGGCCCGCAACGCTATCATACGCCAGCCCTTCGACAGCTATGGAATTGTGGAGCAGGATTCTACCGTGGTAATCATAGATTCGGTGAATTTTATAGGCCCGTTGTTAAAAAAATAGTGATATTTCGGGAAAAAGTGCTAACTTCGCACCCTTATTTGAAAACTTAAAACTTATTATACTGAAATGGCAGTTTTAGAGAAAATGCGCGGATGGGGAATTGTGCTCTCGATTCTTGTAGCTGTTCCCCTGTTGATGTTCGTTATCGACCCCAGTCAGGTAGCTCAGACTATTCAGCAGACTTCATCAAAATACGATGTAGGTAAGATTGACGGGCAAAAGGTTACATATACGGAGTTCCAGAACGAAGTGGAGCGTTTCTCCAGGATCGGCGAAATGCTCAGCGGCAGTTCCGCAAGCGAGCAGGCCCAGAGGCAGGCACGCGAGGCTGCATGGCAGAATCTTCTGGACCGCAACCTGTTCGTGAAGAACGCCCAGGCCGCCGGTATCAACGTGGGCAAGGACGAAATGCACGACCTTATCAACGGAGAGAATGTTTCTCCCATCATCGCCAGTCTGTTCAGCGATGCCAACGGCAACTTCTCCAACGATGCTTTCCTGAGCTTCCTGGAGCAGGTTGAAATGGATGAAACCGGCCGTATGCCCATGCTTTGGGATTATCTGCAGACTTCCGTGAACACCAGCAAGTACTATGAGAAGTACAACGCTCTGTTCTCTGCATCCATGTACCAGAACGCCCTGGAACTGAACCGCATGATCGAGGACAACAACAACACCGCGAACGTAGAGTTCGTGATGGTTCCCCTGTCTTTCGTCCAGGATTCCACCATCGTAGTGAGCGACAATGAAATCAAGGCTTTCTACAATGCCAACAAGAAGCGCATGTTCAAGCAGCAGGCAAGCCGCTCCATTGAATATGTAGTGTTCGAGGTAACCCCTTCACAGGAGGATATCGAAGAGCAGAACGCACGCTTTGCTTCTCAGTGGGAAGAATTCTCCACCACCGACAATCTGCGTTCCTTCCTGCAGCAGAATTCCGACAGGTCATACAGCGAGCACTGGTACAAGAGCGGTGAACTCAACAGCGTGAGCCGTGAAATCGAGGCTTTCGTTGCCGATGCCCCCGTGGGCAGCACCTCTCCCGTGGTTATGAACGGCGACACTTTCCTGGCCGCACGCGTCATCGCCCAGGCTCAGGTTCCCGATTCCGTTCAGGTCCGCCACATCATGCTCCGTGCCGATCAGATGTCCCTGGCCGACAGCCTTCTTTCTGTTGTGAAGCCCGCTAACTTCGCATCCCTCGTGGAAGAGTTCTCTCTGGACCAGAGCAATCAGTTTGGCGGAGAGCTCGGAAACCTTGGCTGGATGACTCAGAACAGCCTTCTCCCCGGTTTCGAGCCCGCTTTCACCGCAAAGACAGGCAAGCCTTTCATCGCCACAACCGAATATGGTATCCATGTGGTTGAGGTTGTGAAGGCCACCGCCCCCGTTGCAAAGAAGCAGGTTGCCATCTTCGAGAAGGAGACCATTCCCAGCAGCGCAACGCACAACGCCACTTACAATCAGGCCAGCCGCCTTGCCGCAATCGCAGGAGGCAAGCTTGCAAATTACAGTGCGGCAGTGGATTCGATGGGTGTTTATTCCCATCCCCTCACCATCAGCGAGGCCACCGAGAATTACGGCTCCATCGGCCATGCAAAGGAAATCACCCGCTGGGCTTTCGACAACAAGGCCGGCAAGGTTTCCAACGTGATCACCGTGGACAACAAGTACTTCTTCGTGGTTGCCATCAAGGAAGCTGAAAAAGAAGGATTCGCTCCCATCCAGAAGGTTGCAGGCGACATCCGCGACCGTCTGTATGCAGAGAAGTACGCTGCAAAGCGTGCTGCCGAGGTTGCTGCTGAAATCGAGGGTCTGGACAGCATGGAGGCCATTGCCGAAAAGCTCGAGACCAGCGTGAGCACACAGAACGACGTTGCTTTCTCTTCCATGAATTCACGTTCCCTGGATCCCAAGTTCCTGGGCGCTATCGCAGGTGCAAAGGACGGAGTTATTTCCGGTCCTGTAGCAGGCAACTACGGAGTATATGTGTTCAAGGTGACGGAGCGCAATACCGGCGCCTATTACACAGAAGACGATGCCCGTTCCTATCAGCGTCAGCTTAGTGCCTACACCACACAGATGATTCTTCCTGTGATGATGGACGAGGCCGATGTAAAGGACAACCGTGCAAGGTTCTATTAGTCTATGGCTTTGAAATGTGGAATAGTAGGCTTGCCTAATGTGGGCAAGTCTACTCTTTTTAATTGTGTGAGCTCCGGAAAAGCCCAGAGCGCGAATTTTCCTTTCTGCACCATCGACCCGCAGGTTGGTTCCACCAATGTGCCGGACAAGAGGCTGGAAGTGCTCACGGAGATATGCTCTCCCAAGCGCACCATTCCCGCCACCGTGGAGATTGTGGACATTGCAGGTCTGGTGAAGGGCGCTTCTCACGGCGAGGGACTCGGTAACCAGTTCCTGGCGAATATCCGTGAAACCGACGCCATACTGCACGTGCTGCGCTGCTTCGACGACGGCAATATCGTCCATGTAGATGGCTCTGTGGATCCCGTGCGTGACAAAGAGGTTGTGGATACCGAACTGCAGCTGAAGGACCTTGAGACCGTGGAGAACCGCATCAAGAAGGTGGAGAAAATGGCCACCACGGGCGGGGACAAGGAGGCGAAGAAGCTCCTGTCGCTCCTTCTGCGTTACCGCGAGGTGCTACTTCAGGGTAAATCCTGCCGCGTTGTTGTACCGGAGAATGCGGAAGAGGAGGAGATGGCCAAAGGGCTGTATCTTTTGACGAACAAGCCCGTGCTGTATGTGTGCAACGTGGACGAAGCATCGGCAGCTACCGGAAATGCATATGTGGATGCGGTCCGCGAGGCAGTTGCTTCCGAAAATGCCGGAATCCTTGTTCTGGCGGCCCGTGCAGAAGCGGAAATCGCAGAAATCGAGGACTATGACGACAGACAGATGTTCCTGGAGGAAATGGGCCTGACCGAGAGCGGTGTCGTGCGACTGATCCAGAGCGCGTACTCGCTGCTGGGCCTTCGCACTTTCTTCACCGCCGGTGCCGATGAATGCCGCGCCTGGACCATCCGCGCGGGGGACAAGGCTCCCCGCGCCGCCGGTGTGATCCATACCGACTTTGAACGCGGCTTCATCCGCGCGGAAGTGATAAAGTACGAGGATTTCGTGGAATACCGCACGGAAGCAGCCGTCCGCGCCGCCGGCAAAATGGCGGTTGAGGGCAAGGACTACGTTGTCCAGGACGGCGACATCATGCACTTCCTGTTTAACGTCTAGGGGATTCCCCCCGCATACTACATTCGCCCCGCGCCATCGTGCGGGGCGTGTTGTGTGTGCCCGTTTCGTACACATAGACACCTGCACCCCGGTTTTCGCCGTTTTCCCGTCTATGTGTACACGCAAACCGTCACAGAATGCCGTTTTTCTGTACACATAGACCGCCAGACCCCGGTTTTCGCCAGTTTTCCCATCTATGTGTACACGGAAACCCTCACAGAATACCGTTTTTCTGTACACATAGACCGCAAGACCCCGGATTTCGCCATTTCCCCGTCTATGTGTACACGGCTACCTCGCCCAAAACCCCATTCCACGCCTCTCTGGCCCACTTTCCCTCACTTCCTTCGTGCACACATAGACACCCGCACCCCGGTTTTCGCCGGTTTTTCCATCTATGTGTACACAGCCACCTGGCACAAATCCCCATTCCACGCCTCTCTGGCCCACTTTTCCTCACTTCCTTCGTGCACACATAGACACCCGCACCCCGGATTTCGCCGCTTTTCCGTCTATGTGTACACGGAAACCCTCGCAGGAGGCCGTTTTTCTGTACACATAGACCGCCAGACCCCGGTTTTCGCCGTTTTCGCATCTATGTGTACACACAAACCCTCACAGAATGCCGTTTTTCTGTACACATAGACCCCCAGACCCCGGTTTTCGCCGTTTTCGCATCTATGTGTACACACAAACCCTCACAGAATGCCGTTTTCCTGCACACATAGACCGCCAGACCCCGGTTTTCGCCGTTTTCCCATCTATGTGTACACGGAAACCATCGCAGAATGCCGTTTTTCTGTACACATAGACCGCAAGACCCAGGTTTTCGCCAGTTTTTCATCTATGTGTACACGGAACCCCTCGCAGGTGGCCATTTTCTGTTTGCACAAAGAATTTTAAAGAATAAACAAGAACATTAAAAAAGTATTTCTGTTTTTTATCAACAGTAAAAAAAGAATTTATGTTTTTTATCTAAGTGTATTCTCAAAACACTTAACTTGCACAGCATGAAAACGTTAGTATTATACCTGTGCATCCTGCTCCTGCAACGCTCCGGTCCCACCATACTCTTCTGGAACCTGGAAAACTTCTTCGACTGGCGGAACGACTCCACAAGCACTTCGGATGCGGAATTCTCCTCCCGCGGAGAGCGCCGTTGGACACGCCGGCGCTTTTATACAAAGTGTAACGCCATCGCCAAGAGCATAATGTGGATTGCTTCTCAGGAGGGCAAGTTCCCGGAAGTCATCGGCCTTGCAGAGGTGGAAAACTCCTTCGCCCTGAAGCGTCTTATACGAAGCACATCTCTTCAAAAGCTTGATTATGAGGTGGTTCACTTCGATTCGCCGGACCGGCGCGGAATAGATGTGGCCCTGCTATACCGCACATCGACATTGGAACTAACCTCTTCGAAGCCGTGCCATTTGTATGCGCCGCAGGCCGATATCGACACATCCGCGGCAAACGCACGGGGGCAGCCGGCCCTCCTCCACACGCGCGACATCCTGCTGGCCACTTTCCGCGACGCCTCCGGAGAAGAAATCGCCGTGCTGGTGAACCATCATCCGTCGAAGTACGGCGGTTCGGAGAGGTCTGACGCGCGTCGGCGCATCGCCGTGGAGAGGCTCCGGGAGCTGTGCGATTCGCTGCTGGCAGGCGGCATCGACAGGATAGCCGCCGTGGGCGATTTCAATGACACGCCGGACAACCCGCTCTACACGCTCCTGGACGGGTCGATGGTGAATCTGTCCCTTCCTCTCTGGCGGGCTGGCCGCGGCTCCATCCGCTTCGAGGGGAAGTGGGAGCTCATCGACCTGTGTTTCGTTTCTAAACCGCTTGCCGATGATGCCATGGCGGAAGTTTTGTCCATTCCCTTCCTGATGGTTCCGGACCGCAGCGGAGGGATGAAGCCGCTGCGCACATATTCCGGTCCGAGATATCTGGGCGGGGTTTCGGACCATTGTCCAATAATTCTAAAACTTTGACCAATGCCGAATTATCATTTAGGCTTTACCTCCCACATGGAGGTTATGTTCCGAAATCCGGAAGATATGAACCACTGGTTCAATTGCTTTTGCTCTGCACTTTACAAGACGGACAGTGTGTGCTATGCAGAGAGCACAATGAGCGACCACAACCACAATTGCACGCGGACCAAGCAGCCCGGGGAGTTGATCAGAATTGCCCGAGACTCCTACACTAAATACTTCAATAACAAGTATTCCAGGAAAGGGCCTCTTGGAGAAAAAGGAGTGTACGTTGTTGAGATTGAGGGACTTAACCATTTTTTGGCCGAGCTGACATACACCTTGAGAAACAGCGTGCATCACGGTATCATCTCGTCTCCGTTCGAGTATCAATACTCTTCGGTAAACTGTTATTTTATGAAGCAGCTTGGAAAAGCGCCTTACTCGGGGATACTGTTGACACCTGATGAAATACAAAGGGTTTTGCCAAGAAGGGCCGAATATGACTCCAAGTGGAAAATGGGTGAAGACGGTGTATTCCTACGAGAGTCTGTAATTGATATTACGGCAGTGGAAACCAGCTTTGGCACGGCCCGGGCTTTCAATTACTATATGGGAAGAAAAAGCAGCGAAGAATGGAAGAAGGAGCAAATGGAAGATGGTTCACCCCTTCCGCCGGTGACGTTGGAGTCTTTTGAGCGGGGCTTACGTAAGAAGGGCCCTTCAGAGGAGAGTTTCGCAAAAATGCTAAGAAATGAAAGTGCCAGGACACCGGTGTTTCGAATAACGGATCTGGACTTGTGTCATATAATTGATACAGAGTACATTCCTCAGTTCTCCTGTGAATCGGTGTATCACCTTAGCGAGTGGCAGAAGCAGCAGATAGCTAACGAACTACTGAGGAAATACCATCCCGGCCATTCCCAACTGCGTCGATGTCTGATTATATAGTGCTGTACACATAAACGTGAAACAGGCGAAATACGGCGGCGCAGGTGTCTATGTGTGCAGGAAAATGGCATTCTGCGAGGGTTTACGTGTACACATAGATGCGAAAACGCCAAAAACGGGGGTCCGGCGGTCTATGTGTACAGAAAAACGGCCACCTACGAAGGTTTGCGTGTACACATAGATGCGAAAACGGCGAAATACTGCGGCGCAGGTGTCTATGTGTGCAGAAAAATGGCATTCTGTGAGGGTTTTCGTGCACACATAGATGCGAAAAAGGCAAAAACGGGGGTCTGGGGGTCTATGTGTGCAGAAAAACGGCATTCTGCGATGGTTTCCGTGTACACATAGATGGGAAAGCGGCGAGAACCTGGGCCTGGGAATCTATGTGTACAGAAAAACGGCATTCTGCGATGGTTTCCGTGTACACATAGACGGAAAACTGGCAAAAACGGCGGCGCAGGTGTCTATGTGTGCAGGAAAATGGCATTCTGCGAGGGTTTACGTGTACACATAGACGGGAAAACGGCGAAAACCGGGGCCTGGCGGTCTATATGTGCAGGAAAACGGCATTCTGTGAGGGTTTCCGTGTACACATAGACGGGAAAACGGCAAAAACCGGGGTCCGGCGGTCTATGTGTGCAGGAAAACGGCATTCTGTGAGGGTTTGCGTGTACACATAGACGGGAAAGCGGCGAAAACCGGGGCCTTGCACACATAGAAAGCGCATAAGGTATAAGATGCCGCGAGGGTGTAGTGAAAGTTGTAAAAAATACGTATATTTGCGAATATGCACACCGGAGGGCAGGCGAATGCACGGCGGGCGCGGGCATAAACAGATAACACAAAAACCTACAACGATATGAAAACCAAAATTCAGGAAAAATTCAAAACCTTGTTCGGAACCGAAGGAGATCTTTATGCATCTGCCGGACGAATCAATCTGATCGGAGAACATACAGACTATAATGGAGGATATGTGTTCCCTGGCGCTATTGACTGCGGCATTATGGCAGCCATAAAGGTGAACGGAACCCCCAAGGTGAAGGCTTTCTCGCTGGACTATGACGAGTTTGTGGAGTTCGGCCTGAATGAAGAAGACAAACCCGAGCAGCAGTGGGCACGTTACATTTTCGGCGTGTGCAGGGAAACCATCAAGCGCGGCGGAAAGGTGGAAGGATTCAACACAGTGTTCGCCGGCGACGTTCCCCTGGGTGCAGGCCTCAGCTCCAGTGCGGCGCTTGAGAGCACATTCGCATTCGCACTGAACGACATCTTCCAGAACAATATCGACAAATTCGAGCTCGCAAAGATTGGCCAGAGCACCGAGCATAACTACACAGGCGTGAAGTGCGGTATCATGGACCAGTTCGCTTCCGTTTTCGGAAAGAAGGGTTCGCTCATCCGCCTCAACTGCAAGACCCTGGAATATAAGTATTTCCCCTTCGATCCCGTGGGATACAAGCTGGTTCTCATCGACTCCTGCGTGAAGCACGAGCTGGCTTCCAGTGCATACAACAAGCGTCGCGCCTCCTGCGAAAACGCCGCTGCGGCAATCCGCAAGAACCACCCGGAGGTGGAATTCCTGAGCGATGCAAAGCGCGTGTGGCTGGATGAAGTACGCGCCGAAATCCCTGAAGAGGACTTCCTGCGCGCAGAATACGTAATTGGTGAAGTTCAGAGGGTCCTGGACGTTTGCGACGCCCTTGAGCGCGGCGACTATGAGACCGTGGGCGAAATGATGTATCAGACCCACTTCGGCCTCTCAAGACTGTACGAAGTCTCCTGCGAGGAACTGGATTTCCTGAACAAGCTCGCCCGCAAGATGGACGTTACCGGCTCCCGCGTAATGGGCGGCGGCTTTGGCGGCTGCACCATCAACCTGGTGAAGGACGAACTCTACGAGCCGTTCGTAAAAGCGGCAAAGGAGCAGTTCGAAGCCCGCTTCGGCCACGCTCCCAAGGTCTATGATGTCGTAATCAGCGATGGTGCACGCAAGCTTTAAAAGATTCCTTATGGCGGCAGCAATTGCCGCCATCTCCATAAGCGCGCAGGCACAGCTTCTCGTTACTCCCGGGGAGCGCGGTACGCTAAAATGGAATTACATAACAAGCCCCGACTATAAGATAATCTATCCGGAAGGAATGGATTCCCTTGCCGTGCGTTATGGAACCCTTCTGCAGTATTACAGGCCGGAAGTGGGCCGCACGGCCGGTTATATCCCCAACCAGATGTGGAGACAGCCCATGCCGGTGGTCCTGCATCCGTACACTGCCATTTCCAACGGAATGGTAGTGGAAGGGCCTCACAGGATGGAACTGTACACCATGCCGGACACCTATGGAGCCCTGCCGCCGGTTCCCTGGGAGCAACTCCTTTCCATCCACGAAAACAGGCACGTTGCGCAGATACAGTTCTCGTATAATGGCTTTTGGGAATGGATGTACTATCCGTTCGGGGAATTCCCTTCGCTGTTTGTGGGATCGTTATATCCAAACGCCGCCCTTCTTGAAGGAGATGCGGTGGTTGCGGAAACGGCCCTCACAAACTCCGGCCGCGGCCGCACCGCCGACTTCCTGGCCTACTACCGCATGGCCTGGGACAACGGCGACATAAGGAACTGGTACAAATGGCGTTACGGGTCGCTTAACCGCTATACTCCGGACTATTATGCACTTGGATATGTAACGGTTGGCGGAGCCCGCGCGCGCTATGATGCGCCCATGTTCATGAGTGACTACCTTCACCGGCTCACGAAGCCGTGGGGGGTGAACGCCGTTCACAATACGGTAATGAAGTATTCCAGGAAAAGGTTCAAGGTATCGTGGCTGGAAATAGCCAAGATGTTCAACGATGACTGGCGCCAGGACGATTCCCTTCGCGGCCCCTTCCAGGACCTGGACGTTCTCACCACCAAAAACAGCAGGCGCTTTACCACTTACCGCGGCGCGGTGGCGGTGAACAACAATCACCGCATCTTTGCCGTGCGCGCCGCCCTGGACATGGATCCGCAGCTAGTGGAAATAAGCAGCCGCGGAATCCGCTACCTGCGTCCGTTCGGCGCAGAAAGCCGTCTCACCTATTCGGAACACACCAACTGCATCTACTGGAGCAGTTCCGTGGCCAATCCCAGATGGGAAATGGAACAGGATTCCCGCATCCAGATGATGGATCTTCACACGTACACGGTGAAGGACTTCACGCTTAAAGGCCGATATTTCAATCCCGTGGTATCTCCGGACGGGAAATCCATCGCCGCCGTGGAATATCCCCGGGACGGTAGCTGCAAGGCCGTAATCTTCGACATCGACACCCGTGAGAAAATCAAGGAGATAAATGCTCCGGAAGGTGTCCGTTTCACAGAGCCCGCATTCTGGGGGGACGGCCTTGTGCTTGCCTCGATCCAGGAAGGAGGCTCCGCCGTTTACTTCACGGATTTCGCCAGCGTGAGAACCGTGCTGGGGCCTTATCCCTATGTGATAAAGAATCTTACCGGCCGCAAGGACGGAATCTACCTGAGCAGCGACCGCAACGGCACCAATGAAATCTATGTCCTGAATCCGGACACCGGCGCCCTGGTGCAGAAAACCAACACCCGCTACGGAGCCTCATCGCCCTTCTTCCTTGGCAACGAGATGTATTTCTCGGCCCTTCTCCCCGAAGGAAAACTCCTTGCAAAGGCCGATGGAGACTATTCCGTCCAGGTGAACCCTGCCGATATCCATAGCTATCCAATTGCCGATATCCTCTCGCTGCAGGAAGACACGCTGCGCCTGGCATCGACCGCGCCCCTTCTGGATGAAACTCCGGCGGAGCCGAGCCGGCCAAGGCCGTACAGCCGCGCAGGAAATCTGCTGTACATTCATTCGTGGCTGCCATTCTACTTCAATTACGACACTTATAGCGCCACGTATTCCCAATACAACTTCGAAAGTGCAAGCCTGGGCCTCACGGCCTTCTTCCAGAACCTGACGGGAACGGCCAACGGAATCATAGGAGTTTCTGCACACCAGGATCCCTCTTCCAGCGATAGAAAGATAGCCACGGGCCTGCATCTGCGCATGAACTACAGCGGTCTGTATCCTGTGTTTGACATGGCCCTGGACGTTGGAGACCGCCCGTCGGCAATCCTCCAGCATATGTACGATGTGGAGCGCGACAGCCTTTTTCTGGACAGGACATTCGAAGAAGATTCACGCATCAAGCGCCTCCCTTTCTATATCGGAGGAAAGCTTGGAGTGGGCGTTCCCCTGAGTTTCTCAAGGGGCGGCTGGAACACGGCCATAAAGCCGTACCTGTCCATAAGCTCTTCATCGGACCTCCTCCGTTTCCCTATGATGAGGGTTGTCTATGATCCACAGACGGAGAGCTATGTGAGCAGCGGAGAATCTTCGCGTTACGGCATAGCCAGCAGCCTTGTCACGGAAGCCAGGCTCAACTTCGCGAGAACCCTTTCGCAGTCACCGTCACAGGCCATACCCCGCCTTGGCTATGGCTTTGATGTCGATGCAATGGCATCGCTCTATTCCGAGGTGCTTTACGCGAATTTCTATGCCTACACGCCGGGATTTTTCCGAACCAACGGCCTGAAGCTATCGCACCAGATGCAGTTCAGCCACATGGACCAGACAACGGCGCTCACATACTGGCCTACAGGCGCATACGACCTTTCTCCCCGCGGTTTTGAAGACTACCCAACCGGAGCCCTTATGAACCGTCTGTGTCCGAAGCAGGAAAAACTCTCTCTGGATTATGTGATTCAGGCGTTCTCGATAGATTCGCCCATCACCCAGTATGTGTATCTGAGGAATATGGAGTTCATCCCCTTCGTGGATTTCACCCGCATGCGTTTCTTCAACAACGACGCCCTGCCGCACGGAGACCAGTACCTGTACAGCGCCGGTATGGACATAAGCCTTCGTTTCGAGAGATTCTTCTTTAGAAACGGAGACACCCATCTGGGTTTGCGCCTGTCCTATAACGGCGGCAGCGCCTTCAACTGGTTCCAAAGCCAGCAGGGCGGGACAGAACACTTCCATGTGGGAATTGTATCATCATTCGACTTATAATGGAAGCTGTTTGCGCAAACTGTGGCTACAAGAGCAGCCGTGAAACCGTCCCGCTGATAAACGTATCGGCAAATCCTTCGCTGAAAGAGAAGGTTGCCGACGGTTCCCTGTTCGTGTGGGAATGCCCCTGCTGCGGCCGCCGGAACCTGCTGAAATACCAGACCATATATCACGACCCTTCCCGCCGCCTGATGATATGGCTGCTTCCTGAAGGGGAAAGCGCTCCGGAAAGCGTGAAAGACGCGGTGAAACAGCTGGACAGCTACACCCTGCGCCTCGTCCGCGAACCCGGAGAGCTGATGGAGAAGGTGAAGATTGCGGAGGCCGGCCTTGACGATATCGCCATGGAAATGTGCAAGTACGTCACCGCCATGGAGATGTACAATAAAAACCCGGACGATGAGATACTGAGCTCCAGCTTCCGTTTCGTGAGGCTGGAAGGGGCCGACAACGACATCCTGCTGGCCTTCCCGCTGGGCGGGCAGATGCAGGTGGTGAACATCGGCTTCAATGTGTATGAAGACGCCAGGGCCATCCTTTCCCGCAATTCTTCCGCCGTTCCGGACGGCGGCTTTGCAACAATAGACAGAAACTATATCCTAAACTTTTTCAGATAAATGAGACCTGAAACAATATCTGCAATAGACAGCATACAGGTGAACCTGAACGCCGGAGGAATGAACACGATCAACATCGTGCTGGCATTCGTGATGTTCGGCGTGGCGCTGGGAATAAAGCCCAGGATGTTCATCGACGTATTCCGCAAACCCAAGTCGGTGCTGCTGGGAATGCTTTGCCAGCTGGTTCTGCTGCCCGCATTCACATATCTTCTTGCAATCTGCTTCGGCAGCTGGATATCGCCGATGATGGGCCTGGGAATGATACTGGTGGCATCCTGCCCCGGAGGCAACATTTCCAATTTCATGTCGTCGCTGGGCAAGGCCAATATCGAGCTCTCGGTGAGCCTCACGGCCATTTCCACGGCCCTTGCAGTGCTTCTCACACCCTTTAATTTCTGGCTGTGGGGAAACCTGTATCTGGCCACCGCGCCGGTTGCGGCAGAGGTTCCGAAGCTGGTCATTCCCCTGTGGGACGTGTTCAAGACAATATTCATCCTGCTGGGAATTCCGCTCACCCTGGGCATACTCACATCGCAGTTCCTTCCCAAGGTGGCAAATGCGCTCAAAAAGCCCCTGCAGTGGATTTCAATCGTATTTTTCCTGGCAATGGTGGTGCTGGCTTTCACCGGCAACATAGAGGCCTTTCTGAAGTGCGTGAAGTACATCTTCCTGGTAGTGCTCATCCATAATCTCCTTGCTCTGGGAATAGGCTATGGGGTCGGGACCGTGGCCAAACTACCATTCCGCGACCGCAGGACCCTCACCATCGAAACCGGAATCCAGAATTCCGGCCTTGGCCTTGTTCTCATGCTGGGAACGTCGCTCTTTGCCGATTTTCCCCCGCACGGAGGCATGCTGGTAATAACAGCCTGGTGGGGGATATGGCACATCGTTTCCGGACTCACCGTAGCAACCATTTTCAACCGTAGCAAGAGAAACGCCGATGCCTGAGATCTGGAGGAAAAACAGGCTCTACGCCTTCCTTAGGCCATATGTCGATCTTTGCACGCGCTTCAGCTACAGCAGCGTGGAAATCCGCGGCTCGCTGCCCAAGGACGGCGCGGTGATCATTTCCCCCAACCATACGAACACCCTCATGGACGCCCTTGTGGTCCTGATGAGCCGCAGGGACAGAACCGTGTTCGCCTCCAGGGCCGATATTTTCCGGAAACCGAAGATAGCCCGGATCCTCCGCTTCCTGAAGATGCTCCCCCTGGCGCGCAGCCGCGATACCGTGGAGGAAATAGCCCACACAAGGGAGATCCTGCATGAGATTGACGGAGTGCTTGCCTCTGGCGTCCCCTTCTGTATCTTCAGCGAGGGCACCCACAGGCCGAAGCATTCGCTCCAGCCCATCCGGAAGGGAATAGCCCGTATTGCCATGGACAGCGCAGAGAAGAGGCAGACCTGGATCGTGCCTGCCGGAATAGAATACAGCGACTGGTTCCATTACCGCGGCACTGCGAAACTCACTTACGGGGCCCCCATCGACGTGAATGCCATCATGGCGGCCCATCCGGAGCTTCAGGGGAAGGATCTGTATCCTGTGATCCAGGACGAGCTCTACAGGCGTATGTCCGAGCTCATCCTCTTCTTCCCGGACGATGAGAACTACGACAAAGCCTTTGCGGAATACGAAGCCTCGCTGCCCCGCAAAAAACGCTGGCCAAAACTGCTTCTTGCCGCCCTTACAAGCCCCCTGTTCCTTCTGAGCGCAATCCTTTCCCTGCCCATGTGGCTGGCGGCGGAAATCATTTGCCGTAAAATCAAGGACAAGGCTTTCTGCAACACGGCCCGCTTTGGCGCCAGGCTCGTCGGCACGCCCCTCATGATTCTGTTATGGGGCCTTCTGCTGGGATTCCTGTTCCCCTGGTGGATATGGGTGCCAATCATCGCCTGGTTCTTCCACTCCTACAGTTTCTTCTACGACTGGCTGAATTTAATTAGACACTGACAGATATATGATTACCAAAGAGCTTTGGGGCACATCGCCCGACGGGAAGGAAATCTTCCTTTATACCCTCAGGAATGCATCCGGCGCATATGTAAAGCTTTGCAGCGTGGGCGCGGCCATAGTTTCCATAGTAGTTCCCGACAAAAACGGGAAGATGGACGACGTGGTGATAGGCTACAACAATCCCCTTGACTATTTTGCCGACGGCCCCTGCTCCGGAAAAATCCCCGGAAGGTATGCCAACCGCATTGCCAAGGGCCATTTCACCCTTGACGGAAAAGAGTACACCCTGCCCATCAATAACGGCCCGAACCACCTTCACGGCGGCCCCAATGGCTTCCAGAACCAAGTCTGGGACAGCCGCATAGAGGGCGATGCCGTGGAGTTCATGTATTTCTCGGCCGACGGTGAAGCCGGCTATCCCGGCAATCTGAAGGCGGTGGCCCACTACACCTGGGGAGAGGACAATTCGCTTAAGCTCGTGATCACCGCAGAGAGCGACGCTCCCACCGTGGTGAACCTCACCAACCACGTCTATTTCAACCTGGACGGCGAAGGCAGCGGCAGCGTCCTGAACCACAGGCTGGAGCTGAACGCCTCGCAGTGGCTTCCCACCGACGAAACGCTCATCCCCCAGGGAGAGCCTGCCGATGTTGCCGGCACCCCCATGGACTTCGTGGAAGCCAAACCCATCGGCAGGGATATAAAGGCCGATTTCCCCGCCCTCAAATACGGGAAAGGCTACGATAACTGCTATCTGATTGACGGAGCCGCTCCCGGCCAGCTTTCAACGGCGGCAGAGCTGTGGGGCCCTGTTTCCGGGCGGCACCTGGAGGTCCTTACCACCCAGCCGGCCGTACAGATTTACACGGGCAACTGGCTCAAGGGATGCCCCATGGGCAAGAGCGGACACGCCTACGAGGACTACGACGCCGTGGCAATCGAGTGCCAGCATGCGCCGGATTCTCCCAACCGTCCGGACTTCCCTTCCACCGAACTCCGCCCCGGCGAAGTTATGGAAGAAGCCATAATATGGGTTTTTGATTAGAGATTAAACCCCGCGAAGATACTCCAGCAGCCTTTCCTGCGGAGTATCTTTCAAAAGGACGGTCTTGGATGCGTCCAGAAGATAGATGGAAGGGATTGCGGGGACATGATACAGGGTTTCCCGGCGTATCTTCTGTCCCGGATCGTAGCCGTTTATCCACGAGGGCGGATATTCGCCCTTCTTGGCCTTCCAGGCGTCCACATCTTCGTCTATGTAGATATCGGCAACCACAAGCTTTCCGGAAAGCTGCAGGTCCACAACCTCTGGAACGGCCGACATGGCCTCCATCAGCTCCTGGCATGCACCGCAGTCCGGATTTCCGAAAATAAGCACAAGATACTCCGCCTCTATGTCGTAGAGGCGGTGTTTTTTGCTTTCAGTGTCGATGTAGATGAAATCTGCGGCCGCGGTGCCCACGGAGTTCAGCGAACACATCTTCGCCTGCCACTTGTAGTAGTCGCGATATTGGGGAAGGGTGAACTGGCTTTCGGAGAGCCCCTTCAGGAAAGGAAGGAAAAGGTCTTCGTTCCTTACCGGCGAATTGGGATCGTACAGATAGCGCTCGGTGAGATCCGACAGGTGTTTGAACAGTGTGGATTTGCTTTTTGCTTTCTGGAAGCTTTCCAGGCTGCGGAAAAAGTGCTCCACTGCTGCCTGACCGTCTTTGACGGGCAGCATGTTCAGCATGGTGGTGTATGTGCCCATTTCCTGTTCCAGGGCATCCATCGACAAACCGTTGAGGGTGTCGTTCACGGCCTTGGACGTGTCCAGGAAAAGGTCCCAGTAGTGGGTTGCGGCCCATTGCAGGCGGCTGTCGGAATCCGTGTAAATGGAAGGCACTTCGGCGCGGGGGAATGTCCTTTGTGCCGGAGTCTCACTCTGAGAGCCCCTTCTGGTTCCGCAAGAGGCCAGAAGAAGGAGCGACGTGAAGATATAAAGGCTTTTACGCATCAATACTTTTTGTTAAAGACACAAATTTAGCATTTTTTGAGTTATATTTGTAAGGATATGTACATAAGGCGGATACTCATAGCGTTTCTCCTTGCACTGCCGCTCCCCGCGGCAGCGCAGTTTTACCTTCCCGGAGACGATCCGGCAGGCAAATGGATGCAGCTAAACACTCCCTCTTACCGCATTGTATATCCCCAGGCCCTTCCGGAGCAGGAAGTGATTGAGTATGCCCGGGCCCTGGAATTCTATACGCCTTATGCGGGTCTTTCTTCGGGGATGACCCCAGGGCAGTATCACCGCGGGAGGATGCCGGTCGTGATGCACGCATACACACCCTGGTCCAACGGCTCCGTGGCCTGGGCGCCAAGAAGGATGGACCTCTATACCCTTCCGGAAGCATATAGCCCGCTGGCCATGCCCTGGGTGGACCAGCTTGTGGTCCACGAGCTCCGTCACGTTTCCCAGATGCAGCTGGGATACCGGGGAAAGCTGTTCAAGCCCATCAATTACATCGTAGGTGAAATGTGGAACGGCGCGGCCGCCGGCCTGTATTCCGACAAAGCCGTGCTGGAGGGCGATGCCGTTGTGGCGGAAACCGCCCTGTCCAATTCGGGCCGCGGACGTGAAGCCGCTTTCATGAACTATTACCGCGTGGCCTTCGACTCCGGAGACTGGAGAAACTGGAGCCGCTGGCGTTACGGCTCGTTCAAATATCCGGCGCCCGACCACTATGCGGCTGGCTATATGATGATCTCCGGCATGCGCGTTTTCTATGGCATTCCGGACTGGACGGCACAGTATTACGACGGAATGGTGCGCAACCCCTGGTTTATGGGCAAGCTTGGCCGGACCTCCAAAAGGCTCCTTGGCCAGAAGTACAGCGAAAGCTTCAGGACCATTATGGAAAGCTGGCAGGATCTGTGGCACAGGGAAGACAGCCTGGCCGGGCCGTATATCGGCGGCCGCCGGGTGAGCGCAGAGCCCGCAGTTGCAACGGATTATACGAATCTTACCGAAGCCGGCGGCATCCTGTATGCCATAAAGGAAGGATTTTCTCAGGCATCGACCCTGATTACCATAGACAAAGACGGAAACGAAAAGGAGCTCTGCCCCGTTTCCGTTTCAACCAGCCAGTATGCCTATGATCCGGACCGGAACCGCCTCTGGTGGACGGAAAGGGTGAGCGATGCCAGGTGGTCGCTTGGCGGCACGGTGCGGCTCAGATATATGGGCCTGGACGACTTGAAGCAGCACGATTTCACGCGGGAGGGCCGGTATTTCAATCCGAGCCTGTCTCCGGACGGGAGCGCCGTCGCGGTGAGCTCATATCCCGTTGAGGGCGGCTGGAAGCTGCTGGTTTTCAATGCCGATGACGGCTCGCTCCTGTGGGAAGACAACTGTCCATTCCAGATCACCGAAAGCACCTGGGGGCCGGATGTCATCTACGCCATCGGCATTACGGAAGGCGGCTTTGCCTTCTGGAAGCATCCGTCGGCAGGGCCTGGCGAATGGGAGCAGATTACCCCGGCATCGGCACAGCAGATGGAGGCGCTGGGCTATGAAGACGGCGTGCTGGTTTTCACCAGCGACCGCTCCGGCCTCCAGCAGACCTATTCGCTGGATCCCTCAACGCTGGAATGCCGCCAGATTACGAATATCAAGTACGGCGCCACGGACTATGTGGCCCTTGACGGCACCGTCTATTATGTGGCTCAGGAGCGCATGGGACGTATGGTGTACAGCATGCCGGAGGATTCGCTCCGCCCGGTGAACGTGAGGCTGGATTCGCTCCACAGCTGGTACGTGGCCGACGAGCTCTCGCGCCAGGAAATGGCAATGATCTGCGACTCCCTGCCGTGTCCTGAGGACCTCCGCGGACTAAAACTTTTTCTCCCGAAAAAGGTCGAAAAAGTTTTGTCCGACTCCGGTCTGGACACGGAGATTACATCGACAAGGCCTTATTCGCGCTTCCGGAATATGGTGCGGCTACACTCCTGGGCCCCCATTTACTTCGACTACGACGAGGTCTCGTCCATGAGTGGCGAATTCAGCTATTCCATGGCTTCCCCCGGCATCACAGGGTTGTTCCAGAACGACCTGGGGTCGCTTTACGGCCAGATTGGCTATTCGGCCCATCCGGACCAGTATTCCAAGGGAAAGTGGCGCCACAGCGCCCATTTGAAATTCACTTACAGCGGGTTGTATCCCAAGATTGAGGCGGGTGTGGATTTCAACGACCATGGCGCACTGATGTATCACTGGAGTATAGTTGAAAGCGAAGGCGGCGGCACTTTGCACACGTCTTATTCCCTTCACGACAAAATTCCATTGATTGGCGGCCATATAAGCGCATGGCTTCCGCTCAGCCAGAGCAAGGGCGGGGTGAGCCGGGGCTTCATTCCCAAGGTGAGTTATGCGGTGAGCAACAACGCCTTTTATAACGGAGCCATAGAGCTTGAAAGCGGATCCAAGCTGGCCCCTGCGCCCACCCTGGTGGGGATACGCGACGGCAGGAACGTGATTATGCAGGCGCTTTCCGCTTCCATAAGGGGATACTCCATGCTGGGCCGCGCAGAAAGCCAGACCTATCCCCGCTGGGGAATAGGTGCCGAAGCTGGCGGCCGTCTCCGGCCGGGGCTCAATCAAGTGTTCTCGCCGGCAGTTTATACATATATTTACGGGTATCTTCCCGGATTCACCCGCCTCCAGGGCCTGAGACTCAATACCATGTCACAGTACCTGTTCCGCGGAGAAGAGATGTTCCCGGAGCCTCAGGTTGCCTGCACGCCCCGCGGATTTGATTCCGGTGTTGGGCTGGTGATGGCCCAGAAATCCAATTTCCACATCAAGGCCGGGGCCGATTATGCCATTCCTGTCTATGTGGGCGACATAAGCATCATGGGCTCCTTCGCCTATATCCGCAATTTCCTGCTCATTCCCCATACCGACGCCGCGCTTTTCGGCCGGAACTTCATCGGAAGTACCGGAATCGATATAACGGCAGAGTTGTCCACCATTCTCACCATGCCCTTTGACGCGTCCATAGGGGTGAGCCTGAACGCCCTTTACGGCGGCAGCATGCAGGAGTTCCGCGATATGGAACTCCTTGGCCGTCTCCCTCTGTCGGCCAGCTTGATTTTCTCGATGGATATTTAGGGGCGCTCCTCTTTTTTTTGTACATTTGTGAGTTATGAAACAATACCTGGACCTGCTTAGACATATCCGCACGAACGGCGTGATGAAGGAAGACCGCACCGGTACCGGCACCCAGAGCGTGTTCGGATATCAGATGCGCTTCAACCTGGAAGACGGATTCCCTCTGCTCACCACCAAGAAGGTGCACCTCAAATCCATAATCCACGAACTCCTCTGGTTCATTTCCGGCGACACCAACATCAAATATCTCAAGGACAACGGTGTGACCATCTGGGACGAATGGGCCGATGAAAACGGAGATCTGGGCCCCGTGTACGGCCATCAGTGGCGCTCGTGGCCGGCTCCTGACGGCCGCAGCATCGACCAGCTGAAGCAGGTTGTGGAAATGATCCGGAAAAGCCCGGATTCCCGCCGCCTGCTTGTTAGCGCCTGGAATCCCGGCGAGGTGGACAAGATGGCCCTCCCGCCCTGTCACTGCCTTTTCCAGTTCTATGTGGCAGAGGGAAAACTCTCCTGCCAGCTGTATCAGAGAAGTGCCGATGTGTTCCTGGGCGTGCCTTTCAACATTGCCTCTTACGCCCTTCTCACGATGATGATTGCCCAGACCTGCGGCCTCACCCCCGGCGAGTTCATCCACACAACGGGCGACACCCATATCTACAGGAATCATTTCGAACAGGTGGCAACGCAGCTCTCGCGTGAGCCGCGTCCCCTTCCAAGGATGATTCTGAATCCGGATGTGAAGAGCGTATTCGACTTCAAATACGAAGATTTCACCCTGGAAGGATACGACCCCTGGCCCGCCATCAAGGCGCCCGTTGCCGTTTAAAGAGAATTGAATCTATGAAAAAGTGCATCATAGTCGCAATAGGCGACAATAATGGAATCGGCGTAAAGAATTCGCTGCCGTGGCATCTTCCCGGAGACCTTAAATACTTCAAGGGTGTCACGCGCGGATATCCCGTAATAATGGGCCGCACAACGTATTTCTCCATTGGCAGGCCCCTTCCCGGCCGCAAGAACATCGTCCTTAACCTTGGCGGAGACCCCATTCCGGAGGTAACCTGCGTGTACAGTTTCGAGGAGGCTTATGCCGCCGCGGCGGAGACCGGGGCCGACAAATGCTTCGTAATTGGCGGAGCGTCGGTGTATCGCGCCGCGCTTCCGGACATGGATGTTCTGTACATCACCCACGTGCACAAGGTGGTTGAGGATGCCGACACGTTCTTCCCCGTCATCGACCCGGAAATCTGGGCTCTGGAAAGCACCAGCGAAACCCAGACCGACGAAGCCTCCGGCCTCACCTACGAATTCTGCGTTTACACGAAACGATAGTGCAACAGAGGGAGAATTTCGGAAGCAAGATGGCCGTGATCATGGCCATGGCCGGCTCTGCGGTGGGGCTTGGCAACATCTGGCGTTTTCCCTACATTGCCGGAGAGAACGGCGGCGCAGCCTTCATAATTGTCTATGCGCTTGCCAGCTTTATCCTTGCGCTTCCCATTTTCCTTGCGGAGAGCATCATCGGCCGTAGAAGCCGCGCCAACACCTTCGGCGCCATGCGCAATTTCGCGCCCGGAACGAAGTGGAAGTGGCTTGGGCTCATTACGGTGGCCGCACCGCTGCTGATTATGAGCTATTACAGCGTTGTGGGCGGATGGAGTATAGAATACCTGTTCAAGGCCCTTGCCTTCGATTTCACCGGCGCAGAGCCGGACGAAATCAGCAGCTTCTTCGCAAATTTCATTTCTTCCACCTGGGAACCGGTGATTATGCACACGCTGTTCCTGGCCGCCACAACCGTGATAGTGATGCTGGGCGTTAAGAAGGGCATAGAGAAGTTCTCGAAGATCACGATGCCCATCCTGTTCTTCCTCATCGTGGCAATCGCAATCTACGGATGCACGCTTCCCGGTGCCTCAAAGGGCGTGGAGTATCTCCTTAAGCCGGACTTTTCGAAACTCGGCGCCGAAGGGGTGGCGTCGGCAATAGGCCAGGCTTTTTTCTCCCTGTCGCTGGGTGTTGGAACCATATTGATTTATGCCTCCTACATGCGCAAGGAAGATAATATCCTCACTTCCGGAGTATATACCGCCATCGCGGACCTTGCGTTCGCGCTCATCGCGGGGTTTGCAATTATGCCGGCCGTTTTTGCCGCGGGAATCGAACCGGGGGCCGGTCCGGGGCTGGTGTTCGAAACGCTTCCGTTCATCTTCAACAAGATGGGAGCGGCCGTGCCGTGGCTAAGCGCCACCGTGGCAATCCTTTTCTTCCTCACCATCCTTGTGGCGGCGCTCACATCGTCCATTTCCCTCACGGAGGTGGGCGTGGCATATTTCATAGAGGAGATGAAGATGAGCAGGCGAAAGGCTTCGCTCCTCGTGTGCGCAATAATCTGGGTTATAGGCATTTTCTGCTCTCTGTCCTTCGGCCCGCTTTCCCACCTGACAATTGCGGGAGAACGGATCTTCGACGCCCTGGACAAGCTCTGTTCCAACTGGCTCATGCCTTTCGGCGGCCTTCTGTTCACCATTTTCGTGGGCTGGAAGATGAATAAGGCCGATGTCCGCGACGAATTTACCAACGGCGGCACAAGGAACCGCCGGATCTTCGGCCTGGTTTACTTCCTTATCCGCTTCGTCGCCCCCGCCGGCATAGTGATCACATTCATTTCGGCAATACTAGGATAGTCTCCGTTCTTCTGCCCAAAATAGCAACTGGTAAGGAAAAAACCCTTTCCAGTGTCATTTTCTATAGAAAATGGTTATCTTTATTAGCAAAAAAACACGAGAACTAATTATAACCAAAAAATAAACTATACTCTTATGAAAAAGTCTTTATTAATCCTTTGCGCTGCCGTTGCAGCTCTTGTAGGATGCACAAAGCAGGCGGCCACATTCGAGCCCGATCAGGCCAGCCCTGTTAAGTTCAAGGTGGAAGGCATCAACACCTATACCGTGAAAACCCCTATCGCCGACGGAGAATTCGTGAGCGTATTTGCCGGAAGCCCCATCAACAAGTCAAACGTTAAAGCCACTGTATCCGGAACGTCCCTCGCCGGTGCAGAGATTTACTGGGGCGTGGAATCCCACACCGCAGATTTCTGGGCGGTATATCCCTACATGGGCATCTCTTCGGCCCCGTTCAGGTACGACCTCACCGACTATGACTACGCAAAGGATGTCCTCACCGCACACGCCGATGCAGTTGCCTGGAAAGAGGCCGTTGCCCTGAATTTCACCCATCCCTTCGTGAAGCTCACATTCGTGGTAGAGAACAAGATTGCCGATGATGCCGTGAGCACAATCGCAGTTTCCGGCGTCGCAATGGCCGGCATGCTGAATGCGAAGACCGGTGAAATTACCGACCTGGAGGCCCCCCGCGCCATTGCCGACGGCGAGTACACCCTTTCAAACGAAGGAAAGGTCTATACCTACACGACCCTTATCATGCCGCAGGCAGTTAAGCCCCTTGTTACTGTAACCATGTATTCCGGCGCAGAGTACACCTATACCCTTAACGACAATTACACCTTCGAAGCAGGAAAGGCCTATACCGCCAATGTGGACATCACCGGCGACTCCCATTCCGGTTCTTCCACCCCCAAGACCGCCGTTGCCCTTAGCTTCACCACCACAGACTGGGCTCCCGTCACAGTTACCGCTCCCGGAACACAGGGCGGTTCAACCACTGAAAAATGGTGGTACATCGAAGGAACCCTGAGCGACAAGGGCTGGGAAGTTCACGTTCCCATGGCATGCACCGGTCCCAATACCTGGGAAGCCGACATCAATTATACCCCTTCGGTCGACGTCAATCCCGGAATCAAGTTCCGTTATGTAGCGGATCCTTCCTCCTCTGACTGGGTTGTGAATTTCGGTAAAGATATCACCATTGCAGAGTACAACACCGAAGCCGGCGAGAACTTTGGCAAGGCCTGGGACACGGACCATGCATACTATCCCACGCTTGAGCAGGACGGCGGAAATGTGAAACTTGGCGATGCCGGCAACTATCACATTTTCTGGTATTCAGATACCCACACAACACTTGTGGTAAAGAAGTAAGCCGATATGAAAAAGTACATCATTGCAGCCGCGGCAGCAGTACTTGCCCTTGCGGCTTGTAACCGTGAGAACCCCGTGACGGATAACGCTTCAAGCGAAATCCGCTTCACCTCCAATATCGAAAACAGCTTTGCCGTGAAGGGTCTGGATCCCATCGCGGAAGGCAAAGCCGTGAGGATCCTTGCTGGCGCACCCGTGAGCGGAAATACCGATGCAACGGTTCAGGGCACATCCCTCGTTCCCGCCACAGCCCTTCACTGGGCCGACAAACAGACCGCCAGCACCACCTTCGTGGGCCTGTACCCTTCAAACGGAGAAACCTCCACAACGATTTCCGCCTTCGGCGTGGCCAACGACGGCGTTCAGGATTTCGAATACATGAACAACTTCCTTGCAGCTGTCGTGAGCGCGGCTCCCGGCTCCACCGTGAACCTGCCCTTCAGGCACCCCCTGGTGAAAGTTGCAGTGGATGTTGACAATCAGCTCACCGGCGCCCCCGCCGTTACAGCGGTGACCTTCAAGAACGTTCTGGTGAAAGCGGATATGGATATCGCAGCCGGCACCATGGCCAACACCGTTACCGGAAACGTGATTGCCACCAAGAACGCCACCTCCGGCAAATTCGAGGCAATATTCCTTCCCATGGCATCGGCAAAGCCCGTCCTGGAGCTCGCCGTGGGCGAGAAGCTCTATACCTTCAAGATCGGCTCCGGTGTTAATTTCGAGGCTGGCAAGAGCTATACTGCAGCCCTCACCCTTAAGGACAACACACCCGTTGTGGGCGATGCCGTTGATTTCAGCTTCACGGTCACCGACTGGGAAGCGGTTACAACCCCTCTTGCAACCACTGACATCACAGAGCAGTGGTCGGCCATCGGCACCATCCACGGCGGCAACTGGGATAACGATATCGTGCTTGTTGAAGGCGCAACCCCGGGTATCCTGGAAGCAACCATTACCTATAACGAAGGCGAGGAATTCAAGCTCCGCAAGGCCGAAGACTGGACCATAAGCGCAGGTCTGAAGGCCGGTGTATCGTATGTTGGCGATGCCGCCTGGGATGGCTATCTGGACCATACCGACAATAATATCAAGCTCTCCGCCACAGGCGAATACAAGATCACCTTCAATCCTGTGAACTGGCAGTTCACGGCCACGCTGGTGGAATAGAATAGAGTGCGATTATCGCTATGAGAAAGTATATACTGGCAATTTCGCTTGGTATCATTGCGCTGGGCCTTTCTTCCTGCCGCCGCGACGCCACAACGCCCGCGGATGTGAAGGAGGAGCTGCAGCAGCGCAAGGTCGTTTTCACGGCCTCCGGGAGGGACTATGACGTGAAGTCGTCCTCTTCCGAAAGCTTTGTAAACGGCGATATCATAGGGATAATAGCTCCGGATCTGGGCAGGATGAACGTAAGGGGAACCGTGTCCGGAAAGGACCTTATACCGGAAACCCGCATCATGTGGGAACCCGGCCAGACGTCCAATTCCGATTTCTACGCCTACTACCCTTATGTCACCGGCCTGGACTCTTCAACGGAAAAATTCGCGGTGGCCCCCGACCAGAGTTCCTTAGAGGCCTACAGGGCTTCGGACCTCCGGACGGCCCACGTGAATGCGGCGCCGCACTCAACGGTGGCATTCGTCCTGAAGCACAGTTTCTCCAGAATCACTTTCGCGTTTACAAGCAAGGTGAGCGGTGAAACGGCCGAAAAGGTAGTGCTCAAGGACCTTTGCACGGAGGCAGTGGTGGACATAGCCTCCGGCTCACCCGCGGCGGGCGGCAGCAAAACCGACATCGTGGCCCTTGGGCCGCAGGACGGGCGTTTTTCTGCAATAGTGGTTCCTCAGCCGTACACTAAGGTGGTGGTTACCACTTCAAAGGGACGCGAATTGTCCTACACCATATACTCGCCGGTGACGTTGGAGAGCGGTTGTGCCTATATCGCCAACCTTACAATACCGGAAGCCGGGCATAATCCCTCGGAGATAGGCTTCACCCTTTCCATAACGGACTGGGAGAACGGAGGCACTGTTTCCTATGGAGAACCCGAAAAGGAGGAGAGCCTATGAGAAAGACAAGACTTCTCCTTGTACTCGCATTGATGCTTCAGGGCTGGGTCCTGGGCGCACAGAACACCTGGGCGCTCAAGACCAACCTGCTGCACGATGCCACCCTGTCGGTGAACCTGGCAGGTGAATATGCTTTTGCTCCGCAGTGGTCGGCCGAACTATCGGCCAGCGTGAACACCTGGCGTTCGTGGGGAGGCTCCCGCCTGCAGCACATTCTGCTCCAGCCGGAAATCAAGTACTGGACCTGTGAAAGGTACTCCGGCTGGTTCCTGTGCGGAAACCTGCTTGGCGGAACGGCCACGCTTGGAAACTTCTGGGATTTCAGCCAGTACTACCCCAAGTGCCCGGACCTGAGGAACTTCCTGCTGAAGGATGCGCTCGTGCTTGGCGTGGGCGTTGGCGGCGGCTACGATTTCATCCTCAGCCGCCACTGGAACCTGGAAGTGGAAGGCTCCATTGGCTATATGTATGCGCGTGGCGACGAATACGACGACGTCACGCCCCCCGAACTCCTCCTTAAGGGTTCCGAGTTCGACTACATAGGCCCCACACGCCTGGCGGTATCCATTGTGTATCTGTTTTAACCGCGGGATGTCATGAAAAGAAAACATTTGATTCTGATAGCCGCCGCGCTGATGGTATCGGTGCAGGCGCTTGCCCAGGGTTGGATTGAGCCCGGCGGTTTGAGCATGGAGCGCATCGGTGACGAACTCACGGTGAAGATGGATGTGAATATCATGCCCACCGAAGACAAAGGCGCCGTTTCGTTCATCCCTGTTGTATATAAAGACAGCGTGGAGTTCATGCTCCGCCCCATCGGCCTGTACAGCAGGAACAGTTTCTACACGTATGCGCGCCGCGTAAGGAGCAGCGACCCGTTTGTGAACGACCCTTACAGCTTCTATGTGAAGAATGCTCCGGAGCTTATCCATTACGAGGATTCCGCGCCGTTCATGCCCTGGATGGACGGAGCCTCGCTGAGGATAGACATCTGGCATTACGGCTGCTGCGGACGCACTTCCGCGCCGCGCAAGGAGGGTGATGCGCTCACGACATTCGTGATGCTCCACGAGGCCGACGAATATACGGCTGAAGACGTGGAACTGGTTTCCGAAGAGGAGGATGTTGAGGTGGATACCGGCCTTGACGACGATACCGGTGCCGATGAGGAACTGGTGCAGGTGTATGTGCCATACTTCATCTATGTGCAGCCGCCGTCCGAGGCCGTGGTGAAAGAGCGCGCCATTTCCGGCGAGGCCTATGTGGTGTTCAAGTCTGGAGCTACCGATGTCGATGCCGGCTATCGCGACAACGAGGCCGAGCTTCAGAAGATACGCGCCACCATCGACTCTGTGAAGGTGGATCCGGACATAACCATCACATCCATCGTCCTTCGCGGCTACAGCTCTCCGGATGGGGCGTTCTCCGTGAACCAGGACCTCTCCGCAAAGCGTGTTGAGGCAATCCGCGCCTATGTGGAGGCTCTGTTCGAACTACCGGAGGATATGTGGCATGCAGAGGCCGCCGGTGAGAACTGGGAAGGGTTCCGCGCTGCGGTGGAGGCATCTTCGCTGCCCAACAGGGCCAAGATTCTGGACCTCATAGACAGCGACCTTGATCCTGACCGCAAGGAATACAAGATAAGCAAGTTTTCCAGGGACTACAAAACCATCTTCAACGAGATCTATCCCATGCTGCGCCGTACGGACTACAAGGTTATGTACACCATACGCAGCTACACCAGCGTGGAGGAAGTCCGTCAGATTCTTGAAACCAAGCCCTGGAACCTCAGCCTTAAGGAGTTCTTCCTTGCCGCCGAAGGCCTTGAGCCCGGTACGCCGGAGTTCAACAAGGTGTTCGCCATTGCCGCAAGGGTGTTCCCGGAAGACCCTGTGGCCCAGATCAACGCCGCCAATTCGGCCATGGCCATGGGCGACCTTGATTCCGCTGCTGTGCTCCTTGAAAGGGCTGGCGACAGCCCGGAGGCCAGATACGCCAAGGGTGTCCTGGCTGCCCTGAACGAGGACTGGGAAACTGCCGCGAAGTACTTCTCGTCGGCAGAGCTCTCCGGCCTGGACAGCGCCTCCGAGGCCCTGGGGGTGGTTCAAAAGATACTGGAACAGACAACTCCCGCCGCGGAGTAACTTTTTTATCGCCATCTGTGATCTCGTCCACGTTTTAGACCCTTTTCGTGGACGAGATTGATTATTATGGCCTTTCATCCACGTTTCGGGCTATTTTCGTGGACGAAATTCGTTGTTTTGGCATTTCATCCACGTTTCGGGCCCTTTTCGTGGACGAAAACCTGCGCGACAACATGGATTTGCCAGCACAGATTAAGACTGGTGGCTCTGTTTCGGCAAAATATTCGTATATTGCAGACGGTATGAAACTGTCTGCAACATCGCCATCTTCAAGATGTTTGTATTATTACGGGGACTTCGGCCTTCCCTACACGGACTTCGGCGCACGTCAGTACAGCCATAGCCTCCACCGCTGGCTTGTTCCCGACCCGATGAATGAAAAGTACTACGATATCAGCCCCAACGCCTACTGCGCCGGAGACCCCGTGAATCTCATAGATCCGGATGGTCGAAAATTGTTTATCGGTGATTATGAGTATAGGGATGGGCAGTTAGACGTAACCGGTTCATTCGTTGGCGGCATAGGGGCACAAATGCTTCATAACGGTCAAATTATTAAGCCTTCCTGGTACGATTAACTAGAGTGAATATGCCTAAATTCTTCATATTGTTATTTATCTTATCGTCTTTGCTTTGTGGGAGCAAAGAAAGGGTTCGTCTGGACGTGCTGGACTGGGATGTCAGCGTGGTTTACGAGTTCTCGATACCCAAAAGAGAGCATAAAGAGTATTGTATTGAAACGACAGATGTCGGTGGGATTGGAAAAACCTATGTGTATGAGTTTGATGAAGGAGCGACATTGTATATAACAAACAGTTATAGTCTACTCCCGTCTGAATGTACTAACGCTCGCCAGCCAATAGTGGGCGATGCCATAATGAGGCTCATATTGCCCGACGGTTATAGCAGAAGCACGGAGGGCCATTTGGATTCAGGTTATTACCGTGAGTGGGAGTCTCTGGATGTCTGTATTGGCTATAAAGACGTTGCATATTCACAAAAGAAAGAATTCGATGCTGCGGTCAATAGCTTGAAAGCGATAAAGACGTATAGAGAAGGGTCAGACATCGAGGTTTATCCCCACCATCAAATGTTTCTCAAGCGAGTTGAGTCAGATATGGGTAATCTGACGCAAGCGTTTCTTTTATCCAACCGTGCTTTTGAAAAAGCTGACAGCATTTTGGTGGTGAGTCATTACGGAGTTCTGCATTCTTCGTGGTTTTCATTCTATGCCTACATTATCGATAAGGATAGAACTATTTCAAGCAGTTTTCATTATAGCTCTATGCCTTCTCGTTCATTCTTTGAATGTAAGCAAAGATACCTGAGACGTTTGTCTTTAGGATTTTATCAATCAGAGGTTAATGACGCTGTTAAAGATATTGTGGAGAGGTTTAAGAAAGGAGAACTATCCGAGGCAAGCGAATTGTGGAGTGCACAGCAACCAAATGTATTGGAGGATGCCAGTTATCATTATTCCATATTTGTAAGAAGAAACGGTGTCCTAAGAAAAAGACAATCTGGTCATTTGGGTTTCTGGAATCCACCCCGCACGTAGTTTGCCTTGTCGCAAAAAATCCGTATTTTTGTAGTTCTATGAAAAGGGTGCTGGTTATAACATATTACTGGCCACCAACCGGGGGCAGCGGGGTGCAGCGATGGGTTAAATTCGCGAAGTACCTGCCCGCCCAGGGTTGGGAGCCGGTGGTTTATACACCGGAGAACCCTGAAATGACATCCGTGGACCGCACCCTGGAAAAGGAAATCGCCCCGGACCTGGAAGTGCTGAAGCAGCCCATACTGGAACCTTACAACCTGTACCGTAAACTTATGGGCAAGGGCGCATCCACAGAAGTTACACCCATCTCCAGCGGAAAGAAAAGCTTCAAACAGCGGCTTTCTCTGTGGGTGCGAGGCAATATCTTCGTTCCGGATCCAAGGGTAACCTGGGTGAATCCCAGCGTAAAATACCTGAAAAAATACCTGAAAGAGCACCCTGTGGACGTAATTGTTACCACCGGGCCGCCGCAGAGCATGCACCTGATAGGTCTCAGGCTTCACAAGGACCTTGGCATTCCGTGGATTCCGGATTTCAGGGATCCGTGGACGCGCATGTACTACCTGAAACATCTGCCCCTCACCGCCTTCACTAAGAAGATGCTGTACAGGATGGAACAGAAGGTCCTTGACGGCTGCAGCACCGTGCTCACGGTGACACCCATGGTGCAGGAGGACTATGCTGCGCGGACAAAAACACCCGTTGCGATGATCACGAACGGATATGACGAAGAGGATTTTGCAGAAGCAAATCATTTCCAACCTCCGCGGACTAAAAGTTTTTCTCCCGAAAAAAGGTCGAAAAACTTTTGTCCGACTCCGGAAAATGAAAATGATTTGCGGTTTGTCATAACCCATACGGGGCTTTTGGCGGCGGATGGGAATCCGGAGGTGCTGTGGGAAACCCTTGGGGAGATTGTGCGGGAGGATGAGGAGTTCCGGAGGAATTTTACGCTCAGGCTTGTGGGAAAGGTGGACAAGGCTGTACTGGACTCCATCGACAAGGCGGGGCTCACGCCCAATCTGGAGCTTCCGGGCTACATGGACCATGCGGCCACGGTTGCACAGCAGTGCGGCGCGGGAATGCTTATCCTGCCCCTTCGGAACGATCCGGACTATGCGATTATCCTTCCCGGAAAGCTCTTCGAGTATCTGGCTTCCAGGAGGCCTGTCCTTGGAATAGGGCAGACGGACGGGGCCATGGCAAGGGTGATTTCGGAGGCGAAGGCCGGCGTTACAGCCGGATGGCAGGATGCCTCAGTGATGAAGCGCTTCATCCTGGAGGCGTGGGAACAGCATAAAAACGGTGGAATACCCTGTACCGAGGGCGATATCGACAAATATTCCCGCCGAAGCATTACAAGGCAGCTGGCGGAATTACTGGAAAAAGTATCATAGCTTATGGCAGCGCGCAACGAAGATACTCCGCTCATAAAACAGTTTTTCGAGGTTAAGGCACAGCACCCGGAGGCGCTGCTGCTTTACCGTGTGGGCGATTTTTACGAGACCTACTCCGACGACGCGGTTACGGCTTCGCGCGTGCTGGGGCTTGTCCAGACCAAGAAATCCAACGGCGACAAGGGCAGCATCGCGATGGCGGGCTTCCCGCACCACGCAATCGAGGGCTATCTCACTAAACTGGTGCGCGCCGGTTTCAAGGTGGCAATCTGCGATCAGCTGGAGGATCCCAAGTTTGCCAAGAAGCTGGTGAAGCGCGGCATCACCGAAATCGTCACCCCGGGTATTTCCTTCGGGGAAAACATGCTGGAGCAGAAGGAGAACAATTTCCTTTGCGGGCTCACGGTGGAGAAAGACAAGTGCGGCGCAGCTTTCCTGGATGTGTCCACTGGGCAGTTCCAGGTGGCGCAGGGGTCGCTGGACTATATCGGCACGCTTCTCGGATCCATGAATCCCCGCGAACTGGTGGTCCAGCGCGGATATGAAAAAGGCCTGAAAGAGCGTTTTGGCAATTACTATACAACATCCCTGGACGAATGGGCTTTCGTGTGGGAGGCGGCAGAGGAGAAGCTCAAAAAGCAGCTTGGAGTGAGCTCGCTCAAGGGTTTTGCGATTGACGCATATCCCCTTGGAGTTTGCTCTGCAGGGGCGCTGCTGGTGTATCTGGAGCAGACGCAGCATGTAGGGCTCAAGAACATTTCCTCCATCGGCAGGATAGACGAAAGCCGCTTCGTGTGGATGGACCGCTTCACCCTTCGGAATCTGGAAGTGCTGCAGAGCGCTTCCGGGGAAGGGGGCGTGTCGCTGGTGCAGACTATCGACAAGTGTTCATCGCCGATGGGTGCACGCATGCTGCGCTCCTGGCTGGCCATGCCCATAATGGATATCAAGGAGCTGAATGCCCGTTACGACATTGTCCAGTTCCTTCTGGAGCAGCCGGAACTCCTGGAACACACGCAGGAAAACCTTGGTAAGCTTGGCGATGTTGAAAGGATACTTGGCCGCATTGCCAACGGGAAAGCGGTTCCGCGCGAAATAGTGCAGCTGAGCAGGGCTTTGGCCATAACGCCGGTGATTAAGGACGAACTGAGCGGCCTTGGTTGCGCACCCCTGGACAAACTCCTTGGCGGGCTGCGCAAATGCGAGGCCCTTCTGAAGGAAATCCGCCGCGTGCTGATGGAAGAGCCGGCCACGCAGATTGGCAAGGGCCCGGTGATCGCGAGCGGTGTGGACGCAGAGCTGGACGAACTCCGCTCCATCTCTTCCGGCGGCAAGGATTATCTCCTGCAGATGCAGCAGAGGGAGGCCGAGCGCACGGGAATAGCATCGCTCAGGATAGCCTACAACAACGTTTTCGGGTATTATATCGAGGTAAGGAACGCATATAAGGACATGGTTCCGCCGGAGTGGATACGCAAGCAGACACTTGTGAATGCGGAGCGTTACATAACCGAGGAACTGAAGGACTACGAGGAGAAAATCCTCTCGGCAGAAGACAGGATTTACGCAATAGAAACCAGGCTCTACGCCCAGCTCATTGCCGATATCCAGAACTGCATTGTGGATATCCAGCACAACAGCCGCATACTTGCAAAACTGGATGTTCTGGCAGGTTTCGCAGAGCAGGCGTCCCTGCGCGGCTATTGCAGGCCCGTGATGGACAACTCTCAGGATCTGGACATCAAGGACGGCCGTCATCCGGTTATCGAGACCCTTATGCCTCCGGGAGAGGAGTATGTGCCCAACGATGTTTTCCTGAGCTCCGGCAGCCAGCAGATAATCATCCTCACCGGCCCCAACATGGCCGGTAAGTCGGCCCTGCTGCGCCAGACCGCGCTCATAGTGCTTATGGCCCAGATTGGCTCGTTCGTCCCTGCCAGGGAGGCCAGGATAGGCTATTTCGACAAAATCTTCACCCGCGTAGGCGCCAGCGACAACATCTCCCGCGGCGAGTCCACCTTCATGGTGGAAATGCTGGAAACGTCCATGATCCTGCACAATCTGAGCGCACGTTCTCTGGTTCTTCTGGACGAGATTGGCCGCGGAACGTCAACCTATGACGGAATGTCCATTGCACGCGGAATAGTGGAATACATACACCAGAACGGCAAGGGCGCCAAAACCCTGTTTGCCACCCATTATCACGAGCTGAACGACTTGGAGGGCCTGTTCCCGCGCGTGAAGAATTTCCACATTGCCGTGAAGGAGGTTGGCCGCGAGGTGCTTTTCCTCCGCAAGATGAAGGAGGGGGGCACGGCGCACAGTTTCGGTATCCATGTGGCAAGGATGGCAGGAATGCCGAAGGAGGTTCTGGAAAGCGCAGAACGCACGCTCAAAGCCCTTGAGAACAGCCAGACCCTGGAACGCCTTGGCGCTCTTACGCCAGTTAAGGAGCACAACACCAAAGAAGGCCGCGTGCAGCAGGACGGCAGCATCCAGCTCTCTATGTTCCAGCTGGACGATCCTCTTCTGGAGAGCCTCCGCGACCGCCTGAAATCCGTGGACCTCAACAACATCACACCCCTTGGCGCCTTCGACCTCCTGAGGAGCATGAAGGACGAGTTGGGGGTATAGACGAGAATGATTATATTTGCATATCTAAACCGCATATATGGGACAATTCGTAATAGAAGGAGGGCATAAACTGTCCGGAGAAATAACCCCGCAGGGTGCAAAGAACGAGGCTCTTGAAGTTATCAGCGCGGTACTTCTTACCAGTGAAACCATCACCATGACCAACATCCCCGAGATTCTGGACGTGAAGAATCTCATGGGGCTTCTGGAGAGCATGGGCGTGAAGATTACCCGTTTGGGTGAAGGCACCTATTCTTTCCGTGCCGATGAAGTGGACACCTCATACATCGAAACGGAAGAATTCGTGCGCAAGTGCGCGGCCCTTCGCGGTTCAGTGATGGTTGTGGGCCCGCTTCTTGGCCGCTTCGGACACGCCTGGTTCGCAAAGCCGGGTGGCGACAAGATTGGCCGCCGCCGCGTGGATACCCACCTTCAGGGCATGCTGAACCTGGGCGCAAAGATGGAATACGATCCTTCCAGGCGTGCATATCATCTCACCCAGAAAGGACGCCTCCAGGGCAAGTACATGCTGCTTGACGAAGCTTCCGTTACCGGTACTGCAAATATTATAATGGCCGCAGTGCTGGCTAAGGGCACAACGACCATCTATAACGCTGCCTGCGAACCTTATGTGCAGCAGCTTTGCCGCATGCTCAACCGCATGGGCGCCTTCATCGACGGAGTGGGCTCCAACCTCCTGCGCATTCACGGCGTAGAGAAGCTTGGTGGAACAACCCACAAGATCCTGCCCGATATGATTGAGGTCGGATCCTTCATCGGCATGGCAGCACTGAACCAGTCGTCCCTCACAATCAAGGACGTAAATTACCGCCAGCTGGGCATTATCCCGGACCAGTTCCGCCGCCTTGGCGTGAAGCTGGAGCAGCGGGGTGACGACATCTTCATCCCCGAGCAGGAAAGCTACGAGATTGAATCCTTCCTGGATGGCTCAATCATGACCATTGCCGATGCCACCTGGCCGGGCCTCACGCCTGACCTTCTGAGCGTTATGCTGGTGGTGGCAACGCAGTGCAAGGGCAGCGTGCTCATACATCAGAAGATGTTCGAATCCAGGCTGTTCTTCACGGATAAACTGATTGATATGGGCGCGCAGATTATCCTCTGCGACCCTCACCGCGCCGTTGTCATAGGCCACGACCACCGCATCCAGCTCAAGGCCTCGCGCCTTGTGTCGCCAGATATCCGAGCCGGTATCGCCATGCTTCTTGCAGCAATGAGCGCAAAGGGGACCTCCACCATCGACAATATCGAGCAGATAGACCGCGGTTACCAGAACATCGAAGGCCGCCTGAATGCCCTTGGCGCACATATCGAAAGACGCTGATGAATTACGACAGATTCTTCTCCGATGACGTTCCTTCTTTCCTGCGCAGTCCCGTACGCGAGATTTTCAGGAAAGTGGATTTGAGCGCCATCTGCTCTTTCGCCGGCGGATACCCTGCGGCGTGCACCTTCCCCGTGAAAGAGATTCCGGGGCTTGCAGAAAAAGTGCTGGAAAAATACGGCACGAAAGCCTTGCAATACGGTGCCACCCAGGGAGTGACCGAGCTTCGCGAAGTTATCGCAAAACGATATAGAGTGCCTCTTCAGCGCGTTCAGATCACCACTTCGTCGCAGCAGGGAATTGACGTGTGCACACGCATCCTGGCCAATCCCGGGGATGTGATATTCACAACCGAGCCCACTTATCTGGGAGCCCTTCAGTCGTTCAAGGCCTATAGGGCAAATGTCCAGCCCCTGTCAAAAGCAAGAGAGCTTTGCAAAAGCGGAGAGAAGGCGAAATTCATTTACGTAATACCGGATTTCAACAATCCTTCCGGTGAGACCATGCCCCTTTCGCAGCGCCAGGAACTTGTTGCGCTTGCGCGAGAGCTGGACCTTCTCATCGTTGAGGACAGCCCGTACAGGGAACTGCGTTACAGCGGAGAAGAGGTTCCGTCCATCTATTCCCTTGCTCCTGAACGTACTCTCTATCTGGGGAGTTTCTCCAAGATTTTCGCTCCGGGCTTCCGTCTGGGATGGATTATCGGGCCGGAGGAGCTGCTGGAGCAGATTTTCGTGTGCAAACAGGCTCTGGATCTGTGCCCGCCCGTCTTCGACCAGTATCTTGCCGCAGAATTCATGGGCAGCGGCGCGCTGGACCGCAATCTTCAGCACACTATTGAAGAGTACCGCCGCAGAAGGGACCACATGCTTGAACTCCTGGAGAAATATATGCCCGAAGGGGCATCATGGACCCACCCTGAAGGCGGCCTGTTCCTGTTCCTTACCCTCCCCGAAGGCGTGGATACGATAAAGCTTTATGACCGTGCGCTCGCTGCCGGCGTAGCCTATGTTGCCGGCTCATTCTTCTACCTGGACGGCAGCCACCGCAACACAATGCGCCTGAACTTCTCCTTCATTGCCGAAGAAAAGATGGAACCCGGCCTGAAACTGCTGGGACAGCTCCTACGGTAAATAAAGGAAAAGATATATCCCTTCAATGTTATGAAAAAGTTTGTTGTCCTTTGCCTGGTTGTTCTTTCTTGTGTCGCATGTGGAAAGATACGACAAGATGTTTTCTGGGTTCAAGTTAGGATAGTGAATAATACCGACGCGATTATTTATTATGAGAACAATATTCCAGGAGATTATATTTCAAAAGATGGAAGTCTTCCTCCTTCAAATATAGTCGAAATATTTGGCCAGGGGCGTTTGGAGAGGTGTTTTTATCGTTTCGGTGATTTTCTGGAAACGCTTCCTGACGATGTAAAGAATGGTGAAGTCAGAATTAATAATCAGGGGTCTTTAACTGTTTGCTCTTTATCTGAATTACCTCTTCATTTTCGAATGGAAGAAAAAGTGGAACGTAACCACTACAGACTGCATTGCGTAACGTTGTTTGTTTATTTTTATGTAGAATAAGGCCTTTATGAAAAATTGTTTATTAAAACGCATGGTCTTATACGCAGCCGGCTTGCTGATATTATTCTCGTGCGAGGATTCCTATACATACAATTTGGACTTTCGTCATTCTGCATTATCTTTTGTGTATCTTGATGCAGGACTTCTTGAAACATGCCAATCAAATCGTTTTGGCAAACAGTTTTGTTGTTCAACTGAAAATTGTGAAGGAGTACAGACAGTTTTTATTGATACTGGGGAACTTGTAAAAAAAAGGGATAACTGGTATGAGAGATTATTCCCGGTTCCCATGCGCCTTTGGTTGAAGATCCCTTATGGAGACTATGAAACAGGGAAGCAGTATATAATAACTTCCGGGGAAAGCATGATTCAAGTCGATGACGACGGTCGATGGACCTTTGACATGGATGGAGAAGAATATAAAAGCGCCACTCCCGGTAAACTGTTTCCAATATCAGAATTAAAAGTAACAATAATCGAAAAGACAGATGAAAAAGTAGTCGGTAACTTTGAAGCGAATGTTATTACTGACTATATTTCCGGTCCGGGATTATTGGAAATATTTTACGGTTATTTTCAGGTTAAAAAAACATCATATACAAGTAGTAATTGGAAGGAGTCTATTGAGTCCCAAGTAGAGAAGTGCATTTCGTCTTACATTCTGGTACAGAAATAAAACTATTTAGCGTCAGATGCGCTCAAAATGCTCGCGTGAAATCACCGGATTGCAGAAGAAACTGCTGGGACAGCTGTTGAAATAATTTTTTTGCGCCGAATTCTCAGATGTGGTCCACCTCGGGGTGGAGGGTGATGCCGTATTTTTCCTGAATCGTGCCGATGATGCGGCTCTCCAGGCCCACGATTTCGTCCGGCGTGGCGTTGCCGCTGGCGTTCACAATCACCAGAGGCTGGTTCTGATACACCTGCGCGCCGCCGAGCTTCGCCCCTTTGAACCCGCACTGCTCAATCATCCACGCGGCCGGCACTTTCACCATCTCGCCCACGTCGTAGTGCGGCACCTGATAATCCGGGCCGTTGTCTTTGCGTGCAGTTTCCACGATGCGCTCAAAATGCTCGCGCGAAATCACCGGATTGCAGAAAAAACTGCCGGCACTGCCAATCTCCTCCGGATCCGGAAGCTTTTTGCGGCGTATGCCGATGATTGTATCGCGGAGAAGTTGAGGCGTAATCTCTGCGTTTTCGGGAAGCGCTTTTCTCACGCCGCCGTAGTCCAGCACGGGATGCGGCTCTGTCCAGAGGCGATAGGTTACGCTGGTGATTATGAACCGGCCCTTCCATTCGGTCTTGAAGCGGGAGGCACGGTAGCCGTAGGCACAATCGGCACCCGGGATATCCACAAAGCGCTTTTCCTGAAGGTCCCAGGCGCGGATGGAAACGATGATATCCTTTGCCTCCACCCCGTATGCGCCAATGTTCTGCACTGCCGATGCGCCGCACTCGCCGGGTATGAGCGAGAGGTTCTCCGGGCCCCAGAGCCCGCGCTCCGACGCAAACGCGCAGAAATCGTCGAACACCACGCCCGCCCCAGCGGTGACCAGGCATTCTCCGGGCTCCTGTCGGATGACAGTGTGGGTTCCGGAACCATCGCCACCCTCGGCGAGAGGGAGGGGCCCACGAAGTGGGAGGGGCTGCGAAGCAGCGGTGACGGAACCCACACTGTTATCCGATAAAAGGAGCCCGATACCCTTTATTGCAACGTGCACCACGGTGCCGGGGAAGTCGCCGCGGAAGAGGAGGTTGGAGCCGCCGCCCATTACAAGGAGCGGCTTGGGGAGGGAGTCCCAATCGACAAGGGGAAGCTCCTCCTCGGAGCTGATTTCCAGATACGCGGCGCATTTTACCTTCATTCGGAAGGTGTTGCGGCCGGAGAGGTCGAAATTATGCTTGAGTTCAGGCATCGCGCTTGATGAGCTTTATGCTGCCGATGGCAAGGAGGGCCTGGGCGGCCAGATAGGTGAGCATGATCACGAAGCCCTGATATGGATACTGCGTACCGAAGGTGTCAAGGGCAATCTGCGCGTCGGAGAAGGTGAACAGGATGCCGCCGGCAAGGATGAACCCCCATTCGCAGCCTTTCTTGCGGATAACTCCCATGAACCCGCAGAAGATGAGCATCATAAGTGCCGATCCATACACCGCCATCGGCGGCAGAAGCGCGCCTTTCACACCTATTAATATAATAAGGGCGGCAACGAGCGCAGCCATCACGGCAATGGAAATTACCCATTGCACGGGCTTGAGGCCCTTATACGCCTTGCTGAACAGCGTGATGTAGAAGATGTGTCCCACAAGGAAAGCTCCAATTCCGCCGGCGAAGAAAGGAAATCCGTCGCCGATCAGAAGGGTGTCGCCCGCGAAACCGAAAAGCTGCGCCGCTATGAGAAGGAATGCCTTTTTACTGTCGATGCCGCCAAGGGCCACGATTGTCGTCAACGCCAGAAGTGGCATCAGGGCCGGTTTTACGATATTGGCGAGCGGCAGATTCGCAAATCTTCCGACAAGGTTCAGCACGCAGCAGACAAGGAAGAAGCATGCCGTGAGGATGAATACTCTCTTTTTCATATCTTTATTAATGTTGCTGGTCCGGTAAGATATACGTTTTTGAATTCTCCGGGGGCGGGTTGTGGTTCGAATTCCACCTTCAGCCAGTCTTTGCGGGCTTTTACGGCAACAGAGGTGCTGCGGATTTTTCCTGCGAAGAACGACACCAGAGCGCTTGCTGTGATTCCGGTTCCGCAGGCGAGGGTTTCGCCTTCCACGCCTTTTTCAAATGTCCGGACATGCAAAGCATTTCCTTCCTCCGCGGAGTAAGTGTTTTCCTCGCAAAAACGCTCGTAAAACACTTCTCCGACTCCGGAATTGGAAACACTTTGCACCTGAACGAAGTTCACGTTCGTTCCCTCGGGGGCGAAGGCTTCGTTCCAGCGAAGGGCTTTGCCTTCGGTTGCTACGTCCAAATTGTTAACATCGGCAACGAATTTCACGAAGTGGCGGGTGCCGGTGTTGGTGAAATATCCGTCAAGGACGGGCTGCACGCCATGGACGTCGGTCATTTTCAGGCGCACGGTCCAGTTGCCATCGGCCTGTTTCTCCAGGATGGTGGCGCTGTGCATGCCGTCGGGGGCAAGGAATTCGTACTTCTCTCCATGGCCGGGTTTTATGCCAAGCATATCGGCAAAGGCCACTATGCATCGGCCTCCGTTGCCGCACATCATGCCGCCGCTGCCGTCCGGGTTGAAGAATTCCATGGCGAAATCGGCCCCGTCCGCGCCGGCACCAAGGATCATAAGGCCGTCGGTGGAGTATTTGCTGCAGAGGCGGCGGATTTCTGTTGCCTCGCGAAGGGCTTCCACACCGCCGCTACGGCCATCCGCAACAACGAAATCGTTTCCGGCTCCGGAAAACTTGTACAGTTCAGGTTTCATACAATTACAAAAGTACGGAAAATTACTGAAAAAAACACCCGAAGACTTTCGGTCTCCGGGTGAAGGCGATTGAGATTCGGGCCTCTTAGTCCTCTTCCTGCTCCTGTGCGGCGTATTCCGCGAGAAGTTTGGTCTGGACGTCGGCGGGAACCTGGGTGTACTCCGCGAACTTCATGCTGAAGGTGGCGCTACCTGCGGTGAGGGAGCTCAGGATGGTGGAGTAGCGATAGAGCTCTGCCAGGGGAACACGTGCGTGAAGCACTGTGAAGCCCTTGTCCATATCCTGGTTCATGATCATGCCGCGGCGGGTGTTGAGGTCGCTCATGCAAGGGCCTACATACTCGTTCGGGGTGATGATGTCCACATTGTAGATGGGTTCGAGGATCTTCGGACCAGCCTGGCGGAATGCCTCTTTGAAGGCGTTACGGCCGGCGATGATGAACGCGATTTCCTTGGAGTCCACCGGGTGCATCTTACCGTCATAGACATACACGCGGATGTCGCGGGCATATGAACCGGTAAGAGGGCCTTCTTCCATCTTGCTCTTGATACCCTTCAGGATAGCGGGCATGAAGCTGAGGTCGATGGAGCCGCCAACCACGCAGTTGTAGAATTCCAGCTTTCCGCCCCATTCGAGGTCGGTGATTTCCTGGCTCTTGAAGTTGAACACGGTGTCCTTGCCGTCGATCTTGAAGTTCTTGGGTGCTTCTTCGCCTTCCACGTAGGGGCAGACGAGCAGATGAACCTCACCGAACTGGCCGGCGCCGCCGGACTGCTTCTTGTGACGGTACTGTGCGGTTGCGATCTTGGTGATGGTCTCGCGATAGGGAACCTTCGGAGCGTAGAGTTCAACATTCTGCTTGAACTCGTTGGTCACTCTCCACTTCACGTAGTTGATGTGCTGCTCACCCATACCGGAAAGGATGGTCTGGCGCAGTTCCTTGGAGTACACCACGCTGATGGTGGGATCCTGGGCTGCGATCCTGTTGAGGGCGTCGCCAACCTTGGCTTCGTCGTTCTTGTCCACGGCCTTGATGGCGCAGCGGTACTTGAAGTCGGGGAATACCATGTGGGAGATGGCCTCTACACCGGGCTGTGCGAGGGTAACGTCGGTCTTGCCGGCTTTCAGCTTCATAACGCAACCGATATCACCGGCGCAGATGGAAGCAACCTTCTCCTTCTTTGCACCTGCAACTGCGTAGATGGCGCTCAGGCGCTCGCCGTTGCCGGTTTCGGGGTTCACGAGATCGGCACCCTCGTTCAGGGTTCCGCTCATCACCTTGAAATAGGAAACTTCACCAAGATGCTGTTCCACGGAGGTCTTGAAGATGAACAGGGCGGTGGGGCCTGCGGGATCGCATACGATCTCGCCGCCGTCCACGGTCTTTTCCTTGCGGCCTTCCGGTGAAGGAACAATGTTCACGATCACGTCCATCAGGCGGCGTACGCCGATGTTCTCCTTTGCTGAGGTGCAGAAAACGGGAATTGCATCGCCCTTGAGCATTGCAAGACGGAGACCTTCCTTGATCTCTTCGTCGGAGAGCTCCATGGTCTCGAAGAATTTCTCCATCAGTTCGTCGGAACCTTCGGCGGCCTTCTCCATGAGTTCTGCGCGGAGTTCTTCAGCTTCATCGGCATAGGCTGCAGGGATGTCCTGCTCCTCGTTCTTGCGGTTGTAGAACTTCATGTTCACAACATCCACGAAGCCTTCCAGGCCGGGGCCGGGGTTCACGGGGAACTGGCAAAGGATGGCCTTGCTGCCGAATTCCTCCTTGAGGGCCGCCTTAACGCCGTCCCAGTTCGCTTTGTCGTGATCCATCTGGTTCACGGCAATGATCATGGGAACGCCATACTGGTCGGCATAGCGGGCGAAGAGGGTTGTGCCCACCTCGATACCGGCGGTGCCGTTCATTACCATAACGGCTGCCTCAACCACCTTAAATGCGGACAGTGCGCCGCCGGAGAAATCATCTGAACCGGGAGCGTCGATGAAGTTGATCTTGTTGCCTTCGAACTCTGCATACAGAGGGGTGGCGTTGATGGACTTCTGGTTGGTCTGTTCGAATTCGGTGTTGTCGGACACGGTGTTCTTGTCTTCAACGGTGCCGCGGCGGTCGATCACCTTTCCTTCGAAAAGCATAGCTTCCGACAGGGTGGTTTTACCGGAACGGGCTGCGCCGATGAGGACAACGTTGCGGATGTTTTTGCTGGTGTAAGTTTTCATTGTATTGAGTGTTGTTTTGTTTCAGGTTATTGCGCCCCTGCGCACACTCTGCGCGCGTAGCCTGCAAAGATAGCTATTTTTCACGCAAAAGCAAAAGATTCTGCCGCGGATTATGGCCTAAGCTAGAACAAAGAAGGTTCCAGTTCCTTCACATGGAAAGATTTGCGGTGCCAGGGGGTGTATCCGTACCGGCGGATTGCCTCAATGTGCTCTGCGGTTGGATAGCCCATATTGCGGTCCCAGCCGTACTGGGGATAGTCGCGTGCTATGGAGCGCATGAAATCGTCCCTGTAGGTTTTGGCCAGCACCGACGCCGCGGCGATGGATGCATAGGTTGCGTCTCCGTGCACCACGGTTCTGAAGTCGTTGAAGCCGTATTTGCCGAAAGGGCGGAACTTGTTGCCATCGACAAGCAGGAATTCCGGAGCTGGGGAGAGACGCTCCACGGCGCGCTGCATGCCGGTGACGCTGGCCCAGAGGATGTTCAGCCTGTCGATTTCCTCCGCGCTCACCTCCTCCACCGCCCAGGCGACGGCGTTCTGCTCGATTATGGGCCGCAGCTCCTCGCGTGCGCGCTCGGTCATTTGTTTGGAGTCGTTCAGCAGCGGGTGGAAGAAGTCCGGCGGCAGAATCACCGCCGCGGCGAACACTGGCCCGGCCAGCGGCCCGCGCCCGGCCTCGTCGCACCCGGCTTCCAGCCTTCCCGGTTCCATGTATGGCTTGAGGTTCGGTTTCATCTGCTGCAAAGATACACATTTTTTGCTCGCCTTCCCCGCTGTCCTCCTCCCCCCGGGGGGGTCCTTCTCTCCGGGGGCTTTCCTTCTCTCCGGACGCTTTCTTTCCCCGGGGGTTTTCCTTCTCTCCTGGCGCCCTCTCGGGGATATCCACGAAATCGCCCCTCCAGGCCCTTCCAGGTGGATATCTCTCCCGGCACGAAACACCGTACCCCCGTTCCAGCGCTCTCCCGGGCACATTCCCGCGAACCCCGTCCCGGAGATATCCACGAAATCGCCCCTCCAGGCCCTTCCAGGTGGATATCTCTCCCGGCACGAAACACCGTACCCCCGTTCCTGCCCCCTCCCGGGGACATTCCCGCGAACCCCCTCCCGGAGATATCCACGAAATCGCCCCTCCACACCATTCCAGCTGGATATCACTCCCGCTGCAGCCCGCGCCTCATCCGGAGCGAAACAAGCTTCCTCCCCATGCTACTGCAGAGGCTGAAGCCGCTTTAATTCTGCGCGGTAGAAATTGATAAGGTCGTTTTTCGTGTCCACCAGTTCGCGGAGATCAGACACTTTCTGCTCCAGATCGGCAATGGTTTCGTTCAGTTTCTCGATGCGAAGCTCGTATTCGTCGATGATTTCTTTGCGCTTCCGGCCATATTCGGCCTGCGCTTTCTCGAGCGTATTAAGATTTTCCGGTATTTTGTACCCAAGAACGAGTTCTGCAGTGGACACGCCTGTGATCTCAGCGAACTTTTCCACATGTTCGTTCACGATGCGGGTGCGGCCTTTTTCCAGATTCGCGTATGCCGTGCGGGAGATCCCCAGTTTCTCGGCTATCTCCTTCTGGGAGATTTTCTTCTCCTGTCTTATCCGCTGAATGTTCTCAATTACTTGCTCTTTCATATAATCAATGATTTACATGTTGAGCAAAAGTATGTAAAGGCGAAATTTTTACGTATCAACAAAAACTTTACATTGATAACGAAAACTTATCATTGATAAGAAAAATGCGTGTTTTTCGATAAAAAACATAAATAGTTTCGCAGAATGCCAAGAATCTCTTGACATTTTCGAGCGGCATGTATAGCTTTGCTTGCAGAATAACCGGTCCGTCACGCGGGCCATAGACATATATCAGCCATGAAACCTGCAAGCAAAGCCTACAATGATCTCTGGACACTTATCGACAAAGAAAGCATCCATCTGAAAACGCTGGACTTCGGCGCCGTGTGCGAGCGCATAGGCGCAAATGAGAAGGAGCTGGAAACGACTCTGCTCCGCGAACTCGGGTACACCGGGTACGAATTGCTCGTGGAGCTCAGGCGCCGCCACTTCCAGCCGGCTACAGAACCAGACAGCGCCTGACCTGCGAGTCCGGAAGGTGCATACCCATCGACAAATCCTTATAAATACGTCCCTTTTGCGATTCTGTGAGCAGATACACCGAAGAAACTCCGAATGAAGGCACAAATTCTTTGTCGATAAGCATGCACACGTCCATATCCGTCAGGCGATTGGCCCTGTAACCCTTGCCCGTCTCGTTTTTCAAGAGGATTTCCAAGGAATCCAGAGGCTCAAGGTCTGTCAGTCTGATGATAGGAGACGATTCCTTATCCCGCATCTGCTCGTTTTGCCATTCCTCCCCGGTTGGTCTGTTCATTTGGAAAAGGTAGTTCCTGGCTGTCCCGTAATAGGACTCGGCCATGCGGGTAGCCAGGAATGAAGTGCGAAGGAAGACACCGTTTTCGTCCATGACATAATTGTCGGGGAAGTCGTAGCGACGGGGTATGGCCGACATAATATCGGCCCGTGAAGATAATGCGGGTGTCACGACAATGCCTCTTTCTTCCGCAAACAAGGCATTTGCGGAACAGAATTCATATCCGAAGGCCGTGGGCGCAAGTCCGTGGTGTAATCCATTTCGGCCAACATAACTCAAGGTGGAGGAAGTATGGTTTCTGCCCACAAGCCTCTTGATAAAGCAGCCTGGATCTCCAAGCGGTCCGCGACGAGAATATTTCTTGTTGAAAAGCCTTGAGTACGAGATTCTTAGCTTCCACATGAATTCCTGCGGTTTTTCCGAATAGATGCTATTGTGGATATGATTGCTCATTTCCGCATCGACAAGGATATCAACATTGTCGCGGTATCCGTGCAGGGCAAGCAAATTCAAAAAGATTCCGGCGTCTTCCGGATTTCTGAACAGGACCTCATCGTGTGAAGTGAAGCAGCAATGGAAAAGATCTTTCATTCTTCAGGTTCCGTGTAAGGAATTTCCATGTCAAAGAAGATGTCCATCCGAAGGAGGACAAGGCGCCGGATCACGGATTCTATCGAAGTGCCGAATTTATTACACATGTCGATAAGGCTGAGTCCATCCCGATAGCAAAATACAAGCAGCTCGTCCTCTTCTTTGGTCCATGCGCGGGTGTGTTTCTTGTACAGCCCAAGTTCCATCATTTTAAGCCTGACGGACTTGGGAGACCGCCCAAGGGCCTCTGCTATCTCCTTGGTCTTTTTGTACTGGAACGAGATGTCGATAAGGTTGGAGACCTCATCTTCGGTCCATGGCTCATTGAATCTTGGGTACTTTTGTTTGATTTCCTGGAATTTGTCTTCAGGCAGAAAGTAAGTTTGTCTGTTGTTCATAGTATTTATATGTTTTTCGTCCGCAATATACGAGAGCTTATCCGTGTAATCATCCTTTTAAACGGATAAGTGCATAAATCAGCCTCTCGCACGCGTGTATGGCCGAAATTGAAAATGAAGTTTTCGCGAAAAAGTGTTCTTTTTTTGCAGTTTTCCGGATAACATGTTTGTTACATGGGCGTACGGGGACCTGAGAGGCCATTTTCGGCGGAAGAATCTGAAACGGATAATCGCACATTGGCGGAGGTATTCGTTGTGCCACCGCTGAGAGATATCCAGCTGGAAGGGTGTGGAGGGGCGATTTCGTGGATATCTCCGGGAGGAAGTTCGCGGTAATGTGCCCGGGAGGGGGCTGGAACGGGGGTACGGTGTTTCGGCGGAGGTATTCGTTGTGCCACCGCTGAGAGATATCCAGCTGGAAGGGTGTGGAGGGGCGATTTCGTGGATATCTCAGGGAGGGGGTTCGCGGGAATGTGCCATGGATGGGCCTGGAACGGGGGTACGGTGTTTCGTGCCGGGAGAGATATCCACCTGGAAGGGCCTGGAGGGGCGAATTCGTGGATATCTCCGGGAGGGGGTTCGCGGTAATGTGCCCGGGAGAGCGCTAGAACGGGGGTACGGTGTTTCGTGCCGAGAGAGATATCCAGCCGGAAGGGCCTGGAGGGACGAATTCGTGGATATCCCCGAGAGGGCGTTCGCGGTAATGTGCCATGGATGGGCCTGGAACGGGGGTACGGTGTTTCGTGCCGGGAGAGATATCCACCTGGAAGGGCCTGGAGGGGCGATTTCGTGGATATCCCCGGGAAAGGCCGGGACAAGAAGGGATGGGGACGGGCATGCGAGAAGGTGCAGCCAGGAAAGGCCGGGACAAGAAGGGTCCGGAAGTATGCGGAAAGGCATCCAAGATATAGTCCGGGGAGTCCGGAAGGGGATTATGCCCCCGGTGGGTTTGCAGTAACCGGGAAAAAGATTAAATTTGTGAAAAATATCCAACATATTATGAAAAGAATCCTTACACTCGCGGCGGCACTCACGATTTGCGTGAGCGCTTTCGCCGATGAAGGAATGTGGCTTCTTCCCCTCCTCAAGAGCCTGAACATAGATGTGATGCAGCGTGAAGGCTGCAGGCTCACGGCGGAAGACATCTACAGCGTGAACCACAGCTCCCTCAAAGATGCAGTTGTACAGTTCGACGGTGGCTGCACCGGAGAAATCGTGTCCAAAGACGGCCTGCTGCTCACCAACCATCACTGCGGTTACAGCCGCATCCAGGAGCTCAGCACCCCGGAGCACAACTATCTGATGAACGGCTATTGGGCCCTCAACCGCGGCATGGAGCTTCCCGTGCCCGGTATGGAAGTGAAGTTCCTCATTTCCATGACCGACGTGAGCGAAAAGATGGCCGATGCCGCAACCCGTCCCCTGAACAAGTCGCTCATAGAGTCGGACGCGCAGAAGGCAAACCCGGACTGCGAAGTGGAAGTGGTGGATTTCTACGACCATAACGTGTTCTATCTCATTGTGTACCGCACATACAAGGACATCCGTTTCGTGGGCGCTCCGCCGTCCTCGATCGGCAAGTTCGGCGGCGACACCGACAACTGGGAATGGCCCCGTCACACCGGCGACTTCTCCATGTTCCGCGTGTATATGGCAAAGGACGGCTCCCCGGCCGAGTACGATCCCTCCAACGTGCCCTTCCATCCCGCCCAGCACCTGAAAATATCCCTCAAGGGCGTGCAGGAAGGAGATTTCACCATGGTAATGGGATATCCCGGCAGCACCCAGAGGTTCCAGACAGCCGCCCAGCTGAAGGACATGGAGAGCGTGCACCGCATCGCCATCGACGCCCGCCTTACCCGCGAAGCCATCATGTGGGAGGCAATGTGTGCCGATCCTGACATCATGCTCATGTATGCCGATAAATACGCCACCTCCACCAACTACCGCAAGAAATGGCAGGGAGAGGAGAAGGCTTTCGAAGACCTGGGCATCATCGAGCGCGAGCTTCAGAAGGAAAAGGAATTCATGGCCTGGGTGAATGCCGATCCCGCCCGCAAGGCGAAATACGGCGAAGCCCTGGACCAGATTGCCGCCGCAACAGAGGCCGCATCTCCCACCCAGAAAGCCTTCAACCTGGTGTACGAAAGCGCCTTCCAGATTGAGATCCAGAGCCTTGCCTTCGGCTTTATCAATGACATCCTTGCCGGGGTTCAGATGAAAGGCCAGACAATTGACGAAGCCGTTGAGGAGTCTCTCAAGGAGCTCGCGAAAGAGTACGAAAACTACTATGCCCTGCTGGACCGCAAAGAGGCTGTTGCCCTGCTCACGTTCCTTCAGGAAAGGATTGACACTTCCCTCATCAACATGAACGGCATCATGCCGGAAGGCGAGGAGTTCATAAACCTTGATATCGACAAATATGTGACCGACCTGTTCAACACATCGTCCTTCGTGGCCTTCCAAAAGGTTAAGGACGTGTGGAGCAAGGTCCACACCCAGGAAGACCTTCAGGCGGCCATGGAAGACCCTGCGCTGAAGCTTGCCATAGACGTGTTCAGCAACGCATACAGCCTTTATATGCAAACGAATCAGCTGGACGAGCAGATGGCCCCTTATCGCAGCGCCCTCACCGCAGGCCTGCTTGAATGGCAGAAAGACCAGCCAGCATATCCGGACGCCAACTTCACCATGCGCCTCACCTATGGCCATGTTCTCCCCTACAGCCCCAAGGACGGTCTCACATACAACTATTTCACCACCCTTCGCGGCGTTCAGGAGAAGGAAGACCCCACCAATCCCGAATTCATCGTCCCTGAAGAGCTCAAGCCCTGGTACAACGCAAAGCCCTGCAAGTTCGGCAAGTATGCCGACAAGGACGGCACCCTGCACCTCTGCTTCCTCACCGACAACGACATCACCGGCGGCAACTCCGGAAGCCCCGTGCTTGATGCCGACGGCAACCTCATCGGCCTTGCCTTCGACGGCAACTGGGAAAGCATGAGCTCCGACGTAATGTTCGAGCCCGAACTCCAGAGGTGCATCTGCGTGGACATCCGCTATGTCCTGTTCTGTATCGACAAACTTGGCAAAGCAAAGAACCTTATCAAAGAAATGACCATAGTAAAATGAAGAAGATAATCGCAATCCTGGCTGCGCTCAGCCTCAGCGTGAGCGCCTTTGCCGATGAAGGCATGTGGCTTCTGCCCCTGATCCAGCAGATTAACGGCAAGGCTTTGAAAGAAGCCGGCTGCCGCCTCACCCCCGACGAGATCTACAGCATCAACCACAGCTCGCTGAAGGATGCAATCGTGCACTTCGGCGGAGGCTGCACGGGAGAGATGATAAGCAAGGACGGCCTGCTGGTAACCAACCATCACTGCGGCTACGGCAGCATCCAGGCCCTTTCCACACCGGAGCACAACTACCTGATGGACGGCTACTGGGCAATGACCCGTGCCGATGAAATCCCCTGTCCCAACCTCACAGTAACCTTCCTGGTGAGCATGGAAGACGTTACCGCCCAGCTCAGAGACCTTGAGGACCAGACAGCAAAGCGCCGCGAGCTCCGCAAAGCCGCGGAGGATGCAAATCCCGGCTGCTCCGTACAGATCACATCGTTCTACAACGACAATGTGTATTATCTGATCGTTTACCGCATCTTCACCGATGTGCGCTTCGTGGGCGCTCCCCCGGCATCCGTGGGCAAGTTCGGCGGTGAAACCGACAACTGGATGTGGCCCCGCCACACCGGCGACTTCTCCATGTTCCGCGTGTACGCCGCCCCGGACGGCACACCCGCCGACTATTCCGAGCAGAATGTTCCATTCAAGCCCGAACGCCACCTGAAGGTGTCGCTCAAGGGCGTCCAGCAGGGCGATTACGCCATGGTCATGGGCTATCCCGGCCGCACCCAGCGCTTCCAGACGGCTTCTCAGCTGGAAAGGATGATCAAGGGACAGCGCATCAGCATCGACGTCCGCACCGTCCGTCAGGATATCATGTGGGAGGCTATGTGTGCCGATCCCAACGTGCAGCTGATGTATGCCAGCAAGTATGCATCATCGGCAAACGGATGGAAGAAATGGCAGGGCGAAGAGCTTGCATTCAAGAATCTGGGAATCATCGAGCGCGAACTTGAAAAAGAGAACCAGTTCATGAAGTGGGTGAACAAGAAGAGCTCCCGCAAGGCAAAATACGGCACTGCGCTTGACGATATCGCCAATGCCGTTGAGGCCTCTGCAGAAGCATCAGATGCCATGACCCTGATTTCCGAGGCTCCCATGCGCATAGAACTGGCAGGGTTTGCACTGTCATTCACCAACATGATGCGCCGCAACCCCGGCTGGGGCCCCCAGACCATCGTCAAGAACATCGTGGACCGCTACCGCGACTATTCTGTTGAACTGGACCGCAAGGAAGCCGTGGCGCTGCTCAAGCTCTATCGCGAAAGGGCCCTCAAGGAAGATTATCCCAGGAGCCTGGCACCCGGATTTGAAGACTTCGCAACCATGGATATCGACGCCTATGTGGATTATCTCTTCAGCAACTCCAACTTTGTGAACGCGGAGCTGCTGCAGAAGGCCGCAGAGGGCGAGCCCGAGGTGACTCTCACCGATCCCGCGATGAGGCTTGCAAACTACTTCCTGGAGGTTTACATGAAGAGGTACAGCGAGTACCAGAAAGCCCGCGAGGGTATGGGTAAGGCCGTCCAGGCATTCACGGCAGGCCTTATGGAATGGCAGAAAGCCAGCCCTTCATATCCCGATGCAAACTCCACCATGCGCCTCACATATGGCCACGTACTTCCCTACAGCCCCAAGGACGCAGTGTATTACAACTACTTCACCACCCTGGAGGGCGTAATGCAGAAGGAAGATCCCACAAATCCCGAATTCATAGTGCCGGCCAAGCTCCGTGCCCTGTATGAGGCAAAGGATTATGGCCAGTATGCCGACAAAGCCGACGGCCGCATCCACACCTGCTTCCTCACGAACAACGACATCACCGGCGGCAACTCCGGAAGCCCCGTGCTTGATGCCGACGGCAACCTCATCGGCCTTGCCTTCGACGGCAACTGGGAAAGCATGAGCTCCGACGTAATGTTCGAGCCCGAACTCCAGAGGTGCATTTGCGTGGATATCCGCTATGTCCTGTTCCTCGTGGACAAACTTGGCGGCGCACCGCATATCGTGAAAGAACTGGACCTTGTGAAATGAGCGAGAAAGAGATTTTCGACTGGATAGCCGGTATTCAGCACCCGGGGAAGGAGGATAAAACCCTCCTGGAACTTGGAATCGTGCAGGAAGTGAGCCTGGAAGGAAACAAGGTTACTGTAACCCTTGCCTTCCCGAAGCATCCGGATCCGCTTAAAAACTATCTCGTAGGTGCCGTAAAGGCCACGGTTTACCGCAATGCCCCCGGCGGAACCGAGGTGGAAGTGAAAACCGTGGTGAGCGATCCCGCTCCCAAGAAAAAGGCTCTGGACCTTGGCCTGGACCAGATAAACAACGTGGGCTACATCATTGGAATAGCCTCCGGCAAAGGCGGCGTTGGAAAATCCACCGTGGCCGTGAACCTTGCCGTGGCGCTGGCCCGCGAGGGCTATCGCGTGGGACTTGCCGATGCCGACGTTTACGGCCCGTCGGTGCCCGTGATGACAGGAACCGAGGGATCCGTCCCTGATATGGTGCAGGAAGACGGACAGGACCTGATGGTGCCCATTGAGAAGTATGGCGTGAAGTGGATGTCCATAGGATATTTCGCCAAGCCGGACCAGGCCCTCATCTGGCGCGGCCCCATGGCCTGCAGCGCCCTGAAGCAGATGATCCTTCAGGTGAAGTGGGGCCCCCTGGACTATCTCCTCATAGACCTTCCTCCCGGAACCGGCGACATCCACATCTCCCTGGTGAACGACATTCCGCTGAGCGGATCCCTGATCGTGACCACCCCTCAGACCGTGGCGCTTGCCGATGTCCGCAAGGGGATAGACCTCTTCCAGAATCCAGCCGTGGGGCGCAGGATTTACGGAATCGTGGAGAATATGTCCTGGTTCACGCCGGAGGAGCATCCGGAAGAGAAGTACTACATCTTCGGCTCCGGCGGCGCGGCAAGGATGGCGGAACTGCTGGATCTTCCGGTCCTGGCGCAGATTCCGCTGGTGCAGGGCATACGCGAAAGCGGCGACGCGGGCGAACCCATCGCCCTTGGCTCCCGTCCGGACGCTCTGGCTTTCCTTAATCTTGCTTCGAAGCTCGTCGAGGTGATTTAAACAGCATCGCCGCAAGCGAAAGCAGCACGAGCACGAGAAGGGTAATCGAACTGGCGCGGGATACACTCGCGCCGGTTTTGTAACTCTGCGGGGAGAACCTCATTACAAGGCTGTGCTCGCCTGCGGGAAGAAGCGCGGCGCGGAGAGTCCAGTCGGCACGGAGAATGTCAATCTCTTCTCCATCGACACTGGCCTTCCAGCCGTCCGGATAATAGATTTCGCTAAAAACGGCAAGGCGGGGCATCTCTGCGCTATAGCGGTACCGGAGCTCGTTGGGGGTGTAGCTTGTGAGCTCAATGGAGTCATTTTCGCCGGGCCTGCCGGGGTTCAGGGATTCGGGCATATCTGCCGCCATCACTGCTGTGCATCCAAGGTCGATGCCGCCAATGGCTTCAATCTCCTCTGCCGGGGTCTGGACCCTCACCAGGCTGTCCACGAACCAGGCATTGCCGCACGCGCTCATGTTCACAACCGGCAGATAATCCCCGTCCAGCACGATGTAACGCGTATTCAGCGCACTGAGGATGGGGGTATTCTCCTCCACGTACTCCTCTACGTCGGAAATGGTGCCGGCGCCGTTCAGAGCGCCATATATGCCGCTTATTTCCTTGTTCAGATACTTGTCTATGAGGTCCTGATACCTCTGCAGCTTGGCGGGGGAATAGCCGCCGATATTCTTATGCCGATAGGAGGGAACCGAGGAATTGAAAACATTCACGGAAAGGTCCAGGACGCGGTATGACGGATCCGTGTCCTCGCATATCATCTTATCCACCTGACGCTCGGCAAAGGGCTTGTTGAAGTCCTTCGGTGTTGTGAAATGGTCGCTGTTGAGGTAGCGCTTTCCGGTGAAGAACATATTGCCTGCAATGAGGACGCAGATGCCTATTGCGGCAATGTGCATCCGTCCGGCGCCCTTAGCGGGCATCGTGGCCCAGAAAAGAAGTGCCGCGGAAGCCAGGATAAGGAGGAAGGACACCATGGCATCGGTGCGGAGAAGGCCGATGCGGTCGGCCTTCAGGGCCTGTACCAGCTGGCCCTGCATTCCGGCATCCGATGCCGACGAGAAGTTTCCTGCAAGCCCCGGAATGAGCCAGAACAGGAAGCACAGGCCGCCGGTTACGCCGAAAGCGATATAAAGCCCCTTGCGCAGGTCCTTGCCGGGCTTTTTCACTATCTGGTCCAGGGTGATGATTCCAAGTATGGGCAGTGTGAGCTGCAGGACAACCAGAGCCATGGAAACCGTGCGGAACTTGTTGTAGAGCGGCAGCACGTTGAAGCAGAACCTGGTAAACAGCATGAAATGGTTGCCCACCGCCATGAAAATGGCTAGGAGAGTGGCGGCCAGAAGCCACCATTTTTCCTTGCGCTTATACAGGCACAGGCCAAGCACGAAAAGGAATACCGTTATTGCTCCCATATACATAGGCCCGGCCGTGAAAGGCTGGGGGCCCCAGTACATGGGCAGGGCTTTGGCTATCTCGCGGGTGTTGGAATGGCCGCTCCGCTTGAGCAGCTTGATGGTTTCCGACTTCTCCGGATTCACCGCCTGTGCCGAAGAACCGCCGTTGAAATTGGCAATCATAAGGTTGGGAAGCTCTTCCCATCCATAGCTCCAGGAAGTGGCGTAGGCAAGGTCCAGGCCGGTTTCCTGAGTGAGTTCACTGCCGCCGCGCATTGTGTGGGGCGTGTATTTCGCCAGTGGCAGCAGCTTGTTGGTATTGGTTGCCGCTCCGGCCAGGCCCAGCACCAGAAGCAGTGCCGATGCCAGCCAGAAAGCCTTCATCCTTTCCTTGTGCTTTGCAATTATGTCGATGAAAATGGTAACCGCATACACCAGTATCATCAGAGCCAGGTAGTATGTAATCTGCTGATGGTTCGCCTTCACCTCCATGCTCACGGCAAGGCCGAACAGGGCGGCCGCCAGCAGCGTCTGCGCCTTCTTCTTGTCGAAGGCGTTCCTGTAGGCCCAGATCATTGCGGCAAGCACCCATGGCATGAAGGCGATGGCCTGCATCTTCGTGTTGTGCCCCACCTGGATTATCTGGAAATTGTAGCTGCAGAAGGCCACGGCAATGGCTCCTCCAACCGCCAGGGGCCAGCTCACCCCGAAGGCAAGGAACATCAGGAAAGCCCCGAGAAGCGTCACGAACAGATACGTCGCCGGGCGTTTCCCTTTAAGCAGCAGGCTGTAAAGAGGCTGTGTCCAGTCCCCTTTTGTCTGTGCCGATATGGATGTGGTGGGCATCCCTCCGAACATGGAATCCGTCCACAGGGCCGGATCTTCCGGATGGGCCTTGTTCCACTCGTTCATCTCGTGCGACATTCCCACATATCCGGAGATATCGCTCTGGTTCACGATCTTGCCCTGCAGCACCTGCGGCACGAATCCATAACTTAATATAAGGAAGAAAGCCACGATACCCGCGGCAATGCCAATTTTCTTTAGAAGAGTCTTTTTCATACGGCGGCAAAGATACGAAAAAATTACAGGCGTCCAGCAGTGGAAGCCAGGCTTTCACCAAGGCCGATGGTGTATCCCGCGGATGTGAAGAACACCCGGTTGAAGGTGTCGGACAGTACCACGAGGGGGAGGGACGATGCTCCGCAGGCGCGCTCCAGGGCTGCCTGCACGGAACCATCGGCATCGGTTCCGAAGTGCACATTGGCCGGAAGTGTACCGTAGCGGCCCGCTTCGGTTTCCGAACGCAGGCGGCCAAGAGCCTCCTCCGAGAGGCACAGAAGGAATATTGGCCTTCCCCAGGCCTCCAATGTTGCACGAGCAGCGGCAAGATCCCTCAGAACATGGTTTGTGGGCTCTTTTCCGGGGTCCAGCAGGATGGTGGTGAAATAGCCCCTGCCGGCAACAGATACGAAAGAACCATCTGAGAAACGCAGTTCGCTGTCGAAGGAGCCAATCACCGGAACGCCTTCCGAGGGCTCGTCAATCACTATCGGAGCTTCGGAGATCTGCCCCTCGCAAACATCGACAAACTGAATGGTAACGGGCACGGCGCCGCTGGAGAGGCGGTTTCCGGACACGAGCATGTAGAGGCCTTCGTCCAGAGGATATCCGCTGCGGAAAACGTGTTCCCAGTCCACTCCGCCGCCCATATCCACCTCGCCTTCGTCGAAGCTCAGGAGGCGGGGGCGGCCATCGACAATCTTCGAAATTGTGAAATGGCTGTAGTATTTGGGGTTGGGGATAACTGCCGATGGAGTATAGGAAAGCCGCAGCGTTCCCTTGGGAGCGCGGTGTTCAGAGGGAAGTGTTCCGGCAAAGCGGACGTCCATCCAGTCGCTTTCGCACACCACGCCGCAGGTTCTGTTCCGGGGCAGGTACTGCACCTTGCCGGTAATGGCGTCCTTGCGGGCCTGGGTGCCAAGCGTGCGGGCCAGTGCCACGTAGAAGATGTCTCGCGAGCGGGGATCGGCCATGCGGTATTTCCACACGCTCATCGGCGACATGGGAATGCGCCAGGCAAGGGGATCGTCAATTATGCGGATATTGTCGCGCACCCATGCGGCAAGGGTCATGGGATTGGAGAGTTCCGCCTTCTGTTCGGAGCTCAGTGCCTCTGCAAAATAGGCCTTGTATGGCCACAGGAACTCGTTTTCCACTCGGGGGTCGATGACGGATCCAGTTGCGTTGTACGAGTCCATAAGGTTCTCCAGCGAAATGTCGCGCAGGTCTTTGCTGCTTATGCTTTCCAGCAGGGCTTCCACCCTTTCGTGATCTTCTGCAATGTCTATGAACTGTTCTATCGTGCGCCAGTTACCGCGGGAGCGTTCGATGATGGAACCCATCAGGCGGCCGTAGCCGTGGGTGTAGGCGAACTCGTAGGCCTGCTCTCCGGCGAAAGTGGCTTCGTAGGCATGCCGGAGCGAGTCTTCGCGTGCAAAGCGGATGTCGTTGGCGACGCGCTGCTCAGGGGTGACTTCCGGGAGATTTGCGGTTCCCGGCGGGGGGACGATTAATACAGATCGGGTATGGAAAGTGTTTTCACCGTCGCGGACTAAAACTTTTTCTCCCGAATGGTCGAAAAAGTTTTGTCCGACTCCGGTGTATGAAACGCAGATCGTTACATCCGTGTCTTTGCCGAAGCTAACTTTTTCAAAGCCGAAGCGGGGCAGGGGCTTTTCACCATCGGCAGTGGAAAGCGTGGCTGAGGCCCAGACAAGGAGGTCGCCAAGGCCGGAGCTCAGGAAAGTGCGGCCTTTGGAGTCGGCATATTTTGTTACGGCGGGGTAGAATTCGGCGTAGTTGTAGATGCAGAAGTCCACACGGGCGCCGGGGACGGGATTGCCGTCGGCATCGACTATTGTGAAGTCCACGCGGGCGGTTTTCGCATAATTGTCTATGAGGTTCACCTCCGTGTAGTTGGGGCTCTGGAGCACCACTTCTTCGGGGCCGTCGTACTTGCCGAAGACCTTCGTGTGCATGAGCATGGCTCGGGATGCGGGGGCGTTGAACCAGCCCAGGTCAAGGACGGGTTCCGGTTCGCAGGCGCCCATGAAGTGCCACTTGCCGTCGGCCCAGGCTTCCACCCAGGCGTGATTGTCGTCGGTGTGGGCCCATCGGGGCGTGTACACCTGGCGGGCGGGGATGCCCACCGAGCGCAGGGCGGCAACGCAGAAGGTGGATTCCTCGCCGCATCGGCCCAGGGCATTCTTCACCGAGGCAAGGGGCGATGTCGTGCGCGCATCGGAGGGCTGGTAGGTCATTTTCTCGTGGCACCAGTGGTTCACTTCCAGTATGGCTTCCTGCATGGAAAGGCCTTCCAGGCGCGGCATGATTTCCTTCTGGAACACCACGCGGGAGCTGTCCAGATTTTCGTTGTTCACCCTTATGGGCAGCACGAAATGGCGGAATTCACGCTCCGGTACGCCCCAGCGGTCCCTCACGTTGAAAGCAGCGCGAACGTTCTTGAGATAGTACTCAGCCGGATAGTCGGCGGCATCGGCCATGGGCATATAGGCGTAGAGGAACTCCAGCGCTTCCTGCTCCTGCGGGGTGCTGCCTTCTCCCCAGGGTTCTGCGAAAAGCGCCTTCCGCGCCTCAAAGTCTTTGTGTACCTGGCGGCGGTACGAAGGGTCCGTGATGAAGTGATTTCCCGTGCAGGATGCAAGCAGGAGGCTTGCCAGAAGGATTCGGAAGTATTTCATAGGTACAAATTAGCGGAACAGCCCGAACAGCGCGCTGCCGCTGCCGGACATGGCGGCGTAGAAGGCGCCGCGCCCATAAAGATCCTCTTTCATACGGGAGAGCTCCGGGTGCAGGGCGAAAACGCTCTGCTCAAAGTCGTTTTTAAGCTCCGTGCGCCAGCTCTCCGGCCGCAGCAGGACCTCTTTCAAGGGGGTTTCCGGAACGTGCGGATGTATGGCGCCATAGGCCTGAGCCGTGGAAACCGAGATGCCTTCGGGAATCACGAGTTCAATCCGGAATGGTATTTCGCCGGGCCATTCTTCCAGGATTTCCCCGCGGCCGCTGGCGAACATCGGCCTGTTGTAGATAAAGAATGCACAGTCGCTGCCAAGGCGGGCGGCATATCCGGCAAGAGCCTCTTCCGAGAGCCCCAGTCCGGCAAGTTCGCTCACAGCCTTAAGGGCGAAAGCGGCATCGGCAGAGCCTCCTCCCAGGCCGGCGCCCACGGGGGAGCCTTTTTCCAGGAAGATTATCATCGGGGGAAGGTCGTGCTCGGCGGCAAGAAGGCCGTACGCCCTGGCGGTGAGGTCCTTGAGCGGATCCCAGTCCACCCCTTCTTTGCGGGCGATGGTTATCATCAGCTTTCCGTCCGGGGTGATGGCCTGCACGCGCTGCTCCGGAGTGTAGCCGCTGAGGATGGTCCCGGCCGTTTCGCTCCAGGCGTCTCCGGTTACAACCTCCAGGGTGTCGTGAACCCCGTGCACGGGAACGAAAAGCGTCTCAAGGTCGTGATAACCGTCGGGACGCTTTCGCAGGATATTCAGTCCGAGATTTATCTTTACGTTCGGATGCAGTATCATAGTCTGCTCACAAGTTCCTCCAGACTCTTGCGCTCGTCGTGCCTGTGGCTGGGGCCTTCATCGGGATGGCCGATGGGGAACAGGACCACGGGAACATCGTCCTTCATTTCGGGGAAGAGTTCCAGCATCTTTGTAGGGTCGAAAGAGCCCACCCAAGTGGTTCCAAGGCCGCGGGAAGTGGCTTCCAGCATGATGTGGGTGCCCACGATTGCGGCGTCTATTTCCGCGCCGTTCTTGCCGTCGTACTTGCGAACCCACGCCTCTGCAGGCCTGGCGCTGACCACTATCACAAGGGGAGCGTCAAAGCTGTAGGCCGTAGCTTCCTTAACTTTTGCAAGGGCTTCCGGAGTTTCCAGCACCCAGATGTGCACAGGCTGGTTGTTCACTGCCGACGGTGCCCTGCGGCCGGCCTCCAGAAGGGCCATCAGGTCCACTTCCGCCACCTTGGCATCCGTGAATTTGCGGCATGAATAGCGCTCATTTGCGAGCTTCAGGAAATCGCTGCCCATGTTGGTGGTGATCTTCTCCACATCGGCAAAGGCTGCGCGCTTGTGCAGTTTGGTTACGTCGCTTAGTTTTTCGAGAAGTTTGCGTTTCATAGATTTGCGTTTTGTGCAAGATAGCAAATTTCGCTCAAGAATCCAAAAGGGAGAACTCATATGCGGCAAGTTTCAGAGTGGTTCCGCCGGCAAGCTTGGCGGAAACCTCCCTTGAACCCGTGTTAACTGCAAGCGTGCCGCCATCGGCATAATCCAGAATGATCACCGGCCCGGCGGCATAAATGGAGAGTTTGCTGCCGCGCCTGATGGCATCCACTTTTGAGAGAGCGCCGGTGAGCTCAGTCCTGAAGGCCTGGTTCGCGTCCCAGTTGAAATCATTAATGAAGCGGCAGAAGTCTATGGCCTGTCCGTAGGCTGTTTCCTGGGAGCCGTACAGCAGAGTGGATGCTGGAAGCGCGCGGAGAAGGACAAATGCTGAAATCATGGCCTTCTCTTCGGGGAATTCCTGCATGGGGCTCTTGATGGATGCTTCGTCGTGGTTCGTTTCGAACATAAGTTTGGAGCATCCTGCAGGGGCCTTGCCGATTTCGCTTGCGATGGTAGAGGCAAGATTTTCGGCGTTGCCCGATGCGAAGGCGCTTATGAGGCTGCTTCGTGTGGGGCGGGAATAGTTCATGTCGAAGCCGTCGGTGAACATCTTGTCAAAGTCGCTTTCCGCCAGCATTATGAAGCCGGGTTTCTGGGTTCTGAGGGCCTGGATGGCCTCTTTCCAGAACTGGTCGAAGCTGCCGCTTTTCTTCCCGTCCGGGCCGTGCGCATAGTCGCAGCGATAGCCGTCAATGTCCAGTTCTTTCACCCAGTAGAGCATACAGTCGGTCATCTCTTCACGGAGCGCTGTGGAGCTGTAGTCCAGCTGGGCTACATCGGCCCAGTCACCGTCGGCGGTGGGATGTGCGATGTTTCCGGATGCGTCCTTTTTGTACCAGTCCTTGTGTGTCTGCGTCCACTCGCAGTCCCATGAGGTGTGGTTCGCAACCCAGTCGAACATCACTTTCATGCCGGCGGCATGGGCTGCATCGACAAGCGCTTTCAGGTCCGTCATGCTGCCGTAGTTGCCGTTCACCGCCTTGAAATTCCTCACGCAGTAGGGGCTTCCCACGACTTTGGTTGTGCCTTCCGGGTATATGGGCATAAGGTACAGAATGTCGGTGCCAAGCGATTTGATAACAGGAATCCTGGCTTTCAGATTATTCAGGCGCGGAGAGCTGTACAGCTTCGGATTGGCCTGGTAGATGCGGTGGAAAGAGGCATTTTTCGCGTCCACTTCGGCAATCAGTTTTGCCTGCGCTTCCACGGGTCCGTTGTCTATGGTCACGGTGAGCGTGCTTCCTCCGTCAAAGGGCGTTGCCCCGGTGGAGCTTACCTTGAAGAAATAGTCGGCCTTCTCCCCAAATGTCACGCTGGGCTCGTCCTTTATCTGCGCCCCGGCGGTATTGTTGAAAATCAGGGATTCCGTGCACCTGTATGCTGTTTTTTGGTCGATGTTGAAGTACACGTACTCCTGTCCCTTGATAGTTGCTTTGCCCGATGGTCTCATCCCCGGCCACGCGCCGCCAAGGTTGTTCACAGTGCCGTACATGTACAGGGCGAGGCTGCTCCAGCCCGTGTTGTCCAGTGCATAAACCCTGTATCCCTCGTGCTCGGGAAACTCGCTCTCCTGCTGCTTATCTGGCGTGCATGCCACCACGCAAATCGCCGCGAAGACAATGGCTATTAATGACTTTCTCATTCCTGATCTGTATTTTTGCAAATATACGCAAAGAATCGTTTTTCCCATTGGATAATGTTATAACAGGGATGGTTTTTCGCGTGTTGTCAGATTTTTTCCGTGCCACCTCTGAATCCGGCGTGAAATGCAAGTGATTGTGGTACAATGTTTTACAACTATTGAGTCGGGAAAAACTGCGGACTCAAATGTTGTAAGTTGCTGATATTTAGCCATTTCTATTTCACGCCCGTTGTGTCTCACTTTTCTCCATATTGCATAAAAGGATTACTTTTTCGATATTTGCGTGAGAATAGGGTGCAGCTCTTGGTAACCCTACAGCGCAATCCTTGGGAAACGTCACTTGTCATGTGTTCTTATCCGCAACGGGAAAGGTCGGAAAAAAGCACAAACAGTTACGGGCCTCCGGGGGTGCGGCTGTTACAAAACACTACCTGCTATGAAACGCAAGGCATTAAGTGGCGTGTTCAGTCACTGCTATCAAAGAGCTGCAGACTCTGAAATCCTGTTTTACTCCGTAAGCGAGTTCCTGTCGTTTTTTACCTTAATCTGCGTGCTGGCCGTCAGATACGATGTGAATATAATCGCATTATGTCTGATGATTGACCATTTCCACATGACGGCAACAGCCGAGGCCCCGTCTTCCGTATCTTCGTTGATTGGTATGGCCACAAGAGCTTTCTCCAGAGAGAGCAATGTGTTGTGTGTCCGAACCGGGCCACTGTTCCGCCACTCATACGGAAGTGCCCCCAAAAGGACAGACAAAGCGATCCGTACCAATATCATATATGTAGGAAACAATCCAGTGGAGCGGCATTTGGTAACAAAGGCGGAAGAATACCGCTGGAACTTTCTGGCTTATTATAACAACCCGCACCCTTTCTCTGAGCCCTTGGTAATACGCCGTCTTGCCGGCAAGCTCTCTTCCAAAGAGCAGCAACAATTTGTGGATTTTGTTATAAGTACATATAACATAATAGATTATGAGGGTGCTATAAGGCACTTTGGCTCTTATGATAATATGATATCGGCAATGCATGTTTCTACCGGAAGCGAGTATGATATCCCTGAAGTGAGGGAAGGGAAAAGCGATGAGCATTATGCTAAAATAGCCAGAATCCTTCTCAAGAAAACCGGCCTGGACGATACTCATGAGGTCCTCTCACTTAGCAGCGAAGAGAGATATAAACTGTATAATTATCTGCAACCCCGTTCAGGTGCTACTCCGAAGCAGATAGCCTCTTATCTTCGAGTGAAGATTAAACCCACCCAAAAGTGAAACACTTATTCCTCGCAGCTCTGGACTTCCTTATTCCCCGAACCTGTATAGTTTGCGGGAGAGAACTGGGCCTCAAGGAGAAGCATCTGTGCCTGTACTGCCAGGCCGATCTTCCGCTTACCCGCAACTGGGAAATGCCGCACAATCCCATGGCCGACCAGTTCAATGCCGTGGTGGAAAAGCTGCACCCAGTCCTTGAGTCCAGCCCCAAACCTCTCGAACCCTATGCTTTTGCGGCATCCCTTCTATACTATCGCGGAGACAGCCCATACAGCAGTATCCCACAGGCACTTAAGTACGGCGGAAACATCCCTGCCGGCCGCTATTTTTCGGCCCTTTTGGGAAGTAAAATGGCGGAGCAGCCCCACTGGAAGAATGTCGATATCGTCATTCCCGTCCCACTGCACTGGAAGAGAAAGCGCAGCCGCGGCTACAATCAGGCTGAAGTCATCGCCGCGGAACTCGCCGCACAGCTTGGCGCCAGTCTTCGCACAGATATACTCAAGCGCTCACGCCGCACCAGAAGCCAGACTTCACTATCGGCAGAGGAAAGAATCAGGAATGTCCAAGGCGTATTCTCCGTATCCTCCCGAAAAAACATCCCTCCTGTGCGCCACGTTCTCCTTGTCGATGACACGTTCACCACCGGTGCCACCCTTGCCGCATGCCATCGAGTGCTCAGAAACGCCCTTGGCCCGGACGTTCTCATCTCCATCGCCACCATTGCAATGGTTTCTTCGTAGTTTCCCGCCAAATGGGCGTGAAATGGAACTGGCGTAATATCAGCAACTTGTAAGAATTGAGTCGGGAAAAATTCCGGACTCAATAATTGTAAAACACTGTGTATTAATTACTTCCATTTCACGCCCAAAATTTGCAACCCGGTTGCGGAAAGGCTGGCGTACCTTTGCAGCAGAAAAAACGATAAGAGATATGAAGGAACACGAGCATTGCGACTGCCACCACGAGCATAATCACAATCACGGTCACGACCATGACCATGACCACCACCATGACCATGACCACGACCATGAACATGAACATGAACACGAACACGACCATGACCACGACCATGACCATGAACATGACCACCACCACGATGGCGAGACCCGTGAAACAATCATAAAGATAGCGGTAGCAACGGTGCTGCTCATAGCGGCGGCCATCATTGAGCACCATACAAGCCTGCCCAAGTGGGTGTACCTGTTAATATATATGGTACCCTATCTGGTTGTGGGATGGGAAACCCTGAAGGAAGCGGCCGAGGGACTGCTGCACGGGGAGGCTCTGAGCGAGGATTTCCTTATGAGCGTGGCCACCCTGGGGGCGCTTGGAATAGGCTTCATGCCGGGCGCGGAAACCCAGTTCCCGGAGGCCGTTTTCGTTATGCTGTTCTTCCAGCTTGGAGAACTGTTTGAAGGAATTGCAGAAGGCAGGAGCCGCAAGAGCATCAGCCATCTGCTGAGCATCCGTCCGGACACCGCCCATGTGGAGAGAGAACAGCTCACAGACATACATCCTTCCGAAATCCATCCCGGAGAGATAATCGTAATCCGTCCCGGAGAGAAAGTGCCCCTGGACGGCGTGGTAATAGAAGGTACTTCCAGCCTGGACACCGTGGCGCTCACCGGTGAAAGCGTTCCCCGCGGCATACACGAGGGAGAAGAAATCCTTTCCGGCTGCGTGAACCTGAGTGGAGTCCTCAGGGTGAAAACTACGAAGGAATTCGGCCAGGACACAGCTTCCAGAATCCTAGAACTTGTGGAAAACGCCACGGAAAACAAGTCACGCAGCGAAAGCTTCATTACCCGCTTTGCAAAAGTCTATACACCCATAGTCGTTGGCCTTGCAGTAATAGTTGCCATAGTCCCGTCCCTTATCACCGGAGAATGGGCCACATGGTTGTACAGGGCCCTTCTGTTCCTGGTTGTCTCCTGCCCCTGCGCACTCGTGATCTCCGTGCCGCTCAGTTTCTTCGGAGGCCTTGGCGGAGCATCCCGCAAGGGCATACTCATCAAGGGATCCAACCTGATGGACACGCTTGCACACCTTCGCACGGTGGTTTTCGACAAAACCGGAACCCTCACGGAAGGCGTATTCGAGGTAACTGCCGTGCATCCCGACATCGACACGGAAACGGAGCTTCTGCACCTTGCCGCGCACGTGGAGAGGCATTCCACGCACCCGATAGCAATGGCGCTCCGCAACGCCTATCCACACGAGGCCGATGACTGCATCATCTCCGACACCCGCGAAATCGCCGGGCTGGGAATCGTTGCCGATGTGAACGGCCGCAGGGTGGCCGTGGGCAGCGAAAAGCTGATGGAAGCTGAAGGCGCCGCGTGGAGGCCCTGCCATCACAGCGGGACCATAGTACACGTTGCCATCGACGGACAATATGCCGGCCACATCGTGATTTCCGACCGCGAAAAGGCCGATGCCGCTCAGGCCATAAGCTCCCTGAAGCCGGCAATCCGCACCGTTATGCTTACCGGCGACAACGAAGCCGTTGCCGTCTCTGTGGCCACATCCCTCGGCCTGGACGAGTACCATGCCGGCCTTCTCCCCGCCGATAAGGTTGCGCACGTGGAAAGCCTCCTGCCGGACGGCCCGCTGGCCTTCGTGGGCGACGGCATAAACGACGCGCCGGTCCTTGCACGTGCCGATGTCGGCATAGCCATGGGCGCCCTGGGCTCGGATGCCGCCATCGAAGCCGCCGACGTGGTGCTGATGGACGACAAGCCCTCCCGCATTGCCGACGCGGTCCGTATCTCACGCCGCACCATAGGCATAGCCACCCAGAATATCTGCTTCGCGGTGGGAGTGAAAGTGCTTGTTCTGGCCCTGGCGACATTTGGCCTGGCCACGATGTGGATGGCAGTATTTGCCGATGTGGGAGTGACCGTGCTGGCCGTGCTGAACGCTATGCGCGCTCTGAAGTAGCCGGCTTTTTCCTGCTCTCAATCCCGTGCACGAGCGAAATCAGCAGCGACCCGAAGATGCCGGCGCAGAGCGAGCCCATCAGGACGGCAATCTTGCCGGCGTCGCGAAGATGCTGGGTAACCTCGGGGTCTATTCCGGGACCGGCGAATGACAGGGTGTCCACAAAGATGGACATGGTGAAGCCGATGCCGCCAAGGCAGGCCACTGCGAACAGCATGGGCCAGGAGGAGCGGGCCGGCATTTCACCAACCTTGCATTTTATGGCAATCCAGCTGGCCAGGGTTATGCCCACTGGCTTTCCAAGCAGCAGGCCAAGGAAGACGCCCATTCCGGCTCCGCCCAGGACTGCATCCACATGGAAAACGTTGAAATACGAAGGATCGGTAATCTCCACGCCCGCATTTGCAAGGGCAAATATGGGCATGATGAAGAAGTTCACCCAGGGATTCAGGATGTGTTCCAGGCGGTATGAAGGAGGGATGGACTTGCGTGCCAGGTTGGACAGGCGGCGCAGGTAGTGACGCTCCGGGCCGTTGGGGAAGGACCCTTCAGCATCGGCCTTCTCCGCGTCCAGCAGGCTTTCCCAGACGATGCGGGCGCGCCTGTGGAGTTTTGCCTTGTTGTAACGGGCTTCCATGGGGATGAGAAGGGCTATGACAACACCGGTCATGGTGGCGTGGATTCCGCTGTAATAGAAGAGGAACCACACGATGATAGCCGGGATTATGTAAAATCCTATACGCTTTTCTCCCAGTTTCTTTTCCAGCGCCACAAGCAGGATCACCACCACGGCTATCCCAAGGAGCAGCAGGTTTATCTTGCCGCCGTAGAAAATGGCCACGACCAGTATTGCAATAAGGTCATCGGCAATGGCAAGGGCGGTCAAGAACACCTTCAGCGAAATGGGAACCTTGTCGCCCAGAATGGACAGGATGCCCACGGCGAATGCAATGTCCGTGGCAGTTGGTATCCCCCATCCGGAGGCCGCCAGCGTGCCTTTGTTCACAAAAGTAAAAATGAGCGCGGGCATAACCACGCCGCCAAAGGCCGCAATTACCGGAAGAATGGCCTTCTTGAACGACGACAGTTCGCCGCATACCACCTCGCGCTTGATTTCCAGGCCCACGGTGAAGAAGAATATCACCATCAGGATGTCGTTGATGAACTTTTCAACGGTCATTCCCTTGGGGAAATACCAGTCCACGGATCCGCCTGGCGAAGCCAGATGCGCGGTGAACTCGGTCTGAAGGAATGCATGGTATGCGTGCTTGGTGAAAGGCAGGTTCGCCAGCAGCATGGCAATCACCACGCAGGAAAGCAGAACCACGCCGTTACTCCACGGCTTCTTTATGAATTTTTCCTGGGAGATGTGGAAGTTGTGGACTTCCTTGTTCCACCAGTGAATGGGAATCAGTGCCATAAGTGTTATTCGCCGTACAGGTATTTGTGCTGTTCAGGAGTTAAAGTGTCGATGGAGACGCCCCAATGGGCAAGTTTGCGGAAAGCAACCTCGCGGTCGGTCTCTGCGGGCACCTTGTTGAGCATGGAGGCAAACGAGCCTTTGTGCTCCACAAGATAGCGTGCGCTCAGGGCCTGGATGGCGAAGCTCATGTCCATAATCTCCGCAGGGTGACCGTCGCCTGCGGCCAGGTTCACCAGCCTGCCTTCCGCAATCACATAAAGCTTGCGGCCGTTGGGCAGGGTGTAAGCCTCGATATTTGCACGAGCCGGGGCGTGTGAAACCGCCATCGACCTGAGTGAATCCATTGCCACCTCAACGTCGAAATGGCCCGCATTGCAAAGGATGGCTCCGTCCTGCATAAGGGCGAAATGCTCCGGAGTGATAACATTGTCGCAGCCGGTTACGGTTACGAAGAAATCGCCGATGACGGCGGCTTCCTTCATGGTCATCACCTTGAATCCGTCCATCACCGCCTCCATTGCCTTGATGGGATCCACCTCTGTTACAATCACTTCTGCGCCAAGACCCTTGGCCCTCATGGCCACGCCTTTGCCGCACCAGCCGTATCCGGCCACCACCACGTTCTTGCCAGCAACGATCAGGTTGGTGGTGCGGTTGATGCCGTCCCACACGCTCTGGCCTGTGCCGTAACGGTTGTCGAAGAGATGCTTGCAATCCGCATCGTTCACCAGCATCATGGGGAACTTCAGGGCTCCCGCGCGGTCCATGGCCTTAAGCCTGAGGATACCGGTGGTGGTTTCCTCGCAGCCGCCGATAACCCCGTCCAGAAGCTCCGGGAACTCGTTGTGGAGAGTTGTCACAAGGTCCCCTCCGTCGTCGATGATCACATTCGGCCCCACCTTCAGTACCTCGCGGATATCGGCCTCGTACTGCTCCATAGTGGCGCCGTGGGTTGCGAACACGTTCAGGCCTTCGTGCACAAGGGCGGCGGCAACGTCGTCCTGGGTGCTCAGCGGGTTGGATCCGGTGATGTACATTTCGGCCCCGCCGGCGGCAAGGGCTTCGCACAGACGCGCGGTCTTTGCTTCCAGATGCACGCTGAGGGCAATCTTAAGCCCCTTGAAAGGCTTCGTTGCAATGAAATCTTTCTCTATGCCGTCCAGAAGTGGCATATGGTCGCGGACCCATTTGATCTTGAGTTCGCCGCTCTGCCAGAGTTCGGGGTTCTTGATATTACTCATAGTGCTTCTGCAAGTTTATTCATTGTGTCCAAATTGTCTTCGGTCATACGGCTCCTGACCGTAACAAGGGGCTCAACCACCTCAACGTCCTTCATCGTGGCGAACATCTCCTTCATTATACGCCCGGCCTGGGGTGCCCAGCTGCCGTTTTCGATAAGGCCCACGCGGCGCTTTGTCCAGCCCTTGGCCTGCAGCAGATGGATGAAGTTGTGCACCGGGGTGAACAGGCCGCCATCGTATGTGGGAGCCGCCACGACGAGCTTTCCGTAGCGGAAAGCATCTTCCACGGCTTCTGCCATATCGTCGCGGGAAAGGTCGGACACGGCAACCTTGGGGCAGCCGTGCGCCTTAAGGATATCCGCCATTTTCAGCGCAGCGTCGCGGGTGCCTCCGTGCATGGAAGCGTACGCCACGAATACGCCGGGGGTTTCCACGCCATAGGAACTCCAGGTGTTGTAGAGGTCCAGATAATAAGCGAGGTTTTCGCGCAGGACGGGACCGTGGAGCGGAGCGATAATCTTCACGTCCAGGCCGCCGAGCTTTGCCAGAAGCTTTTGCACGGGCTGGCCGTATTTGCCGCAGATATTGAAGTAGTAGCGGCGCGCCTCGCAGGCCCAGTCATCGTCCTCATCGCCCCAGAAGCCGCATTTGCCCAGAGCGCCGAACTTGCCGAAAGCATCGGCGCTGAAAAGGATGCCGCAGGGCTCCAGGAAGGAAACCATCACCTCTGGCCAGTGCACAAGGGGGGCGGCGAAGAACTTCAGTGTCTTTCCGGCTCCGAGCTCCAGAGTGTCGCCCTCCTTCACGACCTGCACTTTCGGGTCGATGCCGGGGAAGAACTGGCCCAGCATCTTGAGTGCGGCTGCGCTGGTGACAAGCGTGCAGGAAGGGTATTCCTTCAGGGTTTCGGCAATAAGCGCCGCATGGTCCGGCTCCATGTGATGGGCCACCAGATAATCCGGAGTACGGCCGTTGAGGGCCCCTTTCAGATTAGCCAGCCAGGTTGTGGCCACGGCAGCATCGGCAGTGTCCATGACTGCAATTTTTTCACTGTCGATGAGGTAGGAATTGTACGCCATGCCCTCCGGCAGGATGTACTGGCCTTCGAACAGGTCCAGAGCCAGGTCATCGGCCCCGATATAGATTATTCCGTCTGCGATTTGCTTATTCATTACGTTTCGTTTTAGAGGGCACAAATTTACACTAAAAAAGGCAGCATTCCAAGAGGAACGCTGCCTGTAGAGCTTTGTTTGTCAATCGTTGTTATTCCCATTTTTTGTACTCTGCCACCACATTCACTTTAAAGTCTTTCCCGCTGTCGTCTTTGGCGTCAAGGATAATCTCGTAATGTGTGTTGTCCTTTTTCTTGAAGGTCTGCGTGCCGCTTTCGGGGGTCGCATTATAATACTTCTCTCCGGGATACTCTACTTCCAGGATCAGCCTGTCTCCGTAGCCAAGGTCGGTGATGTTAACGGCCTGGCCCAGGAATCTTTCCATTGCAGGGGTATCAAGCATGCCTTTGGCGGTTGTCTTGCCGTCTTCCGTAAGGACCAGATCGAGCAAGAAGAAGTGTTCGTTCTGTATAAAATAGGTGGCCTTTACGTTAGTGTAGGTTTTCCCGTCGATGGTTACGGTGTTGGAAGAGCCTTCTTTGGTGCAGGAGGCGAAAAGCATTATAGCAGCACCGAGTGCAAGGAGAGTTTTGAAAAGTTTCATAGCTTTACTTGTTGTTATTTCGACAAAAATAGTGTTTACGATGCATAATTGCAAGGTTTTTAGTAACTTTGCGCCCCGATTTTTAGAAATACCCGTTATGCAAGGCTTTTGGACTGTACTTATGCTCATCTGTTCCAACGTGTTCATGACGTTCGCGTGGTACGGACATCTGAAACTCAGCGAGATGAAGATTTCCACCGGATGGCCGCTCATCCTGGTGATCCTGTTCTCGTGGGGAATAGCATTCTTCGAGTACTGCCTCACCGTTCCGGCAAACCGTATAGGCTTTTCCGGCAACGGCGGTCCGTTCAATCTTATGCAGCTGAAGGTGATTCAGGAGGTGATATCCCTCACTGTCTTCACCCTTATAGTGATGTTCGTATTCAAAGGCCAGCCCATACAGTGGAATCATTTTGCCGCTTTCGTGTGCATGATTCTCGCCGTATTCTTCGTATTCCTTAAATAGTCGCGTCCACCTCCGTAAGGATTTCGGACTCTGACATTTTCTGCGGATTTGTGCCGGGCGCGCCCTGGGGAACGTCCATGCCCAGAATGGCAAACAGCTGCTCCCAGTACACCGGCATCGTGCCGTCGGGGGCTGCGAAATTCATTGGAGAACTCTCGAAAACCTGTTTGCCGGAGGCGTCCAGGTAGCTGTTCTGAACGAGCTCGGAGCAGTACATAGCCCCGTTGTCCGGGAGGAAGCAGACGTCGTAGGGTTGCCCGCAGAAGGTCTTGGCACGCTCCACGGCAGCATCGGCATCCACGCCGGACACCCTTTTTATAATAAACTCCGGCAGCGAGCCGTCCTTGAGCGTGAAGTCCCTGAGGAAGGTGTCCAGCGGATGGCGGTCCACTCCGTGGGCGATGGTGGCGTCTATGATCCACACCGAGTCTTTCCTGTCCACCTCGGCAATCGCAACGTGGATCAGGTTCAGGACTCCGTCTCCGGTTGCGGCTGCTATTCCGGAAGCCATGTCCGTGCTGTCCAGGCTGTAGTCAAGGGGAAGCCCCACAAAGATTAGATCGCCGTTACGAAGGCCTCCGTCGGCCTTGCGGTTGCAGCAGGCAAGCAGCGCTACGAGCGCCGTGAGAATCAGGACTTTCTTCATTATTCTCTGGATTTTTTATACAGTTCCCAACTGTTGAAAAGATTCTGCCATATGGCATAGAGACCACCGGCCACCGAAGTTACTGGAGTCATATAATTATAGCCCAGCCAGATAAGGAATCCGGTATTCTTCTGTCCAAGCGACTGCCCGGAAGTTATCACGATGGACTGCTGCCCGCCCTTCGTGACCCCGAATCTCCTGCCCAGGAGGAACTGCACAAGGCAGCACAGGATGCTCACCAGGACGATTGCCAGAACCGGCCATATTCCCAGCCCGCTCAGAAGCAGTGCGCGGGTGCTCAGCACCATCGCCAGGGTGAGCCCCACTCCCCAGATGTAGAAGGAATAGCGGCTCCAGCGCATGAGCATGCGCTGGAGTTTGTGTGTATTGTAACGGATTATCCAGGCCAGCCCGCAGGGAAGGATGAGCACCGGGAACACGCGCAGGGCAATGTGTCCCACATAAGCCCAGAAGCCCAGCGTGGCGGAAGGTTTCACAAGGGGAATCACAAGAGGGATGAGCAGCGTTGCAACCACGTTTATCATCACCACGTACGACACCGTTTCATTCAGCCTGCCGCCCAGTTTTTCCGTAACCACACCCGCTGCCGATGCTGTGGGGCAGATAAGGCACAGCATGGCGCATTCAAGTATGATACGGGCATTGCCGGGGTTGGAGAAGGCGGTAACCGCGGCCAGGGCAAGGAAGCACCCAATCTGGAAAAGCAAGGCGCGGAAATGCCACACCCGGAATCTTATGTCGTGCGGCGAGACCTTCACGAACTGGAAGAACAGCAGCAGGGCGATAACCCATCTTTGCCCATCGGCGGCAAGGACGTGGCAGACCGGCCCTATCGGCCTCAAAGCCGGAACGAAATGGTAGACGAGGTATGCCGATATTCCCACCACAATGGCGGCTGGGAGCATCATGGACTGAATGGTCTGTTCCTTCATTACTCCATGAGTTTTTTGTATTTGAAGCGTTTGGGCTCCACATCGCCAAGGCGCTGCCTGCGGTTCTCCTCGTATTCGGCATAGTTGCCTTCGAAGAATACCACTTTACCGTCGCCCTCATAGGCCAGGATGTGCGTGGCTATGCGGTCCAGGAACCAGCGGTCGTGCGAAACCACCACCGCGCAGCCGGCAAAGCCGTCAAGGCCTTCTTCCAGCGCACGGATCGTGTTCACGTCCACGTCGTTGGTGGGTTCGTCCAGGAGCAGCACGTTGCCTTCGTCCTTCAGGGTGAGCGCCAGGTGCAGCCTGTTCCTTTCGCCGCCGGAGAGCACTCCGCAGAGCTTTTCCTGGTCGGCCCCGCTGAAATTGAAGCGGGAAACCCAGGCGCGGGCATTGATGTCGCGTCCGCCCATCCTCACCCATTCGGAATTCCCCGCAATGGTCTGATACACGGTAAGGTCCGGGTCGATGGAGCGGTGCTGCTGGTCCACGTAGGCCAGTTTCACCGTCTCGCCAATCTCGATGGTTCCGCTCAGGGGCTTTTCGATTCCCATGATCAGGCGGAAGAGCGTGGTCTTGCCGGCGCCGTTGGGGCCGATCACGCCCACGATTCCTGCGGGCGGAAGTTCGAAGCTCAGATGCTCGAAAAGCAGTTTGTCGCCATATCCCATGGACACGTCGTTGAAACGAATCACCTTGTTGCCCAGGTGCGGGCCGTTGGGGATGTATATTTCCAGATTGGCTTCTTTGGCTTTCACATCGGCCGATGCAAGCTTTTCATAAGCTCCCAGACGGGCCTTCTGCTTGGCCTGGCGGGCGCGGGGAGCCATCCTCACCCATTCCAGCTCGCGCTCCAGGGTCTTGCGTCGCTTGCTTTCCTGCTTCTCTTCCATGGCCAGGCGCTTTGTCTTCTGGTCCAGCCAGGAGGAATAGTTGCCCTTCCAGGGTATGCCTTCGCCGCGGTCCAGTTCCAGGATCCATCCGGCCACGTTGTCCAGGAAATAGCGGTCGTGGGTTACGGCTATGACCGTGCCCTTATACTGCTGCAGGTGCGCTTCCAGCCACTGGATACTCTCGGTGTCCAGGTGGTTGGTGGGCTCGTCCAGAAGAAGGACGTCCGGCTGCTTGAGAAGGAGGCGGCACAGGGCCACGCGGCGCCTTTCGCCTCCGGAGAGAGTGCTCACGAGAGCATCCGGCGGAGGGCACTGGAGGGCATCCATCGCCCTTTCCAACTTGGAATCTATCTCCCAGGCGTCCAGATGGTCAATCTGCTCGGTGAGTTCCCCCTGGCGCTCGATGAGCCGGTTCATCTGATCGTCGTCCATCGGCTCCATGAACTTCATGGAAATCTCGTTGTACTCCTTCAGAACGTCCATCACCTCCTGCACGCCCTCCTGCACCACTTCCAGAACGGTCTTGGACGGATCCATCCGAGGCTCCTGCTCCAGATATCCAACCGTGTAGCCGGGGGCCCAGACCACTTCGCCCTTGTAGGATTTCTCCACTCCGGCGATAATTCTCAAAAGCGTGGATTTACCGGATCCGTTGAGGCCGATGATGCCTATCTTTGCCCCGTAGAAGAAACTCAGGTATATGTCTTTGAGGATAACGCGGTTGTTGGTGAGGACTTTCCCCACACCGTTCATGGAAAAGATTATTTTTTCGTCGGCCATGTGGAATATGGATTATTGTTCGAAACAGCGGTCGAGTTCTTCCTTGCTCATGTGAAGGAGCGGCTTTATATAAGGGTCGGTGCTGAATACTTCCCTCAGGTAGGCCTGGCGCTCATTGGCGAATTTGCGAAGGCCCTCTATCCTGCCCTGCCAGCCCTTGTAGGTGTTCTGCCAGCGGTTGTTGTTCCTTTCCACCTCACCGTCAATCTGCTCCACGAACATGTCAATGGCTTCGTTCATGTGTTCGCGGTTCCACACGTTGTGCATCTGGTATTCCAGACGGTCCAGGAACAGGGCGCGGAATTCCTTGTTCTTCAGAAGGGCCCTGATGATGTCGGTAGAGCATATCTTCTGCGACTGCGGCTTCAGGTACAGGAAGCAGCCGTCGTTGCGGGGCGAAATCAGGCCAAGGTCCACGTCGTACAGCAGCCAGTGCCACTTGTCGTCCAGGTTGGGGCTCTTGAACACCCTCACGTTGCCTGCGTCCTTGTTGCCTATGTAGGCTTCGGCAATCACCCAGTCGGCATAGCTCTGAAGGTCCATATGGTCCTTCATATACTGGTAGTTCTCCTTGGTAGAGAGGTCGTGCGTGGTGGCGAAATTGAAGAAAGCGTTCCACTGCTTGATGCTTCCGTGCTCCAGGTGGCAGTTGCCCTGGATTATGTCAATACCTTCAGTGGGAATATTGTAGTGGGAGGCGATGAAATGCCTGTTCACTTTCTCTCGGAGCCAGTAGATGCCGTAGTATTCGCCGTTTATGTAGAACACGGTGGCCCTGGAGGCCATCACGTCCAGAAGGTCGTCCATCAGGTAGGAGGCAAGGTCGTCCTTGATAAGGGTGTAGTAGGCATCCTGGCCGCCCGTGCGCATCACTATGCAGTCGAAGTCGGAGAAGTCGCGGTTGTCGAAAAGCTTGTAATGGAGTTTTCCGGCGCCGTATTTCCTCTTGAACTTGAATTTGAAGCTCTTCTTTGCGTTGATGCGGGAATAGCCGCCGAAGATGGACGTGCCGCAGTCCACGGAAAATCCCTGTGCGTCTTTGGGCATGAAGGTGAGGTTGCACTGTCTCACCCACTTGCGCCAGAAGTTTGCCTGGATGTAGGGATAGGGTATGCCGGGGCCCTCTTCCTGGCCGTTCGGGCGCAGGATATGGCCGCCGTTGGAATAGATGCCGGTGCTCTCCGAGAACAGGCCCGCAGGGGCGCTGGTCATGCTCATCACATCCAGCGTGTGGCCTTCGTTCACCAGGTAAGTCCAGGAAGTGACGGGACTGCCGATGCTGCCGTTTTTGACCGCCATCGTCCTTATCACCGTGGTCTTCGTCAGGTTGAACGCTCCGGTGTATTTTTTCGACTGGGTGGTGGGGGCGGAGCCGTCGGTGGTGTAGTAGATGTCACCATCGGCAAAGAATTCCACCTTCAGCGATTCGATTCCGTCGTACTGGCCGGAGGGGATGCTGGCGATGGGGGCCATGTTCACCGAGGCCAAGCCGTTGCCGTTGGCGCTTCCGGGTGTGGGAGTGCGGTAGAAAAGCCATGCCGGGCCGGAGCCGTCGCGGCCTTTGCTCATGCCGGAGGGAATGTCGCCAAGCGAGACATAGTCCAGCAGTTCGCCGTCTTTTCCGCGGATGCAGAGGGCTGCCGATTTGCGGAATTCGAAGCCGGCGGCCAGTCCTTTTGCCGACTGCTGTCCGGCATAGACCATGAGCCTTCCGCCTGCGGGAATGCTCTTCTGGGGGAAGGTGAATGAGGCTTTTTCCGGATTTTCATCGGTGAGCGTGAGACCTTCCGCCTGGAAGGCGCCGGTCCCGCGGTTCTGGAGCTCGATCCAGCCCGCCGCGCTTTCGTCGCCGGGCATTGCTTCGGCAATGAAAAGCTGCGGAAGGGCCGTCTTTGAGGCCTTGTCGGCGGCATACTGCATTGCGCCCGATGCGGTGTTGGGATAGCCAGGGGAGATGTTGTATGTGGCTATGTAGGCCTTGCCGTTGAGGCTCGCCAGGCTCTGGTCTTCCAGCATGCTCACGGGGAAGTATTCTTCCACGATATAGCCGTCCCGGTTTGCGAGGAAAACGCCTTCTTCTCCGTTAGAAATGCTGAACGGAGCGCAGTAGAAACGGTTGTTGGAGATGTTCTCGTAGTCTCTGGAACAGTTCACCACCAGGTATTGGCCGGGGTGGATCTTCGTCCTTTCCGGGAAGCGGAAAAGGTGCGGGAAGTTCTCTTTATCGGAAAGCCCCCATCCGGAGATGTCCACGGCCTTGTCGCTTCCGTTGAAGATTTCGATGAAGTCCACGATGTTGCCGTCCGGATCCGTGTATGCGCTTTCATTGTCGGCGCAGATCTCGCTTATGAAAACCCCGCTCTGGTTCTCTTTCCTGCGGCTGGCCCTGTAGGCCTTGTAACCTTTCAGGTCATTGGAAAAGCCGGGGGTCCAGCGGTCGGTGTTGTCTTCCATGAAGCTGCCGTCGAAAAGGCGGAGCCTCGTTGTGGACTTGCTCTTCTTGTGTTTGGGATTGTCGATGATGTCCACCAGCGCGCCATCCCCGTCCTTTAGGTAGATGGGCGTACCGTCGGCCATGTCGTGAAGGTCCTTGAAAAGGACGTAGCCTTTGGGGCCTATCTCTTCCTTGTTGGAGCTGCGTCTGCGCTGGCCCGCCACAAGAGTGTAATTGCTAATGTCTATTATGGAGTCGGTGGGGTTGTAGATCTCCACCCATCTTTCGGCGCACATATACTCCGAGATGTAGAGCGGGGATGCCGACTCCTGAAGTTCAAGCGGGTCTTCTCTTACCACACCGCCGCCGCATGCCTGGAGCACTGCGGCGGTCAAAGCCAGTGTGAGACCCGTAACAGTCATTTTCATACTTAGGTTTATAGGTTAGTCTTCCACCATTATTTTCTGGAAGGTTTCAATCTGTTCCCTGGTTACGCCGTGTTTGCGGATAAGATAGTCCTGCACCTTTTCGGCCAGGGTTTTTCCGCTGAAATTCTCCTTGATATACTGGATCGTGGGGGCGTAGTTGTAGGGGGGCATGGAGCACCTGGTGTGGGAAGTGCGGTTGTTGTAGAAGCAGGTGAGTTCGTAGTCGCGTGCAAGGTCGGTTTCTCTCACTCCCGCCATGGAGGCGAGCAGGAAACTGAGCACTCCGGTGCGGTCGGCCCCTGCGGCGCAGTGGATGTAAACGTTCTTCCCGCGCTTGAGACAGTCCACCACGCAGGCAATTACCGGCCCGTACATGTTGCTGGTCGTAATTGCGCCGAAGTCGGAGATGGGGTAGTGGTGATGCTCCACATCGGGCCCCAGCGGGCTCTGCGACATGTCGTTGGAGGGGTCGTCGTCGTGAAGGAGGAGCTCGCGGTAGCTGCGGAGGTCCACATCGGCACGGATCTTAATCAGGTCGTGGAGGACCTGCCAGCCATCGGCATTGAAAAGCGTGTCCCTGCGCCCGCCGCGGGCGTTGTCCATGGCCGCGCCCCTGTAAAGCCGGCCGAATCTGAGCACCGAACCGTCTTCCGTGATCATACCGCCGAAGTCGCGGATGTTGCGCACATAGTCGGCCCTTATCATACGGCGCCGGCCCTCCACGAAGAAGGACCCGCGCTCGTATTCGGTGTTGGCCTTGATGTCCACCAGGGAGTAATAGTACATCCGCCCCGGAATGAGGTTATAGACGCTGCACTTGCGGCTTCTGGGGGCCACGTGTATGGCCTGGAAGGGCAGGGGGTCGAACTCATTTTCCCTTATTTCCAGCACAACCTCGTTCCAGAAAGGGGAGTAGTCCCAGTGGAATTCCACCGGCTTGGGACGGTCCCAGCGCTCATACCTGTCCGGCAGGAAAATGCTGGTGTAGGAGTAGTCGTTGGGGTTGTAATTCTCGGAGATGTCCAGATAGTGCGACAACAGGTTGTTCTCAATGATCACCATCTTTGGCACCATCGGCTCCTGCGCCTGCATCTGCGGCACCCCAACCCCGGCGCCAGCAGCCAGCAGCGTGAGCGTCAGAGTCCTCCAGATTGCGGCTATATGTTGCTTAATTTTCATGCAAATGAATTAATCCTGCAAATTTACGGTTTTTTCCGCCCAATTCAAAGAATTGGCCCCGCCTTCCGGTGGCAACTCGGTCCTGTTCGAAGCGATGCACACGAAGCCCCTGCATCCCGGTGGCAACTAGGCCCTGTTTGAAGCGATGCACATGCGCACCTGCCTTGCGGAGGCACGATGGGCCTTGTCGGAGCGATGCACATGAACTCCCTGCATCCCGGTGGTTCAGACCCCGTGAAATGCAACTATCGCTGAATTAGACAATTACAAATATTGAGTCGGGAAAAATTCCGGACTCAATATGTGCAATTCACTGGCAATCAACGATATGCATTTCACGCCAATTTTGTGCTCATCTGGAAACACCCGAACACTATGATGTAAACGCCACGGGATGTACACTTCACAGCCTCACAGCAACGTCAGGGTCTTGTGTCACCTCGGCCTGTGTCGGAAATTGGGCGCTTGCCCGTTCGCTTGACGGCTAACTCCTCCTTTTTAGCCACGCCCGGGGCGTGTCTAACAGTCGTCAGACACACGCCGTCATGCCGCTGGAGCGGCACCGCTCACTGCACTGCCATCGCACAGGCTCACCGCACCCTAACGCACATGCCCATTTCCGCCAAAGGCAGCTCGGTGCCACAAGCCCTGCCGTATTTGCTGTGAGGCGTGCACACAGGTCCAGAGGAGAGACAGTGTGGGCACGGGGCCGCCAGGGCCGGCATGGCGCATGCCGGAATCTGCAAAAAAAGACCTATCTTTGTGGAAACGACTCTTGCAATGAACCTTAAAGACAATTTCGTAATAACCGTGAGCCGCGAACTTGGTTCCGGAGGAAGAACCGTGGGGCGTATCCTTGCGCAAAAGCTAGGTGTAAGGTACTGCGACAAAGACCTGATCAACTCCCTCAAAGAAAAGTTCGGCATATCTGCCGATGCGCTGGAAGCCATCAAGGGCAAGAAGAAAAGCTGGCTGGAGATATTCGAGCGCTATCCCATGCCCGTTCCACCCGCCGGGGCTTTCTCCGAGCATTTGTCGGCATACCGCAATATCGACACCGGAATCACGCAGGACGATGTCTTTGAAGCGGAAAGCGAAATCCTGAAGGAACTGGCCAGCGCCGGCTCGTGCGTCATCGCGGGGCGGTCGGGTTTCTTTGTGCTGGAAGGCCATCCGAACAAGCTGGACGTGTTTATTACCGCGTCCTTGGAGAACCGCATTGCCCGAGTAATGCAGAAACAGGGACTTTCGCGCGAAGAGGCCGAAAAAGCGATTAAAAAGGTGGACGATGCAAGGGAGAACTTCGTGAAACGTCACACCGGAACAAGCCGATACGACCTTCGTAACTATCAGCTGGTGATTAACATGGACGGCATCACGGAGGAAGATGCCGCCGCCCTCATCCTCGATTATATAAAGCTTTAATTCCTCAGCTTCCCCACGATCATCGGGGCCACGAGATTTCCGGAAACGTTAAGCAGCGTTGCCGGAATGTCGCATATTGTGCCGATGATGAGCAGCGCCGCGGCAAAAGACGGATCCAGGCCCAGAACCGCGCAGATCAGCAGTTCGCCGGTCATTCCGCCCACCGGGATTGCGCCCACCACCACGCTTTCGAGTATTGCCAGAATCACCACCAGCGCCGCACCGCCTATACCTTGCGGAGGCATTCCGAAGAAATAGAGCGCGAACAGCACCTTGGCAACCGAAGTCACCACCGAACCGTCTTTATGCAGGTTGGTGCCCAGCGGAATCACCCCGTCCACGATATTATCGGCAATGCCAAGACTGAGCGCCGCGTTCATATTCACCGGCATGCATGCTGCCGATGAGCACGTGCCCACGGCCGTTGCCGACGGTATCGCCATCGCGGCCCAGAACTTCCCAAGCGGCACTTTGCAGAACAGGGCATACAGGGAATTGAAAAGCAGGTAGCACACCGCGGTGGCAGCAGAGACCACCAGGAAAATCTGCAGGTATCCACCCACAATCTGTCCGCCAAGCGAGCCAATGGCATGGGCAAAATAGCATCCTATGCCGATGGGGGCAACTTTCATCACCAGGTCCATCATCTTCATCACTACGCCCTGACCCTCTGCAAGCAGCTTTTCCACGGTCTCCGCCTTGCGCCCGAGCATGGCCACCGCCAGCCCGAAAAGCGCAGCGAAAAGTATGAGCGGAAGAAGATGCTCACGGCTCAGCAGCAGCGAAAAGTCGTCCACGGTAAAGGCCGATACCAGCGCTTCGCCAAAGTCCATGCTTTCCGTAACTCCATCAGAGGCTGCCGCAGGGGCGCCGGCGATCTTTGCGAAAGGATTCCAGATCCTCATCAACCCAAATGCGAAAGCTCCGGCAACCAGGGACATAAAGAAGAACACTCCCAGCGAGGTTCCCAGCACCTTCCCCACAACCCCGCTCCTGCGCATTACAACCATGGAATTGGCCACCGAGAAGAACACAAGCGGCACAACCAGAACGAATATCAGATTCAGGAAAATCGTTCCGGGAACCTTGAACACCTGCGCCTTCTCCCCCAGCAGCACACCGGCGAGACCTCCTGCCACCAGCCCCAGCAGCAGAAGGAGCGTCGCTCCATAGTTTTTCAGAAACTGTCCCTTCATCTGGAGGCAAGGTGCTGCTGGATTCGGGCGGTCATTTCCGGACCTATGGATTTCAGGAAAGCCAGGCCCTTGGCCGTGAGAAGGTATTTCTGACGGGGATGCCGGGGGGCCTTGGGGTAGAGCGGGCTCACCAGGCCGCCGTTCACGGCGGGGGCAAGATAAAGCTTCAGGAAGCTGTCACGCCCCTTCAGGTGAAGCCCGTCCATAATCTCCTTCACGGACAGGAACTTATCGCCAAGTGTGACCACCAGGAAGAGCACATTCGGATTGTCCGAGCAATCGTCCTCCACAACGGGCTCTTTGACCTTGGTTTTGGGCGGCTCTGCGGGTTTCTCCGGTTCATGCTTTTCTGCCGGCTTTTCCTGCTTTTTCTTCGTTTCTTTCTTAATGCTTACCTGTCCTGCGCTTGCCGACGAATTGCGGTTTGGCTGAACGCTCCATTCTGCGGCAGGGCGCACATGGACGTACCTGTTGCGGAGGTCCCATTTTTCGCCAAGAAGCAGATTGCGGAAGAATCTCTCCAGATATATCGGAGCATAGTCGATATGTTTGGCAATGTCCCTGTAATTTGCCCTCACAAGGGCATTGTGCAGGTACCAGGCATAATTTGCAAAGACTTCATTGTCAAATTCGAAACCCAGAGACCGAAGGTACAGGATGGTAAATACCGCAATCACACGGGAATTGCCGTCGTTGAACGGACAAATCTGCCACAGTCCGGCCATAAAACCGGCCAGATGGGTGATTATCTTTTCCGGAGACGCCATCTCGTACTGGTAATTACGCTCCTTCTCGATAGCGTATTCAAGGCTGGTCCTCAGGTTTTCCACGCTCATGAAGCTCACGGAATCGCCGCCAAGGACCCATTCTCTTATGGAGACGTCACGGTCCCGCAGGGCACCGGCATTTTCATAAACGCCCTCAAATATCTGCCTGTGCAGCGAAAGAAGGCCTTCTGTACTGAAGTCAAAAGAATCCGACAGCAGGATTCCGGCGATATTGGCCGATACTTTATCCGCCTCCTCTTTTTCGGGGTCCCCGGCATCATGGGCGTTCCTGTCCAGATAGTATTGATTCAGGGATTCCTTCACCTGCTCCAGGCTGATCGAGCCGCTGATATGCTTCCGCGAAACTTGCCAGATGTATTCCGACGCGCTTAGCCCGTCGGCCGCCTGAAGGCCAATGGCGGTTTGCCAGGCAGCGGCTGTCTCGCTGTGCCCGGGCTTTCCCTTTCGGTTATTGTCCACGATGTCACTCATAATCTTAACCAGCAAAAGTACGAATATTCGCCGGAATAGACAAATGAAGGACGGGGCCTAAAGGGAAATTAAATTCTTTTTGATGGCATACAGCACCAGTTCCACGGTGTTGTTTATACCCAGTTTGTTGAAGATGTTGTTCTTGATGGTTACCACCGTTAGGTACTTGATACCCAGTTCGCCTGCAATCTCCTTGTACTGCAATCCCTTACAGCTAAGTCGGATGACATCCATCTCGCGCGGGGTGAAAAGGCTTTCGGAGGCCTTCTTGGCGGTGCTTATCCGTTCGATCAGCCGTGCGGTGTCGGCGCCGAAATACTCGTATCCGGCCGCGACGCTGCGGATAGCATCGACAAGCGTGGAATTGTCGCTGGTTTTTGGAAGGAAGCCGTCGATGCCAATGCGCAGCAACTTCTCCATCGTTGCGGGGGAGGAGTCGCTGGAGAGCATAAGCAGCGCAATATCAGGCAGTTCCGTCCGGATGCGCGAGGCCAGTTCCATCCCGTCCACCCCTGGCATCACCACGTCGGACAGAATCACGTCCGGCTTCAGTGCAACAGCCTTCTCGAAAGCCGAAGCCCCGTCCGAAGCGGTCCCGGCCACCTCGATGTCCGGAACGCCCTGGAGCATAGCGCTTATGCCTATCAGCATCAGCGGGTGGTCGTCCACCACAAGAACCCGTATCTTATCCATTGTCGGGAAGAATAATCGTGAAGGAACTGCCCTCGCCCTCCCTGCTTTCTATGTCGATGGAGCCGCCCACCCCGGCGATGAGCCCGTAACTGACCGTGAGGCCGATGCCGTTGCTCACTTCGCCACCGGTGCCCTGGCGCAGGAACGCCTTGCCGGGAGTGAAAAGGCCGGGAATCTTATCCTCCGGTATGCCTATTCCATGGTCCCGGACTGCGATACGGGCTTTACCTCCTTCTCTCGTTACACCCACCTCCACGCAAGCCCCGTAAGGCGAGAACTTAACCGCATTGGAGATAAGGTTTCTTAGCGCCAGCATCACGCTGCTGCGATTGGAAACCACTATCACAGGGCTCTCGGCTGTGGTTTTAACAGTGATGCCTTTCAATGCCGCCGTCTGGCTGTACTGCCCGGCAACCTCGTTTACGAGGGCGCAAAGGTCGAAGCGCACCTGCTCTCCCTGCTCCCCTGCGCGGGACTTTGACCAGCGCAGGACATTGTCCAGAAACTCCACTTCCGCCTTGGACTGCTGCTCCATATCCTGGAACAGCTTGCCCAGCTGTTCCGGCGGCAGCGACCCCGCCACTGGCCGGATCATCTGCAGGCTCTTGAGACGGGCGGCCGCGGGCGAGTATATGTCGTGAGAGATAACTTTTAAAAGGAAATCCTTCTGCGAGTTGCTGTCCTGGAGTTTACGGGCGTTTCGGCGCGAACGAACCGTCATCACTATCGCCACGGCAGCTAATGCCAGAAGCAGCAGTGAAGATACAATGAGCACCGTGCGCAAGACCCGTTCCCTGCGGAGCTGAAGCTCCTGCTGACGAATCTTTTCATCGCGCCTTTGAGTCTCAAACTCAATGTTATACAGCTCCAGGGCGTGCGAGCTCTTGCTGCGCGCAATGCTGTCGGCAATGGTCGATGCTTCCTGCATGAATGCCAATGCCTCGGCGGGATTATCCCCGCTCAGGGATTCAGAAAGCCGGGTGTCTATCTTCTGCAGAAGGGGGAGGTCGCCAAGGTCGCGGGCAAGGGCGGCGGCTTCCCTCAGATACATCCGCTCGCGGGTCCTGTTGCCCTGGCGTCCATATTCCTGCGCAAGCTGGAAGCAAACGACGGAGAGCGACTGCCGGTTCATATCGGCACGGAAAACTTCTTCCGCATAAAGGAGGTCCACCAGAGCCTCGCGATATCGGCCCAATGCTTCCAGGGCGTATGCCCTCTGGCTGCGACGCACCGCCTGGGCGGAAGGGCCTACCCCGCGGGCGGTATCCACCGCCCTGTTGGCATATTCCAGCGCCAGGGAGTCGCGCCCCTGGGCATGGTACACGTCGCAGGCCTTCCCGAGGGCCATCGCCAGCTTGTCCGGGCGGCCCACCTTTTCCTCGTTTGCAATTGCATCCAGGGCGTATCGTTCCGCCAGTTTCGCCTGTCCGGCATACACGTACATCGACGCAAGGTTAATAAGCGACGAGGTGAGTCCCGCGGCCTCTCCGTTGGCTTTGTCCCACTGGTAGCAGCGCACCATATAGTCCGCAGCCTTGTCGAAGGCACCCAGGCGCGAGTATGAAGCGCCAAGGATGGAGTAAAGCTCCACGGCGGCTTCTTCATCGACCCCCGGCAGGCCTTCCAGCGCGATCCGGATGGCATCGGCGAAGCGTCCTGCGTAGTAGTGGTCCTCCGCCTCGGCATAGTAATCCCTCTCCTGAGCCGCCGCGAACGGCGCCAGGAGAAGGATGCAGACTATAGCCGGTAACAGTTTCTTCACCTTGCAAATATCGGCAAATTATTTCAGATCCAGAACTGCCCGCACAGCCTGGGCGGCCCAGCGGAATTCGTGTATTTCTTTGGGATCCACGTTGCCAAGGATACCTCCGTTGTTCTTGGGATCGATTTCGATGGTCCAGGCTTTGTTGCAGTTGGGTTCATACAGATCTGCCGTCCAGTAGCGCCCAATGGCATTATTACCATAAGACTTTTCATCAAGCATATAGCCGGTCAGGGGCAGGAAGATGGAATTGCCGGTTTTCAAGCTTGTTATCTTCACGCCTTTGGTTCCTTCTATCGTATAATTCTCCCACCGGCAGTTTGCAGGACTGGCCAGTTCTTCCCATTCCTCCCGTGTGGGAGTGCGGAAAGGACCGATATGTCCGTAGTGTCCCATATCATCCATCGGCTCCAGTCGTGTACGGTCGTCGGTATAATTAGAGTAATACTTACCACGATAGCCGTATTTGTAATTGTTGCAATATTTGCTCAGTCCCTTCTGCTGAATATTCCAGCTATCCTCCCAATAATAATAATACTGCTTGCTGCTATGGTGGCCGGATTCACCCCTGTCTCCCCAGTTCCAGAATCCTTCGACATTGTTTTTCGACCATAGCACGCTCAGGCCCATATCCACATAATCGTCGGGGTTGTACACTTCCACATTTATGACGAATTCTTTCGGGCCCTCGACAGTATTTACAAAGCACCGGACTTCGGTGATGCCCATATTCACGGCTGTTATCAATCCGCCGGCGGTGGCTTTGGCTACCGTTTCGTCGCAGGAATACCATCTGATATACTCCATATCGGCATCCTGTGGTTCAATCGAATACTCTACATTAAAGCTGTCGCCGGGTTTCATGAGCTTTACTGCGTTATTATCGACAACAGTCATGTTGGTGGGGTAATTGTCCGTGACCTTTCTCCATACCGGCCTGATACTTAATCGCTTGAAGCGCAGAGCCTGGTACGCCAGGAGTCCGTCCGCCGAAACAGACATGCAGCAGGCTGTGCCATTGTCCAGTGAATCATCGTCAATTGCGGGGCGGTTGGAAGTCCAATATGAGCCCTGAGGAATAATTATGCTGTTCCCGTTGATCTTGCTCACAAGCTCCACGTCACTATTCGAATAAGTGTACAGGTCGCAGTTGGCAAAGAGCTCGCTGAACTCATCCGTTGAAGGAATCCTCCAGGACTTGCCCAATATCTGCCAGGCTTTGTCGTTGGGGGTGAACAGGCAGGTCTCATTCGCTTTCCTGTAGGCGGGGGCATAATCACACCACTCAAACACTTTTTTCTGATCCAGGGAAAGGTTGATTCCGGCCCATTTCGTGCCGGAAGGGAGTCCCAGGTCGATGGCGGCTGCGGTAAGGTCCTTGGTCGTGAAAGACTCCTGCCCGCTGTAGTATTTTGCTCCGCCCTGCACGTACGCGTATATTATAAAGTTGTACCTGGTGGAAGGCTTCAGGCCGTGGAGCCTGGATTTGTAATTGCCCTCCTTGTCCATGTCCAGCTTGACGCTGATGCCTTCGGCAATGAGCTTGTCGGCACCTGAAACCTCGCTGCTGTAGAGGATATAAATGTCTTTGGATAAGAGTCCGCGGCTGTCAATCTTGAATTTGCCGCTGATGGTGGCGTTGAGGGCCGTGATGGACGATGCATTGCATGTGAATTCCGTTACACCGGGTTTTACGGTGACCCTGATGTCCTTAGTCCGGTAGCCAGTGGCGGTGAATAGATCGGCATGAATGGTATACTGTCCGCGCCTGACCCCGGTTACTACGCCGTCCTCGGATACGTTCACGGCAGGATCGCTGCTCCAGAAGCGTACGAGCTTGATATCGGCCTCTTCAGGAAGCACGGTGTATTCCACCCTGGTGTACTGGCCCACGGTAATATCGACAGATGCAGGAACCCTGACATCCGTGGCGTGGACGATTTCGCCCTTTACCATACGGACGGGAAGGCCCGTGGACATGCTTTCGGCCATCATCATCTGGCCGTCATAGATCCAGGCGGCATCGGCCCTGGCGGGTGTGCCGTCGTATTTTGCGTTGGTCCAGTACTCGAAGGGGAACTTCCTGAATTTTCCGCCTTCCATGGCCCCTGCCACGGGAAGATACAGGTCGTTGCCTTTATTGTCGAAGACGTGCCACAGAGTGACGTCTCCGTCCTGGATTTTCTCCCATTTGTAGTTGCGGGCAAGCTCTCCCCACTCGTCGAAGGTGGGAACGCGCCAGGGGGCCGGAAGGGTGGCCGCCGAAAGCTCGGTCCATTTGTAATAGTCACCGAATTCCTGGGGCGATGTTGCACCTGCATTGCACTGCGCCCAAACGATGCCGGACGCGGCGGTGAAGGTATGGCCCAGGAGGGCGTTGTTCTCGTCGCCCTGGGCAGAAGCGTTGACTGTGAGCAGCATAGTGGCTGCGGCAAAGGCGTAGATACGTTTCATATCTGTGGTTTTTTAGTTTTCTACCTTGCAAATAACGGCAAATCATGGGTGAATTGAAATACATAATTATATGTATGCGCCATGCTCACCCGGGCTCGCGCACGTTTTGGGTCGATTCCGTGTACGGGGTGGCTATTTCCCGGGGTCCGTGCACGATACAAGCCGATTCCGTGCACGGGGTGGGCATTTCCCGAGGTCCGTGCACGATACGGGTCGATTCCGTGCACGGGGTGGCTATTTCCCGGGGTCCGTGCACGATACAGGTCGATTCCGTGCACGGGGTGGTCATTTCCCGGGGTCCGTGCACGATTCAGGCCGTTTCCGTGTACGGGGGGCCGATAAACACGAAAAAAGCACCGCGGAAACGGTGCTTTTTTGTGCCCAGAGCGGGAATCGAACCCGCAGGGGATTACTTTGCCATGGCGGCCTCAACGTCGTCCGGGGCGATGGGGAGGCGTTTATGACCCAGCCGGCGGGCGCCGGAAGGAGTTACAAGGACGTCGTCCTCCAGGCGGATACCGCCGAAGTCGTAGTAGCTTTCAAGCGCGGCATAGTTCACGAAATCCTTGCCAAGGCCTTCCTTCTTGAACTTTTCTATGAGGGCCGGAATGAAGTAGATGCCGGGTTCGTCGGTTATCACGTGGCCGTGGACGAGCCTTCTGGCCATGCGCAGGGAGCCGAGCCCAAGCTGCTTCGCCCGAGTCTGGTCCGGATCGTAGCCCACCAGGTTCTCTCCAAGATCCTCCATGTCATGCACGTCCAGGCCCATGTTGTGGCCCAGGCCGTGAGGCTGGAACAGACCGGCAATGCCGCAGGCCACCATCTCGTCAAGATCGCCCTTCACGAGCCCGAGCGCCGAAAGCCCTTCCAGCATCTTGCGGGCCGATGCAAGGTGAACCTCCCGGTAGGTGATTCCCGGGCGTGTGAGGCTGAAGGCCAACTCGTTGCAGTCCGCAACAATCTGATAAATCTCCCGCTGCTTCGAAGTTAACTTGCCCGAGGTGGGATAGGTGCGCGTGAAGTCCGATGCGTAGTGCTCGTTGCTTTCGCATCCGGCGTCTATCACCATCAGTTTGCCCGGCTCTATCACTTTGTCGTGCAGGTGGTTATGCAGCGTTTCACCGTGCTGGGTGAGGATTGTTGGGAACGATACGCCCCAGCCTTTCTCCAGGCAGAAGCCCTCCATCTTGCCCACGATATCCTGCTCCACAATGCCAAGCTTAATATTGTCACGGCCTATGGAGTGCATCTGGTATCCAAGGTCACAAGCCGCATCAAGAGCCTCGATTTCAATATCTTCCTTCACAAGGCGCATTGAAATCACAGCTTCTGTGAGAGGACGCGACACACCAAGGTCGATGCGGGCACGTCCGATGAGCTCCATGAGCTTAAGCGTGTTGTAGTAGCGTGACGGCGCAAGATAATGCACCTCTCGACCGGATTTTCTGGCCAGTGCAACGGCCTGTCCAAGAGCGCCGTAAGGCACCGTGGCATTCACTCCCACTCCTGCCGCAAGTGACGCTACCGAAGGCTGGGGCCCCATCCAGATGATGTCGTCTATTTCCACATCATCGGCATATATGGTCTCCACGCCGGTATCAATGTCCAGCGTGGCGGCATAAAGCGGAAGGTCCAGGCCGAAGAAATACAGCCAGGTGCTGTCCTGACGCCATTTGTAGCAATTGTCTTTATACTGGGCGGGGGCTTCGGCATTGCCGATGAAAAGGATTATGCCACTCTGTCCTGCTTCTCTCATTTTGCGCAGGAGGGTTTGCCTGCGAGTTGAATAAACTTCTTTGGAAAACATCGGGTTAGGTATTTTGTTTCTCCAAATATAAGGATTATTTTTGTGCTTATGAAAAGATTTATCCTTATTCTTATGGCCGCAACATTCTGCGCCGCAGCTTATGGCGAAGAAAAAGTTCCGCTTATCACCCCTTCGGAAACCTGCCTTTTCGCCCATCGCGACACCTGCGACCTTTACCTGGATATTTACGAACCCACCCCGGGTGCTGAAACTACTTTCCAGGGCATTGAAAAGCCCACGCTGCTCTTCGTTTTCGGCGGTGGGTTCATCCTTGGGCAGCGTAACGAGCCTTTCTACTTCCCCTGGTTCAAGCAGTATCTGGACAATGGCTACAAGGTGGTTGCCATCGACTATCGCCTTGGCCTCAAGGGGGTGGAAATGCGCTTCGACCCCATCCATGTCTTCGAGAGCTGCCGCATTACGAAGAAAGCCGTGGATATGGGCGTGGAAGATGTCTTTTCTGCGGTTAAGTTCCTCATCGACAATAAGAAGGCCGATGCAAGTAACATTGTTGTTATGGGCAACTCGGCCGGGGCGATGATAAGCCTTTCCTCAGAGTGGGAGGCATGCAACGGATGGAGCGAAAAAGGCACCAAGGTTGGAGGAAAAACCCTCGCCCAGGCCGCTGGATTGCCGGAAGGTTTCAAATTCAAAGGTGTGATGTCCTTTGCCGGAGCCATAATGACAACAAGCGGAAAGCCCGCGTATTCACGCACACCCGCTCCGATGCTGCTGATTCACGGAACCCGTGACGGAGCGGTCACCTACAAGAAAACAGCTTTCGGAAAATACGGGATGTACGGCAGCAGCGCCCTTGTAAAAGACGTGTTCGAGAAAAACGGATATGTCTATCATTTCTATCGCTACAAGGGCCACTCCCACGATATGGCGGCCAACATGATATCCTGCATGAAGGAACAGTTCCGCTTCCTTGAAGAGGAAGTAATGCTTGGCCGGGGCCGCACCATCGACGTAATGGTTGACGACCCCGGAATGCCAGTTGGCGAGGAAATAAATCTGGATACGATCTACGGCTAGCAGTACATGCCGCCGTTCACGGCAATCACCTGCCCGCTCACATAGGCCGACATATCGGAGGCCAGGAAGAGGGCGGTGTTTGCGATATCTTCCACGGTGCCGCCGCGCTTGAGCGGTATGAGCTTCAGATATTCATCCTTCACGGCGTCCGGAAGGGCGTCGGTCATCTCGGTTATAATGAAGCCCGGCGCAATGGAGTTCGCGCGAATGCCGCGAGGACCCATTTCCTTGGCCACGCTCTTTGCCATTGCAATGAGGCCGGCCTTTGAAGCGGAATAGTTCACCTGACCGGGATTTCCCGTCTGGCCGGCTATTGAAGCCATGTTGATGATGCTTCCGCTGCGCTGACGTGCCATCAGGGGCACCACCGCGTGCATGAAATTGAAGGCCGATTTCATATTCACCGCAATAACGGCGTCCCACTGCTGCTCGCTCATGCGCATCACCAGGCCGTCCTTCGTGATGCCCGCATTGTTAACCAGTATGTCGATATGGCCGAAATCGGCATTTATCTGCTCTACTATCTGCTGTGTGGCCTCGAAATCGGCAGCGTTGGAGGCATATCCCTTCACTTTATGGCCGAAAGCTTCGATCTCCGTTATGGTCTGCTCTGCCGCTTCGTTTATCACCAGATCCGTGAATGCCACGTCTGCGCCCTCTGACGCAAATTTAAGCGCGATGGCCTTGCCGATTCCGCGCGCTGCGCCTGTTATGAGCGCCACTTTTCCGTCTAATAGTCCCATGTTGTTTCGAATTAACTCGCAAATATACAAAAAACGCTTTATTCCGCCCCGATGGTGTCGGCTATTTTGCGTATGTTCAGGCTGCGGGCCGATGCGTCGATGATGTCCTTGTACACGCCGCCAGCACGGTACACATCGTCGGGATGGCCTCCCTGCTCCACATGGCCGGCGCGAAGGGCGTAAACCATATCGCTGTCGATAATCTGCGAGATATTGTGGGATATGATAATCACCGTTCTGCCCTCCTTGATTGCGTCGATGCTGTTCTTAATCTGTTCAGTGGCAACAGCATCCAGTGATGCCGTGGGCTCGTCTAGGAAGATGATCGGGGGATTTTTCAGGAACATGCGGGCAATGGCGATGCGCTGCTGTTGGCCTCCGGAAAGGTCGGTGGCCTTCCCTTCGAAACCGTGGGGCAGGGCCAGTATCTGGTCCAGGATGCAGGCTTTGCGTGCGGCTTCAACCACCTCTTCATGCGAAGCTCCCGGCTTACCATAAAGGATATTGTCTTCTATGCTGCCGTCGAAGATGTGGTTTTTCTGAAGCACCATGCCGATGTTGTCCCTCAGATACTTTGTGTCGTATTCCTGCAGCGGAACGCCGTCCAGGGTAATCACTCCCTTCTGCGGCTCGTAGAACTTCTCCAGCAGGTTCACGATGGTGGTTTTTCCCGCTCCGGACAGGCCCACGAGCGCCGTGATCTTGCCAGGCTCTATGGCCATGCTCACCCCGAAGAGGGCCTGGGTGCCGCCCGGGTATGTGAAGTCCACATCGGCAAGGCGGAATTCTCCGCGGATCTTTTCGGGCCGATAGCTGCCGCTGCGCTCCACCTGGTCGTCGGCCTTGATTATGCCGAAGAAGCCTTCCGCGTAGATGAGGGCGTCGTTCACGTCGTCGAAAATGCGCTGGAGCTGGGTTATGGGGGCAATCACGTTTCCGAAGAGCAGCACATGGTACATGATCTTACCTATGGTCATTCCGGGATAGCCGGAGAGCACCAGATAGGCGGTGAGGATAATCACCAGCACGGTTCCAACCTGCTTCACGAAGCTCTTCACGCCACTGTAATAAAAGCCCACCCTTCGGGTTTTGACCTGGTTTTCCGTAACGCGATTCTGCAGGTCCAGCTGCTTCTGCGCCTCGATTTCCTCCCGGTTGAATGACTTTATTACATTAATATTGTCGATTATGTTTTTGATGCCCTGGCTCTTGGTTTCCATGTAGGAACGCATCTCCCTGCGCCATCCCTTGAGCCGCTTTGCCTGCCTGAAGGTGATCCAGAAATAGATGGGGACTATACCAAGCGCCACAAGCCCCACATAGACATTGGCGGCGAACATGAGGATGAGAGCCAGCAGGGCGCTGGTGAAAAGCGGCAGAAGGTCGATGAAGAAGTTCTGCACCGTGCGCGAGATGCTGCTCACGCCCTGGTCTATCCTGGCCTGGACCTTTCCTGTGGCGTTCTCATCGGCAGAGAAATAGGCCATCTTGAAGGTGAGGACGCGCTCTATCACGCTCTGTGAGAGATCCCTGGAAACGAAGATGCGCATCCGCTCGCCGAAATAGCTCTGGGCAAAGGTAACCAGCGCGCCAAGGATTTCCTTGCCAAGGAGAATGATGCTTATGATGGTGAGGATTTTTGCGGCCTGCCCCCAGGTGAAGGATGTGCCGATGAGCGCGTTGATCGCGTCCACCGTCCTGTCCAGGACTATCGCGTTCACCTGCTGGAGCAGGGCCCCGATGAGTGTGAGGATAAGCGTGAGTGCCACCAGAAGCCTGTACGGCTTCACATAGGGCCTGATGTTCTTGAAAAGTTGCAGCAGATTCATTTACAAAGTCTTGACAGGGCGTGTTTGCAAATATAACATTTTTCCGTAAATTTGCAGTCCCAATTCAAGGGCGGCCCTGCATCGGCCCCCTGTCCGGCCCGGATGGCGGAATTGGTAGACGCGCTGGACTCAAAATCCTGTGGTAGCAATACCGTGCGGGTTCGATTCCCGCTCTGGGCACAAAAAAGCACCGTTCCTGCGGTGCTTTTTTCGTGTTTATCGGCCCCCCGTACACGGAAACGGTCTGTATCGTGCACGGACCCCGGGAAATGACCACCCCGTGCACGGAAACGGCCCGTATCGTGCACGGACCCCGGCCTATTTCAGGCAGTCGGCGGCGGTGATCCTGCGGCCGCCGTTGTCCAGGTCGATGATCACATACCTGTCGTGGCCCATGCCAAGCTCCTTCATGTAGGAAAGCTGGCGAAGGCCGTGGCGCGTTTCGATGCGTTCCACCATGGCCTTCTGGTCTTCGGCGGTCATGGAATAGATGATATCGACACAAGCCTGGTCCACGGCAAGGATGTCGGTGGAAGAGAGGATTCCAACGTCGGGAGTTACCACCGGAGCGGCCGCGGTGCCCTCGCAGTCGCAGGAAACCGACATGTTGCGCATCACGTTCACGTATGCCACGTGCGGGCCGAAATGGTCTATCACCGACTTGGTGGATTCGGTCATCCTTTCCATGAACTCTTCCTCCTTGATATCCCACTGGTTGGGCTGGCCGGGGGTTGTATGGATCCAGGCCTTGCCGATGCGGCCATCGGCACATCCAATCCCGATATTCTTGTTGGAGCCGCCGAATCCGCCCTGGGTGTGCCCTTTGAAGTGGGTGAGGGTCAGCATGGAGTCGTAATTCACGAGGTGGCTTCCCACCGACATCTTCTGGAACCATTTGCCTCCGCTAACCGGCAGGGTGAGGGTGTCTTCTTCGTCCATGATATCCACGGGACAGAAGGTCCAGCCGTTCACTTCAAGGGTCTTGCGATGGGCCTCGGTGGTATAGCGGTCGCCCCTGTAATAGGTGTTGGTCTCAATGATGGAAGCCTCCGGCAGATCTTTGTCGATGAGGGCTTTTACCCACTCGCGGGGGATGATGTTGGGGCCGTTCTGCTCTCCGGTGTGGAGCTTTACTCCCACCTTGCCGGTGAGTTCTCCGCACACCTTCTCATAGGCGGCGATCAGGCCTTCTCCGGAAAGGTCGCGGGTGAAATACACAACGGCTTCATCGCCGCTTCGCTGATCGTAGGGAACATATTTGTTGCCGTCTTTGACGGTGGAGTTGTTGGTGGTCCCGCACGCAATGGCGGCAAGGACCGTGATTATAAACAGTGCTGTCTTTTTCATATGACAAACCTTAGATTTGCAGCGTAGTTTTCTGCACCAAGGCTTGTGTAGACAAAGTTAGTAAATTTGTGCCGTTTATGAAAGTTTAACAAAGGACAATGGAGCCGGGCGGTTCTCAATTATAGCAAAT